>Ga0163144_10000015_pt1 | contig 461057 bp, 392 predicted proteins | sample OliLak19BULKMAT1_FD_123175 | JGI IMG/M metagenome (GOLD analysis project Ga0163144, IMG submission 123175) | Freshwater microbial mat bacterial communities from Lake Vanda, McMurdo Dry Valleys, Antarctica - Oligotrophic Lake LV.19.BULKMAT1 | ecosystem: Environmental > Aquatic > Freshwater >...
ACAGGCCATGGAGCGTAGGTCGGGTCCTCGAGACTCGGCTGTTCCCGAATCGGATGGAGCTGCCGGAGCGGGTTCTGCGGAGCTACCGGGGCGAGTACCTCAGTCGGTTCGTGCGACGAGAGCAGGTGCACCGCCTTCGGCGGGCCTACTAAGGCGCGTTCGTCCAACGACGAACGAAGCCGGTGATCGATGCACAATGCATTCCTACGGGACCCGCGCGACGCATCGAAGACGCCCTGCGCAGGTCCATTCTTCGAGTCACGTTAGTTCCTCTGCGACCTGCCGGAGGTAGGCGCCGTACGGATTCTTGGCGAGGGCCTGGGCCTGACGCAAAAGATCCTCTCGCCTGATCCAACCGTTGCGCCAGCCGATCTCCTCGGGACACGCGACACGAAGTCCTTGTCGGTCCTGAACGGCCTGGATGAAGTTCGCGGCCTGCAGTAGTGCCTCATGCGTGCCGGTGTCGAGCCACGCGACGCCGCGCCCGAGTCGCTCGACGTGGAGCGCATCGCGCTCAAGATAGGCGAGATTCACGTCGGTGATCTCGAGCTCGCCGCGGGGGGAAGGCCGCAGACCGGCCGCGATCTCGACGACCTGGGCGTCATAGAAGTAAAGCCCGGTCACGGCGTAGCTCGACTTCGGCTTCGCCGGCTTCTCTTCGATCGATCGGATCCGACCCGCCTCGTCGAACTCGACGACGCCGTAGCGCTCCGGATCGTGGACGTGATAGGCGATTACCGTCGCGCCCACGTCGCGGCTCGCCGCGTTGCGGATCGCGTCTGGAAAGCCGTGGCCGTAGAAGATGTTGTCGCCGAGCGCGAGGGCCACCGGATCCCCCGCGATCCAGTCGGCCGCGACGAGAAACGCCTGCGCGATGCCCTCGGGCCGGGCCTGGACGCGGTACTGGATCTGAATCCCGAACTGGCTGCCGTCGCCGAGCAGGCGCTCGAAGAGCGGCGTATCCTGGGGCGTCGAGATCAACAGGATGTCGCGAATGCCCGCCAGCATCAGCGACGAGAGCGGGTAGTACACCATCGGCTTGTCATAGATCGGAAGCAGCTGCTTCGACACCGCACCCGTCGCCGGGAGCAGTCGCGTCCCCGAGCCACCCGCGAGCAGGATTCCCTTCATCATCGCCCCGTCTTCTCCGTCGCGTTTCGTGCCGCCGACGGCTCGCCGTCGCTTCCCAGACCCTGCCGCGCCCGGGCGTCGCCCTCGGCGAGCAGCGCCCGTCGCCAACGCTCGTTGTCGAGATACCACGCCACCGTCCTGGCGAGCGCCGTGTCGAAGTCGAAGCGGGGGGTCCAGCCGAGCTCGGCCCGGGCCCGCGAGGCGTCGATCGCATAACGCCGATCGTGGCCCGGGCGATCCTCGACGAAGGTCTTCAAGCCGCCGTAACGATCGAGTCCCCGCGCTTGCAGGGCGGGATTGTCCTTGGCCGGCCGGAGCCGCTCGAGGGCCGCGCAGATCGCATCGACGACCTGGAGGTTCGAGCGTTCGCTGTTGCCGCCGAAGGCGTACTGCTCGCCGGGCACGCCGGCTTCGAGGGCGCGCACGATGCCTTCGCAGTGGTCCTCGACGTAGATCCAATCGCGGATGTTGGCGCCGTCGCCGTAGATCGGGAGGGGTTTGCCCTCGAGCGCATTCAGGATCATCAGCGGGATCAGCTTCTCCGGATACTGGTGCGGACCGTAGTTGTTCGAGCAGTTCGTGGTGATCGTCGGCAGGCCGTAGGTCCGGTTGTACGCCTGCACGAGCAGATCGGCGCCGGCCTTCGAGGCGGAGTAGGGGGAGTTGGGCGAGTAGGGCGTCGACTCGGTGAAATAACCCTCTGCACCGAGAGAGCCGTAGACTTCGTCCGTCGAGACGTGGAGGAATCGGAACGCGGTGCGCTCGGCTGCAGACCGCTTTGCGACATGAGCCCGCGCGGCGTCGAGCAGCTCGAAGGTCCCGACGATGTTGGTGTCGATGAAGGCGCGGGGCCCGTCGATCGAGCGATCGACATGGGACTCGGCGGCGAAATTCAGGACATGGGTGGGACAGTGTTGCTCGAAGGCGCGGCGGACGGCGTCGGCGTCGGCGATGTCGCCTTTCACGAACTCGAAGCGGGCGGGGTCGGGCAGGTCCCGGAGGTTCTCGAGGCTCCCCGCGTAGGTCAGCTTGTCGAGCACGACCACGCGGACCCCGGGCCTCGCCGCGAGGACGTGCCGCACGAAATTCGAGCCGATGAATCCCGCGCCGCCGGTCACGAGCCAGATGGGTCGAAGGGTCATCGAAAGGTCTCCGAGGGCGCGCACGTTAGCACCGGGGTCTGGATCGCGACCGAAGCGCATCCGCCGACTTCGGCTGCCTGCTTCGGCAATCCCCCGAGGTAGGTTGACCGATCTTCCGCCGCAGCTTTGGAGCAGAATTCCTGTGACCGGGCTCGCAATCGCGGTTGAGTATCCGAGCCACCGGGTCGATGAGTGGGTGCCTTTTCGTTGGGTTCCGGGGCACAGATGCGAGTGGGACGGGAGATTTCGAGCTGCTCTCGGCAGACTGTCGATCCAGCGGATCTGGAATGAACGTCAGTCGCCCACGGAACGAGGCGGGGGTCGGGTTCGCGAACGGGGGGCTAACTCGCTGCCCTCGTTGTCAAAATCACATTCTTACCTGACACGAGATCAGCTGATCCACGTATAATGGGAAAATGTCCACGACCCCTTTCGAGGGTGATCGGGCACACCCCAGTGGACCGGATGGACGCTCGATTGGGTCCGGAATGTCCATTGGATCTCGGAGAAATCCCTGAGTACGGGATTCGCCGGATCGAACTCGCGGGTTTCCGCCGCTGGGGCAGGGAAGATCGGATGCTGCGCAATCACGGGACGATTACTGCGTCGCTGTTGATGTCGCTCGATGTGATGTTGAGCGCGGTGATCTGCCTACTGCTCCTGCACTGGCCGCAGGTCAGTGGGCTCGTGGATCCGTTCCAGCAGGGCGGCCAGGCCATGCTGATCGTGGCGCTGACCGGATGTTTCATCTGGCCCTTCACGTTCCAACAGCTGGACGTATACCAATCTGCTCGAACGCTCGAGTTCTGGGACGTCGCTCGCCGGCTCCTCGTTTCCGGGGTCGTGACGGCGACCGTGCTCGGTGCCGTGGCCTTCGCAACCGAGGTTCCGCTCGATCGCTCCTTCCCCTTCGTCTGCGCGGCGGCCCAGGGATTCGCCCTCGCGGGAACCCGCTTTCTGCTCTACGGCATGCTCCGCACCGCGCGCCGATTCGGGCGCAATACGCGCAACATCCTGATCGTCGGAAGTGGTGCGCGCGCGGCCCAGGTCAAGCGGAACATCGATACCCACCCGGCGTGGGGTCTGCGCGTCGTAGGGTTCGTCGATGACGTCGATTCACCGGTCGACCCGAGCCTCTTCAACGCGAAGCTCTTCCGGATCGAGCAGATGCCCGTGCTGCTCGGCGACATGGTCGTCGATCGAGTGGTCGTGGCCTGCCCCCGGTCGATGCTGGGGTCGATCGCACCGGTGCTGTCGGCGTGTAGCAGTGCCGGCGTTCCCTTGACGCTGCTGCCGGATCTCTTCGGCGACTTCCTTCCGACCCCGAACATCGGCCGCTTCGGCGCGCGGCCGTCGCTCGAGTTCGAGGCCGTCCACCACAACTCCCTGCTTCTCGCCCTGAAGCGCGCGATCGACGTCGCAGGCGCCCTGGTGATGCTGAGCCTGAGCGCACCGATCATCGGGCTGGCCGCGATGCTGATCTGGCGTGAAGACAGAGGCCCCGTGTTCTTCCGGCAGACGCGTTGCGGACTCTACGGTCGCCGTTTCCAGATGGTCAAGCTGCGAACCATGTGCGTGGATGCCGAGGCCCGCAAGCTCGAGGTCATGGCCCTCAACGAGATGGACGGCCCCGTCTTCAAGTCGAAATGTGATCCGCGCATCACGAAGGTAGGCTCCTTGCTGCGCCGCTACAGCCTCGACGAGCTGCCGCAGTGCTGGAACGTCTTGATGGGCGACATGAGTCTCGTCGGACCGCGGCCCCCGGTACCCGAAGAGGTCGTCCACTACGAGATCTCCGAGCGGCGAAGACTGTCGATGCGGCCGGGCATCACCTGTATCTGGCAGGTGAGTGGTCGTAACGAGATCGGGTTCCAGGAGTGGGTCAAGCTCGACCTGCAGTACATCGACTCGTGGTCGCTGACTCTCGATGCACGGATCCTGGCCCAGACGCTCCCCGCCGTGGTCTTCGCGCGCGGCGCCCACTGAGCGATCCTCTCCCTTCGTCGTCCGTTCCTTCCTCGCGCGATCCAGGTCCGAGCTTGTCGAACGCTCCCAGCCAAGTCTTCTTTCGCGACGACGACGTGGGTCTGCTGACGCCGGCTCTGCGGGACGTGATGGAGCTGCTCATCGATGAGGGCATCCCTTGCAGCTACCAGGTGGTCCCCGCGCTGCTCGATCGGGAGGCCGCCGCCTATCTTCGCGAGATCCACGCTCGCCATGCCGGGCTGATCCATCTCAACCAGCACGGTAACCGCCACGAGCAGACCCTCGCGGGCCAGCACGTCTACAGCGAGTTCGCCGGAAGCCGACCGCTGTCCGAGCAGAAGCAAGCGATCGAGCAGGGGCGGAAGCGACTCGAAGACCTGCTCGGCTCGGCCTTTGATCCGACCCTATTCACGCCGCCCTGCCACAAATACGACGGCGCGACGGTCGTCGCGCTCGAGTCCCTGGGCTTCCGGATCCTTTCGGCCGGGGTCAAGCCGGATCGGTTGTCTCAGCTCTATTACGCGTTGGGTGCTCGGCTCGGGCGCATCGGCTTTCTGGGCAAGCGAGTCTCGTATCACGGCCGCCGGGTCGGGACCTCGAAGCTCGTCGAGCTCTCGGTCTGCATCGATGTCGACGAAGATCTCGACCGCGAGGGCAATCGCATCCAGAAGGACTCGGAGCGCCTCTGGACAGAGTTCAGCGACTGTCGACGCAGGCTCGAGCTAATCGGGATCATGCTCCACCACCAGTGCTACGACCGACCGCAGAAGCTCGAATGGCTGCGTGCCTTCGTGCGCCGCCTGAAGCTCGAGCCGGGCGTCGTCCTGACGTCGATTCCGGGGATCCCGCTCGTCCAGAGCGCCTGAACCGAGCGGGCTCAGCGCGGCGTGCGCGTTCCGCCGTCGACGAAGATCCGGATGCGGGCCAGCAGAGTCTCGTCTGCCCGTGCCGAGATGCGTGCTCGGGGCGCGAGGCCCGACGCGAGCTCGCGCAGGCGCAAGGCCAGCTCCGCTTCCGATCGCGCCACGAGCAGGAGTCCGTCGGCGGCGAAGCGCTCGGAGCTGGCGACTTGGTGGTCGTTGCGTGTCTCGGAGAGGCTGCCCAGGCGGGGAACGACCACGATCGGCTTGCCGAGCTCGAGGGCGGTCAAGATCGTGCCCATGCCGGCGTGGGAGATGATGATGTCGGCCGCCTCCATCGTTCGGCGGAACTCGGGCGGATCGAGAAAGGGCAGGACCTGCAGGCGCTTCGGCGAGAGGTTCGAGGGTCCGATCTGGGCGACGACGTCGTGGCGGTCTGCCTCGATGGCCCAAGTGTCGACCCAGCCGACCAAACGATCGAAGGACATCTGAGCGCCGACGGTCACGAAGATCAAAACACGCGCCCCGCGAACTCGGGACCACCGGGCCGAGCCAAATGGGGCCACTGGGTCAGCCACAGGTTCGCGTGTCGGCGCACCATCTGCCCCGACATCGAGACGTGCTCGACGTTCGCGATGCTATCGAGCCAGATCGTGCGCGCCCCGACCAGCCGACCGAAGAGAATCGCGAAGTAGCCGGGCGCCGCGCCGGTCGTCAGGACCACGTCGGGCCGCTCGCAGACCACGACCCAGAGGATTCGCAGCGCCATGCGCAGCGAGCCGATCCGGTCCCAGCGGGTCGCATCGTTCACGATGTAGACCTTTGCGTCGGGCACATCGGTCCGGTAGGTCGGGTTGATGGTCAGGTAGGTCACGCTGTGGCCGTCGAGGGCAGGGATCACGCGCCGGAGCTGGACCCAATGTCCCCCGCCGCTCGCGACGGCGAGGACCTTCCGGATGCGCTTGCGCGCCGCGCGCGGCGCGCCGGGAGCGGGTTCCGAGGGACTCTGAAGGAATTCCAAGCGTTCACTCCGCGACACGCGTCGAGCCCTGGCGTTCGATCCCAGCGATGGGTCGGGCGATTCCATCCATCGGTGGGGGTCGACAGGGGATTGAGATCTTCGTCGTCCCGGGTATGCGAGTAAGAGTGCCCGTGCGACGTCGCACGGTACCGCCTCGCGGGTGTGGCGGGTAAGCTGTGCGTTCGGATGGCGGGGCCGAGCTGGGAGGCTGTGCTCGGCAGGGCCCGAACTGTGCTGGAATGTCCCGGATCGGCGAGCCGAATGCAGCGGGCGCGCAGAGGCGCAGCAACTCGACGCGCCCTGCGCCGCGACGAGGATGCCACCTTTAGGCCGAGACCGGCGACTTCGACATCGCTGTCGAGGCGCATCCTGCGAAGTCCGGGAAACGGATCAAGCGAAGCCGGACGGCGTTCGATGAACAGCCAGTCGTGTGTTGTGTTTAGGCATCAGTGGATCGAGTCATTCCGTCGGTGACGTGGGCGTGAATCGGGCGGACGGGCGGGGGCGCAGACGATGAGCGGGAGCACTAAGGCGGTCGAGCGATCGGGGGCGAGCTGCGTCCTGATCGGCTCGGAATCCCTGGCGATCCAGTGTGCCGAGATCCTGCTCGAGAAGGGGCTCGATCTGCGGGCCGTTCTCTCGGCGGAGCCCCGGATCGCGGCGTGGGCGACCGCGCACGGCATCCCGACCTTCGCCCCCGGCAAGGATCTCGCCGCGCGCCTTCGACCGATCGAGCACGACTACTTCTTCAGCATCACGAATCTCGCCATGATCGGCGAGGACGTGCTTTCTCTTCCGAGCAAAGCGGCCATCAACTTTCATGACGGCCCGCTTCCCCGTTATGCCGGCATGTACACGCCTGCCTGGGCGTTGATCCAGGGGGAGACCGACTACGGCGTCACTTTCCATGAAATGACGCTCGGTGCCGACGAGGGCGACATCTACGTCCAGCGCCTCTTCGAAATCGCCCCCGACGACAACTCCCTGACGCTGAACACCCGCTGTTACGAAGCCGCGATCGATGGCTTCGGCGAGCTCGTCGACCGGATCCGAGACGGCCGGCTCGAGAAGCGGCCCCAGGATCTACGGGAGCGGAGCTATTTCGCTCGCCATACGCGCCCGCCGGTCGCGGCGATCCTCGATTGGCAACGACCGGCAGACGAGCTCGCGCGGACCGTTCGCGCCCTGAACTTCGGCAGCTACGAGAACGCCTTTGCGAGCGCTCGATTGTGGCACCAGGGTCGACTCCACCTGGTGCGCGTCGCGCACGAGAGCGATCCGGAGGCCGCGGGCGGATTCGGCGCCGCGCCCGGACAGATCCTGTCCCTCGACGAAAGTGGACTGACCCTCGCCTGTGGCGACGGGACGGCGCTCACGCTCGCGGAGCTCACCTGTCCGAAGGGCTTGTCCGTCACGCCGCGTGATCTCGCTGAGCGTCTCTCCATCACGGTCGGGGATGTTCTCGACGTCGTCGCGCCTTCCCTGACCGGGCGGATCGAGGAGCTCGCCGAGCGAGCGACCCAGGCCGAGGCCTTCTGGGTGAAGCGGCTGGCGCAGATCGAGGGCCCCGAGCTCCCGCTTCGCAAGGCCGAGGTCGCGGCCGATGCCCGATCGACGCCCAGCGCGTTGAGCCTCGAGATCCTGGCTCCGGCCGCCTTCGTGGGCCACGTCGATCACTGGATTGCGGCCTTCGCGGCCTACCTCGCGCGGGTCTGCGGACGCGCGAGCTTCGACCTGAGCCTCGCCGAGCCGGCGCTCACGGGCGCGGTCGGCGACCTGTCGGGGCTCTTCTCGGATCGCGTGCCGCTGCGCGTCGAGATCGATCTCGCGGCGACGTCGGACGAGGTCGTCCAGGCCGTCGGCCGGAGTCTCGCGCGGGTGCGGGACCGCTTCGCCTTCTTCCAGGACGTGGTCGCACGGTATCCCCAGCTCGCTCGCAAATCGCTCCTGCTGGCGGGCGGGGTCTCGACGGTGGCCGTCGAGGTCCGCGCCGAGGTCGCGGGGGCGGTCCTCCCGCCCGGAGCGGACGCGCTGCTCGTGATCTCGCCCGGCGCCGAACGGGCACGCTGGCTCTACGACCCCCGAGCCCTCGACGCCGAGGGCGCCGGAGCCCTCGTCGAGGCGTTCCGCGTGTTCGTCGCGGGCTTCGCCACTGCGGGGCGCCGATTGAATACTTTGGCTCTGCTCGCCGAGCCCGTGCGCTCCCGTGTCCTGCGCGACTGGAACGACACGATCCGGGAAGTCCCGCGAGATCGCTGCATCCACATGCTCTTCGACGAAGCCGTTGCGCGACATCCCGAGGACGTCGCCGTCGTCTTCGAGGGCAGCTCGCTCCGCTACCGCGAGCTCGCGGCCCGCGCCAATGCCCTGGCCCATCAGCTCGTGGCGCACGGCATCGGGCCCGATCAGCTGGTCGGCATCTATCTCGATCGCTCGATCGAGATGGTGGTCTCCGTGTTGGCCGTCCTGAAGGCCGGGGGCGCCTACGTCCCCCTCGATCCGAACTATCCCGCCGATCGGATCGCGTACATGATCGAGGACTCGCGCGCGCGCATCGTCCTCTCGACGCATCACCGCAGCCAGGACCTGCCGCCGTCCGGGGCCGAACTGATCCTCGTCGATGGGAGCCCAGCGACCCCGACGGCCTCCTCGGGACCGCCCGTCGGGACCAGCGTCGCGCCGCATCATCTGGCCTACGTCATCTACACCTCGGGCTCGACCGGCAAGCCCAAGGGCGTGATGGTCGAGCACCGCAACGTCGTCAACTTCTTCTGCGGCATGGACGAGCGGATCCCGCACGGTCCGGGCGCGGCGTGGCTCGCGGTGACGAGCCTCTCCTTCGACATCTCGGTGCTCGAGCTGCTCTGGACCTTGACGCGCGGCCTGAAGCTCGTCGTCTTCTACGACGCGCAGAGGGCCGATTCGCAGAAGACGGATGTCCGCTCGGGCGCGGGCAGGGCGCACACCGGTCCCTGGCGCCCGATGGATTTCGGTCTCGCGCTCTGGGGCAGCGATGCCGGTCCAGGGCCGCGCAAGTACGAGCTCATGCTCGAGGCTGCGAAGTTCGGCGACCGCCACGGATTTCGCTCCGTGCATACGCCCGAACGGCATTTCGGCGCCTTCGGCGGTCCGTTCCCGAATCCCGCCGTCACGAGCGCCGCGATCGCAGCAGTGACGACGCGGATCGAGATCCGCGCGAGCAGCTGTGTGCTCCCGCTCCACAATCCGATCCGGGTCGCGGAGGAGTGGGCCGTCGTCGACAATCTTTCGGGGGGCCGCGTCGGGATCTCGTTCGCGTCGGGCTGGCAGCCCAACGACTTCGTGATCCGTCCCGAGGCCTTCGCCCGCGCCAAGAACGAGATGTTCGAGAACGCGCAGATCGTGAAGCGACTCTGGCGAGGCGAAGCCGTCGACTTCGTGAATCCCCACGGCAAGCTCGTCCCGACGAAGACGTTGCCGCGACCGGTGCAGGCGGAGCTGCCGTGCTGGATGACGACGGCCGGTAATCCGGACACGTTCCGCGCGGCCGGCGCCCTCGGCTTCAACGTGCTCACGCATCTGCTCGGCCAGACACTCGAGGAGCTCGCCGTCAAGGTGAAGGTCTACCGCGAGGCCCGGCGCGAGGCGGGCTTCGACCCGGCGACCGGAACCGTGACCTGCATGCTCCACACCTTCGTCGGGGAAGATCTCGACGAGGTCCGCGAGACGGTCCGCCAACCGATGAAGGATTATCTCGCGAGCGCGATGGCCCTCGTCGTCGGCTTCGCCTGGTCCTTCCCCGCCTTCGCCCGACCGGGAGGCCCGGACTCGAAGCCCGAGGACGTCGATCTCGGGAGCCTGACCGAGGACGAGACCGACGCCATCCTCGAGTTCGCCTTCGAACGTTATTTCGAGACGAGCGGACTCTTCGGGACGCCTGAGGTCTGCCTCGACATGATCGATCGCTGCAAGGCAGCAGACATCGACGAGATCGCGAGCTTGATCGATTTCGGTGTGCCCAACGAGCTGGCCCTCGGCGCGCTCCCGATGCTCGACGAAGTGCGGCGCATGGCGAATGAAAGACCGCTCGTCGCGGAGACGGCCGAGGTCGCCACGTCCGCGACCGTCCGGACCGAAGCGGACTACTCGCTGCCAGCGCAGGTCCTGGCGCATCACATCACCCACCTGCAGTGCACCCCCTCCCACGCGCGCATGCTCTTGACGGATCCGGACACCCGGGGCGTGCTCTCGCGCATCGATCATTGGATGATCGGCGGCGAGGCCTTTCCCGCCTCGCTGGCGGCAGAGCTCGAGGCCGCGGGCGTTCGCCACGTGACGAACATGTACGGCCCGACGGAGACGACGATCTGGTCGACGACGGGGGAAGTCGAGGGCAGTCCCGCTTCGATCTCGATCGGGCGCCCGATCGCGAACACGCAGCTCTACATTCTCGGCAATGGCGACGAGCCGCTGCCGGTGGGCGTGCCGGGGGAGCTTCTGATCGGCGGCGCCGGCGTCGTCCGCGGTTATCACCAGCGGCCCGACCTGACGGCCGAGCGTTTCATCCCCGATCCGTTCGAGCCCGGCGCGCGCCTGTACCGCACGGGAGATCTCGCGCGTTGGCAGCCCGACGGCACGATCGACTTCCTCGGCCGCCTCGACCACCAGGTCAAGATCCGCGGCTATCGCATCGAGCTCGGCGAGATCGAGACGCGTCTCGCGGCGATCTCGGGAATTCGAGAGGCGGTCGTGGTCGCTCGCGAAGACACACCCGGCGATCTGCGGCTCGTCGCGTACCTGATCGGGTCGAGCGGTCCGGTCGCCGACGCCACGCTGCGGTCGGCGCTCGGAGAATCGCTTCCCGAGTTCATGGTCCCCTCGGCCTTCGTCTTCCTCGACCACTACCCGCAGACGCCGAACGGAAAGATCGATCGCAAGGCGCTGCCCGCGCCGAACGAGCTGCGCGTCGCGAGCTCGGACGTTTACCAGGCTCCGGACGGCGAGCTCGAGGTCACGATCGCCGGGGTCTGGAAGGAGGTGCTCTACCTCGAGCAGGTCGGCGTCGACGACAACTTCTTCGACCTCGGGGGCCACTCCCTGCTCGTCGTCCAGGCCCACCGCAAGCTGCGCGATCTCTGCCCGAAGCCGCTCAGCTTGACCGATCTCTACCGCTTCCCGACGATTCGCGGCCTCGCAGGTCATCTGCTCTCGGACGACGACGGGGGCGAGGGGGTCGAGCGGAGCCAGGCGCGGGGCGAGCGCCGACGAGAAGCCATGAATCGCCGCCGACGCGGTCGCGGGAAGTAGGGGAGAGCGCGAAGCGATGGCCGAGTCGGATTCGAGGGACAACGACATTGCAATCGTCGGGATGGCCTTGCGCGTACCGGGAGCGCAGACGCCCGCCGAGTACTGGGCGAACCTGCGCGACGGACGCGAGTCGATCGAACGGCTCGACGAGAAGTCGCTGCTCGAGGCGGGTGAGTCGCCGGAGCTGCTCCGCAATCCCGCCTACGTGCCGGCCCATGGACCGCTCGCGAACCTCAAGATGTTCGACGGTGAGTTTTTCGGTTTCAGCCCCAAGGAATCGGCGATCCTCGATCCGCAGCATCGTCATTTCACCGAGCTCTGCTGGGAGGCGCTCGAGTCCGCGGGCCATGTGCCCGAGCGATTCGAGGGCCAGATCGGGGTCTTCGCCGGTTGCGGCATGGGCAGCTATTTCTATTTCAACGTCTGCACGAACCGCGAGCTCGTCGAATCGGTCGGGCTCTTCCTGCTGCGGCATACGGGAAACGACAAGGACTTCCTCTCGACCCGCGTCGCCTACGTGCTCGACCTGCGCGGACCGGCCGTCAACGTCCAGACTGCCTGCTCGACGTCGCTGGTCGCGACCCATCTCGCCTGTCAGAGCCTGCTCTCGGGCGAATGCGATCTCGCCCTCGCCGGCGGCTCGACGATCCTGTTCCCGCCGAATCGGGGCTATCTCTACGCCGAAGGGGAGGTCCTCTCTCCCGATGGGCATTGCCACGCCTTCGACCACCGCGCCCAGGGCACGGTGCTCTCGAGCGGGGCCGGCGTCGTGGCGCTGCGCCGCCTGGAAGATGCGATCGAGGACGGCGACACGATCTATGCGGTCATCAAGGGTTCGGCGATCAACAACGACGGCGGGCAGAAGGTCGGCTACCTCGCGCCCAGTGTAGACGGGCAGGCGGCGGCAATGGCCGAAGCCTACTCGGTCGCCGGCGTCGAGCCTTCGTCGATCGGATACGTCGAATGCCACGGCACCGGAACCTACATGGGGGACCCGATCGAGATCTCGGCCCTGACCCAGGCCTTCCGACGCTCGACCCAGGCAAACGGCTTCTGCCGCATCGGTTCGGTCAAGACCAACATCGGCCACCTCGATACCGCGGCCGGCGTCGCGAGCCTGATCAAGGCCTCCCTCGCCTTGAAGAACGGCCAGATTCCGCCATCGCTCGGCTACGAGAAGCCAAACCCGGAGATCGGATTCGAGCGGACGCCCTTCATCGTCAACGACCGACTGTACGACTGGTCGAGCCAGGCGGGTCCGCGGCGCGCCGCCGTGAACTCCCTCGGTGTCGGCGGGACCAACGCCCACGTCGTGCTCGAAGAGCCGCCCGAGGCGCCCGCGTCCAGCCCCTCGCGCCGCTCGCATCAGCTGCTGCGCCTATCGGCGCGCAACAACAAATCCCTCGACGGCAACGCCCGCGCCCTCGCGGCCCACCTGCGCGCGAACCCCGGGATCGATCTCGCGGATGTCGCCTACACCCTCGAGGTGGCCCGCGCCGAGATGGATCGCCGCCGCGTGCTGGTCGCCCGCGATGCGGCGGAGGCGGCCGAGCTTCTCGAGAGCGGCGATCCGCTGCGCGTCTTCAGTCACAGCGTCCCCGACGCAAACGTCTCCGTCGTCTTCATGTTCTCGGGGGCAGCGAGTCATTACCCGGGCATGGCCGTCGAGCTGCACGCGAGCGAGGCCGTCTTCCGTCAGCACGTCGATCGGGGCCTTGCGCTGCTCGAGAAGAAGACCGGCCGGCCATTCCGCTCGGTGCTCCTGCCGACCGCGGATCAGCTCTCCGCCGCCGAAGAGGCGATGAAGGACACGAGCATCCAGCTCCCCGTGATCTTCCTCGTCGAGTTCGCACTCGCGCAGCTCTGGATGTCCTGGGGCGTCAAGCCCGACCTGATGATCGGCCACAGCCTCGGCGAGAACACGGCCGCCTGTATTGCCGGCGTGCTGAAATTCGAAGACGCCCTCGACCTCCTGATTCTCCGCGGCAAGCTGACCCAGAGCGCCGACGAAGGGGCGATGACGAGCGTCAATCTCTCGGCCGCGGCGCTCGAGCCGCTGCTCGAGGGCGAGTGCGACCTCGCGCTGGTGAATGCGCCGGAGCTCTGCGTCGCCGCCGGGACGCCGACTGCGATCGAGGCCCTCGAGAAGCGCCTCGCCGATCGCGAAGTCGAGTACCGCAGGCTTCCGCTCTCTCGCGCCGGTCATTCGCGCCTCTTCGATCGGATCCTCGACGAGTTCCGGGCCTTTCTCTCGAAGCTCGTGCTCGAGCGACCGAAGATTCCGTTCATCTCGAATCGCACGGGTCAATTGATCCGGGACGAGGACGCGACGAGCGCCGACTACTGGGTCTCCCATCTCCGCAACACGGTGCGGTTCGCGGAGGGGATCGACACGATCCTCTCGACTCCCGGGCGGCTGCTGATCGAGGTCGGTCCGGGCCAGTCGCTCTGCTCGTTCGCACGCCAGAGTCCCGCGGCGCGCCAGGGCGCGAACATCATCCCGTCGCTCCGCCATCGCGAGGACAAGACGCCGGACGGCGCCTACTTCAACTCGCTCCTCGGCCGCGTCTGGGCGTCGGGATTCGATCTCGACCTGTCGCGTCTGCGCGCGGGGGAGAAGCGACGGCGGATCCCGCTTCCGACCTACGCCTGGAACCACCAAGCCTACTTCATCGAGCCGACGCCGGTCGCCGCCGTCTCCGGCGACGAGGGATCCCTCGAGCGGATCGAGAACGTCGAAGATTGGGGCCGCCGGCCGGTCTGGCTTCCCGCGCCCTTCGAACGCTCGGCGGGAAGGACGGAGGAGAGCTGGCTGCTCTTCATGGACGAGGCGGGAGTCGGTCGCCGATTGCGGGAGCGGCTGCTCGAGCGCGGCGAGCAGGTCGTCAGCGTCTTCGAAGGCGACGCCTACCACAAGCGCAGTGCGAGCGAGTACACCCTCGCCCCCGAGCTCGGACGCGCGGGCTACGACGCCCTGATCAAGGATCTCGTCGCCCACGGTCACACGCCGACCCAGATCGTCCACCTCTGGCTCACGACCGATGCCGAACGCTTTCGGCCGGGCTCGAGCTTCCTCCATCAGAACATCCAGGACGGCTTCTACAGCCTCTATTTCCTCGCCCAGGCCCTGGGCGAGGAGAGCCTCCCGCGCCCCCTTCAAATTACCGTCGTCTCGAACGGCATGCAGACGACGGGGATGGGCGATCCGGTCCTGCACCCGGAGAAGGCGACCGTCCTCGGTCCGGTCAAGGTGATCCCGCGCGAGTTCCCGGATCTCCTCTGCAAGAGCGTCGACCTGAACCTGCCGGCGAGCCGCGAGGGTCTGCGAGCCGTCGCCGAGTCGATCCTGAAGCGCGGGCGCGGGCAGGATCGCGGGGCGCGCCTCGATCGCATCGCGTCGAATCTGTTGAAGGAGCTCGACGCTCGCGTCGCTTGCGAGCTCGTCGTCCATCGCGACGATCAGCGCTTCGTGCGCCGTTTCGAGCAAGAACGATTGATGCCCACGGCGTCGGGGGAAGACTCCGGACTTCGAGCGGGCGGGACGTATCTATTGACCGGCGGGCTCGGCGGGCTGGCCCTCAACCTCGCGGACCGCCTGACCCGCGACCTGAAGCCGCGGCTCATCCTGCTCGGTCGCTCCGGCTTGCCGGACCGCGCGGAGTGGGATGCCTGGCTCGCTTCGCGCGGAGGGGCGGATGCGACCGGACGACGGATCCAACGCATTCGCGAGCTCGAGCAGGCGGGTGCCCGGGTCGAGGTCGTCACCGGCGACGTCACGAACCACGAGCAGATGAAGGCCCTCGCCGAGGATCTCCGCGCGCGGGTCGGCCGGGTCGACGGGATCTTCCACATCGCCGGTGTCGTCAAGGACGAGCTGATCCAGCTGAAGCTCGACTCCGAGATCGAAGAGGTCTTCGGTCCGAAGGTCTACGGCACGCTCGTTCTCGATTCGCTGCTCGAGACGCTGGGTTGTGAGCTCTTCGTGCTGTTCTCCTCGACGAGCGCGATCGCCGCTCCGGCCGGTCAGGTCGACTACGCGGCCGCCAATGCGTTCCTCGACGCCTACGCCTGGAGTCGGTCCGGCTCGAAGGTGCGAACGATCTCGGTCAACTGGGGCATCTGGAACGAGGTCGGAATGGCCGCCGAGAGCTTCGGCGATCGACCTGCGCCCTCGGCCAAGGAGGCGAGCCTTCCGACGGGAGCGATGCGCCATCCCTTCTTCGACCAGCGCATCCGCGACGAGCACGGACGCACCGCCTTCAGCAAGAGCTATTCGCCGCAGACCGATTGGGTGCTCGACGAGCACCGCACGAAGAGCGGACAGGCGCTCCTTCCGGGGACCGCCTACCCCGAGCTCGCGCGCACGGCGCTCCGGGAATACGGCGAGACCGCGGCCTTCGAGATCCGGGATCTCTACTTCATCCGGCCCGTATTCGTGCCCGACGGCGAGCGCCGCGAGGTGCGGGTCCGCTTGCACTCCTCGGATCGCGGCTACCGCTTCGAGGTCCGGACGGCCTGCCGCGTGGAGGGACGGGCGGGCTTCGAGCTCAACGTCCAGGCGAATCTGGTGCTGGGACAGATCCCGGAGCCGGCGGCCCTCGACGTGCGGACGATCGATGCGCGCTGCCAGCGAGCGCGCAGCGGGGTGAACCCGAACGGACATCGATCCGGGCAGGAGGAGCACGTCGCCTTCGGACCGCGCTGGCGTGTCCTTCGTCAGGTCGTGCAAGGGGAAGGGGAGGCGCTGGCGCTGCTCGAGCTCCCCGAGGCCTACCGATCGGACCTCGACACGATCGGGCTCCATCCGGGGCTGCTCGATTACGCGACCGGCTATGCGATGGATCTGATCGAAGGCTATACGCCGGCGCTCGGCCTCTGGATCCCCGTTTCCTACGGGCGCATGGCCGTCTTCGGCCCGCTCCCGGCGCGGATCTACAGCTGGGTTCGCAACCGGGGCGAGAATCGCGCCTCGTCGGATTTCGCCGTCTTCGACGTCACGATCTGCGACGCCGAGGGCCGTGTGCTGATGGAGATCGAGGAGTACACGATCAAGCGTCTCCAGACCGCCCCCGATTTCACGCTCCAGGCCGCGCCCGTACGCGCCGACGTCGAGTTCGAAGCGGCGCTCGGCGGGCACGGGGAACGCGAGCTTTCGCCGGCGGAGCGCCAGCTGCGGCGCAACTACGAGCGCGGCATCCGAGCCCACGAAGGTGCCGACGCCTTGATGCGCGTGCTCTCGCTCGAAGGCCTGCCGCAGGTGGCCGTCAGCTCCCTCGACCTGGCGGGTCTCGTCCGGCAGGCCGAGCGGGCCAGCGCCCAGGTCGGGAAGGCGTCGACTACGAAGTTCGGACGCCCCGATCTCGACAGCGAGTACAAAGAGCCCGCGGACGACGTCGAGCGAACGCTCGTCGGGATCTGGGAGGAGCTGCTCGGCGTCGCGGGACTCGGCGTGCGCGACAACTTCTTCGATCTCGGCGGCCATTCGCTGATCGCCGTGCGGCTCTTCACGATGATCAAGAAGGCCTACAAGGCGGACTTCCCGATCTCGGTCCTGTTCGAGGCCCCGACGATCGAGGGCTGCGCCGAGCTGATCCGCGAGGCCATGGGCGAGACGGCGCCGGATGGGCGTGCCACGTCAGCCCCGAATGCGGCCGAGGCCGCCTCCGCACGGGGCGAGCGCCGCACCCGCCACAAGTACCTGGTCGCGATGGATCCCAATCGCGGGCAGGGCGGGACGGCGCCTCCGTTCTTCCTCGTGGCCGGCATGTTCGGCAATGTGCTCAACCTGCGGCATCTCGCGACCCTCGTCGGAGCCGACCGACCCTTCTACGGCCTGCAGGCCCGTGGCCTCTACGGGGACGAGCCGCCCCACGAGACCTTCGAGGAGATGGCGGCCGCCTACATCGAGGAGATCCGGACCGTCCAGCCCCACGGCCCCTACTCGATCGGCGGCTTCTCCGGCGGCGGCCTCACCGCCTTCGAGATCGCCCATCAGCTTCGCGCAGCGGGCGAGTCGATCGGTCTGCTGCTGCTGCTCGACTCGCGGCTCCCCCAGACCCCGCGTCTCTCGAAGCTCGATCGCGCGAAGATCCAGTGGCAGCGCGTGCAGCAAAGGGGTCCGGGCTACCTGCTCGATTGGGCGCGGAATCGCGCGAAGTGGCAAATGGAGCAGATCCAGCTCCGAATGGGCAATCGCGAGCCGGCTCGCGCCGAAGACCAGTTCCACAACGATGCCATCGAACGCGCCTTCCGGGCCGCGCTTCCGCGTTACCCGATGCGCCACTACCCGGGGCCGATGGTGCTCTTCCGACCGAAGCTCGACCGGGCCTACGTGCTCGGCCCGGGTCGGGTTCTCGACTCGGCGAAGGAGTGGGTCTGGGAGGACAACGGGTTCGGCGCCTACGTCGACTCGCTCGAGGTCCACGAGATGCCCGGCGATCACGACAGCATGGTGCTCGAGCCGAACGTGCGCGTGATGGCGGCGCGACTTCGCGCTTGCTTGACGGAGACCCAGGCGCGCGCAGCGGCCCGCGATCGCGAGGGCTGAATGCGCCTCAGCTCGGGACGAGACCGGGCGGGCGCTTGCGCGGCGGGCGGCCGTCACTCGCCTCCGTCAGGCGGAAATTGAAACGCGCGAAGTCGCGCAGATGGCGGCGCGGATCCTTCGGCGTGCGGCCGATCAGCGCATAACGAATGCGGCAGACGAGGCCGCCTCCGAAATAGACGAGATTCGCGAGCCAGAGCGCCAGCCGGCCATGGTTCTTCAGGAAGTAGTGGCGCCGAGACGCGTACCAGAATGCCGGAGTCGGTCGAGAATGGTCCTTGAAGCCCGTCGATACGGAACCGATGTGGGTCACCGAGCTCTCGACCACGTAGAACGTCTTCCAGCCCGCGCGGTGGGCGGCGAGGCAGTAGTCGGTCTCCTCGTAGTAGAGGAAGTAGCTGTCGTCCATCAGGCCGATCTGCTCGATCACCCGACGCCGGACCATCATGCTCGCGCCGGCGAGCCAGTCGACCTCGCAGGTCTGCGTCGGAAGCGGCGGGGCGACGATCCACCGCTTGAGCAGCGTCGAGACCACGCCGATTCCGAGGCTCGCCTCGAGCTCGCCCGCGATGTTCGGAAATCGGAACGCCGTCTTGTGGGGCACGGGCTCGGGTCCGTGCACATAGCTTCCCGCAATGCCCGCCTCGGGATGGGCATCGAGGAAGCGGACGAGCGCGTCGACGCAGCCCGGGTCGGGAAAGGCGTCGGAGTTGAGCAGGTAGATGTAGTCGGGGAGATCCGTCCCGCGCAGGGCCCGGGCGATCGCGAAATTGTTGCCGTAGGCGAAGCCGCCGTTGTAGTCGGAGGGCATGACGTCGACGCGATCGCGATATTCGGCGGCTTCGACGCCCTGTCGGATCCGCTCGAGGGATCCGTCCTGCGAATCGTTGTCGACGATCGAGACGCGGGCGTCGGGAAAGTGCTCGAGCTCGCGCATCAACGCCGCCAGTGCATCGAGCGTCATGTCGGGAGTCTTGTAGTTGAGGATGACGGCCAGGATCTTCATCGGTTGTGTCTCGAAGGGTTTCGTTCGATCGGACGGAGGAGAAGCGCTCCGGTTCGGAGTGGTTCGATTCGGCCATTCGGGGTCGGACCGCTTGAAGACTCGCCCGGTAGCTCCTCGTTCGCCTCTTCCATCGGATGGGTCATGGATAAAATAGAGCGGCGCCTTTCGGGGGCCTTTCCGCCCCTACGAAATCCGGTCCATGTGGCCCGCGGCCCGTGCAGCCGGAAGGTCGTGGCCAGGGCGAGCGGCAGGTATGTTTCCGTGCCCCGAAGAATTGCGCACATGCAGGGCTCCCGGTGATTCCCACGCTCAGCGTCGTCATTCCCTGTTTCAACGAGTCGGCCACCCTCGACGCCTGCGTCGCGCGGGTCCGGGCGATCGCATCGCCCGACCGTTCTCTCGAGATCGTGATCGTCGACGATGCCTCGCGCGACGACAGCCTCGCTCGGGCGCGAGCGCTGGCGGCGCATTATCCGGAGGTCCGGGTCGTCACTCACGAGGTCAATCAGGGCAAGGGGGCCGCCCTCCGGACGGGCTTTCGCCATGTGACCGGGGACTTCGTCGCGGTCCAGGACGCCGATCTCGAATACGATCCCCAGGACCTCGTCCGTCTGCTCGAGCCGCTCCTGGCCGGCAAGGCCGATGCGGTATTGGGAAGCCGGTTCCTTTCGGCCGGCGCCCATCGGGTGCTCTATTTCTGGCACTCCGCCGGAAACCGCTTCCTGACCTTGATGTCCAACGTCTTCACCGATCTGAACCTCACGGACATCGAGACCTGTTACAAGGTCTTCCGCCGCGAAGTCATCCAGTCGATCGAGATCGAGGAAGATCGCTTCGGCTTCGAGCCCGAGATCGTGGCCAAGCTGGCAGACCGCCGCCTGCGAATCTACGAGGCCGGCATCAGCTACGACGGTCGTACCTACGCCGAGGGCAAGAAGATCGGGGCCCGCGACGGATTTCGCGCCCTCTACTGCATCGTCCGCTACAACGCGCGCAGCGCACCGGTCGTCCTCCAGCTCGCGGTCTACGTCTGGATTGCGGCAATCGTGGGGGGGATCGATCTGGCGGGCTTCGGACTCGCTCGGGTCCTGGGCGCTTCGATCCCCTTCGCGACCGCCGGCGCCTACGCCCTCGGCGCCGTCGTGGGCTACGCGCTCTGTAGCGGTCTTCTGTTTCCGCCTCAAAAAGGCGTGCGATCGACCGGGACCCGAGCCCGTTATGTCGCGGTCGCCCTCGTCGGCGGTGTGCTGGACTTCGGATTGACGCTCCAGCTCCTCGGGGCGGGCTTCTCCGCCATCGAGGCGAAAGCGCTCGCGCTGCTGCCCTTTCCGGTGCTGGATTTCTGGGCTCGGCGACAGCTCGTGTTTCGTCACGCGTCGCGCGGTCCGTGGGAGCCCCGGGTGCCGAAGATGGGGGAGTTCCGATGAAGATCAATCCGGTTCGATGGGGCGGAGCGCCGCGCAAGCGGGTGCTCGTCACCGGAGGCGCGGGCTTCATCGGCTCGCATCTCTGCCGGCGGCTGCTCGAGGCCGGGGACACCGTCCTCTGTCTCGACAACTACTTCACCGGAACCCGCGAGAACATCGCCGACCTGCTGCCCGATCCGAACTTCGAGGCGATCCGCCACGACGTGACCTTTCCGATCTCGCTCGAGGTCGACGAGATCTACAACCTCGCCTGTCCCGCCTCCCCGATCCACTATCAATTCGATCCCGTTCAGACCGTGAAGACGAACGTGCTGGGGGCAATCAACGTCCTCGCGCTCGCGCAACGTTGCCGCGCCCGCATCCTCCAGGCATCGACGAGCGAGGTCTACGGCGATCCGGAGGTCCACCCCCAGCCCGAGACCTACTGGGGACGGGTCAACCCGATCGGACCCCGCGCCTGCTACGACGAAGGAAAGCGCTGCGCAGAAACGCTGTTCTTCGACCACCATCGCCAGCACGGGGTGTGGATCAAGGTCGCGCGGATCTTCAACACCTACGGCCCCTGCATGCGGCCCGACGACGGGCGGGTCGTTTCGACCTTCATCAATCAAGCCCTGTCGGGCGTTCCAATCACGCTCTTCGGCGACGGGCGCCAGACGCGCTCCTTCTGCTACGTCGACGACCTGGTCGAAGGGCTGATCCGATTGATGGATACCCCCGACGACGTGACGGGGCCGCTCAATCTCGGTCGCCCCCAGGAGTTCACGATGCTCGAGCTGGCGAAAAAGGTCCTCACCGAGACCGGCTCCCGCTCCTCGATCGAGTACCGGCCGCTGCCAGCGGACGATCCGATCCAACGTCGACCCGACATCGAGCTCGCGCGAGAGCTTCTCGGTTGGGAGCCGGGGGTGAGCCTCGACGAGGGGCTTTCGACGACCGTCGACTACTTTCGGCGGCTGCGCGAAGCGGCAGGAGGCGGGCACCCCTGAAGCAGCTCCCGCGTTGCGGGCGATTCCTGCGAGGGCCCGTGTCACCGACGGGCCTCTCGCGGTGACCCACAGGTCGTTGGGGATCGGGGCTAAGCTCGGTGTGAGGCGGCGTCGGAAGCATCCTTTCAGGAGATGCGTCCGGCCATGGGCTGTTGTCACACATCGGTCCGGCCGAGACGATGTCAGATCGGGCGGGAAGGAATCGAAGTCGAGATGGGCGAGATCGCGGAAGCCTTGGAGCGCGCCCGGGAGGCGAAGCAGCGAGCCGAAGAGGTCGCGGATGCGGCTGCTTTGACCAACCGATCGAGCGCGCCCCTTTCGCGCGAGCGAACGGGCGCCCCGCGCGACAGAACGTCCGGCGACGAGGCTCCGCGCCCGGTCGTGACCCGCGAGCTGACCCTCGACGGCGTTCGCCCTCCGAAATCGATTCGCGTGAATCCAGACCTGAGCCCGGGAGCGCCGCGCGAGGTGCATTCCGGCGCGCCGGCCGGAAAGTCGATCGTTTTGTCCAGGGAGAAGGACAAACACTGGCGCGCGCGCGCCGTCATCGTCGACCCGCGCAGCTCGAGCGCCGTGCGATTTCCCCATCTCGCGGTGCGCATCCGGGCGGCGCTCGACCGGTGTCGGGTTCCGTCGCTGCTCGTGACCTCGGCCCTGAAGGGCGAGGGCAAGACGACGGTTTCGACCAATCTCGCCCTGGCTCTCGCCATGATCGCGTCCGACCGGAAGGTGGCGTTCGTCGATCTCGATCTGCGCAGCGCGAGCGTGGCGGCGGTGTTGGGGATCCGGACCGGGCCCGGGATCGAAGACGTGATGTCCGGAGCGTGCGAGCTCGAGGCGGCCCGTCACTCGACCGATGTCGCATCGCTCGACGTGTACCCTGTGTTGCGTCCGACGCGACAGGCCCATGAGCTGCTCGGCTGGGCCGCGGAGCGCGTGCTCGCCGAGCTCGCCGAACGCTACGACTATGTGATCGCCGACGGGCCGCCCGTGCTCCCAGTACCGGATACGCCGCTCCTGGCGCCCCTCGTCGGAGGCTGCCTGGCCGTCGTTCGCTCTCGCTTTACCCGGCATTCGGCCTTCCAGGAGCTGCTCGATCTGATGCCCAGGGCGCAGCTCCTCGGCGTCTTCCTGAACGATGCGATGGAGCGACGAGATCGCGATGCCTACGGCTACTACGGTCGCAATCTCGACTCCGAAGACGGGGATGCCGAGTCCGAGGGCGCGGACGTCGGGCAGGCGCGCAAGCACGGCGCAAAGGAGATCAGCCGATGAGCGCTGCGTCCGATTCCAATGCCGAAGGCGGGGCGCCCAACCTGCCGGGATTCCTGCTCGATCCGGTCGGCCTCGCGCGGCGTCGCTGGAAGTGGATGCTGACTGCGCTCAGCTTCGGACTCGCCGTGACCGGCATCTTCGCCCGCAGCCTCGACCTCACCTATGTCGCTTCGGCGACCGTGCTCGTCACGAGCCAGCGGATCTCCGAGGAGTTCTTCCGCCCGACCGTCGAGAGCGATCAGCTGGAGAAGGTGAGCGCGATCCTCGGCGAGCTGCTGTCGCGCCAGAATCTCGTCGAGCTGATCGAGAAGCACGGTCTCTATCCGACCCGCGACGGGGAAGAGCCGATCTCGATGGAGGACAAGGTCGCGCAATTCCGCTTCTCGACCGTCGTCGAGCCCGACACCACCCACGGCGCCGTCCACCCCGGCAGCGCCGCCGTCGTCTACGCGATCCGCGTCCAACAGGACTCGCCCGAACGCGCCGCCGCCGTCGCCAACGACATCGCAGGCAACTTCATCGACACGCATCTGAAGATGCGAAGTCGCCAGGCCCGTCTGACGACGGAGTTCCTGCGGCGCGAGCTCGTCCAGGTCGAGGAGGATCTCGCCAAGCAGGAGAGTGCGATCACGAACTTCAAGCAACAGTTCCGCGGCGAGCTGCCCGGCGAGCTCGAGACCAATCTCGCCCGTCTCGACCGGCTCCAGATGCAGCGCCAGTCGCTCGCGCTCCAGATCGCCGAAACGGAGACACGCATGGCGACGATGGCGACGACGGGCCCCGCTGCGGACAGTCCGAAGGAGCGACTCAAGACCCTGCGCGCTCGCCACGACGAGCTGGCGGCGATCTACACCCCGGAGCATCCGAGCGTGATGGCCGCAGCGCGACAGATCGAAGTCCTCGAACGCGAGGTCGCCGGGATGCCCGATGAATCCGGAACTCCCGGCTCCCCGGCGTCGACGGTCGGAGAGCTGCGGCGGCAGCTCGCGGCGACGGTGGCCGAATTCGAGGACCTCGATCAGCGGGTCGGATTGACGCCCAAGCGCCAGGAGGAGCTCGCCGCCCTCGAGCAACGGGCCGAGATCCTGCGCGAAAGCCACAAGGAATTCCTTCGCAAGGTCAGCCAGGCCGAGCTGGCCGAGGCCGTCGAGTCGGCGCAACAGGGCGAGCGTGCGACCATCCTCGACAAAGCGGTTCCGCCCGGAAATCCGGATAATTCGCCGCTCAAATACATCGTCGTCGGCATCGTCGGAAGCGTCATGATGGCGCTGGGAATCGCCGTGCTGCTCGAGATCGTCGACTCGGTGATCGTGAGCGACGCGGAGATCGAGCAGAAATATCAGCTTCCGGTGCTCGGATCGATCGCAGAGATTCGTTAGGCCGGCGAAGGACGATGATGCTCTCGCGCGTCGACGACGGACCGGAGACTTCGTCGCCGGGGCTCCGCCCGTGGCGCTGGCGGATCCTCTTCTGGGCAGGGCTCGTGTTCGCCTTTGGCCCATCGCTGCGCGATGCCGGCGAGCTTTTCGTCGCGCAGCCCTGGTCCCGCGCGACCCTCGTCTTTCCCGTGCTGGCCTACGCGGCGGCCCGCGCAGAGGCTCCTTCCAGGCCTTCCCGGTACGGATGGGCGCTCGTTGCGGTCGGGATCGCGATTCAGATGGTGGCAATCGGGGGCGGACTCGTGCGGGTCGGTCGGGTCGGCTTCGTCCTGGCGGCCATGGGACTCTGCCGCGGGGCAGGCTGGTGTTCGCCTCCCGTGGCCCTGCTCCTCGCATTCCTGCTTCCGATTCCGCACGCCGTGCAACAGCTCGGCAGCCCGTGGCTCGAAGCCGGACTCGCAAGGCTCGCGGCCTCCTGCGCGGGCGCGCTGGGATTGGCGGTCGTCCACGGCCGTCCGGGGCTGGAATCGGGCGCATCGACGCTCCCCCTGGCCGAGCACGACGGCGGCGTCGGCCTCGCCGTCTCGTTCTTAGGGCTCGCCTGGTTCGCGTGGCTGCGCGCTCCGGGACGCGATCGGGGCCGGCTGGTACGTCTGGCCTTCGTCGCACTTCTCGCAGCCGGAGGGTTCCAGCTCGCAAGCCTGACCGTTGCCGCGATCGTGCTGGCACGCGGCGGCGAGGAGCCCGTCGAGACCGCGCGCGCGATTCTCGACCGGACTCCCTGGATCCTCGTCTGGAGTTCCGGGATGGTTTTGGCCTGGACCGGGCGCCGCGCCATCGGGGGGTCCTCGTGAACGATCGATTCCAGACGATTGGGCTTTTGACCCTTCTTCTCCTGACCGGAATCACGGCCTGGTGGCTCAGTCTACGGCCGGTCGCCGCGAGCGATGCGGCGACGCTGCGGACGCTTCCGGCCGAGCTCGCGGGCTGGAACGCCGTCGATATTCCGATGGAGCAGGACGTCGCCGACATGCTGCGTGCCGACGCGAACGTGCAGCGCGCCTACATCCATCCGCTGGGCTTCGTCGTCTACGTCTATGTCGGTTATTACGGCACGGCGCGGGGCGGAACGCCGGAGCACACGCCCGAGATGTGTTACCCGGCCCAGGGTTGGCAGATCGACGAAACAGGCTCCGTCGCGATCGGCGGCAATGGCGGCTTCATGGCCCGAGAGCTCGTAGTCGAGAAGGAGGGCGAGCGCCGACTCGTCCATTTCTGGTATCGCACGCAAGCCAAGACCGGTATCCAATCGACGGCTGCGCTTCGCTGGAGTCATTTGCAGGCCCGTCTCTTCGCGGGCCGAGGAGACGGCGCGCTCGTCCGGCTCGATGCGCCGATCGAAGACGACGACATCGATGCGGCTCGACAGAAGCTCCTTGCGATGGATCGTGCGCTCGAGTCGGCCCTCGCGACCGTGTGGCCGACCGAGAGCCCGTCGGGCTCGGGAGCCTCATAGGTCGTGGGCGTCCCGATCGTCGATCTCGACGGGCTGCTCATGCCGCTGTTCGGTCCGATGGTCGCGCGGGCGATCGCACCGGTCGAGGACGCAGTCGCCGAGCTTGCGGAGGAAGAGCGAGCGCTGATCGTCCGCGCCGTGGAGTCACGCCGACGGGAGTTCTCCACCGGCCGGCGGCTGGCGCGCCGCTTGCTCGCCGAGCGGGGCATCGAGCCGCGGGCGATCCTGCGCGATTCCGACCGCGTTCCGATCTGGCCTGGGGGCGTGACGGGCTCGATCTCGCATTGTCGCGAACATGCCGTCGTCGCCGTCTGCGACGCGAACGCCTGCTTCGGCGTCGGCGTCGACATCGAGCCCGACGAGCCGGTCAAGCCGGGCATCGAGCGCATCGTCTGCACGGCGGCCGAAAGGAGCTGGCTCGATGGGGAGGAGGGGGGTGACGAAGCCCGGGGGCGACGGGTGAAGCTCGTCTTCAGCGCGAAGGAAGCCACCTACAAGGCATTCTATCCCCGGGTCCGCGTCTTCTGGAATTTTCACGACGTGGTCCTCGAACTCGACGAGCGACGGGGTGTCTTCCTGGCGACGCTGCCGGCCAGTGCCGGACGCCGCTCCGTCGAAGGGCGCTTCGTGCGAGGACACGGCACGATCGTGAGCGGCGTTCTCGCACTCTGATACCCGCTCCGCGCAGGCCGGTTCGTCCGGCCGTCAGCCGAGCATCCGATGGGTCTCGCGGTTCCAGTCGGCGATCGGAATGCCGCGGGGACAAGCCGTTGCACACGGGGCTCCACTGCACGCGAGACAGGCGGTCGCATCGACGCCGATCGCCGCGTACTCGCGCGCCGCGATTGCCGGGATCCCGTAGTCCCGCGCGTACATGCGCGTTCGCATGACGTCCGAGATCGCCACCCCGGCCGGACAGGCGTCGAGGCAATCGCCGCAGCCGACGACGCAGGTCGTCGATGCGTGGCGCGATTCGTAGCGGGCAAGCAGCGCGAGATCCGCGAGATCCGGCGGTCCAGAGCCCGAGGCCTCGATGTACTCGTCGACCATCGCCGGGCTCGTCATCGTGACGACGAGCCCGTCGACGGCCCCTTCGGACAGGACCCAGCGAAACGCCGACTGTGCATAGGTCCGGCTCCCCTGCTCGAAGGGCCGCATGTCGTTGATGCGTGCACCGTCGAGGGTCTTCATGACCAGGACGCCGATCCCCGCCGCGTGCGCGCGTTGGATCATCTCGGGAAGACGGGGCTGGGTCGTGACGAAATCGAACGAGGCCGCGAGATCCTGGAGATAGCGCTTCACCTGCTCGCGATAGCTCGGCTGCTGCGTGAAGTTGTAGGCAACCATGACGACGTCGACGAGCTTCTCGTCGACCGCATGGGCGAGACACTCGACGAGCCGTCCGGAATGCCCCGACATCCCGATTGCGCGAATCTTGCCCTCGCGCTTGGCGCGCTCGGCGAAAGCCCGCCACTCGGGGTTGTCCAGGCGCTCGATCTCGTTGACTGCGTGATTGAGATAGATGTCGATGTAGTCGGTTTTGAGGCGTCGAAGGCTCGTCTCGAGGACCTTCATCTGCTCGGCGGCGGTGTTGTCGGCGCGGGCCCAGAACTTCGAGGTCAGGGTCACTTCCTGCCGCCGACCGCGCAGGGCTCGACCGAGGACTTCTTCCGCGCGACCCTCGGTGTAGCTCTCGGCGGTATCGAAATGCGTGACGCCGCGGTCGAGGGCGTGGAGGACGAGCTTTTCGTCGCTCTCGAGACTGAAGGTCCCGAAGCTGATGTCGGGAACCTCGATCCCGGTCTTGCCGAGGGTCGAGCGCTTCCGAATACCGGGGACGGTTGCGGCGGCGGCGGCGCGGGTCGCGGACACGAGGGGCCCGGCGAAGGGAAGGCCCAGTCCGGCGCCGAGAGCGCCGACATGGCGGGCGCTCTCTCCGAGGAAGGCTCGACGGGTCCAGTCGCTCTCGTCGGGATACCGGGTCATCTGCGTCCTCCAACGCGGGGCGGCGCGCCTGAACGGGCCGCGGCCGGACGTCGAGGGACGCCGGCCGCGAGCAGCTTAGCAATCGTCTCGGACTCAGGGCGTCACGGGGACGATCTGGATCAGGATCGGCGGCGCCAGGGTCGTGGGCCCGGTCGGGGTCAGCGGCGTCACCTCGAGGTCGTCCCAGTACTTCTGCCCTTCGCCGCCCGACCACACGCCGATCGTTCCGTTGGTGCTCCGCGAGCTCGAGGTATCCAGGCACTCGGCCTGCGGACCGGTCGGCTCCGAATCGCCCTGCCGCCAGACCTTGGCCTGGATGCGATTCTGCGAAGACTCGCTCGTGACCGTCAGCTCGAACACGTACCAGGCGTTCACCTGCGGCACGACGCCGGTACTCGGGTTGGGGCAAGACAGCGTAGGAAGACCCGCGATCGTGAAGGCGCCACCCGCGGTGCTCCCGAGTCGGTAGTAGCGCGCCTGGGTAGGCAGCTGGCTGTAGCTCGTCACACCCGCCGACCCGGCAGCCGACGTGAGGGCCAGTCGGCCGCTGAACGTCGAGTTCGAGAAGCTCGAGGGCGGCGGCGAGAGGTGGGAATGGATGTCGTTTGCAGTCGAGGCCGTCGCGAGGGTCCGGTTTCCTCCGACATCGACGACGCCGAACAAGCCGTCGTTCACGGCCGTCGCATAGCTCGCTCCCGTGTCGACCCAGCCGCTCACCGCGGTGCCCGGCGCGTTCGTGCTGAAGTCTCGACGGACCAGGGAATTCGGGGACGGGGGAATCGTTTGCCCGGCACCGAGCGGCGTCTCACCCCCGCCGCCGCCGCCGCTGTCCGCCGGCGCGCGGCGCTGCTCGCCCGAACGCGGGCTGACCTCGCCCTGATTGCTGACGGCGACGAGCGCGATGTACACCGTCACGTCGTCGGCGACCGTGATCGAGCTCTGGTAGACGCCCTGGGCATCGACCGTCGGATTGGCAAGCGTCAGGATCTGGTCGTTGCCGCCGGAATTGAGTCCGACGCGGGCCTCCCATCGCTGGACATCGGCAGGGCGCGAATGGGTCCAGCGCAGCACCTCGGTCCGCGCGTAGGCAGCACTGCCTGCGAGGAGCGAGGCCGTGAATACCGCCAGGCCCAGGCCGGACGCGCTGCGGGCTCGGGCCAGGGATCGACTCGGGAAATTCATCTGAGGACTCCTCAACGCGTCGTCGCGTGGGCTCATCGCATCGTCGGGTCGCATCTTCCGCGACTTCGCTCCGCGTTCCGGGGTCAGTTTCGGAACGGAGCGGTTGTCGTCCCGTGATTGCAGTCACAACCCATGGGAATCAAAAAGGAAATTACCAGTCGACCCGCACCAGATGTGCAGCAGCCGGCAAGTCGCGGCTGGCAAAATAGCGCGCTGCGACGCGTTCGCGTCGGCTCGGCGCCGGGCGTGTGCATTGCAGTCGCAAACCCGCCGCAATCAGCCCGATCGGGGACCGCCGGCCGAGTGGTCGAAGAGGTCCCGGGTAATGCCGAGCGAGCGTCGGTTCTCCCTGAAGGCGCCCACGATTCGCATCCGAAGCTCGCTGGCGCAGAACCGCAACACGAGCAGCTGGCAGGCGAGATCTTCCGTCGGCGGCAGGCCCGCTCGCCCCACGACACCCACGAGGCCGACATAGAGGTTCAGGACCGAGGGCTCGAGAGAGGCGCGGGGAATCGGGTGCAAGCGGCCGGCGAGACCGGCCAGGGAAATGCGATCGGGATAGGACCAGCCGCGGTGGAAGAGCAGCTTCGGGACGTGGACGAACGGACCCATCAGGCTGAGCTTCGCGGCGAAGAGCCAATCACAGTGTCGGTGGATCGGGAGCAGGCCCGAGGCGAGAAGAACCGCAGTTCGGACCATGGCGTAGTTAGGCTCGTACACGCCGAGGCCCGCGTGGAAGAACGTGAGCATTTGTGCCAGGCGCCGACACGGACTGCGCGATTCGAGGAACCCGCCGGCCCAGGCGCGTGAGACCGCTTCGCCGTGCCGGTCGACGAGCTCGAAGCCGCTGGTCGCGACGATCGCCTTCGGGTCGGCATCCAGGGCTGCCACACAGCTCGAGGTGTAGTCGGGCTCGAGCCAGTCGTCAGCCCCGACCCAGCGGAAGAGCTCTCCGTGCGCCGCGCGCGCCAGCTGGTTGAAATTCTCGATCAGCCCGACGTTCTCCGGCTGCCGGATCAACCGGATCCGGGAGTCGCGGGCCATGAATTCTTCGACGCGTTGGCATGTCGCGTCGGTGGACGCGTTGTCCGAGACGATGATCTCGAAATCGCCGAAGTCCTGGCGCAGGATCGACTCGAGGCAGCGCCCGACGGTCCCGGCCCCATTGCGCACGGGGACGCCAAAGCTGACGCGCGGAGTCTGCTCGATCATCGGATTCCCTTGCAACCGGGTATCGGAAGGAAGCCTCGTTTCGTCGAATGCACGCCGTCCATGTGAGGCCTTCAGAGAGCCAGCACGCCACGAGCGGGAATCCATTCGGTAATCGTCATCTCGGGTCGTCGCGGACCAGGCTGAACGACGAATTCAGCAAGGCCCACACAGGTGCAGGCAAGTGTCAGTCTAACACCGGCAGGCAGGCCGCGATCGCTATAGTGAAGCGGCTCCGGGGCCGATGAATCAGTCGGCTTCCTGCGGATGGACCGATCCGTGCCGGAGCCCCAACCGGACTCGGCGGTAACCTCGTGCAAAACCCTGGCTCGCGCTGGACATCGGACGTCGAAGCCGGTCCGGCGGACCAGCCTGGGATCGAGCCGCCGCGCGAGACCCGAGGCGGCGAGCCCTCGATGGCAGAGCGCGCCGTTCACGGCAGCTTCTGGACTGCCGTCTCGTTCGTCGCCGAATACGCGCTGCGGCTGGGCAGCAATTTGATCCTGACCCGCATCCTCGTGCCCGAGGCCTTTGGGTTGATGGCCCTCGTCAGCGTGCTCATGACCGGCCTCGCGATGTTCTCCGACATGGGGATCTCGTCGAGCGTCGTCCAGAGCCGGCGAGGGGACGATCCGGCTTACCTGAATACGGCCTGGACACTCCAGGTCCTGCGTGGCTTCGTGCTCTGGATCTTCGCCGCCGCCTTCGCGGACGCGATGGCCATGGTCTACGCGCGACCGGAGCTCCGCGTATTGATCCTTGCCGCGGCCCTCAGCACCCTCGCGGCCGGCTTCAACTCGGTCGGCCTGCTCCAGCTGCGGCGCCATCTCGAGGTCAAGAAGCTCGCCGCGATCGACATCTCCGGGCAGCTCCTCACCGGGCTCGCCACCGTCACCTGGGCCTGGTTCTGGCCCTCCGTCTGGGCGCTGGTCTGGGGTGGCCTGGCGGGCGCGATCGCCAAGCTGCTGATCAGTCATTGGGCGAGCGGGACCCACCGCTGTCGCTTCGCGTGGGAAGCGCGGGCGAGAGAGGACCTGCTCGGATTCGGGAAGTGGATCTTCCTCAGCACGATCCTGTTCTTCCTGGCGGGGCAGGCCGACCGTTTGATCTTCGGTCGGCTGCTCTCCGTCTCGACGCTCGGCGTGTTCAGCATCGCCGCGACCCTCGCCGCGATTCCGACCCAGATCGTCTGGCAGCTGGGCCACTCGATCCTGTTTCCGGCCCTGAGCCGACGAAGCCACGAGCCGGATGGATTCAAGCACGTCTACCTTCGCAGCCTGAGACCGCTGCTGGTCCTGGGGGCGCTCCCCGTGGCGTGGCTCGGGGCCGGGGGGCCGGAGCTCGTCGAGGTGCTGTACGACGCACGTTATGTAGAGGCCGGATGGATGCTCCAGATCCTCGCCGCGGGTGCCTGGGTCCAGATTCCGCAGGCTTCGAGCGGGTCGGCGGTGCTCGCGCTGGGCCAGCCCCGTGCCCTCGCGTTTTCGAACGGCGCGAAGTTCTTCGGGCTGCTCGTCTTCCTGCCCCTCGGCTACTGGCAGCTCGGGGTCGCGGGAGCGATCGTGGGGGTCGCCGCGGCGGAGCTCATTCGTTATGCATCGCTGGCCACCGCCGTCCGACAGGCCGGGCTGCCCGGGCTGGGAACTGATCTCGGCATGACCGCGGTCGTCGCCGGGCTGGTCGGCGCAGGGCTGATGGCGGCGCAGGCGGTTGGACGCCTGGGCGGCGGGCCCTGGATCCGGATGATCTCCGCTTCTGCGGTCGTCTTCCTGGTCTGGCTGCCGATCTCTCTCTTCGTCCTGCGAGCAGAATTGCCGCGCGTGCGCGAGAGCTGGCAGGCGCGCCGACGCAAGCTCCAGCTGCATGGAGCGCGGACGTGATCTTCCATGAATCTCGGCTCGCCGGCGCCTTCCTGATCGATCTCGAGCTCCATGTCGACGCACGAGGCTTCTTCGCGCGCAGCTTCTGTGCGCAGGAGTTCGCGGCGCACGGCCTCGCGACGCGCTTCGTCCAGAGCAACGTCTCGTTCAATGCCGAGCGCGGGACCCTGCGCGGCATGCATTGGCAGACGGCCCCGCATGCCGAAGCCAAGCTCGTGCGCTGCACGGCGGGGGCGCTCTTCGACGTGATCGTCGATCTCCGCCGCGGTTCGCCGACGAGGCTCGCCTGGGCCGGCTACGAGCTCGACGCCCGGAATCGTCGCCTGCTCTACGTCCCGGAAGGCTTCGCCCACGGCTTCATCACCCTCGAGCCCGCCACCGAGATCTTCTACGAGATGAGCGCGCCCTTCGTCGCCGACGCTTCGCGCGGATTTCGCTGGGACGATCCCGCCATCGGGATCGAATGGCCCCTCGTGCCGCATTGCATCTCCGATCCGGATGCGACGCTCGCGCACCTGACTCCCGAGGCGGCGCCATGAACGGAAGAGAGATGAAGGAGTGGATCGCGCGACTCCAGCCGATCTGCCGCTCGATCACGGGCGATGGCGTCCGCGAGACCTTGCGTCTCATCGCAGAGCAGATCCCCCTGGAGCGACACGAGGTCGCGAGCGGCACGCAGGTCCTCGACTGGACCGTGCCCTCCGAATGGAATCTGCGGGATGCCTGGATCAAGGATGCGGCGGGCCGGCGAGTCGTCGACCTCGCGAATTCCAATCTCCATGTCGTGAGCTACAGCGTACCGGTCCCCCCGCGCTGGATCTCGCGCGCCGAGCTCGAGCCGCATCTCCACTCGCTCCCCGAGCATCCGGACTGGATCCCCTACCGCACCGCCTACTACGATCCGGCCTGGGGCTTCTGCCTAACGGAGCACCAGCTCTCCGCGCTCCGCGACGACCGCTACGAGGTCTGCATCGACTCGACCCTCGCCCCCGGCGCGCTCAGCTACGGCGAGCTGCGAATCGAAGGCGAGAGCGACCAGGAGATCCTGATCTCCGCCCACGTCTGTCACCCGACGCTCTGCAACGACAATCTTTCCGGCATCGCCGTCGCGGTCGCGCTGGCCCGGAATCGTCTGCGCCGACGTCCCCGGCTCAGCTACCGATTCCTCTTTGCCCCCGGCACGATCGGCGCAATCACCTGGCTGGCTCGCAATCCCGAGACCGTGCACCGGATCGCCCACGGCTTGACCCTCGTCTGTCTCGGGGACGAGCGTCCGCTGCAGTACAAGCAGACCTTCGCCGGCAATGCCGCGATCGACCGTGCCATGGCCCTCGTCCTCGCACAGGATCCAGGAGCGAACCCGCGGTTGGCCTTCCATCCCTACGGCTACGACGAGCGGCAATACAACTCGCCCGGCTATCGACTTCCGGTCGGCTCGCTGATGCGCGGCCAGCACGGCGAGTTCCCCGAGTACCACACCTCCGCCGACGACCTCGACTTCATCCACGCCGAGCAGCTCGAGCAGGCCACGCAGCGCCTGCGCGAGGTCTGCGACCTGCTGGAGCGAAACGACACATTCCGGAGCCTCGCTCCCTATGGCGAGCCCCAGCTCGGGCGACGCGGCCTCTACCAGGCGGTCGGTGGAAAATCCGATCCCCAATCGCTCTCCCGGGCACTCCTCTGGGTGCTCCAGTTTGCAGACGGGCAGCACGATCTGATCGACGTCGCGTCGCGATCGGGGATCCCCTGGCCGATCCTCGGCGAGGCCGCGACGCTGCTCGAGGATCAGGGCTTGATCCGGGGACGCGCAGGAAGGGGGGGCTCGTGCGGGTCCTGATGACGGGGCACGAAGGCTATATCGGGAGCGTGATGGCGCCGTGGCTCCTCGCCGCGGGCATCGAGGTCCACGGACTCGACTCCGGGCTCTTTGCCGGCTGCGATTTCGGGACCCCTCCGCCGGCGATCCCCTCGCGGCGGATCGATCTGCGCGACGTCTCGGAGGCAGATCTGACTGGCTTCGATGCGGTCGTCCACCTCGCCGCGATCTCGAACGACCCCCTCGGCAATCTGAACCCGCGCTGCACCTATCAGATCAACCACGAGGCCTCCGTCCGGCTGGCCGAGCGGGCAAGGGAGGCCGGAGTCTCTCGTTTTCTCTACTCCTCATCGTGCAGTGTCTACGGGGCGGCGAGCCCCGACGATGTGCTCGACGAATCGGCCTCGTTCAGTCCCGTCACGCCCTATGCGGAATCCAAGGTCTGGGTCGAGCGCGACGTCGCCCGCCTCGCGAACGACGACTTCAGCCCCGTCTTCCTGCGCAATGCGACGGTGTACGGCGTGTCGCCGCGGCTGCGCGGGGACCTCGTCGTCAACAACCTCGTCGGCTGGGCCTTCGCGACGGGGCGCGTGCTGCTGAAGAGCGATGGCAGTCCCTGGCGCCCGCTGGTTCACGTCGAGGACGTCTGCCGAGCCTTCCTGGCCGTCCTGCGAGCGGACCGGAGTCGCATCCATGGCGAGGCCTTCAACGTCGGCCGAACGGGAGAGAACTACCGGATCTCTCAGGTCGCAGACAGCGTTCGCGAGGTCGTAAAGGGAAGCCGGATCGACTTCGAAGAAGGCGCGGGTCCGGATCCCCGCTGCTATCGCGTCCGCTTCGAGAAGATCGAATCGACCCTGCCCGAGTACCAGCCCGTCTGGACGGTGCGCGCGGGGGTCGAAGAGCTCGAGCGCGCCTATCGTCTGCACGGTCTGCGAAGCCAGGATCTCGAGGGCAGCCGCTACCTGCGCATACGGCGCATCCAGGAATTCCTCGATCAGGGACGGCTCGATGCGGATCTGCGTTGGGTCGAGTCGCGGTCATGACGGAGGTGGCGAGGGCGTCGGAGCCGGACGGGGTCGTCTCCTGTCGCTTCTGCGAATCGCCGCTGCGCCAGACCTTCGTCGATCTCGGCATGTCGCCGCTCTGCCAGAAACACCTGCGCCCCGATCAGCTGTCGCAGATGGAGCCGTTCTATCCGCTGCATGCCCGGGTCTGCGAGCGGTGCTTCCTGGTGCAGGTCGAGCAGGTCGTCCCGCCCGAGGAGATCTTTGGCGACGGAAGCTACGCCTATTTCTCATCCTACTCGACGAGCTGGCTCGAGCACGCGCGGCGTTACGTCGAATCGATGATTCGACGCCTCGACCTGAAGTCCGGAGATCTCGCGGTCGAGATCGCGAGCAACGACGGCTACCTGCTCCAGTACTTCCAGAAATCGGGGATCCGCGCGCTGGGAGTCGAGCCGGCGGCGAATACCGCCGCCGTGGCCCAGGCCCGCGGAATCGAGACGCTCGTCCGCTTCTTCGGGCGGGAGACCGCGGCCGAGACCGCCGCTCGCTACGGCAGAGCGCGGATCATGACGGCCAACAACGTGCTGGCCCACGTGCCCGACATCAACGACTTCATCGCCGGAATTCCCCTGTTGCTGGCGCCGGAAGGCGTCGCCACCCTCGAGTTTCCCCACCTGATGCAGCTCGTGGCGGAGAACCAGTTCGACACGATCTACCACGAGCACTTCTCGTATCTCTCCTTCACGACAGTGGAGCAGATGTTCGCAGCCCACGGGCTCACGCTCTTCGATGTCGAAGAGCTGCCGACCCACGGAGGCTCACTGCGGGTGATGGCGTGTCATGCGGACGGCTCGGCTCATCCCGTGCGTGCGAGCGTCGAAGCGCTGCGTGAGCGGGAAGCCGCCGCGGGTATGCGCTCCCTCGACTACTACCGCCGCTTCGGGGAGCAGGTCGCCGAGACGAAGCGGAAGCTCCTCGAGTTCCTGATCGGGGCGAAGCGGAGCGGGCGGACGATCGTGGGCTACGGGGCGCCCGGAAAGGGCAATACGCTCTTGAACTACTGCGGCATCCGGACGGATTTCCTCGATTACACGGTCGACCGGAGCCCGCACAAGCAGGGCGGGTTCCTGCCCGGGACCCACATTCCGATCCGGGCCCCCGAGGAGATCGACCGAACACGGCCGGACTACGTTCTGATCCTGCCCTGGAATCTCCGGGAGGAGATCATGGCGCAGATGGCGCACATTCGAGGCTGGGGGGGCCGATTCGTGGTCCCGATTCCGGAAGTGCGGGTCTTCGAATGAGTCGCGGGGCAGGCTGGAGGCGGGTGCGATGAAGGTGGTCCTCTTCTGCGGAGGGATGGGGATGCGACTCCGTGACTACTCGGAGACCGTCCCGAAGCCCCTCGTTCCGATCGGATCGCGGCCGATCCTCTGGCACCTGATGAAGTACTACGCCCATTACGGACACCGGGACTTCATCCTCTGTCTGGGCTACCGCGCCGAAGCGATCAAGGACTACTTCATCCATTACGACGAACGGCTCTCGAATGATTTCCGTCTCAGCCGCGGAGGCAGCGAGATCGAGCTGCTCGGCAACGACATCGCCGACTGGACGATCACCTTCGTCGACACGGGCCTCGACGCCAACATCGGACAGCGCCTCGCGGCCGTACGCTCCCATCTCGAGGGCGAGGAGATGTTTCTTGCGAATTACGCGGATGGGTTGTCGGACCTCGATCTCGCGAGCTACGTCGAGAAATTCCGCGCCAGCGGAAAAACCGCCTCGCTCGTGAGTGTGGTCGCCCCGCAGACCTTCCACCTGGTCGAGGCCGGGGCCGATGGGGTCGTCGCCGACATGCGCCACGTCAGTCGGTCGGATGTACGTGTGAACGGCGGCTTTTTCGTATTCCGGCAGGCGATCTTCGACGTGATGCAGCCGGGCGAAGAGCTCGTCGAAGAGCCCTTTCAGCGATTGATCGAGCAGAAGCAGCTGCTCGCCCACGACTACGACGGGTTCTGGCGGGCGATGGACACCTTCAAGGACAAGAGCCAATTCGAAGATCTCGTGCGGACCGGGCAGACACCCTGGCAGGTCTGGAAGGCGGGAGCTGCACGGAGATGATCGGGCTCGGTTTCCGCTTGCCGTCGTCGGGTCCGTTGCGGGTGCTCTGCCTGGGAGCGCACTGCGACGACATCGAGATCGGTTGCGGCGGGACGCTGCTCCGATTGCGCGAGGTCGACCCCAAGGTCGAGATCCGCTGGCACGTCCTGACGTCGGATCCTGCGCGCGAGAACGAAACCCGGAGGAGTGCCTCGCTGTTCGGTGTCGACGCGGCCGTTCCCGGCGCCCTTCGAATCGACGCGTTTCGCGACGGGTTTCTCCCCTACGAAGGTCCGCGGGTCAAGGACGCCGTGCTCGAGGCGCGTAAGGGCTGGAATCCCGAACTCATCTTCACCCACGCCCGCGAAGATCGTCACCAGGATCATCGCGTCGTCTCCGAGCTGACCTGGAACGCCTACCGCGACCACGCGATCCTCGAGTACGAGATCCCGAAATGGGACGGCGACCTCGGACAGCCGAATGTATACGTCGGGCTCGACGAAGCGACGGTGGCGAAGAAGCTCGAGATCCTCGACACGGTCTACGTTTCGCAGAAGAGCAAGGCCGCCTTCTCCCTCGACGCCTACCGCGGGCTGATGGCGATTCGCGGCATCGAGTCCCGCTCGGGGACCCGCCATGCCGAGGCCTTTCTCGCGCGCAAGCTCGCGCTGGATCTCGGCTGAAGCCGAGGCCAGGCCCCGCCTGCGCGCCGGCCTGGGTCGGCGTCGCGCTCCGGGTCGACGAGCGCGGTGTCGCTTTCGGCAGCTCGCGGGCAACTCAGGTGGTGCCGCTCGATTCGTGTGGATGGACAAGGAAGGGCGCCTGTATCCTGGCGGCGCCGGGTGCATCGACCGGGGAGCAGACGCCGTGGACGACCAGGGGACAGGGATCGACGGGGGAGCGCCCAGCGCGAGCCTGGGTTTGCGCGTCGGCGACATCGTGCGCGTCCGGTCCGAGGCGGAAATCCTCGCCACGCTCGACGCGAAGGCCGAGATCGACGGCCTTCCCTTCATGCCCGAGATGTGGCGATTTTGTGGCCACAGCTTCCGCGTCCATCGCCGCGCGGACAAGACCTGCGACACCATCAGCGGGAGCCTCGGCGCCCGGCGCATGCGCGATGCCGTCCATCTCGCAGGCGTCCGTTGTAACGGCGCCGACCACGGGGGCTGCCAGGCCGCATGCCTCGTCTTCTGGAAGGAGGCCTGGCTCGAACGGGCGGAGGCGCCGAGCCTCGGCGTGTTGGAGCCTTTGCTGCGGCCGCTCTTCGACGGGGGAACGAAGCTTCCACCGGCCGGCGACTCTCCCTGCACCCGCGCGAGGGTCGAGCAGGCTGCAATCCGCGCGAGCGGTGACGACGCGATCTATCGATGTCAGGTCACCCAGCTGCTCGAAGCGACGACGCCGCTCTCGCCCCGGCGACCCGCGCCGTACCTGCGCGATTGGCTCGGGGGCAACGTGTCGCTCGCAAGCATGCTCCGTGTCGGATTGCTTCGCCTGTTGGCGCGCGCAGTCTGGGGGCGCGGATTCCGGCTCAAGGTCCGCATCTACGACGCCGTGGCGCGCGCCTTGGGCGAGCCGACCTGGCCGTTCCATCCGGGGCAGGGGGCTGGACCGGCGCCGCGCGAGGTGCTCGACCTGAAGCCCGGCGATCTCGTCGAGGTGAAGTCCCACGCCGAGATCCTCGCGACCCTCCGGGGTTGGAGTCATCGGGGACTCACGTTCGCGCCGGAGATGGTGCGCTACTGCGGCGGGACCTACCGCGTGCGGGCGCGCGTCGAGAAGATCCTCGACGAGGGCACGGGCCGCATGCTGCAGATCAAGAACGATTGCATCGTGCTCGAGGATGTCGTCTGCCAATCCGAGTGCAGCACGGGCCGTCTCTTCTGTCCGCGCGGGATCTACCCCTATTGGCGCGAGGTCTGGCTACGCAAGCTCGAATCGGCCCCGCCCGGGACCGACGCCTGAGACGCGGCGACCCGGTCGCGAAGTGCCGCGCCGACGACCTCCGCAGAAATGGCGTAGCCCGCGGCATTCATGTGCGGGGCCCCGACCCGGTCGCTCTGTCCTGGATAGGCGAAGAGCGAGAGCGGAGCGGGGTGCTGCGCGATGGCCTCCTCGACGTCGACGAATTCCAGCCCGATCTCGAGCACCCGCCGGCGAATCGCCTCCCGCACGTGCGGTCCCGTCCAGGTCGGGATGCCGACGAAGCGGTCGTAGCGCCAGACGCCGGGCAGATAGACGAAGACGACCTCGCCCCCCCACGTCGCGCTGACGGCCGCGGCGCGGGTCAGGATCTCGCCCAGGAGCTCGATCGACGCAGGGTCTGCGTTGATGGGCAGACGCGGGCGGGCGCGGCCGAGCACAATTCGCAGATGCTGCAGCGCGAGCAGCGAGCGGATCGTGTCGAGTCGCGTATCGCGAAGGGACGAGACGGGCTCGACCGCCGGTGGCCCCTCGACGGGGTCGAATTCCCGGTCGAGCAGCGCCGTGAGCCGCGCATCGATCTCCGATCGCCGCTCGATCAGTCGTTGTGAGAAGTCGGGCTCGAGGTACCGCATCAGCAGCGGCGAGCTTGCGCTTCGCGCGAGGTCGAACCACGACAGGTCATTCTCGAAGTAGAGCCAGAGCGTCGTCTTCGGCCTCAAGGCCGGTCCGTATTCGACGAGCGAAGCGAGCTCGAGCAGCGGCGAATGACCCGAATACCCGACGTTCACCGTAACGGGCCATTCACGGCGAAGTCGGTCCGCGATCGTGTCCCCGTCCTCGACGCATTCGCCCAGGGCGAAGGAATCGCCGACGAGCAGCAGCTCGATCGGGGCTCGTGTCCACAAGTCCGGGGGATTGCGGAAGCCGTGCGGGTCACTGTCGAAGCTCGCAAAGGGCCCGGCCTCGGCACACAGCACGGTGTGCCGGGAGCCGACCCCCGAGAGTGGGAGGAGCTCCTTCTCGGGCAAGAAGGCTGAAGGGGAGCCTGAAACGGAGCCGTTGCCGACGTCCGGCTCGAGCCGGGAATGGAGTCGATCGTCGGCGCCTTGGACGAGAAGTGTGGCGGGGACTACTCGTGGCACCGCCGCCAGGCCCCGGTGCTGCAATGCCGCCACGACCTCGGCGCGGGACCGCAGATCGACCTCTCGGCCTGCCTCGCGCGCGGCGTCGAGGGCCACGAGGTAGGGATCCGGGTGCAGCCAGACGAGCCCCGCCTCGGCACCCCACAACAGCGCCGCCGCCAGCACGCTCCCCAGGACGAACGCAGCCCCCCGAGAGCCGCCATTCCAGGCGGCGTATCTCTTCGGCCCAATGCTCGGCTTCCCGGTCGACGCGGACACGACGGGAGCATGGCGCGCGGCCCCGGTTCGCGCTTCACGGGGGACCCCCGGTCGGGACCGCCGGGTACGAAGGCTTGGGGCATTCTTTGGACGCAGGGCCGGGGCGCCGACTTCGGCTTCAACTCGAGCAACCTGCAGGTCGAAGAGGCCCGATATCATCGGGCGACCCGAGCGGTCGCGGAGGGGGAGGCGGAGGCATGGTGCGCGCGAAGGAGATCTACGAGGTCGGTGAGCTGCCCCCGCTCGGAGTCGTGCCGCAGCAGATGCATGCGTCCTTGATCCGCCGCGAACGGTTCGGCCCGCCGAGCTCCGCCTTCCAGATGGAGGTGGTTCCCGTTCCGCGCCTCGGTCATCGCCAGGTTTTGGTCTACGTGATGGCGGCCGGGATCAACTACAACAACGTCTGGGCTGCGCTCGGCAAGCCGATCGACGTCATCTCCGCCCGCCAGAAGAAAGGCGCGCCCGAGGCCTATCACATCGGTGGCTCCGAGGCGTCGGGCATCGTCTGGGCCGTCGGGCCCGGGGTACGCGACGTCCAAGTGGGGGAGCGCGTCGTCGTCAGCAGCTGTCGCTGGGACGAGCATGCGCGCGACATTCGCCACGGGCGCGATCCGATGGCCTCCGAGTCGACGTCGGTCTGGGGCTACGAGGAGAATTTCGGATCCTTCGCACAGTTCGCCTGCGTGGAGGATTTCCAGATCCATCCGAAGCCCGCGAATCTCTCCTGGGAGGCGGCCGCCGCTTACATGCTGACGGGGGCAACGGCCTATCGACAGCTGACCCACTGGACGCCGCATCACGTTCGCCCCGGCGACCCGGTTCTCATCTGGGGCGGGGCAGGGGGACTTGGGTGCATGGCCATCCAGCTCGTGCGCGCCTTCGGTGGCAAGCCCGTCGCCGTGGTCTCGGATGAGGAAAAGGCCGCCTACTGCCGCAAGCTCGGCGCCGTCGGCACGATCAATCGCCACGATTTCCAGCACTGGGGCCGCCTCCCCGACATCGATGACGCCGCCGCGTTCAACGATTGGATGCTCGGCGCTCGCGCGTTCGGGAAGGGCTTCTGGGCGGCGCTTGGCGAGCGCCGCAATCCGCGCATCGTCTTCGAGCACTCCGGGGAGGGAACGGTCCCGACCTCGATGTACGTCTGTGATACGGACGGCATGGTCGTCATCTGCGGGGGCACATCCGGCTACAACGGCGACGTGGATCTTCGTTTCCTATGGATGCGCCAGAAGCGGTTGCAGGGCTCCCATTTCGCGAATACCCAGGAGTGCGCCGCGATCACGGAGCTCATCGCTCGCGGCTTGATCGACCCGTGTCTATCGACGAGTGCCGCCTTCGAGCAGGTCGGGAATCTCCACCAGCTGATGTACGAGAACGAGCACCCGCCCGGGAACATGGCCGTTCGCGTGAACGCAATCGAGCCGGACCAACGCGACGTCGCGCTCTGAATTCGGGAGTGGCAGATCGCAGACTCGGCGCGTCGGGGCTCACGGTTCCGACCTTGGTGCTGGGCGGGATGTTTCGCGACGCGGGTCGGCGACGGAGCGAGATCGAGCGCGCCCTCGACTTCGCCCTCGAAGCGGGTCTCCACGCAATCGATACCGCGCCGCTCTACGACTTCGGAGACGGGGAGCGCCTGTTGGGCGATTGGCTCCGGGGCCGAAGGGCTCGCGTCACGCTGCTCGGCAAGGTCGGCCTGCGCTGGGATGGCGACTACGGCGACGTACTCTTCCGGGCGAACGTCGGCGGCCATGAGCGGGTCGTTCGGCGCGATTCGCGGCCGAAGTCGGTGCGCCGAGACGTCGAAGAGAGTCTCGCCCGGCTTCGCTGCGATGCGCTCGACCTGGTCCAGATCCATCAGCGCGATCCCCACACGCCGCTCGCCGAGACGCTCGGCGAGCTCGAGCGTCTGCGCGTCGAAGGCAAGCTCCGGGCGCTCGGCGTTTCGAACTTCACGCCGAGGGATCTGCTCGAGGCCGAGAGCGTGCTCGGCCCGCACGGTCTCGCGAGCACCCAGACCCGGTACAACCTGCTTCAACGCGACGCCGAGGTCGAGATCCTGCCGTGGCTTCAAGCCCGGGGCACGGGCTTCCTCGCCTACTCGCCCCTCGCGCGCGGACTCCTCGCGGGCCGCGCCGGACCGGACTCGCCGCCCCTTCTCGACGGGCGTCGCTCGGAGCCGCTCTTCCAGCCGCGCAACCGCCGGCGCGTGAACGAGGCGCTCGACGCGGCTTTGCAGCCGATTGCACGAACGGCCGGGGTTCCGATCTCCGCGGTAGCCCTCGCGTGGCTGATCGCCCGGCCCGGGGTGACGGCGGCGATCGTCGGCGCGCAGGACGTCGAACAGGTCGAGGCGGCTCTCGCGGCCCGTCGGGTCGAGCTCGGGGCCGAGCAGCAAGACTCGATCGATCGGCGCTTCCAGGCCCTTCGCCTCGATCCCCAGGCCGGTCTCCCGCTGCACCACCGCATGACGGACCGGCTCCGGCGCCTGGGCCAACGGCTTCAGCGAGTGCGACGCGGCCACTCGACCTGACTATGCTCTCTCGATGCAGCGAGCTTCGATCCACGAAAAAGACGAACGGGCGGGGCAAGCGCGATGGCGCGCGATGTTCGTCGCCGCAGCGCTCATCCTCGGATGTTCGGGCGGATCGGGTGGCGGATCCGACGACTCGAATGACGGGGCCCCAGCGCGTAGCCTCGACCTCGCCGACATCGCCACAGGCGATCCGGGTCTCCTGCGGCTGCACGGCTCGTCCGGCAACGGCAGCTTCGGGGTTCCGGTCGCGGGCGGCGCCGACCTCGACGGCGATTGCGACAACGATCTCGCGCTCGCCGCGATGCGAGCAAGCCCGCTCGGACGCGGAAATGCGGGCGAAGTCTTCGTGCTATTCGGGGACGGCACCGTTTCGGGCGCCATCGATACCGGCATACCCGACGCGCGCATCCTGCGGATTCAGGGCGCCGCCGCATTCGAGAACGCGGGCAGCGAAGTCTGGATGGACGACGTCACCGGCGACGGAATCGCCGATCTGATCGTCTCCCGTCAGAACCACACCCCGGCACCTTCCCGCGTCGGTGCAGGCGCGGTTTCGATCCTCGTGGGCGGCGCCGCGCTCGCCGCCCAGGCCGCGACGCTCGCCCCGATCGACCTAGCGGCGCCGCCCGCCGGCGTCACGATCACGACCTTCGTCGGCGTCGCATCGAGCGATCGACTCGGGATGTGGGCGCGCACCGGGGACGTGACGGGAGACGGCATTGCGGACCTCGCCATGAGCGCAGATCAGCTCAACGGGAGCGGCACGCCCGATTGCGGGGCGGTGTACCTGGTTCGCGGTGGAGCGGCGCTCGCTGCGGGCGGCATCATCGATCTCGAGGATTTCGGGACGACCGCGCTCCCCGGCGACATCGCCCGCATCCTGCCCCCGCCCGGGTCGATCGAATTCCATCTCGGGGCGACGCTCCAGGTCGCGGATCTCGACGGCAACGGACGGGCGGAGCTGATCGCGGCGGCGACCCTCAATCGTGCGGGCGGGACGCTCGGTGCGGGTCCGGGCGCAGCAGGGGCGGCGCATGGGCGTGGGGGGCCGATCGATGGGCGCATCTACATCGCCTGGGACGACAACTTCGCCGATCCCTGGCCCAACGGCTTCAGCTTCAATCTCGACGCCGCCCCGGGCGACACGAGTGAGATCCGCGGCGCGAACCGCAACGTCTCGTTCGGCGAGGAGCTGCTCGGCGGCCTCGACTTCGACGACGACGGCTTCGCAGACCTGTTCGTCGGGGACATCGTCGGGGATCTGAGCGCCGGCTTCGATCGGCCCAACTCGGGCAGCGGGCATTTGATCTACCGGGCCGAAAGCCTGCGCGCGGCGCCGATGATCGACCTCGAATCGCCGCCGGTCGGATTTCGCATGACGACTTTCGTCGGCGCAGCCACGAACGACATCGCCTCGGATACGGCGCTCCAGGGCGATTTCGACGGCGACGGTTTTCCGGACCTCGCCTTCAGCTCGCCGCATGGAAGCCCCTACGGCCGCAGGGAAGCAGGCATCGTCCACATCTTCCACGGCCAGTCCGGACCCTTCCCGGATTGGATCGAGCTCGGCTGGAGCGACCAGCCCAACGCATCGCTGGTCCGCATCAGCGAGGTCCACGGGGTCCAGGCCGGCGACGTCCTCTGCTATAGCGCCGATGCCGGTGACCATGACGGCGATGGCCGCGACGACCTGATCGTCAACGAGATGTTGGGCGATGGCTTGCAACCGGGAACCGCGAACGTCGGCAATCTGATCGTCGTGTCCGGGGATCGGATCGCAGCCTTACCCTGATCGCGATCGATCGTGGGCGAGGATCCAGTCGACCGCGGCGTCGAGATCCTCGCAGACATGGTCGTAGTCGGCGGTCCGCTCGAGCGAAGCGAGGCCCTGACCGGTTCGCAGCAGTAGGCTCCCGCGGCAGCCGGCGCGTTTGCCGGCCAGCGTGTCGCGGGCCTGGTCGCCGACCATCCAACAGCGGGAAAGATCGAGGGCGTGGTCGCGAGCGGCCTCGGTGAGCATTCCGGTCCCGGGCTTGCGCCGGCCGATGGGGCTCTCGGACTCTCCGGCGGTCGGGGGCGCATCCGGACAAGCGTAGATCGCATCGAGTGACGCTCCGGCGGCCGCCAGCGCCCGACCGAGTACGGCGTGGATCCGATCGAGGCCGATCGGCTCGAGGAGGCCGCGCCCGACCGCTGATTGGTTGGTCACCACGATCCGCAGGTAGCCCGCCCGTGCGAGCCGAGCGAGCGCCTCGGCGACACCCGGCAGCAGCACGACCCCCGCCGGGTCGAAAAGCGGGCCCCGGTCCTCGATCAGCGTCCCGTCGCGGTCGAGGAAGACGGCCGCCCGGCGCACGGCTTCGGGGCGGTCGCCGCCGGCCTTCGCAACGCTGCTCGGGCTCGATTCGTCGGGACGCGTCATGAAGCTGATCTCCGGCCGGAGGGAAGGCGATACTCTACCGTCGTGGCCATGGACGACTTTCCCCAATTCGTGACGGACTACCACGACCGACTCGTCGCGGCGGTCCGCCGCGTCGATCCGGCGGACCTTCGAAGGCTGCTCGATGTCCTGCTCGCCGTGAGCGGGCGGGGCGGAACGGTCTATGTCGCGGGCAATGGCGGGAGCGCCGCCCTCGCGGATCACTCGGCCTGCGATCTCTCGAAGGGCGCCCACGTCGACGGCCACACCCCGCTGCGAACCGTGTCCCTCGCCTCGAATGCCGCGCTCATCACGGCGATCGCCAACGACGTCGCCTACGACCAGGTCTTCCGCAAGCAGCTCGAATTCTACCTGCGTGACGGCGATGCCGTCCTGCTGGTGAGCGCGAGCGGAAGCTCGCCGAACGTCGTCGAGGCGTGTCGTTACGCGAAGAAACGCGGGTTGCCGACGTTGGCCTTCGTCGGATTCGACGGCGGGGAGCTCAAGCGGATCGCCGACCATCTGATCCACGTCGAGGTCGACAACTACGGCATCGTCGAAGACGTCCACCAGGGGCTGATGCACATCCTCAGTCAATACGTGGCCCGAGTCCGGCGCAGCTGAGCCGGCGCAAACGAGCCGGCGCGCTCATGCATATCGCACGGGCGCGGGAGCCTGGGCCGCGGCACCCGCGCGCCGCGCTGCCGCGAGCGACTCCGCGAGGTCGGCGAGATAGCCGTCTGCCACCTCGTCGTGGGCGGGCGAGAGCATCAGATGAATCCCGTCGGGACGCTGCACGACGCCGCTGAACCAGCCGCGGTCGTGCATGCCCTTCCAGACCGCGAAGATCGAAACCGGATCTCGCGGCGCCATGCCGAAGGCGAGCAGGCTGAGCTTCGGATCGCCGTGGACCTTCAGCCCGAGCGCCCGCACCCCCCCGCGATCCGGCGCTGGGCTGCGAGCACGCGGCGGGTCCGTTCGCGATAGCCGTCGACACCGAGATAATGGAGCACGGCCCAGGCGGAGGCGATCGCGCCGCCCGGGCGCGTGCCGGCGACGGTCGGCGTCGTCATGCCCCCCGCCGGCCAGTCGTCGAACGTGAAGAGCTGATGGGCGTGGGTTTCCGGGCTGCGGTGGAGGATCGTCGAGGCGCCCTTCGCCGCATAACCGTATTTGTGGAGATCCGCCGAGATCGTCTTCACCCCCTCGACCCGGAAATCCCATGCGGGCAGCACGACGCCTTCGAGCTCGGCGAACGGATTCAGGTAGCCGCCGACACAGGCGTCGACGTGGAGCCAGAGGTCCCGTTCACGGGCGATCTCGGCGAGCTCGGGGATCGGATCGACGAGGCCGTAGGGGAAGCACGGGGCCGAGCCGACGAGCATCAGCGTGCGCGCGTCGACGGCGCGGCGCATGGCTCCGGGATCGGCCTTGAAGTCGGGGGCGACGGGGACCCGCTCGACCGTGAGGCCGAGGTAGTGAGCGGCCTTGTCGAACGCGGGATGCGCGGTTCGGGGCAGGACGATCTTCGCGCCTCGTACCTCGACGCCGCGGGCGCTCGCCGCGTCGCGGCAGGACTTCACGGCGAGCAGGATGCTCTCGGTGCCGCCCGACGTCATGTTGCCCGTCGCCTCCGCGGGGCCGTTGAGCAGACCGATCGCGATCGAGACGACGTCGTTCTCCATGCGCCGGAGGCTCGGGAAGGCGGCGGGGCCGAGGGCGTTCTCCGATTGGTAGAGGACGTAGGCTTGCTTCGCGACCTCGAGCACATCCTCGCCGGGGTGAAAGACATAGACGGCGGCCCGACGACCGCGCCAGTCGACATCCTGGCTGCCCAGGTCCGTGAGTCGCTTGCGCAGGGTAGGCCAGGCCTCACCGCGCTCCGGCAATCGAGGACGTTCCAGAGCCATGGCTCCTCCCCCTTCTTGACCGGCAAGGATGGCCGGTCGAGATGGCTGGCGAGATTTTCGGCGAACGACGCCGGCCGAGCGTAGCGGGGGGCGGCGGCGGCAACCGGAGTGCAGGTCGAGCCGGATTTTTTCCCTTCTTGTTCCGCCGAGCCACTTGATCCGGCCCCGGGGCCCCGTTCGATTCCCCCGTCGCGGGTATCGGTCTTGCACTGGTGCCCCGTCGACGGCGAGGACGCATCGGCCGTGGGGGCGAAGATGGGGCTTCGAAGCAGCATGGTTCGGATCTGGACGACGCTGGTCGCGCTCGCGCTGGCCGCGACCGCCCACGCCGATGCCGTCGACCTGACCGACCCCACGCCGCGCTGGATCCTCGTCGACTTCGAGGTCTCGCCCGCGGACCAGCCCGGCCGACTCGATTCGACCTGGAGCGTTCCGCGGCCCGCCTATCTCGAGCCGGCGCAGTCCCCGGACGAGGTCCGCATCCGGGTTCCCGCCGTGGCGGTCGAGGAGCAGCTCCGGTCGACCGGGACGGATGTCATTGCCGGGACGTTCAGCGAGTTCGTCTGGACGCTCGAAAAGCGCTCAGGCCACGTCCGCACGGCCGAGCTGACCGGACGGGTGCGCGAGCGCCTGAGTCTGGGCCTCATCACGACCTCGATCGTCGTCGATATCCGTGTGGAGATGACCACCCGCGACTCGGCGGGGTTCCGCTCGGCCCGCGGCGCGCTCGGGATCGAGACCCATGATTTCTGCTCGTCGAGCCGCCCGCTCGAGGGCTGCGTCTTCGTCGAGGGCCGGCAGCTCGATCCCGAGCGGGGCTATGTCAACGCCGTGGGCCGACTCGACGCGGCGACGTCGATGATCGAGGTCCAGACATTTTCCCCCCTCGGCGAGGTCCGATTCAGCGAGCGGGCAGCGGATGGACGTGGCGAGCCGACCGGGCCCGCCGTCGTGTCGAGCCCGCCGCCGTCCGACGACGCGGTATGCTCGCGCGAGCTCGATCGGAGCTGCGAATCCGATCTCGGGGGGGAATCATGAACGAACGATCGGAAAAATGGACATTCGGACGTCATTTCGGGCTCGTGCTCGGATTGCTGGCGGCGCTCCCCGGAGTCGCCCTGGCGGGCGACGAGGAGCTTCACGAGCTGACGTGGGCGCACCCGAGTCCGGTCCAGGTCAGTCGTTTCATCGTGTTCATCTCGCCCGTTCGAGGCGAAAGCGGTTCGGCCCGCCGGGTGGAAGTCGGAAAGCCCGCCAGCACGTCGAGCGGCACGTTCCATTTCTTCTCGGCGATCGTGCCACTCGATCACGAGGAGTTCGTCGCGATCGGCGCCGTCGACAACGCCGGCGTGCTGGGTGCGATGTCGGAGTGGAGCGCCGTGCCGCCCTCGCGGCCGGGTCAGCCCCTCGTCGTCGAACCCTGATCGGTACCCCGGCTTCCCATGGCACGAACGGAATCCGAGCGGCGCGTACGATCGCCGGCAGACCGTTCGCGAGCTTGCGTTCTCCTCGGCGTCGCCGTCGCCATGCTCCTCTCGATCTTCCTCGCGAGCTGCGCGAGCCATCGGCCGCCCGCGAACCGCGGGACCTACCATGAGATCGCGCCCGGCGAGAATCTCTACCGGATCGGACTGCGCTACGGCGTTCCCGCCGCGGAGATCGCCCGGGCCAATGGCATCACCGACGTTACACAGCTCCGGGTCGGCCAGCGCTTGTTCATCCCCGGCGTTCCCGGGCAGGGAGCCGATTCCGAACGACGGATCGCGCGCTACGACGGACCTCTGCGCTTTCGCTGGCCGGTCAAGGCGCGACTGACCTCTCGCTTCGGACTGCGCGGCAACCGCCCCCACGAAGGCATCGACCTCGGCGCCCCGCACGGGACACCGATCCACGCGGCGGAGGCCGGCCGCGTGATCCACAGCGGCCGCTTCGGGGCCTACGGTAAGGTCGTGATCCTGAAGCACGCCGGCGCCTACCGCTCGGTCTACGCCCACGCGCAGCGGCTCTTCGTCGAGAAAGGAGATTTCGTCGAACGGGGGCAGAAGATCGCCGAGGTCGGCTCGACGGGGCGCGCGACCGGGCCGCATCTGCATTTCGAGATCCGCCGCGGCGAGGTCGCCCACGATCCGCTCGTCTACCTGCCTTGAATCCGGCCCCGCGCGCCCGCTCTCAGACGCAACCGATCCTCGACCGGAATTCCTCCGGCGACAGGGCACCGGCGAATAGATAGCCCTGCATCTCGAAGCAGCCGTGTTGAGCGAGGAATTCGGCCTGGTCGACGTGCGAGACGCCGTCCGCGATCGGATGCAGCGAGAGGTCCCGCGCCATCCGGATCACGTTCGCGAGTAGCTGGCTCCCTTCGCCATCGGGCGCGACGGTCTCGATCAGCAGTCGATCGAGCTTCAAGACGTCGATCGGTTGACTCATCAGGATCGAGAGTGGCGAATAGCCCTTTCCGAAGCTGTCGAGGACGACCCGAATCCCGATCCGACGCAGCTCCTCGAGGGATTGCGACGCCTGCGCGTCGTCGCGCAGGAGGACGCTCTCGGTGATCTCGAGGTCGAGCAGGTCCGGCGGGAAGCCGGTGCGTTTCAATGCATCGATGACCGCCGAGAAGACGTCGTCTTGCTGGAACTGGACCGGAGAGAGGTTCACCGACAGCCGGCACGGGTTCTTTCGGCTCGCGACCCAGTAAGCCGCCTCCTTGCATGCCTGCTCGAGGGTCCAGCGGCCGAGGGTCTGGATGTAGCCCGTCTCCTCGGCGATCTGGATCAGCTCGGCGGCGTGGATCCGACCGAGGGTCGGCGACGCCCATCGGATCAGCGCTTCCGCGCCGATCGTCTCGCCGGTACGCCGATCGACACGGGGCTGGTACGAGAGCACGATCTCGCCCCGGTCGAGCGCGCCTCGCAGCTCGTGCTCGAGCGAGAGCCGCCGGACCGCCCCTTCTTCCATCGACTTCGCGAAGAAGCGATACCCGCCTCCCGCTGCCTTCGCGGCGTAGAGGGCCGCGTCGGCCCGCTTGCGCAGGTCGTCGCTGGTCCGCCCATCGCTCGGATACACCGCGATTCCGACACTCGCCGACGGCGTCAGGTGTTGCCCCAGTAGCTCGACCGGCTCGCGAATCGCCGCGAGCATGCGCTTCGCGACGAGCTCGGCGTCGGCGGGGCCGTGGATCCCCGACAGCAGGACCGTGAACTCGTCCCCCCCGAGACGCGAAACGCGGACCTCGGAAGCGATCTGATCCTGATCGATGCAGACGACGTCGTGGGCACGTACGGCATCGGAGAGCCGGGCGGCGATGACGCGCAACAGCTGGTCGCCCGCGTCGTGGCCCAGGCTGTCGTTGACCAGCTTGAAACGGTCGAGGTCGACGTAGAGCAGACCGAGCTGGGTCCGCTCACGCTTGGCCCGGCCGAGCGCACTCGCGAGGCAGTCGTCGAAGTAGCGGCGATTGCCGAGACCGGTCAGCTCGTCGATGCGCGAGCGGGCCTCGGCCTCGGCGAGGCGCTGCATGTGGTCTGTGGTGTCCTCGCAGACCCCGAAAATCCATGAGGAAACACCTTGGCTGACTGCGCCAAAGGCTCGCCCCCGCGTTCGAAAATGCCGCTGAACCTTCGCTGAGTCCGTGATTCGGATCTGGACGCAGAACGGGGTTCCGGAGCGGGCGGCCTCGAACAGCGTCCCGACGAAGAGCGCGCGGTCGTCGCTGTGCATCCGGTCGAGCAGGGATCCGGGCGCCATCGTGTCCGGCGACTCGGTCAGGCCGAGGATCTGTCGCAGCTGGGGAGAGGGTCGGAAGGTGCCCGTATCGGGCCGGAAATCGAAATAGACGAGATCGGTCGTCGACTCGAGACGCTGCAAGGTCGCGGCCGAGGCCTTGAGCTCTTCGAAGCGGTGCCAGCGCGCCAGCATCGCCCGAACATATTCCGGCACGCGGTCGTGTTCGGTCGAGGCCGGGAGCAGCTCGAAGACGTGGTGATCGATCGCGGGATGCGCGCGCTCACTCTCGCTCGTATGCAGGATGATCGCCGGGGTCGAGGGATGATCGTGTGCGATCTCGAGACATCGCGTTTTCAGCTCCGGCCCGCCCGAGCCCGGCAGGATCAGGATCACCGTCGCGCTGGCATCGACCCGCGGCCGCACCGCGAAGCCCGCGCCCTCCAGCACACGCTTCAGCTCCTCGCTGCGCGGATCCTCCGGCGCGGCGACGATGACGATCCCGATCTTACGCTCTTCCGCCATGCGTTCCCCAGGCCGACCCGCGTCGTCCATTGCGCGCGTATCGGTCGCGAAGGGATGAGGCTGAGCCTCGAAGAAGCCCGAGAGCGGGCCGGATACGGGTAAATTCCATCGCCTGGGTGCCGCCGCGCCCGAACGCACCTGGGGTTGCGTTCGACTCGCCCTGAAGTTGCCGATCGGGGCGGATGGGCGGTTCTCGCGGTGAGATCGCGGGCCGATCGGGCGACCGTGGCCCCATGGGGTTCGCTGCTAGACTGCGCTCGCGCCCCCGTAGCTCAGAGGACAGAGCGTCGGTTTCCTAAACCGTGCGTCGCAGGTTCGAGTCCTGCCGGGGGCACCAGTCCGTGCCGGTGGCGCCCGATTCAACGCGGATCCAGCCGATACAGGCGATCCCCCGGCTCCGTCTTCTTCGACCGGCCGGTGAGGACCTCGCCGAATTCGACCACTGCGTTATGCGCCGCAGCCTCGCTCGCAGCACGGCCCCCCGCCTCGCCGGAGTACTTCCGCAGACGCCCGGCTCGCACGGCCTCGTACTCTGCGGATCCGTGCGGGACATGGATCAGTCGCCCGTCGATCCGCTTTCCGTCGATCCGAACGACCACGCGATCGTCGAGCTCGATCTGCTGGGGCCAGCGCTCGAGCTTCCCGTCGAAGCAGTCGAGATCGCAGGCGACGTAGGGGATGCCCTCGTGGACGCTGAACCAGAGCGTGAGCGAGCTCCGCGCGCCGACGATCTCGAGCTCAAGCTCGGTCTGCGCATCGAGGGCGGTCCAGTCGAGGTCCGCGAATGCCACCGGCTCACCGGAGCGCAGGGGCCCCCCGGCGAAGATCAACACCGGCCCGTCCGCCCGGGAGAGCAGGAACGCGCCTCCCATCAGAGTGGCGACGAGCAAGCCGACGACGGCGGCCACGCGTCCGAGCCAGCGACGGATTCGAGTCGAGTCCTTCATGCGCGATTCCTCCCGAGCGCCGAGTCGTTTAGCAGAGCCCCGGAATCCGCAGTGGCCGGCCTTTGCCCACATCTGCCGGCTTCCCTACGCTCGCGCTCAATGGAAGTCAAGCGACGATGCTGAGAGTCACCGCGACGATGGGGGCGGACGTCAAGCTGCGAGACGTCGCGGCCCACGCCCGCCGCGTCGAATCCCTCGGCTACGACATGCTCTCGGTTCCCGAGGCCGTCCACGACGGCATGTTGACCTCACAGGCCGCGCTCGCCGCGACGACGCGACTCGTGATCGGAACCGGGGTGCTCGTCGCCTTCGCACGGAGCCCCATGCTCGCGGCCCAGGGCGCATGGGATCTGCAGGACCTCTCGGGCGGGCGCTTCCAGCTCGGTCTCGGGACACAGGTCAAGGGAAATGTCGTCGGCCGTTTCGGCATGCCGTGGAGCGCACCCGCGGCGCGGCTGCGCGATTATGTCGGCGCCGTGCGCGCCTGCTTCGAGACGTTCCAGAACGGGACGGCCCTCGACTATCACAGCGAGTCCTACACGCTGAACCGCATGCAGCCCTTCTTCAATCCGGGTCCCCTCGACGTGCCGGCGCCGACGATCCTGATGGGCGCGGTCGGACCGATCATGACCCGCACGGTCGGCGAGGTCGGCGACGCCCTGCAGACCCATCCGACCAACAGCGAGGCGCGCTACCTGCGCGACGTGACGCGACCGGCCCTCGAGGAGGGCTCGAAGCGGGCAGGGCGCGATGTGCGAATCGATCTCGCCGCGGGTCCGCTGGTCGCGACCGGCGCGACGAAGGCCGAAGTCGAGCAGGAGCTGAAAGACGCGCGTCAGACCCTCGTCTTCACGCTCTCGACCCCCGCCTACTGGCCCGCCCTCGAATACCACGGCTGGCGCAGCGTCGGCGAATCGCTGCTCGCCTGTACGCGGGAAGGGCGCTGGAAAGACATGGACGCGCTGGTCAACGACGAGATCCTGCGGGCCTTCGTGCCGTCGGGGACGTACGACGAGATCGCCGACATCCTGCGCGCCGAGTACGATGGGATCGCGGAGCGGATCCTGTTCCCAGTCCCGAAAGATCCGAAGAACGACGCGGCGGCGCGGCGGGCGATCGAACGCCTGCGGGCCGACTGACGCGCGCACGACGCAAAGCCAACGAATCAAGGAGTCATCCCATGGCCGCCGCCCCTGCGCTCGACGCAAAGCTCTTCCTCCCCGACCCTTCGCCGCGCGACGTGAAGTACACGATCGTCTCCGTCGACGATCACGTCGTCGAGCCGCCCCACGTCTTCGAGCGCTACCTGCCGAAGCATCTCCGCGAGCGGGGCCCGCGCATCGTCGAGACGCCCGAGGGCCACGAGGTCTGGGCCTTCGACGGCGGCTTCCACACCCAGGTCGGCATGAACGCCGTCGCGGGCCGGCGCCCCGAAACGGTGAAGCTCGAGCCCTTCCGCTTCGAGCAGATGCGGCCCGGCTGCTACGACGCCGATGCCCGCATCCAGGACATGGACCTCGGCGGCATCTGGGCCCAGCTGAATTTTCCCTCCTCGATCACCGGCTTCTGCGGACGCCATTTCGCCGCCGCGAAGGACCGCGAGCTCGGGCACGCCTGCGTGAAGGCCTGGAACGACTGGATCTATGAAGAGTGGTACAAGGCGTACCCCGACCGGATCATCCCGAACGGGATTACGTATCTGACCGATCCGCAACAGGCCGCCGCGGAAATCCATCGCAACGCCGAGCGCGGCTTTACATCCGTGACCTTCCCCGAGCGACCGCACGCCGTCGGCATGCCGAGTCTCTGGGACCGCAAGCACTGGGATCCGATCATCCAGGCCTGCGTCGACACCGACACCGTGATCTCGCTCCACGTCGGCAGCTCCGGCATGTACGCGATTCCGGAAGGCGCCCCTCAGCTCCAGCTCGGCGCGACGATGTTCGGCCAGCTCTCCCTCGCCGCCTGCTCGGATTGGCTCTGGAGCGAGTATCCGCTGCGGCATCCGGGCCTCAAGATCGCCATGTCCGAGGGCGGAATCGGTTGGGTCGCCATGCTCCTCGATCGCCTCGACAACATCATCGACCGCTCGGGCTACGGGCTCGGCTGGCCCACGCGGCCGGCCGATGTGATGCGGCGCAACTTCTGGTTCTGCACCATCGACGATCCGTCGACGATCGACACGCGCTACCGCATCGGCGTCGAGAATATCCTCTACGAGACCGACTATCCGCATGGCGACGGGACCTGGCCCGACAGCCAACAGGTCATCGAGAAATACTGGGGCCATATCCCGACCCGAGAGATCCGCATGATGTGCAGCGAGAACGCGGCGAAGCTCTACCGGCATCCGCTTCCGAAGGTCGTACTGCCGCGCGACTAGCACGGCCGAGAAAGGATTCGAGATGACATCGATCGTGATTCGCGGAGGACGAGTCGTCGACGGGACCGGACGGGCGCCGTACGCGGCGGACGTGCTCGTTCGGGACGGACGGATCGCCGAGATCGGAGCCCGTCTCTCGGGTGACCAGACTCTCGACGCAGCGGGCGCGGTCGTCGCGCCGGGCTTCATCGACATCCATACGCATTACGATGCCCAGGTCTTCTGGGATCCGGGCCTGACGCCGTCCTGCTTCCACGGGGTCACGACGGTCGTCGCGGGAAACTGCGGCTTCACGATCGCCCCGACCCGCGAAGCCGACCGCGAAACGATCGCCCTGACCCTCGAGAAGGTCGAGGACATGAATCCCGCGAGCCTGATGGCGGGGATTCCCTGGGACTTCGAGACCTTTCCCGAGTACCTCGCCTCGGTCGAGCGCCGGGGCACGGTCCTCAACTACTCCGCCTACGTCGGCCACACCGCGCTGCGCCTCTATCACATGGGCGCCGCCGCCTACGAGCGCGAGGCGACGGAGGACGAAGTCCGCGCGATGTCGCGCTCGGTGCGCGAGGCGATGGAGGCAGGGGCCGTCGGGATTGCAACCAGCCGTGCGCCGACCCACGTCGGGATAGGCGGCAAGCCCGTCTGCAGTCGGCTCGCCGCGGTGTCGGAGTTCGAGACGATGGCGCAGGAGCTCGCGAAGCTCGGGCGCGGCGTAATCGCGTCGACTCTGGGGGCGGGCTTTGCCTACAACGAGGTCTACGCGTTCCAACGCCGCCTCGGTGTGCCGCTGACCTACACGGCCCTGCTCGCGATCCCCGGCCTCTGGCAGCACGCCTCGAACGTCCACGCCGCGGAGTACGAGAAGGGAACCGGCGTCTGGCCGCAGATTTCCGTTCGCAAGGTGACGCTCCAGATGCAGCTGAAGGCGCCCTTTGCCTTCGACCAGGCGAAATGTTTCACCGACCTCTATCAGGAAGCCCCGTCGCAGCGCGCCGTTCGCTACCGCGATCCCGCCTGGCGCGCGAAGGCGGTCGAGGAGCTGAAATCGACGCCGCTTCCGACGCGTTGGGAGAACCTATTCCTTGCCGAGAGCGAGGTCCACACGAAGGACATCGAGCGCCCGCTCGTCGACATCGCCCGCGAACGCGGCGAGCACCCCTTCGACACGATGGTGGCTCTCTCTCTCGAGGAGAACCTCGAGACGCGCTTCCGCTATGTCCAGGCCAACGATGACGAGGCGGGGATCACACATCTGCTCCAGCAGAAGCAGATGGCGCTCGGGCTCTCGGACGCGGGTGCCCATGTCGGCATGCTCTGCGACGCCCCATTGCCGACGGATCTGCTCGGCAACTGGGTTCGCGAACGCGAGGTCATCTCGCTCGAGGCCGCGGTCCACAAGCTGACGGGCGAGCCGGCGGGGATCTTCTGCTTCGAGGATCGCGGCGTGCTCCGGCCCGGGGCCTTCGCGGACGTCTGCGTGTTCGAGCCCGACACCGTCGGCCCCGGCAAGATCCGGCGCGTGCGCGACTTCCCAGCCGGCGCCGACCGGCTGACGGCCGACACGCCGACGGGGGTCCGGCACGTGCTCGTGAACGGCTCGCCGATCCACCAGGACGGGAAGCGGCGGCTCGAGTCCGTCGAGGAGAAGCCTGGCCAGCGGCCGAAGCAGCTTTCCTTCCGCTAGCTCTCCTCATCGCCAGCTCTTTTTTCGACAGGAGGTCGTCATGAACGAGCCCGTCATCCTCGAGGTCGCCCTCAACGGGGCGACCCCGACGAGCCGCAATCCGAACGTCCCCCAGACGCAGGCGGCGCTGATCGCGGACGCGATCCGCTGTCTCGGGGCGGGGGTTGCCATCGTCCACACCCACGCCCCCGACATCTCCGTCGCCGGCGAGGCCGGGGCACGGCTCTACCTCGAGCATTTCGGGCCGATCCACGAACGCTTTCCCGACGCGATCCTGTATCCGACGCTCGTCTTCGGAAAGACGATCCAGGAAAAGACCAGTCACATCGAGCCGCTGCGCCGGCTCTTCCCGCTGCGCATGGGCTTCGTCGATCCGGGCTCCGTCAACCTGACGGCGACGGGGGAGGACGGAATGCCGTTTCCGACGGATTGGGTCTACGCGAACTCCCCCGCCGACATCGCCTATAAATTCGAGCTCTGCAAGCGACTCGGCCTCGGGCCCGGAATGGCGATCTTCGAGGCGGGATTCCTGCGCACCGCGCTCGCGTACGTCCGGGCCGGCGCGATGCCACAGGGCGCGTTCCTGCGCTTCTACTTCGGGGGCGAGGCGAGCTACCGCGGTCCGGGACAGATCGATCTTCTCTTCGGGATGCCGCCGCGCAAGTCGGCGCTCGATATCTATCTCGAAATGCTCGGCGACGTCGAGCTCCCGTGGTCGGTCGCCGTCGTCTCCGGCGATCCCTTCGAGAACGGTCTCGCGCAGTACGCCCTCGAGCGCGGGGGACATCTGCGCGTCGGGCTCGAGGACTACGCGGGCGCGCGGCGCGTCTCCAATCTCGAGCTGGTCGAGCAGGCGGTGGCGCTGTGTGCCAAGGTGGGGCGACCGGTGGCGACCTCGAAGCAGGCGGCTTCGATCCTGCGTCTTCCCGGCTGACCCGAGTCGATCATCGCGGCCGCCCTCGAGAGCGACGGCCCGGAGCCAGTCCCATGCAGGTCGAGGAGCAGGAAGGTCACGGATGGTGGCCCTATGTGGTCCCCTACGTCGCGTTCCTGCTGCTGTCGGAGGTCGGCGCGCGTCTGCCGGACACGGCCGATCCCTTCGCCCTCGCGTTGAAGCCTGGCATCGTGCTGGCCCTCGTCCTCTGGTTCCGGGGGCAGGGGGCCTATCCCGAGTGGCGCAGGCCCGTCGTCGGGATGACGGCCGTGGGCTTCGTCCAGGACGTCGCGGTCGGCCTCGCCCTGACCGCCGTCTGGGTCGCCCCGTTCCTGCTCTTCCCGCAGCTCATGCCTGAACCGGGCGGGGAGTTCGATCCGGCGATGGCCGGAGCGGCCTGGATTCCCGTGATCCTCGCCTTGCGGCTCTTCGGTTATGCGCTCGTGACCCCGATCTTCGAGGAGCTCTTCATCCGGAGCTTCGTGATGCGAATCGCCGAGGTCTGGGAGAGCGATCGGGATTTTCGCGACGAGCCGATCGCGCGTTATTCGCTGCGCAGCCTCGCCGTCACCACGGTGGTCTTCTGCCTGGGGCACGTGCCGTGGGAGTGGTGGGTCTGCGTGCCGTGGGTCGTGCTGTCGAGCTTGTGGTTCTACCATCGCCGAAGCCTGTCCGCGCTGATGGTGGTCCACGGCGTGACCAACGGCGCGCTGCTCGCGCTCGCCGTCTTCGGCGAAGGCTGGCTCACCGACGTCGAAGGCACACCGTTCTCGTTCTGGTTCTTCGTCTAGCTCGCGGGGCAGGGCAGGGCGGCCACGGGATCAAGCGGCGCCGCGGTGCCCCTGGCGGACGCGCTGGGCGAGATCGGTCAGCTCGATCACCGCATCCTGCATGGCATCGCGCTTGCCGTCGGTGGCAGCCGAGATCGCGTTGCGTGCCACCATCGCAAGGCCCGGATAGCCGAGGCGCTCGGCATCGGTGGCCAGGATCCCGGCGAGCCGGGCAACCTGGGCATGGCCCCCGACGAGCTCGGCATCCTGGATCGCGTCGATTCGCTCGGCGAGGCCGATCACGAAGCGATCGATCGCCTGGACGAGCTCGGGCACGTCTTCCTGGGTCGAACGGATGGGCGGCTTGCGTTCCGACATACGAAGCCGGTCATCGGCTGCGAGTCGGTGAAACTAGAGGCCTCCTCCGGTTGAGAAGCAGGTCGACGGCCTGGCTGGGTCGTCCGCTCGGGACTCGCGGGATCGGCCGTCCTGCCGCAGGATCTGCCCATGCGTTGCCATGCCTGCTGCTGCGAGGTCCCGCTGGCGTCCGGGGAATCCGTCGGATACCGCGAGAGCTGCGCGCGATGTGCCGCCGATCTCCACGTCTGCCTCAACTGCGCGCACCACGATCCCAGCGCCTACAACGAGTGCCGCGAGTCGAACGCCGAGCGTGTCCTCGACCGGGATCGGGGCAATCGCTGCGATTATTTCCGTCCCGGATCCGGCGCCGCAGGGGGTTCCGACGAGAAGACGAAGGCCCTCTCATCTCTCGACTCGCTGTTCAAGAAGACCTGAGCGCCGGCCTGCGGAAGCTCGCCGCTTTGGGCAGCAATCCAAGTGCATTTCGCCTACCGTTTGCGCGCCAAACCCTCCGCTGCCGTCCGGAGTCGGTCGGCGCTGCGCCAACTCGAGGTCATGCGGGCCACGTGAACATCCTCGGAATCTCTGCGTACTACCACGACAGCGCAGCCTGCCTCGTCCAGGAAGGACGCATCGTCGCCGCGGCCCAGGAAGAGCGCTTCACGCGCAAGAAGCACGACCATCGGTTCCCCGCGAATGCGGTCGAGTTCTGTCTGGCAAAAGGCGGAATCCAGACCGAGGACGTCGACCTCGTCACGTTCTACGACAAGCCGCTGCTCAAATTCGACCGCCTTCTCGAGACGTACATCGCCTACGCGCCGTCGGGCTTCAAGCTCTTCCTGATGGGCATGCCGCTCTGGCTGCGAGAGAAGCTCCATACGCCGCGGGAGCTCGACCGCAGCCTGAAGGGCCAGTACAAGGGCCGTTACGTCTTCACCGAACATCACGAGTCGCACGCCGCGAGCGCCTTCTACCCGTCGCCCTTCGACGAGTCGGCCATCCTGACCCTGGATGGCGTCGGGGAATGGGCGACCGGCTCGATCGCGCTGGGCCGCGGCAACCGGATCCAGATGTTGAAGGAGCTGCGTTTCCCGCATTCCCTCGGTCTGCTCTATTCGGCTTTCACGTACTTCACGGGCTTCAAGGTCAACAGCGGCGAATACAAGCTGATGGGCCTCGCGCCCTACGGCGAGCCCGTCTACAAGGACTTGATGATCGAGAAGCTGATCGATCTGAAGGCCGACGGCTCGTTCCGCATGGACATGTCGTATTTCGGATACTGCAACAGTGACGTCATGACTTCGAAGAAGATGGACGGTCTATTCGGAGGCCCGGCGCGCAGCGCCGAGACGGCGATCACGCAGCGCGAGATGGACATCGCCGCGTCGATCCAGGCCGTGACCGAGGAAATCGTGCTTCGCATCGCCCGCCACGCCCATGAACTGACGGGAGTCCGGAATCTGACGATGGCGGGCGGCGTGGCGCTCAATTGCGTGGCGAATGGACGGGTGCTCCGCGAGGGGCCCTTCGACCAGGTCTGGATCCAGCCGGCGGCGGGGGACGCGGGCGGAGCTCTCGGAGCCGCACTCTTCACCTGGCACGAGCTCCTCGACAAGCCCCGCACGGCGAACGCCCACGACTCCCAGCTCGGCTCCTTGTTGGGCCCCAGCTTCTCGAATGACGAGGTCCGTGCGTACCTCGACTCCGTCGACGCGGTCTACCATTTTCACGAGAGCGAGGATGAGCTGATCGACCGCGTCGCCGAGCTGATCGCGAGCGAGCAGGTCGTAGGCCACTGCTCCGATCGGGCCGAATTCGGCCCGCGGGCGCTCGGCTCGCGCTCCATCCTCGGAGACGCCCGCTCGCGAAAGATGCAGGCGACGATGAACCTGAAGATCAAGTTCCGCGAGTCGTTTCGACCCTTCGCGCCCGCGGTGCTCCGCGAGGACGTGGAAGAGTATTTCGAGATGCGGCCGTCGGAGAACAGCCCCTACATGCTGCTGGTCGCGCCTGTGCGGGCGTCGAAGCGGCTTCCGGTCGAAGAGGACGGCGCGATGGGACTCGACAAGCTGAAGCAGCTCCGATCGACTGTTCCAGCGATCACTCATGTCGACTACTCGGCTCGGGTCCAGACGATCGACATGGATCACCACCCGCGTTTCTACAAGATCCTCCAGCGCTTCAAGCAGAAGACGGGCAGCCCGGTCGTGATCAACACGAGCTTCAACGTCCGGGGCGAGCCGATCGTGAATAGCCCGGAAGACGCCTACCGCTGCTTCATGCACACGAACATGGATGCGCTCGTGCTCGAGAACTTCGTGATCCTGAAGCAGGATCAGCCCAACGCGAAGGAGATCGACATCGAGGCGTATCTCAAGGAGTTCGCGCTCGACTGAGGTCGGACGCGAGCGCGAAGGCGAACCGCGCGATGAGCAAGATGATCGAGATCGACTGGCAGCCCGACGAGCGCACCTTGCGGCAGTTCGGATGGATCGCGCTCGTGGGATTCCTCGGGATCGCGCTGCTTGCCTGGAAGGAGTGGCTCATTTTCTCCTTCGGCCTCGGATCTGCACGCACGTCGGTCGCGGGCGCATTCGCTGCGCTCGGCTTGATCTCGGCGGTCTTTTCGCTCGTCGCGCCGAAGGCGAACAAGCCGATCTTTCTCGGCCTGACGTTGCTCTCGTACCCGATCGGGTTCGTGCTTTCCTACCTGATCATGGGCTTTCTCTTCTTCGGCCTGATCACGCCCCTCGGCCTCGTCTTCCGCCTGATCGGGAAGGACCCCCTGAATCGCCGCTTCGATCGCGCTGCCACGACCTATTGGAGCGAGCCCCGTCCGCGACGGGGCAAGGAAAGTTATTTCCGTCAGTTCTAGTGCTTCGCACGGGAGACCCGCGACCATGGCCGATCCGAATGCTCCGAATGCTCCGAATGCTCCGAATGGAAAGAAGGACGATTTCGCTGCCCAGGCGAGCGGAAGCCGCGAGAGCCTCGTAGGCGAGTTCGTCGCATTCCTCAGAGAGAACAAGAAGTGGTGGCTCGCGCCGATCCTGATCGCGATCCTCGGGCTCGGACTGCTCGTCCTGCTCGGCGGAACCGCGGCGGCGCCGTTCCTCTACACGCTCTTCTAACGCCGGGCTCAGTTCCCGTTTCGCGAAGACGGGCCGAGGTCCGAGGCGAGGCCCGCTGCCCGCGTGGCACTCATGGACTTCGCCTTGAGCTCGACGAAGTCGGGGGTGATCGGGCAGAGCTGCTTCGAGTACGCCGAGAGCAGGACTCGATCGGCCAACAGGCTGATGAGGCGCGGACAGCCCTGCGAGAACCAGTAGAAGACCCGCTCGACGCCGGGTGCGAAGATCTCGTCGTAACGGCCGCCGGCGACGTCGATCCGGTGGGCCAGGTAGGGGCGGACCTGCGCCTCGCTGAGCGGCGACATGTGGTGCTCGATGGCGATCCGTTGTCGCAGCTGCCGGAGCGCCGGGCTCGCGAGCTTGCGAATCAGCTCGGGCTGCCCGGTCAAGACGATCTGCATCAGCTTGGCCGTGTCGGTCTCGAGGTTCGAGAGGAGTCGGATCTCCTCGAGGGTCGCCGCGTCGAGGTTCTGTGCCTCGTCGATGATGAGCACCGTATTTCGACCCGTCCGCAGCCGCTCGAGCAGCATGCGATTGATCGCGATCAGATAGTCGGCCGTCGTCTCGAAACGACCCTCGATGCCGAACTCGGCCGCGATGAGCTTCAGGAGGTCGAGGGGCGTTAGCCCGATCGTGTTGATGATGAGGGCCGTGTCGGTGTCGCGGGGGAGCTCGCGGAGGGCGGCGCGGAGGAGGGTGGTCTTGCCGGTCCCGACCTCGCCCGTGAGCAGCAGGAAGCCCTTGTGACGGGTGATGCCGTAGACGAGGGTGGCCAGGCCCTCCTCGTGGGTGTCGGAAAGCCACAAGAAGCGCGGGTCGGGGGTCAGCGAAAAGGGCAGCTCACGCAGCCCAAAGAAGCTCTCGTACATCGATTCCTGCCAGCTCTTCGACCACGTCGATTGGACCGAACGCGTCCGATCCTACCGATTCGGATCTCATGCCCGCCTCTCGGTTCGGCGGATCAGACGACCCACATGACTTGAGTGTTCCATCAGAGCGTATTGGGGACTCATCGACCCAACGCATTGACACCACCCGCCACCGCTCCCACCGAGGCCGCTCCGCTGATGACCGGCTGGAATGGGAAGAGCAGCATCTGGACCACATAACCGACGCGGGCGAGGCCGGTCGGCGGGACCACGATCAGATCCCCTTCCTCGACGACGAAGTTCGTCGAGAGGTCCCCCTTCTCGATATCCCGTAGTCGGACGCGTAGCACCTGGGTATTCGCGCCGTCGGTCCGGACGACACGGATCTTGTTCAGGCTGGCAAAGGGGCGCGTACCGCCCACCTGACCGATCGCCTCGGAAACCCGCGTCTCCGCCGTCAGCGAGAAGGTTCCCGGCGTCGTCACCTCGCCGTAGACCGTGACGAACTGACTCGGCGAGTCCATCACCGTCACGCTCACCGCCGCGTCGCGCTTGAATCGCGTGATCTTCTCGCGAATCGACTCGGCGATCTGCGTCGGGGTCAAGCCCCCTGCCTGGACGTCGCCGACGAGATCGATCGAGATCATGCCGTCGGGACGCACGCGCACGTCGCGCTCGATCTCCGGGTCCGGCAGGATCAAGATGCGCAGGTTGTCGGGCGCGCCCACGACGTATCCCTCGATCGGCGGGGCCTGGGGCGGGGGAACCATGTTTCCACCGCCACACGCGAGGGCAGAGACGAGCACGCAGAAAAGGCCGACACGGGCGAAGACATGCTTGGAGTCTCGTCCATGCAAGCCCGCCCGACTCGTGCTCCCCGTCGTCTCCCTGGCCTCCCGGGCTCCACGATTCCTGTCGTTCACTTCGGATTCCCCCGCCGAATGAGGCGCGACCCTCGAATGTTTCACGATCATCCGGACACGCTATCGACCCGCAGCGGGTCGGCGCAACCAGCAACCGATCGATGCGTCGCGCTCAGTCCTTGATCCAGACGAAACGAAACATCGTCTGGCCGACCTGGATCTCGTCGCCCTCGTTCAGGGGCGCCGACCGGATCCGCTTTCCGTTCAGCTTGGTGCCGTTCGTCGATTGGAGATCCTCGATCACGTAGCCCGGCGCGTCCGCATCGTAGTGGATCACCGCGTGCTCGCGACTGATGCCTTCGTCGAGCAGTGTAATGTCCGTGGTGGGATTGCGGCCGATCACGATCTCCTCGGTATTGAGGTCGTATGTCATCCCCTCGAAGCCTCCGTTGAGGATTTCGAGGCGGGCAGTCACGCTCGTGGTGTCGATCTCGGCCATGGGCAATCGCCTCTCCGTTTGACGCCGGGCAGCTGCGGGCCCCGGCTACGCGAGCCGCGGGGTTACCGGCCTATCGGTCCGGGTCCTAACGGCCTTTAGACGACGCCCGATCCCCGCCTAGCGAAGACTTCGATGATGGAGAGCGGGGACCGCCCGCCGAACCTGGTCGATCCGCTCCTCGGGACATTCAGCGACGAGCACGGCGGGCACGTCGCCCGCCTGGGCCAACACGAGTCCCCACGGATCGATCACGAGGGATCGACCATGGCTCGCTCGATCTGGGGCGTGATGCCCGCACTGCGCCGGCGCGAGCACGAAGCACTGATTTTCGATGGCACGGGCCCGGAGCAGGACCTCCCAGTGATCCTTGCCCGTCTCCCGGGTAAAGGCGCTCGGAACCACGATCCATCGCGCACCGCGGTCCGCCATCGCCCGGTAGAGCTCGGGGAATCGCAGGTCGTAACAGATCGAGAGTCCGAGCCCGCCCCACGGCGTCGGGCAGACGACGATCTCCTCTCCCGGCGCACAGTAATTCGACTCGCGGTAGACATCGCGCCCGCCGACGCCCAGGTCGACATCGAAGAGATGGATCTTCCGATAGCGCGCCACTTCTTTCCCGTCGGGCGAGAAGACGAGGGTCGTGTTGTAGACGCGCTCGTCGCCGACGATCGCTTCGGGCACGGTTCCGCCGACCAGCCAGAGCGCGTTCTCTCGCGCCCAGCCCGACAAGGCTCGGACAATCTCGCCTTCGGCCCCTTGCGCGCAGGGATAACGGGCGCCTTCGCGGCGCATGTAGGCGAAGTTTTCGGGCAAGGCGACGAGCGACGCTCCGCGGGCCGCCGCTTCCCGGACACCCGTCTCCGCACGCTCGAGGTTCGCCGCGAGATCGTCGGTCGAGCAGAGCTGGACGAGACCGACGCGCATGTCCAATCAGCCGCGGAACAAGCCCGGATCGATTCCCGTCCTGCGGATTACGTCGTAGAAGTCCTTGCGGTCCTTCTTCGCCATGCGCGCTGCGCGGCTGATGTTGCCGCCACACCGGCGCAGCAGGATCTCGACGTAACGTGTCTCGAAGGCGCGCTTCGCGTCCTTGAAGGACGGAACCGTGTCGACATCGGTCGCGAGCATCAAGGCCTCGGCCGAAACCGCGCCCTGACCCGAAAGTCGAATCGATTGACGGATCCGCTCCCGGAGCTCGCGCACATTGCCTTGCCAGGCTTCTTCGAGCAGGAGGCGCCGCGCCTCACCGCTCAAGCCGATCGCCTCGATCGATTCTTCGGCCGCGAATTCAGCCAGGAAATGGGCAGCGAGCGGCAGGATGTCTTCGCGTCGCTCGGCGAGGGCTGCGAGCTGGATTCGATGGCCGCCGAGCGCGCCGGCTGCGCCTTCGCGCACGGCCGTCGCGATCAACCGAGCACGACCCGGAGCGCTGCGGACGCTCTCCACCAGGCGCTGCAGCACCGGGGGAGCGAGCTGATCGATGGACTCGAGCAGGAGGGTTCCGCCCTGGGAGCGCGCGAGGGCACCGGACTCGCTGGCAGCTCCGTCGCCGAAGAGCTCGCGCTGCTGCGCGACCTCCGTCGTGCCCGCGAGCTGGATCTCGAGCAGCTCGCCGCCTGCTCTCGCACTCCACTGATGAATGGCTCGGGCGAGATGCTTGCGTCCGCTTCCGCTCGGCCCGGTGATCAGGACCGGCGCTTCGGAGCGCGCGATCGAGCTCGCCTGATCGACGGCCTCTTGCGTCGAAGCGCTCGCCGCCACGACGCGATCGGTTCGCCTGCGTCCTGTAGCGCGTTCGGTCCCGCGTTCCTTGCCGACCTGCCCGTTCGCAGCGACCGAAGTCGTTGTGCTCGACAGCGAGTCCGAAGACCGCGATTCTGAAGTTGTGCGGTCGAGTGTGGCCGTCTCGACGCGCCGGATTCCAAGCGAAGTATGCTGTTCCGACATGGCACGATGCCCCCAGATGTGATCGTCGCGAGACCAGAAGTATTGGGAATTCGGACCTTTGTCAATGGTTTTTGCTGATTCTGCTTGGTGCCCCTCGGCGAGTTGACGCTGCTTCAGCCAGATGTTACCCCGCAAAACGGCCCGACGAACCAGAGAAATTGCGGTGACGGGGATCTCCAGTCCAACTCCCGCGGGTGATTCAATGATTGATGAGATTCCTCCCGCCCAGTCCGTTCCAGGGCGGATTCGCGTCCTCTCCGATGCCCTGGTCGACCAGATCGCGGCCGGGGAGGTCGTCGAGCGCCCGGCGTCGGTCGTGAAGGAGCTGGTCGAGAACAGTCTCGATGCGGGCGCCTCCACGATTCGGGTCGATGTCCGCGACGGCGGGGCCGCCCTGGTGGCCGTCCAGGACGACGGTTTCGGGATGACCCCAGATGAGCTGCCTTTGGCCCTCGAGCGCCATGCGACGAGCAAGCTCCGATCCGTCGAGGACCTGATGCGGATCTCGAGCTTCGGATTCCGGGGCGAGGCATTACCGGCAATCGCGTCGGTCTCGCGATTTCGCATCGTGAGCCGGGCGAGGGGCGCGCTCGCGGGACACGAGATCCTGATCGAAGGGGGCCGGTTGATTCATTCGCGCGCCGCCGGAGGACCGGAGGGGACCCGGATCGAAGTCGCGGATCTGTTTGCGTCGGTGCCGGCGCGGCGAAAATTCCTGAAGCGAGCTGGCACGGAATGGGGTCATATCGCCGACTGGCTGGCGCGCCTCGCGATGGCTCGGCCGGAGATCCACATCGAGACGCGCCGCGACGACCGCTCGCCGATGATCTGGCCCGCCTGCAGCGATCGGCGCGACCGCTTGGCGTTGCTGCTGACCGAGGAGGATGCGGCGGGCCTGGTCGCCGTCGATCATGATTCGGAAGCGGGGCGTGTGCACGGATTCGTGTCGACCCCCGAGCAGAGCCGAGCCACGGGCCAGGGGCTCTACCTCTTCGTGAACGGACGACCGGTCCGCGATCGTCTGCTGAACCACGCCCTCTGCGAGCCCTATCGAGACCTGCTGCCGCGTGGCCGATTTCCGGTCGGTGTGCTGTTCGTCCAGGTCCCGGCGGAGACCGTCGATGTGAACGTCCATCCCGCCAAGTGGGAGGTCCGCTTCAGCGATCCCCAGGCGGTCCATCGTGCGATCCGTCATGCGGTCCGCGAGTCGATCGCCGCGCGTCGGTGGCTCTCGCTATCGCCTGGCAGCCCGCGGCGAATATTCGAGCCCACATCGGAAGGCGTACCCACGGCATTGCCTTTTCGCGTAGGTGAAGCCCGGCCGCGCTGGGGGAGCCGTGAGGAACTTGCTGGGGCAGGGGAGTCGGACAGGGCAGGGTCGCCTTCGGACTGGACCCTCCTCCCCGCCCATCCGGGTCATGCCGCCAGCGACGACGCACGCGACGACACGTTCCCCGCAACCCCCAGCGAGATCGCCCCGGTCGCCTCGTTTCGCTCCCTGCGCCTGCTCGGTCAGCTCCACGCGAGCTACCTGCTCGCCGAGGGCGAGAAGGGACTCGTCGTAATCGACCAACATGCGGCCCACGAACGAATCCTCTACGAGCGCCTGCGGCAGAGCTGGCTCGAGACGGGTGTCGCGCGCCAGGGATTGCTCGAGCCGATCGTGGTCCGTGTTTCCCGCGCGGCGGTCGCAGCCGTCGAAGAATCGCCCGAGCCGATTGCCCGGCTCGGATTCGAGCTCGAGCCCTTCGGCGACGAGGCGCTGCTCGTCCGCGCGATTCCGGCGGAGCTCGTCGGGAGCGATCCCGAAGCGCTGGTGCGCGATCTGTCGGCAGCCCTCGCGGAGGGCGAGCGGGGCTCGGATTCCGATGCGAGCAGCGTGCGCTGGCTTCCCGGTCTCGACCACATGTTTGCCACTCTCGCTTGTCATTCCGCCAGGCGCTTCGGGGATCGACTACCCGAGGCCGAGCAGCGCGCGATTCTCGCGGGTCTGGACACGATCCCCTGGGCGCCGACTTGTCCCCACGGCCGACCGGTGGCCATTCTGCTGGATCAGGCCGATCTCGAGGCGCGCTTCCGGCGACGCTGAGGCGCGCTAGGATCGCGCCCCCTCGCGGCCCAGACGCTGGGCAAATGGACGTGTCCCCGATCCGGTGCGTGGGCGAGGCCTCCCTGCAATGGCAAATGCGCTGACCAATCCGATTGCGAATCCGGCCGCACCTGCGATTGCGCAGGAGCGGGCCTCCGGCCCGCGACCGCCGGTCGTCGTCGTCACCGGTCCGACGGCGTCGGGCAAGAGTGCGCTCGCCCTCGAGATCGCCCTTCGTTTCGACGGCGAGATCGTGAACGCGGACTCCATGCAGGTCTTTCGCTTCATGAACATCGGGACGGCGAAGCCCTCGCTCGAAGATCGCCAGCGGGTCCCCCACCACCTCTTCGACGTCGTCGATCCCAGCGAACCCTACAACGCGGGACGTTATGCGCAGGAAGCCCGCGCCGCAGCCGCAGCGATCCACGCGCGCGGTCGCCTCGTCGTCCTCACCGGCGGAACCGGCCTCTACATCCGAGCCTTCCTCGACGGCTTGATCGCGACGGGCCAGTCGACGCCGGGCCTCCGCGCCCGCCTCGAAGCCGACCACCAGCGCGCCGTCGTCGAAGGCGATCGAACCCGCCTGCACCGCCGTCTCGCGAAGCTCGATGCCGACGCCGCCGACGACATCCATCCCCACGACGCGCGCCGCACGATCCGAGCCCTCGAGATCCTCGAGCAATCCGGTCGACCGGCCTCCCGCCTGCGCGAAGACCACGGCTTTCGGGATCGGCCGTTCCGCGTGCTCCATCTCAGCATCGATCCCGGCCGCGACGTCTTGAACGAACGCATCGCAGCACGCGCCGAGGCGATGGTCCGCGACGGTCTACTGCGGGAGGTCCGCGACCTGCGCCAGCGCGGGTACGGCCCCGAGCTCAAGCCGATGCAGGCGATCGGCTATCGCCACATCCAGCCCGTCGTCGACGGCGCCGACACCCTCGTGAATGCCGTGGAGGCGATGAAGGCCGACACCCGCCAGTTTGCGCGGCGTCAGCGGACCTGGATCCGCGCGGTCTCCGAGGTCGAGGCATTCGATCCCGGGGATCGGGAGGCCCTGTTCGCCCGCGTCGAGCGATTCCTGCAGGCGAGCGATGCTGCCGAGCCGAGCGCGCCCCCGCGCCCGGCCGAGTCCCGCTAGGAGTATCCTGCCGGCCATGACCCGCGCAAAGTCCCTCCCGGTCGTCGCCCTCGTCGGGCGCCCCAACGTCGGCAAATCGACGCTCTTCAATCGCTATGCGGGCTATCGCCGCGCGATCGTCGCCGACGAGCCGGGCCTGACCCGCGATCGCATCGTCGAGCGGATCGAGATCGACGGTCGAAAGATCTGGCTGGTCGACACGGCGGGCCTCGACGTTGCGAAGGGCGATGGCCTCGAAGCGGCGGTGCAGGCGCAGGCGCGGTCGGCGGTGGAAGCGGCGGACGTGATCCTGTTCGTCGTCGACGGGAAGGCCGGGCTCGTCGCCGAGGACGAGGCGATCGCGACGACGCTCCGTCGTTCGGGCAAGCCCCTTGCCCTGCTCGTCAACAAGATCGACCGGCCGAGTCAGCACCGCGAGCGCGTCCACGAGTTCTTCGGCCTGGGCATCCGTCATACCTTTGCGGTCTCGGCGGAGCACGGCGGCGGCGCCTTCGACGCCCTCGAGGAAATCCTCGCGACTCTTCCCCGACAGGATCCCCGAGAGGATCCCCGACAGGAAGATTCCGGCGAAGAAGCGCCCCGCGAAGGGGGTCTCCGCGCCGCCGAAGAGGCGGACGACGGCGATTGGGAAGAGGTCGAGGCCGGGGCGCCGCTGCGCATCACGATCGTCGGGCGCCCCAACGTGGGCAAGAGCTCGATCGCGAATCGGCTGTACGGCGAAGATCGAGTCGTCGTCTCTGATTCTCCCGGCACGACGCGGGATGCAGTCGACATCGAGCTGACTCGCGACGGGCAGAGCTACGTGCTCGTCGACACGGCGGGCCTTCGCAAGATCGGACGCCGACAGGGCCCGGGGGAGCACGGCGGGGCCCTCATGACGCTTCGTTCCCTCGAACGCGCAGACGTGGCGCTGCTCGTCATCGATGCGGCCGACGGGATGGCGGACCAGGACGCGCGAGTGGCATCGCTCGTGCGCGAGCATGGCTGTGCGGCGCTCGTGCTCGCGAACAAATGGGACCTCGTGCCGAACGACCGCCGCGAGGACGTAATGGCCGACATCCGCCACGGACTGCGCTTCATGGCCGACGTCCCGATCGTTCAGGTCTCTGCCAAGACCGGCGCCGGCTTCGGACCCCTGTTCAAGAAGCTGCGCCGGGTCGTCGAGGCGGGCTCGGTGCGGATTGCGACCTCCGATCTCAATCGCTGGCTGCACGACGTCGCAGAGAAGCATCCGCCGGCGATGGCCGCGCGCGGGCTCTCGCGCCGGCCCAACAAGCTCTTCTACGCCTCGCAGGTCGGCATCCGCCCGCCGACCTTCATCGTCTTCTGCACCGACCCCGACAATCTCCAGACCTCGTACGTGCGCTTCCTCGAGAACCAGCTGCGCGAGACCTTCGGATTCGAGGGCACCCCGATCCGCGTGCGGCTGCGGGCGAGGGGCGGGCGAAGAGGCGAGGACTGAAGTGCCTCGGGTAGACGCGCGACGGGGCTAAACCGGAGGCTCGGCCTCTGGCCCTCGAAGTCCCGAGGTGCTCCGATACAATCGGGCGCCCAGTACCCCTGCGAATGCTCGCACCCTCGACGCAGGGTGCCGAGCGAGGTTCGATCGGTGAGCAGCAAAAACACGAATACGGCCGCCCGAACCCTCGCGGAGCTGGAAGCGACCGGGGACCGCCTGACTGAATGGTCTTCCCAGCACGCGGCGAGGATCCTGGCGGTGATCGCCACGATTCTCGTGGTTGCGGCCGGGATCGGGTTCTATCTCCAGCACCGCTCCGAGGGGCGCAAGGCGGCAGCCGATGCCCTGGCGCTGGCGGGCAGTGAGTATCGCCAGGCGATGGGCGCCGACCCGCTGGGCGGCGAGATCCCCGAGCCTGCCAACGCCGAGCTCGCGAAGTCGACCCGAGAGCAGTTCAGCGAGCGGTTCGCCACAGTCGCCAGCGAATTTCCGAATACGACCGCGGGGGCGCTCGCCTGGCTCGAGGCCGGCCAGCTCGCGCTCGAGCTCGGAGACCCCGACAAAGCCAAGACCCGCTTCGAGCAGGCCCGCGAGGCCGCCGACGGCACGGCCGTGGGGGCGCTGGCGTCGATCCGCTTGGCGCGACTCGCCGAGGATGCGGGCGATCTGGTCGCCGCGGCCCAGGCCTTCGAAGCCGCTTCCGCGGTCGCCAGCTATCCGCTCCGGGCAGGGGCCCTGGGCGATGCGGCGCGCTGCTGGATCACCGCTGGAGAAACCGAAAAGGGTCTCGCCGCCTACCAGCGCCTCGAATCCGAGTTCCCCGATTACTCCGTCGCACCCCCCGTCGAAGCCCTGGTCGAGGAGCTCCGCGCGAAGTCCTGATTTTTTCGCGGGACGAGGGGGCGTCCTTTTTATTTCCGGAAAGCGCCCGGATCCACAGATCCAACACCGCCGATAAGATAGATTATGTCAACTAGGATCCCCGAAAACCGGACGAGCGCGAAGCACAGCTTCGGATGGGCCCCCCGACGTTGGGCGGCCCTCGGGCTCCTTGCGGCGGTTTTTGCGGTCGTTCTCGGGGCCACGCTCGTCCCGCTCGCGCCCGCGCGGGCCACCGATCCGGCAGAGCTCGGGTTGGCGGATCTCGACGGCCGCTGGCGCCAGATCGAAGCCGACGTGGCGACGAAGGATCGCATCGCGTCGATCGACTCGGCCGTGGAGCCGCTGACCTGGGTCGTCGAGAAGATGGCGAGCGGCGTGCTGCGATCGACGACCGCCCCTCGAGCGACGCTCGATTTCGTTTGGGACGGAAAGCAGCTCCACGAGCGCGTTCCGGGCAAGAACGACGTCGTCGAAGCACGCCGGATCGAGCCCGGTGCGGGCCACTTCACGGCCGTCGATTCGCGCGGCGAATCCTTCGAAGGTGCTTGGGACTGGACGGCGGATGGACTTCGATTCCAATGGCGTCAGCACCAGGCGTTCGGCACGAATCTCTACCGCATGGACGGCAACAAACGGACGCTGACGATCGACCACACGATCCAGGTGACCGCCCTCGATGGTCTCAGGCTCATCGCCTACCGCTCGCGCTTCGCCAAGGACGCGCTGCCCATCGTGTCGGCCGCGGGCGGTCCCGACGAGCCCTGATCGGACGCGAATCGACGCGATCCGAGGCGTACTGAGCCCGGATTCATGGCGAGGGTTTTTGACCGCTCCCGCGATCGACCCAGCGAAGCGCTCCGGCAGACTGGCCGGACGCGCGCCGAACCGCTAATAGCAGGGCGCTCGAAGCGCCGGGCGAGCACCCGAATCCGGTGTTTCGCCCGTCGGCTCACCCTGCCCCACGCCCGATCTTCACGGAGAAAAAGAGACGCATGAGTCCGACCAAGAAGAAGACTCCCGCCCCGAAGAAGACGACCGCGAAGAAGCCGGCGCCGAAGGCGGCCGCAGCCGCCACCAAGTCGAGCAAGCCGACGGCGAAGACCGAGAAGCCTGCGGCGAAGAAGGCCGCTGCGAAGTCCGCGCCGGCGGCCCCGAAGAAGGCCGTCGCGGCGGCGCCCGCTGCGCGCTCCGCCGAGAAGACGCCGGAAAAGAAGAGCTCCGGCGGCAAAGCGACGGAAGCTGCGTCGATCGCCAAGACCCCCCCGGCCCGTCCGGTTCCGCCGGCCAAGGCGCCTACCGTCGCGGCGGCCAAAACCGTCCCGACCAAGGGCGGTGACACGAAGGTCCCCGTCAAGCCGGAGACCCCGGCCAAGGCCAAGCCGGCCACGGGCAAGAAGGGTGACGAAGAAGGCGGGACGTCGACCAAGCGCGCGAAGCCGCGCAAGCCCGTAACGCCGACCGGCCCGCGCCATCCCAAGCTCGGATATCGCTGGGGCTGTTATCGCTGCAACGCGAAGTTCTACGACCTCGGCAAGGACGAGCCGCTGTGTCCGAAATGCGGCGCGGATCAGCGGGATCGGCCCGCCGACGAGCCGAAGCAGCACTCGTCGGACCATGCCAAGCCCCGAGTCGTGCGACCGATGGCGCAGCTGCTCGACGATGACGAGCCGGTCGCGCCCCATGTCGAGGACGATCTCGGGCTCGACGACGTGGCCGAAGCGGGCGACATGTTCGAGGGGGATGGCGACATCAACCATCTCGAGATCGACGCCGCCGAGCTCGCGGACGACACGATCGAGGCCAGTGAGCCGGACGAGTTCTAGAGCGGACGGCTAGAACGAAGTCAGCCGTCGCAGGTGGAGCGCCGTCCCGGTGCCGCTCCCGGATCGCAGGGCGAGCTCCTGGTCGAGGACGGATTTCAGGCTCTCATTCTCCGCGACCGTGCTGGCGGCGTCCTGGATCGCGCCGCTCGCGCGCGACGCGCGGTCGATGCGCCCGCGCTTGGCGCGTTCCAAGCGGGCGCGGGCAGCCTCGAGCTCGCCGGCGACCGCATCGCGAAGCAGCTCGACCTCACGCGTCGAGTATGCCGAGTAGGCACGCCCTCGCTCGCTCTTCTGCTCGAGCTGATGGTTTCGGTGGTAGTTCCAGGCTCCAACGCCTACGAGGATCAGCAGCAGCATGGCGAGCGGGGTCGTCGTATTGCCCGCCGTACGCCGTCCGCGCATCGATCCGCTCATCGTCGAAGCCTCCGTGTAGGATGCCAGGCGCGCTGGATCCTCCGGATTCATCGGCAGACGAAGGGAGACGCTCAATCCCCCGCTTGGGAAATCGCCTCGGAAGTCGGCAGCGAAGCCTCGCGCGGTGAGCCGACTGCGTAGATCGATTGGTAGGCCTCGACGCTTCTCAGCACCCGCTTCACGTAGCTCTGGGTCTCTGCGTACGGAATCGACTCGACCCACTCATCATCGGGTCGAGCATCCCCCGGGTCCCACTCGCCGACGACGTGGGGCCCGGCGTTGTAGCTCGCGATCGACGCCGAGACGCGTTTCGGGAAGAGTCGACCGAGCTCGCCGAGATAGGACGCTCCGAGCTCGATGTTCGTCGCGGGATCGAAGAGCTCGTCGGGATGGAACGACGCCCTGCCCGCGCGAGCGGCAAGCCGCGCCCCCGTATCGCGCATGATCTGGAGCAGGCCTCGCGCCCCGACGGGCGAGATCACTTTGGGCCGGTAGCCGCTCTCCTCCCGCATGATCGCGTAGACCAGACCTGGCGGGACACTTCCCGGCGACTTCGTCGCCGACTCGACGAGCTGCGAGTATGCGAAGGGCCATGCCATCCGCCAGAGCTCCTCCCGCTCCGGAAACGGACCGCGCGCGAGCTCGAGCTCGTAGGCTTCGACGACGATCCGCTGCGCCGTGTGGTAGTCGGCTGCCGTCGTGAGCAAGCGCGCCAGGTCGAGGCGGTCGTCGAGCCCCCCGGCGAGCCGGACGAGACGCCCCGTTTCGCTGGCCCCTTCCTCGTGAAGACCGGCGTCGACCAGGATTCGCACCCGAGCGAGGGCGCCCGGAGTCAGCCGATTCCGGCCCGAAGAAAGCGAGCGGCGCTTAGTCCCCTCGGTCGCAGTCGCAGGCGGCGTCGAGGCCGTGGTCTCGCTCAGCGATCGGGCCCGCCAACCGTAGTAGGAGAGCGGGAAGTCGCGGGCCAGAGCGCTCAAGGCGCTGCTCGCCTCTTCGGATTCACCCGCCTGGGCGAGAGCCCGTGCCCGCCAGTAGGCGGGTTTGAGTCGACCGATCGGGTCCGTCGTGGCGGCCGTCAGGTCCTCGAAATGCGCCACCGCATCCGCGAAGCGGCGATTGCGGTAATCCGACCAGCCGAGCTTCCAGAGCGCGGTGCGGGAAAGCTCGCCCTGGCGCGGCTCGTCCGCGAGCCAGACCAGATGGACACGCGCCTCCTGCTCCCGCCCGCGACCCTCGAGCAGGCTCGCGGCGAAGAACCGCGCATCGGCCTGGTTCGGACCGGGCTTTCGGGCGAGCACCTCGAAGGCGGCGATGGCCTCGGGCACCCGGTCTGCCCTCGCAAGGGATCGGGCACGCCAGATCGGCGTCTCACCGGTCTGCGGGAGCGACTCGAAGGCCTTCAGCGCCGCGGGATAACGCCGTAATCGGAATAGCGTGTGCGCACGCTGGGTCTGCGTCGTCGTCTTGAGGGTTCCCGGGAGCCCACCGGCCAGCGCGTGGTCGTAGGCTTCGAGGGCCTCTTCGTTACGCAGCTCCGCGAAGAGCCGATCGCCTCGCTGACGCCAATCCTCGGGACTTCGCTGCGGGCTCCCCGGCTTGGCTTCGAGCTCGTCGAGTCGGGTCGCCGCGCGTAGGGCTTCCGGACTCGCCGGATGTCGACTCCACAACCGCTGCCAGCTCGTCCGCGATGCGCTCCAGTCGCCGGTGCGATCCTGACTCTCGGCGATGCGAGCGAGCAGGATCGCCCGATCGTCGGACCCCTCGGTCTCGGAGTACGCGAGCGCCCAGGCGGAGCGCGCTGCCGCTTCTTCACCGACCACGAGCGCATGGAGATCGCCCTGCAGCGCGTGCAGCTCGGCACGCAGCGGCGAGGTCGGAAAATCCGCCAGGGCGCGCTCGACCTCGGCCTGGGCCTCGACGGCGCGGGCTGCGTCGCGCAAGGCCTTCGCGCGGAAGAGCGCAGCGTAATCTCCGACGATCGAGTGCCGCTTGCCGAGCTCGTCGAAGAGCCGATCGGCCGCGGCGAAGTCGCTGGCCTCGGACGCAGCCCTGCCCGCGCGCAGGAGCGCTGCGGGATCCGCGAGAAGCGCCGCGTCGAGCGTCTCCTCCGCGGCGGCCGTGAACGAGGCGAACGCCACGATCAGCAGCGCCGCGAGCTGGGCGGTGCGCGGGGGCGCGGTCGTAGGGGGACGTCGTTCACTCATGAAATGCGGGATCTCCGTCTGGTTCGACGCGGGAGACGCGGGAATGGCCGCAAAGCCGACGGGCGGCGACTTGCGCCCGGCATTCTGGCCTCGAGATTCATGCTGTCAATTGTGTCCGCAGACACCGGCTCGGTTCGATCGCCCGAAGTCCATTGAGCCGCTGCGGATGCCCCGGTACCGTCTGGCCACTTTGCGCAGCCATCCCCGTAATCCCGATTGGATCCAGCCCCGCCTGGTCCGCTGCGCATTGCTCGTAGCGGCCTTCCTCGCACTCTTCGCGATCGGAGCTGCTTGCAAGCCCGAAGAGCTTCGCGGCGGACGAGATCGAATGCGGGGCGAGTCGATCGCGAAGTCGGATGGCCCGAGTCCCGCTGCGACCGGCGAGCCGGCGAGGGGTCCCTCCGTTCCGGCTGCAACCAAGGAGTCGGCGGCGCCGCCGGTGCGTGGGCTCTGGGTGCTCGCCGAGGGCAGTGTGCGCGTCCTCGACGACCCGGCGCGGGTCGAGCCCCTTCTCGAACGGGCAACGCGACTCGGGGCAACGGATCTGCTCGTCCAGGTCTATCGCGGAGGCCGCGCGTTCTACCCCGCCGATCCCGCGTTCGAGCGCGCGCCGCAGGTCGGGCGCTTCGCGGTCGATCCCCTGGCACTCCTGATCCGCGAGGCGCACGCGCATGGCATCCGCGTCCACGGCTGGGTCAATGTCCTGTCCCTTTCGACACGACGGGATGCGAAGCTGATCGCGGACCTCGGGCCGGAGGCGATCCTGGTCGATCGCCGCGGCCGCTCGCTGCTCGACTATCCCGACTTCGATCTCCCGCAGCCCGACCGCGAGTTCTATCGCATGGGAACCCCTGGGCTCTACCTGGACCCTGCGGTGCCGAGTGTGCGCGAACGGATCCTCGCGACCTTCCGCGATCTCGTCGCGCGCTATCCCGAGCTCGACGGACTCCATCTCGACTACATCCGGCATCCCGATCTGCTGCCCTTCATTCCCGGCTCGCGCTTCGGCGTCGGACTCGACTTCGGCTACGGCGAGATCTCGCGAGCGCGTTACCGCGCCGAGACCGGTCGCGCCGACCCGATCGATGGGGCGCCACCGGGGGTCGTCCGCGATTCCGACGCCTGGGACGCCTGGCGACGGCAACAGGTCACGACGCTGGTCGAGGAGATCGGCCGCGCGACGCGGGCGATCCGGCCGGGACTGCTGTTGTCGGCGGCCGTCATCTCCCACGTCGAACGCTCGTACCTCTCGCTCGCCCAGGACTGGCCCCAATGGCTCGCAACCGGGGCCCTCGATCGCGTGATCCCCATGGTCTACACGCGCGACGATGCGCTCCTGCGCTACCAGCTCGAGGGCTATGTCGGCCTGACCGGATCCGAGCGCATCTGGCCCGGCATCGGCGTCTGGCTCTTCGAGGCGACCCCAGCGCAGGCGGTCGCCCAGCTCGCCCGGCTGCGTATGCTCCCGTTCTCCGGCGAGGTCCTCTTCTCGGACGACGCGATCGCGGGCTCCCCTGCGCTCCTCGACGCTTTGGCGGCGCCCCCGGTCTCTTCCCCGTGACGGACACTGGCGGCGGCGGATCGCCGGACGAGCTCGATGCGATCCTTGCGGAATACGACTTCGAGCTGCCCGAATCCCAGATTGCCCAGACCCCGGAGCCCGATCGCGAAGCTTCGCGCCTGCTCGTGCTCGCGCGCGAGAGCGGCGCGATCCTCGAGCCTACGCAGTCGCACCATGTCGCCGACCTGCCCCGCTGGCTGTCGCCCGGGGACCTTTTGGTCGTGAATGCGACACGGGTGGTTCCGGCGCGACTCGTCGGGAGGAAGGCGAGCGGCGGCCTGGCCGAGGCGCTGCTACTCGGACGAGATGAATCGAGTGGCGCCCTCCCGGGCTGCTTTCGCGCTTTGCTGAAATGCACGGGACGGGTGCGCGAAGGACTCGTCCTTTCGTTTGCGCGCCCCGACGCGGTGGCGGGTCCCGTCGTCGACGCCGAGGTCGTCGCCCTCCATGAACGCGGCGAGGTCACCCTGCGTTTGCGCGATCCCGAGGTCGATCCCTACGCGGTCGGCATCGCGCCCCTGCCGCCCTACATCCGACGAGCTGGCGGCGACGCCACGGCCCGCGACCTCGAGCGCTATCAGACGGTCTTCGCCCGCGAGCCCGGAGCCGTCGCCGCGCCGACCGCCGGCCTGCACCTGACGAAGGATCTGCTCGCCCGATTGGCCGCGCGGGGCGTCGAGATGGCGGAGGTCGTCTTGCATGTCGGGGCCGGCACCTTCCGTCCGCTCGAGCCGGAAAACTGGCGCTCGGGACGCCTCCACCGCGAACGCTTCGAGCTCTCCCCCGAGACCGTCGCGGCGATCGAACGAACCCGCGCGCAGGGAGGAAGCATCGTCGCGGTGGGCACGACGACGACGCGCGTCCTCGAGAGCCGCGTCGACGAAGCCGGCCGCCTCGTTCCCGGGCGCGGCGAGACGGATCTCTTCCTGCGTCCGGGCTCGCGCTTTCGCGTCGTGGACGCGCTGCTCACGAATTTCCATCTGCCGCGCTCGTCGCTCCTGATGCTGGTGGCCGCGTTTGCCGGACGCGAGGCGGTGCTCGCCGCCTATCATCACGCGATCGCGCGGGGCTTTCGTTTCTATTCTTACGGGGACGCGATGCTGATCTCGTCGCGACAGGGAGATCGGCGTGCGGGCTGAAGGATTCGAGATGGAGGTCGTCGCTCGGGATGGTCTCGCGCGGACGACGCGGATCAGGACGCCGCACGGGGTGATCCCGACGCCGATCTTCATGCCGGTCGCGACCTTTGGCGCCGTTCGCGCCATCGGATTCGACGAGCTCGCCGGCGCGGGCGCCGAGATCCTTCTCTCGAACACCTATCACCTGCACGAACGCCCGGGCGAAGAGACGGTCGAGGCCCTCGGCGGCCTGCACGGGTTCACCGGCTGGCGACGTCCCTGGCTGACCGACAGCGGCGGCTTCCAGATCACCTCCCTCGCGGACCGCGCGAAGATCGACGAGGAGGGCGTCACGTTCCGATCCGCCCTCGACGGGCGCCAGCGAAAGCTCTCGCCGGAGCGTGCGATCGGGATCCAGGAGGCCCTCGGATCGGACATCGCGATGGTGCTCGACGAGTGTCTTCCCGTCGCAGCGGCGGGCGAAGAGAGGACCGGGGCACGAGCCCTCGAGAGCGCACTCGAGCGAACGCTGCGTTGGGCGGCACGCTCGCAGGCCGCGCGGCGGCGAGCCGATCAGGCGGTGTTTGCGATCGTCCAGGGCGGCGCCGATGAACGGCTGCGTCTTCGAAGCGCCGAGGCGACGGCAGCCCTCGATTTCGACGGCTATGCCCATGGTGGTCTCGGCCTCGGCGAGACTCGCGACGAACGCCGTGCGTCGATCCGCGCGGCCCATGGCGCGCTCCCGGGCGAGCGGCCGCGCTACCTGATGGGACTCGGCCGTCCGATCGACCTGCTCGACGGTATTGCCGAAGGGGTCGACTTGTTCGACTGCGTCGTGCCGACGCGCAATGGCCGCCACGGCCTCGTGTATACCTCGCAGGGCATCCTTCATCTGCGCAACGCCGTCTTCGAGCGCGACCCTTCGCCGATCGATCCCGCCTGCGCGTGCCCCGCCTGTACGAATCATTCGCGCGGCTACCTGCGCCACCTGCTCAAGAGCGGAGAAAGCCTGGGAGCCCGCCTCCCTGCCCTGCACAACCTCACGTATTACTTGAATCTCATGAAGCGAGCCCGCGAGGCCATTGCGGGCGGTCGATTCAGCGCGCTCTACGCCGAGATCGAGGCTCTCGTTACGCGGGCAGACGCCTAACGCATGGTCGCGGCGGCGCGGACCCGATCGGTGCCCACGGCCGGATCCCCCGCGCCCGCCACCGCGAGCGCCGCCTGCTCAGGGAGCGCATCGCCGAGCAAGGCCGGCACGATCTCGAGAGATTCGGCTTGATGAGGCCAGAGGCGCGTCGCCAGACGCTCACGCAACGGGCCGAAGCAGAGCGCCTCGCCCGCTGCGACCGCAATCGTTCCGAGCACGATCCGCTCGGGATCGAACGCCATCACGACCGGAACCAGTCCCGCTGCCAGGAGATCGAGCCAGCGCGAGAGCTCGGACAAGGCGAGCGTATCGCCCTCTCGCGCCGCCGCGAGCAGGACCTCCGGGCCGATCTTCGATCGGTCGCCGGAGGCGAGCTCGAAGATCCTCCCGCTCCGGGGCACGACGCGCCGCAATCGCTCGGCCCAGCCCTGCCCCCCGACGTAGGCCTCGAGGCATCCTCGCAGACCACAGTGGCAGCGCCGACCCGACGGGACGACCGGAACATGGCCGAGCTCTCCGGCGAAGCCGCGAGCTCCCCGGACCAAACGGCCGCCACAGAGGACCCCGCCACCGATCCCCGTCGACATCGTCAGGAAGACGATGTCGGTTGCACCTCGCCCCGCACCGAACCGGTGCTCCGCGAGGGCGGCGGCGTTCGCGTCGTTCTCGATCCGGACCGGCACGGAGAAGGTCTCGGAGAGAACCTCGACGAGGGGCACGTCCCGCCAGCCGGGGAGATTCGGAGGATTGCGGAGGGTTCCCGTTCGGAGGTCGACCGGACCGGGCGCCGAGACCCCGATCACCTCGAGGGGGCGACTCCCCTCGCCGCCCGACTCGCTGGCCTCTCGGAGCAGGCCTCGTGCCTCGTCGATCATCCCGGCGAGATCGCGACGCCAGTCGCCGCTGAAGCGCATCGGTTGCCTCGCTCGGGCGAAGATCCGGGAAGTGTGATCCCCGACCACGAGGACGCGCTTGGTGCCGCCGATATCGATCCCGAGAAGCGTCAACGATGTCCCCGACCCGAGTCCGCCATTCCCTCCCCGACCCTATCACAATCGATCTCTAGTCCCGGCCCTTCCGGGCCGATGGGTTTGACATGCACGGTCGCCCACCTGCGCGCAAATCTGCCGGGTGGCGTAGCCACGGAGGTCTGCCCATGCGCCGCACCGCAATCGCCCGATCCCTACGCCTCTGCATGGGAATCGCCCTGCTCGCCGCCCTCGTCCTCTCGCTCGGCTGCGCCAATGGCGAGTTCCGACCCAAGGATCCCTTCGACCGCGGCCTCAGCTTCAACGAGTCCCAGCACCGCTATACGGTCCTGATGCGCTGGGCGGAGTTCCAGAAGGCCAAGGCCTTCGTCGTCGAAGAGGACCGCGAGAAATTCCTCGCCGACATGAAGGCGTTCAAGAAGGCCCGCTTCACGGATTTCGAGTCCGAAGACGTCGACCTCGACGACGACAATCAGAGGGCGACCGTCTCCGTCACCTACACGCTCTACCTCCCCTCGAGCCCCTACGAGCTCGAGATCGTCGAGGTCCAGAAGTGGACGCGCGAAGGGGTCGGCAACAGCTGGCGGGTCTCGTCGCATTTCGAAGGCCTGCCGAAGATGGCGGCCAACTAGCAGACGAGGGGCCCGCATGGCCAGCCCGACGCGCATCCTGCTCGCGGACAACGTCGCGATGTTTCGCGACCTCGGTAAGGTTTTTCTCTCGCGTAGCGGGCCCGTCGACCTGGCCGCGACCGCGAGCCAGGCCTTCGAGATCGCAGCGGAACGCCCGCCGTCGGTCGTGATCGCCGACATGCACCTGCCCGACATGGACGGCGCGTCGCTGTGCCGCACGTTCAAGAGCGATCCGACCTGGGGCTTCCCGCGAGTCGTGCTGCTGGCGCGCGCGCACTGCCCGACCGATCACGCCGAAGCCGTTCGGGCCGGTGCGGACGAAGTCCTCTACAAGCCCCTCGAACGCGAGAGTCTGATCTCCACCGTCCGCCGCCTGACCGAATTCGAGGCGCCCCGCGGCTTGCCGAGGGCCCGCCTCGAACGCCCGGTCGAGATCAGCGCCCGCGGCCTTCGCATCACCGGGATCATGCGCAACGTGAGCCGCGGCGGGATCTTCATCGACGCGCCTCTTCGCCTGCGCCGAGCCGAGGAGATCGGCGTCCAGTTCCGCCTCGACGACGAGAAGCCCGCCGTCACCCCGACCGCTCAGGTCGTCTGGATCCAGCCCAACGATGCCGGCCCCGATGGCATCGGCCTTCGCTTCCTCGAGATCGACGCCCCGACGATCGATCGACTCGAGCATTTCGTGAGCGATCACTATCCGCGTTATCAGAGCGTACCCGCTTGAGAGGAGCCGACATGACCGAGAGACGACCTGCGACCCGACGGACCCGAACCGGGGCGACCTGGATGCTGGCCCTCGCGCTGGCCCCTGCCCTGGCGATTCCCTTCGTGCCGACGGGAGCCGTTGCCCAGACGGAGGAAGAGGAGAGTGCCAAGAAGGCGGAGTGGCAGGACCGCTACCGCACGCTTCGCAACAACTCGGTTCGCATGCGCGACAACGCGATCAAGCTTCAACGGGCGTACAAGCTCTCGCAACACTCGAACTATCCGCGCGGAGGAGCGCGGCTGCGCTTCAAGGAGCAGGTGGAGGACACCGTGCGGGCGGCGGACGATTACGAGGCGAAGCTCGCAGCCTTCATGGACGAAGCGCGCGCGAATAGCATTCCGCCGGGCTGGATCTACGAGGTCGAGGACGAGCCCGTCGACGGCGGCACGCCCGCAGCCGTGGGTGACGACGAAGAAGCCCAGGACGTCCAGACGCCGGAGGGTCGCAATCCCGCCTACTACGGGGGCGACGAGGACGAGGAAGAGCAGGACGACGACGAAGACGAGGAGGACGATCGCGGGGACGCGTTCGACGACTTCAACGACGACCGCGACGACCAGTATGACGCCATGGACGACTTCTGAGTCCCGCGGAGGTATCGCCTCCGCGGGACCCCGTCTCATCCATCAGGATTCGTAGCCGTCAGAAGTCGTAGTCGCTCTCGGGCTGGCCCTCCGGCGAGCGGTCGCGGTTCTCGCCCTTGATCACGGTGAGCACGCGGTCGCCCTGCTTCACGATCGTCCAGTGGCGGGTCGCCTGCCCTTCGGTCGGCTGCATGCGCACGCTCTCGACGGTGATCGGCTCGTCGCTGGCCGCATTCCCGAGAGCGCCCGTGCCGATCTGCATCTGGGCGCCGCGATGGCCGCCGGGCGATCCGCCGCCCGTGGTCGGAATCGCGAGGTTGATTCCCGGTCCAGTCCCCGTCGCCGGCCCGGCCGAAACTGCGGGCGCTTCCGTCGCGGCCCGGTCCCGGAGATCCGCCTGCCGCTGTCGGAGTCGGTCGGTATAGGACTTTCCGGTGCGGTCGACCGTATAACGCTCGTAGCGCTTCAGATCACCCATCGGGCGCGTCTCCACCCCGTCGCGATGCTTCGCGGGAATCCGCTTCGGATCGTCGGTGAAGGCGTAGGTCCCATCCTCGGTGACCCACGAGTACACATTGCCTGCGAATGCAGGTCCAGCCACCCCGGCGAATAGGATCGCTCCCAACAGGACTCTTCCGATGCGCGTCGCGGTCTTCAGCTTCAGCATGAGCGAAACCTCCTCTGCTGGATCTTCGTGGAGCCGCCTACCCTGAAATCGCAGGAGTTGCGGATGTCTGCCCTCGAATTGCCTCGAGACTGCGCGCAAGGGCGCTCGGAGGGCTTCGAGGCGGTCGACGAGGCCATTCGGGGCACGCAGCTTTTGCGCAGCGCAATTGACAAAACGCTTCGGCCCCATAGTATCCGGCACCCAGTTTGTTGCGGGGTAGAGCAGCCAGGTAGCTCGTCGGGCTCATAACCCGGAGGTCGGGGGTTCGAATCCCTCCCCCGCTACCAGAAAAAGAAGGCATCTCTCGAGTCGACGCGAATCGACTGGAGAGGTGCCTTCTTCCTTTCTGGGGGAGCCTGGATCCCCTGCCCGGGGCCGGGGCTACCTCGTTTCGCCGGCCACTCGACGCGTCAGGCGAAGAACTTCTCGATCACGTCGCCCACGTAGGTCATGCCCTCGTCGTCGATGCCGTGGTTGCAGGGCAGGACCAGTCCCGTCTGCATGACGCGATCGCAGTTGCCGAGGCCGCCGGGAGCGATGCGGTGGGGCCGATGCTTGAACGCGGGCTGGCGCGCGATGTTGCCGCTCCAGACCATGCGGGTGTCGACGCCGTGCCCTTCCATGTGTTTCTGGAATTCGCCGCGGACGACGCCCGATTCCGGACGGATGAGAAACGGGAACATATGCCAGGCGGTCTCGATGCCCGGCGTGACCTCGGGCAGCACGAAGACCTCCGGTCGCTTCTCGAGGGACTTCGTCAGCAGCTCGAAGTTGCGCTGCCGGCGCGCCAGATTCTTCGCGAGCTTTCTCATCTGGACGACGCCGAAGGCCGCCGAGATCTCGCTCGGCTCGAAGTTCCAGCCGACCTCGTCGAAGATGAAGAGGTCGTCGTACTGGATGCCGTCTAGATCGCTGAAGAAGGAGCGCGTCCCCTTCTGCGATCCGAAGAACTTCGGCTCGCTGCGGCGGCCCCAGCGGCGCAGGGTCAAAGCGCGGTCGACGAGGGCGAGATCGTCGAGCAGGACCATGCCGCCGGTGCCGGCCGCGGTGATGATGTGGGAGAGCGCGAAGCTCGTGAGCGAGATGTCCGAGCGGGTGCCGGTCGGGGTCCCACGCAGCGTCGCGCCGAGGCAATCGCAGGAGTCCTCGATCAGCTTCAGTCCGCGGCGGTCGGCGATCGATCGCAGGACGTCCCAGTCCGGGCAGTTCCCGATCAGGTTCGGGATCAGCATCGCCTTCGTGCGCGGTCCGATCGCGGCCTCGATGCGCTCGACGTCGACTTGATAGGTATTGGGCGTGACGTCGAGCAGCACGGGCACGAGGCCCGCTCGCACGATCGACGCGATGTCGGTCGAGAACGTCAGCGCCGGTGTCAGGATTTCGTCGCCCGGGGCGAGCGCGAGCAGCTCGACCGCGAGGTAAAGCGCCGAAGAGCCCGAGTTGACCATCACGCCGCGGGCCTTGCCGAAGACGGCCGCGACGAGTCGCTCCATCTCTTTCGTTTGCGGCCCGATCCGAAGCGCCGTGGCTCCGCCTCGCAGGACCGACAGCACGGCCTGGACCTCTTCCTCGTCGTGAACGCTGCCCGCGTATTCGATCCGCTGGATCGCCATCTCGATACCCCACTGGCTGCGCAGCCTCGTCGACGGGGCTGCGGAAAGGTCAGAACCGATCGGAATCAGCTCCGGGCAGCGCCGCGAATGGTCTCGACGGCGCTCTGTCCCTGGGTCAGCTCGCCGGGCAACTCCCTCGCGGAGCCCTGCGCGATCGCGTCGGAGTAGTTCGGCGTGATCGCGATCCGGCGAATCGTCTCCGGCGAGCAGAGTGCGTTCACGACCTGCTCGGCCACAGCCGACGCGTCCATCATCCGTCCATACATGTAATCGAGCTCGAACCAGCGCTGCACGATGGGCGCAAGCATGGCCGCGTCCTGTCCGAAGCCGAACTCGGTCAGGGTATCCCCGTTGGCGATCGACGTGAAGCCGACCCGGCGATGCTCGCCCTGCCAGGCCTGGACCAGACGCTCGAGCGCCGCCTTGGTGACGAGATAGGTCGCCTGCTTCGGACGCGGCGGGGAGTCGTCGATCGAGATCGAGGAGAAGACGACGACCTTGCCACGACTCGTCTCGAGCTCGCCGATGGCGGCATTCAGGAGCAGCGAGAGACCGATCACGTTCGTCGCGAAGCAATCCTGCCAGTCCGACGCAGCGATGTCCTCGATCGGGCCGAAGGTCGAAATGCCGGGCGCGTAGACGAGCGCATCGAGTCCCCCCATCCGCGCCACCGCCCCGGCCACCGCCGCCCGACAGCTCGCCTCGTCTCGCACGTCGCAGACGAGCGAGAACGCGCCGCCTCCGGCCTGCTCCGCCGCCGCCTCGATGCGGTCGATGCGGCGCGCGGCAAAACCGACGACCGCCCCTTCGCGCGCCAGCGCGAAGCCCGATTCACGCCCCAATCCCGAGGAAGCCCCGACGACGAGAATCCGCTTGTTCTTGAGTCTCATTCACCCTCTCCGTCGAGTCCTCGAACGCCCGAGCCGCCCCGAGCGCGCGGCCAACATAGACGAAATCTAGACGCGCGACGGAATCCACATCGCGACCTCCCCGTCCTGAACGAGCTCGTCGCGTTGGTTGAGGAGCTGGATCGCGAAGTGCACCACGCTCATCTCGGGCCTGCCCCGCGACGGCGTGCAACGAACCGGGCGATGGCGGGTCCGGATCGTGTCGCCGATCCGGACGGGCGAGAACGTTCGAAACGAGTCGCCGAGGTGGCCGGCCAGGCCCGTCGAGGGGAGCGGGACGGCGAGCAGGGCCTGGAGGAAGTCGCCGAATGCGAGGCAGAAGGTCCAGATCGGGGGGGCGATGCGATCGCCGAAGCGGCCCTGCCCTGCGAAGACTCGATTCAGGTAGAGCGGATTGCGCTCGGCCGTCAGGTTGGTGAAGCCGACGATGTCGGCCTCGGACACGGTGCGACCGAAGCTCTCGCCGCGCGGCCCACGCTCGATCAGGTCGTCGGCGTACAAGGACCCTGATCCGCGCGGCGGCGCGATGGGGCGCTCCATGGTCATCGGGCGCGCCACCTCGTCGCGCGCACGAACGCTGACGATGCCGCGACAGGTCCGCTCGCCGCGTTGATTCAGGATCTCGAAATCGGTGTCGCGGTCGGGCACGGGAGCGAGACCCTCTACCGCCGCCGTGTGTCCGGGCCGATGTCGCAGCGAGAAGCGGTCTCCGATTCGCATCGAACGCTCGAAGCGGATCGAGTAGCCCGCGATCCACGCGTCGGGATCCCCGATCGCCAGTCGCTCGGCCGCGGATACCGCGAGCGCACCGAGGGCCCACGACGCCGACAGGAGACCGGGGGCGATCGGGCTCGGGTGGCCTGCCTCGGCGGCGGCAAGACCGTGGTCGAAATGCATGCGCGCGTAGTCGCCCGTCGCGCCGCCGAAGAGCACGAGGTCGGCGGGGGTCACGGTCCGATGACCGGTCTCGGCGGAGTACGCCTCGGGCTCGGGATCCGACGGCTCCGAACGCTTCGGGGACAAGACGACGAATCTCCTCTGGGCCCGGCGTCCTCGCGAACGGAGGCGCCCGTCGGGTGTGACGCGAAAGCCTATCCCGCTGGCGAGGCCCGGTCATCCACGCGTAGAGTCCGGCGTCGAGATCCATGTAAGGACGGGAGGACGAGCGTATGTTCGAAGACGGGTCCGAGCGAATCCAGTTGAACCGCCGCCGATTCCTCGGCGGCGCGGCCGGCACCCTCGCCCTCGGCGCCACCGGCCTCACCGCCTGCACGCCGTCCGACGACGCCTCGAAAGGGCCCGCATGGGACCACGAGTTCGACGTCGTGGTGATCGGAAGTGGAACGGGGCTCGTCGCCGCCCTCGCCGCCCGCGTCGCCGGCGCCGAGGTGCTCGTGATCGAGAAACGCAAGATCGTAGGCGGCACGACCGGCCATTCCGGCGGCGTCGCCTGGATCCCCAACAACAACGTCATGAAGGCCGAGGGGCTCACCGACGACCGGAGCAAGGCGATGGAGTACCTGACGAAGCTCGCCGGGGGTCAGGCGACGCAGGAGCTCCTCGACGCGTTCCTCGACGCGGGTCCCGAGATGGTGGATTTCGTCCAGGCGCATTCGCCGCTTCGCTGGCGGGTCTCGCAGATTCTCGGCAACAACGCCGACTATCATCCCGAATGGCCGGGCGCGATGACGCGCGGCCGCAGCATCGAGCCCGTGACCGACCGCGTCGGCCTCTACGGCCCCGAGCTGATCGGCGGATTGCAGAAAGGCGTCGAGCAGGCAGGGGGCCAGCTCTGGACCGAGACCCCGGCCCGGCGCCTGATCGTGAAGCACCACGACGAGACCCGCCGCGAAGTCGTCGGCGTCGAGGCCATCCGGGACGGCAAGCCGATCCGGATTCGCGCCCGCCGCGGGGTGCACCTCGCGTCCGGGGGCTTCGAATGGGACTTCGAGCTGAAGCAGCATTTCCTGCGCGCCCCGACGCTCTACACCCTCGGCGCCGGCGGCAATACCGGCGACGGGCTCCGCATGGCGATGGCGGTCGGCGCGGATCTCCGCAACATGAACGAAGTCTACGGCCACACCGTCTACAAGGCCGAGGCGGAGGCCCAGCGTCCGCACAACATGGGCGCCACGCTGAATGCGGAAATCGAGAAACGGGTCGCCGGCTCGATCATCGTCAACGACCGCGGCGAGCGCTTCCAGGACGAGGCCGCCGACTACGACTCGACCTGGCGCAGCTATTTCACCTGGGAGAACTGGGGAGAGCTCCGTTACCGCAACGTCCCGGCCTTCCTGATCTTCGACGGCTCCGTCCGCGAGAAGGGCCAGATCGCCGGCGCGTCGGCCGCGGATCCCCTGCCCGAATGGGTGATCGAGGCGCCGACGCTGCGCGATCTCGCGACGCGTCTCGGCATCGACCCCGACGGCCTCGAAGCGACGGTGGCCCGCTTCAACGCGAACGCGAGCAAGGGCGTCGACCCCGACTTCACCCGCGGCCAGAGCCACTACGACCGCTACGGCAGCGCCGACGTCGCCATCACGCTCGCGCCGATCACCCTCGCGCCCTTCTTCGGCGCCGAGGTCGCTCCGGCGGATCTCGGGACCTGCGGCGGGGCCCGGGTCAACGGCCGGGCGCAGGTGCTGGATCCATTCGGCGAGGTGATCCCGGGGCTCTCGGCCTCGGGCAACGTCGCCGGCGTCGGAAGTCCCGGGTCGAGCTACGGCGGGGGCGGCGGAACGATCGGTCCGGCGCTGACCTTCGCGTTCATCGCGGGACGTGAGCTCGGAGCGCCGTCGAAATCCGCATGAGCAGAACGCCCTGCCGCTCGCCTAATCGTGGCCGGGGAGATAGCTCTCGAAGAGCTCGCCGGCGACCGGGTCCGCATTCTCGGGCACGTCGTAGTGGGTCCGGATCTCGACCGAGCCGTCGTCGCCGAAGCGGTAGACCTCGATGCTCTTCATGACGACGGACTGGCCGTCCTTCGTGAAGGTATTGGCCATGACCCAGGCGATCTCGTTGGCGCAGACGAACATCGTCGATGGATCGACGTAGAACTGCGTCATCGGCTGGAAGAGATCGAAGGGCTTCACACAGCAGCCCACGAAATCGGACTTGGGCGGCGTCCCGACCGGGTCGAGCATCTTGAAGCCGCCCGGCGCGATCTTCTTCCAGTTGGCGACCCAGGCATCCTTCTGACCGCTGTTCCAGAGCTCGACATAGCCCTTTGCCCATTCGAGGATCTGCTGACGTGTCGGGGTGGCCATGGATGGGGGTCTCCTGAAAACGAGGTCGGCGGCTCAGCCGACTCGCGTGAGGCGGTTGGAATTGCGGTGGTGGATCCGACAGTGTCAAGAACTTCTCCCCGTGGCTCGAAAACCGGATCGTTCAGGCGATCGGGCCGAAGGCGATGAGCCCCCCGCCATCGAGCGCCCAGGTCTGACCCGTGATCCAGCGGCCGGTCTCGGCCGCGAGAAACAGGGCGGCCCCGGCCACGTCCTCGGGCTCCCCGAGCCGCTTGAGCGGATAGGCCTTCGCGACCTTCTCGCCGCGCCCCCCGTCCCAGAGCGCGCGGGCGAATTCCGTCCGGACCAGTCCAGGCGCGAGACAGTTGACGCGGACCTTCGGCGCGAGCTCGGCTGCGAGCTGCTTGGTCATGTGGATGAGCGCCGCCTTGGTGACGTCGTAGACGCCGAGCACCGGGCTCGTTGCGAGCCCTCCGACGCTCGAGATGTTGACGATCGAGCCGCCGTGCTCCGACATCCAGCGGCGCCAGACCTGTTGGGTCCAGAACATGGGCGCCGTCAGGTTGATCTCGAAGGTCTTGTCCCAGCGCGCGCGGTCGACGTCGATCATCGGGCCGCCGTAGGGATTGGTCGCGGCGTTGTTGACGAGCACGTCGATCCGCCCGAGCCGCGCGAGCGTCGCGTCGATCACGCGCCGGACGTCGTCTTCGCGTCCGACGTGGCCGGCCTCGAAGTCACAGCCCTCGCCGATCTCGTTCGCGGTCGCCTCACAGGCCTCGGCCCCCCGCGACGTGATCATCACCCGGGCGCCCGCCTGCACGAAGGTCTCCGCGATCGCCCGGCCGATGCCGCGGGATCCCCCGGTCACGATCGCCACCTTGCCGTCCATCCGGATCTGCATGGCGAGCCACCATAGCGGCCGGCCCGATCGGCTGCAGCCCTGCCCTCGGCGTCACGATCGTGCGGGCGACGACTCGGAATCACCCTGGTATCGTGGGCGCAACCGCACGAGGTCCCGGATGGAATTCGAATACAGCGAGCGCTGCCGGCATGCGCTCGAGTCCCTGCGCCGTTTCATGAACGCCCACGTCTATCCGAACGAGGCCGCGTACTACGCCGAGCACGCCGCGCTCCCGTCGCGCTGGCAGACCCCACCCCTGATGGAGAACCTGAAGCAGCGCGCGCGCGAGGCGGGACTCTGGAACCTCTTCCTGCCCCACAGCGAAGCGGGCCCGGGCTTCTCGAACCTCGACTACGCCCCCCTCTGCGAGGAGATGGGCCGGGTCGGCTTCGCGCCCGAGGTCTTCAATTGCTCCGCTCCCGACACGGGCAACATGGAGGTGCTCGAACGCTACGGAACCCCCGAGCAGAAGAAGCGCTGGCTCGAGCCGCTCCTCGACGGCCGCATCCGCTCGGCCTTCGCGATGACCGAGCCCGCGGTCGCGTCGTCGGACGCGACCAACATCGCGACCGAGATCCGCCGCGACGGCGACGAGTACGTGATCAACGGCCGCAAGTGGTGGACGTCGGGCATTTGTGACGAGCGCTGCGAAATCATGATCTTGATGGGAAAGACCGATCCGAGCGCGCCGACACATGCCCAGCAGAGCATGATCCTCGTCCCGCGCAACGCGAAAGGGGTCACGATCGTCCGCCCGCTTCCGGTCTTCGGCTACGACGACGCGCCCCATGGCCACGGTGAGGTCCTGTTCGAGAACGTGCGCGTTCCGGCCGCGAATCTCCTGCTCGGCGAAGGACGCGGCTTCGAGATCGCCCAGGGACGCCTCGGCCCCGGTCGGATCCACCACTGCATGCGCATCATCGGCGTCGCCGAGCGCGCGCTCGCAAAGATGTGCGACCGCCTGATGACGCGCGAGGCTTTCGGCAAGAAGCTCTACCAGCAGTCGGTCTGGGAAGAGCGGATCGCGGACGCGCGAATCGAGATCGAGTGCTCGCGCTTGCTGACGCTCAAGGCCGCGTACATGATGGATACGGTGGGGAACAAGATCGCCCGAGCCGAGATCGCGATGATCAAGGTGAAGGCGCCGATCATGGCTCTCGAGATCATCGACGACGCGATCCAGGCGCACGGCGGCGCCGGCGTCACCACGGATTTCGGCCTCGCCTCGGCCTGGGCCAATGTCCGAACGCTTCGCCTGGCCGACGGCCCGGACGAGGTGCACCGCCGCACGATCGCCCAGATCGAGCTCAAGCGGCAGCGCGAACGGGGCGGCGCGGCCCGCTGAAAACGCGTCCCCGAACGACGCAGGAGACGAGCTCGTGAGCTACAGGGTGGTTCAGTGGACGACGGGGAACGTCGGTCGGCGCTCCGTGCGCGCGATCGTGGCGAATCCCGAGCTCGAGCTGGTCGGCTGCTATGCCTACGGCCCGGACAAGGTCGGCCGCGACGTCGGCGAGCTCGCCGGGATCGAACCGATCGGACTTCGCGCCACGGCCGACATCGAGGCGCTGCTCGCGCTGCGCCCGGACTGCGTCTCCTACAACCCGGTCTGGCCCGACGTCGACCATCTCTGCCGGATCCTCGGCTCGGGCATCAACGTCGTCACGACCGCGGCCTTCATCACGGGCCACGGCCTCGGCGACGAGGCCCGCGCGCGAATCGACGCCGCCTGCCAGCAGGGCCGGTCGTCGATTTTCGGCAGCGGGATGAACCCCGGCTTCGCGAATCTGCTGGGCCTCGTCTCGGCGGGGATCTGCGACCGGATCGACCGGATCACGGTGACGGAATCCGTCGATGCCTCGGGCTATGCGTCCGCCGAGACGCAGCAGAGCGTCGGCTTCGGCCATCCGATCGATCATCCCGGGCTCCACGCGATGGCCGAGAAAGGAACGGCCGTCTTCTGCGACGGCGTCTACATGATGGCCGATGCGCTGGCGCTCGAGCTCGATGCCGTGCGCTGCGAGACCCGCTTCGCCGTCGCGACCAAGGACCACGACTTCGGCTTCATGAAGATCGACGAGGGCTGCGTCGCCGGCGTCGAAGCGAGCTGGCACGGGATGACGGGCGACCAGTCGCGGATCCAGCTGCGCGTGCAGTGGAAGATGGGAAAGCAAATGGAGCCGGATTGGCCCCTCGAGCACGGCTATGTCGTCCACGTCGAGGGCCAGCCTGTCGTGCATACCAAGCTGCAGATCCGCCCACCGAAGGGCTTCCAGGGGAAATCCTTCGTCGACTTCATGCAGCTCGGCATGATCATCACGGCCATGCCCGCGATCAACGCGATCCCCCACGTCTGCCGCGCAGCGCCGGGCATTCGCGGTTACGGCGACCTGCCCCTGATCACGGGAGCGGGCTTCTGCTCGAAGGAGAACCGGGCTTGAGCAAGACCCCGAACGAGTCGCCCAGCGCAAACGCGAGATCGCCGCGCCAGCTGCGCCGCGAGAAGGAGGCCGCCGCCAATCGTGAAGCCTGGGCACCGATGCAGGCCGAGCTCGCCGCGCGGCGCGTGCGGATGCAGGCGATGGGTGGACCCGAACGCGTCCGCAAGTACATGCACGACCGGGGCAAGCTCGATGCGCGCCAGCGCCTCGATGCCCTCTTCGATCCGGGCACGTTCCGTGAGATCGGTCAGCTCGTCGGCACCGTCGCGAACATCCCCGCCGAGGGCTTCGTCTGCGGCCACGGCCGCATCGAAGGCCGGCCCGTGCTCGCGGGCGCCGAGGACTTCACGGTCCTCGGTGGCTCGATCGGCTCCGGCGGGACCTCGAAGCGTTTTCGGATCGCCGAGCTCGCTCTCCAGGAACGCCTTCCCCTCGTCATGATCCTCGAAGGGGCGGGCCACCGGCTGACCGAGACCGACACGGGCATGGGCCGCGCGCCCAACGATCTGCTCGCGATGGCCGATCTCTCGGGCCACGTCCCGATGGTCTGCGTCGTGCTCGGCGCTTCAGCGGGCCACGGCGCCCTCGCCGCCCCGCTCTCCGACTACGTCATCATGAGCGAGGGCGCGGCCATGTTCACCGGCGGCCCGCCGCTCGTGAAGGCGGCGACCGGCGAGGACGTGACGAAGGAGGAGCTCGGCGGCGCGCGCATGTGCGCCGAGATCGCGGGCTCGGCCCATGCGGTCGCCCCGGACGATGCGAGCGCTCTCGCCCTCGCCCGGCGTTACCTCGGGTATTTCCCGTCCCGTCGCGGCGGGGCCCTCCCCGAGCGCCGGACCGGCGACGTCGGACCGCGACACCTCGACGATCTCGTCGAGATCATGCCGCCCCAGGACCGCAAGCCCTACGACATCCACGATGTCATCGAGCGGCTCGTCGATCGCGACAGCTTCCTCGAGATCCAGCCGGGCTACGGACGCGGCCTCGTCGTCGGCCTCGCCCATCTCGGGGGCCGCGCGATCGGGATCCTCGGCAACAACCCGTCGCATTACGCCGGGGCCGTCGACAGCGAGGCCGCCATCAAGGCCACGGATTTCCTCGACCTCGTCGGCAATTTCGGTCATCCGGTCATCTTCCTCGCCGACAACCCCGGCGTCATGGCGGGCACGAAAGCGGAGCGCAGCGGCATCCTCAAATGGGGCGGCAAGATGTTCCGTGCCGAACGGCGGCTCACGAACGTGAAGATCCACGTGACCCTGCGCAAGTCCTTCGGCTTCGGCGCCGTGACGATGGCGCAGAACCCCTTCGACAAGCAGACGCTCACGTTCTCGTTTCCCGGAGTCACGATGGGCGCGATGCCCGCCTCGAGCGGCGGGCGTGCGGCGAAGCTCGATGCGGCGGATCAGGCAAAGGCCGAGGCCGAGCAGGCGTCGGGGCCGTACAAGATGGCCGACCGTCTCGTCTACGACGACATCATCGATCCGACGGAGCTGCGCAATCGCATCCTCGAAGGACTCGAGCTGGCGGGGCTCGGCCGACGAACCGATTAGGCCGCGGCGCGAGGGCCACGCGAGCGGGCATGGACCCACTCGAGAAAGGCCGCCGCGGCCTGAACAGCGTGGGCCGAGCGAGGGGAGTGGAAGACCTCGAAGGCGTGCTGGGCACCCGGGAGCTCCGCGTGCAGGACCGGGCTCCGGCTCGTCTCGCGCAGCAAGCGCACGAAGCGGTCCGCCTCTTCGCTGAAGACGAGCGAGTCGTGACTCCCCTGGATCACGAAAAATGGCGGCGCATCCGCATGCACGCGGGACACGGGACACACCGAGTCCCAGAGCTCGTAGTTCTCCTCCGGTTTGCACTTGAAGATCATCGGCCCGAGCGCATCCGCCATCTTGCCGAAGCGCCGATCGCCCGAGCGGTCGAGGAAATCGAAGACCCCGTAGAACGGCACGCAGGCCTCGAGACGGGTGTCGGCGGACTCGAAGCCGGGCTGGAAGCGTGGATCCCCGGCAGTCAGCGCCGCGAGCGAAGAGAGATGTCCCCCCGCCGATCCCCCGCTGATGCAGATGAAATCGGGATCCCCTCCGTATTCGGCGATATGTGTCCGCAGCCAGGCGATCGCGCGCTTCACGTCGATGATCTGGGCCGGCATCGTGGCCGCGGGTGAGAGTCGGTAGTTGCTCGCAGCACAGACCCAACCCTGGCTCGCGAGATGGGTCATCAGCGGGCGGCCCTGCTCGCGTTTGTCCCCGAGGATCCAGGCGCCGCCGTGGATCTGGAGCAGGACGGGCCGGCGATCGCCGGGCCTCGCGTCGACGGGCAGATGCAGGTCGAGGCGATTGCGTCCGCCTTTGTCCCCGGGAAGCGACGGGCCGTATTCGAGGTCGCGGAGCGTGCGAACGCCCGGGTGGCCGAAGGAGAAGGGACGCAGCCCGCCGTGAAGCGAGGAAATGCGCATGCCCGGCTTGATGCCGAGGGGCTCGAGCGCCGCCGCCAGGACGCGTCCGGCGTCGGTCCCGCGACGATGACTCGCGACGAGCACGAGCCAGGACGCGGCGGTGAGGACCAGGCCGACCTGCCCGGCGGTCTCGCGGTGTACGCCGAGGGCGAGGAAGCCCGCGGTCACGACCGACTCGAACGCGATCGTCTGGAGCGCCAGCTCGCCGCGAAGCCAACCGACGAAGAAGGTCGGAACCAACAGCGGGCCGGCGAACCGGACGCGAAACCAGGTCGTGAGGCTGAGCGCCAGGCCGAAGATCGCGATCCCGAGAAAGACCTCCGACGCCGTCATCCCGCCTCCTTCCCTGCCTTCGACTGCGCTGCCCCGCCGACGCGGTATATGCCACAATCCAGCCCGCATTCCAGCCACCTGCCACCGGAACCCCCGCATGACGATGAACGACGACGAGGCCCTCCGCGCCCCCTTTCGGGACTGGCTCGCACGCCGCTGGACCGACGCGACGGAGCTCGAGCTCGGCGCCTTCCGCATGCCGAAGTCGGGCTTCTCTGCGCGGACGATCTTCGTTCCCCTGACCTATCGGCGCGGCGGCCAGCTTGTCGAGCGCCAGCTCGTGCTCCGGATCGAGAATCCCGAGCCCGCGATCTATCCCCAGCAGGCTCCGGGTCTCGATGTCGAGATCGACATCCAGTACCGCTCGATGCAGGCACTGATCGAGACCGGCAAGGTCCCGCTGGCACCGCTGGTCGGCTACGAAGCCGACGCCTCGATCCTCGGCCAGCCCTTCTTCGCGATGGATTTCGTCCAGGGCGACCTCATGACCGAGAGCCCTCCCTACACGGAAGCCGGCTTCTTCTTCGAGGCCTCTCCCGACCTGCGCCGACGGATCGTGAAGCGAGGCCTCGGGACCCTCGCGACGTTCCACACGATCGATTGGCGAGCGGCCGGCTTCGACTGGCTCGTCGCCCCCGGCGAAGCACCGACCGTCGAGCGCCAGATCGACGTCTGGGAGGGCTACATGCGCCGCGAGCTCGGCGATCGGGTCCACCCCGATTTCGATCTCGGCGTCGCCTGGCTGCGCCGCCATCTGCCGACGGATCTCCAGCCCGCCCTGTCCTGGGGCGACTCGCGGCCCGGGAACATGCTCTTCGACGGGGACCGCGTTCTCTGCATTACCGACTTCGAGAACATCGCCGTCGCGCCGAAGGAGATCGATCTCGGCTGGTGGCTGCTGTTCGACCGCACGATGCACGAATCGATCGGCCAGACCCGGCTCCCCGGCGAGCCGACGCGTCAGGAGCAGCGCGAACTCTACGCCGAGGCCGCCGGGATCCGGGTCCCCGACACCTACTACTACGAGCTGCTCGCGGGGGTGCGTTATGCCGCAATCGTCGTGCGCGTGATGAATCGACTGGTCGCTCGGGGCGTGCTGCCCGCGGACCAGATCATCTGGCGCGAGAATCCTGCCGCCGCTGCGTTGAAGCAGCTCCTCGCCAAAGGCGGAATCACCTGACGGCGATCACTTCTTCGGGAGCGCGAACGCCACGAGCGCATCGCCGGGCTTCGACCCGAGCAACATGTGCCCGCCGGCCGCAACAACGACGTACTGCCGTCCCTCCGGATCCAACTGATAGGTCATGGGCGTCGCATGAGCCGCCGCCGGAAGGTGGGCCCGCCAGAGCTCCTCGCCTGAGTCGGTCTGGAACGCTCGCAGGTAGCCGTCCGTCGTCGCGCCGATGAAGGTGAGCCCGCTCGCCGTCGTGATCGGACCGCCGAGATTCGGGACCCCGAGATCGCCGAGCATCCACCAGATCGGCCATGGAGCGAGCCCCCGCGAATTGCCGAGAGGAACCTCCCAGACGACTTCGCCCGTGGCGATGTCGATCGCCGACAACGTCCCCCACGGCGGCGGATTGCAGGGCGCACCGAGGCCGGGGGAGAGCAGCGGTCGCCGCTCGAGGGCGTAGGGCGTGCCCTCCTGCGGCTCGAAGCCGAAGGTCGGCGCTCCGCCCTGCTCGGCGACCATCGCATCGTATTCGGCGCGGGGCACCATGCGGATGTAGGTCGCGATGCGCTGGTTGTTGACGATCACGAGCTTGCGCCCGGCATCGACGGAGAGGCTGCCCCAGTTCATCCCGCCGACCATGCCGGGATACTGGATCGTCCCCTGCGTGCTCGGCGGTGTGAAGATGCCTTCGGAGCGCGCGGACTCGATCAGCTTGCGGCAGGCGCGTCGATCCCAGGGCGTGAAGCCGAAAGCCTCGTCGGCAGCGAGAGTTCCCGGATGCAGCGGCCGCGGGCGCACCGGGAACGGCTGAGTCGGCGAGATCGGCCCCTCCTCGGGCACCGGCCCGCCCGGTACGGCCCGCTCCTCGACGGGAAAGAGCGGCTTACCCGTCACGCGGTCGAGGAAGAAGAGATGTCCCATCTTCGTCGGCGCGAGCACGCCCGGCCGAACGCCGTCCTTCGACGGAAAGTCGAAGGTGACCGGCTGGGCGCCGATGTCGTAGTCCCAGATGTCGTGGTGGACCGTCTGGAAATGCCAGACCGGCTTGCCGCTCTCGCCGTCGAGGGCGACGATGGAGCTCGAGTAGTAGTCGAGTCCCTTTCGATGGCCGCCGAAATAGTCGGGCGACGAGTTGCCCGTCGGGACGAAGACGAGATCGCGGGAGCTGTCCGTCGAGAACGCGGACCAGGCATTCGACGTCCCCTGGCGGAACGGACCCGACTGGTTCGTCTGCTCCCCGGGCGGCAATGCGTTCCACGCCCAGAGCCGTTCCCCGGTCCGCGCGGAGTACGCGCGCACGACACCGCTCGGGGCATCGACCCGGCGATTGTCGAGGACCATCGAGCCGGTGATCAAACGATCCCGCAGCACGACCGGCGGCGAGGTCACGCCGTATTCCCCCGGCTTCGGATCGCCTACCCCCGCGCGCAGGTCGACGACGCCGTTCTGTCCGAATTCCGTGCACGGTCTGCCGGTCGCTGCATCGAGGGCGATCATGCGACCGTCGACGGTGCCGGTGAAGATCCGCTTCTGGCAGTAGGCGCCTTCGTCGGCCCGCGCGTCGGTCCAAGCGGTCACCCCACGGCAATTGAGGAGATAGAGACCCTCGAGATCGACCTTCGGGTCGAAGATCCATTTCTCGCGGCCGGTCTCCGGGTCGAGCGCGATGACCCGGTTGAACGGCGTGCAGAGGTAGAGGGTTCGATCCACCAGGATCGGGGTGTTCTGGAAGCTCGTCGACGCGTGCGTCGAGCCCTGCTTGGCCGCATCGGCGTTCGTGGGATCGAGCAGGTCGCCGGTATGGTAGGTCCATGCGACTTCCAGCTGCTCCACGTTCGCGGGGCTGATCTGGGCGAGGGGCGAATGCCGTTGGCCCCCTTCGTCGCCGCCATAATAGGCCCAGTCCGCCGTGCCAAGGGCTGCATCGTCGCCCGATTCCCGCCCGCAGGCCGACATCACCATCGCGACAGGGAAGACGAGAAGGCCGGCGAGCATTCGACGGATTCGCTGCATGGTGCCTCGGAAGCTCCTCAGACGTGGATGGCAAGGGCATGAGATAAGAAATGGGGGCTCGATGCTCGCGCTACACGCGCCGCTTCAACCCGTCGGCCCATCGAGCGGCGATTTCTGGCCGGCGGGATCGAAGAGGAGCCGCTGGGCGTAGAGCGAGTCGACATACTCGCGGACCTCGACGATCTTGTCGTTCGTGATCCGAAATACCATCACGTAGTGATTCTCGTAGGGCTGGCCCCTCTTCGTCGTCGCACGGATCGTCATCTCGATGTAGACGAGCTCCCCGCCGGCGAGACTGGCCGTCCGGTCGATCTTCATCGGACGGCTCGTGTCGTAGAGACCGAGTCCGCTCTCCATCAGCGCGAGCACCGCATCGAGGCCCTCGTGCACGCGACCGACCGGAGCGGATTGCGGCGCGAGCCACCGTGCATCCTTCGAGAAGAGCCCTGCGATCGCCGAATCTCCCTTTCCCAGGAGCTCGAAATAGCGATCGACGAGGGCGAGGTTCCGGGCGGCCAATGCGGACGACGAGGTTCGATCCATCGGGCTACGATAGCCTCCTTCGCGCATTCGAAAGGGCCCTCGTTGCTACGCAAACCGCTCCTTCATTTCCTGATCCTCGGCGGTCTGCTCTTCGGTTTGCAGACCGGCTTCGACGACACCACCGAGGCGCGCACGGTCGAGGTCCTCCGCAGCGAGGTCGACGAACGAATCGAGGCCTTCACCCTCCAGGTCGGGAGAGCGCCGAGCCAGGAAGAGGCCCGCGCCCTCGAGGACCAGGCTGTCGAAGACGCGGTCTGGCTCGATCAGGCCTTCGCGGTCCGATTGCCAGAGATCGATGCGGTCGTCCATCAACGCCTGGTCCAGAACATGCGGTTCCTGGATCCCGAGACGACCGATACGGACGAAGCTCTCTACGCCCGCGCGGTCGAGCTCGGAATGGAGAAGAGCGACACCGTCGTCCGCCGCCGCCTGATCGACCGCATCCAGGCCGTCGTGCGCGCCCGTGTTCGGAACGAGCCCGTCGACGAGGCACGCCTCCAGACCTTCTACGAAGAAAATGCCGAACGCTGGCGGGAGCCGACGATCCTCGATCTGACGCACGTCTACCTCTCGCGCGACAAACGCGGCGATCGCGCGGATGCCGCGGCCTCTGCGCTGCGGACGCGACTCGAAGGGGAATCGATCGAGCCGGAGGCCGGAGTGCTGCTCGGGGATCCCTTTCTCGGTGGTCATACGCTCCGGGGCGCGACGCCGACTCGGATCGCGGCCCGCCTCGGTCCGGCTTTCGCGGGCGCTCTCACCGACGCACAGCCCGATCGCTGGATCGGTCCGGTCCAGTCCGCATTCGGCCCGCATCTGGTCTGGATCGAGCGGCGGACCGAGAGCCGGATCCCGCCCTTCGCCGAGATCCGATCCCGCGTCCTCGACGATTGGCTCGAACATCGCACGCGCGAGGCCCTTCGCGAGGAGATCTTACGGCTGCGTACGGCGGTCGAAGTTCGCTTCGTCGACGATCGCAAGACGACGAACGCGGGCTAGTTAATCGTGCTCGACGTCCGAGCGAAGCTGGACGGGGGGCCGCGGGGAGACCCGTGCGGCGCGGAGCGGCTCGAGGTCGACCGTCAAGAACGCCCGCGCAATCCCGTTCTCGCCGTCGATCGCGACGAGTCGACCGAGGGCCGCGATGCCGTCTTCGTCGGGGTCGACGACCGTACCGCGGCAACCGGTGTACTCGTTGTACGGATTTCGAACCCGAACGCGTTCGCCCTGTCGAATGTTCATCGCGCTCCCCGTGTGCTCCGTCGCGCTCTCATACTCTCTACTCTCGGCACTCGGCACTCGGCACTCGGCACTCGGCTCCCGACCCTCACCCCGACCCGCGTCAGCGTATCGCCGCCGCCGCGACCTGTCGCCTCGTCCCGGCTCAGCGCAGCGTGACTTCCTGGACCAGCGGAGACGGCGTTCCGACGCTCATCATCCACAGCTGATGGACGGCCCGGGTCGCGGCGACGTGAAGCAGCCGCCGTGCGGCCTGGGTATCCGGGTAGCTCTGCGCATCGACGTCGAGGGCGATCACGTAATCGAACTCGAGTCCCTTGACCTGAGCCACCTCGGTGACTTCGATGCCCGGCTTGAACGGAAACTCGCCATCCCGGATCCGTCGCAGCCGGGGAAGGTCCGCCCGCGCGAGCCCCTCGAAGTAGACGTCGCTCGAGACCGCGCTGGGCGTCAGGATGGCGACCGAGGCCAGCGGCTCCGCCGCCATCAGCTCCCGCAGCACGTCCGACAGCAGCGCAACACAGGCGCCCCGATCCGTCATCCGAAACAGCTCGACCGGCGGCCCGTCTCGCGTCGCACGGACCTCCGCGTCTTCCTGCAGGTTCCCCAGCAACGACACGGCGAAGCCCATCACCTGGGCCGACGAGCGATAGCTGACGCGAAGGGTCTCGATCTCGACGCCCTCGAGGCCGAGCTCGCGGAAGAACGTCGGCCAGGACGTGAAGCCCGAGTGTTCCATCAGCTGCTGTTGCGTATCGCCGGCCAGTGTGATGCTCGCATCGGGCCGCATCCGATCGAGCAGCACGCGCACCTCGAGGGGGGCGAAGTCCTGGACCTCGTCGATCACGATATGGCGCAGTCGCTCGGTTCTCCGGCCCGCCAGGACGGCGTCCCCGACGCGCCGCTGGTAGGCGCGCATCAAGAGCGCATCATCCTCGGCGTCGAGGGCGCCGTCGTGGTCCTCGGTTCCGGCCATCGCAGACGCGAGCTCCTCGAGTCGGATCCGGTTCCATTCGACGAAGCGGTCGAGCTCGCGCTCGGAGAATCGTCCCGGGGCGAGCTCATCGAAGACGTCCGCGAGCAGTCTTCGCTGCGTCAGGACGCTCGCCCAATCGTCGTAGGCTTGTGCCACGGAGCGCGGGCCCGGCACACGCGCCACCTGACGCTCGAGCGCGATGTCCATCGCCGAATGAAGTTTAATCGCCTGGATCACGGCCGGCGTGTCCTCGCGCCGTTGCGCCGGGAGGTCCGGGAAGTGGAGACGTCGCTCGTCGTGGACCCAGTCGCGATAGGTCACGATCCGAACCCGGGAAAGACCGAGAGACGGAAGCACGTGGGCCACGTAACGCGCCAGGGCTCGCGAGAAGACCACGACGAGGGTCTCGGGTCCGTCGATCGCCGGATCTTCGAAAGCGAGATAGGCGGCGCGGTGGAGCGCGACCGTCGTCTTGCCCGAGCCTGCGCTGCCGCGGATCACCAGGAATCCGGCGGCGGGGCGCGTGATCAGGTCGAACTGGCTCGGATCGATCAGGCTCGTGATCTCGGGTAGATGTTTGTCGGCGCGCTGGGGACCGCCGTCGACCGAACGCCCCATGCGTCGCGCGAAGGCGTCCTCGGTCTCCTCGAAGCGGAGCGCGACCGCCTCGCCCCCCGCGAGCCTCGGCGCGGCATTCGCCTCCCGCCGCCAGCCCGAAGGCTCTCGCGTGTCGAGACTGAAATCCCCTTCCGGCGCCTGCACCCGCTCGAGCACGCCGTCGCGGATCCGAAGCATGCGCCGGGCGCGAACGGATCCCTGACGCTCGCGTCCCGAGATCTCCTCGTCGAAGGATTCCCCCTGGCGATAGCTGTAGAAGATCTTCGAGATCGGCGCGTCGCGCCAATCGACGATGCGGACTCCCTTTTGCAGGCAGGTCGCTCGCCCCAGGAAGAGATCGCGCTCGCGGCCCTCCTCCTCCAGGCGCAGATGCGCGAAGTAGGGAGAGGCGGGATCGACCTTCTCGGTCTGACCCGCGCTGCGCAGCTGGTGCAGGATCGCGGATTGGTTGTGGTATTGCTCCGTGAGCGCGGAATGGTCCTTGTTCTCGTCGCCGGAGAGGAGCCGCTCCCGGAGCCGTTCGAGCTCGCGCAGGATCGGGGCCTCGCTCGCGGTTCGAACCGGGGGAAGAACCGCAAGCCGGGCGCGGACCTGCGCCAGGGCATCCTGCTCCTCGACGACCACGCTGTCCGGTCGTTCCCCCACCCGCTCGCCCCCGCCGCCCCGATTTTCGGGGATCCTCTTTATACGAGTTTTCGCCCCGACTGCAAAGTCCATCCTCGCCGGTCGAACGGGGCGCCTCAATCGACGAGGCGACGGCGGATCTCCGGGTCGGGTGCGCCGAATCGCAGGCCGACGACCAGCTCTTCGTCCGCCTCGAGACCATTCCAGCCGGCTCGAAATCCGGCGGCCTCGATCCGGGTACGGGCTTCCAGATAGGTCTCGAAGCTGTCGCTCCAGACGTGAAAGCGGACGGTGTCGAGATGGGTCTGGTGCGCGGCGAGCCAGCTCGCGAGCGTGGGATCGCTCGCGAGGCGCGAACGATCGATCCCGCCTTCGCGGGTCTGCCAGGCGAGACTGAGTCGATACGCAGGCTCGAGCTCGAGCAGCCAACGGTGGGGTCCCATGCCGATCTCGGATTTTCGCAGATACAGCGAGACTGCCTCCATCTCGTCGGCGCGAAGCGGACGTCCCGCCCCGTCCGGCACGATGCGCTCGATCGCGCGCCGTCCGGCGTCGAAGAGTGCTTCCCGATCGATCGGGTAGACACGCCCGTAGCGCACGAAGATCCATGCCTCGCGCCCCTCGACGACCTCGGGATCCGGAAGCCGCGCGACGAGCCGGCGGGGCACGCTCTCGAGGGACCCCGCATAAGTCCGTCGATGGTTCTGGTTGGCTCGCGCATCGTCGAGCGCCTTGCGGGCGCGAGCAATACGCGACTCGAGCGACTTCGCGGCAGTTCGCTCGGACTCGACCTCGGGCCGGACCCCGCGGACGGCGAGCGCGGCGATCGGCTCGCCGGGGGGAAGCGCGTTCCACATCTCGACCGTCTTACGGAGCGAGACGGTCGCGGCCGCGAGATCCGCAACTCCGCGCGCCCGAATCGCCTCCAGTCGCTGCGCGAGGGCCGACTGCTCCGCTGTCGCGTCGACCCCGGGCAATTCCGGTCCCGGCGGCGTGAAAGGTTCGAGGCTCTCCGTCGGATTCGGAGTCGGGCTGCCCTTCGCGATCCGGGCGAGAGCGTCGCCGAGCTCGAGCTGTGTCAAGGCAATTACGATCACGAGGATGCCGACCACGTTCGAGAGCGTGTCGACCAGCGGATCGAGATTGTCGGGAAGGGCGCGGCGGCGCGGTGAGCTCATCGCGGGCTGCCCTCCTCGGCGCGCCGAAGCAGCGTCCAATCGAGCTCGCCCCGTCCCGGGAGAGGGAGTCGCGCGACCCGCACGCCGGCCGAATCTGCGATCCCCGCCGCCACCTCTCCGAGACGGAGGCCATCGGGCCGGATCAGGAGAACGAGGAGCGCACCCGGGATCGCACGCAGCCGGCGCAAATAACGCCCGAACTCGCCGGCGGCGTTCAGCTCGTCCTCGTGCACGAAATGCTCGTAGCCGTCGCTCGCCCGGTAGGCGGTCACGCCGCGTCCATCGCATTCGACGAACCAGGGATCGAGATGTCGCGAGAGTCCCGTCGGATCGATCAGGATCGGGAGCGTCTCCCGGCGGCTCTCGAGCACGGCGATCGAGGCTTCGACGCCCTCCCCCTCCTCCGCGACCGAGCGCGCCTGCGCCGTCAGCTTCGCGACCTCCGATTCGAGGTCTCGATTCCGATTCGCCGCCCTGAGCTCCGCATCCAGCGCCTCGACGGAGATGCCCGGCGCCCGTCCGCGGGCGGCGAGCCGGCCGTCGACCTCGGCCAGGAGCGCTTCGACTGTCTCGATCGCCTCGCGGTCAAGGAGGGCGGGAAGCGATCCGGGGCGCGGCGTCGAGTCCTCCGACGCCGGCGAATTCACGGGCTTCGCGATCGGCACGACGGGGGCTCGGGAGGAGGCTTCTCGGGCCGCGACCGCCGAGAGCGACAGGCTCGTCAGCAGCAGGGTCAATGCGCCGATCGTGCAGGCGAGGACGCTCATGAAGGGAAAGAGCGAGACGCGGATCTCGTCGCGACGCGCCACGCCTCAGGCTCCTCGTACGTCGTGATTCCGGAGCGCAGTCACCAGGCGCTCGGCCAGGCTCGCGAGCTCGGCTTCGGACCGATCTTCATCGGGGACCTCGGCCAGGCGCCGCACGAGGCGCTCTGCGCAGTAATCGTCGACGTCGCCGAGGAAGGATTCTTCGAGGCGTTGGAGCGCGCTGCTCGGAAACATGATCAGGATGCTCATCACGAGGGCGAGCAGCGTCGTGTCGAACGCGACACCCAGGCCCCCCGTCACCGCCTCGATCGAGCCCCGCATGCCCTCGATCGAGGACGCGGATTCGAGAGTCGTCGAGAAACCGGAGACGGCGGCGCCGATCCCGATGACCGTGCCGATGAACCCGAGGGTCGGGACGGCCCAGATGAAGACGCGAATCAGACCGTAGCTCGCGTCGATGCGGCTCTCGTCCGCGCGAGACTCGACGGCCAGGAATTCGACGACCTCCACCACCCGCCGACGGGCCTCGAAATGCCGAAGCGCCCGGACCAGGCGACGGGCGAGAAACGCTTGGGCGTCGAAGAGCCGCTGCTGCCCCAGGTCCACCAGCGTCGCTTCGACGTCGTCGGGCTCGATCGACGGGGAGCGGCCGGAGCGCGCGAGCCAGTCTCGCTCGAGCAGTCGCCGCTCACGGACGAGCCGAAGCCGCTTTGCCGCCAACAAAGCGAGCGCCCAGGCCGAAACGAAGCTGATCGCGTACGGGACCCAGCCCCGCTCGACGAAGAGCTCGGCCACGCGCGTCTGGGGCACGAAGCGAAGCCCACCATAGAAAAGCAGCGTCGCGACCATGGCGAGGGCGGCCGCGGGCAAGGCCGCGACCTCCGCAGGGGCCGCGGCGCGGCGACTCCCCGCCGTCGCCGACCCCTCGATCCGCGGCGCATCCCCCGGCGCGCCGCCCCCGTTCGAGACGACGCTCGCGGGTCGGGCCTCCCGGGAATCGATCGTCGCGACGCGCAGCGACGAGCGGCCGCAGGTACGACAACGCTGGACCTCGCCCGCCGCGTCGAGCTCGAGATTCCCGCCACCACAATGCGGACAGCCGCCCGTCATCCCATCCTCCCCGAGCACGTCCCACGCTGATCGCATCGCTCGGTCGCCGAATGTGAAGACTACTCGCTCACCGCAGCCGCTGCCCCCGCTGCTAGCGTCGCGGCATGTCCTCTCGCCCCCGTCCCGCGCTCGCTCGCGACCAGCTGCTGCGCGTTCTAGCCCTCCCGAACGATGCGGCGGATACGGCGGTCCGGGCAGCGTCGCGGCGCCTCGGCGATTGGCTCGAAGTCAGGCGGGCGAGACTCGGACCCGAGGCCGCAGAAAAGGCGTCCGCCCTCGACCGCGAGCTCGACGACCTCGCGCAGAGCGCTGCCTGGTGGACGGGCGGACCGATCCTCTCGAAGCGGGCTCCGACGTCCTTCGGTCGCAGCGGCCCGGGACCCGCCGTCTGGATCGCCGCGGCTCTTGCGAGCCTCATCCTGCTCGTCGCCTACGCGGCGGGCTTTCGCGTCACGCGAATCGGACGCGAGGAGCTGCCCGTCGCCGAGATCTCGCCTGCTCTGGTCTTCATCGATGGAAAGCTCGAGGGCGCGATGCTGCGGGTCTACGACGCCGATCGTGCGGAGATCTTCGTCGAGCGGCCCGCCGAGGGCGCTCGCATCGAGCTCGAGCCCGGGCGTTATGCGCTCGAGGTGCGACGAGAGGATTGTCCTGAGGCCTGGACCCGCTCCGTCTTTCTCGAGCCCGAGAGCGTCCAGCACTACGTGCCCGAGATCTGCATGGGGGAGGGTCAGGTCGTCGTCCGCGCGAATACCGAGATGGACCGCCTGCGCATCGACGACTACGACATGGGCCATACGGGCAGCCGCTCCCATCGTCTGTCCGTCGGCGACCACACGATCCGTGTCGACAAGGCGGGCTATCGCCCCTTCGAAGCGCGCGTCCGGATCCGGCCCGGCGAATCCTTCGAGCTGCGCGCGGACCTCCGTCCCCTCGACGAGGCGGAGGCCAAGGCCGGCCGGCCGATGCCGGTGACCAAGCTCCCCCCGAACCTGCCCCCCGCCGCGGCGAGCGGAGCCGTCGCGTTCTCGAAGCAAGAGCTCGCGGGAAATCTCGAGCGCCCGAAGCTCGAGCCGACCGATCTCGGGCTTCCTCGCCGCGGGGACTTCCTCGTGCGCGAGGGTTTGCCGACCATGCCGGACGGGGGCTCGACGGCCTGGCACGACCGGGTCTCACGGGAGCTGCGCGAACGCTTCGACAGCGACGGATCCGGAGAGATCGACCGTCTCGCAGAGAGCGAGGCGATCTCCTGCCCCGTCTGGCAGGAGATCGAGCGGGATTTCGAGCGCGGTGGTCTCGGACTCTCGATGGCCCATTACTTCGGATTCGACGGGAGCGAGTGGCATCCCGGCGCCCTGGCGGTCGCCCGGGGACATCGCAGCGCGGTCTACGCGAAGATGCGGGAGTGTGGGCTCGAGCCCTGAGCTCGCGATCGTTGGCGGCCCGATCGGAGCCCGAATCGAGCGGCCGAGGCACGGGCGAGCCCTTTCTGGGCGCCTACCCCCGGCATTCCGACAGGAAATCTGGGGTTTCCCCCTGATTCGACCCAGGTCGAGGCTGCCTACTCTCCCTGGAGTGAATCAAGGATGAGCTGGGTCCATCTCGGTGGATCTGGCGATGTAATTCGACGGAGAACAGGGGGGTGAGATGGTCAGTATCGTGGTGGCGGACGATCACAAGATCGTGCGTGAGGGTCTGATTCGGTTGCTCGAGGCTCGGGAAGATTTCACGGTGATCGGCGAGGCTTCGAATGGTGAGGAAGCCGTCGCGATGGTGATGGAGCGGCGACCCGACGTGGTACTGATGGACATCAACATGCCGAAGCTCTCGGGGATCGATGCGACGCGTCAGCTCGGCAAGGCCGGCTGCACCAGCAAGATCCTCGTCCTCTCGATGCACGAGAGCCGGGCCTACGTCGAAGAGGTGCTGCGCGCCGGCGCTTCGGGCTACGTGGTCAAGAACTCCGCATCGAAAGACGTCCACAACGCGATCGATGCGGTGCGCGCGGGGGCTTCCTACCTCTCCCCTGCGATCACGCAGCAGGTCGTCGACGCCATCGCGCGTCCAGGCGACGCGGGCCCGTCGGGCATCTCGATGCTGACCGACCGCGAGCGCGAGGTCCTGAAGCTGATCGCCGAGGGGCTCTCGTCGAAGGAGATCGCTTCGGATCTGGGCGTCTCGCTCAAGACCGTCGACTCGCATCGCTCGAACCTGATGGAGAAGCTCGACATCCACAAGGTATCGGGGCTCGTCCGCTTTGCGATCCGGGCCGGCATGGTCGAGGCCTGAGCCGAGGCATGAAGAGCTGACGGCGCCCTCCGCCTCGATTGCGAGGGGTGCTTCAGAAAATGCGAGAGCCTCGAAGCCGTCCCGGATGGGAGGCTTCGAGGCTCTCTCGTCTTCGCAGTCGTGTTACTGGAATCGGGCGGCTCAGATCGGCGGCGCCGGGCGCTCCAGGACCTGCGGGCCGTGGACCATCCGGTCGACGTGGTGTCCCTTCAGCTCGCGGCGATCGAGCAGCGCTTCGGCGAGCTCTTCCACGGTGCTCCACACCGGATCGAGCAGTCGCTCGGCCTCTTCGCAGTAGGCCACGTAGAATTCTTCCGCCGGTCGGGACAGCCCGAGCAGCTTCGACATCCGGGCCAGCTCGTCCCGCGCCCGCCTCGCCGAAGCGAACCACCGCTCCCACACGAGCTCCGCCTCGACCTGGATCCCGACGAAGCGGCCGCGTCGGATCGCGCTGCGCTCCGCCCCGATGCCCGCGTAGGCGAAGACGCCGTGGGCGTCGATCAATTTTTCGGGGACCACACCAACCTGCTCCCCGCGGCGTCGACCGGCCGGGGGTCGGCAGTCGATCGGAAGCGGCATGCCGGAGAAGGTCACGACCTCCCCCGTCACCGCCACCGGATCGATCACCGCGTGCTTCAGAACGTTCGGGCCGTACAGGATCTCGCAGATCGTGGCTCGACCGGCTTCCCGGTAGGCCACTCGCGCGAGCGCATTGGTCGCCATTCATCCCCCTCACTGGTGCCTACCGCTATCGGCGCGGCGGGCGAGAAATTGAGCATTTTCAAGCACTCGGGCCCTCGGAATGCATGGCATTCGCCGGAGCACTCCGGGCGATCGTGTGGCAGCATCCCGCGCCATGGCCGATCGATCCGAGCGACCGGACTGTCTTCACTGCACGCATTATTTCGTGACCTGGGAAGCGCATCAGCCACGCGGCTGCCGCGCGTACGCGTTCAAGTCCCACGATCTGCCCTCGGACGTGGTCTTCGCCTCGTCCGGAGCGCCCTGCCAGCTCTTCTTTCGAAAGCCTGAGCGCAAAGGGCCCACGAAGCTGCTGCGCTAGCGCGAGGGTCGTCCGCGCCGGGCGAGGCAACGGGCGAGGATGCGATCCGCGTCTCGAAAGCCCGTCTCGTCCTCGATCTCCCGACACCGGCGCAGGAGTCGGCCGAGCTCCGGACCCGGCGCAATGCCGCGCGCAATCAGGTCCTGCGCCGTGACCACGTCCGACCGCGGTGCCTCGCGAACCTCGGCGGCATCGGCCGAGGCGAGAAAGGCCGTCCCGGCATCGTAGCGCCCGGCCAGCGCCTCCTCCGTCGTGCGCCCGAGATGATCGGCCCGCGCGAGCTTTTCGAGCAGCCCGAGCGAAGCGCCGTCCCCGGCGAGCCGTCGCGCCAGGCGACGATACGCGCGGGGACCCGAGGCCTGGCGAACGAGCTGGGAGGGGGCGAGATGATTCGCGACCAGCACGCCGACGGTCCGAACGACGCGTTCGGGGAAGCGAAGCTGCGCGAGCCATTCCCGGGCGCGCCGGGCGCTCGGCTCTTCGTGGGCGAGGGAACGGACCCGGTTGCCCTCGAAGGTCGTGGTCTCCGGCTTGCCCAGGTCGTGACAAAGTGCGGCCAGCATCAGGATCAGGATCGCCTCGCCCTCGACTTCGCGAGCGATGCCCCACGCGCGATCGAGGACCATCAGCGTGTGGACGAAGACGTCGCCCTCCGGATGCCAGATGGGATCCTGGGGCACGGCCACGAGCCGCTCGATCGGCGCGAACACGTCGAGGCGTCCGAGCTCGGCGAGCAGGGCGAAGCCGCCGGAGGGCCGCTCCGGATCGAGCAACATCCGCGCGAGCTCTCCCGCGACCCGCTCGACGGCCACCGCTCCGAACTCGATCCCCCGACAGAGCGCGCAGAGCTCTCCGTCGGGCCGTGCGTCGAGGACCGCGGCGAGTCGGGCGACGCGCAGCAGGCGCAGCGGATCCGTCGCGAAGGTCTGGGAATCGACCGCGCGCAGACGCCCGGCGCGCAGATCGGCGAGCCCCTCCCAGGGATCGATCACGAGGTCGGCGACGGGATCCCAACCGATCGCGTTGATGCGCAGGTCGCGGTACCGCGCCGCGATCCGAAAGGCCGATTCCAGGGATTCCGGGTGCTCCGGATGATAGGCGTCCGCCCCGCCGCGAGGATAGGCGAGATCGATCCCGTCGCGCAGCCGCCGCCAGACCGGAACCTGGCGCCCCACGCGGGGCGAGAACGAGAGTCCCGTGAGCAACGGATCGATCGCGTCCTCGTCGAGCCCGAAGACCTCGAGATCGACGTCGTGGGATGCGCGCCCCCGGAGCGCATCGCGAACCCAGCCCCCGACGACGACGATCCTCCCCCCCGCCCCCGCGACGCGCCGGGCGAGCTCAGGGACACAACTCTCCGCCGGCAGCCGAAGCCGGCTCGCCGTCAAACGATCTCGTCCTCGTCGACGGCCTTCTTGCAGATCGGATGAGGCGCGAAATCCGGTCCCCCTTCCCAGCCCGGTATGCGCGCCGCCTCGGCCAACCACGAATCGGCGATCGACTCGTCGACCGCGACGTCATTGTTGTCGAAGCCTTCCGTGATCGACTCCCAGAGGTCACGGCCGCCGTTCTCCCACCACTCCCGGCCCGGATTTTCGAAGTCGATGGCGAGCTTGATCATGACTTGCTTCCCCTGTCATTTGAAACCGTGCCCCGCGGCCGCCAGCCGAACCGCGCGAGGTCGATCCGACCGCTCGGCTCGAAGCGAATGCCTTCGGCCTCCAGCAGCGAGCGCTGGAGCAGAACCGTTTCGGACGGCCCGCGCGCGCTGATCCGGCCCTGGGCATTCACCACGCGGTGCCAGGGCACGGCGGATCCCGGATCGAGCGCGTGCAGGGCATAGCCCACCTGGCGCGCCGCGCGCAGCATCCCCGCCACCGCCGCAACCTGTCCATAGGACGCGACGCGTCCCGCCGGAATCCGGCGCACGACGCGGTAGACCGGCGCCCAACCCTTCGGCTCGGCTCCGCTCATGCCGGCCCCCGCTCTGTCGCCACCCCTCCTGCCGGCAGATCGGAGAGGCCCGAGTGGCGCAACAGGGCCGCGGGGCTCGGAGGCCGGCCGCGGAATGCCTCGAAGACCCGCATGGGCGCGGTCCCGCCACCGAGGGCGAGCACCGTCTCCCGGAATCGCCGCCCCATCTCGGCGACGGCCGGACCATCGTCGAGACCGGCTTCTTCGAAGGCCGAAAACGCGTCGGCCGACAACACCTCGGCCCATTTGTAGCTGTAGTAGCCCGCCGCGTACCCGCCGGCGAAGATGTGGCCGAAGCTGCAGAGGAAGCGGTCCTCCGGGAGCGGCGGCACGACGGTCGTCCGTGCCGCAATCTCCGCCTGGATGGCGAAGATGCGCTCGCGGCGACCCGCCGAGGGGTCGCGATGGATCGCCAGGTCGAGCATCGCGAAGTAGAGCTGACGGAGCATCGTCGAGCCCGCACGATAGGTCCGCGCCTGGGCGATCTTCTCGAATAACACCTCCGGAAGTCTCTCTCCCGACTCGACGTGACGCGAGAGCCCGAGCAGGGTCTCGCGGTGGTAACACCAATTCTCCATGAACTGGCTCGGCAGCTCGACGGCGTCCCACTCGATGTTCCGGATGCCCGACGCGAGGCCGTGGTCGACCCGGGTCAGCATGTGTTGGAGACCGTGGCCGAACTCGTGGAAGAGCGTCAGGACCTCGTCGAAGGCCATCAAGGACGGCTTGTCGCCGACCGGCGGCGATTGATTGCAGACGAGGTAGGCGACGGGCTGGCGGAGGACCCCGTCGGTCGCACGCCGTGTGCGCCCCATGCAGTCGTCCATCCAGGCCCCGCCCCGCTTGTCTCCCGGTCGGCTGTACGGGTCGAGGAAGAAGGCGGCAATCGGCTGGCCCGCGGCGTCCCGAACCCGGAAGAAGCGGACGTCGGGATGCCAGACCGGCGTCTCGCCGTCCGCGGCGACGATGTCGACCGCGAAGAGGCGCCTGGCCAGCGTAAAGAGGCCCTCGAGAACCCGCGGCAGGGGGAAATACGGTCGGAGCTCTTCCTCGGAGTAGTCGAACCGATTCTCACGCAGGCGCTCGGCCCAGTACGGCACGTCCCAGAGCGCAATCGGTTCGCCCTGCCCGCGCTCGAGCGCGAAGGCGCGCAGCTGCTCGAGATCCTTCTGCGCTCCGGGAAGCGAGGCCCGCCGGAGCTGCTCGAGCAGCTCGTCCACTGCCGCGACCCCCGGCGCCATCTTCGCGTCGAGGGAGAGCTCTGCATAACACGAGAAGCCGAGCAGACCCGCCATCTCGTGGCGCAGCGCCAGGATCTGCTCGAGGATCGGCGTATTGTCGAGATTGCCCGACGAAGCGCGTGTGATGTTCGCGCGGTAGAGCTTCTCGCGAAGCGGACGGCATGCGCCGTGCTCGAGGAACGGAAACAGCACGGGAGCGTCCAGACTGAGCCGCCAGGGACCGGCTTCGGCCGTCGCACCCGGCTCGCCGTGCGCCCGCGCGTTCTGCGCCGTGAGCTCTCGAAGACTGGGCGGGGTCCCCTCCATCTCGATCGGATCACGGACCACCCGCGAGAACTGACGCGTCGCATCGAGGACGTGATCGTTGAAGCGCGTGGCGAGGTCTGCGAGCTCGGCCTGGATCGCGTTGAAGCGGGCGCGGCGCGGGTCGTCGAGGCCGACTCCGCTGTGGCGTGCGTCGCGAAGCAGGCAATCGACGATGCGCTGCTGGGTCGGATCGAGGGATCCGAACGTCTCGCCCGCACGGAGACGGAGCAGGCCTGCGTGGATCGCCGGGCTCTGCGCCTGGCGCAGACCGAACGCGATCACCTCGCCCTGGACCTCCGCATGGGCTGTCCGCAGGGCCTCGCTGTTCCGGACCGCGAGCATGTGGCTCACGAGGCCCCAGGCGTAGGCCAATCCTTCGTTCATCCGCTCGAGCGGCAGCACGAGCCCGTCCCAGCTCGCCTCCACGCAGGCCTCGATGGCATCGAGCTGCGTCGAGAGCCGGGCCAGCAGCGCGCGCACCCCGGGCACGACCTGTTCGGTCGCGAAGAGATCGAAACGGGGCAGCTGCCCGCAGAGCCCCAACGGATTCGCCTCGGCCGGCGTCGACAAAGTCCCCCCTCTCCGCGGACCGGGCCGCGTCGGGACCTTAGCGCGAGCCTCTCAGCGAGACGTCTTCGACGAAGATGGGCCGGCCCTGCTCGTCCCAGGCCGCGAGCGGGAGTCGATGGGGGCGCGGGGCACGATGGGCTCGGAGGCTCGACTGCGGTCGCACGAGGGACGGCATCTCCCGGGTCATCCGCACGAGCTCGAAGACGGTCCAGGCGATGCAGGCCAGGCCGAGTGCGAAGACCATGACGACTCCTCGAGCGGCCCCGGAATGGGGTGATGTCCTTGGGTGGTGGGCAGACCCGGAATCTCGCGATCGCGGTCGGCGGCCTGCTCGCTCGAGCAACGGATTGCCGCCGGCGTGCCGGCTCCGGGGGCATCCTCGCGGGAGCGCTGCCCGCGTTCTTCCGCTCGTCGACCTAACGCGAGCGTTCGCCGTCGAGGCGGAAGAGATCCTCGTCCGGGCTCGCCTCGAGGCAGGCGGGGTCGTCGTGACGCGGATCGTTCACTCGGGTCCCCACCCGGCGCGCCTCGAGCGTCCCGTCGGGTGCCGGCCCAAGAAGCCCCTGCAGGATTCCGGGCTCGGATCCAGGATCGAGCCATGCGGCCCAACAGTCCGGGGACAGCACGACCGGCATTCGCGCATGGATCCCGGCGAGATCGCCGTTCGCCTCGGTCGTGATCACGGTGCACGACTCGATCACGGGCCCCGCCTCGACGGACCAGTGTTCGTGGAGACCGGCGAAGGCGAGCAGCGGAGCTTGCCGGGGATGGAGCCAATGGGCGCGGTGACCGCGATCGCGCGGGGTCCACTCGTAGAAGCCGTCCGCCACGACGAGGCAGCGACGGCGCTTGAAGGCGGAACGGAAGGACGGCTTCTCGGCCACCGTCTCCGCCCGGGCATTGAAGAGCTTGCCGCCCATCGACGGATCCCGAGCCCAGCCCGGCACGAGGCCCCAGACTTTCCAGTCGAAGGCTCGCCGGCTCTTCTCCCCTGCCACGACGGTCAGCACCGGCTGGGAAGGCGCGATGTTGTAACGGGACCGCAGGGGTCGACCCGCCGGGCCGGATAGCCTCGCGGACGCGACGTCAGCGGCCTCCGCTCGGGCGGGCGACACGGCCGGCTCGAGCGCGAAGAACTCGACGATCTCCTCGGGCGAGCGGGTGAGGGTCATGCGACCGCACATCGAAGGGCCTCCTCACGAGAAGCAGATGATCCCGGCTGGGCAAAAGATTTCCGCCCCATGGCCGCTCGTCGAGCTCGATCGGGGTGATCCGACCGAGCACAGCCAACCGAACGACGAGCAACTCCCCGCCGAAGCCCCCGGAAGCCTGCTGGGTTGCCCTCGCCCCCCATCTCCCCCCATCTGCAGAGGGATCGGCGCACGATTCTTGCTAGGCGAGTCGGCATGCCGCGCGACGAATTCCAGGGTCTCTGCTTCCTGCTCGGGCTGCTGCTCGCCTTCTACTTCTTGACGCCCTTCCTCGAGCTCACGCTCCGCTGAGGCCGCTTCTTCAGCTGCGCCTGCGCGGCGCGCTCGGCGCGCTCGGCGGGTCGAATCGGCGCCCGCGCGGCGGCGCTCTTCTCCGGGCGTCCCATCAGTCGCGCCTTGCTGATGCCGAGCTTCGGTCGCGGCGAGGTCAGTCTTCGCGGTGCGGGCTCGGCGCTCTTCAGGCTGGCGACGTGGGCCAGCAGCAGCGTGCGCTCCTGCGGCTCGAGGGGGCGTGCCTCGCCGACCCCGAGCCCGCCGAGGCGGAGCGGTCCGATCCGCTCGCGCACGAGACGGCGCACCGGAAAACCGAGGATCAGCAGGCTTCGCCGGATCTGGCGATTGCGGCCTTCGATGAGGGTCAGCGAGAAGGTCGACGTGCCGGCCTTGGGATCGATTCGCACGTCGTCGACGCGACCCGGCGCGGTGCGCCCCTCTTCGAGGTTCACACCCTTCTCGAGCCGCGCGATCGCCTTCGCATCGATCGCCCCCTTCACGCTCACCCGGTACTCGCGCTCGTTTCCGAGGGACGGATGCAGCATGGCGTAGGCGGTCTCGCCGTCGTTGGTCAGCAGGAGCAGACCCGTCGTCTCGACGTCGAGGCGACCGACCGGGAAGACGCGGCCGAGCTTGCGGGGGACCAGATCGAGCACGGTCCGGCGACCGGAGTCGTCCCTGACCGTCGTCACGACACCGCGCGGCTTGTTCACGATCCAGTAGACCGGCCGATCGGAGAGCACGCGCTCGCCGTCGAGCCGAATGTCGTCCTTGCCGGGTCGCGCTCGGGCTCCGAGCTGCGCGATCTCCCCATTCACCGTGACCCGCCCTTCGGAGATCAGATCCTCGACTTCGCGCCGCGAGCCAAAGCCGGCGCCGGCCAGCAGGCGCTGGAGTCGGACGGGCTCGCCAGCGGTCTCGAGGCGTCTCTCGAGCTTCGGCGGTTCGTCGGGCTTCGCGCTCCGGCCGTGGCGAGTCGACTTCGCAGTCGCTCTCGCGGGACGCGTCGGTGCTTTCGGCTTCGCCTTGCGGACGTGCCGGGGAGAATCGCCATGGGCCATCGGATCAGTCCTCCCGCTCTTCCTCGTCGAGGACGTCGTCCTGGTCCTCGTCGGAATCGAGCGAAGGCTCGCCCTCTTCGTCATCGTCGTCGTGCCCGAAGATCGACGCGGCGGCCGGCAGGTCCTCGTGCCGCAGCACGACTTCAGAGTCCCCGATCGAACGCTCGGACAGACTCTCGGATTCGGAGCTCTCGGTCCCGTCGAGCAGGCCGCCCGCGCTCTCCGTCTCGGACCCCTCGGCCGTGCGCTCGACGAGCCCCTGCTCCCGGGCGAGCTCGTCGAGCTCGCGCAGGGTCGGCAGATTCTTGAGGCTCTCGAGTCCGAAGATCTCGAGAAAGCGACGGGTCGTCCCGTAGAGCATCGGCCGTCCCGGAACCTCGCGCTGACCCGCGATCCGGATCAAATGACGCTCGAGCAGGCTCTTGACCGTGGCTCCGGCGTCGACGCCCCGCACGTCCTCGATCTCGGCCCGCGTGACCGGCTGGCGGTACGCGATGATCGCCAACGTCTCGAGCGCCGCCTGCGAAAGCCGAAGCGCGCGCTCCTTCTGGAGCTTCTGCAGGTAGCCCGAGAACTCGGCTCGAGTCCGGATCTGGAAGCCCCCTGCGACCTCCCAGATCTCGAACGAGCGATCCTGGTCGGCGTACTCGGTGTTGAGCTCGTTCACGAGATCCTTGATCTCGCCTGCGTCGCAGTACGGAATGATCTCCGCCAGCTTCAAGGCCGAGATCGGCTCGGAAGAGGACAACACCAGCGCCTCGACGATCCTTCGCTTCTCGCTCGCTTCCATGCGATGCACTCTCTTCTCCGGCTCGTTCTTTTCCGACGGGTTCTTTTCCGACACATCGACCGCCTGCGATTCGCTCAATGTCTGCGCCCCGCTCACATCGAATCCGTGATGCGCTCGCGCCACTGCGGCTCGTCGACCGTGAGTGTGGCGCGTCGCACGCGAATCACGCCCTCGGGCGTGCCGCGTTCGGAGAGCCCCTGGTAGATCCGCAGCGCCGACAGTCGGGCGAGCTCGAGCACCGCGAGGAAGGTCGCCACGAGGACCGATCGCGTCGGCCGCGCGTCGCCCTCGCCCGCCGCGCGGAAGATCTGCATGAACTCGACCGACTCGTTGCGTTCGAGCAGATCCATCACGACCATCATCCGGTCGCGCACGGTCACGTGCTCGGTCTCGACCTCGTGCTTCAGATCTGACGCACTCGCCTGCTCGAGCACGTCCCGGAAGGCCGCGATCAGCTCGAAGAGTCCGACCTCGATCTCGCGCTCGCCCTCCGGTGTCGGAGCCGGACCGGGACCGACCACGCTGAACACGTCGCGCCCGAGCAGCCGCCGCTTCGAGAGCGCCTCGGCGACCTCCTTGAAGCGCTGGTATTCGAGCAGCCTTTGGATCAGATCGGCCCGCGGATCGACGCCCTCGTCGTCGTCCTCCGCCTCGCCCGGAAGCAGCATCCGACTCTTGATCAACGCGAGCGTCGCCGCCATCACGAGGTACTCGGCCGCCACGTCGAGGTCGAGCTCCTGCATCAGCTCGATCGTCACCAGGTACTGCTCGGCGATGCGCGCGATCGGGATGTCGGTGATGTCGACTTCGTTCTGGCGGATCAGATGGAGCAGCAGATCGAGCGGACCTTCGAAGGCCGCCAGCTTGACGGAATACCCGTCGAGACCATCGGTCCGATCGTCGGGCACACCGCCCAGGTCTTCGAGCACGTTCGCGGTCGGACGCCAGGCTTCCCCCGCGCTCGCTGCGTCCTCTCGCCCGCCGACCTCGCCCTGCGATTCATCGGTTGCAGTCATCGATTCGAGTCCGTCCTGGGCGTCTTGTTCGGGTGGCTCTTTCCGGGGGGAAGTCCGGGGGGAAGAACGGGGGCGACGGGAACCGGTTCGGAGCCTGTTTCGGGAGCAGATGGCTTCCGACGACGCCGCAGCGCAGTATCCAGAATCGCCCCGTCCGGGGCAACCGAGGCGCGCCTGCCGGGGCGCTTGCCGGCGCGGCGATCGGCAGCCCGGGCCCGGCGTCGCGCGAGCTCGAGCGCGAGCACGAGGGCCTCTTCCCGATTTGCGATCTCGCCGTCGAGAAAGGCTGCGCGGATGCGGGCAAGCCCGCGTCCGACGTCGGGGCCCTGGATCCCGAGCTCCGTGAGATCCGTTCCGACGACGGGGACACGGCGTCGCTTGTCTTCGGCGCCCCAGCGCAGGATGCGACGGCGAATCGCGACGTCGGCGAGGGCAAAGGTCGCCTGCAGCGATTCCTCTGCGAGCTCGACCAGGAGCGCATCGACGGCCCCGCGTCCGCGGGCCTTGGCTAGGGCGGCAAGCGTCCGCTCTCCTTCGCTCGCAAACGCGAGAATCCGCGCGGCCTGCTCCCCGCGGATCGCGAATCGTTCGAGCGTCCGGCGGCGGGTCGCCGCGGCCAGTGGCGCCAGCCAGATCGAGAGCCCCGCGATCCAGGGACGAAAGCGCGCGGCAGGCCATTCGGGCTCGGCAATCGAACGCGATAGGCGACGCAGCGGCGCCTGTCGGTCCCTCGGCAACACGAGGCCAGGCTCGAGCGCCGCGAGCACGTGGCTCTCGGACAGGAGCGACAGGATCCGGCCCGCGTCCACACCCCGCCGCGGCTCCTCGAAGACCAGCGCGAGCTCCCGGCGATAGCGCTCCCCACTGACCGCCCCGAAGCTGCCGTCGCGCAGCGCATCACGCAGCGCCGTGCGCGAGCGCCGTTCGAGCTTCATCCCCAGGCGCACCCCGAGCCGCGCCCCGCGAAAGGCCCGGGTCGGATCGTCGTGGAAGCTGCGGCCGTGGAGCACGCGCAGACGTCCCTCGGCGAGATCCTCGAGCCCGCCCACGAGATCGACGACCTCCTGCCCTCGCCCGGGCTCCCCCGCGTCGATCGGCAATACGAGGGCATTGACGCTGAAATCGCGCCGCATCACGTCCTCGGCGAGGGTCCCGGGCTCGACCTCGGGCAGCGCCCCTGGCCGCTCGTAATGCTCACGACGGGTTCGGGCGAGATCGAGCTCGACCTCGCCCGAGGCGATGCGCAGCGTGCCGAAGCGCGCGTGGGACTCGAGCCGGAGCTCGACCTCGGGACGCGCGCGGAGCAGGGCCTCCCCGAGCTCGCGGGCATCGCCCTCGACCAGCAGATCGAGGTCCCGCAGCGGACGCGCGAGCAGCAGATCCCGGACCGGGCCGCCGACGAGGTACAGCGGCTGTCGCCGCTCCGCCGCCGCCTGGGCGATCCATGCGACCAGCCGCGCGTGGGCGCCCGGCAAGGCCTCGATCAGCTCGTCGAAGCGAAACGAACGTTTCACGGACGCGTCCCCGCGCCGCGCGGGTGGAGCGTCTCGACGGTCTCGCGCAGGCGCGTTCGACTCACGTGGGTGTAGACCTCGGTCGTCGACAGATCCGCATGGCCGAGCATTGCCTGGATCGCGCGCAGGTCCGCCCCGCCCTCGAGCAGATCCGTCGCGAACGCATGTCGGAGCACGTGGGGCGACACGCGGTCGCTGTCGATGCCGGCCCGGATGGCGTGCTCGCGCAAGCGCTTCCAGAAATTCTGCCGCGTCATCGGCCGACCGCGCTGGGTCAAGAAGACGGCGTGCTCCTGGCCCCGCCTCGCTCCGACGAGCCCGGGCCGTGCCTGCTCGAGATACGCGTCGAGGGCGCGACCGGCGAGCTCACCGAGCGGCACCACCCGCTCCTTCCGGCCCTTTCCGATCACGCGCAGCAGCCCGGCCACGCGGTCGATCCCCGAGAGCGGTAGGCCGACCAGCTCTGAGACACGCAGACCCGCTCCGTAGAGCAGCTCGATCATCGCGACGTCGCGCCAACCGGTCGGTAGCTCGGAGCGCGCCGCGGCGATGAGCGCCTCGACCTCGTCGGATGCGAGCGTCCGAGGCAACAGGCGCGGTCGCCTCGGCGCGCGCAAGCTGTCGAGGGGATCGAGTGTGAAGTCGCCCTGCTCCCGAGCGAAGCGAAGCAGCCTCCGCACCGAAACGAGCATGCGCGCACGGGAGCTCGCGGAAAGTCGCTTTTCATCGAGGTAATGGGCGAAGGACGCCAGATCGGCGCGCTCGACCTGCGCGAGGGAGTCGATGCTGCGCTCACGGAGATGCGCTCGCAGGTGGGCGAGGTCGCTCGCATAAGCCTCGATGGTGCGAGGAGACAGTCCCTCCACGACAGCCAGCCGAGTCAGCAGGCCATCGCAGCTCTGCTCGAGGGCAGAAGCGGCCCCGGTCGCAGTGTCCTTCCGACCGGCAGGCCTGGGATCAGCCACGACCCACCCCCGGCGCCCCGGCCCGCACGACCTCGAGCAAAGCCTCACGAAGCCGCTCCAACCGGATGGGATCCTTGATTTTTTTACCCTCTTCGTCCTTGACGTAGAAGGCGTCCGTGACCTGATCCTTGATGGTGGCGGCCTTCGAGATAAAAATCTCGGCCCCCTGCTCGCCGAGGGTTCGGGTGACGTCGTAGAGGAGTCCGATCCGATCGTCGGCGATCACATCGACGAGGGTGTAGAACTCGGACTCGGTATTCGAGATCAGGACACGCGGCGGCTTGCGTGACGGAGGCCGCGTCGTCCCGACCGGTCGGCGACGCCGGCGCACCAGATCGCCTACCTCGACCGAGCCCGCGAGAACCGACTCGAGCAGCGACTCCACCTCCTGCCAGAGCATCGCCTGCTCGCTCTCGCCGCCCCGCGGAATCGGGGTCTCGTAGATCTCGAGCGCCAGGCCGCGGCGTGTCGTGTAGACGTGGGAGCCGAGGATGTTGAGCCCGCAAGCGGTCATCACCCCCGCGACGCGGCTGTAGAGGCCGGGCACGTCCTCGGTACAGAGAATGAATTCGGAGAATCCATCCTTCCGGCTGCGGTGGGCCGTGGCGAGCTTCTTGCCTTCGCCATAGCGGAGCACGACACGGGCATGGCGCGCGATCTGTCGCGGGGTATGCGAGAGGAAATAACGCCGCGGCATCTCGCCGAAGAACGAGTCGATCTTGGTCTCGCCGACCCCCATGCGAAGCAGCTCTTCGCGCGCGCCCTCCCGCCGGCGTTCCACGCGAAGCTCGAGCAGCGCGACGGCCTCGTCGGTGTTCTCCGTCCCCGTCTCGAGCATCTCGGCGGTCCGCTCGAAGAGCTCGCGCAGGAGCTGCCCCTTCCAGTCGGTCCAGCCCTCGACGGACGACGCGCGTATGTCCGCAAAGGTCGCGAGATAGAGATTGCGCAGATTCGTCCGGTCCCCGCAGACCTGGGCGAGCTCGAGGATCAGCTTCGCATCGGAGATGTCGCGACTCTGGGCCAGATGGGACATCAGGAGGTGGTGCTGCACGATGAAGAGCACGCGCTCCGCGCGCTCGGCCGAGAGTCCGAGCCGCTCGACGACGCGCCGGGCCCGGACGACGCCCTTGTTCGAGTGGTCCCCGCCGAAGCCCTTGCCGATGTCGTGGAGCAGGCAGCCGAGAAAGAGGGCCGGACGATCCTCGACCTCGCGCATCAGCTCCGTCAGCTCCGGCATCGCGCGGGCGTACTTCCCTCTCCAGAGCCTGCGCAGCTCTTCGACGAGGAAGATCGAGTGCACGTCGACCGTGTAGGTGTGGTAGATGACGTGCTGCCAGCGGCAGACGATGTGCTCCCATTCGGGGATCAGCTGGGCGAGCACGTCGGTCTCGTTCATCGCCGTCAGGCTGCGGGTGACCCGGACGTCCGCGTCGAGAATGCTCATGAAGAGCTCGGACGCGGCCGACGACGACCGGACCCGCTCGTCGAGAACGGGACGGTTCTCGCGCACCAGTCGCCGGGCCATGCGCGAGAGCGGGACCTGATGCTGCTGGGCGACGCGGAAGACCTCGACGACCCGCAGCGGATCCTCGCGCAGATGGGCCGCGTGGGGAATCATGAGCTGGTCGTTCACGATCCGGAATCCGTGCTCGACGACGATCGCGGGAGCTGCCTCGGCCGCCCGTGCGTCGACCCGGCGCGCGCACTGGTCGATGACCAGCTCCGAATACGTCTTGATGGCCCGGGCGTGGCGATAGTAGTCGCGCATGAAGCGCTCGACCGGGAGGTCGGACTCGTCCGGCTCGAAGCGCAGATCGGCGAGCGTCACGTCCTGCGCGGCTTCGCGACCCTCGCCTCCCGACCGCGGGCGGGCACTGGCCTCCGCGAGGGCCTCGACCATCGATCCGTACCCGAGCGACTCCGCGAGATCCTCCTGTAGCTCGAAGCTCATGCGATCGTTCGCGCGTTTCGCCCGCAGATGAAGGTCGTTGCGGACGCGCCAGAGGAAATCGAGGGCCTCGAGATACTCCTGCATTTCGGGCTCGGTCAGCAGGCCGAAATGGAGCAGGTCGTCGACGTTGCGGACGGAGGGCTGGGTCCCGCGCGCGACCCAGTAGGCCGCGTGGTAGTCCCGAAGTCCGCCGGCCCCCTCCTTGATGTTCGGCTGGAGCAGGAAGAGCGAGTCGCCGTACTCCTGCTGACGTGAACGCATCAGCTCGCGCTGCTCGAGCGCGAAGGCCAGGGGATCCGGCAGCAGCTCGCCCCGGATCCGATCGGCGAAGAGGTGGAAGAACTCGCCGTCCCCGCACAGGAAACGCGCCGTCAAAACGGCGGTCCGGACGGTCACATCCTCGCGACCGAGGTCGACGGTCTCCTCGATCGTGCGCGTCGCACAACCGATGCGAAGTCCCGCGTCCCACATCCAGTATTGGAGTCGTTCGGCGATGAATCCGACGTAGGGCGTCAGGCTCTCGCGGTACAGGACGAGCAGGTCGACGTCCGAGTGGATCGACATTTCCCGGCGCGCGAATCCGCCGACCGCGATCACGCAGAGATCGGTCTCGAGCGAGCCACCCCGTGCGAGATGCAGACCTTCCGCCAGATCGAAGAGTCGGCGGATCAGCCGGTCGGTCAGGTCGGAGTTCACCTCATTGACCCTGCGACCCGAGTCGGAGCGGCGGTGGAGCTTCGCCAGATGGTTGCGCACTTCGGCGAGATAGCGGCGCACGGCAGGAGCGACGGCGACCTGGCGCGCGTCGGGCTCGCCCGGCAGGTCGGCCAGGAAGGTGTCGATCGACGGAGCCCGGTCCACTAACGCAGCCCGCCCGGGAGTCCATCACGCGAGGCGAGACCGAGCTCGACCTGCTGTCGATAACGCTCGATACCCTCGGCGATCCGATCGGCCAGGACCTGCTGGTACGGCCCGCTCCGGAGCAAGGCCGCGTCGTGGCGATTGGTGACGAAGCCCGTCTCGACGAGCAGGGACGACATACTCGACATGAAGAGCACGTAGAAGGGACCCTTCTTCAGGCCCAGGTCCGGCAGGCTTCGATCCCGTGAGCGCGCTCCGCGGATCACGTTCGAGTGGACCAACCCGGCGAGCTCCTCGGAATGGTCGCCGGCCTCGTCGGCATGGAGCGTCGCCAGCGCCCGCTGGAGCGGGTCGAGCTTCGAGGCCGGGATGCCGTTCTCGCGGGCGGCGACGTTGAGGCTGTGGCGCTCGTGGTTGCGGTCGAGGGTGTAGGTCTCGATGCCGCGGGCTGCCGCCCGGGCCGATGCATTGGCGTGGATCGAGACGAAGATGTCGCCCCCAGCGGACTCGGCGATCGCGGTCCGTTCCTCGAGGCTGCGGGTCTGGTCCGCATCCCGCGTCAGGATGACGTCGAAGCCGCGCTCCTCGAGGCGCCGTGCGAGCAGACGCCCGATACCGAGGTTCACGTCCTTCTCGCGCAGCCCCGCGATTCCCGTCGCACCCGGATCGGAGCCCCCGTGTCCCGGATCCACGATGATCTTCTGCACGCGTCGAAGGCCGGACGGCAGCCTCCCGCTCGGATCTTCCCGAACGCGACTCCGGCGGCTCCCGAAGACGTCGATCACGATGCGGGACGGGCTCGCGAGCGCGAAGACGCGGTGGCGGTCGTAGCGCTCGAGGTCGATCACGATGCGGGTCGTGCGAAGCGTATTCTGGCCGAGCCGCACGCCGCGCAGCAGGCCGTCGCCGACCGGTACACCCCGGTCGTAACGCATGCCGACCCAGACCCCCGGCAGGTCGAGGTAGATCCGCTCGGGGCGACCCGCTGGCGTGTTCGCCGCGAGGCGCACGAGACCGTTCCGCGGCAGCTCGATGTCGCGCGAGAGCTCGACGACCACCCGCGTGTATCCCGGATAGGACCAGGTCCGGACCTCGCGCACGTCGCCGAGCCCCGGCGGCCGTTCGACCGCGATCAGGAACGGCAGGCAGACGAGCAGCGCCGCGATGTGAAGTCCTCGGTCGACGATCTTCAAGCGGAGACCTCCCCTGCTTCATCGTCGCTTGCGCGGACGAGCTCGTCTCTCGCGCGGGCGATCCAGGTCAGGGCGTCGAGGGGGGTCATCGAATTACAGTCGAGTTGGCGCAGGCTGTCGAGGGTCCTGGCCTCGGCCGCGCCGCGGGGGGAGCGCTTGGGCTCGAGGGCGAGGGTGAGCTGACCGTCCCGTGACTTCGCGGGACCCGGCTTGGAGACGCCGCCGGGCAGCGCCCCGTTCTCCAGGTCCAGCAGGATCGCCCTCGCCCGCTCGATCACCCGCGGCGGCAATCCCGCGAGGCGTGCGACCTGGATTCCATACGAGCGACTCGCCCCGCCGGGTACCAGCCGCCGCAGGAAGATCACTTCGTCGTTCCATTCCCGCACCTCGAAATGTCCGTTCACGATCCGCGTCCGGGACTCGGCGAGCGCCACCAGCTCGTGGTAGTGGGTCGCGAACAACGTGCGTGCCTCGGCCCCGCGTGTGTCGTGCAGATACTCGGCGACCGCCCAGGCGATCGAGAGACCGTCGAAGGTCGACGTCCCGCGGCCGATCTCGTCGAGGATGACGAGACTCCGGCGGGTGACCTGCGACAGGATCTCGGCCGTCTCGCGCATCTCGACCATGAAGGTGGACTCGCCCCGCGCGAGTCGATCCGAGGCCCCGACGCGTGTGAACACCCGGTCGACGACGCCGATCCGGGCAGACTCGGCGGGCACGAAGCTGCCGAGCTGCGCCAGCAATACGATCAAGGCGACCTGCCTCAGGTAGGTGCTCTTGCCCGACATGTTGGGTCCGGTGAGGAGCAGGATCTGCGGCCCGGCGGGATCGAGGCGCGTGTCGTTGGGGACGAACCCGTCGGCCCCGCGCCGCCCGAGGACGGACTCGATCACCGGATGGCGTCCCGCCCTGATCTCGAGGCCTTCGCTCTCGTCGACGACGGGCCGGATCCAGCGCTTGCGGCGGGCGACCTCTGCGAGCGAGGCGAGCGCATCGAGCGTCGCGACCCGATCCGCCGCGGCCCGGAGCTCTCGACTCGACTCCGCCACCCGATTCCGAAGCGACTCGAAGATCTCGCGCTCGAGCCGGGCGGCGCGCTCCGACGCCCCCATGACACGACTCTCGACTTCGCGGAGCCCCTCGGTCGAGAAGCGCTCGACGTTGGCGAGGGTCTGCTTGCGCTCGTAGTCGGCGGGCACCTTCGCGAGCTGTGACTTCGAGATCTCGAAGGCATAGCCGTGCACCGGATGAAAGCGCACCTTCAGGCTCGCAATCCCGCTGCGCTGCCGCTCTTCCGCCTCGAGCCCCGCGATCCACTCGCGCCCCTTGCTCGCACTCTCGCGCAACGCGTCGAGATCGCTGCGATAGCCCTCGCGGATGTAGCCCGTCTCCTGGGCACCTCGAGAGCCGCGGGCGATCGAGGGCGGCTCGTCGATCAGCGCCTGCTCGAGCAGCTCGAGAAGCTCCGGGAGCGGCTCCGGCGCCGCGAGCGGAAGGACGCGGGCCGTCGGCTCCTCGAGCCATCTTCCCCCCGCGGCCGGCTCGTCTTCTTGCAGGGCCGCGACGATCCGGGGCAGCGCGCGCAGCGAAGCGCGCATCGCCCCCAGATCCCGGGGCACCGCTCCGGGACGGACGGCCTTGGCGAGAATCCGCTCGAGGTCGCGCACACCGCCGATCCCCTCCCGCAGACGTCCGCGCAGCCGATCCCGCTCGACCAGCGATTCGACGGCATCCTGGCGGGCGGCGATCTGGCCCGGAGAACGCAGCGGATAGGCGAGCCAACGGGCGAGGCGCCGGGCGCCGAGCGCGCAGGCGGTGAGATCGAGCTCTGCCAGCAGCGTCCCGCTGCGGCCGCGGTCTTCGCTGTTTTCGAAGAGCTCGAGGTGGCGGCGGGTTGCGGCGTCGAGAACGACGGTATCCACGAGCGCATAACGCGCGAGGGTCGGGGGCTGCTCGACCGCGAACGGCTGATTCTCCGCCAGGTAGTTCGCGACCGCGCGGGCGGCGCGCGTCCCGAAGTCCCCGCCCGAAAGCTCCATGCCAGGCCACGATCGCCCCGTGCGAAGCGATTCGTAAGCGGCTTCCGGCGACGCCGTCACGACGATGGGTCCGAGCGCCTCCACGAGCTCCGCGCGACACGACTCGAATGCCGACTGGGGGACCAGGACTTCGCGCGGTGCGATGCGGGAAAGCTCCTGGATCAATGCGTCGGGGAGCTGCGCTGTCGCGCCGGGTGCGCCTCCGACCTCCTCGAGAACGAGCTCGGTCGCCCGAAAATCCCCCGTCGACGCGTCCAGCACCGCGAGGCCGAAGCAGCGCGGGGCCCCGTCGTCCCGGGGAACGGGCAGGCAGAGCGCGACGAGCGCGACGACGGTGCGTCCGTCGAGGCCCTCGGGATCCCCGATCAGGCCCGGTGTCACGACCTCGACGACCTCACGCCGGACGAGGCGCCGACCCGAGACGTCGCGCGGGTCTTCGACCTGCTCGCAGATCGCGACGCGGTGTCCCAGCTCGGCGAGCCGCTTGATGTGCCCATCCGCTGCGTGGACGGGAATGCCGCACATCGGGATGGCGTCGGGCTTTCCCTTGTCGCGGGTGGTCAGCGTGATGTCGAGGAGCGGCGCCGCGAGCTCGGCGTCGTCGAGAAACATCTCGTAGAAGTCGCCCATCCGATAGAAGAGGATCGCGTCCGGATGGGCCGCCTTCACCTTCAGGAACTGCTGCATCATGGGCGTGGCGAGCGCAGCGACCGTCACGACTGCATCCCTCGATCGCGTCGACCTCGCCTCTGCACCCTCTGCACCCTTCGATCCGTCACTCGACTAGCCCTGCCCGAACGACACGCGCCGGACGGACTCGTCCACCTCGGCGCGAACGCTTCCCGAGAGCGGGAGCGAGCGCAGCTGATGAACCTCGCTCTCGAGGCGCGCAATCGTCGTCCGATGGCGCCGATTCAGGATCCGCTGTCGGATCCAGGCGAATCCGACGAAGACGACCCCGACGAAGAGCCCGAGCCCCGTCGCGACCGACAGGGCCCACCAGACCTCGACGTTCGGAATCCGGACCCACACCAGGTCGAGGTCGATCGCTCCGGCATTGCCGGAGCGAAACGACCACCCGACCCAGAGCAGGCCCAGTACGAAAGCCGAAACCACGACGGTTCGGAACCACTTCATCCGAATGCCTCTCCCCCCGAAGAAGCGGACGACATCCGCTCGGCGGTCCCGCCGATCCCCCGAACGGCGCCCCGATCAGCGGATCGCCGATGCCGCCGACGCCTCGTCGTCGTCGTCCTCGTCGTCGTCGGCCGAAACCTTCGGAGCGTCGTCGACCATCTCCTTCAACTCCTTGCCCACCTTGAAAAAGGGGGTGCGCTTGGCGGTGATGTGGACCGGATCGCCCGTCTTGGGATTCCGACCGTCTCGCGCCTCGCGAATCTTCACCTGAAAGGAACCGAACCCGCGAATCTCGATGCGATCGCCGGAGCGCAACGATTCGATCATCGCGTCGAAGATCGTGTTGACCACGACTTCGGTGTCTTTTTTCGAAATGTGCGGTGTACGCCGCGCCACTTCCTCGATCAAGCCGCTCTTCGTCATGCAGACCCCCAGACGTCCAGCACGGTGAGGCAAAAGGGGCGCCCGGTGATCCCGGGCGCCCCGATTACTCACGAGTCCGAATTATCTCGCTTCTGGGCCTGCAGCTTTTCCGCCAGCAGATCGCCGAGCGTCGTCGTCTGACTCGAGGACTGCTGGGCCGCGATCTCACGCAGGGCTGCGCGCTCCGCCTTGTCGTTCACGGCGCGAATCGACAACGAGATCTTGCCCTCGTTGGCGTCGACCTTGACAACGAGTGCCGTGACGATCTGCCCATCCTGGAAATGCTCCGCCGGGACCTCGATCCGCTGCGGAGCGAGCTCCGAGCTGTAGACGAGGCCGTCGATGCCATCCTCGAGACGCACGAACACACCGAAATCGGTGACGCTCGTGATGGGTCCCGTGACCTCGCTGCCCACCTTGTACTTGCGCAGGATGTCGTCCCAGGGATTCGGCAGGAGCTGCTTGATGCCGAGGGAGAACTTCTCGTTCTCCTTGTCGATCTTCAGCACGATCGCATCGACCATGTCGCCCTTCTCGAAGCGCTCGGAAGGATGCTTCACCTGCTCGGTCCAGGAGATGTCCGAGACGTGGACCAGGCCGTCGATGCCCTCTTCGAGGCCGACGAAGATCCCGAAGTTGGTGATGTTGCGAACCTCGCCCGACACACGCGTGCCGACGGGGTACCGCTCCTCGATCACCGTCCAGGGATTCTCCTCGATCTGCTTCATGCCGAGCGAGATCTTGCGATCGCGCTCATCGACGTCGAGGACGACCGCCTCGACCTGATCGCCGATCGAGACCACCTTCGACGGATGCTTGACGCGCTTGGTCCAGGACATCTCCGACACGTGCACGAGACCTTCGATGCCCGGCTCGAGCTCGATGAAGGCCCCGTAATCCGTCAGCGAGACGACCTTGCCCTGGATGCGCATCCCGATCGGGTAGCGCATGCCGGCGTCGATCCACGGATCGGGCTGGATCTGCTTGAGGCCCAGCGAGACCCGCTCGGCCTCGGCGTCGAACTTGAGGACCTTGACCTTGATCTCGTCGCCGACCTGAAAAAGCTCGCTCGGATGATTGATCCGACCCCACGACATGTCCGTGATGTGCAGGAGCCCGTCGATGCCGCCGAGATCGATGAATGCGCCGTAGTCGGTCAGGTTCTTGATCACGCCGTCGAGGATCTGACCCTCGGAGAGCGCCCCGAGCGTCGTCTCGCGCATCTTCTTGCGCTCGGTCTCGAGCAGCGCGCGCCGCGACAGGACGATGTTGCCCCGACGCTTGTTGAACTTGATGATCTTGAAATTGGCCCGCTCGCCGAGCAGCGCCTCGAGGTTGCGCACGGGCCGCAGATCGACCTGCGATCCAGGCAAGAATGCCTTGACGCCGATGTCGACCGAAAGACCGCCCTTGACGCGCGCCACGATCGTCCCTTCGACGGCCCGCTCCTGGTCGAACGCGTTGCTGATCTCGTCCCAGACCTGCAGTCGTTCGGCTTTCTCTTTCGAGAGGATCAGCTGCCCGTCTTCGTTCTCGACCTCTTCGACGAGGACTTCGACCTCGTCACCGACCTTGACGGTGACGACGCCTTCCTCGGTCATGAATTCCCAGGCAGCGATCATGCCCTCGGATTTGAAGCCGATGTCGATCTGGATCCACTCGTCGTCGATCGAAAGGACGCGGCCCTTGGCGATTTCGCCCTCTTTGAAGGTGCGCTCGCTGCTGCCAAACATGGCCGCAAAGCTGCCGCTCGCTGCCGATCCGGTATTGGTTTCAGTCATCTATCTCTGTTCTCGTTGTTTCCCTGGCGAACGCCCGCGACATGCGGGCCGTGCGATCCGGGATGTTTCATTTCGTCGGGTCCACCGCAGAATCGCGGGCGGCGCCGGAGGCGACCTCCGCGAGCCGTTGGCGGGCCGTGTGAAGCAAACGTTCGAGCGATTCGGAATCGCCCTCCTCGAGCACCCGGGCAAGTCGTGCCAGCGATGCGGAGAAATGATTCAGCGGACCCGAGAGGGCCTTGCCGTTGAGCGACAGGATCTCGCCCCAGAGCTCGGCATCGCTCTGGGCGATGCGCGTGAAATCGCGGAAGCCGCCCCCGGCGAGCTCGCCGACCCGGGTCGGTGCGCTGCGCAGCGCATCGGCGAAGGCAAACGCAACGAGGTGCGGGAGGTGGCTCACCCAGGCGACCTCCTCGTCGTGGGCGCAGGGCGTCCTGCGCGTGACGCGGGCGCCGAGCGCCGTCCAGAACTCTTCGACGCGCCGTACGGCTCCGGGATCCTGCCCGGCGCGGGGAGTCACGACACAGGACGCCCCGACGAAGAGATCCGCTCGCGCATGCTCGGGGCCGCGCAAATGACTCCCCGCCATCGGATGCGAGCCGACGAACTCGACCCCTTCGGGCAGCAGCCCCGGCAGCAGCTCGACGACGCTCGCCTTGACGCTGCCGACGTCGGTCACGATGCAGCCCGGCGTCAAATGCGACGCGATGTCGGCGACGACCCGCGCCATCGAGCCGACCGGTGTTCCGAGCACGACCAGGTCCGCCCCGACTACGGCCTCGGCAGGCGTCGCGATCGAATCGACGATCCCGGACTCGAGCGCGAAGCGAAGCGGAGCCTGTCTTCGCGCCGCCCCGACGACCTCGCGCACGAGACCGCGTGAACGCGCCGCGGCGGCGACGGAGCCGCCGAGCAGGCCCAGGCCGACGACCGCGAGCTTCTGGAAGGCGTAGCCCTTCATGGTCGCACGCCCCGCTTCTCGAGGATCTCGCCGAGCGCCTTGATGAAGCGCTCGTTCTCCTCCGGCAGGCCGATCGAGATCCGGACGTGGTCCGGGAGACCGAAGCCGCGCATCGGCCGTACGATCACGCCCACGCCGAGCAGCGCGTCGTACACGTCGGCGCCGGTACGCGCGAGAAGGAAATTCGCATCGGTCGGCCAGGTCTCGATCCCGAGGCGGGCGAGCTCGGCGGCGAGATAGACGGCACCCACCGCATTGATATCGCGTGTGCGACGGAAATGCTGATCGTCCTCGAGCGCCGCGAGCGCCGCGACCTCCGCGAGCCGGTTCACGTTGAATGGATGGCGCGCGCGCTCGAGATAGCTCGCGAGCTCTCGGTCGCAGATGCCATAGCCGATGCGGATCCCGGCGAGCCCGTAGATCTTCGAGAAGGTCCGCAGGATCACCGTCCCCGGCCGGCGCGCGGTGAGCGGGATCGTGTCCGGAAAATCCGGGCGGCGGACGAATTCGTAATAGGCCTCGTCGATCGCGAGCACCACGTCCGCCGGCAATGCCGCGACAAAGCGATCGAAGGCCTCGGCGCCGACGCTCGTGCCGGTCGGATTGTTCGGATTGCAGATCATCACGACCCGCGTGCGGGGCGTGATCGCCGCGAGCATCGCGTCGAGGTCGTGGACGAGATCGCGGGTCAAAGGCACGGCGACGCCCTGGGCGCCCATGCCCTGTACGACGATCGGGTACATCGCGAACGACGGCCACGCATAGACGACCTCGTCGCCCTCGCCCATCAACGTCTTCGCAATCAGCTCGAGGATCTCGTCCGCACCGGCGCCGAAGACGAGCTGATCGCCGCCCACGCCGAGCTTCTTCGAGAGCGCGGCTCGCAGGGCGAAGCTCGCGCCGTCCGGGTAGCGGTGGATCTCCGCCGCGGCCCGGCGCATCGCCTCGACGGCGAGCGGCGAGGGACCGAGGGGATTCTCGTTCGACGCGAGCTTGATCGAGCCGCGGATGCCGAGCTCGCGCTCGAGCTCTTCGATCGGCTTGCCCGGCACGTAGGGCGCGAGACTTCGAATGTACGGCTTGACGCGATCGGCGAGACTCATCGCTGCTCCGGAGCTTGCGGGTCAGGAGAATGAGGCTGCACGCCCGAGACGACTTCGAGAGCTCTCGGAAAGGAGCCCAGGATCTTGTGGGAGGCCGATACGCGCGCCGCTTCGTCGAGGGCCCTGCCGACCTTCGCGTCCTGCTGATGGCCCTCCATGTCGACGATGAAGATGTACTCCCACGGCTTGCCCTTCATGGGCCGGGACTGCACGGCGGTGAGGTTGACGCCGTGGCGGGCGAACGGCCCGAGCAGATCGTGGAGCGCCCCCGCTTGATCGCGGCGGACGGTGAATACGGCGCTCGTCAGATCCTGGCCTGAAGGCGCCGGGGTCTCGCGGCCGATGACGAGGAAACGCGTGGTGTTGCCGCGTTGATCCTGGATGTTCGAGGCGATCGGAATCAGGTCGTAGACCTCCGCCGTGACCTCGGAGCCGATCGACGCGACCTTCGAATCCGCATGGGCGAGCTGGGCTGCGGCGGCCGTGCTCGTCGTCTCGACGGTCTCGATGCCCGGCAGATGGGTCTCGAGCCAGCGGCGACATTGCGCCAGGGGCTGCGGATGGGAAGCGACCCGTTGGATGTCCTCCGTCCGTCCGGTTCGGGACATCAGATGCTGCGCGATCTCGAGCTTGATCTCGCTGCAGATCGTGACGTCCGTCTCGACCAGCGCATCGAAGGTCACCGTAATCGGACCCTCGATCGTGTTCTCGACGGGCACGACGCCGAAATGCGTATCGCCACGCTCGGTCAGCGTAAAGACGTCGCGCATGTTCGTCACGGGCACCAGATCGACCTGGGCGCCGAACTGCCGGCTCGCGGCCTGGTGGCTGAAGGTGCCGTCCGGACCGAGGAAGGCGACACGAACCCGCTCTTCCAGGGAGCGCGTGGCCGAAATGATCTCGCGGAAGACGTGGGGAAGCGCCGCACTGGGAAACGGTCCGGGATTCGCGGCGATCAGCGCCCGGACGAGATCTCGCTCGCGCGCGGCGACGTAGACCGGTCCATTGCGACCGCCCTGCTTGAGCTCGCCCACGCGCTTCACGCAGCGAGCCCGTAGATTCAGCTGTGCGAGGATGGCCGCGTCGATGCCGTCGATCTGGCGGCGGAGCGTCGTGAGCTCGTCGGCAATCTCTGGCGATGACGCCGGCAACGAAGCCGACGGAGGCTCCGAGCGCGATCCGGGGGCCATCGTCTTCGGGTGCTCGCTTCGGGGCTCGTCGTCCGTCTTCGGGCGCAGCGGCATCACGAGCAGTTCCGGTCACCTTCGCGCGGCGCCGCGGGGATCGCGTCCGCGTGTTCCAGGCATCAGCCGGAGCGCGGTGCGTGGCGGTGGCGTGCAGGCGGTTGGGTCCGGCCGGGCAGCTCACTCGACTCTCGAGCAATCTTCCTCGACCCGGCGCGCGGCGAGTGGCCACACGCGGACGGTCATCGTCGGCTGAAAACTGGCTAACCCCTTGAAAATGAAGCGGCATCTTATCCGAGGGGTCGCGGGGTGGCAATTCCGGAAAGTCGGATTCCCCTCTAAAAGCAAGGGCTTAGTGCCAATCAGCGGCCGGGCACCCGCGAGGCCCCCGGACGAGGGCCGAAAACTCGTCCTAAGTCATTGAAATCCGTCGCGTTTTCCAGCCGAGCCATCAAGTCCCCGGGCTTCCGCGTCGATACGCCAGGCGAACCCGAACGCGCGAGGCGCGATGCCGAGACCCCTCTCCCACTCCGACGAGATCGAGGGCGTGAAGGCCCGCCGCCCAACGGCTTCCTTCAACAGCGTCTCGACCCGCATCATCGTCTGCGTCTTCGCGGCGACCCTGCTCTCGACCCTCGCGGTGAGCGGGCTCTGTATTCGAGCCATCCACGGCGACCTCGCGGGCCGACTCGTCGATGGGTTCGCAGTCGCGGCGGGCGAGCGAGTCCAGGCCTGGTCGAAGCGAAAATCGGAGCTGACCGAGCTGCTTGCGGCGAGCGCCGCCGTCGGGACCCCCTGGCACGCCGAGCTCGCTCGCGCGCGTGCGGATATGGACGCGCGCGCTGCTCTGCGATGGGAGGATGCCGAAGTCCCGGCTGCGACGGCACGCTCCGTGGACTCCTTCGTCGACGGCGAGCTCCCCGCCCCCCCGCTGGCTCTGGCCGAGCACTTCGACATCCTCGTGTTCGGCCATCCCGATGCCCTCGCATCGACGGCGGATCGATGCATCGCCCTCGAGGCCGACGTGCCCGGCGAGAATGCAGGAATCCTCGGCCACCTGGTCGGCTGCGTTGCGCGCGACGAGCTCACGAACCTGCTTCGCCCCGGCCCAGGCAGCCCGCCCTCGACTCGCTTCCTGGTCGCCAATCTCGGCGGCGTCGTGCTGGCCGGCGCCGGTCCGGGCGCGCCGACGCGGTTGTCCCAGGCGCTCCCGATCGCCGATCTGATCGGTCACGGCACCGCCTCGCTCGCCCACTACTCCGACGCCGCCGGCCGCGCACTCGTCGGGCTCGCCATGCCGCTCGGGCGCACGGGCTGGTTCCTCGCTGTCGAGACCGAGCACGCCCACGCGTTCGCGCCTGCGATCGAGATCACCCGGACGATCTTCATCGTCGCCGTGGTCGTCGTGATCCTGTTCAGTGTCCTCGCCCATCAGATCACGGCCGCGATCATGCAGCCGATCCACGCCCTCTCGACCGGCGCCCAGCGGATCCTCGACGGGCAGACCGACCACCAGATCCCGCTGCCCGCGATCCACGACGACGAGCTCGGACTCCTGACGCGGACCTTCAACGCCATGATGCAGAAGCTCCACAGCAATCAGATCGAGATCGAGCGGGATCGCATCCGCCTCGCCGAGAAGAACGACGAGCTCCAGAGCGCGAACGAGGTGCTCAATCAGCTCTCGATCACCGACGGTCTGACGAAGCTCCACAATCACCGCTATTTCCAGGACCACCTGACACGCGAGATCAAGCGCGTATCGCGGACGAGCTCCCCGCTCTCGTTGATCCTGCTCGACATCGACGACTTCAAGCAGCTCAACGACACCTTCGGACATGCCGCCGGCGACGAGGTCTTGATCAGCCTGGCCTCGATCATGAACGAGAGCGCCCGGGAATCCGATTTGATCGCACGTTACGGCGGCGAGGAGTTCGTGATCCTGATGCCGAATACCGACCTGCCCGGCGCCGTCCATCTCGCCGAGAAGATCCGCATGACGGTCGAATCGACGCGTCTCATCATCGGCGACCGGATGAAGCCGACCGATTTCACGATCTCCCTCGGCGTCGCCCTCTTCAAGGGCAATCGCCGGGAGTTCTTCGCCGAGGCGGACCGTGCGCTTTACCGCGCGAAGGCCGCGGGCAAGAATTGCGTGATCATCGCCGGATCGGAATCGCCGGGGCTCTCGTGAGCCCGGCTCGCCGACTCCCTTGAGGCCAGCGCACGCTTTCGCGATGCTCTCGACATGAGCTGCATCCTGGGTTTGACCGGCGGCATCGGAACGGGCAAGAGCACCGTCACCCGCATCCTCGCCTCCCTCGGCGCCACCACGATCGACGCCGACGCCATCGTCCACGAGCTCCAGGCGCCCGGCCAGCCGATGTTGGCCGAGCTCGCCGCCGCCTTTGGCGAGGGGGTCCTCGACGTGGGCGGGGCCCTCGATCGCAAGGCCCTCGGCGCCATCGTGTTCCGGGACGAAAAGGCCCGGGCACGGCTCGGCGAGATCGTCCACGCGCCGGTGATCGGCGAGATGATGCGGCGGGCCAGGGCCGCGGTGGAACGGGGCGATCCGCTCGTGGTGCTCGACATTCCGCTGCTCTTCGAGGGCCGCGTCTCGGGGCGCGGAAGCGGGGCCCTGATGCATTTCGACGCGACCGTCTGCGTCTGGGTCGACGAAGCGGTTCAGCTCGCACGAACGATGTCGCGGGATGCCTGTGACGCGGACGAAGCGCGGCGTCGGATGGCAGCGCAGCTCCCGATCGACCAGAAGCGCGCGCTGTCCGACTACGTGATCGACAACTCGGGCACCCCGGAATCGACGCGGGCCCAGGTCGTGGCGCTCGTGCGCAAGTTGACCGACGGCAAGCTCGGGGGCCCGCTCGGCGAAGAAGGTGCGGCGGACGCCCCTCTTCCTTCTTCGCAAGCTTGATCAAGAGCTCGGTCAAGAGCACGGTCAACCGCGAAGCGACGCCTTCAGCTCCTCGATGAAGCGAGCGACGTCGTCTACGGCCTCAGTCTTCGAGGATGCCCGCTCGATCCGGTCGACGATCGCGCTGCCGATCACGACGCCGTCGGCATAGGTCGCGATTCGCTTCGCTTGCTCCGCCGTCGAGACGCCGAAGCCGACGCAGACCGGAATGTCAGAGAGCGACTTCGCATAACGAACCTTTCCCTCGATCCCCTGCGAGAGAGTGGCCCGCGCGCCCGTCACCCCCTGCAGTGATACGGCGTACAGGAAGCCCCGCGTCTCGCGCACGAGATACGCCAGCCGCTCGAGCGGTGTCGTCGGCGCGGCGAGCAGGATCGGATCGATCCCCACCGCTCGACACGGATCGAGCCAGGGCTTGCCGTCCTCGGGCGGAAGGTCGGGAATGATGATGCCGTCGACGCCCACCTCGGAAGCCGCCTTCGCGAACGCCTCGCCCCCCATGGCGTGGATCGGATTCGCATAGCCCATCAGCACGAGCGGCTGCTCGACCCGGGCTCGCAGCCGGTCCACGAGTCGCAGGATCGCGCGCAGGCTCGTGCCACGCGCGAGCGCACGGCTGCTCGAGCGCTGGATCGTCGGCCCCTCCGCGGTCGGGTCCGAGAAGGGGACGCCGAGCTCGATCACGTCGGCCCCCGAACCGGCCATCGCCAGCACGAGCGCTTCCGTCGTCTCGAGGTCGGGATCGCCCGCCGTCAAGAACGGCACGAGTGCCCGCTCGCCGCGGCGGCGGAGCTCGAGGAATTTCGCCGCGATCCGTCCGGTCCTCTGGGCTCCCGAGCGAACGTTCGAGCCGCCAGCGGGGTCGGCGGGGGGCGATTGCGGAACCATGTCAGTGCGCCCCCCGCTTGCCTTCGGCCAGGATCTTGCGCACCTCGTCGACGTCCTTGTCCCCGCGACCCGACACGTTCACGATCATGATCTGGTCGCGCCCGAGGGTCGGCGCGAGACGGAGGACGTGGGCGATGGCATGGGCACTCTCGAGCGCCGGAATGATGCCCTCGGTCCGCGACAGACGTTGGAAGGCGTCGATCGCCTCGTCGTCGGTGGCGACGACGTACTCGGCGCGACCGACTTCCTTGAGGTAGGCGTGCTCCGGCCCGACGCCGGGATAGTCGAGGCCCGCCGAGACGGAGTGGGCCGGAAAGATCTGGCCGTCGTCGTCGGAGAGGACCAGCGTCCGTTTGCCATGAAAGATCCCGGGAACGCCTGCCGCCAGCGTCGCGCCGTGCCGGCCGGACTTGAGACCCTCTCCGCCCGGCTCGACACCGATCAAGCGAACGCCCTCGTCCTCGATGAAGGGATGGAAGAGGCCGATGGCATTCGAGCCCCCCCCGACGCAGGCGACGAGCACGTCGGGCAGCCGGCCCTCGACGGCGAGGATCTGCTCGCGGGTCTCGATGCCGATCACGCGCTGGAAATTGCGAACCAACGTCGGATACGGATGGGGACCCATGACCGAGCCGATGCAGTAGTAGGTCGACTCGACGTTCGTGACCCAATCGCGCATCGCTTCGTTGATGGCATCCTTGAGCGTCTGGGATCCGCTCGTCACCGGAATGCAACGCGCTCCGAGCAGCTCCATCCGGAAGACGTTGAGCGACTGACGCCGCACGTCCTCGGCCCCCATGTAGATCTCGCAGTCGAGTCCGAGCAGCGCCGCGGCCGTCGCCGAGGCGACGCCGTGCTGACCGGCGCCCGTCTCGGCGATGATCCGCTTCTTCCCCATGTGGCGGGCGAGCAGCGCCTGGCCGAGGACGTTGTTGATCTTGTGGGCCCCCGTGTGGGCGAGGTCTTCGCGCTTGAGATAGATCCGTGCGCCCCCGAGCTCCCGCGTCAGGCGCGCGGCGTAGGTGAGCGGCGTCGGACGACCTGCGTAGTTCTTCAGCAGACCGTCGAGCTCGGCCTGGTAACCAGGCTCGGCGAGGATTCGCGACGAGGCCTCGATCAGCTCGTCGAGGGCGGCGACCAGCATCTCGGGGACGAAGCGCCCGCCGTACGGACCGAACATGCCGCGCGCATCAGGTTCACTCTTCACTTCGCTTCTCCCGCATCCTTCTCGGACTCGAGCTCCGACTCGCGCTGCCGCACGGCCTCGACGAACGCGCGCATGCGCGCCGGATCCTTGCGGTAATTCTCGCCCTCGACCCCGGTGGCCACGTCCACGCCCCAGGGCAGGATATCCCCGACGTCGGCGAGCGCCGAGGCGACGTTCTCCGGCGTGAGACCTCCGGCGATGATCACGTCGTAGCCCTGCGCGATCAGGCCCTCGGCCTCGCTCCAATCCCAGGCCTTGCCCTGCCCGCCTCCCTGATGCGGGTGGTCGAGGAGCAGGATCGATCCGGGATAGGTTCGCGCGGCCTCTTGATCCGCCCCCTGGATCGCCTTGATCGTCGGTAGATCGACGGCTTCGACGTCTTCCTCGTTCTCGTCGCCGTGGAATTGGACGCGTTCGAACGGAACCCGGCGGAGGATCGCGTCGATCTCGTCCCACTGCGCGTCCCTGAACAGCGCGACGCGCTCGACGTCGAAGCCTTCGAGGGCCTCGCAGATGGCCTGCGCCTGCTTGACGTCGACCTGACGCGGGGACCCGGGAACGAAGTTCACCCCGATCAGATCCGCCCCCGCCTTCACCGCCTCGAGCGCGTCCTCGGGGTGCATCACTCCACAGATCTTGATCCGAACGATTCCGCTCACGTTGGCCTCCGCAATGCTGCGAGCGCCCTGCCCGGATCGGGCATGCGCATCAGGGATTCTCCCACCAGAAAACCTCGGGCGCCGGCGCGCGCCAGTCTCGCCACGTCCGCCGGACCCGCGATCCCGCTCTCCGCGACGAGCACGACCTCGGGATCGGCGATCCGCGCGGCCAGCCGCTCCGTCGTTGCCAGATCCACGTCGAAGCTCTTGAGATTGCGGTTGTTGACGCCGACGAGCTTCGTTCCGATCGCGAGCGCACGTTCGAGCTCCGCCTCGTCGTGAACCTCGACGAGCACGTCGAGCTGCAAGCCGCGAGCGTAGGCGTGGAGCGCCGCCAGGTCCGCGTCGGACAGGGCCGCCACGATCAGCAGGATCGCATCTGCCCCGCAGACCCGGGCCTCGTCGATCTGGTAGCGGTCGATCACGAAGTCCTTGCGCAGCAGCGGCGTCGTCACCGCCGCTCGGACCTGTCGCAGGATCTCGAGGCTGCCGCCGAAGAATTTTTCGTCCGTCAGAACCGAGATCGCCGCGGCACCCGCCGCCTGATAGGCGAGCGAGATCTTCTCCGCGTCGAAGTCCGCGCGGATCAGACCCTTGCTCGGCGATCTCCGTTTGATCTCCGCGATCACCGCCACCCCCGAGCAACCGAGCAAAGCGTCGCGGAGCCCCGTGACGGGACGCTCGACGCCGCGGGCTTCCCGCGCGAGGTCATCGGCGCCGACACGTGCCTTCGCTGCGCTCACCTCATGCGCCTTGTGGGCCAGGATTTCGTCGAGCACGTTCATGTCCGTCGTGCCCCGCCGGCGGTCGCCTGGCGCGGTGCCTCGCCGAGAGCCTCGCCCGAACCCTGGCCGAGAGTCGACTCGAGGACCGCGACCTCGTTTCTGGCGCGAGCCGTCGCCTCGCAGAGCGCGTCGAGCCGCGCCCGCGCCGCGCCGCCGTCGATGCTGCGTGCCGCACACGCGATGCCTTCGGCGAGCGAGCCCACGGCTTCGACCACGAAGAGCGCAGCCGCCGCATTGAGCAGGACGATGTCCCGCCGAGGTCCCATTTCTCCGGCCAGGATCGCGCGCGTGATCGCGGCGTTCTCGGCCGCGGAGCTGCCCTGTAGATCGGTGAGTCGAGCCCGTGGCAGGCCCAGCTCGAGACCGTCGATCCGGATCCGTTCGACGCGCCCTCCGCGCACGAGCGCCGCCTGGTTTCCGGCGGTCGTCGTCAGCTCGTCGAGGCCGTCGTCGCCGTGAACGACCAGCGCGCGCACCGCCCCGAGTCCCGCCAGCACCGCGGCGAGTCGATCGACGAGCTCTTCGCTGAAGACGCCGACGACCTGGTAGCGCGCGCCGACCGGCGAGAGCAGCGGCCCGAGTAGATTCAGGAACGTGCGGATCCCGAGCTCCGCGCGCAGCTTGGCCACGTGGCGGAAGGCCGGATGCGCGGTGCGCGCGAAGAAGACGCCGATCCCGATTCGGTCGAGGATCCCGGCGCAGGTATCGATCGGGAGGTCGATCTCGACCCCGAGCGCCTCGAGGACGTCGAAGCTTCCCGAACGGCTCGACGCCGCGCGATTGCCGTGCTTGGCGACCGGGACGCCCGCGCCGGCGACGACGAAGGCTGCGGTCGTCGAGATGTTGAAGGTATCGATGCCCGAGCCGCCGGTCCCGCAGGTGTCGATGGTGCGCGGATCGCGGACCGCCGCGGTCACGGCCCGCGCACGGAGCGTCTTCGCGGCGGCGATCAGCTGGGGAACCGTCTCGCCCCGCATCCGCAGCGCCACGAGAAAAGCCGCGGTCCTCACCTCGGATACGTCCCCGTCCATGATCTCGCCGAGAGCCCGAGCGAGGCGCTCCGGATCGAGAACGCGCCCCTCGACCAGATCCCCGATCGCAACCTGGACCTCGCTCGTCATGAGCTGTCTCGCGTACGGCAGATCGCGAGGAAGTTGCCGAGCAGGGCCTTCCCCTGGTCCGTCATGATCGACTCGGGGTGGAACTGCACCCCTTCGATGGGGAGCTCGCGGTGGCGCACGCCCATGATCTCGCCGTCCGCCGTACGGGCGGAGATCTCGAGGCAAGCGGGCATGCTGGATTCTTCGATCACCAACGAGTGGTAGCGAGTTGCCTCGAAGGGGGACGGCAAGCCTCGAAACACGCCGCGGCCGTCGTGCTCGATCTTCGAGACCTTGCCGTGCATGATCGAGCGTGCACGCACGATACGGCCTCCGAAGGCCTGGCCGATCGACTGGTGACCGAGACAGACGCCGAGGACCGGGAGCCCCGCCGCGGCGAAGCGCGGAATCGCCTCGACGGAGACGCCCGCCTCGTCCGGCGACCCGGGGCCCGGCGAGATCACCAGTCCGTCGCCCGCGCGGGAGAGCAGGACGTCGACGGTCGCGTCGTCGTTGCGCACGACCTCGATCTCCGCCCCGAGCTCGCCCAGGTATTGGACGAGGTTGTAGGTGAAGGAGTCGTAGTTATCGATCATCAGGAGGCGGGTCGTCGACATGACGTGACTCAGTCCATGCCTTCCCGGGCCAGATCGATCGCGGTCAGGACCGCCCGGGCCTTGTTGATCGTCTCCTCGAATTCGTACTCCGGAGTCGAGTCGACGACGACGCCCGCGCCCGCCTGCAGTGTGATCTTGCCGTCCTTGGCGACCATGGTCCGAATCGTGATCGCCATGTCCATGTTGCCCGAATAATCGAGATACCCCGCGCAGCCTCCGAAGAAGCCGCGCCGCACCGGCTCGAGCTCGTCGATGATCTCCATCGCACGCACCTTCGGTGCCCCCGAGAGCGTGCCGGCCGGAAACGTGGCCCGCAGGACGTCGAGCCAGTCGAGGCCCGGACGGAGCTCGCCGTGGACATTCGAGACGATGTGCATGACATGCGAATAGCGCTCGACCACGGCGTACTCATCGACCGAAACGCTTCCGATCTTGGCGACGCGGCCCACATCGTTGCGGCCGAGATCGACGAGCATCAGGTGCTCTGCACGCTCCTTGGGATCGGCCAGCAGATCCGCCTCGAGCTGCCGGTCCTCTTCGGGCGTATGACCCCGCCAGCGGGTTCCCGCGATCGGTCGCACATCGATCCGCTCGCCGTCGAGGCGGACCAGGATCTCCGGCGAGGAGCCGACCAGGACCGCGTCTTCCATGCGGATGAAGAACATGTAGGGGCTCGGGTTGATGACCCGCAGATGGCGATAGATCGAGAACGGATCGACCTGCAGCGGCAGCTGGAACTGTTGGGCGAGCACGACTTGGAAGATGTCGCCGGCCTCGATGTACTCCTTCGCGCGCTTCACGATTTCGTGGAAGGCGGACTCCGACAGGCTCCGTTCGACCTCCATCGGGGCGCGTACGGCTGGACGACGAGGCTCGGCCTGGAGGGGCGTTCGCAGGCGTTCCACCATCGTCTCGAGCCGAGCGTTCGCCGCGGCGTAGGCGCTGCGGACATCCTCGTCCGTCGAGATCTCGGCGTGGATCGCGATCAGCGCCGTATGGCGCACGTTGTCGTAGACGACCACGTATTCCGGCAGCACGAAGAAGGCGTCGGGCAGGCCCACCCGGTCGGGATTCGAATCCGGAATCGCCTCGACGAAGCGCACCCAGTCGTAGGCGATCATGCCGACCGCACCGCCCAGGAATCGCGGCAGCGCGGACCCTTCCGGCTTCACCGCCGCGAAGGCCCGGAGTCGCTCCCGCAGCACCTCGAGCGGATCCCCCTTGGCGGTCAGGACCTCGGTCCGACCTGCCTCGCTCCATTCGACACGGCTCCCGTAGGCTCGAAAAGTGGCGCGCGCACCGACGCCGAGAAAGCTGTAACGCGCCCACTTCTCGCCCCCCTCGACCGACTCGAGCAGGAACGCGGTCCGGCCGTCATCGAGCTTGCGGAACAGCGAGAGCGGCGTGTCGAGATCGGCGAGGATCTCGCGCAGGACGGGGACGTGACGACCCCGGCGGGCGAGCTCTTCGAATTGCTCGGGCGATGTGCGGAGCACGAATCTCTCTGGTCCGCCGCCGCAGAGCGACGCCTCGGACCGGTCGGGGGCCAAAAAGCCCTTTGACTTTAGGCGCTTGAAGCCGTCGGGGCAAGCAACGCCCGACCGCTCGAGGCGGGGGTCAGAAGTTGAGGCCGGCCCCGATGCCGCGGTCGAAGAGATTGCTCTCGTCGTCTCCGAGCCCGAGGAAGCGGATCTGGAAGCCCGCGCCGATGTCGGCACGGCGCTCCTGGAAGACCTCCGCGGCGACCCCCCAACAGCGACACTTCGAGACGTACTCGAGCATGCCGCGGTTACGCAGGAAGCCCTCCTTCTTGTCTGCCAGGGAGTAGATCGTCCGGTAGCTGATGCGAATCCGCGCGCTCAGCTCGAGCCGCGCGTTCAAGTCGAGCTGGTTGAGCACGGTGTCGCCGACGCGTTGGCTCGAGGTATCGCCGCGCACGGTCTCGAAGAACTCCGGCAGGCGCCGCAGGTAGCGGTAGCGCGTAGAGAGATCCATGCGACGGATCCAGGCATTCTCGACGGGGAGGGTCAGGTTCAGCTCGGCCTCGCCCTCCTTCACCGCCCGCGTCTCTGGATTGAATGCCCCGCGCACCCGGGAGCCAACCGGGCCAACCGGAAACCACCGCCCCTCCGCGATCAGATTTCCGAGCCCGTCGTCGCCTTGAAAATTCCAGTCGACGGCCGTGACGAGATCCGCGCGCAGGCGCGGCGCTGCGCCGCCCCGTTTGCGGGTGAAGAATCGCTGACCGAGCCCGAGCACGAGCTGGTTCATGTCGTCGATCCGATCCGATGGGTCGCGGGTCACGCTCTCGAGCGAGAGGGTCCGGAAGCGGGTCTGCTCGACGGATCCCTGCGGCACGAAAAGCGGGTTCTGGGACTGCTCGCGATCCAGGAGATCGTCGGTGACGAACGCCCAGCCCACTCGGGGCTCGAGCACGTGGCGAACCGCGCCGCCACCCGGCGTCGTGAAGTCCCGGGCGATGCGACTCTTCAGGTCTGCCCGGGCCGTCGCGAGGCCCCGTTCGGCGAATTGCTGCGCGCTCGACTGATAGAGCGACTGGCTCCAGCCGATCTCGGGCGTGAACTCGAGCAGGTCTCCGATCGGAGTCGGCCGCGCGAAGCGCGGATGGACCACCATCCTCGAGCCACGCTCGGCCAGCGGCTCGCCGGGCTGGAAGATGCCGTCGCCCTCCCCGTCCGAATTGACGCCATCGAGTCGCCCATCGAAGCCGAAATCGTAGAAGCGCCCGTTGGTGCGGTTCGGCCTGGGGACGACTCCGCCCGGAATCAGCCCGCGGAGCTCCGACTCCGTCGTCCGAAGACCCGAGAAATGGATCACCTCGGTGTCGACGCGCGCTTCGAAGCCGAGCGGGCCGCGCAAAGCTCCCGGCTGGACGTCGCCCCGCACCTCGGCGAAGCGCTGCAAGGCGAACTCGTCGCGGTCCTCGAAGGTCGAGCCCTGCAGATCGTCCGCATAGCGCGCGCCGACCATCGCCCCGAAGCCCCCGCCGTCGCCGAAGGCGCGCGCGACGTTCGTCGTCGACTCGACGAACCGGAACGTCTTCCAGGCTTGCAGCTCGGGAAAATCGTCGGCGTAGAGATTGTCCGACGACAGCTTGAGATCCGTCTGCCAGCGAAGATCGCCCGGCAGGAAATGGTCATGGGCCCAGAGCGCCGCCCAGCGGTCCCGGTTGAAGCTCGACTTCGCCTGGTCCGTCTGGTCGTTCAGCCCGGCCACGAAGACCTTCCCGCTCGACTGCTCGCCGAACACGTACTCGAGCTCGACGTCCTGCTTGTAGCCGCGATTGACGAAATAACGGGGTGTGAGCGTGACGTTGAGCTGTGGCAGGGCGGCCCAGAAGAAGGGGATCCCGAAGCCCGGACCGCCGCGTCCGCCGAAGGTGAAGCTCGGTAGCAGCAGGCCCGACTCGCGCTCGCTCTTGATCGGGATCACCATCCACGGAATCCAGAGCACCGGTACGCCGAGCACGTTGAAGGTCGAGTTCCTCATGCGCCCGTAGCCGCCGAGCTCGACGTCCGACCGCCCGGTCTCGATCTCCCAGGGGAGCCGTTTGCCGGGCTCGCAGCGACAGGTCGTGAAGACGCCGTCGTGGACGGTGAACGTATCCTTGCCGGTGCGAACCATCTCTTCGGCGCGCAGGCGGAAGCCGTCGCTCCCGGAGTCGAGGGAGACGTGGTAGAGGGTGCCCTGAAGCGTGTCCACGTCGAAGACCATGAAGGCCGCATTCAGACGGTCGGGTCCTTCGATCAGCTCGACGTCGCCCTCCGCGACGGCGACCCCCGTCTTCTTGCTGAAGGCGACCCAGCGGGCGGTCAGGGTGCGCCCCTGCTGCAGAACGTGGACGTTCCTTTCGGCGATGTAGAGATCCCGCTCGGCTTCGTAGCTGATCCGATCGGCGGTGATCTCGAAGGGCTCGCTCATGCGCGCGCGTTCTTCCGCGAACGCGGCGCGAGCGATGCCGCCGACCAGGATCCAGAGGACTGCGGCTATGGTGATCGCCCGCGACAAAGAGCCCCCGATGAGTGCGGGGGACCCTACCTGAGGGCCGGGGTCGCGGCCAAACCGAGAGGGGATTGGTTCAGGCCGAGGCCGCGAACCGGGTGAGCGCAGACCCGAGCGCCGCACAGTCGGGAACGACGATCTCGTCGCCCATCACGCGCACCAGCTTTTGATCCATCAGCTGGTGGAGCGCCTGGTACGTCTCGTGGAGCGTCAGCTGCGAGCCGACGGCGAGATCGCGAAGCGAGGTTCGCAGTCGAAGCTCTTCTTCGCAGTCCTTCACATCGGCCTCACCGACGAGATAACGAATCAGGGGACTGACGAGCTCGTCGAGTCCGAGCGCCGAGAGCTTGCGCTCCGCCGCGATCAGACGCGTCGCCAGACGTTGGATCAGGCGGATCGCGATCTCCGGCTGCTCGATGCACATCGCCTCGAGCGTCTCCCCATCGAGCTCGAGCAGCTCCGAAGGTCCGAACGACGCGGCTTGCGCAGTCCGAGGCTCCCCGAGCACGACGCTCATCTCGCCGAAGAACTCTCCGGGACCGAGCCTGGCGAGGACGCGCTTTCCCGCCGGCCCCTGGCGAGCGATCTCGACCTGGCCCGATTGGATGACGTAGAGGTGACTCCCTTCGTCGCCTTCCTCGAAGATGAGCTCGCCATCCGCGAATCCGCGTTCGAAAGTGCGGCGCACCTGGATCTGGGTCGACTCGCTGCGGTCCAGACTTTTCTCCAGATTCCTTTCGGAACCGCTGCCCGACCCGGCGTCGGCACGGCCTTCGGAGGATTTCGACGGGCCCACCAGGCGACTTGAGGCAGCGGGTAGGGCTCAGCCCTCGCCGGCAGCGGGTTGCCGGATCGCTTCGAGTCGCTCTTCGATCTCCTCCCGGCTCCAGACTCCGGTATGCCGCACCTGGATGCGACCCTCTGGGTCGATCAGGATCAGCGACGGGAATCCGAGGACCCCGTACCGCATGGCGAGCTCCTGGTCGCCGAAGGCGATCGGATAGTCGAAGCCCCGCTCCTCGACCCAGGCCGCCACCTGCGCCGCCGGGTCGGTATCGACGGAGATCCCGACGATCGCGAGGTCCTCCTGCCCGCGCTCGCGCCAGAGCACGTCGAGGATCGGCATCTGGACTTCACAGGGCGCACACCAGGTTGCCCAGAAGTCGAGGATCACCGTCTTCCCGCGCAGCGTGGCGAGGTCGACCTCGCCCCCGGCGAGCAGGGGCAGGACGAACGACGGCGCAGGACCAAGGGGCTCGAGCCCCACGCCCTGGGCGTTCTCGCCTCCCTCACAACCCGAGCCGAAGACCACGACGAGAGCGATCAGCCCGCCGATTCTCATGGAGCAGCGTCGCGGCCAGGAGACGGCGCACTTCATTGGAGCCAATCCTCGGCGCGAACGACGAACTCGCCGAGGAAGGCGAACTGGCTGTTGAACCAGGCGAGCTGATTGGTGACGAGCAGAACACCGACTCCGACGAGCAGCACGCCGGAGCCGATCTCGAGGGCGCGAAAATGGCGCTTCAGATGGCGCAGGGCGCTGAAGAAAGCGTCCAGGCTATAGCCTGCCACGAGGAAGGGGACGGCGAGGCCAGCCGAGTAGACCGCCAGCAATGCAATTCCCTGGAAGACCGTCTCCCGGCTTCCCGCCAGGGTCAGGACCGCTCCGAGGATCGGCCCGATACAAGGCGACCAGCCGAAACCGAAGCCGGCCCCGACGATCAAGGCGCCGGTGAAGCCCGGGGTTCCCTGGAGCTCGAAGCGCGTGTCGCGCAGGAGCCAACCGATGCGCAGCACACCCGCCATATGGAGCCCGAAGAGAATGATCGCGACCCCCGCGAGCTGCGCGATTCCCAGCTCGAAGCCGAGCACCTCGAATTGCCAGCTGCGCAAAGCCCGTCCCAGCGCGAAGGCCGATGCGCCGAGCACGATGAAGACGAGCGAGAAGCCGCAACAGAACCCGACACACGCCTCCATCACCTTCGCCCGTTGCGCCCGGCGCGAGAGCCCCGCCGCCACCGGCACGTCGCCGGCTTCGCTCGAAGACGGCTCGTCCGTCTTCGAGAGATCGTGCACGGAGATCCCCGAGATCAGCGATAGATAGGCGGGCATCAAGGGCATGACACACGGCGAGAGCACCGAGATCAGCCCCGAGGCGAAGGCGATCGGAATCTGGGTCAGCAGGTCGGACATGGATGAACCTGAGGTTCGCGCGTCGGCTCGACCCACGCCAGCAAGACGCCCCGCGCCCGATCGACGAGCCGGAGGGGCGGCGCTATCCGCGCCGCCTCCTCCCGCCCTCGAGCGGTTATGCCTCGCGACGCGCCGGGCTCCGCCGAAGACCTAGCTCCGCGAGCGGCCTACCAGCCCGAATCGCCGTAGGCGTCTGCCGAGTAGGAATCCTCGGACTCGGCTCCCGCGACGGGACCCGTCGCGATCGTCTTGGTCTCGACCGGCATGACGGAGGGATCCCGCCCGATGAATACGAGAGGCTCCTCGCCCCGCAGGATCTCAGGCGTGATGACATAGGTCCCGCGCAGCGAGCGGATGTAGACCTTGTCCGCGACCTCGGTATCCCCGGCCGTGAAGACCCAGGCAAGCGAGCCGATCACGAGACCGCCCATGGCGTAGATCAGCTTGACGGGGCTGTAGACCAGCGAGGACAGCGCCGCCGCGGCCCCCATGCCCGATTCCTTGCTGACTTCCTTCGTGTGCTCTCCGGCGAGCACGACCGACGGCGAAGCGAGCACACAAGCCGTGAGCCCCACTGCGAGCGCTCGGCGGAGCCCATTCCAAAGATCCCCACGAGCGATTCTCGCGAGCTCCGGACGCGCGCCAACGTTGCCCGAGCCGAAGCCCGAGCTCCAAGATGATTTGATCATGATCTGTCCAACCTCTCTCTGCTGTCCCGCCTGGCGTCAACGCGCAGTCGGTCCGAGCAGTCAATGCGGGCCGCAGGAAGACCCCGCACCCGCCCCTCACGTTCCCCCGAGAGGGAGTTTGGCGGATCTTGGGAGGGAGGCAAGGGAAGCGAGGCGGATGGGACCGGCGTCACAGACCGTCTTCTGTGTCGAGCAGGATCGTGACGGGCCCGTCGTTGACGAGCGAGACCTGCATCGCGGCGCCGAAGCGGCCGGTGACGACCGACACACCGAGCGCCTCCACCTCGCGCACGAGGGCTTCGAAGATCCCACGCGCGATCTCCGGGGCGGCCGCCTCGCCGAAGGAAGGACGGCGCCCTTTGCGCGCGTCGCCGTAGAGGGTGAACTGGGAAACCAGACCGATGGTGCCCCCAACGTCGAGGAGCGATCGGTCGAAGCGTCCCGCCTCGTCCCCGAAGATCCGGAGGCCGACGAGCTTGCGAGCGAGTCGCGGGACCTCGCTCCCCTCATCGTTCCGTCCGACGCCGACGAGCACGAGCAGCCCGCGGTCCATACGCGCGATGCAGGTCCCCTCGACCTCGACCTGCGCAGACAGGACCCGCTGGACCACGGCGCGCACGCGTCAGATCGCCCGCTGGTCCTGGAAACGACCGCGGTAGACCGCGCGTCCCTCGGTGCGCATCAACACGATCTGGCAGATCCGCACGCCGGGAACGATCTCGAGGGCGCGGCTCGAGACGTTGCTCATCTCGAGCACCTGGCGATTCGAGACGCCGGGCTGCACGAAGGCCGAGGTGACGTGGATCATCAGCCCGAGACGGGCGAAACGGCTGCGGCCTTCGAGGAATCCGCACAGATCGTCGGGCAAGGTGATCTGCTCGGCCGTGATGCCGTGGATCGTGACGCCGGGGTCGAGGCGGAAGGGGCCGTCGAGCGGGAGCACGCGGGTGTGGTCCCGGTAGTCGGTGTGGTCCTCGACGCGGATCGGAACGGAATCGTTCTCGATCGACCGGATCTCGCGGCCCAACGTCAGGTCGATGGAAGCGACGCCGACCTGGCTGCGCTCGAAGGGATCGATGCGGACTCGGCCGGAATCGATCTCGTGCAGGATCACGTCGCGGGTGAGCACAGTCATGGGGCGCGCATGATAACCTGCCCCGATGCCGCATCCATTCTTCGAGCTCGAGCATCCGATCGTGATCGGTCATCGCGGAGCCGCCGGCGAGCATCCGGAGAACACCCTCCTCTCCTTCGAAGCAGCCCTCGCGCAGGGGGCTTCGATCCTCGAGAGCGACGTCCACATCACGCGCGACGGGGTCCCGGTCCTGCTCCACGATCCGACCCTCGAGCGCGTCTGCGGCGCTCCCGGGGCCGCCGCGGATTGGACCTGGCAGGCGCTCCGCACGCTCGATGCCGGCGCCGGCTTTCGCGACGCGGACGGAAGCCAGCCCTACCTCGGACGCGGAATCCGGGTCGCCAGTCTGGCCGAGGCCTTCGAGCACTTCCCGAACGCCCGCTTCAACCTCGAGCTGAAATGCGAAGGCGAAGCCGTGCTCGCCGAAACGCTCCGCCTCCTCGAACGGCACGGCCGCGCCGACCGGACGCTGCTGACCGCGGGAGAGGACTCGATCATGCGCGGACTCCGGCGAGCGGTCGCCGCCGCGCGGGTGCGACCCGCCCTCGGCGCGAGTCTCTCGGAGGTCCTCGCGGTGATCGAGAGCGCGCTGCGCGGCGCGCCGATGCCAGAGGGCGTGATGGCGCTCCAGATCCCGGCGGAGTTCGCGGGACAGCCGCTCGTGACCGGAGCGCTACTCGATCACGCCCACGCGCACGCGGTCGAGGTCCACGTCTGGACGATCAACGAGCTCGCCGAGATCGAACGCCTGCTCGACCTGGGCGTCGATGGGATCGTCACGGATTTTCCCGGCCGCATGGCCCGGTGGCTCGGCGATGCCGCGCGAAGCTGAACCGGGCGTCGACCCGGTCTCGCCGTTCTTCCGGCAGCAGGAGAGCGCCCTCGTCGAGGCCGGCGCCGCGGGGCCCGTCCTCGATCTGGCCTGCGGTCGAGGGCGCCACAGCCTCGCGGCCGCGGCCCGCGGACTCGACGTCGTCGCCGTCGACCGCGACGAGGCCCACCTCGCCGAGCTCGACCGCGCGAGTCGGGGCCTCAGTGGTCGCGTCGAGATCTTCGCCGTCGACCTCGAAACCGGGCGGGTTCCCGTGCTCCCGCGCGGTCACTTCGCCGCGATCCTCGTCTTCCGTTACCTCCACCGCCCGCTTGCGCCGGCGATCGAATCCTGGCTCGCCCCCGATGGCCTGCTGCTCTACGAGACCTTCACCGTCACCCAACGCAGCCTCGGCTGGGGCCCCACGCGAGACGATTTCCTGCTCCAGCCCGGCGAGCTCCCTCGGCTCTTCCCGGGGCTCACCGTCGAGCACTTCGACGAGGGACCGACCGACGAGCCGAATCCGGCCGTCACGGCGCGACTGCGCGCGCGGCGGCCGCGCTAGTCGGTCGGCTGCGAGCTCACGCAGCCCCGTCCTGACCCTCGATCCGGGCCAGCGCCCACCGCGCATGCTCGCGAAGGAGCGCGTCGTCGCCTTCGGCAAAGCGTGAGATCGCCGGAGCCAGCGCGCGATCCCCGCTGTTGCCGGCGGCGACGAGCGCATTGCGCAACAGCCCCCGGAATCGGGTCCGGCGCAACGCGGTTCCGCGCGTGGCGGCCAGGAAGGCCGGCTCGTCGAGAGCGAGGATCCAGGCGAGCGAAGGCGACCGCCAGGCTTCGCGGGCCGCGAGGCGATCGCGAAGGCCGAGGGGATCGGCGAGGGGTCGCCGCGGCCGACTGCGATTCCACGGGCAGACCGTCTGGCAGATGTCGCAGCCGAACACATGGTCGCCCTGGGCTTCGCGCAAGCGCTCGGGGATGGGGCCGCGGAGCTCGATCGTCGTATACGACAGACAGCGCGTCGCATCGAGCACGTAGGGCTCCGGAAAGGCCTGGGTCGGACACGCGTCGAGGCAGGCGCGGCAGCTGCCGCAGTGGTCCACCACGGTCGCGTCGGCCTCGAGCTCGAGATCGCAGAGGACGACACCGAGCATCACGTGCGAGCCCAGCTCCGGGTGGATCAGGCAGGTGTTCTTCGCGATCCAGCCGAGACCCGCTCCCTCGGCGGCTGCCTTTTCGGCGACGGGACCGGTATCGACATAGCTCCGCGACCGGACCTCCCGGCCGGTCAGGGCAGGCAATGCCGCTTCGAGCGCCCGCATGCGATCGAGCAGGACGTCGTGGTAGTCGTCACCCCCCGCATAACGCGCGATGCGTCCCGTCCCCGGAACCCCCTCCGCCGAAGACTCCGACGATTCCGATGGGGCGCAGGCGAGGGCCCCGACGATCAGGGCCTTCGCCCCGGTCAGCACCCGCCGCGGGTCGATGCGTTCTTCGAGGCGCCGCTCGAGGTAGGCCATCTCGCCCGCGAATCCGCGGGAGATCCAATCGCGCAGGAATCGGGTTCGCTGGGTCGGCTCGGCCCCGCCGATTCCGACGGCGTCGAGCCCCAACGCGAGACCGAGCCCTCGGATCCGCTCTTCGAGGACGAGCGAATCGATCCCGCTCACGTCGACCGCCCCGACGCGGACGACGATTCGGGCCAGATGAAATGCAGGAGCCGTCCGAAGCCGAGCAAGCATACACAGCCCACGACATAGGTGGCTGCCCCCGCCCAGGCATGGAGCGGCCCCTCGGTCGCGAACTGGACGTCGACGCGAATGGCGAGCACGACCGTGAGGATGACGCGGGCGAGATTTCCGGCCAGCGCGATCGGAACGACCGCCGCGACCAGCGCGAGCCGCCGGCGCAGGGTCGACTCGGTGAAGTAGGCAACGAAGACGCCGATCGGGACGAGCGTGATGAGCGAGGTGATGCCGCTGCACGCCTCGGCCACGAAGAGCGACTCGTCCCCGGGCAGCGTGAGCACATTGCCCTCGCGAAAGATCGCGACGCCGAAGAGCTGCAGCAGCCGAACCGCCGCCGAGCTGACGATCAGCTGGAGCTCCACGATCAGCGGGGTCACCCAGGCCGGCGGCAACGGGATCATGAAGACCAGGTAGAGGAGCGGAAACCGGAGACGCGATACCCAACGCGGCCCGCGCAGCGCGAGCACGAGCGCCGCGACGGTCGCGACGAACACGACGCCCAGCAGACTCGCCTGCCCGACCACGTGCGCGGCGAGATACGCGAGCGCGCAGATCCCGAGCAGGATCCGCCCCACCCCGTTCGGCTCCACCGGGAGCAAGGCCAGCTCTTGACGGTGTGCCGTCGCCGCCCAGAGCGCGACGAACGGGACGAGGAAGCCGTGGGTCGCCGACTCCGACGCGTTCCAGGCTTCGGCCAGGATCGAGAGGCCGGGGAGCCAGGCGATCAGGACGAGCGCAACGACGCCCATCTCGAAGCGACTCACGTCAGCCCCCGAGCGAACACGGAGAAACGCACCCGGTGAATCCTCCAGCCCAGCGCTCGACACGGCCTCGTCTGCCCGAGCGATGGCGTCTCATCGGCAGCGATCGGATGCGAGCGGAGTGTTCAAGTCCCACTGGAACCCAACCGAAACCCGATCCATCGAGGTCTCCATATCATGACGTCCCCGGATTCTGGATCCCCCGCCAATGATTCCGGTCGATCCGGCCCCGTCGATCCGCTCGAGATCCGTTCGAACCCCCGAGTCGGAATCGATCTGCCCGTCGAATTCTTCTCCGGGGAATTCGCCGGTGCCCTACTCGGCCGCACCCGCGACATCAGTATCGGCGGGGCGTGCATCGCAACACAGTCCCCCTTCTCCTTCAAGTCGCTCCGGCGGATCGTATTCCGGCTTCCGACGCAGAATCTGACCCTCGATGCGACGGGATGCTGGCAACGGGAAGACCCGATCGAGAACCTCGTGCTGACCGGCGTCCTGTTCGAGAACCCGACCCCGGAGAATCTCGAGGTCGTCTGGAATCTGGTCCTCGACGCAGGCAAGAGGCTCGCGCGTTTCCTCTACGAACGCACCGCGCTGCGCGAGCTCGGCCTCGAGGAAGCGATGGGCCTCGCCCAGGTGACCCGGATCCGAACGCTGCAGACCGGGGACATGATCTACCGCCAGGGCACGCGCAATGCGGGCAGCGACTCGATCTACCTGATCGCCGATGGCAGCGTGACGCTGCAGGTCCGCATTCGGGACGCGATCGAGCAACCCATCTGCCAGCTCGGGACGGGCGACCTCTTCGGCGGCCTCCCGTTGCTGGCGGATCTCCCGCATGCGGAGTCGGCCGTCGCCAATTCTTCGCTCCGGCTGCTCGAAGTCGACGGCGCGGCCTTCCGTCACCTGCGCAGCATGAAGCCCTGGCTCGGTCACCGCCTCGGCGTGGCGCTCCTGCGTGTGCATGCGCAGCGCATGTCGCAGATCCTGGGACTCGCCAGCCGGACTCTCTGAGCCGATCCCGCTCTCGGGCTGGTATGCTCGGCGCCTTCCGCGGGATGCGGAGGGGAAGCGGCTTGATGGATTCCGACGTGCCGACGCGAGCCGACGCGAGCCTCGAAGCCCGCTTGATCTTCCTGATCGGTCCTCCGCGCTCCGGGTCGACGTTGTTGGCCCGCATGCTCGGTGCCCACAGCGCCGTCCACGCCCCCGAAGAGCCGCATCTGCTCACGCCGCTCGCCCACCTCGGTTATTTCTCGAGCGTCGAGTCCGCTCCCTACGACCCGGTCATCACGCGCCAGGCGGCACGCGCCCTGGTGGCCGGACTTCCCGGCGGCGAAGACGCCTATGTCGACGCGCTGCGCGCTTATACCGACTCGATCTACGGCGGCCTGCTCGCGGGCGGTCCAGGCCCTGCAACGCTGCTGCTCGACAAGACGCCGGCCTATGCGCTCAGCCTCGATTTCCTGACCCGCCTCTACCCGCGTGCTCGCTATGTCGTGCTGACTCGTCATCCGCTTGCGATCTGGTCCTCCTACGTCGACTCGTTCTTCGACGGCGACGACCGCGTCGCCCACGCGCACAATCCCCTCCTCGAACGCTATGTCCCCGCGATGGCCCGCTTCCTGCGCGAGGCCCCGGTCGCCCTGCACCGGGTTCGCTACGAGGAGCTGGTGCGCGATCCGGAGGGCCACGCCCGGGCTCTCGCCGAATTTCTCGGGCTCGAATTCGAGCCGGGCATGGTCGACTACGGGTCGGTGGGGGACGGGCCGCGGGAGTCCTCGCGCGGTCTCGGCGATCCGATGACGGTCGCCCGCGAGACCCGCGCCACGACCCGGAGCGTCGCCAAATGGGCCGAGGCCGCGACCGGGCGACCGGAGCGGGTCGCGGTGTACCGCGAGATCTTGGCACGATTATTCGACTCCGACCTCGAGACCTGGGGCCATCCCCGCGCGACGATCGAAACCGAGCTCGCGAGGATCGATCTCCGAGGGAGGCCGGCCCCCCGGCCCTCGCTGACCCGGTACACCGTCGAGCGCAAGCTGCTGGTGGCGCTTCGGCGCCGGATCCGGCCCGGCAACGGCCTCGGGAAGCTCGTCCGAAAGCTGCGCGAGATCTGCGACGTGCTGCTCCGCTGAGCCCCGGGTGGCGATGCAGACCGGGAGAATTTTTCGGTCAAGGCCCTCCAGGCCGTGCACGCACTTGGCGATTCCTGCTATAGGTGGAACCCATGGAAACACGCATCACCCACTCGGCGACCTCCTTCGGCGACTCGAACCGCTCCATGCAGGCCGGATCGGCCGCGGGAATCGCGGGCTTCGTGCGACCGTCCGCGCTCGAGATCTCGCTGTGCTGTGAGATCTCGGCCTACGCGCCGGACGGGGAAGACCTGCCGCTCTTCTAGTCGATCCCTGGGATCGCCTGAAGGGGTCGGAGAGCCTGAAGCGGATCGCTTCGGGCTATTCCAGTTAAAGGTCCCGATGAGTCATGGCGTCGCTTGCTTCTCCAGCGAGCGGACTTGAAGGACGTGCGCGGCTTTGCCGGCTCAGGGACCGGAGACACGCTCCACGAGTCTTCGTACGCTCGGATGGCCCGCGAGGGCCACCATGTCCCCCGCCTCGACCAGCGAGATGATCTCCGGGTCCTTCGCGATCTCGTTGAGCTCGGAATCGTGCTGGAGCCGGTGAACTTTCGGCGCCACCTCCGAGAGCACGGCTGCCATCGTGACCCGGAATAGGTCCCGGTCGTCGCGTGCCGATTCTCCGACCAGCCCGAGATCGGCGAACCGTCCCCGCATTTCGGGATCGTCGACGATCGAGCGCATCGCGGCGCGATTCATCGCGTAGTCGATCGAGCCGTTGGTGATGAGCGTCCAGAAGAGCCGGTCTCCGAAGAGCCCCGTCAGCCGCTCGTCCTCGAGCAGCCCCTTCAGCTTGCCGAGCGCGATTCCGGGCCGGGCCGTGATGCGCGCCGCCATCTGGCCCGCCGGTCCCGCATCGACGAGCGCCCGCGAAACGACTCCCTCGACGAGATCTCCGCTGGCTGCCACGGCCCGGGATTTGCCCGCGTCGGGCATCGCCGCGAGCCCTTCGACGGCCCCGAGATCTCGCGCCGCGTCGAGCCAGCTCGAGAGCACCGCAAGCAGCACGACGATGAGCCCCCCCCGCACCAATCCCACCAGGCCACCGATGCCGCGATCCCAGAGCGCCCGTCCCGCCTCCCCCTCGATCCGCACCCCATCCCAAGCGGTCGCGACGTCGCCGAGCGAGCTCGCGAGGAGCCAGGCGACGGCGAAGCCGAGCGTGCCCGCGATGGCCGGCGCGATCAGCGAAGGAACGACGAGCGTCGCAGCCACCCAGCTGGCGAGATGCGTGGCCGCGAACAACGCGCCGCCATAGCCCGCGAGCAACGCGATCAGTCCCGCCGCGCTCGCAACCGCGCCGCGCCAGGCACCGAACGCGATCAAGGCCAGCAGGATCGCCAGGAAGACCAGATCGAGCGTCATGGTCTCGCATCGTCGAGACGGGGCGACTGCTGAACGCCACGCTCCGCAAAAAAACGCCGCCGTACGCCCTCAGACCGGAAGGGGGGCCAGACCCGATCCAAGGGCGCGTCGCAGGGCGTCCTCGAGGGCAAAGACATGGTCATCGACGACTTCCATTTGCCGCAGCGCGGCGGCGAGCTCGAAGACGTAGTCGGCGTTCGCTCCGCTCGGCCCGTGGGCCAGCGCGACCTGCCGGGCGATCATGTCGAGGGTCGCGGGGCCCAGATAGTTCTCGTTCTCGGGCCCCGCGACGTAGGACAGGCCGGGCACGAGCTGGCTCGCCGTCGACGCGTGGGCGAGCCCGATCTCCACCTCGAGCCGTCGATACCCGCCCCGTTCGCGTTGGTCGAGGGCATCGAGGACCGCGGCGGCCTCGGCAGCGGAGACCTGATAGGCGGTGCCCCAGCAGCGGCGATCTTCGGGAACGCCGACGGCGATCTGCCCCTCGCGAAGGAGCTCCGGATCGTCGTCGGGGACGATCGTGACTACGCGACCCGGGCGACCGGGCAGTCCGCGGTGGTCGGTCGAGCCCTGCCAGAAGCGGCGTACGTGGCCGTGGATCCAGGCCTTGCAGGCGGCGCGGTGCTCAAAAGCGGGGCGCCAGACCAAGGAGCCATATCCAAAGATCCAGACCGACAGCTCCGCCGGGATTTCGATCGAAGTCTTCATCTCAGCTCGGATTTCATTGCTTCGTCGAATAGTCGATCGCGATGACGGTGAAGGTCGCGTCGCCCTTCGGCCGGCGGACCCGGACCTCGTCGCCGAGCTGCTTGCCCATCAGGGCGCGGCCGACCGGAGACTCGATGCTGATCCGACCCCGGGCCGCATCGAACTCGTCGGGGCCGACGAGCTGGTAGCGGACCCGTTCTCCGCCCTCGTCCTCGAGCTCGACCCATGCGCCGAAATAGACGCGGTCGGTTCGGGCCCGGGGCCCGAGATCGACGACTTCGAGCTCGTCCATGCGCTTGGTCAGGAATCGGATCCGGCGATCGATCTCGCGCAGACGTTTCTTGCCGTAGATGTAGTCGGCGTTCTCCGAGCGATCGCCGAGGGCCGCGGCGACCGAGACGGCCTGGGTGACCCGTGGCCGCTCGTCCTTCCAGAGGAAGTCGAGCTCGGCCTTCAGCTTCTCGAATCCCGACCGCGTGATGTAGCTCTTCTGCGCGGCCAATCCTGCCGATCCCCCTGGACGCGAAGCCACGCCCTGCCCTCTGGCTCCCGGAGGGTGACACTCGCGAGCTTCGGCTTCAAGCGCGGCGGGCCGTGCCGAGCGCAAGAAGTGCCCGCTATGCTGAGCCCGACTCGAGAGGAGCCCTGATTGGAATCGCAACGAGATGCTGGAACGACTCCGAACGCGACGGACGCGCCGAAGAGCCCGGGAGAGGGATCCGCGCGCCGCGAGCGCCGGGGTCCGCCGCCGAACCCGCTCTACCACCCGCTGTTCCTCCCGGTCCTGCTGGTCGCGTTCTGCCTCTGGTTCGGCTGGGATGGCTTCATCACGACCGATCCCGAGATGCTCGAGCACCAGAGCTTCAACCGCTGGATGTTCGGCCTCACGGCCGTGCTGTGTCTCTGGATCGTGCCGCGGGGCATCAAAGAACACCGCGAGGAGCAAGCCGCCGCAGCCCTCCGGCAAGCGAGCGGCAATTCGCACTGAGGGTTCGCCCGATCTCTCGGATCCCTCTGTGGGTCGCCCGCGGCAGCGCCGATGAACAACGCGATCCCTCGAGCCCGACCTCCACACTCCCGGCCCATTGCCGTGTGGCGACGGTCAGGCGGTGGCGACGGGACCGGAGAGATCCTTGGGAGCCCCGAATCCGACCCCGGGCAATGATGCTTCGAGCACGATCGTCCTCGACCAGACCTCGGTCGGGGACGACGTCACCCTCGATTGCACCGCGACGGCGGGAGGTCCCGAAGAGGTCCCTGCGACACGCGCGCTTCAGGCCGGCGACGAGCTGCGCGCGCGCTTTCGCTACCGCGTTCTCCGGCGCCTGGGCCGAGGCGGCTTCGGCTCGGTCTTCCTCGCCCGCTGCCTCGACTCGGTCGAAGGCGGCGCCAGCGACACCCCGCCCAAGCTCGTCGCGCTGAAGGTGATGGCGCGCCCGCACGATCCCCAGGCGCGCAATTCCCTCAAGCGAGAGCTCGCCGCGTTCCTCGCCGTCCGCCACGACCGCATCCCTAAGCTCTACGATTGGAACATCGACGGCGAGACGGCATTCGCCGCCATCCAGTACTTCCCGGCCGGCAGCCTCGCCGATGCCTGGCCGTTCCTGGGCCGCCTTTCGACGGAGCAGACCTGGCGACTCCTCTCGGACCTGATGCAGGCCCTCGGTGCGGCCCACCGCGCCTCCGTGCTCCACCTCGACGTGAAGCCGTCCAATGTCCTGCTCGACGGCAACGGCGGCTACGTGCTGACGGATTTCGGGGTCTCGCATTCCTCGCGGATGTCGAAGGGTCTGCTCCACCAGGGTCAGCTCTCGATCGGTCTCGGGACCCACGGCTACCGCGCCCCCGAGCAGGCGAGCGCCAAGGTCCAGTCCTTCGACCTGCGCACGGACCTCTGGGGCGTCGGCGCGACCGCCTGGGCGCTCTTCACCGGCATCGATCTCAATAAACGCCAGGACGTCCTGCGCACCCGCGAGCAGGGCAACATCTACGGACTGCAGACCCTCTCGGACGTGGCCCTCGACTGTCCGCCGCCGCTCGAAGAGATCGTGATGGAGCTCCTCTACATCGATCCCTCTCGCCGGCCCGGCGGGACCGGCGAGGTCCTCGCCCGCATCCGCGCGATCGCGAGCGGGTTCGGGCTCGACACCTCGACGATTGCCTCCGCGCGCCGTGATCCCGCCGATCCCAGCGAGATCGCTCGCATCATCGATACGCTCGTGGATCCGCTCTGGGCCTCGATCTGTCGCGGACCCGGCTTCGACCGTTATTTCGTCCGCTTCGACGACGGCGAGACGATCGCCGGCATCGCCGACCCGGCGCAGCACACGGTCCTCCTCCTGCGCGGCCGCATCGCCGTCGAGGCCGACGACCGGGTCGTTGCCGTCGAGGCGCGCGAGGGAACGTTCCTCGGCGCCATCTCGACCCTCACCGGCGCCCGCCGCCACGCCACGCTCCGCGCCCAGGGTGATACCTGGTGCTGCCTCTTCAACGAGGCCGAGCTCGAGCAGCTCGTGACTTGTAATCCGGCGGTCGCGGTCCGCATGGTGCGCAGCATGGCGGACCGGATCGCGAGCGGTCCCCCGCGCCACCGCGTCTGATCCCCCCGCCCGCTCGGTCCGCCCGAAGGGCTGCCGAACCGCCGGTCGGCGCGCCCGAACGCTCTGCTCCGGCATAACACCGAGAGGACTGCTCGGGACAAACCCGGCTTTCGGGCCCTTCGACCCCACGCCCATCAAGCACCCCGGAGCTGCAACCGATGCGCAGGCCGGGTGGGGCTGCCGCCTCCGGGTACCCGTACATGTCCGAGTCCGAGAAAGAGACGAACGAAAAGGAGACGGGGGCACCGCAAGTCGGCGCATCCCTCCGCGTAGATCCGCGCACGCTGTCCTCGGAGGAGCAGGAATTCGCGCGACTGATGGGCTTCGCGGACGAGGGGGAGGCAGAACCCGCCAAGCCGGCCACCAAGAAGCCGGCCCCGACGCCCGCCGTGCGGACTCTCGAAGTAAAAGCTTCGAGCGCCGCGCTCCCGCCGCCGCTCGAATCGCTGCGGGAAGTCGCGAGCTCAGTCGCCGTCGAGGTCTCAGGGCCCGGGAGCGAGGAGGTCGAGACCCTTCCGGAAACGCCCGGACTGCGGCCCCGGGACTGGGAAGAAATCCATCCGCGGGCCGCGACGCTCGGACGCCAGTCCGCGCTGATCGAGCGCGCAGATCGCGTGATGAAGCTCGAGCCTACGGCGGCCCTCCATCCTCCGATGCCGAAAAGCTCCGTTAGGCCGTCCCCCGCGATTGCCGCCATCGACGTCGCGGCGCTGCAAGAACGTTTGATGGGCCGCGAGGCTCGGATTGCCGAGCTCGAGGCGATGGCCCACGATCCGTCCGCGGCGCTCGAGATCCGCGACCGGGAGCGCACGACGCATCTCGCGCAGCCGGAAAGCGACAAGCAGAAGGACGCCCTGGTGCTCGAGGTCGATTCGCTGCTGCAGGAGCGCGATCGGCTGGGCGATGAGCTCGCCACCGCCCGCAATGCACGCGCCGAGCTCCAGCATCGCGTCGCGCGCCTCGAGGCCGCCCTACGAGCGACGCGTGGCCCGAGCGGCCCGGTCCCCGACGGCGAGCGCGACCTCCGCGCCGAGGTCGTCGGCCTGCGTCGACGGCTCGAAGAATCGAGCGACGAGCATCGCCGGCTGCGTGAGACCCTCGAAACCCAGGCGACCGCGCTCGCGATCGCCGCCGCCCACCGCGACGACCGACAACACGAGAACGATCAGCTCCGCGAACGAATCGACTCCTTCGAACGGGATCGTGCCCTGCAGATCGAGCGCCTCGACGACGCCCTCGCCCGACAGCGAGAGCTACTCGCCCTCGTGTCGCGGGTCCAGGCCGAGAACGTCGAGCTGCGAAGCAATCAGGCCGCTCTCGAAGAGACGCTCGAGGCCCGCGACCTCGAGATCAGCGCGCGCGAAGAGCATCTGCGGGTCACACGCCGCGGGCTCGCCCTGCGAGACGAGCAGCTGATCGACGCCAGCGAGAGACTCGAGCAGGAGCGCCATCGCCACGAGCTGCTCGAGAGCGAGCTCGATCGCGCGCGCCTCGCCCGGTCGGAGCTCGAGGAGCGATTGCTCCGGCGCGAAGCGCGGATCGCGAGCCTCGCGACCACCCTCGCCCGAATCGAAGAAGCGATCGGCCGCTCCGTGCCCCGCCCGTCCGGCGAGATCGCGATCGCAGCCGCGATGCCCGTCGAAGCCGCGCTCGAAACGCGGGACGAGTCCCGTGGATCCGTCGCGCCCGAGCTCGCGCCGCCGATCGCGTTGCCCCCCGTATTTGCCACCTGGCGAGACGAGAAGGTCAGCGCGCTCTCGGGCGAGACGATGACGATCGCTGGCTTCCTGGCCCGACGACTCGTCGAGCGGTCGGCCGACGCGACGAAGGCGCCGATTCGGATCACGAGCCTCGCCGGCGCGCGTCCGGAGGCGGAGGTCGAGTTGGCCCGTGCGTGCACGGCTCTCGGCCTCGGCACGCTCTCGATCCGGGTCCTCGAGGCATCCTCGACGTCGGCCGAGGCCCGGCGCCAGGCGATCCAGGCTGCCGGCCTGACGGGCTCGATCTCGATCGAGCTCTGGGGCGAGGCCGACCGGACCGCGCGGCCCGAAGCGCACGCCCTGCTGCTCAGCGACGCGCTCTGGGCTCAGCCCGAAGCGGATGCAATTCTCGACGAGCTCGTTCGCGGTCTGCGTTCGAATGGACTCGTCCTCTTCGCAGATCGGATCGGAGGCGGCTCCGTCGACCTGTCCGACGCGACCCTCGAGAAGCTGGCCGAACTCTGGCAGGTATTGCCGGAGACCTGGACCGAGCGGCCGGCCCTGGCCTCGGCCCCCAGCGCGGGCGACGACGGCGGCGCACCGACACGAGCGACCGATCTCGTCTCCTCCCTGTTTACGCGATTCGAGCCGGTCACGACCGTCGGCTTCGGACATATTGCCGATCTCGCCGTCGGCCCGGAGCGGGGCTTCGCACTCTCCGAGCCGGGGGACGCAGTCGAGCCGTTCCTTACCTCGATCGACGCGATCGACGAGAGCCGCTCGATCCTCGAATCGCTTCCGCCCCGTCACGGCGTCGCCGTCTTCGCTTGCCGCGAGGGAGAGCACGCGGGCGAACCCGCTCCGGTGGAAGTCCTCGGACTGCAATGGAGGGGTCCGTCGCGCTAGGCGACGGCCGACGGTACGACGACCGCGAGACGACCTCGGCCTGAGACTTCGAGTGTCGCTCCGAGTCGAGCGGCGATCACTTCCATGCCCACGACCGATTCGAGGTCGGTCTCCCCGGCGTCGATCTGGAATCGGAGACCCGATTCTCCTTCGCCCGTGACCTCCAAGGCGACACGGCTGGCTCGCGTGGCATCGAGGGCCTCACGACCGAGCGAGACGACGAGACCGCCGAGCCAGAGGGGATCCTGATCGACCTCGAGCGGGAGCGATCGTTCGCAGCGCAGATCGAGGGTGAGCCCACGCGTCGCCGCCTCGCGCTCGAGGCACCCCCGCACGTCCGAGAGCCATTCGCGCAGGACGAAACGCTCGTGGCGGACCGAAAGCTCGCATCCCTCGGACGGCGACGGATCCGACAGCGGGAACAAGCCCGTCTCCACCGGCTCGTCGCGCGCGGCGGATCGGGCCCGCAAACGGGCCGTGGTCGCAATCGGTCCGGGCTCCGTGGATCGATCGCGAGACCATGCGAGCAGCGCACCTTCGAGGAGAACGAGGGACACGATCACCGCAAGCCACGGGCTACCGCCCGCGGCCGCGATCAGCGAGGGCGGGGCATCGCGCTCGAGCCAGAAGACGAGATCCACGGCCTCGTCGCCGGACCGGGAAGCCGGTCGAACGAGGCTCCGGAAGTCATCGGACGCCACGATCTCGGGGGCATCGTTCGCGATCCCCGCCTCGCCGAGCAGCGGACCGATGTCCCCCTGCGGCGCATGCGGCGCTTGCCCGATCCGTGCTCCGTCCGGCGTGACGACGGCGAAACGCAGATGCGCGCCCGACAGAGACGTCAGGCGGGACGCCAGCGGTGCGAGATCGATCGTCGCGATCAGGACACCCTGAATGATCTCGTCGACGTCGTGGAGCGCGATGACGGTGCGAACACGTGCCCGCCCCTCGACATCCCCGGGCACGACCTCGACCGCGCTGCGTGCCACCCGGCGACCGTTGGCCTCGACGGCCTGCTGCACGACGTCCGAATACCAGAACGTCTTGGCATCGACCTCGCCTTCCTCATCGCCCTGGAGGTCCCCGGGCGGTCCGATCGCCGGCCCGACACGCACGGAGACCAATCCGTCCGGACCCGCGACCACGAGATCGATCGACTGCACATCGGGGGCGCCTTCGATCGCTCGCCGCAGCAACGTGTCCCTGCGGCGAGGCGCGGACGGATCCGCCGCTCCGCCCTCGACGCTGCCCGTCCCGATCCAGTCGGCACCGGTCCGGAGCTCGACGCGGAGGCGCGCGAGCAGAGCGTGAATGCGCGCCTCGTCCGCCAGCCAGAGTGCGTCGCTCACGCGCGCGAGCGCCTGTATCGCCGCGTCCCCCGTCTCGATGGATCGCTGTCGCTCGCGACCGACGTCGACGATCGCTGCGGCGAGCGCGAGAACGATGAGACCGGCCGTGACCCACGCGAATCGACGCGGTCGGTCCCCGGTCGCGAGCTCCGCCTTCGCGGTCGAAGTCTTTTTCAGCAACTCGGCGTGCTCCCCTCTTGTCCGACCCGATTTCTCGGCCCGAACGGACTTCTCGCGCGCGACCCCGCGATCTTCAATTCGGTCCATCGGCGAAGAGTGGAGTTGCGCTTGAGTGGAACCCGAGCTGCACATTGCCGGGAACCATCCGTTCCCGCCCGAGCCCTTCGACTCTCGGGCCTTCCCCGGTCGAGAGCCCCGGGTGTTTTGCGGGAAGGCCCACGGAAAATGGTCGCGTGCACGGAGCGGCCGAGATAGCGTTCGGCCGCGTGGAACCCCGCGGCACCCTCGGCATCATCGTGAATCCCCACTCCGGCAGGGACGCCCGCCGGCTCTTCGCCCGCGCCGGCACGTCGACGATCGACGACAAGCGCAATCAGGTGACCCGCATCGTCGTCGGAGCGGCGGCGGCGGGGTGTGGACGGGTATTGCTCTCGCGCGATTCGTTCCGGATCGCCTCCGCCGCGACCGAAGCGCTCGATCTCCCGATCGAGATCGAGCTCCTCGATGTCCCGACGACCGGCCATGCCCGCGACAGCGAGCGGGCGGCCGTCGCAATGCGCGATGCAGGCTGCGGCGCGATCGCGGCCCTCGGCGGCGACGGCACGAGCCGCACGATCGTCCGCGCGTGGCGCGACGTCGTGTTGCTCCCGCTCTCGACGGGGACCAACAACGTATTTCCCTTCCAGATCGAGTCGACGGTCGCAGGCGCGGCGGCGGGCCTCGTGGCCGCAGGCCGACTGGCTCGCGAGGACGCGGCCGAGCGCGCCAAGATCGCGTTGATCCATTGCGACGACGGGCGCGAGAGCCTCGCTTTGATCGACGTGGGCCTGCTCGTCGACGATCACCCGGGCAGCCTCCTGCAGGTCGATCCGGGAAAGCTGGCGCGCATCCTGCTCACGCGGGCGGAGCCGGCGAGCGTCGGACTCTCGCCGATCGGGGGCCTGCTCATGCCCTGCTTTGCCGAGGACGAATTCGGCGTCTGCGTCGGCATGCGGACGGGGCCGGGGCGCGAGCACGAAGGCAAGCTCCTGCGCGCGCCGATCTCGCCTGGCCTCTACGAGAACGTCGCGATCGAGAGCGTCGAGCGAATCGAGCTCGGGGCCGAGCTCGTCTGGTCTGGACCGGGACTGCTCGCCTTCGACGGCGACCGCGAGATCGTGCTCGGCGAAGGCGAGTCGGCCAGGCTCCAGGTCGTGCGCGAGGGCCCCTGGGTCATCGATCCCTGGCGAGCGCTTCGCGCCGCGGCCCTGGCCGGGCTCTTTCTCGACCTGGGCCATTGGCACGATCACCGCGGGGCGGCCGGGGGAAGCTGTTGTTAGGGGATCGACGTTGAGCGGGCACGAGCCTTTGGCCCGCGCGTCCGCGGAGTCGATCGACCTCGTCCGCGGTTGGATCTCACAGGCGCGCTCCGTCGTCGTCTTGACCGGCGCCGGCATCTCGACGGACTCGGGGATTCCGGATTTTCGCGGACCGAAGGGGCTCTGGACCCGGGATCCCGCCGCCGAGAAGATGGCGACGCTGCAGTACTACGTCGCCGACCCTGCGGTCCGGATCCGCTCGTGGCAGTGGCGCCTCGAGACGGAGATGAACCGCCGGGAGGCCAACGCGGGCCACCGCGCCCTCGTCGCCCTCGAACGGGCCGGATTCCTCGACACCCTCGTGACCCAGAACGTCGACGGGCTCCATCAGGCCGCGGGCTCAGACCCTGCACGCGTGATCGAGATCCACGGCACGCTGCGCTTCGTCGAGTGTCTCGGCTGCGGCGAGCGGGCACCGATCGGACGCGCCCTCGACCGCGTCCGCGCCGGCGAGACCGATCCGGATTGCCGGAGCTGTGGCGGGATCCTCAAGTCCGCGACGATCTCCTTCGGACAAGGACTCGTGGCAATGGATCTCGAGCGCGCGGAGCAGGCGGCGCTCCGCTGCGATCTCCTGCTCGCGATCGGCACGACCCTCGGCGTCTACCCGATCGCGTCGATGGTCCCGGTCGCGAAGAGCGCGGGTGCGCGCATCGTGATCGTGAACGGCGAGGCGACCGAGATGGACGCCCTGTCCGACGTCGTGCTGCGCGGCTCCATCAGCGAGATCCTGCCGCGCCTGGTCCCCTCGCGATGAAGCTCCATCTCTTCGACTGGATTGCCGTCGTGGTCTACCTCGCAGTCATGCTCGCGATCGGGGCCTACTTCGGCCGCAAGAACGGGACGACGGACGACTACTTCGTCGGCGGGAGAAAGGTCCCGGCCTATGCGATCGGTCTCTCGATGGTCGGCACCGCCATCAGCTCGATCACCTTCCTGGCCCTGCCCGCCGATTCGTTCAAGACCTACTGGCTGCGTTTCCTCCCCTACGTCTTGATGCCCCTCGCCGCGGGCCTCGCGGCCTGGCGAATCATCCCCTTCTTTCGTCGTGGCACGACGACGACCGCCTACGAATACCTGGAAGCGCGCTTCGGCCCTTCCGTGCGGGCGTATGCGGCGCTGACCTACATCGCGGCCCAGCTCCTGCGCGTCAGCTTCATCCTCTACCTCGTGGCGCTGATGCTCGCTTCGCTGACGGGGCTCGACGAGACGACCTGCATCCTCGTCGCAGGGGTCGTCGTCGCGGCCTACACGATCGTCGGAGGAATCGATGCGGTGATCTGGACCGACGTGATCCAGACGATCGCGTTGATCGGCGGCAGCTTGATCTGCCTGGCGACGATCGTATCCATGCTGCCGGAGGGTTTCGGCCAGATCCTCGAAATCGCCCGTGCCCACGACAAATTCGCCCTCGGCGACCTCGAGAACCGACGTCTCGTTCAGGCGGGCTGGGACCTCGATTTCGGTCGCAAGACGGTGCCCCTGATGCTGCTCATGAGCTTCAACTTCTTCCTGACGGATTTCGCCTCGGGCCAGCACTACATCCAGCGCTACTGCTCGGCGTCGTCCCTCGCGGAGGCGCGGCGAGCGATGTGGATCAACGTGCTCGTCGGCGTCCCGACCTGGTTCTTCTTCATGTTCCTCGGGACGGCGCTCTTCGCCTTCTACCAGGTCTTCCCGGCTCCCGAGGCCACGGCCATGCTCGAAGGCGCAGCCAAGCCCGAGGGCATCGTGCCCATGTTCATCCAGAACGAGCTCTCGCCGGGCATTGCAGGTCTCGTCATCGCCGCAGCCCTCGCCGCCGGTATGTCTTCCCTCGACTCGAGCATCAATGCGATCTCGACGGTCTGGGTCGTCGATCTCTACCGCCGTCATCTCGTTCGGAACGCGGACGATCGCCACTACCTACACGTCGCCTGGATCGCCGCCGCCCTCGCGTCGGTCGGTATGCTCGCGGGCTCCGTCGCCTTGCTCGAGGCGACCGGCCCCAGTCTGCAGGACATCTCGATCCGACTGACAGGCCTGCTCGGCGGCGGCATCCTCGGGATCTACCTGATGGGGTTTTTCACGGAGCGCGGCGACGCACGTTCGGTCTGGTGCGGGATCGTCGCGACCCTGACCTTCACGCTCTGGACCCTCGGCTGGCTCCCAGTCCCGATCGCCGTGCCCTTCGATCTCTACTACACGGCGATCTTCGGCAATCTCGTGCTCTTCATCGTCGGCTATGCGGCGTCCCTCGCCCTGCCCCGACGCGAGGTCGTCGATCGCGAGCTCCGGATCTGAGCGCGAAACTGCTCCACCAGATCGTCAGCGGATCACCAACCGAGCGCGCGGGCCCGGGCGAGGATCATCTCCGCCGCGCCCTCGGTCCCGAGCAGCTCGGTGTTCAGGACGAAGTGATAGTTGACCGGATCGGCCCAGACCCGGTGGTAGAGCTCGCGGTGATAGCGCGCGCGACTCGTGTCGCGGGCCGTCACCTCGGTGCGGGCCTCGGACTCGGTCATCCCGTAGCGCCGGATCGCCTCGCGAACGCGATGCTCGATCGAAGCGACGAGCCAGACGTGGATGGCGTCGCGCTCCCGTGCGAGGACCGCCGCCGCCGCGCGCCCGACCAACACGACCCGATCGCGCCGCCCGAGCTCGGTCACGAGGTCGCGAGTCATGTGGGCCAGCTTGATCGCCTCGGGCTCGAAGGTCGCATCGGGGGCAGAGATCAGGAACTCGGGGATCGAGAGTGCTGAAGACTGTGCAAAACGTTCCATGAAGGAGGGAACCCGTTCCTCGAGACCCTTCACATCCTCGGGATCGAAGCCCGAGCGCTCCGCCAGGGTATCGATGAACGCATCATCGACGACCAGCCAGCCGAGCTCGGCGGCGACGAGCTTCGCGACCTTGTCCGCCCCGGCCAGATATTGGCGAGAGAGAGTGATGATCATGGCGACTCCCCGGACTCAATCGTCCTTCGAAGACCGGTGAACATGGGCGTCGAGCTCGCGCAGACTTCGGCTCCCAAAGTAGAAGGCGACAGCCGCCACCGAAGCCAAGAGCGACGCCCCGGTCACCGCTGCCGGCGCGCCGATCCGTTCGGCCAGCGCCCCGATCGGCAGGGTGCCGAGCAGCGGAAGCGAGACCGACATCATCAGGAAGCTCGAGATCCGACCCCGAATGGAATCGGGAATCACGAGCTGGATCGCAACGTTGTTGAGAGTACTGAATGTACTGGCGAAGATATTGGCGACGAATACGAGGCCGACGGCCGGCCAGAACCAGGGGCTCGCCGCAAAAGCGGCCAGCAGCACCCCGAACGCAATCACGCTGAACATCATGGCCGACAGCCGCCCCGCATCCGGGCGGCGCGCCGCGACGAAGAGCGAGCCCGTCGCCGCACCGATTCCCGAGGCGGCGTTCAGGATGCCGAAGCCGACCGGGCCCATGTGCCAGACGTCCCGGGCGAAGGCCGGCAGCAGGGTCTGGAAGGGCATGGCGAGAAACTGCGGCACGAGGCCGTAGATCAGCAGGATCAGGACCAGGCGATTCTTGCCCAGGTACTGAAAGCCCTCGAGCATGTTGCGGCCGATCGATTCCTGGGAGCCGCCGGCGGGCGGAGGCAGGCGGTCGACACGAAAGAGCGCGAACAGGGCCAGGACGTAGAGCACGAGATGTCCGAGGTAGACCCGCTCGACCTCGATCAACGGGATCAAGGCCCCCGCCATCGCGGGGCCGACGACGCGCGTCACGTTGACACCCGTCATGTTGAGCGCCATCGCGGAGCCGAGCCCCTTCTTGCCGACGAGATTGACGACGATCGCGGATCGCGCAGGCATGATCATCGGGAAGACACAGCCCATCATCGACGCCGTGACGACCAGATGCCAGAACTCGAGCCGGTCGAGGTAGAGAAGGACGAGAGGAACCAGCTCCGCGACGACCGCGAGCGACTGCGCGAGGAGGATGACCAGTCGCCGCTCCATCCGGTCTGCGAGGACGCCGCCGAAGGGCGAGAGGAGCAGCATCGGCACCGCCGTCGCCGCCGACACGATTGCCAGGGCGAAGGTGCTGTCCGTCAGCTCGAAGGCCAGCCACGGGCGAACGACGCTCTGGCCGCCCATCGCAAGAAAGAAGGCCATGTTGCTGACGAAGATCCGGCGGAAGGCAGGGATCTCCAGGGCTTCGGTCGCCCGGCCGAGGCCTCGCGGCGAATGAGAAGGCGCGGGGCGGGGCGGGTTCTCGTCGCGGTTCATGCAGCGACCATCCTCGCCGATCCGAATCCCTTGCGCATCAGGCCTGCTGCACTTCGCGGTCGCTCATCCCGATCAGATACAGAATGCCGTCGAGGCCGAGATTGGAGATCGCCTGCTCGGCCGACGCGCGCACGCGAGGCTTCGCGTGGAATGCGATCCCGAGACCGGCGGCATCGAGCATCGGCAGATCGTTCGCCCCATCCCCGACGGCGATCGTCTGCTCGAGGCGAAGCCCCTCCTGCTCGGCCAGCTGGCGCAGCAACGCTGCCTTGCGGGCTCCGTCTACGATCTCGCCGCGCACGCGGCCCGTCAGGCGACCTCCCTCGATCTCGAGCTCGTTGGCGAACATGAAATCGATGCCGAGCCGGCGACGCACCTCCTCGCCAAAGAAGGAGAAGCCGCCCGAGAGGATCGCCGTCCGGTAGTCGAGGGAGCGCAGGGTTCGGATCAGTCGTTCCGCCCCCGGCGTGATCGGGAGCCGGGCCGCGATCTCGTCCAGGACCTTGGCGTCGAGCCCTTTCAAGAGACCCACTCGGCGAAGCAGGCTCTGGGTGAAGTCGAGCTCTCCGTTCATGGCGGCCTCTGTGATCGCCGCGACCTCGCGGCCGACCCCCGCCGCCGTCGCGAGCTCGTCGATGACCTCGGTCTGGATCAACGTCGAATCCATGTCGAAGGCGATCAAGCGGCGATTGCGGCGGTAGATGTTGTCGATCTGGAAGGCGATGTCGACTTCGAGCGATTGCGCGAGGTCGAGCAGATCCCGCCGTAGAGCGGAGGCGTCGTCGGGTGTCCCGCGCAGCGAGAGCTCGACGCAGGAGCGCAGCTCCGGGTCCGGTCGCTCGAGCGATACGCGTCCGGATAGGCGCGTAATGTTGTCGATGTTGAGACCGTGTCGGGTCGCGAGAGCTCCGAGACCTTCGAGATGCCGAGCGTGCAGGTCGCGTCCGATCAGGGTCATGATATGCCGCGGTTGGCCGTGGGCCGCGACCCAGCGCTCGTACTCCGGGAGACCGATGGGGGTGAAGCGCGCCTGCAGATCCCACTCGTGGGCCTTGAAGAGCACGTCCTTGACGACGGGCTGCGAGGCCGACTCCGCCGACAGGTCGACCAGGATGCCGAGGGTCAGGGTGTCGTGGATGACCGCCTGACCGATGTCGAGGATCCGCACGCCGTGGCGCGCGAGGATCGCAGACAGGTCGCGCGTGATCCCCGGGCGATCTCGTCCGGTCAGGTTGATCAGGATGATTTCCGACATCGGAGGTCGACGGCTAGGCGCGAGGTTCGAGCCGGACGAAATATCTCGGCGGGAAGCCCGTCACGAAACGGAACCAGCCCGGCACGGGATTGTCCTTCGCGATGCGCGCGTGCTCCTCGCCCCCGGCCGCGACGGCCACGGCTCGGTAGTCGCCGGTCTTCCCATCGAGGGTGACCTCGACTTCGGGATCGGCGAGCAGGCGCCCGTACCAGGCCCGCGGCCAATGATTGGCCGCAACGTAGAGCTGGCCGCCGCTCTCGAGGCGCGAGACTACGCGGTTGCGCATGGCCCCGTCCTCGGCGACGGTCGTGAGCACGATCGTCGACCCGGACTGGGGCTGGAGCGTTCCGATCATGGACTCGAAGGCGGCGACGATGGCCACGTACACCAACAGCGCGACGGCGATTCCCTTGACGACCTTCATGACGATTCCCCTGGCCGGGAGCGGCCCGCGGCGGCAGCGTAACGCTTTCGTCTCGTCTCCGGCATCCCGGGTCCGAACAATGGCCCGCCCCTTCCCGCGCTTGTCCGGGCTGCTGGCTTTTCCTACAAATCGGGCATGGCCATCACCTATCGAACGCTGCCCGTTCCCGCCTTCGACGAGTACACGGCGCGGATCGCCGCCGGGGCCGTGACCTTCGGCGTCGAGTACCGCCACCTCGACGAGGCCGTGATCCTCGCCTACTACGGTCCCGATGCCCGGGCTCGCTTCGACAACCGGGCGCCGGCGGGATTCGACGGCCCGGTCGAAGAGGACGGCCTCAGTCTCCACGTCTTCGGGGCCCACGACGGCGCCGAATACCTGCGCTTCGACTGCTTCGAGGACGCGGCCCACTACCACCTACTCGACCCGCGCGGCCCTTCGAATACCGTGATCCAGCACGACCGGGAGCAGCACGGCCCCCTCCTCGACTGGGCCCTGCGCACCTTGCGAGCCCGACTTCCGGAGCTGCTCGCGAGTGCCGGCGCGAACGAGCTCGCGCGGGCTGTCGATCCCGCGGTGCTCGGCCCGGCCCTCGACCGGGTCGCCCTCGAATGCGCGCGGATGCAGGCGGCGGGAGCCCCCGTCAGAGTGGCGCCGCCGCCCGAAGCAGCGAAAGCATCGCCGCATTAAGCGGCGTCGGAATCCGGTGTCGCAAGCCGATCCGGACGACGGCGCCGATCAGCGCTTCGTGCTCCGTCTCGCGGCCCGCGATCCGGTCGTAGAGCATCGAGGACCCGAACGGCGGCCAGGCGGCCGCATTCTTCGCGATGCCCTCGACGGCGATCGTGGCTGCTTCGACCGGGATCGACGCGCCCTCCGCCCGGGCGACCTCGATGCACTCGGTCGCGAGCCCCACCGCCAGGTCCCGCACCGCGGGATCGGCCATGACCTCGATCCGCCGGCCCGTGAGCGCCGTGATGGGCGATGCGGTCACGTTCGAGATCAGCTTGCGCCAGAGACTCGAGCGGAAATCCGGCGACAGCGTCACCGCGAGCGCGCTCCCCTCGAATAACGCCGCGAACTCCTGACCGAGGGCTCCGTCCGGCACCTCGATCCCCGCGTACGCGTGGTGCCGGATGCGACCGGGCGCCAGCACCTCGGCGCCGATCGAGACGACCGCCGGCAGGATCGGTGTCCCCCTGACGAAGGGCGCCACCCGCGCCTCGTGCTCGACCCCGTTCTGGAGCACGACGACCGCACGCGTACTCGGACCGCAAGCCGCCGCGAGCCATGCCGCCGCATCCCCGGTCTGATGCGCCTTGGTCGCGAGCAGGACCCACTCCGCGGGCTCGAGGGATCGGGGATCAGTCGCCACCGCGGCTTCGACCGGATGCGATCCCCCATCATCGACGACGACCAGCTGCTCGAAGGGTCGGCGAACGCAGAGCAATACTTCCCGTCCCGCACGCACGAGCTGCCAAGCGACGTAGCCGCCGATCGATCCCGCCCCGATCAACGCGATCATGTCCGATACCTCCTGTTCCCAGACCGACGCAGCATAGGTCGAAACCCGCTCGCCTTGATCCGCGAAGACTGTCATGCTCCCGACGGGTTCCGCGGAGGTACGGCCAGCATGAACGAATCAATTGCGCAGGAGACCATCGACTACATCGCGCTCCGCAGGCTGCAGAACGCCTACGCCGATGTCGTGACGCGGCGCGCCTGGCCCGAGCTCGCGAAGCTCTTCCTGCCCGAGGCCGAAGTCCTGCTCGACCGCCGCGACGTCCCGCCCCTCGTGCTGCGCGGACCCGGCGGCGTAGGGGACTTCATCTCCCAGGCGATCTCGCGCTTCGACCTCTTCGAGTTCGTGATCCTCAATACCGTGATCGAGATCGAGGGCGACCGCGCACGATCGCGCATGTACATGTGGGAGGCTCGACACGATCCCGCCGCGGGGCGAAGCGACGCGTTCGGGCTCTACCAGGATGAGCATCGAAAGATCGACGGCCGTTGGTGGTTCTCGGGCCGGCGCTACCACACCCTCGCGCGGACCCATGTCCCCGACCTCTCGGTCTATCCGCTGCCCTCGATCTGAGCGGGATGCGGCTCCCCTGAGCGCCGGTGGGAAACCCGCCTAGAAGAGTCTACGTTCCAGCGAATCGAGCGGGACCGGACTCGGATCTGGCCCACGCCGTGCAATCGGAGTGAATCAGACCAGGAGGACAAGCGATGGCGCCGACCAATCAGGGGAATGATCTCGACCTCTCCGACGATCCGATCGAGGACGATGCGTATTTCGACGCCACGACCGCGCCGCGCAAGAGCTTCGACGCCGCTTTCCTGAAAGAGCCATTGACGCTGGTCCCGACGCGACCGCCGCTCGTGTTCGCCGCCTGCGAGAGCCTCAAGACGGCGATGCAGGCCATGCAGCAACGCCACCGCGGCGCCATCCTGATCACCCAGGACGGGACGCTTCGCTCGCCCCTGATCGGCATCTTCACCGAGCGCGACATCTTGATCCGTGTCATCGATAGCGGGACCAATCCCGCCGACGTGTGCCTCGCTGACGTGATGACCCCCGACCCGGAATCGCTTTCGTTCGACGCGCGAATCGCCTGGGCGCTCCACATGATGGCGGTCGGGGGCTATCGCCATGTGCCCGTGACGGACAGCAACGGCTGGCCGACCGCCGTGCTCGCCGTGCGCGACATCGTCGAGTTCCTCGTCGAATCGTTCCCTGCCGAGATCCTGAATCTTCCGCCGGATTTCGGGCGCAAGAAGGGTCGGGCCCGCGACGGGGCGTGAGCAGAGGTCTCGCCGCGGTCATCAGCGCTCCTTCACCGCTACTTTTCGGCAGGGTCGCGACCGGCATCCCGTCTCAGCCAGCCACCTCCATGGACGAGCCTCGGCTCTAGAACTCCCCTGCTATTTGACCTCGTTGTGTCCGTTCGAAAACGAGGCCGCCCGCCCGTCCGGCACGCTCGTCGTTCGTGCGACCGAGGCGATCGCGTCGATCCGCTCCAGGATGAGCTCCGCGATCTGATGGGCCGTGTCCGAGAGCGAGTCGGGCGCGCTCGGCATCAGATAGCCGACGAGCGTCGTCTCGTCGCGAGGATCGATCAGTCGGAATTCGAGCGATGGACGGGGCGGGTTCGAGGCCGTGCTCGATCAGCGCTTGCGGGTACTGTCGATGATCGAACGGCTCGACGAGCCGGCCTGGCTAGGACCTGACCAGGACCCGACCAGGAGATCTCCGCCGCGCTCGAAGAGCGACGCTTAACTCCGCTTCTGAATTGAATCAAAATTGGAGCGCGAGACGAGATTCGAACTCGCGACCCTCAGCTTGGGAAGCTGATGCTCTACCAACTGAGCTACTCGCGCGCCGAGGCGGATATTACGACGCAGCGTTTCGATCCACAAGCGGGGCTCGCACGGTCGGACCCGTTCGGTTCCGCGGGACCAGGCAGGCAGCGTCGGCGCCGATCGCAGCCCCGCGCCGATCGCATCGCCCGCGTCGCGTGCGGTAGCGTCTCGAACGCGGCTCCCGCGACGCCGCATGGAGCGCTCCCGATGTCGATCTCCCTCTACGCCCTGACCTGCGGCTGGCTGACCCTGCCCGAGGCCGCCCTCATCGAGGGCGGCAAGCCCGCGCTGATCCGGATTCCGGTTCCGGCCTACCTGATCGTGCATCCCCGAGGCACTGCCCTCTTCGACAGCGGTCTCGCGGCCATCTGCTCGGCGACTTCGCCGCTGCGGGAGGATTATCTCGGCGAACTGGGCAAGCAAGTGAAGGTCGAGCGAGCACTGGACGACGGGATCGATGCACGACTCGCGGGCCTCGACGTCGACGCGGCGCGGGTCGATTGGCTGATCAACTCCCATCTCCATCTCGACCACGCGGGCGGAAACGAGGCGGCGTCCGGGGCGCGGCTGCTCGTTCAACGCCGCGAGTGGGAGGCCGCCCACGAGCCCGATCTGATCGAAGCCATGGCCTATAAGCCCGTCGACTACGACCACGGCCACGACCGACTCCTGGTCGACGGGGAGCACGACGTATTCGGCGATGGCTCCGTCGTGTGCATCCCGACTTACGGGCATACTCCGGGACATCAGTCGCTGCGCGTACGCCTCGATAGCGGCGAGGTCGTGCTGGCGGGAGACGCCTGCTACCTGCGGGAGATGCTCGCGTCGCTCCGGCTGCCGCCGGGCGCGGCCTGGGATCGGCAGGCGATGACGGATGCCCTGCTCCGCCTACGCACCCTCGAAGCCCGGGGAGCGCGCATCTTCTTCGGGCACGATCCGGAGTTTTGGCAGAGCCTTCCTCAGGCGCCGCAACGGATCGCCTGAAGGCGCTATTCCTCGATCAGCTCGACGAAGAGACCGTCGAGCTCCGACGGGCCTGCTGCGGCGGGACGTGCGGGCCCGATGGCATCGACGTCGAATTCAGGCGCGGACGGCGTGGTCCACGCGCTCTCGGGAAGCTCCTCGGTCAGCTCGAGCTCCGAGCCGAGATCGAACGACGCCTCGCTGATCGGAGCATTCGCGACGACCGGCGCGCTGGGAAGGGTGGCGCTCGGTGCAGCGTGGCGCGCGATGGAAGCAGTCGATACGCCACTATTCCGACGGGCCTCGCCCTCCGCCTCGAACCCGATGCCGAGATCGGCTGCGGCCCGCTCGATGTCCCCGGGCTCGATCGAGAAGCGACCGGCGAGGTAGGCCTCGAAGAGCGCATTGTCGGCGAGCGTGTTCAGCAGTCGCGGCCGTCCTCGTCCGAACTTGTAAAGCGCCTCGAGGCTGGCCGGGGGAATCAGATCGGGACGGGCGTGGGCGACCTTCAAGCGGTGCATCAGGTAGGCGGCAGCTCCGTGCATGTCGAGCGGCCGGATTCGAACGCGAACGTCGACCCGCGGAAACAGGCTGGCATCGTTCTGGATCTGGCGATCGAGCTCGGGGGAGCCGACGAGCAGCATCGACATCAGACGTCGATCCTCGTACTCGAGCGAGAGCAGACCGCCGAGCTCCGCGAAGACCTGCGGCGACATGACCTGGGCATCGTCCACGATCAGGACCGCGTGGCGGCCGTCTTCCCGGACGATGGCGAGATGCTCATAGATCTGGCCCAGGACGCCCCCACGATCCCGCGCGGGCTCCTCGGCGCCGAGCTGACGGGCGAAGCGCTGGAAGATTCCCATCGCATCCGCTGCCCCGGGCAGCATGACGAGGAGCGTCGCTTCGAAGATCTCTTCCTCGAGCCCGTCGAGGATCCGGCGGGCGAGCAGGGTCTTGCCCATGCCGCCCTCGCCCGTGAGGAGCGTGAGACCCTTGTGCTGGCGCAGGCCGCGCTCGACGCGGCGCTGGGCATCGCGGTGGGTCGCGCTCTCGAAATAGAGCCGAAGGTCCGATTCATTGCTGAAGGGATCCTGGGCGAGACCGAAATGCTGCAGATGTTCCAAGTCGGGGTCCTCGCGGCAGCCCGCCGCTGAATCAGACGAACGAAATTTTCTTGCGGCCGCCCTTGCGCGCGGACTGCGAATTCGAATCGGCCGCCGGAGCGGGCTCGCTCGCGGCGGGCGCTGCAACCGGAGCCGGCGGCGCCTCGGCCTCGGTCCCGTCGACGTCACTCACGACGTCGTCGAAGGACTCGAAGCTCTCGGCCTCGAGAATCTCTTCGTTATTCGCATCCTCGGCAAACAGGTCGTCGAAGGATTCGAAGCCCTGAGCCGCTCCGCTCCCGGCGCCTACTCCCACCGAAGTCAGCGACGCCGTCGACGGATTCTCGAGCTCGGCCAGCCGGGACGCCGCGTTCGGGAAGCTCGGATCGAGCTCGAGCACCCGGCGCATGTTGGCGCACGCCCGGTCGCGGTCGCCGGCGAGGGCCTGGGAGAGCGACAAGTCGAAGAAGACGCCCGCGAGTCGATCCCCGGGCAGATCCGGAAGGGCCAGCGCCTGCTCGAGATGGTGAACCGCATCGCCATAACGCTGGAGATCGCGCGCACACAGGCCCATCAGGTATAGGCTGTCGAAGCGTCGCGTCGGCGCATCCAGGCAGATCTTGAACTCGCCGATCGCATCCTCGTATAGGCCCATCTCGCGATAGGCGATGCCGAGGTCGTAGCGGGTATCGAAGTCGCCTGCATCGAGAGTCGCGCTGACGCCCTTCTTGAAGTCCGAGAAGATGGATTCGAAGCCGTCCTCGACGGTCGAGAGAACGGAGGCGGCGCCCTTGGCGCGAGCAGAATCCCCGGGCTCGTTGAACACGTCCGCGAGCGCCTCGCGCAGATCGAATACGTCCCCACTGAACGGGAGCGCGGCAGCGGGCTCGGGCGCGCTCGCCAGGACCGGCGGCGCGAGCACGGCGGGTGGAGCCGGACGCTGCGCCGGGGTCGACGTACGCTTCACGATCGGCTCGACGTGGCCGGACGGCGGGACCACGATCGCGGGTCGGGGAGGCAGCGTGACGGCCATGGTGGGAGCCGGGACACTCACAAGGTTCGTCTTCTCCTCGGGCTCGAATTCAGCCTCGTCCCCTGCTCCCTGTTCGTCTGCTTCCTCCGCATCCGAAAGCTCGAGGCCGACCGCGCTGTCGCCGGGGTCGTTCGATCCGCCGAGCGTGACCGATGCAGAGCTCGACCCGAGATCGAGCTCGACGTCGATCTCGGCCTCTGAATCGAACTGGATCCCGTCCGTGTCTTCCACGTCGACATCCAGCCTGAAGCCGCTCGTTCCGTCGCTCGCCTCGTCGGCCTCATCGGCCTCTCGAAGTCCGGAATTCTCCGTCGTCTCGGGAGCGTCGAGATCGAAGCCGTCTTCGAAGCGTGCCGTCGCTCCGAGATCACGCTCGGAGGTCCCGGCGACGCGCCGTCCCGCCTTCGTCCGGACTTCGCCCGCCGCCGGCACTGCCTCGGGCGCGGAGCCGCGAGCGACCTGGACCTCGCCCATCCGGAGCATCGCGCTCGGATGATTGGGGGCGATCTCCAGGATCCGGGTCAGGATCGACTCGGCCTCGTCGTACATCTCCTGATCGATGTAGAACTCCGCCTCTTCAAGCTCTTCCTGGATGCGGGCGGTGGTGGTCGTCGAGCCGGGGGGTGACGTTGCGCTTGCGGCCTCAACGGCAACGGACGAATCGAGATCCCCGGTGCCCCCGAGCTGCGCCGGCGAGAAGCCTTCTTCCGCATCTGTACCGTCGCAGCTGATCTCATTCGCGTCGATCTCGAACTCGAACGTTCCATCGTCTGCCATGGAGATGGAAGACGTGGCCTCGGTCTTCGAGCTGATTTCGTCGGAGGCCCTGAAGCTCTCTCCGCTCTGCTCGATCTCGACCTCGACGTCGAAGGAGAGCTCTACATCGTCGCCTACGTCGACGACCGCCGCCGCGGTGGCGACGTTCCTTGCGACTTCCGCAACCGCCACGTCGAGCTCGAGCTCGACGTCGAGATCGAGCTCGACCTCCGGCTCGGCCCGGGGCTCGACCTTCGTCGCTCCCGACTGAAGGACCTGGGCGGCTGCCTTCGGATCGAGACTGGCGATGCGATCTCGCAGGACTGCGAGGGCTTTCGCGTCGCCGGAGCGACGGATCTGCTCGGCCGCGCGGAGCCAGATCGCGACGGCCTCCGCCGCCTGGCCGTCGTCGGCATAGGCCTCTCCGAGCTTCTCGAGGGCGGCGCGGTGGTTGGGATCGTGATCGAGCACGGAGCGGAGGCTTTGGATCGCCTGGGCTCGTTTGCCATAACGGAGATAGACGCTCGCCTCGGCGAGCAGCTGGTCGGGATCGCCTTCGAGCGGCGCGGCGGCCGGGCGCGCAGCACTCTTCGGCACTTCGAGCTGGATCTCGTCGTCCTCGCCGAGCTCGAGCTCGTCCCCGCCGAGCGTGCTTGCCGGCGCAGCGCGGAGACCCGAGACGGTGATGAAGGGATCGTCTTCGAGGAGCTCCTCGTCGCCGATCTGCGGCTCGTCGATTTCCGACACGTCGACGGCCAGCCGCGATCGCGCACCGACTTCGTCCGTCGGAAGCCGCTGCATGAGCTCACGCGCTTTGTCGTCGTCGCCGCGATCCCGGAAGAGCTTGGCGAGGCTTCGCGTCGCTTCGGCGAGCTTCGCGTCGTTGCCCATCTGGGCGAAGAGCTCGATCACGAGCTCGTATTGCGCGGGCTCGCCGGAGACCTGCAGGGCGCGCAGTGCGAAAGGCTCGGCGCGGTCGAGCTTGCCCGCGATCATCAGGGTGCGAACCATGCCGGTCAACGCGCCGAGATGATCCGGCTTGAGCTCGAGGATGCGCTCCCGAACGGCGACGAGCTGATCGCGGTCCTGCTGATTCTCGAGCTCGCGGGCGGCGGCTTCGTATTCGGCGAGGGCCTCGGCCGGCATTTTCTCCTGCCGGAGCAGCTCGGCGACCTTCAGGCGACTCGTCGTATTCGTGGGATCGAGGGCGGCCATCTGCCGCAGCAGCTCGAGGGCATCGGCCTTTCGGCCCTCGCGGTGGTAGCCATCAGCAGCGGCCTGTAGCGCGCCGATTGCCTCGGTATCGAGACCCATGCGCTGATAGAGCTCGGACAGGGAGACGTAGGCCGCGTAGTGCTTCGGATTGAGATTCAGGATCTGTTTGTAGACCGCGACCGCGCGGGCATCGAAGCCGTCCTGCCGGTACTGCTGCGCGACCTTGACATACTGGGCGATCGCGTCTTCCGACTGGCCCCAACGGCGATAGGTATCCCCGACCTCGAGCAGGAGCTTCGCATCGCGAGGGTCGGCCTGGAGCAGGAGGTTGTACTCCTTCAACGCTTTGGCCTTCGCGCCTTTCTGCGCGAATTTCCGTGCAGAATCGAGGACTTTTCGTTTATTGAGCGCCAATGATCCCTCGCCTTGGCGAAAGTTCGATCGCGGCTCACCGCAAGCTCTGCAGCGATGCCTCGGCACTTCCTATCGGCGAGCTAGAACGCCCCTTGAGGCGAGTCCGTGGGGGCGAAACGACGCCTGCCCATATCCCACGGGGAACAGGGTTCCGCGTGTCAGCCGCCCTGAGTCTGGAGCCTTCCGACGAGGGCCTCGAGGCCGAGGCTGTAGCCGGGAGCGCCGAGACCGGAGATGACCCCCAGCGCGATCGGCGATACGTAGGAGTGCTGACGGAAGCTCTCGCGGGCGTAGACGTTCGAGAGGTGGACCTCGAGCACCGGGAGTCGAGAAGCGACCAGCGCATCGCGCAGCGCCACACTGGTATGCGTGAAGCCGCCCGGATTGATGAGGATGCCCGATGCCTGACCCATGGCCGCCTGGATGCGGTCGATCAGCTCGCCTTCGTGATTCGACTGGAAGCAGTCGACCTCGACACCCAGACGCGCGGCGCAGGCTCGCAGCCTCGCGTCGATGTCGGCCAGGGTCTGGTCGCCGTAAATCTCCGGCTCCCGTTTGCCGAGCAGATTCAGGTTGGGACCGTGCAGCACCAGGATCCGCATCGCGAGGCCTCCGCTCAGAGCGCCGCGCGAATCGCCGGCAGACTGCGGCGGATCAAATAGCGTGCCTTGCCGAGGTTGCCATCGGGGCGCAGGGCGACCACGAGAAAAAGCTCGTCGTCGACGGTGTGGAACACGAGCTGTACGCGAGCGAGCGAGATCAAGCACTCGCGCAGGGGACCCGCGTCGAGGGCGTCGGACGCCTTCGTCATATCGCCGAGGATGCGGCCGAACTCGATTCCCGCGAAGGTCGCATCGCCTCCCAGCGGATCGTCCCGATCCCGTCCGGCCTGCGCCACCACCTGGGCGACCGCGACTCCGTCGAGCCCCATCAAGGCTGCAGAGAAGCCGCCGCCACATTCGTCGACGATCGACTGGAGCATGGACTCGAACGTCATTGGATCCTCCCCGCCCTGCTGTGCTCCAGATTCTGGAGCCATCGCTCGAGCGTCGCCAGCACGATCTCCCGCGAAGCCCGACCGTCGATCGCCTCGACGCTCTTTACAGGATAGGAGCGGGTCGAGGTCCGCGGCGGAACCGCAGCCGCATCCATCCCTCTCTGAGCCGAGACCTCGGACTCGCGCCCCCGCGACTCCCGCGATGTCGCGAGGCGAGCCGATTCTTCGAGCGGATCGAGCTCTTCGCCCGCCAGGTCCGCCATTTCGAACTCGGCGTCGAAGAGCACGCGCTCCGCAACCCGGTTCACGTCCTGCCCGCGGTCGTGCATCTCGTCGACCTGGGCCTCGGCCTCGGCAAAGGCGCGCTCGAGCTCCCCGGCCTCGATCGGGCGATCGAGCTCGAGCGGGAAGGTCTCGAACGCGGGGGTCGGGACCGGATCGGCTTGGTCCGCGCCGGACGTCCCCCGCAGCTCGACCTCGTCGCCGAGCTCGCCTGCACTCGTCAGCGAATCGCCGTTCTCCAGCGAATCCAGAGCAGGAAGTCCCGACTCGAGGGCCCACACGTCGAGGCCCTCTTCGAGGATCCGCCGCGCGTGGCTGCCTTCTCTCTCGGGCAGGAGCGCCAGCGCGAGCACGGCTCGAGCCGGCCATTCGCTGGCCTCGCCCAGCGCCGCGATCGCAAGGGCCGTGCGACCGGCGCGTCGATCGCGTTCCGCATTGGCGATCCGCTCGAGGCGTTCGCGTCGGATCCATGCCGATCGACCCAGCTCCATCGTTCTCTCCCCTCGATCTCTATGCCCGCCGCCCAGGACGCCAGCCGGTCGGCAGGATTTCTTCCGGACGTAGACGAACGGTGCCGGCTCGGCCAATGCCTTTCAAGACGACGAAATGGATGCCCGAACCCTGTCGCTTCTTATCGACGCCGATCGCACTCAGATAAGCCTTCCGCGGCCGATCGGGCGCCGTCGTAGGCAATCCCGCCCGCTCGAGCAGCGCTGCTAGTCGCTGCGCCGTCCCGGACGGCGAGAGCCCCAGCGCCTCGGAACGTTCGGCGGCGAAGACCATTCCGATCGCGACGGCCTCGCCGTGCAGGATACCCCGGTAACGCGCGTGCTTCTCGATCGCATGCCCGAGGGTATGTCCGAAATTCAGCAGCCGGCGCAGATCGCCTTCGCGTTCGTCGCGGGCCACGACCTCGGCCTTGATGGCACACGCGCGCTCGATCCCGTGGAGGACGATCTCGGGCTCGAGGGCGAGAAAAGCCTCGATGTGGGTCTCGAGCCAGGCAAACAGATCTGCGTCCCAGATCGCGGCCGCCTTGATCAGCTCGGCCGCCCCGGCTGCCCGCTCGCGCTTCGGAAGGCTCGCGAGCGTCACCGTGTCGATGAAGACACCGCGGGGCTGATGGAATGCCCCGACGAGATTCTTCCCCCGCGCCAGGTTCACCCCCGTCTTGCCCCCGATCGACGCGTCGACCATCGAGAGCACCGTCGTCGGGACCTGGACGAAGGGAATGCCGCGCAGGAACGAGGCCGCCGCGAACCCCGCGAGATCCCCGACGACGCCGCCCCCCAGAGCGACGACGGCCGCGTGGCGATCGAGCCCGAGGTCGAGAAACTTCTCGTAGAGGCGCGAGAGCTCGCGGAGATTCTTCGACGCGTCCCCGTCCGGGACCACGATCCGCCCGGCCCGAACCCCGGCCTTTGCGAGTCCCCGTGCGAGAATCGGCGCATAACGCCTCGCGACCGGCGCCACGCTCACGACCGCGACCCGCTCGACCCCGAGCAGTGTGCCGATCCGCGTCCCGATGGTCTCGAGCCAGTCGTGGCCGAGCTCGATCGCATAGCTGCGCTCGCCGAGGGCGACCGGGACGGTCGCCCGCGCGGCGCCCTCGCCCGTCAGCAGCGGGCTTCTTCGGGCCGAGCTCCCGTTCCGTCTTCCCTGGATTGCCATCTACTCCCCGTGTTCGTCTGCTTCTGTCAGCCAGGCCACGATTCGCTCGACCGCCTCGTCGGACGTTCCGGAAGCGTCGATCCGGAGCTGTGCCGCCGCATAGTAGGGGCGACGAGCCTCGAGGAGCGACGTCAGCTTTTCGGCCCGGGCGACCGGATCGAGCCCCGCGAGCAGCGGCCGGCTCGACGGATCCGTGATGCGCTCGAGCAAGCACGCAATGGGGGCATCGAGGTGGACGAGGATGCCTCGTCCGCGCAGGCGGTCCACGGCTCCGGGCTGCGCGATGGCACCCCCGCCGAGAGCGACGACCGAGGCCTTGCCGGCGGCCGCCTCGATGGCCTCGCATTCGAGCTTGCGAAAATGGGGCTCTCCGTCGCGGGCGAAGATCTCGGCGACGGTCCGGCCCGCGCTGCGCTCGATCTCCTGATCCGTATCCACGAATGCCCGGCCGAGCCGGGCGGCCAGGCGGGGCCCGACCGTGGACTTTCCCGCGCCCATCATACCGACCAGGAAAATGGGCTTTTGGTTGGACACGGCGGCAGTATAAAGAAAAACGGGGGGAGCAAGCTCCCCCCGTTCCATCACGCCACCGCGCGGGACCTCACGGGATCCCGGTGGTCGGCTCGCGTGTCTAGTTGGCCGCCATCTCCGGCACCCGCACGATCCGCGGGGTCACGAAGACGAGCAGCTCCTTGCGCTGATCCGTGACCTCGGTCTCCTTGAACAGATTCCCGATGACGGGGATCCGGTGGAGATACGGGACTCGGCTCTGGCGCTGACTCTTGGTGATGGTGTAGATGCCGCCCAGGACGAGCGTCTGTCCATCCTTCACCAGAGTCTGCGTCTGGGCCACGTTCTTGGCGATCGCAGGCGAGCCGGTCGGCGTCGGCACCGTGCTGTCCGGCGCGTTGCGGGTCACCTCGATCTTCATGATGATGCTCTGATCCGCCGTGATGTGCGGCGTCACGATCAGCGACAGCACCGCGTCGATGAACTCGAGCTTGGCATCGCCCCCTTCGAAGGTCTGGAAGGGGATCGACACGCCCTGCTTGATCGTGGCCTGCTTGTTGTCCAGGGTCACGATGCGCGGGCTCGAGATGACCTTGCCATCACCCGTCGACTCCGCCGCCTGGATCTGGGCATCCACCCGGAAGTCGCTGTCGAGGATCAAGGCACCGATCGACATCAGGCCCGTCGGGACCGCCGTGATCGGATTCGCGAAGCTGAGTCCATTGTCGTCGATCAGACGGTAGTCCTCGCTTCCGAGATCGGTTCGCAGCGTGTCGGGATCGAAGGGGTCGACGAACTGGTTCGACTGGACGCTCCAGACCGAGCCGAGCTCGCGCGAGAAGTCGAGGTTCGCCTCGACGATCTTCGCCTCGATCATGACCTGCGGCGTCTGGGTATCGATCGCTGCGACGAGCGCGGTCGCCTCGTCGATCACGGAGCTGATGTCCTTGATGATCAGCGTGTTCGTACGCGTATCGAGGTTCACCGTGCCCCGCGCCGACAGCAGTCGACGCACGAGCAACGAGATGTCCTTGACCGTCGCGTAGTTGACGGGCATCAGCTTGACCTCGAGATCCTCGAGCTTCTCCTTATTTCGGCGTTCCTGGAGGCGAACCTCCTCTTCGGCCTTGAGCACGTCCGCCGGAGCAATCCGAAGCACGTTGCCCACCCGTACGAAGCCCAGGCCCTTGGTCATGAGGATCACGTCGAGCGCCTGGTCCCAGGGAACCTCGACCAATCGGATGGTCACGTTCCCGGAAACCTCGTCGCCGGCGATGATGTTCAGGTCCGACACTTCTGCGATCAGCCGGAGCACGTCCGCAATCGCCACGTCCTTGAAGTCGAGCGACACCCGTCGACCGCGGTACTCCTTGCCGTCGATCAAGCCGCCCTCTTCGAGCACCTCGATCGCCGCCGGAACCTCGACTGCCGCAGGCGGACCCGGGTCCGCCGACTCCGTCGGGGCCGCGAAGAGCGCCTCGGCCTCGGCCATCATCGCGGCAGGCGTGACTTCCTGCGAGGCCGGCGCAGGCTCGACGACGGCGGTCGTCGTCTCGGGCACGACGATCGCCTCCGATGCCGAGCTCGACGCCATCGCCTCGCCTGCGGAATCCGGGCTCGCGCCCGGGAAAGCCGGCGGGGACGCCGCCGCAACACCCATGTCCTCGAAGTCGACGAACAGGGTAGAGCCGTGGGTGCTGAAGACCGGCTTCTGATTCGGGGCACGCGTGAACACCACGCGTACTTCCGACGCGTCGACGTCGGGCTGCTGGAAAGCGTGAATCATCGACACGGGCCCGCCCTGGTCCGGAAAGAGGCGATCGGAGGCCGCTTCGCTGATCTTCGCATTCGTGATCCGCACGACGAGGGTCGCGGGGTCGGGGCTGTAGGTCGTGTAGCGGATCTCCTGATTCGCCAGGATCGCGGTGCGGTCCATCTTCTCGAGGCGCTCGAAGCTCAACCCGTAGACCTCGACGGACGCCGTCGATGCCCCCTTCGTGTCGTCGTCTCCCTGCGCCATGGGCTCGCTCGTCGCAGAGGCATCGACCAGCGCCATCGCTTCTTCTTCGCTCGCCGGGGATACGGGCGACCCGACGATCGTCGACGTCCCCGCCCTGCCTGCAGGCAGGGCTTCGGGAAGGGCCTCGACGGTCTTGGCACTCGCCAGGAAGCCCGCAGCATTGGCGTCGAGGGATGTCGTCATCGCCTGGGACAGGGCTTCGCCGTCACCGATCGCGACGAAAAGCCCAGTGGCCCCAGGCATCACCTGGCGGTTCGCGAAATCGCCGGCCTGGCTTCCGCCGTCGACCACGATCCGGAGCTTGCCCTCGTGGCTTCCGATCCGAGCACCGGTCACGAACGGCGAGTCCAGCTTCACGTTCTTCGCCATCGGTCCTGCCTTGATGCCCTGGACGTCGATCACGAGTCGCGCAGGATTTTCGAGCGTAAAGACCTCGACGTTGTCGAGCGATCCGTCCGCGGCGATCCCCACGAGCGCACCGCCCTCGACTGCCTCGACCGACAGTCCATTCAGCATCGTGGCCGGTCGCGCCGTCGGCATCACCTCGATCGCGTTTTCCTTGGTCGCGGCGAGCGGCTCGGATTCCGGGCCCCAGGGCGCCGTCCCCGAAGCATCCCCCGGCTCGGAGTCCGAGGTCGCCGCCGTCATGGCCGCTTGCTCGTCCTCTCCGCCCACGGCTCCGGCGTCTCCGCCCAGCGCCTCGTCGAGGAGCGCCTGATCGCTCACGCCCGGCTCGATCCGGATCGCGACGCCATCGCCATCGACATTGACCTCGGCGCGGCCTGCCACCGAGAGCTGGATCTCGACGCGCGTCTGCGGCGTCCCGGACTCGTCCTCGAAGGTCGAGACGGTCACGGTGTCGACGACCCCGTCGTAGGCTGCGACCTGTCGCGCATCCCCTTCGACGACGTCCACGAGACCTTCCGCCTCGTCCCGGCCGACGCCGACCAGATCCACGACGACGATCTTCTCGTCGGCGCGCTCCGTCACGGTGTAGACCGGATCGACGAGCCCGTCGAGGAACACGACGCTCCCCTCGCCTTCACGCGAGATCGACACGTCGCCCAGTGTTTGAACCAACGAGTCCGCCTCGGCACCCGAGGGCGCCTGCGGCGAAGCACAACCCATCACGACGATTGCGACGCCACTGGCCGCCATCGCGCTCCGGATCACCAACCTCAGCCATCCGTTATTCGGACCGACCATCGAGCTCACCCTCCCTGGCTCAAACGAATCCGCAACTCCACGTCCTTCGTCGTCCGCTCACCTGCGAAGTTTTCGTAGGTTTCCTGGACGAGGACGAGGTTGTCGCCGATGTGAATCACCTCACCGTTGTTCTTCCCGATCTGCGAACCTTCTCTGACGATGTAAGACCGGCCGCCCGGATCCAGGATCAGGGCGCGCGGATTCGAGGCCTCCCAGATCACCGCGGAGAGCTCGAGCTGACCCAGCTCGAAGTCCGCGAGCGGACCAAAAGTCTTCTTGTCCTGCTTGTCTTCGTCGTCGAACTGGAACGACCGGAACGGATCTCGCTTCTCCGTCGGGTCGTAGAAGTAGTCGCGTCCGCCCTCGGCGTACGAAGTTCCCCCGCCGCCGATCGGCGGCTTGGCCTGGCTGCCCGGCTTCGCGCCGGGCTTGGCCGGAGCTTTCGGGGCCTCTTTGCGAGCTGCCAGCGCCTGTCGATCCTTCGTGAAGTCCGCGCTCGTCGGCGCATTCGTCACCTCGTCCTCGCCGCATCCCACCGCCAGTGCCGCGGCCAGGGTCAGCCCGAGCACGAGAGTCCTTCTCGTCTGCATATACGCTCTCCGTTCGACGGACCGCCCACTCATCGATCAGGCCTCGTTCGACAGGAACCGGTACGTCCTGGCCTTTCCTGCGACCTTGAGCCGTGTCGCCGCCTGCGACTCTCTCGACACCTGGATCTCGAGGCTCCCGATGTTCACGATGCGAGGCAGCGACGCCACCATCTCGAAGAACCGTGCGAGATCGTGGTAGGAGCCCTCGATCTCGAGCTGGAACGGCACCTCGGCGTAGAAGTCGCGCGGAATCTCCTGGTCACGATCGATCGACTTGATCGTGACGCCGACCTTCTTGCCGGCGGTGCTGATGTCCTGGAGCAGATCCTCGAACTGCTTTCGATTCGGGAGCTGCTTCAGGGCGAGGTCGAGATCGCTCTCCATGCCGGCCAGCTCGGCCTCGACCGCGGGGATATTCGAAGCGACTGCACGCGCGTTGTTGAGCTCACGCTGCAGCTCCTGGGCCCGCATCACCAGCTCCTTCCTCTCCGCCTGGATTGGCTGGTAGAAGAAGTGCAGGTAGCTACCCGCCAGGACTACGAGGAACCCCGAGACGACGGCGAGCCGAACGGTCTTGGGAACCTTGGCGAGGCGCTCCATCTGCGCGTCGATGTCGAATTTGAACTCGAGAGCCATCATTCCCTCCGGTTCAGGACGCCTTGACCTGCGGTTTGTGCGAAGCCTTCGCCTTGGCCTCGGTGGCCTCGGTGGTCTCGGTGGTCTCTTTCTTGGGTGCGACGGGAGTCGTCATGTCGGCGCGGAGCTCGAAGTTGACCAGCCGGACACCCTTCACCAGCTCGCCGCCTGCGGTCTTTTCGAGGTCGACGTTCTTGAAGTATTCCGAGCCGTTCAGGCCGCGCAGGAAGTCGGCCACGACGCCCGTGTCGAGACTCTTGCCCTTGAGTCGGATCTCCGTCCCCTTGGTGCTGATAGAAGTCAGCCAGAGGCGATCCGGGACGCGCAGCGAGATCTCGTCCAGCACCCGAACCGGCCCGTTGCGAGCCTTCTCGAGGCTGTCGATGACGTCGAGCTTGTCCTGGAGATGCTGCTTGCGCGTCTTGAACTTCGCGATCAATTCTTGCTGCGGCTTGTACCGTTCCACGTCTGCCTGCAGCTGGGCGACGTTCGCATTCGCCATCGCGAGATCACTGCGTGCGCTCGAGCCCAGGAAGTACACTCCCCCGCCCACGACCACCAGACCGAGAACCAGCAGCGCGATCGTCTCGCGGATGTCGGCTGCGCGCTTCGCTTCGCGGTGCGGAAGGAGATTGATTTCCACCCTCATCGTTCGACCCTCCGCGTGGCAAGCCCGATTCCGACGGCAAGGCTCGGAGCGATCGCCGCCAGATGATCGGGATCGAATCCCCGGGCCGAGACCATGTGACCGAGGGGATTCATGATCTCCGTCTCGATTCCCGTGCGGGTCTTGAAGGCCGCCGCGAATCCCGCGATGCGAGCACCGCCGCCCGAGAGCAAGACCCGCGCGATCCGCGCGTCCGCCGAGGTCGCGGTGAAGAAGTCGAGGGAGCGAGAGATCTCGCCGATCACGGTGTCGGAGACGTTTCGCATCGCCTGCTCGACTTCCTGCGGGATCACGTCGAGCACCTGACCGCCATCGCGCGAGTTGCCGAGCTTGATGCGCTCCGCCTCCTCGAAAGAGATCGAGAGCGCCTTCTGGATCTCCTCGGTGTAGTTCGCGCCGCCGGTCATGATGTCGCGCGTGAAGGCCGGAATGCCGTTCCGGATGACGTTGATGTTGACGACCTGGGCTCCGATGTTGACTAGCGCCGTCACCTTGGAGGGATCCTGCTCGTAGTTCAGCTCGAAAGCGTTCTGCACGGCGAAGGCCGCGACGTCGATCGCCACCGGATTCAAGCCGGCCTCGTTGATGACCTGTACGTAGTCGTCGATCAGGTCCTTCTTGGCGGCGACGAGCAGGACGTCCATCTGTCCCTCTTCCGGATTCGCCGTCAGGATCTGGAAATCGAGATTGACCTCGTTCACGTCGAACGGGATGTACTGTTCGGCCTCCCACTGGATCTGGCCCTCGAGCTCTTCGCGCGTCATCTGGGGCAGATGCACGCGCTTCACGATCACGGAGTGGCCGGAGACCGAGGCGGCGACGTCCTTGCCGCGGATCTTGCCCGAGGCGATCGCTTCGCGAATCGCCTCGACGATGGCGCCCGAGTTGAGGAACGCGCCCTGCACGATCGCTTCCGGCTGCAGCGAAGCCTGTCCGAGCGATCGGAGATCGAATCCCTTGTCGCGGCTCTTGCGCACGATCTCGACGGCCTTCACGCCATGGGACCCGATGTCGAGTCCGATCACGCTGGCCTTCCCGAAGCCCGGTAGAGAAATATTCATTGCGAGGATCCCCTCCGCGTTCCTATTGCCGGTAACCCGAGTGGCTCGCGCCACCCGCGGATTCCATCGAACCTTCGTCGTCCATCCCGCCGAACACACGATCCTTGTCGGAGACCTTGAGATCGAGCGCCAGAAGGATCTTGCGCTTGGTATCGAGGCGGCACGGCCGGCCGGCTTCCACGCGATCGATCGTGAGCGTCGAGAGGCCCGCCTTCCTGGCGAGCTCTGCTTTGCTCATCATGAGATTCTCTCGGAATCTCTGGACTTGATTCGTGGCCACCGATCATCCTCCGCGACCCCACCACGCTGGTCGGGTCCGACCGACCGCGTATCGGAACGGAGTTTCAGGGACTTGAGGTGGCTCGACGCAGGTTCTCGGTGTCGCGGATCACTTTGATGCGCTGGCAGGCAGGTCGAAGGCGCGGGTCCGGAGCGAGGCATTTCCCCAGCACGCAATCGGGTTCAGGGCGGAAGGTAAAGAGCCGATCAGGCTCGGTGGGCGGCACGGGAGCGGCAGCGGGATCGCGGCCGCCGAGCAAAGCCGATCCCCGAGCGAGGACCCAGCGCATGTTCCAGACCCTCCTCATCGTCGACGACGACGCCGCCCTGCGCGAAAGCCTGGAGCTCCTGCTCTCTGTGGAGGGCTACGCGATCCGAACCGCGGCGAGCGGTGAGGCGGCCCTCGAGCTGCTCGAGACGACGCCCGTCGATGCGATTCTCTGCGATCTCCGGATGCCCGGGCTCGATGGGTTCGATCTGATTCCCCAGATCACGCGCCAATGGCCGGGGGTCCCGATCATCCTGATGTCCGCCCACGGCACCGAGGATCTCGCCATCCAGGCGATCCAGCGCGGCGCCTACGACTATCTCGCGAAGCCCTTCCAGCCCGCCGAGATCCGCCTCACACTCCGCAAGGCCGCAGAGCGCGAGAGCCTCCGTCGACAAAACGTCCTGCTCCAGCGCGACATGTCCCGCAGCGTCGGCGAGCGGGCGATCGTCGCGGCATCCGACGAGATGATCTCGCTGCTCGAGATGCTCGAACGAACCGCGGCCTACAAGTCGACGGTGCTCGTGACTGGGGAGAGCGGGACCGGAAAAGAAGTCATCGCACGCGCGATCCATGCGCAATCGCCTCGCCGCGACGCTCCCTTCGTCGCCGTCAACTGCGGAGCCATTCCCGAGAACCTGCTCGAGAGCGAGCTGTTCGGACACGTCAAGGGCGCTTTCACCGGGGCCTCGCGTGCTCATCGCGGTCTCTTCGCGGAAGCCCACCAGGGAACTCTCTTCCTCGACGAGATCGCAGAGCTCCCGACCTCGCTGCAGGTCAAGCTGCTTCGCGCCATTCAGGAAGAGGAGATCCGGCCGGTCGGGGACTCGAAGGCACAATCGGTCGACGTGCGTGTAATCGCGGCGACCGCTCGCGACCTGTCTCGCGAAATGCTCGAAGGACGTTTCCGCGAAGATCTCTTCTACCGCCTGAATGTCGTGCGGCTCGAGGTGCCCCCTCTGCGGGTGCGCCGGCAGGACATTCCGCTGCTCGTCGATCATTTCCTGGCGCGATTCCGTGTGGTGCTCGCCAAGAACGTCCGCCGGGTCTCGGACCAGGCCCTCGAGCTGCTCGTCGCATACGACTGGCCGGGAAACGTGCGCGAGCTGGAGAACGTGATCGAACGCGCCGTCATCCTGACAGATGGGGACGTCATCGAGGTCGCCGCGCTGCCCGCCGGCGTCCAATCGGGCACCTCCTCGCGCAATGCGAAATCCATCGACGGCGTAGCCTCTGGCTCGGGCGAGGACGATTTCTCGATGAAGCGTGCCCGTCAGCACTTCGAGGCAGAGCTGATCCGGCGCGCCCTCGCGCGGACTGGCGGCAACCGCACCCATGCCGCTCGCCTGCTCGAGATCAGCCACCGCGCGCTGCTCTACAAGCTGAAGGACTACGACATCCGGGACTGAGTCGACATGCTCTCGCGTACGCCGTCCTGTGGCGCCGAGGTGCCGAGCGCAGGCAGCACGAATCGAAAGCAAGCCCCACCGAGCATCGAGCGCCCCTGCTCGAGCTCGACGGCACCCTCCATCTCCTCGGCCAGTCGGCGCGCGTTGGCGAGCCCGAGCCCCGTCCCCTCGCCGGGTGGCTTGGTGGTGAAGAACGGATCGAAGATCCGCTCCGCGTGCTCACGGTCGACACCGGCCCCGGAATCGCTCACGCGGCAGATCACGGCGTCGGCGCGCGCGAGCCCCGCGAAGGATTCGTGCTCCTCCCCGCGCCTGCGCCGCCGAGGGCCCGCCTCGATCTCGATACAGATTCGCCGATCGGGTCGTCCGCGAACCGCGAAGACGGCATTCAACGCCAGGTTCAAGAGGATCTGGAGCGAGAGTCCAAGGTCTCCTCGAGCCGGCACCGCACTGTCCGCGATCCGAAGCTCGAAGGCGATCCCGTCGGACTCGTGCTGGGTCGCGACGAGATCGACCACCCGGCGCGCGACGTCGGAAAGATCGAGGGGACCACGCTCGATTCTCGGGGGTCGCGAGAAATCGAGCAGCTGGCGAAGGATCAGCCGGACCCGCTCCCCCTGCTCCGCCGCGCGCGTGATGCATCGAAGCCCCTCCGCCCCCAGGCCCGGATCTCGGCCTGCGATGTCGAGGAACGCCAGCATGGCGCCCATCGGATTTCCGACCTCGTGGGCCACACCCGCAGCCAGGCTGCCGACCATTGCGAGCCGCTCGGCGCGGTCGAGGCCCTCACGAGCCTGGCTCAGGCTCGAGTTGGCCGTGCGAAGCTCGTGCACCGCCTTCTCGAGGGCGCCGGTGCGCACCGCCAGCGCTTCCTGCATCTCGTTGAAGGCGCCTGCCAGCGACTCGATCTCGGCAACCCCTTCGACGGGAACCCGATGTACGGAATCGGTCGACCCGATCCCGCGCACGGCCGTCACCAGTCGATGAAGCGGACCCACGATCCGCCGCCGCAGGAGTGTCCATCCGAATAGCACGAAGATCGCGACGTCGAGCAGCAGGACCAGGACGAGCAGGCCGATCGAGAACGTGGAGTCGATGCGCCCTGCGAGGATCTCCGACCCGCCGGGATCCAGCGCCGCAAATCGAATCGGCTGCCAGGGGGCGCCCGACTCCACCAGGGGGCGCCCGGAAGCCCTCGACTCGAGCGCAAGCGCGCGCGTCCCTTCGTCCAGCGCCCGCGTCGACACGTTCAGCCCGCGAACGACGCCCCGTTCGTCGAGCCGCCACCAATGCCCGGAATCGGCGAGGTCGAGATCCACGACGCCATGCCGGGTCGAGGCGACGAAACCTCGACCGAGCATCTCGTGGAGCGCCTCGATGCGTGCGTCGTTGATCTCGAGCAGGACGGCAGCGAGCAGGGCCGTGCCGGTCGCCATCACCAGGGCGAGCGAGATCAAGATCTCGGCGTGCACGCCCTGGCGCAAGCTCACGCTCAATCCCCCTGCGCGGGATCCTCGATCCCCAGCTTCTCGAGTCGATAGCGGAAGGAGCGGAACGAGATTCCGAGCAGACGCGCAGCGCGTTTCTTGACGCCGGCCGTCGCGATCAAGGCCTCCTTGAGAAGCGAGCGTTCGTAGTCGGCGACCAGCCGCTCGAGATCGACCCCCTCGCTCGGGATGCGCGTGACCTGACGACGTTCGCGGGCCTGCACGACGGTGGCCGGCAGCAGGTCGATACCGATCGTCGAGCCGCGCGAGAGAGCCACGGCCCGCTCGACCAGATTTTCGAGCTCGCGCACGTTTCCAGGGAACGGATAACGCGAGAGGACCTCGTAGGTCTCGGCATCCATCCCTTCGACGTGCTTGCCGAGCTCGTCCGCATAGCGCCGGATGAAGTGCTGGACGAGCAGGGGAACGTCCTCGATTCGATCGCGAAGCGGCGGGAGAGTCAGCTGGATCACGTTCAAGCGGTAGTAGAGGTCCTCCCGGAATCGGCCGGCAGCGACCTCCTCCTCGAGGCGGCGATTCGTCGCGGAGACGATCCGGACGTCGACCTTGCGGTCGACGGTGTCGCCCACCCTTCGGATCGTCTTTTCCTGCAGGGCGCGCAAGAGCTTGACCTGCAGCGCGGGGGAGAGCTCGGCGATCTCGTCGAGAAAGAGCGTACCCGCCGAGGCGGCTTCGAAGAGACCTTCCTTGTTCTGGACCGCGCCCGTGAAGGAGCCCTTGGCGTGGCCGAAGAGCTCGCTCTCGAGCAGATTCTCGGGAATCGCTCCGCAGTTCAGCGCGATGAAGGGCTCGTCGTGGCGATCGCCCTGCTCGTGGATCGCGCGCGCCACGAGCTCTTTCCCGGTCCCGCTCTCGCCGTAGATGAGGACGTTCGTCTTGGTCTCGGCGACCTGCGCGATGAGCTCGAACACGTCCTGCATCGGCCGACTGTGACCGATGATGTTCCGATCGCGAACCTGGCTGCGGAGCTCCTTTCGCAGGCGTCGGTTCTCGACCGCCAGGACCTTCTTCTCGAGGGCCTTGTCGATCACGATCCGGAGCTCGTCGACCTTGAAGGGCTTGGTCAGGTAGTCGTACGCGCCCTCCTTCATCGCAGCGATGGCGCTGTCGGTGGTCCCGAAAGCCGTCACGACGATCGCAATCGTCTCCGGGGAGATCTCGCGCGCGGCCAGGATCAGGTCGAGTCCGGATTTTCCCGGCATCTGCATGTCGGTGATGAGGAGGTCGACCTCGTCGGCCTCGAGGTGGGCGATGGCGGCATCGACGTTTCCGGCGGTGACGACGTCGTATCCCTCACGCCGCAGGAAGATCTCGAGGAACTCCTGCATGCTCTGCTCGTCGTCGACGACGAGGATGCGTGCGCGGGTGGGGTTCACGCCGCCTCCTTCGAGGAAGAAAGCTTCGAGGAAGAAAGCTGCGAGGAAGAAAGCTGCGACGACGAAGGCGTCGTGGGTGGAATTGCTGCGAGCGGCAGCAGCACGCGAAAACAGGTCCCCCGTCCGAGCGCGCTCGAGATCTCGATCCCACCCCCGTGTTGTTCCACGATTCGCTGCACCGTCGCGAGCCCCAATCCGGTTCCATCCTGCTTGGTCGTGAAGAAGGGCTCGAAGATCCGGTCCTGGAGCTCGGCGCTCATGCCCGGTCCGGTGTCCTCGACCTCGAGGACACCCCTCGCCTCCGGCTTGCACTCCGCGATCCACCGGTCCTCTGCTGCTGCATTACGGCCCGGCTGCTGTTCATCTTGAGACGACAGTCCCGGACCGGAGCGGCACACCCTCAGATGGAGCTCGCCCTTCCCGTCCATCGATTCGACGGCGTTGTTCCAGAGATTCCAGATCGCGGCCTTCAGCTGCGCCGGATCGGCCCGAACGAAGACCGACTCGTCGAGGTCGAGCGAGAGACGGACGTCTTCGCGCGCCTGCCCACCGGCAATGCCGGCGACCTCGCGAACCACCCCGGCGAGCCGGATCGACTCGAGGGCCAGCGGCGCCGGCCTCGAATAGCGGAGGAAATCACCGATCAGGTGATTCAAGCGGTCGACCTCGCGCACCACGATCCCCATCAGCTTGGCGTGGGCCGGGTCGGTCCCGGCCGACTGCTCCCAACCCTGGAGGATCTGGACCGATCCGGAGATCGAAGCCAGGGGGTTCCGGATCTCGTGAGCCATCCGCGCCGCCATCTCCCCGACGGCAGCCAGGCGCTCGGAGCGCCGCAGCTCGCTCTCCATCGAGACGACGGAAGTCACGTCCTGGAAGATCACCACGTGGCCCAGTCCCTCGCCCTGCTCTCCGACCAGCTTCGACGTGGCGAGGCCCACGAAGAGATCCTCGCCCCGCGCGTTGCGGTAGGGAATCCGGTCCCGTCCTACGCGCGAGCCTTTCGACCCCCACTCGTCCCGGGCGGCGATCACGGCCGATGCGCCCGGCATCCAGTCCTCGAGTCGCCGACCGGCCGCCTCGGCGGCGGAGAGTCCCGTGATGCGCTCGGCCTCGGGATTGAACGACGTGACCCGACCCGACGGATCGATGGTGGCGAGACCGCTCCCGATGCTCTCGACGATGAGGCGGTGGAGATCGCGGAGGCGCTCGAGATCGCACGTCTTGCGATCGAGTGCGGCCCCGGTTCGACGAAGCTCCGCAGCGAGGGTGTTCGACAGCATCCCGAGCATGAGGAGCGCGCCGGAGTAGAACCCCCAGTAGGCCCCCAGGACGATCGTCGACGCCGGATGAGGCGCTGCCCCGACGACCGGCAGCAATCCGAGCTCCGCGCCGAACAGCACGAAGCCGTAGCCGATGGCCGCGAGCGCCACGCTGAAGGTGACGCCGCCACGGTCGAGCAGGATCGCGCCGTAGAGGACGACCAGGGCGTAGAGGAACGTGAAGACCGACTCCCGGCCGCCGGAGAAATAGACCAGCGAGGTGACGATCGCGACGTCGAATGCGACCTGGACCGTCGCGAAGCGCTCGGGGTTTCGCGTCCGTGCCATCCGCAGGGCCGAGACGATCGTGGCGACGAATGCCAGCACGATCGTCCAGTAGACGCCCCAGATCCCCGCGCTCTGGGCGCCCTCGATCCGATCGAGGGTCACCGCCAGCCCGAGGCTCATCCCCGCCAGGAGCAGACGCGCCCCGACGAGCCAGCCGAGGCCTTCCCCCGGTCGCGGCTCGAGCAGCTCGCTGCGCTTCGCGTCCATCTGCGACGCCTCGCCGAGCGGCCTCAGCCGATCGTGTCCGCGATCGTGAAGATCGGCAGGTACATCGCGATCAGGATCGTACCGATCGAGCCGCCCATGAACACCATCATGATCGGCTCGAGCATCGCCGTCAGCGCCGCCACGGCCGAATCGACCTCGTCGTCGTAGAAGTCGGCGACCTTGTTCAACATCGCCTCCATCGAGCCCGTCTCTTCACCCACGGCGACCATCTGCACCATCATGCCCGGGAAGATCTTCGAGCCCTGGAGCGGCTCAGCGATGGTCTTGCCCTCCGAGATCGCCTTGCGCGTCATCTGGAGCTCGGCCTCGATCACCATGTTGCCCGCCGTCCGAGCGACGATGTCGAGACCGTCGAGGATCGGAACACCGCTCGAGATCATCGTGCCGAGGGTCCGGGTGAATCGAGCGACGGCGACCTTCTTGATGATGTTGCCGAAGATCGGGAGCTGCAGGGCGAGCTGATCCGTCTTGAAGCGGAAGGCCTGACTCTTCGCCCGAGCCCGGGCGAAAGCGGTGAACGCACCAAAGATGAAGACCATCGCGTACACGATGTAGGCCTGCATCCATTTCGAGAGATTGATGACGGCCTGCGTCGGGCCCGGCAACGTTCCGCCGAAATCGGCAAACATCTGTTCGAAGACCGGGATCACCTTGACGAGCAAGAGAACGATACAAGCGATGGCAATCACGCTGACGGTCGCCGGATAAACCATCGCGCCTTTCAGCTGTTTGCGAAGCTTTTCCTGTTTTTCGAGCTGGATGGCGAGACGATTCAGGATCGTGTCGAGGATGCCGCCGACTTCACCCGCAGCGATCAGGTTCACGAACAGATCATCGAAGACCTTCGGATGCTTGCGGAGGGCGTCGGCGAAGGTCGAGCCCTGCTCGACGGAGGACTTCACGTTCCGCAGCACCCCCTTGAATGTGATGTTCAGCTGCTGCTCCGCGAGGATGTGGAGACATTGGACGAGGGGCAGGCCTGCGTCGACCATCACCGCGAATTGGCGGGTGAAGACGACCAGGTCCTTGATCGTGACCTTGGGCGCCAGGAACGGAAAGATCTCGGCGAGGTCCTTCGGCTTCTCCTTCACCTTGCCGGGCACGAGACCCATGTTCTTCAGGTGAATCGCGACGGCATCGGGACCGCTCGCCTCGAGCTCGCCGGACTTCTTCTCGCCCGATCGCGTCTGCCCCGACCATACGTAGATCGCCATTGTGTCCACTCCCAACGACCGCGCGGCTCGGACCACGCGAATCGAAAATCAGGATCTGCTCACGACTTCATCGGTCGACGACCGCCCGCCGCACCCATCGCCTCGGGGCCCCGCGCGATCAACGCGTTGAGCTCCTCGATGTCTGGGCTGCGGGATTTCGCAGTTTCTGTGTCCACCAGGCGTTTGGTGACCAACATCGCGAGACACTGGTTCAACGTCTGCATGCCCGACTTACCCTGGCCCATCTGCATCGACGAGTAGATCTGGTGGATCTTGTCGTCGCGCATCAGGGCACGAATCGCCTGGTTCGGAACCATGATCTCGAGGGCCAGCGCCCGGCCCGGACCGTTGGCTCGCGGGATGAGCGTCTGGCACATCACCGCCTCCAGCACGAACGACAGCTGTTGGCGGATCTGCGACTGCTGATACGGGGGGAAGACGTCGACGATGCGGTTGATCGTCTGGACGGCCGAGTTCGTATGCAGCGTCGCAAAGGCGAGATGGCCCGTCTCGGCGACCGTGAGTGCAGCCTCGATCGTCTCGAGGTCGCGCAGCTCGCCGATCAGGACCACGTCCGGATCCTGCCGAAGGATGTACTTCAGGGCGGCCTTGAAGGACGTGGTGTCGGCGCCGATCTCGCGCTGGTTCACGACGCAGCCCTTGTGGGGGTGCAGGTATTCGATCGGATCCTCGATCGTCACGATATGTTCGTTCCGATCCTGGTTGATGCGGTCGATCATCGACGCCAGCGTCGTGGACTTGCCCGAGCCGGTCGGGCCGGTGACCAGGATCAGCCCGCGCGGCTTCTGGACCAGCGTCTGGACGACCGGCGGCAGGCCCAGCTCGTCGAAGGTCAGGATCTTGAACGGGATCGCCCGGAAGGCGCCGGCCACGTTTCCGCGCTGGACGAAGACGTTGCCGCGGAAGCGGGAGAGCTTTTGGACGCTGAAGGAGAGGTCGAGCTCGTTGGTCTCTTCGAACTTGTGCTTCTGGGCGTCGGTCAGGACGGAATAACAGAGCTGCTTCGTCTCCTGCGGAGACATCGGAGGCATCTTCAGGGGAACGAGCTTCCCATCGATGCGCAGCTGGGGCGGCGAGCCGGTCGTGATGTGAAGGTCGGAAGCGCCCTTCTCGATCATCGCCTTCAGCAGTTGATGCATGTTCGCCAAGTGTCTGGTCCCTTCGCTTTCGCCGTTCGCCTAGACGGAGTCCGAGGTGCTGACGCGGAAGACTTCGGACAGGGTCGTGACCCCGTCGAGCATCTTGTTGAGGGCGCTCCGGCGCAGGGTGCACATGCCCCCTCGAATCGCCTCGCGCTTGATTTCGGTCCCCGACGCGCCGTTCAGGACGAATTCCTTCAGCTGATCGGTCATCACCATGACTTCGTAGATGGCGACGCGACCCTTGAAGCCCGTATCCGAGCAATTGCCGCAGCCCCGCCCCTTCTTCGGGACGAAGTTGCGTGCCTCCTCGTCGGACAGACCGGCATCGATCACCTGCTGCTTCTCGACGTCGGGATCGTCGGCCACACACTGGCTGCAGATCCGACGCGCGAGGCGCTGCGCCACGATGCAATTGACGGCCGACGCGACCAGGAAGGGCTCGATGCCCATGTTCAGGAGCCGGTTGATCGTGGAAGGGGCGTCGTTCGTATGGAGCGTCGAGAGAACCATGTGGCCGGTGAGCGCCGCCTTGACCGAGATTTCGGCCGTCTCGAAGTCGCGAATCTCGCCGACCATGATGATGTCCGGATCCTGACGCAGGAAGGAGCGGAGGCAGGCCGCGAAATTCAGGCCGATGTCCTCGTGCATCTGGACCTGATTGATTCCGGCGAGGTTGAACTCGACCGGATCCTCGGCGGTCGAGAGGTTCTCGCTCGTCTTGTTCAGCTCCGACAGCGCCGAGTAGAGTGTCGTCGTCTTGCCCGAACCGGTCGGGCCCGTCACCAACACCATCCCGAACGGCTGGTGGATCGAGTGCTGGAAATCGTCGAGCTGGGCCTGTTGGAATCCGAGCTTCGTCATGTCGAGCTGCAGATTGCCCTTGTCGAGGAGCCGCAGAACGACCTTCTCGCCGAAGAGCGTCGGGAGCACCGAAACGCGGAAGTCCATCTCGCGGCCCTTGCCGAGCTTCAGCTTGATGCGTCCGTCCTGGGGAAGCCGGCGCTCGGCGATGTCGAGCTCGGACATGATCTTGAGGCGGGAGGTCAGCGCGTTCTTCAGCTTGAGCGGCGGCTTCATGACCTCGTAGAGCAGACCGTCGATCCGGTAACGGACCCGGAAGGATTTCTCGTACGGCTCGATGTGGATGTCCGAGGCGTTCTTCTTGATGGCGTCGGTCAGGATCAAGTTGACGAGCTTGACGACCGGGGCGTCCTCCGCCTCCTTGGCCATCTTGCGCGCGTCGTCCTCGTCGTCCCCGGCAACGAAATCGATGCCCGCATCGTCGAATCCGGCCATCACGTCGTCGAGGATGTCCTCTTCGGGCTCGGCGTAATAAGTCTCGATGGCGGCTCGGATCGACTGCTCGGAGGCGACGACCGGCTGGATGTTGTAGCCGGTGAGGAATTTGATGTCGTCGAGGGCGAAGATGTTGGACGGGTCGGCGGTCGCGAGGATGAGCGTCGAGCCGGCCCGGTTCACGGGGACCACGTTGTGCTTGGTCGCGACGTCTTCGGGAATCAGAGCGAGGACTTCGGGCTCGATCGTGAAGTCCGCGAGGTTGATCGAGGGAACCCCGTACTGCTTCGCGACGAACTCGGAGAGCTCGTTCTCGTCCATGAAGCCGAGCGCGGTGATCTGCGCCCCGAGGCGGCGGCCCTGAGAGACAGCCTCCTCCCGTGCCTTGCTCAATTGCTCGGACGAGAGAAGATTCTCTTTGACTAAGAGCTCACCGATGCGCTCGTTCAACGAAGCCCCTCCCCCGCCTGATACGGCGCGCCCATTTCGGACGACGACCGGACGACGGGTCTTTCGCGTCGCCGCCCACGCGGCAAAAGAAACGCAAACTCAGCGGGTTATCGGCGGCGGCCGGAGCGAGCTTTACAGTCGTGCGCAGGGAGATCGCGGCCCGAACGTCCGGAACCGGTCGTCCGAGGCGGCTCAATGGCGGGTCTTCGGGGGTGGGCGCTTCCGTGAGGGTGCAACCCGTAGGCATACAGATGGGTGCAGATGGGAATGGTTCGGCGACCGGCTCGAGGCCGGCTCAGACGCCGAGCACCCGTCGGGCCTGCTCGACGTCCCGGGCGATCTGGGCGCGCAGGGCCTCGGCGGACTCGAAGCGGATCTCGCCACGCAGGCGCGTCTCGAAGCTGAGATCGACCTCTAGTCCGTATAGATCCCCCGAAAAATCGATCAGATGGGCTTCCGCGACGAGATCCCGTCCATCTCGGAACGTCGGTCGATAGCCCACGTTCGTGACCGCGGGCCAAAGCCTCCCGCCGCGTCCCTCGCCGACCCGTCGGAGGTGGCCAGAGTAGACGCCGGGCGCCGGCAGGATTTCGGTCTCGGGAGCCAGGTTGGCGGTCGGAAACCCGAGGGTCCGACCCCGCTGATCGCCGACCGTGACTTCGCCCCGCACGCGAAAGGGCCTCCCGAGCATCAACGCTGCCTCCTCGACCTGTCCCTCGGTCAGAAGCTGGCGGATCCGGGTCGAGTTGACATCCCGGCCCTCGACGGAGACCTCCGGCACGACCGTGACTGAAAAGCCCAGATGGGGCCCCCTTTCGGTCAGCAATCGCATCGACCCCTCGCGGTCCCGTCCGAAGTGGAAGTCGTAGCCGACGTAGACCTCGACCGGCCGCACCCGGGCGTGTACGTACTGCTCGATGAATTCCCCCGGGCTGACCCGGGCGAATGCCGAATCGAAGGGCTCCGCGATCACGGCGTCGATGCCGAGGGCCTCCAGGGTCTCCATCTTCTGCTCGAACGTCTCGAGCAGCCGCAGCGATTTCTCCGACTGCAGGACCCGGCGCGGGTGCGGCTCGAACGTATAAAGGACGGACTCCCCGTCGAGGGCCCGGGCACGGTCGACGATCTTCTTCAAGATGACCTGATGCCCGACGTGGACGCCATCGAAATTGCCGATCGTCAGGACCGGCCGCCTGAATTCCCGCCCGAGCTTCGAAACGCCGCGAAAGATCTCCAAGCGATGTCCTCGTCCGCTAGACTGGCTATGTGCGGATTCTCTCGCACTACTTCATTGCGCGCTTCTTCGGCTTGTTCCTGCTCGTCCTGGTCGCCGCCCTCGCGATCCTGGCGACGATCGAACTCGTCCTCAATCTGGAAGAGCTGACCGGGTCCCCGGCCATCGGACGCCGCACCGGCCCCCTGGCCAGCGTGCTTCAGGTCGTCGAGTTCCTCTGGCTACGCCTCGCCTCGATCTATCTCGTCGATCTACTTCCGGTCGCGAGCTTCGTCGCCTGCTTCTTGACCTTCGCCATCGCCGGGCGCCGTCTCGAGAGCGTGGCGATCGAGGCCAGCGGAATCCGACCGATCCGCATCGTGGTTCCGGTCCTGATCGCGGCCTCACTTCTGTCCGTCGTCGCCGGCCTGATCCATGAGACGGTCGTCCTCGGGGCAGCGCGCGCCCGGCTGGCCGAGGATCAGGTCGACCGCGACGAGATCGATCTCGGTCGACGCGCGTTCTGGTACCACAGGGGTCCGATCATCACCAATATCGGCCACGCCGACCCCACGACCCGAACGCTCCACGACGTCGAGCTCTTCGAACGCGGACAGGGCGACGACAGCGGTCGTGTTCTTCGAATCGTGCGCGCGCAGGACGTCCTGATCCTGCCGAACGGCGTCTGGCGTTTCGAGCAGGCATCGGTGTGGACCTTCGATCCCGAAGACCCCCTGGCAGAGCCCCGCTTCGAGACGGCCGCCGGTCTGGAGCTCGATCTCGCCTCGGTTCCTTCCAACACGCTCGCCGAAGCCGATCCTGCGATCCTTCCGATTCACGCGCTCGCTCAATATCTCGCGCACGACGCGGACGCTCCGCCCTCGGCCGAGTCGAGGCGGCTCGCCGAGGTCTACCACGAACGCTTGAGCCGCCCCTGGTCGGTGCTCGCGCTGTGTTGGCTGGCCCTGCCCTTCGGGCTTCGCATCGATCAGCGCGCCCGGATCGCCCCGGCCGCCGCGACCGCCCTGCTGGCGCTGACGGCCTTCTTCATCCTGTCGAACGCCGGGCAAACGCTCACGCGAATGGCATTTCTGCCCGTCGGTCTCTCGACCTGGGCGACGCCCGTCGCCTTCGTCGTACTCGCTACGCTCGCGATTCCGCGGCGAGGGCGCTGACCGCGACTCAGCGCCCGGCGCGACTCGGATCGAGGTAGCGAAAGAACTCGTGGTCGGGGGACAGGAAGATCGAGGTCTTCTCGCCGAGCGAACGTCGATAGGCCTCGAGGCTGCGTGTGAAGGCGTAGAACTCCGCGTCCTTGCCGTAGGCCGCCGCGTAGATGTGAGCTGCCTGGGCATCGCCGTCCCCACGAGCGACCTGCCCCGCGGCGTTTGCCGCCGCCAGGATCTCTCGCGCCTCATGCTCAGCCCGAGCGCGGATTTCTCGTGCCTCGCGCTCGCCGACGGCGCGCTTCTCCCGCGCGATCGCGCGCCGCTGCTCGCGCATCTGCTCGAAGGTCGCCTTCTGGCTCGAGATCGGGAGCTCCGTCCGATTGATGCGAACGTCGATCACGCGCACTCCCTCGTCGAGCAGCTCCGCGGTCGATCGCTGCGCCAGCGTATCGAGCGCCCCGGCGCGCGCGAGCAGCTCTCCCATCGAGAGCGTCCCGACGGTGCTCTTCACCAGCGATCCCACGGTATTCTGGATCTGCGCCTCGGCGGCGGGCACGTTGCCCGGGAAGGTCCGCCGAAACGCGAGCGGCGAATCGATCTGCCAGAGCACGTAGTAGTCGACGATGACGCGATCGTTCGCCGCGATCTCGACCTCCGTCGCCGCCGCGCTCAGATACTGGATCTTCTTGTCGAAGACGAGCACCTCATCGACGAACGGAATCCGCGGGCCCCACATCCCCGCGATCCCCGCATCGTGGATCTCCGCAATCGGCCGCCCCCAGCGCAGCACGACGCGGTACTCGTCGGCCCGGTTGATCACGAGCGGACCCCGATCGATCTGTGACGCCCACAGCACCGCCACGAGCGCGGCCCCGACCAGCAGGAGCCCGAAGAGGAACCTCATCGCTTCCCCTCCCCGGCAACGGCGCCGGCGGGCGCCTGGACGGGTGGCCAGCTCGACCAGAGATTCACTGCGGCGGGATCTCCGATCACCTTGTCCATCGCCGGCAGGATCGCCTCCATCGTCTCGAGGTAGAGGCGTCGGCGCGTCACCTCGGGCGCAGCCTGATACTCGACGAGCAGGGCTTCGAAGCGCGCCGCCTCTCCCCTCGCTTCCACGATCTTCGCGTCCTGATAGGCCTCCGCCTGCTCGCGAATCTCCGCGGCCAGCGAGCGCGCCTGCTCGACGATCTCGGAAGCGTCACCGGTCGCGACCAGCGCGGACCGTTTCTCGTCTTGTCCCGCGCTGACCACGTCGGCGAAAGCCTCGCGCACCTCCTCGGGCGCCTGCGGCTTCTCGAGGGTCAATCGCACGACCTCGAACGCGACGGCATGGCCCACCGCACGCGAGTAGTCCGCCAACATGCCCGACAGCAACTCCTCTGCCTCCTGCAGGATCTCGTTTTGATCCTGGGAGAGGACCGCGTCGATCGTCCGCCGTCCGATGACGTTGCGCATCGCCGCTTCCGTCGCGTCGTGGAGCACGGAGGCGGGATCGGCCATCGAGAAGGCCCACGCGAAGCCATCGGCGATCTTGTACTGCAGCCCGTAGCTCACGTTCACGACGTTGTGGTCTGCGGTCTGGATGGCAGCCCGGGTGATCTTCTCGGCGACGACCTCGTCTTCGACGTCGACGGCTTTGCCGGGGGTCGACCGCGTCGGGTTTTCGCCGAAGGTCTCGCTGCGGATCTGACCCGTATTGACCAGAACGTGGGACTCGAGGGGCGGCGGGAGGTGGGCCCAGTAGCCCTCTTCGATCCGCGTCCGATGATGGGCACCGAGCCGGAGGATCACGGCCGACTCGCCGGGGGCCACCTTGAAGACACCCTGCCAGCCCCAGCCGAGCAGAATCGCGAAGGACGCCGCCAGCAGGAATCGGTCGAGGAGCATGCGCGTCAGACCGCGTCCTGCGCGCTCCGCCGCGCCCGTCGCGGGCGCGGAAACCGGCGGGCTCCCCGCCACTTCAGACCTCCCCGCCCGATCGCGCACCAATCGCGGAGACGGCCGTCCCGGTCCGCGCCGGCTCCTCCCGTCGATCCATCATCTGCTCGTAAAATGGCCGGATCAGATCGATCGGAATCGGAAAGATCGTGGTCGAGTTCCGACCGCTGCCGGCGATCTCCGCGAGGGTCTGCAGGTAGCGAAGCTGAAGTCCCGAGGGCTCGGTCGATAGGACGTGGGCGGCGTCCGCGATCCGCTGCGCCGCCTGGAACTCGCCCTCGGCGAGGGTGACCTTGGCGCGCTTCTCGCGCTCGGCCTCGGCCTGCTTCGCCATCACGCGTTGCATCTCCTGCGGCAGATCGATCTGCTTCAGCTCGACGGCGCGGACCTTGACGCCCCAGGGCTCCGTCTGTTGATCGATGATCTCCTGGAGTTGTTGATTGATGCGCTCGCGCTGGGCCAGCAGCTCGTCGAGCTCCGCCTGACCACAGATGCTCCTGAGCGTCGTCTGGGCGAGCTGCGACGTTCCGTAGAGGTAGTTCTCGACCTGGATCACGGCCTTTTCCGGGTGGAGCACCCGGAAGTACAGCACTGCGTTCACCTTGACCGAGACGTTGTCGAGCGTGATGACCTCCTGCGCCGGCACGTCCATCACGATCTCGCGCAGACCGATCCGCACCATCCGATCGACACCCGGGATGATGAATCGCAGCCCCGCGTCCCGGATCCCCGCATAGCGTCCGAGTCGGAACACGACGCCACGCTCGTACTCGGGCAGGATCTTCGCCCCCATCACCAGGAAAACCAGAGCGAGAACCAGAAAGATCAACCAACCCAAAACACCCCTCCTCGCAGCACCCACCCGAATCGGGCGAGCGCGCGTCTCAAACCTGCTTTCGGACGCGCCGTACGCGAAGCGTCAGACCGTCCACTCTCTCCACCGCGACCGACTCCCCGGCCGGGATCGCCTCGTCGGCCTCGGCGTTCCAGTACTCGCCGCGCACGAAGACCTTGCCGAGTCGGCGCGCCGCGGGATCGATCACGACCTCGACGCGGCCCACGAGCCCGATCATCTCGTCGATGCCCGCCGTCTGCCTCGACATGATGCTGCGACCGAGGCTGATCGCGACGACCGCCCCCGCCGTCGAGATCGCCGCCGCGATCGGCACGAGGACCTCCCAGAACGAAACCGTGAGGTCCGAAACCTCCGGCCGATCGAAGACCATCGTCCCCCCGACGAGGAAGCAGGTGATCCCCGCGACGAAGAGCAGGCCGAAGGAAACGACGAAGATCTCCGCCACGAGCAGCGCGATCCCCACCAGCACCAGCATGGCGCCGACCCACGAGAAGGGCAGGATCTGCATCGAGAACCCGAGCAGCACGAGACAGACGACGCCGACGGTTCCGGGCAGGATGAGTCCCGGGCTCTGGAACTCCATGTAGAGCCCGGCCGCGCCGATCGCGAACAAGATGAAGGCGAGATTCGGATCCGTCAGGAAGTCGAAGATCGACTGCACCAGCGTCTTCTCGACGGGCACCAGGACGTGGCCCACCAGGGCGAGCTTTCGCTTCTCGCCCCCGACCTCGACCTCTCGCCCTTCGATGGCCTCGAGCAGCTCGACCCGGCTGTTCGCGACGAGGTCGATCACCCCGAGCTCGAGCGCCTTTTCCGACGTCACGGCCTGCGACGTTCGCACCGCTTCCTGGGCCCATTCGACGTTGCGATTGCGCTGCTTGGCGATCGACTCGACGTAGGCGGCGAGATAGTTCTCCATCTTCTGACCGACGACGTCCTGCGCCGCGCCGGGCGTTTCTCCGGCCTCGCCCTCGCCCTCGTTGGCGGGAGGCGGACTGCCGCCGAACAAGCTCACCGGATGCGCAGCCCCGATGCTCGTTCCCGGCATCATCGCCGCAACGTTGGCCGCGAGCGTGATGAAGGTGCCGGCGGAGGTCGCGGTCGCCCCACGCGGGCTGACGAAGACGATCGTCGGCACCGTTGCGTTCAGCATCGCCTGGATGATGTCCTGGGTCGACGAGACGAGACCGCCGGGCGTATCGAGCTCGATCAAGACAGCTTCGGCACCGCTCGCTTCAGCCTGTCGGATCGCCCCGATCAGATAGTCGGCACTCGCGGGATTGATCGAGCCATCGATGTCGACGAGCAGGATCTCGCCGGCGCGTGCCGACCGCGGCATCCCAACGGCGAGCAGCGCGAGAGCGGCGAGGAGCAGGCACAAGCCGCCCACCCGTAATCCTGCGAGCCGAGCCGCTCCCGGCGGATGCTCCGTCATCGGCGAGCCCGGAGCTTCTCGATGCGGTCGAGGAGCTGGGCCGCGACGCCCGACTTGTCGAGCAGAGGCAGCTCCTCGACCTGCTGGTCGGGCCACACGAAGATCACGGCGTTCTGATCGACCTCGAAGCCCGAATCGGTTCGCGAGATGTCGTTGGCGACGATCAGGTCACAGCCCTTTCGCGCGAGCTTGCGCTGCGCGGCGGCGATGACGTCGTGGCTCTCGGCCGCGAACCCGACGACGATCCGGGATCCCTTGTCCCGGCAGATCTCCGCCAGGATGTCGGGATTCTGGACGAGCTCGAGCTGGAGCTTGCCCGACGCCGGAAGATCCTCCTTCTTGAGCTTTCGATCGACCGGGCTCACCGGGCGAAAGTCCGCGACGGCGGCCGCCTTGACGACGATCGAAATCGATTCGAGCTCGGCGAGCACGGCGTCCCGCATGGCGAGCGCGCTGTCGACGTCGATTCGCCGTACACCCCACGGCGTCGGCAACGACGTCACCCCGGCTACCAGGACGACTTCCGCCCCGCGGCGAGCCGCCTCGCTGGCGATCGCGAAACCCATCTTCCCCGACGACCGGTTCATGATCGTCCGAACGCTGTCGATCGGCTCGGAGGTTCCCCCCGCGGTGACGAGCATGCGTTCGCCGACGAGCGACTTGGCCGTCAGGAGCGAATACGCGGCCTCGGCGATTCGACCGGGCTCGCTCATTCGCCCGAGACCTTCCCATCCGCAGGCGAGCTCGCCCGCTTCAGGGCCGACGAGCTCGACACCCCGCGAGCGCAGGATCGCGAGATTCGTCTGCGTCGCGGGATGACTCCACATGTTGACGTTCATGGCCGGCGCGAGCAGGACCGGGGCGCGGGTCGCGAGAAGAACCGTCGACACCAGGTCGTCCGCCAACCCATGGGCCAGCTTCGCCATCCGATTCGCCGTCGCCGGCGCAACCACGACGAGCTCCGCCCAATCCGCCAGACCGATATGGTCGATCTCGCCCTCCTCGCCCGCGTCGAACAGGTCGCGCCGCACGCTCCGCCCGGAGAGGCTCTGGAGCACGAGCGGCGAGACGAAGCGCTCGGCGTCGGAGGTCAGCGCGCAGCGCACCTCGTGCCCTGCCTTTCGAAACGCACGCAGCAGCTCGGGCGCTTTGTAGGCGGCGATTCCACCCGAAATCGCGAGCAGGATGCGACGCGGTTCCATGCAGCTCGGTCCTCCGGAAGCTCAGACGGCGGGCGGCATGCCCAGGGTGTTGCTCGCAGAAAAACCTACGGTACCGATTGAGGACGCCACGAGCCAATGGACCGGGTGAGCACCGGTTGCCCGTCGACGGTCCGCGAGAATCAGCACCCGCTGCGTGTCAGCCGGCGCGCGGCGTCGCGCAGCCGCTGATCGAGTCTCCGCGGATCGCCCGCTTCTGCGTAGATCCGAACGCTCGGCTCGGTGCCCGAGACGCGAATCATGACGAAGCCGCCGTCCCCGAGCTCGAGCCGCAGTCCGAAACGCAAGTCTACACCGACGACCGGGCTCCGGCCGATTCGAACGGGTGGGCTTGCGGACCATCTCTCGATCGCGTGCTCGAGCGCCGCGGTGCGAGGCAGCGCAATCCGACCGCAGGCCGAGGAGCCGAACTGCGCTTCGAGGCGCGCCACGTGTGTCTCGATGGGCTCCCCCGTCCGCGCGACGAGCTCCACCAGCAGTGCGCCCGCCAGGATGCCGTCCTTGTCCGGTCCCATGGGCGCCCACGCAAAGCCACCCGACTCGTCGCCCGCCGCGTCTGCGGATCCGTCGAGCATCGCCTGCGAAAGACCCTTGAAGCCGATCGGATGCCGATCGACGGCGAGACCGTGGAACCGAGCCACCTTCTCGACCAGGGATCCGGTCGCGGCGCCGATTGCGAGCCCCCGCGAGATCCTGCCCGCGCTCGCGAGCTGATCAACGAGGAGCGCGAGCACCCGGGTCTCGCTGAGGACTTGCCCGCGTCCGTCGACCACCCCGATGCGATCCCCGTCTCCGTCATGGGCGATGCTGAGCGCCAGGCCCCTCTGCGCGCGGGTGCGCTCGACGAGCAGGGCGAGGTGCTCGGCGGCCGGATCCGGCGGCGCACCCCCGAAAGTCGGATCTGGCGTCGTGCGGAGAGCCTCGACGGGGATCTCCATTCGCTTCATCAGGACTTCGAGGTAGCCCCCGGCGGCCCCGTGCATCGCGTCGTAGACGAGAGTAGCGGGGTGCGCGCGCAGGGCATCGGAATCGACGAGGCGTTCGAGGGCGTCGAGGTACGGCTCGGCGAGCGAGATCGCGCGCGGGGTACGTGTCGATCGCGGAGGGGTGTCGTCGTTCATCCGCGCGCGAGCGATGGCCTCGATCCGGCGCGAGTGTCGATCCGCGACGATCGCACCCGAGGCGTCGAAGAGCTTCAGTCCATGGTAGGCCGGCGGATTGTGGCTCGCCGTCAGGACGAGTCCCGCGGCATAGCGACCCCGCGCCAATGCGTGCGTGACGGCGGGCGTCGGCGTGCGGTCTTTCGTGAGCGAGGGTTGGAAGCCTTCGTCGAGCAGGACCCCGGCCGCCATCTGCGCCATCGCCCGGCTCGCGAAGCGGGCGTCGAAGCCGACGAGGACGCGGGGGACGCGGTCCTGCTCCCGCAGCCATTGTGCGATGGCGCGAACGAGCACGCGCAGGCGGGGGAAGCTGACCTCCTCGCCCAGGATTCCCCGCCAGCCGCTCGTACCGAATCGAATTGCCCCGGGTCCGGAGCGCGGGGCCGACCGTTCGCGCGGACGTGCGATTTTCCTGGAGCGCCGAGCCTGCGCCGCCGTCATTGGGTATCGCGGAGCTTTCGCTCGAGAGCGTCGGCCACGACGCGCGGGACGAACTCGTCGATGCTGACCCCGAAGCGGACCAGCTCCTTCAGGCGCGACGAGCTGACGTAGAGGTACTCCTGACTCGTCATGAAGAAGACGATCTCGACGTCGGGCGCGAGATGCTTGTTCATGAGCGCCATCTCGAACTCGTACTCGAAGTCGGCGATGGCGCGCAGCCCGCGAATGATCGCCGTCGCACCGATTTGCTGCGCGTAATGCACGACGAGCCCGTCGAACACCTGGACCGAGACGTCCTCCATGTCCTTCGTGACTTCCGTGAGGATCGCGAGGCGCTCCTCCGTGCTGAATGCAGCGGTCTTGGAGACGTTTCGAGCCAGTGCCAGAACGACTTCGTCGAAGATCGTCCGGCTCCGCTGGATCAGGTCGAGGTGCCCGTTCGTGATCGGGTCGAAGCTGGCCGGAAACAGCGCCAACCTCCGCTTTCCGGGTCGACCTTTCATGCTCTCAAGCGCCTCCGTCCGGCTTCGCGCGAGCGAGCCAGGTCAAGACCGTGTCCCCGTAGCGCCGCTCGTCGACCACCCGGGTCCCGGCGATGGCCGGCAGAAGATGACGCCTCGCCCCCTCCACGACCACTGTCGTCCCGACGTCGACCAGCGGCGACGCAAACAGCGCGACGAGGATCTCCTCCCGTTCATCCGAGGCGTAGGGAGGATCGAAGAAAACGAGGTCGAAGGACGCCTCGCCCGCACGCGCCAGCTGCTCGAGGGCCCGCAGCGCGTCGGTCACGACCAGCCGCAAGGCCGGACCCTGCTCCAGCCCGAGATCGAGCAGTCGCTTCGCGAGAGCGCGCGCGACCGCGCGAGAACGTTCGACCCAGACGACCCGGACGGCCCCACGGGAATACGCTTCGAGCCCGAGCGCCCCGGTCCCCGCACAGAGATCCAACACGCCAAGGCCCCCGACCTGTCCCAGGGCCGAAAAAAGTGACTCCCGTACACGATCAGCCGTCGGCCGGACGCCGTCCGGGACGGGACCGAGCACGCGCCCGCGCAGACTGCCGGCGATGATTCGCATGCTGCAACACTCCGCCCAGTTCAGGGCCCCTACACCGTACCCACGACGATACGCGCAAGCGTCCCATCGCCATCGCGAAATTCAATCGCGGATACGGAACGAACGAGAAGTCTTGCTCGCCCCCGAACGGCTCTCTAGAATGCGCGCGTCCGAAGGCTCGATGGCCACGCTCAAACACACCCGAGTGTCGATGAGGTGTCGAGCCAGATTCGATCGCGACGGGATCGAGAACTCGCCTGCCCGGATCCTGTCTGGACGGGCGAGCGTCGTCAAGCGATGTATAGCGTGACGTATCAACGGTGTTCCTGAGAATTCCAACCGGTTTTTCAACGGATCAAGGAAAGGTCCCTCATCGATGTCCAATTCTTCCGTCGAGCGACTCAAGAAAAAACTGCCGGAACGGCTGGCCGTAGTACGAGGTGACCGATCGCAGCGTCAGTTCGCCCGTGAGCTCGGCGTATTTCAGCAGAATGTGAATCGCTACGAGAACGGTACGACGCCGCATACCGATTTCCTGATCACTTTGTCGACGAAGGAGAACATCTCCCTCGACTGGCTTCTGCTGGGGAAGGGCCGAATGCGCCGCGGCCGCTGAGGCTGCATTCATCCCGGCGGATTGCGATTCCATCGCAGCCGCACAGCGGCCCTACCCGGCCGCCCACGGACGGGGACTGCGAGCCAAAGGCGCCGCGTTCGCAGGCCGGAGACCGGTCGGGACGCGGCGCCCGGAGCTGCCCCTGTGTTGCCTCTCTGCTGCGCTGCAATGTCCTTCGCCGCCCGGATCGGTCTGCACCTGATCTGGGCATCGGGTTTCCCTTTAGGGCCGCCGAGCCATTTCCAACGGCCTGCAGAGTCCGGGACAAGACCGCGGATCTGCAGGGCCTGAAGGCGGTCGGACCGGGTGCGGCATGGCTCTTGCTCCTTCTTCCTCTGATTCGTCGCGACACCCGAACGGGGGATCGCGCAGCGGGGAAGAACCCGATCGGAGCAAGGGATGCTGCGGCTTTTCGTGGGAATGACGATCGCGCTGACCTGCGCGGATCACTGGACGACGTACCTGTGCCTTCATGCACCGGTCGAGGGCTTCGATGTCGTCGAGGCGAATCCGGTGGCCCAGTGGCTCTTCGAGCACGCGGGGCTGGCCGCGGGGCTCGTAGTCGACACGCTCCTGACGCTCGGGGCCATCGCCTACCTGACGCTGACCGACGTCCTCGCTCATGGGATCAAGCTCGGCCTGCTCGGAGTCATCGCCTGTTCGACCGGCTACGCCGTTTTCAGCAATCTCGGCGCGATCACCCAGATGGGGATCGCGCCCTGGTCAGGGAGCATCTGAAGCCATGCAGAGAATCCATCTCACGATCCTCGCGCTCTGTGCCCTGCTGACGACGACGCTCGAGCCGGATTTCGGATCTCTACGCGCTGCGCACACCGATTCCCTCGCGGCCGAGTCTGCGAGCGATCCGGCCCTCGACCGCGAGCTGGTCGGCCACATCGCCGTCCGACTCGCGTCCCGCCGCACCGGCCTGTCGGAGCGCGAGCGATTCGTCCTTGCCGAGACGATCGTGCGCGAGGCGCGCGCGCAGGGCCTCGAGCCCCACCTCGTCGCCGCCGTGATCGAGGTCGAGAGCGCGGGTCGATCCCAGGCCGTGTCCCACGTCGGCGCCCTCGGACTGATGCAGATCCTGCCCGCGACCGGACAGGAGCTGGCGCAGAAGCACGGTGTCGCGTGGTCGGGACCGCACACGCTCTTCGACCCCGCGATCAACGTGAAGCTCGGCGCCGCCTATCTGCGCGAGCTCACGAATCGCTACGGCGACGTGTCGATCGCGCTGGCGGCCTACAACTGGGGTCCGGGTGTAATCGATCGGCGACTGCGGGAGGGAACGACGCTTCCGTCCGAGTACATCGACTCGGTGATGCGGGCGTTCGTGCGCGAGTCGGCGGAATCGGCGCGACCGTCCTGAACGGGCCTGAGACGCCGGACGATTCTGCTCGACTCACGGGGCTGCCAGCGCGTCCGGATCCAGCAGCGGGGACTCGACCAATGCCTCCGCGATGCGGTCGACGGCGTCCATGCCCGCCTCGCCGCCACCGCCGTTTCCGTTCACGAGGATCGAGAAGATCAGCGTCTCGCCATCGGGTCGATCGACGTAGCCCGAAAGGGCCGTCACCCCCGCGTCGGAGAGCAGGCCCGTCTTTGCGCGGATGCGACCTTCCGCCCGCTCGAGTCGCCGCTCGAGGGTTCCGTCGCGATGTGCGATCGGGAGGGCGGCGACGAGCTCGTGACCGAACTGGAACGAGTCCCGTGCGATGCGCAGTGCGCGGACCAACATCCGTGGGCTCAAGCGATTCTGCAACGAGAGCCCCGAGCCGTCGACGAGATGCGCTCGAGCGAGATCGACGCCGAGCTTCGCAAGCTCGCCCCGCATCGCGCGGATCCCGCCCGACCAGTCCCCCTTCCGGCTCGGCGAATCGGCGGCGGATCGTCCTTCCCACGCCCCGAGATTCTTGACGAGCGTCTCCGCCACCGCGTTGCTGCTCTGCTTGAGACATACGCGGACGATCTCCGCGACGCTCCGCCCGGGTCGTTCGAGTACCAGCGAGAACGGCTCGCTCCCGCGCGGAGCGCGACGCACGATGCCTTCGACGGCGATTCCGTTCGCGCGCAGCTGATGGAGCAGGAGCGAGCCGGCATAAAGTCCCGGATCGAGAACGCTGCGTGGAAAGAGATCGCCCGGACCGCCCTTCCGGACCGAGCCCTCGACGCGCACGATCTCTTCGGCGACGCCCTCGGAGTTCGCTCCGGCGAGGCGGTCGACGGAGAGGTCCGCGCGACCACGGCGCGGCGCGGTAAGCGCGAGATTGCGAAGCCGCAGGTAGTCGACCGGCGGATCGACGGCGACGCGGGCCGCCGAGCCCGCATCCGCGCGGGGCCAGACCGAGACGACGAAGGCGCCCAGATTCGCGTTCAACGCCCCGATCGGCGCGTGATAGGCGCGCGCGGACACGTCGCCCCAGCTCGGATGCCAGCTGGGCCCATCGAAGAGCTCGTCCTCGATCCGCAGATCGCCCCGCACGCCTCGCAGCCCCGCCGTCCGCAGGTCCGCAGCCATGCGCCACCAATCCTCGGAGCCCAGCGTCGGATCCCCGCCCCCCTCGATCACGAGCGCATCGACGTCCCCCTCGCCATCGATCGCCGCAGGCGCCCAGATGCGGGTCGCAAACCGGTGGGTCGGACCGAAGCGCGCGAGGCTCGCGAGCGAGGTCAGGATCTTCTGGTTCGAGGCCGGGATGAAGAGCTGGTCCGCCCCACGCGAATAGAGGACCCTCCCGTCCCGTGCCCGCTCGACGAGCACGCCCACGCTCGCATGCGCGAGCGCGCCCTTTCGCAGGAGCTCGTCGATCCGGATCGAGAGCGGCGTGGCCATCGGAGTGGCCGTCGCCGACCCCGGGTCGAGCGACTCCGCCTTGTCCGCAGTCGCCACGCCGAGGACGACGAGCGCGCCGACGACGAGGCGCATCCCGAGAACGATCGAACGGCGGACTGCGCCGCGCGACCGAGTACCGCCGCAGCGTACCTCTACGATTCCGCCATGACGGTGCGCGATCGGCCGCGGCATGCGAAGCCTCGAGTGCCCGGCGTCGGGCATGCGTTCGTGGGGGGAAAGCGTCGAGACGCTTGACGGCGCCGAGCTTATCGGGGAGCCTGCGGCCGAGCAATCGAGGCGGCGGCCTACGTCGCACTGCGATTCAGGTTCGGGGGGACCGATGCTCAATGCCATCTGGCTGGTGCTGGTGACAGCTTCGTTGCTGGCCGCCGCGTATTCCGGCCCCGAGACGATCGGACTCGTCACCCAATCCATCTTCGAGAACGGAAAATCGGCGGTCCAGCTCGTCATTGGGCTGGTCGGCGTGATGGTCTTCTTTCTCGGTCTGATGCGGATCGCGTTCGACGCGGGCCTGCGAGACGTCGTCGCCCGCTGGCTCGCTCCGATCATGCAGCGGCTCTTCCCCGAGGTGCCCGCAGACCACCCCGCGATGAGCGCGATGCTGATGAATTTCGCTTCGAACATCCTCGGAATGGGGAATGCGGCGACGCCCTTCGGGCTCAAGGCGATGAGCGAGCTCGCGAGCCTCAACCGGAACGCGAGCTGGGCCTCGAACTCGATGGTGCTCTTCCTCGCGATCAATGCCTCGTCGATCACGCTGCTGCCTCCGCTCGGCACGATCGGGGTTCGCGCGGCGGCGGGCTCCGCAGATCCCTGGGCGATCTGGATGCCGACGCTCTTTGCAACCTTCTGCTCGACGGCTGCCGCGGTCGCGGCCTACTATCTCTTGCGTCCCCTCCCGTTCTTCGCGCCGCCCGCGCACGCAGCCCCTGCCGCGAATACACGGAGCGAAGGCGATCTCGCCGCCACGACGGAAGGTGCCGGAGCCATTCGCACCGCCACGCCGGCAACGGCCGCGAACATCGACCCGAGTGGATCCGCGGCACCGGCCGCGGTCGAGGAGACCGGCTGGCGCCGAAGCCTTCGACGCGGTCTGGTGGTCGCGTGCTTCGCGTTCTTCCTGGGGTGCGTCGGCATCGCGTTTCGCGGGGATTGGAACGAAGCCGGCTTCAACTTCGCCTTCCGAAACGCCCTGCAGCACTGGACGCTGCCCGCGCTCCTGCTCGCAGTCCTCGCGTACGGCTTCTCGCAGCGTGTCGCGGTCTACGACTCGATGGTGGCGGGCGGGCGCGAGGCCCTCGAGGTGGCGTCCCGCATCGTGCCCTATCTCGTGGTGATCCTGGTCGCCGTCGGGATGCTCCGGGCGTCGGGCGCCCTCGACGCCGTGATCGGGCTGATCGATCCCTTTACGAGTCGCCTCGGCGTCCCCGCCGAAGTGCTCCCGATGGCACTCATCCGGCCCCTGTCGGGGAGCGGTGCACTCGGGGTGATGAGCGAGATCATCACGACCCACGGCCCCGACTCCTTCATCGGGATGTTGACCTGCACGCTGATGGGCTCGACCGAGACGACCTTCTACGTCCTGGCCGTGTACTTCGGTGCAGCGGGCGTCGTCGACGGCCGCCACGCGCTGCTCTGCTGCCTCGTGGCGGATGTCGCGGGATTCCTCGGGGCCGTCGCGGCATGTCACTTTTTTTTCAGCTGAGGGTGTGTGGACTCTGGACGACTGACGAGGTTGGTGTTCGAGCGGCTCGGGCGGCGGGTCGTTTCGATCGCGGAGATCGAAGCGGGTATGGGTGCGCGCCGGTTTCTGCGCCTCACCCTCGCCGACGGGGAGCCGACGAGCCTGATCGCCCGCTGCGAGCCGGATGCCAAGGAAACAGCAGCCGCCCTCACAGCAGCCCAGGCAGCAACTTCATCGCCGACCCGACACGACCTTCCGCCGGCTCCCGCATGGCTTCCCGAGCCGGGGCTCGAGCCGCTCCGTGGCTTCCTCGAACAGGGAGGCCTGCGTGTGCCCCGCAGCTTCGGGCATTTTCCGGAGCTGGGTCTCGAGCTGCTGGAGGACGTCGGCTCACGGAGTCTCTTGCGCGCTGAGCCGGCGCTGCGAGAGCTCCTGTACCGCGAGGCCTGTGCCCTAGTCCCACGACTGCAGTCGCTTTCCGCCCCCGCCTCGCAGATCCCCGCCTTCGGTCGGGTCTACGACCGGGCTCTCGTCGACAGCAAGCGCTGGAAATGGGTCCACTGGGCGATCCCCGCATTGCTCCACCGCGAAGCGACCGCTGGCGAGACGCGGGAGCTCGGCGCCCTCTTCGCCGCGATCGCTGACCTGCTCGAAAACGCTCCGCGACGCCTCGCCCACCGGGACTACAAGGCCGAGAATCTCCACCTCCTGCCTGCGCCGGCGGGACCCCCGCGCGTGACCGCCCTGCCCGAGCTCGTCCTGATCGACGTTCAGGGCGCCTTCCTCGCGCCGCCGGAATACGACCTCACCTGTCTGCTCTACGACCTGCAGACGGATCTCGACGAGGGGCTCGTGCAGCGGCTCTTCGCAGAGGTCCTGCCCGCACTGCCCGATCGCCCGAGCCTCGAGCTCGCGCAGCTGCGATTCGACGCGATCGCCGTCTCCCGCCTCTGCAAAGACGTCTCCCACGTGATCCATGCCGGTCTCGCTCGCAGGGATCTCCGGCGTTGGCATGAGATCCCCCGCGGTCTCGAGCTTCTCGGACGCGCCGCCGGCCGGCTCGAAGGTCGATTTCCGGGGATCGCCACCCTGAATTCTGTGATCCTTGCACTTACCACGACCCTCGGACCGGCCGATATTGCTGCCGAGGGCAACCAGTCATGAGCTTCCAACGGACCTCCGTCTCAGGAACAGCGGCGGGGAGTACCGCGTGCGCGCGATGATCCTCGCCGCCGGGCTCGGTACGCGCATGCGGCCGCTGACGGACGAGCGTGCGAAGCCCGCCCTGCCCGTGCGCGGCCGACCGGTCGTGAGCCTCCTGCTCGAACTGCTCGCTCGCCAGGGAATACGCGAGGTCCTGATCAATCTCCACCATCTCCCCGAGTCGATTCGAGACGCGGTCGAAGCGGACCACCCGCAGGATCTCGAGATCGCGTGGTCGAGCGAGGAGAAGCCGCTCGGTACCGGCGGCGGGATCCGACGGGCCGCCGAGTTCCTTTCCGAGAGCGAGACCTGTGTCGTGCTCGCTGGCGACATGCTGCTCGATGTCGACCTGATCGGCCTCCACGCTCGCCACCGCGCGAGCGGCTGCGACGCGACGCTCCTGCTCCGGCGCGATCCTCGAGAGGAGACCTTCGGCAGCGTCGGCGTCGACGCGCGTGGCCGGATCTGTCGGATCGGTCGACGTCCGCTCGCCCACGCCGCCGCCGAGGCGGAGCGGGGCTTGTTCACGAGCATCCGCTTCTTCAATCGCGAGGTGCTCCGCGACTGGCCCGCGAACGAGGTCTTCGAGGACCTTCGCGACTGGTTGATGCCCCGGGCCGAGAGCGGTTCGGTCGCGCTCGGTGCGCAAATCGTCGAGGCGAGCGAAAGTGTCTGGGAGCCGGTCGGGACGCCGGAGGAGTATCTCGACGTGAACCTCTGCCCACCGGACCTGCCGCGACTCGGGGGCCCTGCGGCCGCCTGGCAAGGGCCAATCGAGGTGGTCGGTCGGAGCAAGGACGTGGTGCGGGCGCGCTCGGTTCGGCTGCCCGCCGACGTAGAGCTCTCGCGCTGCGTCGTCTGGGATGGCGCGACGGTGCCCGCCGGCGCAAGCCAGCGCGATGGCGTATTCGGCGCCCGGGGCTTTTACGCGACCGATCCAACGGCCCGCTCGAAGCCCGGGGTGGAAACGGTCGAGCAGAGTCGGGGCGCTGCATGAGCGAAGTCGTCTTCGTCGGAACGAGTGATGCCTTCGGGGCCGGCGGACGCCGACAGTCGGCCACCTTCGCCCGCGGTGAACGCGGCGGCATGCTGTTCGACTGCGGAGCGACGACCAATACCGGCCTCGCACAGCTTGCAATCCCCCGCGACGAGATCGACGTCATCCTCGTCTCGCATTTCCATGGCGATCATTTCGGCGGCATACCAGGATTTCTCTACGCAGCGCTCTACGCCGACCGTCGCCGCCATCCGCTCGAGATCGTCGGGCCACCGGAGATCGAGACCCGAGTCCGAAGCCTCGCGAACGCGATGGGCCATCAGCTGGGCAATCGCGAATGGACCTTCCCGATCCGGTATCGCGAGATCCGACCCGGTGAGACCCTCGAAGCCGGCCCCGCGACCTTGCGTGCCTTCAGCACCGCCCACCAGCTCGAGGCGCATCCCCAGGGCTACCAGGTCCGCCTCGGCCGCGAGTCGATCGCCTACTCCGGTGACACGGGCTGGTTCGACGCGCTCCCGCGAGCCGTCGCCGGAAGCAGCCTCTTCATCTGCGAGTGCACCCTCGAATGCGCCGGTCTCGACTTCCACTTGAGCCTCGAAGAGCTCCGCGAGCACCGCGACGATCTCGACTGTGGACGACTGATCCTGACCCATCTCGGCGATGCCATGTCGGCGCTCCGCGGACAGATCGAGTTCGAGACCGCCGACGACGGATTCGCCGTCAAGCTCTGAGCGACGCGGCTCTCGACCAGGCGTCGCGGCTCACGATCCCTCGCCTCACAACCATTCGACCCCGTGGACCACACCGAGAACGCGCGCTTCGCGCACACCGGTGCACTGCGGCAGCTGATTCGGAATCCCGAGCAGCGCATTGCGCGCGAGGAGCGAGAAGGCCATCGCCTCCGCCGCGTCCGCCGGAACCCCCGCCGCCTCCATCGGTTCGACCGCAACGCCCTCCACCACCCGGGCGAGGGACTCCATCGCATAACGGTTGCGCACCCCCCCACCGCCCACGAGGATCCGCCCCCGACCCGGAGCCGCATCGATTCCGGCCATCTGTCGCCAGGCCGCTGCGACGGCGCGCACCGAGAGCTCGACGAGCGTCGCCAGGAGATCGTCGACGGCGACGCCGTCCTGCTGCGCACGCTCGAGCCAACGGCGTGCCTCCGCCAGCCCGTATCGTTCGCGTCCTGTCGACTTCGGCGCTCGACGCGCGAGGTACGGGTCGCCCAACATCTCTTCGAGATAGGCGCCGACGACGCAGCCGCGGCGCGCGCGGCTCCCATCGACGTCGAAGCGCTCGCGCCCCTGGCTCGAAAGCGAGACGACACCGTCGGTCAACGAGTTCGCCGGCCCGACGTCGAAGGCCATCACGTTTTCTCCCGGATCGCCGGCCGGGAGCCAGGTCAGGTTCGCGATGCCCCCGAGATTGAGAACTCCACGGCTCTCCTTCGGATCACTCAACACGGCATGGTGGAAGAACGGAGCGAGCGGAGCCCCCTCGCCGCCCATCGCCATGTCGCGGCGGCGGAAGTCCGCGACGACGGGCCGTCCGACGCGCTCGGCGATGCGCGCCGGGCAGCCGATCTGGAGCGTGCCGCCGTGCTCGGGATGGTGTGCCACGGTCTGGCCGTGCGAGCCGATACCGGCCACGCGCTCGGGAGCGATACCGGCCCCGCGCAGCAGCTCGAGCGTCGCGTCGGCAAAACGATCCGCGATCACCCGGTCGAGGCGGACCAGCTCGGCGAGCATCGCCGCCCCGGGCAGCTCGCCCGCCGCCAGTCGATGGATCTCGCTCTGGAGCGCCGGGGTGTGTGGAAATTCTTGATAGGCGAGCAGGCGAAAGGGTCGCGCCGCGGCGCCGTCCGGCCATTCGACCAACGCGGCGTCGATCGCGTCCGCAGACGTCCCCGACATCAGTCCCACCACCCACATCGGGGCGGAGACTAGTCCAGGAAGGCCCTGCTGCGCAGTCCGTCACGGGCCCTTGCCCAAAGCTCGACCGAAAGCTCGCCAGCGGGCGACAAGTCGTTGACAGGAAAGGCGAATCCACGATACTGCGCGGCCTGCGCGGGCACAGGCTACCCGGCGCCAAGGCGAGGCAAGCATGCAAGAGACCACGCGCGCACAGGGCTTGACCATCTGCGTCGGAGCCGGAATCGCGGCCCTGCTCTTCCTGATCGGCGTGTTTCGCGGGAGCTACTGGGCCCTCGCAATCCCCGTCGCGATCGTGACCCTCTTCGCTCTCGGTCTCGTCGCCTGGGTCGGCTTCACGATCGCCACGATCCAGATCGAGGCCGACCAGGCCCCCGAACCTCAATCTTCGGGCGCGACCTCGAAGGCCGGATCCGGCGCCGCGGCCGAAGACGCCGCCTGATCCGTGCGCATCGCCCTGCTGACCTATCGCGGCAACATGTTCTGCGGCGGCCAGGGCATCTACGCGAGCTACCTCGCGCGAGAGTGGAAGAAGGCAGGCCACGAGGTCCACGTCTTCGCGGGTCCCCCTCTCCCGGAGCTCGCCCCCGACATCCCGCTCCACGAGATCCCCAACGACAACGTCTTCGGGAGACCTCTCGAGGTCGTGTTCGATCCCGCGAATCCGTGGTCGATCCTGAAGCCGCTCTCGCTCTGGGAGCTCGGCGTGTCGCGCTTCGGGGTCTTTCCGGAGATGCAGACCTTCGGCTTTCGCCTGATGCGGCGCTTCCCGGAGCTCCAGCGAAAGCACCGCTTCGACGTCGTATTCGACAACCAATGCCTGTCGTGGGGGCTGCTGGGAATCCAGAAGATGGGCGTGCCCGTGGTTTCCGTGATCCACCATCCACTGCACATCGATCGCGAGGCCGATTTCACGATCGAGCGCTCGCTCCAGCGGCGCGTCAGTCGGACGCTCTACTTCCCGCTTTTCATGCAGCAGACCGTCGCGCCGAGGCTCGCCAAGATCGTGACCGTGTCCCAGGCCTCGCGGGAGGCGATCGAACGTTATTTCCGGATTCCGCAGAAGGACGTCTCGGTCGTCTACAACGGGACCGACACCGAGATCTTCCGCCCGCTCCCCCACGTCGCGAAGGAGGCGGACCTGCTGTTCGTGGGCCGTACCGAAGATCGCAAGAAGGGCATCGGCACGATGTTCGAGGCGCTCTCGATGCTGCCCTCGCACGTGACTCTCAAGATCGTCGACGGCCGGATCCCGGGTCATGGCCTCGTGCCCCGCTTCACGAAGCAGTACGGCCTCGAAGGCCGCATCAAGATCGTGGACCGGATGCTCACCGTCCCCGAGCTCGTCGAGCAGTATTCGACGGCGAAGGTCGCGTTGGTTCCATCCTTCTTCGAGGGCTTCGGCTTCCCCGCGAGCGAGGCGATGGCGTGCGGCCTCTCGGTGGTCGCGAACGCAGCGGGCGCGCTGCCGGAAGTCGTCGGAACCGACGGACGGAGCGGTCGCCTCGTACCCCAGCGCAATGCGCGCGCCATGGCGGATGCGATGTGGGACTGCCTGCGCGATCCGGTCGAGACCGAGCGCATGGGCCGCGCAGCTAGGGCGCGGGTCGAGCGGCTCTTTCAATGGGATCGTGCGGCGGCCGAGCTCGTGGACGTCTTCGAGGAGGTGATCCGTGCTGCTCACGGTCGATCTCGCGCGGCTTGACGTCCGGCCCGGTCATCTGCTCCTCGACGCGGGCTGCGGCGAGGGGCGTCACTGCTTCGGGAGCCAGTCCCGCGGCGCCCATGTCGTCGGTCTCGACCTCGACCTGTCCGCGATGCGGATGCCCTCGAAAGTGCTGCGCAAGCAGGGACGCCCGAAGGGGCAGCTCGGCGCCATGCTGCAGGGCGACGCGTTCCATCTTCCCTTCGCCGACGCGAGCTTCGATCGGATCATCTGTTCCGAGGTGATGGAGCACGTCCACGACTACCGCGCCGCCGCCCGCGAGCTCGCCCGCGTCGCGAAGCCCGGGGCGAAGATCGCGATCACGATTCCGACCGCGACGAGCGAGCAGATCTATCTCCGCCTCGGCGACGACTACTTCGAGAGTCCGGGGGGTCACATCCGGATCTTCCGCCCGCGTGACCTCGCGAAGGCGCTCGCCGCTGCGGGTCTGACGACGGTCGGCTGCGGCTTCGCCCACGGCTTCCACACTCCCTACTGGATGCTGCGCTCGATCATGCACCTGCCTTCCGCCGACGAGAGCGGTCTGGTTCGTGGCTACCGGGAGTTCCTGATCCGCTCGACCGTTTCCCAGGCCATGGCCCGGGTCGAGCGCGTGCTCAATTTCATCTGCCCGAAGAGCGTGATCCTGTACGCGGAGAAGCCCGTCCCCCGGCGCACCGCCGTCCGCGGCGCGCGCGTTTTCGGACGCCGCAAGCGGGCCGCGGCGCAAGCCTGAAATGCCTCGTCCGCTCCGCATCGCCTTCGTCGCCTACCGGGGAAACATGAATTCGGGGGGCCAGGGGGTCTATCTCTGGTTCCTCGCGCGCGAGATGGCGCGGCTCGGCCACGAGGTCCACGTCTTCGTCGGCCCGCCCTACCCGGATCCGATGCCCTTCGCGCGCGTCGTCCGACTCCCAAACCAGCAGTTCTGGGCGAAGTGGGTGCTCGGACAGACCGACCAGATCGTGCCGCGCGAGGATCCGCTGCAGATCCTCTCGCCGCTCAATTTCTACGAGCTCGTCGCGAGCCGGATCGGATTCCTGCCCGAGCTCTTCGCGTTCAGCATCCGAGCCTTTCGGCAGATCGCGAACGAGCTTCGCCGCGGCGGGCGCTTCGACCTCGTGCACGACGTGCAATGCCTGGGCTACGGGCTGCTCGGCTTGAAGGCGATGGGGCTACCGGTGGTGACGACCGTGCACCACCCGCTCACCGTCGACCGGCGGGCCTCGTTCCACCGCGACGAGAGCCTGCTCCAGGCGATCGGCACCATGAAGTTCTACCCGATCGGCATGCAGTCCTTCGTCGCTCGGCGCCTCGATGCAGTCTTCACCTCGTCCGAGATCGGTCGCAAGCAGATCGCCCAGGATTTCCGGGTCCGGCCCGAACGGCTCCACAACCTGCGCAACGGGCTCGATACCGAGCTCTTCTCGCCCGATCCCGGCGTCGCGAGGCGGCCCGACGAAATCCTCTGCGTCGGTCGCTCCTCCGACCCGAACAAGGGCATTCGGACCCTCATCGGCGCCCTCGCGAAGCTTCCCGATGGCGTGCGACTCGTACTGGTCGACGACGACCACAGCGACAACAAGGTTCTACGTTGGGCGCGGGAGCTCGGCGTGGAGGCCCGAGTGACGCTGACGGGCCGCGTCGACGCGGCCGAGCTGATCGAGCTCTACCGTCGCGCAGCCCTCGTCGTCGTCCCTTCGCGCTACGAGGGATTCGGGCTCCCGGCCGTCGAGGCGATGGCCTGCGGCACGCCGGTCGTCGCGACCCGGGCGGGCGCGCTCACGGAGGTCCTGGAATACACCGGCGGCGGGCTCCTCACCCCCCGAGACGATCCCGCTGCCCTCGCCGCCGGGATCGAGCAGCTGCTCGCGAGCGCCGACCTGCGTACCCGTCTCGCCCGACTCGGCCGCGAGCGCGTCGTCGAGGCCTACGCATGGCCGCAGATCGCGCGAGCGACGGCCGAGGCGTACCAGGATCTGCTCGCGCGACGAAGCTTCAGCGGATCGCGCGCGGCCGACCGACGATGACGACGACGTCGGCGAGACCGGGAAAGACTCGCGCCAGGAGATCGGCCGCTCCCAGCAGCCCGTTTGCCAGGGGCGCGGGCAGCCGGCCGAGAATCCCGGTCCAGCCCGGCATGCCCCACCCGAGCGAGATCCCGATCACGCGCTCGATCTCGACCACGCGACTCGCCTGCGCCCGCATCAGGTCGAGCTCGTAGCGGGTAAAATGGTCGCTCGGGGTGTCGTAGCCGCGGCGGCTTCGAAGTGGTGCGAGCGCGAGCCAGTCTTCGCGAATCCGGTCCACCGCCCGCGTCACGCGGCAGGCCAGGGAATCGAAGTTCGCGATCGCCAATACGACGAGGCCGGAAGGACGCGTCACGCGCGCCATCTCCGCGATGGCCGACTCGGGATCGTCGAAATGATCGAGAGCGCCCTTGCAGAACGAGGCGTCGAAGGAGCCGTCGGCGAAGGGCAGCGCGTCGGCCCACCCCCGCACCCAGCTCGGTCCGCGCAGCCCGCCGGGAAGCGGGCTCGACTGGAACATCTGGGCCATCGCCGTCATGCGCGCCGAGGGCTCGGCGCCGATCACGCTCGCGCCCTCCCGCGCCAGGGCGACGGAATCCTGCCCGACCCCGCTCCCGACATCGAGCACCCGGCGCCCCGGCGCCGGCCGGGTCGATCGGAGCGTCACGTCCGTCATGCGGGCGAAGAGGAACTCGCTGTCCCGCGCCAGATTGGTCGGAATCACATCACTCATGTCCCGATCGAGGTCGACGACGCGCATGGAGCGGACCCTAGCAGGGGCCGCCGAGCCGGCTCCCGTCGGAACATCGCCGTACCGATCCGAACGGCGATTGCGTTCTGAACGTTCCGTCCAGTCCGGATCATGCCTCGATCGCTCATCCGAGCGGGTCCCCGTCGCCTCTTCGCGGGCCCGTCCCCCGAATTTTTTTTCGCACCAGCGGCTTCGCAGCCAGCCGAAATTCGTTCGTGATTTCAGCCGTTTGTCCGGCCGGTATGCGCTCGAACGATGTGGCTCGGGGAAATTCCCGGTCAAGTTCCCGCAGCTCCAGGCGTGTTTGGCACGTCCCCTGCTTCACGGGTGCACATGGTCGGCAACGCGATCGAATCGCAGGCGGCCCGAACAGCGCGGCGGTGGACCCGCTGATCGCACACCGGATAGGCGAACACATGGCCCAAAAACGAGAGGAACCGATCGAGATGGAGACGCTGCTTCGCGACGCCAAGGAAATGCACGACGAGATTCCCTCGATGCTGAAGGAGGAGATCGTCCTCGAGCATACCCCGCTGATCCGCTACATCGTGAACCGGATCGCCGTGCGTCTCCCCTCCCATATCGATCTCGACGATCTGCATAACACCGGCGTGATCGGTCTGATGGACGCGATCGAGAAGTACGACCCCGAGAAGAACTGCAAGTTCAAGACCTACGCCGAGTTCCGCATCAAGGGCGCGATCCTCGACCAGCTCCGCTCGCTCGACTGGGTTCCCCGCAGCGTGCGCCAGAAGGGCCGCCGCCTCGAGAGAGCCTACGGGGAGGTCGAGCAGCGTCTCGGGCGCTCCGCCAACGAGGACGAGGTCGCGGACTCACTCGGCCTCGAGCTCGACAAATTCCATACGCTGATCAACCAGGTGAAGGGCATCTCGCTCGTCAACCTGGAAGAGATCCGCGGCACGAACTCCGACGGCGACCGCTCCGGCACCTTCGCCGACATCATCGAGGACGTGCAGTCCGAGAATCCCTTCGCCTCGCTGAAGCACATGGAGACGAAGCACGTCATCTCCGACACGATCGGCTCGCTCCCGGAGAAGGAGCGCCTCGTGATCTCGCTCTACTACTACGAAGATCTCAACATGAAGGAGATCGGGACGATCCTCGGGATCACCGAGAGCCGCGTGTGCCAGATCCACACCAAAGCCGTCATGCGCCTTCGCTCGAAGCTGAAGGGCATGGTCGACCGTTAGGCCAGGGCGGCGCGGCTCGACGCGCCGTCAGTCCACCCCGACCAGCAGCACCGTCACGTTGTCGAGACCGCCGGCCCGGTTCGCGGCTTCGACGAGGCGCCCGGCCGCGGCGTCGAGATCGATGCCGTCCCCGAGCTGCCCGGCGATCTCGGCGTCGCCGACATGGCTCGTGAGACCGTCCGAGCAGAGCACGAACACATCTCCGGCCTGGGGCGTCATCTCCGCAAGAGCCGGCTCGATTCGCGCGCGCACACCGAGCGCCCGGGTCAGGACGTGCCGATGCGGATGCGCCCGGGCCGCAGCCTCGCTGATCGCCTGACGGCGCAGCAGCTCGGCCACGATCGAGTGGTCGTCGGTCAGCCCCCGAAGCCGCCCGTTGCGGAGCAGATACGCCCGGCTGTCGCCCACATGAGCGAGGGCCAGCCGATCTTCCCCGAAGAGCATCGCCACGAAGGTCGTCCCCATCCCCGCGAGCTCGACCTTTGTCTCTGCCGCATTGAAGATCTCCCGATTCGCACAGGCGACCGCGTAGCGAAGCCGCTCCGCCAGGGAGACCGATGCCCCCTGGAGCGCTTCGGTTGCCCGTGTCGCCGCTTCGGCGGCGAGCTGGCTCGCCACCTGTCCCGCTTTGTGCCCCCCCATCCCGTCGGCGACGAGAAAGAGGCCCAGGTCCGCCACGATTGCGTGGCGATCCTCGTTGGCCTGGCGTCGCATGCCGACGTGGGTCTGGGCGGCGGATCGGAGCCGCATGGGGTTCTCCCGGATCGGGACGCAGGTCGCGCGCCCGGCGTTCGCTATCGGAGCGGGACGCGTATCCCTTGACCCGAGACCCGGGCCGATCCACGGAAGTGCAAAAATCCCGTCAATGCCGCGCCGCAACGAGACGATACGACGCGCGAGCGGTACGCTCGTCGTCTGTCGGGCGGCCGCGCCCGAACCGGGGGGATCGATGTCCAAGACGCTTCTGCTGGCCGACGACTCCGTCGTGATCCAAAAGCTCGTAGGCCTTTCATTTGCCAACGAAGACGTCGAGATCTTCTCGACCGACAACGGAGATGACGCGGTCACCAAGGCCCGGGAGCTCCGCCCCGATGTCGTCCTCGCAGACGTCGTCATGCCGGGCAAGAGCGGATACGAGGTTTGTGAGGCGATCAAGAAGGATCCCGCCCTCGCCCACATACCCGTCCTGCTGCTGACGGGGACCTTCGAGGCCTTCGACGAGGCGCGGGCCCAGACCGTCGGCGCCACGGGCCACATCACCAAGCCCTTCGAGGCGCAGGCCCTCGTCGAGCGGGTGAAGACGGTCATCAAGAACGCCGTCAAGCCCGCCCCCGCTCGCGGGATCTCACCGCGCTCGACTCCCCCGGCCGACGATCTATTCGATGAAGGTGACCGGCTCCTGCCGCCCCCCGCGAAGCCGAGCTTCTTCGGAACCGTCGAGTCGCTGGACGTCACCCCCTCCCTCAGCGAGGAGGATCTGAACGACTCCCTCGACCTCGACCTCTTCGGGCCGCCCGGCGACGTCGGTGGACCGACGCCTTCGGTCGACGGCGGCTTTGGAGGCGCCGACATGGGAAGCCCTGTCCGGACCGCGATCGGATCGATCGCCCGCCCGGATTCCAGGCGCTTTGCCGACGCGCCGATCGAAGACGCGACCGTCGCCATGGTCGCGGAGCCGATCGAGCTGCGGATCGCGTCGCGCGACGGGATCGACGTATTCGGAGGGGACGACCTGCTCGAGGTCTCGCCGCTCCCGCCCGCCTCATTCGACCTCGACTCGGCTTTTGATCCCGCCCCGCCGTCCGCGACTTCGTCGCTCGCCTTTGATCCCGCCCCGCCGTCCGCCGCCCTTTCGGCAACGCTCACCTTTGCTCGCAACGACGCCAACGCGTCGACCTCACGCAGCTTCGGGCGACCCGGGGCGGTCGCGGACCTCGACGAGATGCTGGCGACGCCTTTGCCGTCAGCCACGCCGTCAGCCACGCCGCCGGCGCAGCCCCGCTCGCAGGTCGAATTCCGCCCGGAGGCGCCCACGATCCTCGATTTCGGTCCGGCCGAGCAATCGGGCTCCGAGCTCGACTTTGGCTTCGATGTGTCGGAACAGCTCGAGGTCTCGAAGGTCGACCTGCTCGAGGAATCGTTTTCTTCGCTCCTCGATGTGTCGGAATCCCAGGTCCTGGGGAGCTCGGCTTTTCCCTCCTCGCCATCCGGAATGGACACCGCGCCGCCGCCGGCCACACCGATGCCCGTCTTGGACATCGCCCCCGGACTCAGCGACTTCGACGACTTCGACGTCTCCTCGAGCGACCTGGCGACGGCGACGCCCGCCTTCGTCGCTCCCGACCGCGCAGTCCCGCTCTCTAGCCCCAGCCCGAGCCAGAGCCCAAATCCGAGTCCCAACGTCGACTCGTTCTTCGGCGACGTTCCGCCGCCGCTACCGGCGAGCGCATTCAGGCTCCCGGGCGACGCCGTGAGCGTAGGGACTTCGAGTGCCGCAGCGGTGGCCCACATGTCGCCGATCCTGCAGCAACAGGTCCAGGAGACCCTCGAGAAGGTCGCCTGGGAGGCTTTTTCCGATCTCTCGGAGACGATCGTCAAGCAGGTGATCGAACGCGTCGAGCGGATCGCCTGGGAGGTCATCCCGCAGATGGCCGAGACGCTCGTTCGGGAAGAGATCCGGAAGATGAAGGGCGAAGAAGACTGACGCCCGTTCGCCTGCGATAGACTCGGCCGCCGATCGACCGTCCCGGAGTCTCCCATGTCTGGCGTACCTCCGCAGGCAGATTGGCAGGGCCTGCTCGACCTCGCGCTCGCGGAAGACATCGGGTCCGGGGACGTGACGAGCCTCGCCGTCGTCGACCCGGATCGCGAAGGTCAAGCGCGGATCGAGGCGCGCGCTCCCCTCGTCGTGTGTGGCCTCGCGATCGCGCGGGCGGTCTTTCGCCAGGTCGATCCCGAGCTCGTGGTCGAGAGCCCGCCCGGGATCGAGGACGGTGTTCGACTCCAGGCGGGCGACGTGATGCTGCGTATCCGGGGCCGTTATGCGTCGATCCTCGCCGCCGAGCGAACCGCCCTCAATTTCCTGGGCCGGCTCTGCGGTGTCGCGAGCCAGACTCGGAAGCTCGTCGATTCGATTGCCGGCCTTCCCTCGGCCCTCGTCGATACCCGCAAGACGACCCCGGGTTGGCGCTCGCTCGAGAAGTACGCCGTCGCGGTGGGCGGCGGCCTCAATCATCGCCGCGGGCTCTACGACGCCGTGCTCGTGAAGGATAACCACATCGCGGCCGTCGGCGGCCTCGATCCGGCCGTGCGCCGCGCCCTCGAACGGACGCCGAATGGCATTCCCGTGCAGGTCGAGGTCGAGTCCGAGGCGATGGCCGATCGCGCCATCGAGCTCGGCTGCCGATTTCTCCTGCTCGACAACCTCGACCCGGATACGATCCGCCGCATCGTCGTGCGCCATGGCCAGCGCATCCTGCTCGAAGCCTCGGGCGGAATCCATGCCGGGAACCTTCGTCGTTATGCGGAGACGGGTGTGGCCCGCATCTCGATGGGCGCCCTCACCCACTCGGTCCACGTCGCCGACGTCGCCCTCGAGGTCGATCTGCTTGCGCGGGCTTCCCAGAAGCAGCCCGAATGAGCAGCGCTGCACCGGGCTCCGTCGCCGTCCTGTCGGTGCTGCGCGAGCGGCGGGACGAAGCTGTCTCCGGGGAGTCGCTGTCGAACCTCCTCGGCGTGTCCCGGGCCCAGGTCTGGAAGCACGTCGAGGCGCTGCGCAAGCGGGGCTATGCGATCGAAGGCGAGCCGGGTGGTGGCTACCGCCTCGTCTCGAGTCCCGACCGGCTCTACGCCGAGGAGATTCGAGCTGGCCTCGCGACCCGCTGGATCGCCTGCGACTACGAGCACCTCGAGACGACCGACTCGACCAATCGAATCGCCTTCGACCGGGGCCGCGCGGGCTCGCCCGCCGGAACGACGATCGTCGCCGAAGAGCAGACCGCGGGTCGGGGCCGGCTCGGTCGCGCCTTCTATTCCCCACCCCACACCAACCTCTACACCTCGATCGTCCTGCGCCCCACCTGCTCCATCGCCGAGGCCCCGACCCTGATCCTCGGCGCGGCGGTGGCCGTCGCCGACACGGTGGCGGAGTTCATGGGGGATCCGGAGACGGTCGCGATCAAATGGCCCAACGACGTCCTGATCCGCGGGCGCAAGACCTCCGGCATCCTGATGGAGAGCAGCGCCGAGGGCACGCGGATCGCGTTCGCGGTGCTCGGCATCGGCGTCAATCTGAACGTCGACCGCGCGACGTTTCCCGACGATTTCCGCGCCCTCGCGACGAGTGTCGCGAGCGAGCTCGGCCGGCCCATCGATCGGGCCGACTTCGCGCGTCGTCTATTCGAGTCCCTCGAGCGCGTCGTCGACGCCCATGCACAGAGTGGCTTCGAGCCGCTGCGCCCGCGCTTCGAGCGCTATTTCCGGATGGCGGGCTCGCCGGTGACCGTCGAGGAGCTCGGTGGACGGCGGATCTCGGGCACCGCCCGGGGCATCGCTTCGAACGGGGCTCTCGAAATCGAGATCCAGACAGGCGAGCGGACGGGCGAAATCCTTCGAGTATTGGCGGGGGACGTCACCCTGGCGAAACCGGCCCCGGACGGGCGATGATCCGCGGCCCGCCGCCGGCCCGGCGGCGACCAAAGCGACTCGAAGGAACAGGCACGTGAGCGATCCGGTCCTCCTCGTCATCGACGTCGGCAATACGAACGTGACCCTCGGCGTCTTCGACTACACCGGCGCCGCCGCAACACTGGCCCTCCACTGGCGCCTATCGACCCAGCGCGCCCAGACGTCGGACGAGGTGGTCATCTCGCTCTCCTCGCTCTTCGCGAGCGAAGGCCGCCAGCCCCGCGAGGTCACCCACGCCATCCTCTCGAGTGTCGTTCCGCCGGTCGTCCCGATCTGGGAGCGGGTCTGCACCAAGATCTTCGGCCACGCGCCCCAGATCGTGGGCCCGGGAATCCGGACGGGGATGCCGGTCCGCTACGAGAATCCGCACGAGGTCGGGGCGGATCGGATCGTGAATGCGGTGGCGACCTTCGAGCTGTTCGGGGGGCCGGCGATCGCCGTCGATTTCGGAACCGCGACGACCTTCGACTGCATCTCGGGCCGCGGGGAGTACCTGGGCGGGGTCATCTGCCCCGGCATCCAGATCTCGATGGAAGCCCTGTTCGAGCGCGCCTCGAAGCTCCACCGGGTCGAGATCGCGCGGCCCAAATCCGTGATCGGCCGGACCACGACCGGAGCCCTCCAATCGGGGCTGCTCTACGGCTATGCCGGCCTCGTCGATTCCATGAATACCCGAATCAAATCCGAGCTCGGGTCCGACGCCAAGGTCATTGCGACGGGCGGTCTCGCCCGTCTGATCGCCGCCGAGTGCACCACCATCGACCACGTAGCGCCCTTCCTGACCCTCGACGGGCTTCGGATCCTGTTCGAGAAGAACCGCCACGAGCGCTCCTGATCCCAGTCCCGCCCAGCGGCATCAAGTCGGGTCTCGCCACGGCCGATCCAGCCATGGATTCAGGCGATTCGCCGTTCGGGTGGATTCGCGCCGATGCCTCGAAAGGGAGCCCTTTGTCCGTCCCCGAAACGCCCCGAGAGAAGGTCCGCCTCCGCCTCTCAGCCCAGGCCGAGAAGTACGCTCGCCGGGACGCCCCGCTCGAAATCCGGCGGATGGCGGCGCGCGGTGCGCTGCCGCTCGAGCCCCTCGAGCTGGCGACCGTGCTGCTCGTGCTCGCGAACGACCCCGATGCGCAGGTCAAGGACTCGGCCCGCAAAAGCCTCGAGGAGCTGCCCGAGCCGGTGCTCGGCACCGTCCTGCGCGGACCGGCCCACCCGGCACTGCTCTCCCTGCTGGCCCAGATCCACAAGGGCAACGAGTCCCACTGCGAGTCGATCGCCCTCAACCCGGCCACCGACGACGCGACCATCGCCTGGCTCGCCACCCTGCCCCACACCCGGGTGGTGGATATCATCAGCCAGAACCAGGAGCGCATGATGCGCCACGAGGAGATCGTCGACGCCCTGGGCGCGAACCCGCTCACGGGCCGGTCGGTGATCGAAAGGATCCTCTCGTTCCTCGGCCTCGAGGACCGCGAGGCGGCGGCGAACGAGGAGCCGGTAAGCGAGGCCGAAGCCGAGGCTGCGGTGCTCGAGATGCTCGGCGAGGACATGCGGGAGATCGCGAAGCTGCTCGCCTCGGAAGGGGACCTCGAAGACGAGGCTCTCGAGGGCAGCCTCTTCGCGGCGGTGCAGAAGATGTCGGTCATGCAGAAGGTCAAGCTGGCCCGCCTGGGCGGGAAAGAGGCACGCGCACTGCTCGTCAAGGATCGCAATCGCATCGTCTCGTCGTCGGTCCTCGCGAGCCCGAAGCTCACCGAGACCGAGGTCGTCAGCTTCGCCCAGAGCCGTTCGATCGGCGACGAGCTGCTGCGCGGGATCGCGAACAACCGGGAATGGACGAAGAACTATCAGATCAAGCTGGCGCTCGCATCGAACCCGAAGACGCCCCAGCCCCAGGCCATCAAGTTCCTCAACTACCTCCAGGAGCGCGATCTGCGCAACCTGATGAAGAGCAAAGACGTGCCCAGCAACATCAGTAGCCACGCCCGACGGATCCTCACGAAGAAGGGAAAGGTCTGATGGGAGCGGCGTACGCTCGCATCGTGCTCTGGGGAATCGAGGGCGCGGGCAAATCGACGACGCTCCGCACGATCCACGCTCGGCTGCGCCCGGAATCGCGCGGAGAGCTCGTGCGTGTCCCCACGCGTCTCGACCCGACGATCTACTCGGAGACCCTCGCCATCTCCCTCGGCGAGATGGGCGGCAGGCCGATGCAGATCGAGATCGTGTCGGTCCCGGGCGCCGACGACCAGGCGATGACCCGCAAGCAGCTCCTCGACGAGGTCGACGGCGTGATCCTCGTCCTCGACTGCGCGCCCGGGCGGATCGAAGCCAACGCGACCGCAATCGACGAGCTGCGCAGCTCGCTCGCCGACTACGGTCATCGACTCGATGGGTTCCCGATCGTGCTCCAGTACAACAAACGCGACGTCGCCGATCCCTTTGCGATCGAAGCGCTCCATCGGCGGATCGGCTTGCCGCAGGCGGCCGTCTTCGAGACGATCGCCACCACGGGTCACGGCGTGCTCGCGACCCTCACGACGATCTCGAAGCACGTCGTGCGGCTGCGTCGAGATGGGCAGCGCGGCGTCGGGGCTCAATCCTCGGGCGGAGCGTCCTTCGATAGGCCGTCGGTCGCGATCGCCGTACCGACCGCGTTCCATCCGACGCCGCCGGCGAGCACGCACGAAATCCTCGAGGCCGGAATCCTCGCCGAGGCAGATATGGGCTCGGGTCACCGCGACGGCGGTCTCGACCTCGATTTCGAACGGACGACGCAGCCCGATTGGAATGCGGTGCAGCAGGAGCTCGACAAGCCCGACGCATCCTCGGGCGGGGCGCTGCGCATCGTGTCGATCGGCCAGGCTGCGGTCGATGCCGAAGGGTCCCTTCGACTTCCGCTCGTGCTCGGCGACGAGCACGGCCAGACCCGTTCCCTCGTCCTCTCGCTCCGACTCGATTCGTGGGTCGGGGACGGCGCGGGCTGATGCGCCGCCGAGTCGGCCTCTGGGGCGCCAGCGACGATTCGCTGCGACTCCTTCGTCTGCTGCTCGCCAATCCCGGCGTGGAGGTTCCGCGCATCTACGACGCCGACATCCCGCGCGCGCTCGAGCGTGCCCGGAGCCTCGGCAGCTCGCTGTCGAATCACGTCGCTCCGATCCTCGTCGACGACGTCGCGGCCTTCTTCGGCGAGCAGGAATACGACGCGATCGTCGATGCGACCGGAGACCTCGCGAGCCATGTGCGCGCGCGACCGCTGCCTTCGCCGCAGATCGTGACCCCGCTGACTGCGCGGCTGCTCTGGGGCTATGGCGTCGCGCCGCGCGATCGCAAAGCCGAGCTCCTGCAGGCGCTTCACGAGGTCGTCGAGTCCGTCGAGCTCACGATCGAGACCGACGAGCTCTTCGAGCGCATGCTCGAGATCGCCGTCGGCGTGACCGGCGCCGAGGGCGGCAGTCTGATGCTTCTCGATCCCGAATCCCACTCGCTCCGGATCCGCGTCGCCCGCGGCGTCGAGCCCGAGCTCTGGCCGAAGATCCGGGTCGCTCTCGGCCAGGGCATCTCGGGCAAGGTCGCAGCCGAGGGTCGTCCAATCCATGTGCGTGGGCGGGCCGACCGCCAGCAATACGACCTCCTGCGCGATCGGCTCGACGTCGAGTCGGCGCTTTGTGTGCCGCTGATCCATGCCAGCAAGGTGCTCGGCGTCCTCAACGTCCACCACGCGACCCGCCCCGACGCCTTCAGCGACGACGACCTCCGCTTCATGGAGCAGCTCGCCCGACTCGATGCGCAGATCATCGCCCGTGCACAGGAGCACGAGGCGCTGCGCAGCCAGGCCGTGCGTTACGACGCCGTGCGCGAGGTCCAGCGCATGCTCCGCGGGCCCGCGATCCTGGCCGAGCGCCTCGAGGAATTCTGTCGCTTCGTCGCCGAGCGCGCGGGCGGCGGCATCGTCCAGCTCTTCCTGAAGGAGCCCGACGGTCAGTTCCGCCTGTCGGCGAGCTCGCTCGCGGGAAGTGCCTTCGGCGGCGAATACCGACTCGTCCCCGGATCGGGCATCGACGGGGAAGCGCTTCGCCAGCAGCGCGCCCAGTCCCTCCACCGCGACGACGGAAAGCTCGGCTATGCCGCCCTGCCCCTGTCGGCCGGCGCACAGCTGGTCGGTCTGGTCACGATCCAGGCGGGCCCGACCCTCGACGCGACGCGGGGCACCCTCGCGAGCTGGCAGGAAATCGCCGCGGCAGCCGCGGAGACGATCGCGCGCAGCGATCGCGAGGCCCGTCTCACCCAGCGCTCCGAGCGCATCAACGCGATCAACGAGACGTCGATCCGCATGCTTTCGTGCAGCGAGCCGAACGAGGTCGCGCGACTGGCCACGTCCTCCGCCTCCATGATCCTCGAGGCCGACCACGCCGTGCTCCGGCTGCAGGACCCGGCCACTCGACGCTATGTCATCCGTTCGTACTTCGGCGCTGCCGAAGGCAGCTCGCAGGAGTCTCTCTTCCGCCTCGACAAGGCGGTCACCGTCGGCTCGATTCGCCGACGTGCGCCGCACCTGATCCAGGATGCGAGCCTCGATCCCCAGCTCGCGCCGCTGGTCGACGACCTGCGCTCGATCCTGACCGCACCGCTCAAACGAAACGGCGAGGTGATCGGGACGCTCTCGGTCTACGACAAGGTCGCCCTCGACCGCTTCTTCACGAGCCGCTTCGACGACGACGATCTGCAGGTCTTCGGTCGCTTCGTCTCGTACGTCGAGCGTGCCCTCGACCACGCCCTCTCCCACCGCGAGAACCTGCAACACCGCAACTTCGACGAGGAGACGGGCCTCCCGAACGCGACCTACCTGGGTCAGCGGCTCCACGAGGAGATCGCGCGGGCAGCGGGACGCGAGAACGCGTTGGTAGTCTGTGTCTGCCGGCTCGAGAACCGCGCCGAGCTCGCGAGCGAATCCGGACCCGGTCACGTCAGCCGGGTCATCACGGTGCTCGCCGAGGCCCTGCGCGGAAAACTACGAGACTTCGACGTGATCGCGCGGATCGGAACGGACGAATTCGCCGTCTTGATGCCCGAGCCGGGGCGACTCCCCGGAGAGCGCGTGTTCGAGCTGGCTCGCGTCGTCGCCGACGTCGTCTCGAAGCACGAGACGCTCAACCAGCCGGTCCGCGTCGGGCTCGCCTTCGGCTACGCCGTCCACCCGGTCGACGGCAACGACCGCGAGGCGCTCCTCGCCCACGCCCGCAGCCCGCGCATCCGAATGGTCTAGACAGGCCGCGGGTCGCACGAACCTTGGACGGGCGACGTGCCGGGTGACCCGGCCGTGGGTCGCATCGTGCGAAATCGAGGACGGCGCGCAGTACAGCGCTTGCCAACGTCGACCGGTCCCTTGACGCGCTAGTCCGACACCGAGCACGATGCGACCCACGGCCGGGGCACCTGGCACCCCGCCCGTCAGTAGGTCGTGCGACCTGCGACCCAGGCTACTTGCGATAGGCCTCGATCAGGACGTCGGACGTCTCGGGCCGCATGATGCGCGGATCCGGGCGCTCGCCCGCCAGCAGCTGCTCGCGCACCTTCGTGCCGGAGATCGAGTAGGGCTTCTCGCCCTCGTGCCGCTCGGTCAGATCGACGCGGCCCAGGCTCTCGTAGAAGGCGGCGAAGCCGACCTTGCAGGGCTGGATGTGGAGCTCGCCCTTCAGGTTGTCGAAGATCTCGTGGGCATCGAAGTCGCCCCAGATCGCCTTTCCGTCCTCGTACGGCGCATCGGCATGCTTGCGGCCGATCACGATGTCGGAGAAGCCGTAGTTCTGACGGTAGATGCCGTGCATCACCGCCTCGCTCGGTCCGCCGTAGAACATCTTGATGTCGAGGCCGATCAGCTCGAAGATGTCCGAGATGTCCCAGCCCGCCTTCTTCCAGATCGACTCGTCCTTGTCGCCCTGGCCGAGCAGCCGCTCGCTGTGGAGCTTGCGGTAGCAGAGCATGCGCGTCGCCGCGGGGACGTCGTCACCCTTGAGCTCGCCCATCAGCGGATTGAGGACGGCACCGGTATAGAAGCCCTGCGCCGTCAGGACCTCGACGCCGTAGACGAGGGCGTATTCGTGGGCGCGGTGGAGCGGATTGCGCGTCTGGAAGGCGAGCGCCCGCTCCCATTTCCGGTCGCGGATGAAGGCCCGCGTCATGCTCGGCGACAGCATGAACTCGGCGTAGTCCTTCGGCAGCCGCTGCGGAAGCGCCCGCAGCTCGCCGCCGATCATCTTCGTGCGTGCGTCGTTGTCGACGATCCGGCCTCCGGGATGATCGACCCGGTCCGTGCCGTACACGCTCGTGAGATAGGCCTTCTTGTTCCAGTCGAAGGTCTCGAGGTCCGACAGGATCGCGACGACGGATCCGTCCTCCGTTCGAATGGTGCAGGAGCCGCCCTTCTTCAGGGAAGCCGCTTCGGCGTCCGTGACGGGGAGCGCGATCGGAATCGTCCAGGCGTATTTCTTGCCGTTGGACAGCACGACCTTCTCGTCGAGCGCCCGAACGAAGGCGTCGCGCTTCATCGGACCCGTGAGCGGCGAGAGCGCGCCGTCGGCGATGCGGTGGACCGTCGACAGGTCGGCTGCGTTCACGCGGATCGACGGAAGCGACTCGGCTTCCGCCAGAAAAGCCGCCTTCTGCTTGAAGGAGACGATCCGGTCGACGGGCTGATCGAGGCCACCGTGGACGGGAACGAGGTCGCGCTGGGTCGACGAGGTCATGGCTTGGAAATCCTCTTTTGATGTTCGATGCAGATCGGGCCGCCGAGGCCTGTGCCACGTATCCAACTACCAGACCGGAAACTCACACCATCCATCGCTCAGCAGCACGCGCTCGGCCTGGCCGTCGAAGCGCCGCACCGCGAGCCGACGCTTCCCGTTGTCGAAGCGAACGAAGGCGATGAATTCCCCGTCGGGAGAAACCGTGGGCATCCGCTCTTCGAGAGTGCCCGGATTGATCGCGACCCGGGCGGTCCCGTCGAGCCGCATGCGCCGCAGTCGATAGCCCGCAGTGGACGACGATGCAAACACGACCCACTCCCCGTCCGGACTGAGGGTCGGCTCGCGCCCCGCGAGCAGGATCTGCTCCTCGCTGCCCGGCGCGACGGCTCGCGTCGCGATGAACGAGTCGTACTGGGTCGGTCCGTCGCGGCGCGGACGCGGGACGACCTGCTCGTAGACGATCCGCTGCGCGTCCGGCGTCAGGCGAAGAGTCCCCGGCGGCACGTCGCGCGCGATCGCCTCGACGGCCGCGTCGCCTCCGCGCTCGAGCTCGACCGAGGTCTCGGAAGCGCCGAATGGGGCGGGCCGATGGATCCGCAACCGCACGCGCGCATCCCCCAGGCCGTAATCCCCTCGCGGATGCTCGTCGGGTCCGATCGAGAGCGTGCGCAGATCCCGGCGATCGAGATGGTATTCGTAGAGCTGCTCCTTCTCGCCCCGATGGGCCGACGCGAAGAGCAGGCGGCGATGGTCGCGAGACCAGGCGAGCGGCCGCGCGTCCGGAGGCGCGGCTTCGAGTCGCTCGAGCTTTCCGGTGCGGGGCCAGTAGAGCATCAGTCGACCCGGGTGCTTCGCGAGCTGGCCGCGCAGCTGGACGGCTTCCTCCGCGCGCAGGTGGGCTCGGATCTCGAGCTCCGTCTGCCCCTCCGGATCCTGCTTGTTCGGAGGCAGGGGCGGCAGCTCTCCGACCTTGGCGAACGCTTCGCTCCGCTTCTGGGACGCCTTGTCCTCCCAGTACATGAACGCGATCGGCTCTTCCGGCAGCGTCTCGACCGAGATGCGCGACGTCGCACATCCGAAACCCGCTGCCGCGATCAGCGCGGCGACCGCATAACGGCCGAGCGTCCTGCGTCGCGTCGCCCCGGCTCCGATCCCTGCCCCCGCGTTCCCGCTCGTCACGTACGCGCCTCCAGCCGGCGACCGACGTAGGGCTGGGCCGAGCTCCCCGTCGGCTCGAAGAGCCCCACGTCCTGCACCCGGTTACCCAACAGCGAAACGACGATCTGGGCCGCTTCGGGAAACGGAAACAGCGGATGGGCGGCGAACGCGAGGTCGTCCTGCGACAGGTAACAACCCTGGCCAAAATGCGAGTGGTACACGGCGTTGACCGTCTCCTGCCGCGTCCCCGCCTCTTCCAGCGCCCGCATGTACTCGATCTCCGACATGTAGTAGGCGTGTCGCGCGTCGCGGGGGAACGAGATCGGATCTTCGACGTGGATCTTCGTCATGACGTTCGTGATCCGCAGCGCGCGCACGAAACGCTCCTCGGCATTGCCCAGCACGAGCCCGCAGCACTCCTCTGGAGCCACGTCGAGCGCATGCCGACAGATCTCGAGGAGCACCTCGCTCGGAACGAACGTACTCGTGCGCTCCGGATCGAGGTCGACGCGTTGAACCAACAAAACCATCTCACGCGAACCCGCGAGGGGTTCCTGGACACGGGGGGTCCGAGCGCGTCGGAGTCTAATCGACACCCACCGACACCGCGACGCCTTCAGATCTCGTAGTCGAAGCGGCTCGGCAGATCCCGGACGACCGAGCGCCGCACGGCCTCGCGACAGACGTCCGCAACCTGGATCTCGCCGAGGATCCTCGCCATGCGCGCTGCGAGGTCGTCCCAGAGGAAGTCGGGGCGATGGACCGAGGGACCGGCTCCTTCGGCTCCGCGGCGGCTGCCTGCCCGGTCGTGCGGCGGCTCCCCGGCGATCGGCCCCGCGACCGCCTCCACGACTTCGAGCAGGCTGATCTGCGAAGGCGGACGGGTCAGCACGAAGCCCCCGCCCGGCCCACGCTTCCCGGCGACCAGACCGGCTCGACGCAGGCGTTGGAAGATCTGCTCGAGGAATCGGTAGGGAATCCCCTGGCGCTCGCCCACGCGCCGAACGTGCACCGGCTCCCCCGCCCCGTTGTAGGCGAGGTCGAAGATGCCGCAGAGGGCGTACTGGACCTGACGCGAGAAGCGCATCGCGACCAGCATGCAGGACCCACCGGCACGTCGCCAACCGCGCGACTTGCCCGCCCCGGCGTCCCTCGTCATGTTCTGGCGCCCCGACACGCTCCGAGGCGCCCCGCGACGCCGCGTCGCGCCCCCTCAGATGCCCCGAACGGAACGCCCAGTGCTGCTGCGACTCGACGAGATCGAGAAGAGGATCGGCGACCGTCTGCTCTTTCGCGGCGTTTCGTTCGTCGTCCGGGCCGGCGATCGGATCGGCGTCGTTGGACCGAATGGCGCGGGCAAGACGACCCTGCTCCGGATCATGCTGGGCGAGGAGTCTCTCGACGGCGGCCAGATCCAGCGGGCGCGCACGACGCGCCTGGGTCTCCTGCGCCAGGAGATCGACCCGCGCGCGTCGCACAGCGTGAGAGATGAAGCCCAGACGGCACTCGCCGAGCTCGACCGCCTCGAGGCGGAGATCGCCGGGATCGAGGCCGAGATGAGTCGCTGCGGCCAGGCCGGTGAAGCCCTGCCCGCGGCCCTCGCCGAACGCTACGACTCCCTTGGCCAGCGCTACCGGCTGGCGGGCGGCTTCGAGCGCGATGCGCGCGTCTCGTCCGTGCTGGCCGGGCTGGGCTTCGACGACGAGCGGGCGGCGCGTCCGCTCTCGAGCTTCAGCGGAGGCTGGCTGATGCGTGTCGAGCTGGCCAAGCTCCTGCTCGCCCGACCCGACGTGCTGCTGCTCGACGAACCGACGAATCACCTCGACCTGCCCTCTATCCGCTTCTTCGAAGAGACGCTCGCGCGCTTTCCCGGCGCCGTCGTCGTCGTCTCCCACGACCGCACGTTCCTTCGTCGCCAGGCCAATCGCATCGTCGAGATCGACGGCCTGGGCGGCGCCGCCCTGTACGAAGGCAACTACGACGATTATCTGCGCGAGCGCGTCGCGCGCCGCGAAGAGCTGCTCGCGCGCAAAGCGAATCAGGATCGTCAGATCGCCGAGATGGAGCGATTCGTCGAGCGCTTTCGCGCCCAGGCGACGAAGGCCCGCCAGGCGCAGAGCCGTCTCAAGGCCCTCGAGCGCATCGAACGCATCGAGCTCGAGCCCGACCGGCGCAGGCACATGCGCCTTCGCCTCGCCGAGCCCGTCCGCTCGGGTGAGCGGGTCCTGTCGCTCCAATCGATTCACAAGCGGTACGGAGAAACCACGATCTACGACGGCGTCGACTTCGAAATCCTGCGTGGCGAGCGGGTTGCGCTCGCAGGACCCAATGGCGCGGGAAAATCGACGCTCCTGCGGATTGCCGCCGGCGTCCTGCCCTTCGACTCCGGGACCCGCACGCTCGGCCACAACGTCGAGCTCGCCTACTACGCCCAACACCAGCTCGAGGCCCTCGACGCAAACGCCACGATCCTCGAGGAGGTCGAGCGCAGTGCGCGGTTCGAGGACGTACCGCGCCTGCGCGGGCTGCTCGGCGCCCTGCTCTTCAGCGGCGACGACGTCGACAAGCCGATCGCGATCCTCTCGGGCGGCGAGAAGGCCCGCGTCGCCCTGGCGAAGCTCCTGCTCCGCCCGGCCAATCTCCTGATCCTCGACGAGCCGACCAACCACCTCGACATCGAGGCCTGCGAGGTCCTGGAAGACGCGTTCAAGGCGTTCGGGGGGACCCTGCTCTTCGTCTCCCACGATCGATCATTCATCAATGCGCTCGCGACGCGGGTGGTCGACGTCTCCCACGGTCGACTCGAGAGTCATCTCGGAAATTACGACGCGTATCTCGAACGCCTCGAGCGCGCCGAGGCCCATCCGGCAGCCAACGGCCGGTCGAACGCCGACCGCGCCCGGTCGGGCGGAGCGGGCGCGAGCGCGCCCGGCGAAGAGCGCTCGGACAAGCTCGACCGCCAGCGGGAGCGCGAGCGGCGCAAGGCCCGGGAGCGGGATCAGCGAAGGCTCGAAAAGCTCGAGGCGCGCATCACCGAAGAGGAGTCCCGGATCGAGGTCGTGAAGCAGTCCTTCGCCGACCCCGACATCGCTCGCGACTACGAGCGGATTCGCACGCTCCAGGCCGAACAAGCGACGCTCCAGGCGGGGCTCGACGCGTTGTACGGCGAGTGGGAGGCCCTCTCCGAGACGTCGTCGGATGCCGACTCCGACCTGGCCTGCGACCCCCCGCCCGGGCCTGCGACCGGGCGCTAGTCAGAGGCCACCGGCCAGCGCGAAGGCGATCCGCCCCCGGTCGTCGTCGACATGGACCAATCGAACGGCGAGCTGCGTCCCGACCTCGATCCGGCGACCGCCCCGATCGTCTTCGAGGAGCTCGGCTGCCTCGTCGAGACGCCAGCGCCGGTCGAGACGGCCGAAGGGCACGAGCCCGCTCGCCGCGGGCCGAGCAAGCCGAACGAAGAGCCCGTGCACCCCGACGCCGGTCACCTCGGCGTCGAAGGCCTCCCCCTCGCGCCCCGCGAGCAGCGCGCAGCACGCGTAGGCCACCGCATCCCGCTCGGCCTCGACCGCGACCCTTTCGCGCCCCGATAGCCAGATGGCGAGCCCTTCGAGCTCGGCCCCGCTCTGGGAGGCGTCCCGCGAGCCGGGCGCCTCGCCACGCAGCCAGCGTTTGAGACTGCGGTGCACCGCGAGGTCCGCATAACGTCGGATCGGCGACGTGAAATGCAGGTAGTGTGGAAATTGGAGAGCGAAGTGACCGCGCGACGCCGGCTCGTAGCGCGCCTGACTCATGGAGCGCAGGGTGGCGAGATGGATCCGCTCCTCCGTCGAGAATCCGCGCACCGAACGCAGCATCGCCGCGATCGCTCCCGGATCCTCGAGATCCTCCGCGACGCGGACGCCGAGTCCCTCGAGAAACACGCCGAGCGCCTCGAGCCGGCGCGGATCGGGGGCGGGATGGACGCGGTGGAGGGTCGTTCGCTGCGCCAGCTCGAGCGCTCGGGCGACGGCCTGATTCGCGGCCAGCATCGCCTCTTCGACGAGGCCGTGGGCCGGATTTCGTTTGCGCAGCATCGCATCGACCGGCCGCCCCGTCGCGTCGACGCTGATCTCGACCTCGGGCAGCTCGAGCTCGATCGCCCCCCGTGCACGGCGCCGCTGCGAGAGCAGCTCGGCGATCCGCGCGAGACGCGCAAGCGATGCCCACCAGATCGAACGAGGAGCATCGTCGTTGGGCGTCGAGAGCAGCTCGGCCGCCTGCTCGTAGGAGAGCTTGGCATGGCTCCGGATCACCGCCTCGTGGAAGCGCGCCTCGAGAATCTCACCCTCGGTCGACAGACGGAGCTCGACGGCGAGCACGGGCCGATCCTCACCGGGTCGAAGCGAGCAGAGTCCGCTCGAGAGACGCTCGGGCAGCATCGGGATCGCCCGGTCTGGAAAATAGAAGCTGTTTCCGCGCCGCCGGGCCTCCGCATCGACGAACCCCCCTGGTGCAACGAAATGGCTGACGTCCGCGATCGCGACCCAGAGCCGCTCGTAGCCGCCCTCACTGTCCGCAAAGAGCGCGTCGTCGTGGTCGCGGGCCGAGGCCGGATCGATCGTGATGAACGGGAGATGGCGTAGATCGAGGCGTCGCTCGAGCTCGGCCGGGGAGAGCGATTCGGCGAGCGCATCGGCCTCGAGGCGCGCTCGTCGGGAGAAGGTCGCGGGAAGGCGGTATTTCCAGACCAGGGCGTGGTGGTCCGCATCGGGATTTCCGGCGGGTCCCAGGATCTGGAGGACACGAACGACGAGCTTCTTCGAAGCTCTGCGGCCGGCGGGTCGTGGTCCTCCCTTCGGCTTGCGGCGTGCATCCTCGCGCTCTCGCGCGACGAGCACGCGGTCCCCTTCCCGGGCGCCCTTCGTCTTCGCGGCCGCAAGCTCCAGCGGCGGAAGCTCGACGCCGCCGAAGGGGACGAGGCCGAGGGTCTTGCCGTCGCGGCGGACGGTGCAGACCCAGCTCTCCCGCGCCTCGTCGATCAGACGGACGAGAACCCCGCGACGGTCCGACCCCGCGGCGCGGGGCTCGAACCGGACCTGCGAGCCCTCCTGGACGGCCTCGCCGAGACAATCGACCTGCCAGAGAATGCCGGTCTCGTCCTCGACCTCGAGCTGCTGGCCATCGGAGTGGGTTCGGTGGATTGCGACCACCCGGCCCTCACGCGGGCGCAGCGGTCCGCCCCGCGACGGGCGCTTTTCCGGCGTACGCCTGGCCGGCCCCTTTCGCCGTCCGCCGCCCCCTTTTCGCTTGACCAAACATCACCTCGTCGAATCGTTCATTTCGGGTTTGACGCGTCCACGCCCCCACCGTACCCTGCCGCCCGCTGCCCGGGTGGCGGAATTGGTAGACGCGCTGGACTCAGAATCCAGTGTCTGAAAGGACGTGCTGGTTCGACTCCAGTCCCGGGCACCAATTCCCTTCGACACGCGCTCATCGGCCGGTAGAGTCTTGCGATGTCGAATCAGGATTCCGTTCTCTTCGAGCTCGACCCCGACGGCGTCGCGCTCATCACCTTGAATCGCCCCGACAAGCTGAACGCCTGCTCGGGCGACATGCTGACGCGGCTGGCCGACCTCTACCGCCGCTGCGACGAGGACGACGCCGTTCGCGCCGTCGTGCTCACCGGCAGCGGCCGGGCCTTCTGCACCGGCGCCGACATGAGCGATGCGGCGCGCACGTTCGACGTCTCGAAGAGCGGCGGCTTCGTTCATTTCAGCGCAGCCGGTGTCGAGTTTCCCGCGTTCCGCGTGCGAAAGCTGGTGGTCGCCGCGGTGAACGGTCATGCCATCGGCCTCGGTATGACGATCGCGATGCAATGCGACGTCCGAATCTTCGCCCGCGAGGGGAAGTACGGAATCGTCCAGGTCCGTCGCGGGGTGATGGGCGACGCGTATTCCCATTGGACGCTGGTGCGGATGGTCGGCCTCGCCCGGGCCGCGGAGATCATGTTGACGGGTCGAACCTTCCCGGGCGACGAACTCGAGCGGCTGGCCGTCGCAAGCGAGGTCCTCCCCGCCGCCGAGGTCCTGCCCAGGGCCCTCGCGCTCGCTCGGGACACGGCCGTCCACGCCGCGCCGCTCTCGGTCGCCGTCTCGAAGCGCCTGCTCTGGGAATCCTCGGAGCTCAGCGCCGACCAGGTGCTCCACCGCGAGACCGAGCTCCACAAGGTCCTGATGCCCGCCCCCGACGCCGTCGAGGGCCCGATGGCCCATGTCGAGCGGCGGACGCCGCAGTGGTCGCTACGGGTTTCCAGGGATTGGCCCAAGTGGCCCGGGGACTGATGCGGGTACCGGCGAGATCGCTCGCCCTCGGCGGTTGACCCTCCCCCTCTCGCGCCTATGGTTGGCGCCATCCCCTTCGGACGGGCCCGGCGCCCGACCGGAACTGCTCTCGACGGGCAAGCGAGGCTCGATAAAGACCGTGTCCGACCAAGATTCGAACGACGATCACGAAGGCCAGGGCGACGAGACGAAGAGCCAGGCCTCGGGGTCGGGTCGGACGCCGATCGCTTCTTTCGCCGTCCAGGTGGCCGGAGCCGAGACCCTCGAGGTTCCGGCAATCCTGCCCGTGCTGCCCGTACGCGACGTCGTCGTCTTTCCCGGGGTCACGATGCCGCTGGCGATCGGGCGTCCCCGCTCCCTGGCCGCCCTCGAAGAGGCCGGTCCCGACGGCTACATGCTCGTCGTCGCACAACGCGATCCCCTGACCGAAAACCCCGGCATCGAGGCCCTCCACGAGGTCGGCACGATCGTGCGCGTGATGCGCATCATCGACACCCGCCGCGAAGGCAAGCAAGCGCTCGTCGTCGGCCTCGCCCGAGCCGTGATGACGCGGACGGTCGCCTGGGAGCCGACCCTGCGCGTGCAGGTGCTTCCGCTCGCGGAGCCCGAGGAGCATTCGCCTTCGCTCGAGGCGGCATGGCGACGCGTCGTCATCCTGGCCCAGCGCGTGATCGAGCTGCGCGACGACATGCCCGACGAGTGGAAGGCCTTTCTGCAGGGAATTCCGTCGCCCGGACTGCTCGCGGACCTGATCGCGTCGAACGTCGCGATGTCGCCGAAGGATCGGATCAAGCTGTTGGCAGAAGCGGATCCCGAGACGCGCCTCGGCCTGGTCGAGCACCACCTCGAGAAGGAGGTCACGATCGCCGAGACCCAGCGCACGCTCGCCGGCGAAGCGGGCGGCGAGACCGATCCGCGCCGCCGCGAGCGCATGCTCCGCCAGCGCATGCGCGAGATCCAGAAGGAGATCGGTGAGACCGATGCCGGCGCCCGCGAGATAGACGAGCTGCGCGAGCGACTCGACAGCAGCGGGCTCCCCGCCGAGGCCGAGGCCCTCGCCCAGCGCGAGCTGAAGCGGCTCTCGTCGCTACCGCAACACGCCCCCGACCGACATCTGATCCGGACCTATCTCGACTGGCTGCTCGAGCTGCCCTGGAACAAGCAGACCGAGGACCATCTCGATCTCGCGCAAGCGCGCCAGATCCTCGACGCGGACCACCACGGCCTGCGCCAGGTGAAGGACCGGATTCTCGAGTTCCTCGCCGTGCGCAAGCTCGCCCCGAACGCGCAGGCCCCGATCCTCTGCTTCGTCGGTCCGCCGGGCGTCGGCAAGACCTCCCTCGGTCGCTCGATCGCACGCTGCATGGGTCGGCAGTTCACGCGCGCCTCCCTCGGAGGCGTCCGCGACGAGGCGGAGATTCGCGGTCATCGAAGGACCTACGTCGGCTCGATGCCCGGGCGCATCCTGCAGAGCCTGAAGCGCGCGGGCTCGCGCAATCCCGTCTTCCTGCTCGACGAGATCGACAAGGTCGGCTCCGACTTCCGCGGCGATCCGTCGTCGGCGCTGCTCGAGGTCCTCGATCCCGAGCAGAACGCGAGCTTCTCGGACCACTACATCGAGGCTCCCTTCGACCTCTCTCGCGTACTCTTCATCGCGACGGCGAATACGCTCTCGACGATCCCGGCCGCGCTGCTCGACCGCATGGAGGTGATCGAGCTGTCGGGCTACACCGAGCAGGAAAAGCTCGCGATCGCCGAGCAGTACCTCGTTCCGCGACAGATCGAGGCCCACGGACTTCCGGCCGAACAGATCACAGTCGAGCGAGCCGCGCTCGAGAAGGTAATCGGCGAGTACACACGCGAGGCCGGCGTCCGTAATCTCGAGCGCCATGTCGCGACCTTGATGCGCAAGAGCGCTCGCCGGATCGCCGCGAACCGCGAAGACCGGATCCGCATCGGTCCCGACGACGTCGCCGAGGCTCTGGGCGCTCCGCCGCATCTGCCCGAGACGGCCGAGGCCTCGAGCATTCCGGGCGTTGCCGTCGGGCTCGCGGTGACGGCTCACGGCGGCGACATCCTCTTCATCGAGGCGGCGGACAATCCGGGCGGAACGGGAATTCGCCTGCGGCTCACGGGCCAGCTCGGCGACGTCATGCGCGAGTCGGCCGAGGCAGCACTCTCCTGGGTGCGGGCCCATGCCGCGCAGCTCGGCCTCAGCGAGGCCGCCCTCGCTCCCCGGGAGATCCATCTGCACGTCCCGGCCGGCGCGGTCCCCAAGGACGGGCCCTCCGCAGGAGTCGCCCTCGTGACGGCCCTCGTGTCGCTGCTCTCGGATCGAAGTGCCCGGAGCAATGTCGCGATGACGGGTGAAATCTCGCTGCGTGGGCGGGTGCTCCCGGTGGGCGGCATCAAGGGGAAGCTGCTTGCGGCGCGGCGGGCGGGGATCGATACCGTCGTGATCCCGCGCCGGAACGAGAAGGATCTGATCGAGGTCCCGAGCGAGGTGCGCGATGCCCTCGGCATTCACCTCGTCGACACGATCGACGAGGCCCTGGCACTGACGTTGTCCCAGCCGAAGCTCTCCGTCGTCCCCCCGACGGCGGCCTGAATCGGGGCCGGGAAGCGGATGCGGCTTCGCTAGAGTCCACGCCTTGCGCATCGCGTTGGTACACGACTGGCTGACCGGCTATCGAGGCGGAGAGCGGGTGCTCGAGCATCTCTCGCGCCGTTTTCCCGACGCCGATCTCTACACGCTCTTCCATACCCCGGGCAGCGTCCCTCCGGCGATCGAGCGCCTCTCGATCGAAACGAGCCCTCTCGACCGTCTGCCCTTCGCCCGGCGTCATTACCGCAAGCTGCTTCCCCTGCATCCCTGGGCGGTCCGGCAGCTCGATCTGCGCGGTCATGACCTGGTGCTCTCGACGAGCCACGCCGTCGCCAAGAGCGTGCGCGTCCCGCGCGAAACCCCCCATCTCACGTATTGCTTTACCCCTATGCGCTATGTCTGGGATCAGGCAGATGAATATCAAGGCCGGGGTCTGAAGCGCGCGCTCGCCCTGCCGCTCTCCGAAGCGCTCCGACGTTTCGACAGACGCACGGCCGGCCCGGATTCCGTGACCCGCTTCGTCGCCATCTCCCACGACGTGGCGGGCCGCATTCGGCGACATTACGGCCGTGAGGCGAACGTCGTGCCGCCGCCGGTCGACGTCTCGTGGATCGCGCCCGCACAGGGACCCGCCGAGGACTTCTTCCTGCTCGTCAGCGGCTTCGTGCCCTACAAGCGGGACGACATCGCCCTCGAATGCTTTCGGCGTTCCGGGAGGCGACTGGTCGTGATCGGCGATGGCCCGGGCCGACGCGCCCTCGAGCGGAGCAGCGCCCCGAACATCGATTTCCTCGGGCGCGTCGACGACCCGACCCTCGCTGATTTTTATCGGCGGTGTCGCGCCCTGATCCACCCCCAGCGCGAGGACTTCGGACTGATCGCCGTCGAGGCCCAGGCCGCCGGGCGCCCGGTCATCGCGTTTGCGGCAGGCGGCGTCCTCGACAGCGTCCGTCCGCTCCGGACGGAGTCCTTCGACGCCCTCGATTCCCTCGATTCTTCCCACCGCGGAGGCCTTCCGGCGACCGGCGTCTTCTTCGACCGCCAGGATCCGGTTGCCCTCGAGCAGGCGATCGAACGCTTCGAGAAGGCCGAGTTCCAGTTCCGCCCCGCCCCGCTCCGGGCCTGGGCCGAGACCTTCTCGCCGGCCCGCTTCGACGCCGCGCTCGACGTCGAGATTGCCGCCTGCTTCGGAGGCCCGAGCGCGTGAAGGCGAGTCTTTCCCCGATCCCGATGCAGGACCTCGCGATCCAGCACGAAGCCCTCGAGCCCGAGCTGCAGGCCGGCCTCTCGAAGCTGCTCGCGAGCGGTCGCTTCGTCCAGGGCGACCCGGTCCGGATTTTCGAGAGCGAGCTCGCGCACATCTGCCGGGCGCCCCACGCCGTCACCTGCAATTCCGGGACGGATGCGATCTGGCTCGCGCTGCGTGCCCTCGACGTCGGACCCGGCGACGTCGTGTTGTGTCCAGCCTTCTCGTTCTTCGCGAGCGCCGCGACGATCCTCCGGCTCGGTGCGACGCCGGCCTTCTGCGATATCCGACCCGACACCCTGAACCTCGACCCCGAGGATGCGCTTCGACGGGCGCACGCCCTGCCCCGGGTGAAGGCGGTCCTGACCGTCGATCTCTTCGGTCGGATCTGCGAGCTCGGGCCACTCGAGGGCTTCTGCCGCGAGGGCGGGATCCCGATCGTCGAAGACGCCGCCCAATCGGTCGGCGCGCTCGACGCGGAAGGCCGAGCGGTCGGCGCCCGGGCACGGGCCGCCTGCCTGTCGTTCTACCCCACGAAGAATCTCGGAGCCCTCGGCGATGCCGGCGGCGTCGTCACCGCTGACGAGGCGCTCGCGAGCCGAGTCGCCCGGCTGCGTTCCCACGGCGAATCGGAGCCGGGGATCTACTCGGAGCTCGGCATCAATTCCCGCCTCGATTCGTTCCAGGCCGTCGCGCTCTCAATCAAGCTGCGCCACCTCGACGGCTGGACCCGCGCGCGCCGGGAGCTCGCAGCCGCTTATGATTCCCTGTTCCGGGAGCGAGGTGCCCTCGAGGCCCTCGAGCCCTTTTCCCCCGATCGATTGCCCTTGAAGCTCCTGGCCCCGGCCCCGGCCCCCGCGTACCACACCTATCATCGTTATGTCGTGCGCGTACCGACCGAGCGCCGGGCGGGCCTCGTCGAAGCGCTCCGGCGAGACGGAATCGGCTGCGAGATCTACTACCCGCGCGGCCTCCACCAGCAGCCTGCGCTCGCCGGACATGCCCCGGGCATGCCGCTCGTCGAAGTGGAGCGCGCCGCGAGCGAGTGTCTGGCGCTGCCATTGTATCCGGAGCTCGGTCGCGCACGGGTCGAGCGCGTCGTCGACGCCGTGGCCGCCCAACTCGCCCGAACCTGACGCCGATCCGGAGCTCAGCTCCGGTCCGAGTCCTCCTCCGCATCGGAGTCCACGGGAGACCGCGGAACCTTGCCGAAACGAAGCAGCGTCATCGCGAGGATGCGTAGATCGAGCCAGAACGACCATTTCTGGATGTAGTAGAGGTCGTGTTCGAGGCGCTCCGGGATCGACGTGTCGCCGCGCCAGCCGTGCACCTGGGCCCAGCCCGTCATGCCGGCTCGAACCTTGTGGCGCAGCATGTAGCCGGGAACTTCGCGGCGGAACGACTCGATGTAGGCGGGCCGCTCGGGTCGCGGGCCGACCAGACTCATTTCTCCCCGCAAGACGTTCACGAGCTGGGGCAGCTCGTCGAGATCGAAGCGGCGAAGCCAACGGCCGAGCCGGGTCCGTCGGGGGTCGTTCGCCCGGGTCCACCCGACGCCCGTCGCCTCGGCGTCGCGCCGCATCGAGCGAAACTTCAACATGTCGAAGACGCGGCCGTCGTGACCCATACGCGTCTGGCGATACAGGATGGGTCGACCGGAGGTCGTCGCGATCGCGAGCGCGATCCCGACGAGCGCCGGGGACAGCAGCACGAGGGCACCGGCCGCCATGGCAAAATCGAATCCCCGCTTCGCGACCGCCGGCCAGCCGACCAGCGCCGTCTCCTGAAGCCCGATCACCGGGATCCCGTCGAGACTCTCGACGGTGCTGCGAAGGCCGTATCCGTGCAGCAGATCGGGCACGATCTTGACGTTCACGACCTCGTCCGCGAGGGAGGCCACGACCTTCTCGAAGCGCTCGGCCTCGTGGCGAGAGAGCGCGATGATCAGCTGGTCGACGCGGTGGACGTGCAGGATGGATTTGAGATCGCCGTAGCCTCCGATCAGACTCGCCCCCGCGACGGCCCCCCCGAGCGCCCCGTCCGCGACGACACCGAGGATCCGAAGGCCCGCCTCCGGCCGCCCCGCGATCCGCGCGACGACGCTCTCGGCGAGGGGCCCCGATCCGACGATCAGCACGTACCGGAGGTTGAATCCCCGGCGACGGGCCTGCCGCAGAAAGAAGCGCACCGCAGAACGGAAGCCGATCACGGCCGCCGGGACGAGCAGACTGAAGAAGCCGATCGCGAGGCGTGAGTAAGAGTGGCCCCGCGCGAAGAACGTCGCGGCCGCCATCACGAGGATCGCGAGCGCCGTCGCTCGAATGACCGCTCCCGCCTCGCCGAGGGGCGAATCCATCCGGCGCGCTTGATACAAGCCCTGCGCGTGGAAGAGCACTAGGAAGAGTGGAAGGATCAGGGGCAATGGATACAGGTAGCCCGAGAGCGGCGGCGTCCCGAGCGGCGCCGGGATCCCGGCGTGGAATCGGATCGCATAGGCGCCGAGCCAGGCAAGCGCGACCCACGTGAGGTCGACGACGCCGAGCAGGGTTCGAAAGACATCGCTGTACCGATGCAGCATGCGCTCGTACGTCCCCCCGGCCTCGAATCGCGGCCGCAAGGGTGCCAGATTCCGACTCAAGGCGCCGTAGGCGCGATCACCTCGAGGACCAGGATCTCCTGACCCACGGCTCGCTCGACGTGGACCGGATCGAGCCAGTCGCCGATCCCCTCCGCGAGCCCGCGGTGGTCCGCGAGCTTCGCCGCATCGATGATGACCCAACGGGCCCCGCGTCCCCGGATCTGACGCTCGAGCTGTCGGTCGGCGCCGTCCGGGAGAGGCACGAAGCGCGCCCCGGCGTAGTACGCCGTTCGCATCTTCTGGGCGGCGACCGGGCCGACGGATTGTTGACTCTGCTTCAGCCACTCGGCAGAGACACGCTCGAGAGCGCGATCCGCGCGGCGCGCCCGAAGATCGCGGGGCCCCCAGGACAAGATCAGGAAGGCGACCAGCACTCCCATCGAGAGCCGCCCCGTCCAGCCGGACGCCGCCCCTGCGCTGGCGGCTCGCGAACGACCCCGCGCTTCGACGAGCCCCCGCAGCTTCCCCATCACCTCCGTCCAACCCACGGCGGCGATCACGCTGAGCGGGAGCCAGGCCGCGAGGGCATGACGGCGACTGACATAGCCTGCGCCCCAGACCAGCAGCACGAGGAGCCCGGTGTGGAGGATCAAAGAAACGCTGAGCACGCTCTCGAAGGTGTGCCGACTGCGAAGCCTCCGCGAGCCGACTGCCAGCAGGGAGAGGCCGACAAACACGAGCAGCTCGTAACGGACGGCGGAGAATGAAGTCCGCAGTACACGACCCAAGGCTTCGAAGAGCCCTCCGAGCGAGCGCTGCGGCCGATCGACCGCCGAGCCATCCGCGCGAATCGAGGACTCGGGAAGCGGAAGCGATCGCGGGTCCGCCCGCGTCGCGCGTCGGGCCTGGCGGTCGAGGGCGAGCTCCTCGGCCGAGGGTCCTCCGCGCGCGAGCTGCTCGATCGATTTCTTCTGCGACCAGGATAGGTCCTCCCCGGGGCGCGCTTCCACGAGCCGAAGCGAGACCACGAGCAGGGCGCCGGCTGCAAGCCAAACCGCCGCGCTGCGAAGGAGTCGACCGCGATCCGCCCGCGCCATCCACGCACGCCCCACCCCACACACGCCGGCGACGCCCGCGAGAGCCAGGCCCTCAGGCCTCGTCCAGTAGGCCAGCCCGACGGACAGACCGAATGCCATGGCGCGGCACAGACCCGGTCGCTCCAGCAGGTCCACGAGCAAGGCGAAGCCCGCGAGATGAAGGCCCGCGTAGAGACCGTCGCTCATCACGTCGGAAGAAAAATCGACGGCGGAAGGATGCAGGGCGACGACCCAGGCGGAGATCCACGCGACCTCGCGTCCGAAGCGAGCCCAGGCCATCCAGAAGATCGCCGCGATGGCGAGCAATCCCCCGGCGATCGAGACGCCGACCGCGGCGAACTCGGCCGGAAGCGAGAGCAGCTCGAGCGCGGCGATCAGGGCCGGGTAGAGCGGGTGCTGCGGATGAGCGAGCACGTCGGCGAAGCGCCCTGCCCGCAGCGCGTCCGCCAGCGCGAGAAAAATCGGCCCGTCGTTGAAGAGGACCTCCGTCCGGCTCCAGGCGAAGGCGCGCACCAAAGCGGCGAATGCGAGCAGACCTGCGAGTGCCCGGAGATCGGCTCTTGCCGGACGATCCCTCTCGGCCTCGTTGCCCACGTTCGACTTCAGCACGCTTCCCGCGCGTCGTCCTCGACCGCCCGACGCAAGTCCATCAGGAACTCGGGCATCGCCGACACGACCCGATTCCAGTTGGGGATCTGTGGGGACCCCATCGGATCGCGGACGAAATCGAGACCCGCCGCGCGCAGTGCGCCGGAGAAGGTCTCGACGGCGACCTCCTCCTCGTGACGGTCGAAGGCGAGGCCGTTCAGCTTCGCGTCGTCGCTGTAGCGCGCGATCGAATCCTGGGCCGTACGGACGTAGGCCGCGATCATCGTATTCAGGAAGCCCGAATCGAACTCGACGCCGTAGCTCGCGAGGTTGCGGATCAGCGAGGCGGCGATGTCCCGGACCATGCGGTGGAGCCCTGCCGAGGCATCGTGCTCGGAGAGGTCCTGGTGCTTGTGGTCGTAGTTTTCGACGAGCTCGACCTGACAGATCCGCTTCAACGAGCAGTTGCGGTACACCTCGGCCAGCATGCCGACCTCGAGTCCCCAATCCGCCGGAATCCGGTTCACGCGGACCAGCTCCGTCGTCATCGAGCACTCCCCCGCCAGCGGATAGCGGAACGACTCGAGATATTCGAGCAGCGGAACCGGCCCGAGCACCGTCTTCATCGAGCGTACGAGCGGCGTCATGAAGAGCCGCGTCACGCGCCCGTGCATCCGGTCGGAGACGCGGCTGTAGTAACCCTTCGCGAACTCGTAGGCCAGCGCCGGGTTCGCCGTCGGATAACACAATCGCGCCAGCAGGTCGCGCCGGTAGTCGAGAATGTCGCAGTCGTGGGTCGCGACGACCCGGGCGCGCTGGGTCCCCAGCACGTAACCGAAGGCGATCCAGTTCGCGCGTCCCTTGCCGTCTTCGCCGGGCGTCAGGCCCTCGTTGGCCAGCCTCTCGATCAGCGCGCCGACGCGGGGCCCTTGATTCCAGATCACGGTGGCCGGCGAGCCGTCCGTGCAGCGGACCTGCTCGAAGAGCTCGCGCATCTCGCGATACTGCTCGGCATTCGCGGCGCCGGAGAGACTGAGCACACACTGCGCGAGATACGGAACGCGAGACAGCTCTTCGACGATGCGTTTCAGCGCTGGACCCTGGATCTCGGAGTAGAGCGAGGGCAGCACGAGGGCCACCGGCCGCTGCGCGCTGTAGTCGAGGAGTTCGCGCTCCAGGCGCTGGAGGTTCGGCTCACCCAGGCGGTGGAGGGTGCTGATCACGCCGGTTTGATGAAAATCCGCCATGCGCCGGACGGTCGCATCCGGGCCGAGTTGGTGTCAAGCGCAGAAGGCGTGCGTCAGTAGGGGCCGGGCGTCTCGAGGGCGGGCTCGATCGCGTCCTCGAGCCAGCGCAGGGCCGCCGGATCGATTTCCTCGAACTCGATGCCGACTTCCTGGGTGATCGGATCCGTGTCGACGGCCCAGACGACCTTGCCGGTCGCGATGATCGTGCGGCGTCCGACGTTGAAGGTCACACGCAATCGATCGCCGAGGTTGATCTCGATGCCCACCGCTTCGAACCGGATGCCTCCCGTCGAAACGTCCCGCGAAACGGCGAGCTGATCAGGCCGATCGATCTCCGCGAACGAGATGACCTGATCCGTAGGGATGCGCAGATACTTGCGTCGATAGGCGCTCGGCCGCTCGGCCATCGTGCAAAACCCCCGAAAGCGCTTTGATCGGCGCCTACGGAGGCGGTTTCGGCCCCGTTCCGGACCGTCTTGAGAGCGGCTTTCGAAGTCCGACCGTAACTCGGGCGGGACGCGCGATCCGGGGCGACCCGACCTCAGAAGAGGTCGAGTTGCCGGTCCTCTGCCCCCGCGATCTCGAGCCCCTTCAGGACGATCCCGATCCGGCGCAGGGAGCCGTGGTCCGATTCAGCCCGCTCGAGCAGATCCCGGGCTGCCGCTGCGACATCCGCCGCCGAGGTCGCGGGGGGCCAAAGGGCGCGGCTACGGGTGAGACTGCGGGCGTCGGCCGAGGTCAACCGGAGCGCGATCCGACCGGCCCAGAGACCATCCCGACGCAGCGCCTGCTCGAGCCGCGTCGAGAGTCGCGCAATCACCGACTCGAGCTCGGAGGGACCGAGCTCGGCCCCGGTCAGCTTCTCCTCCCGGGAGAGCGTCATCGGATGACGTCGCACTCGCAGCGGTTTGGGATCCTCGCCGCACGCGAGCAGCCAGAGCGAACGCCCGGTGCTCCCGAGCAGCAGCTCGAGCCGCTCGGGTCCGAGCGCCCGGAGACCCGCCCCGTCGCGTACGCCGAGCTCGAGCAGCCGGGTCGTCGTCTTCGGTCCGACGGCAGGAAGTCGCTCGACCGGAAGGGCTTGCAGGAACGCGTCGAAAGCTTCCACCGTCAACACGCCGACACCCGCCGAGCCCACGTCTTCCGCGACGAGCGATGCCGCGAAGCGGGCGGGCGCGATCCCGACACGAAGCGCCAGGCCGGTCTCGCGCTCGACGAGCTCGACGATCTGCTCGGCCAGGCGGCGCGCCTCGCCGGGATTTCCGGGCGCGCTGAAATAGAAGGCCGAGAGCCCCGACGTCTCGACGGCACCGATCTCGCGCCGAATGGCCGCGCGCAGGTGGCCCGAGATCTCTCGTGCGCGCTTCATATCCGTCCGCACCCAGCGCGCCGACGGCGCCAGCGCCAGCGCCTCGGCAACGGCCATGCCCTCTTCGATGCCGAGGGCTCGCAGGTCCGGGGTCAGCCCGACGACGCGCCCGCGCTTCGCGGGGTCCCCGCCCACGAGCAACGGACCCGGGCTCAGCTCGGGCTGCGCTCGACGCGCTACTGCGACGTGGAAGTCCGCGACTTCCGCATAACCGACCGGCACGGCGCGAGTCTGTCGCCGGCTCATCGCGCCGGCTCCAGCACGAGCCGGGCCACACTCTCCTCTTCGATCGCGAGGCGATCCGTCGCGAAGAGCGCGACGCGCCCCGACCGGAAGCGTGCGACGCCGTCGTCGAAATTCGGATGGCCGGGCTGCTCGCTCTGGCCCGGCGCGAGACACGAGAGCACCCGGTCCCGCGACGAGAGATCCATCGCCACCCGGTACAGACTCGCCGCCTCGACCTCCAGCGATACACCGGGCCGATGCTGCGCCACGGCGAGGCTCTCTGCGGTTCCCCCGGTGCGCAGACCCTTGTACAGAAAATCCGCCCCGGGTCCGAAGGGGGCGAAGGGAACGAAGCGAAGCCGATGGAGCTCGCCCCACTCCCAGCGATCGCGCGCCGGTCCGAGCCGATGCGTGATGGCGACCCAGGCCTCGCGCAGGCTGCGGCGCGCCGCGGCCGCCACGCGCACCTCGTCGGTCCAGCCCCCGGGCCGCCGCAGCTCCTCGGTTCGCAGCAGGATCCGCTCGACCGTGTCCTGCGCGCGGACGTGGGGTGCGCGCACATAACGTTCGAAGAGCGTCGATCCGAACGGCTCGCGCAGCAGCCCCTCGATCAACCTTTCGAGCACGAGATGGTAGGCGGCCGCTCCCGCGCTATTCGGACCCGAGCCGCCGTCCCAGCCCTCGAGGATCGCCGCGATCTCCTGGGCTTCGATCTCGAGGGGACCCGCGCGTCGGGCGAGGCTGAGCAGCGCGCGGACCACCGCGGGGGCACGCTCGGTTCCGTGGTCGGCCAACATGTCTGCCGCCCCGCGCAGGTCGATCGGTCCCGTTTGCAGCCGGCGATCGAGCTCGACCTCGATCCGCGCGGCGCGCTCCCCCGGACGCCAGAGGAACTCGACCTCGCCGGGCGTGCCGGGACTGGTCCAGGGCTGATCCGCGACCAGCACGTAGGGGCGCGGGCCCTCCCCGAGGCGCAGGGACGGCAGGGACTCGATCCCGACCCGGTGGCGCCAATCGAAGCTACGCAGTCGACCCTGGACCGGAACGAGTCCCGTCGGGAGCGGGCGATGCGGTAGCCAGCCCGCGACCTGGATGCCGCCCCTGCCCTCGCGATCGGCGAAGGCGACGGCGAGTACGGGCTCGTGGTGATCGGCGAGGGCAGCGGCGACGCCGTCGGCCCGCTCGACCCGCAGCAGTGCCAGCATGGACGTGAGGCCGTCGCCCGGTCGGGCCCCGGTCCAGGCCAGGGCTCGCGCCGTAGCCCCGTGCGTGGGCGCAGGGCCGCGACCGAGGTGTCGGCCGGGCACCTCCTCAGCCAGCCATTCGATCAATGGCCCGTGCCGGGTCGATCGCAGGGTTCGTTTTTCTTCCCCGCTTGCCCCGCCGCGATCCGCATATCGAAGGATCTCTTCACGCTCTTCGAGCGGCGCCCAGAGCGCGCCGTTCTGATACATCCCGGGCCGCTCACCCAGGGTCTCGATGAAGAGATCGGCGATCGGAGCCCCGGCCGGCACACCGGCGAAGGCGAGCGACGCGGTCCGGCCGAGCCAGAAGACCGGCGACCCCGGGAGCGTCGCACCGAGCACCGAGAGTCCCCCTCCGCCGAGCTCCACCTCGTAGAAGAGCGCCGGTACGCTCGGCGCCATTTGCCAGTCCGCGACGACGAGCGGAGCGCCGCTCGCGCTCACCCGCCCGCCGACGACCCAGGCCCCACCCGTCGGATTTCCGATCCCCGTGCAAAGTGCTCGCGTCGAGTCCATCGCGAGCCCTGGCGCACCGCGACGGCGATCGTCGGGCTCGAAGGAGCCGAGCATCGGAAGCGAAGGGGCCTCCCCGAAATCGATGGAGGCCCGTCCCGGGAAAAACGGTCGGGCCGGCACGCTATCGAGTCGTTGGATCAGCTCGTCGAGGACCAGGGTCGTCTCGAGCGTGCCCCCGATGCACCACGACAGGAGCTTCACGACGGCCAGCGAGTCCGCAGGACGCCAGGCCTCGATCTGGTCGATGGGAGCTCCGAGCTGGGCGGGGGTAGCCGCACGCTCCTCGCGGATCCGCCCGATGCGCGCGTTCACCCCGGCGGCGTAGGCGTCGAGGACCGCCCTCGATGGCCCTGGCAGCCCAGCGACCGCGGCCTGAGCCGATCGCTCGATGTCGAGAAGTCGGGCCAACCGGTCCGAAACGAGCGCAGACTCGCCCTCGAGCTCCGCGGTCCGCCCGTAGGCGCGCCGGCGGAGCCAGACCATCTGGGCGAGCCGATCCTCGGCGTGGACGAACCCGAGACCGAACCAGGCATCCGTCTCAACCCGGGCGAATACATGGGGAATGCCGCGGGCATCGCGCAGGATCTCCACCGGGGCTCGCAGCGCCGCGATCCGGATCGTCCCCGACGACGCAGCAAGCCAGCCCTGGGCGTCGAGGCCGAGCCCGCGCGACCGCTGAAGGGCGAAGAGCGCCGCCACGACGACGACGGCCCCGATCAGCAGACGCACCCAAAGCTCCGCGAGACCCGGCGCCCCGCGTCCGCTCTTCCCCCCCGGCCGGACGGCCATTCCCGCTCTCCCCCACCCGAGCTCGGCTATCACGAAAAACGGAAGTCAAGTCGAATACTTGAGAGCATATCGGAGGGCGGGTACATTGCGCGGCCCTGCCCCCCCCATGCATGGAGCTCCCGCGCCTTGCCGATCCGATCCCTCGATGCACTGCTCGCTTCGACCGAGCTGCGCGGGAAGCGTGTCTTCGTCCGCGCCGATCTGAACGTGCCGCTCTCGGGCGGCCAGATCAGTGACGATAGCCGCATCCGTGCCTCGCTTCCGACCCTCGCGCGATTGCTCGCCGCCGGCGCGCGGGTCGTGCTGGCCTCCCATCTCGGGCGTCCCAAGGATGCCCCGGACCCCAAGCTCTCCCTCGCCCCGGTCGCGCGCGCCCTCGCCCTCGCCCTGAAGGTCCCCGTCGAGCTCGCGACCGACTGCGTCGGTCCCGAGGTCACCGCCGCCGTCGAGCGCCTGCGAAATGGCGAGGTCCTGCTGCTCGAGAATCTCCGCTTTCACCGCGAGGAGACGAAGAACGAGCCGGGCTTCGCGAAGGCCCTCGCGTCGCTCGCCGACGTCTACGTGAATGACGCCTTCGGAACCGCGCATCGGGCCCACGCGTCGACCGCGGGCATGGTCGCCCATGTCCCGATCGTCGCGGCCGGTACCCTGCTCGCAGAAGAGCTCGCCGCCCTCTCGACGGCCCTCGCGCCCGAGCGCCCCTTCGTCTGCTTTCTCGGCGGGGCCAAGGTCTCCGACAAGCTCGGCGTCCTCGAAGCGTTGATCGAGCGCGCCGACACCGTCGCCGTCGGCGGCGCCATGGCATACACGTTCCTCGCCGCACGCGGCGAGCCGGTGGGTCGCTCGCTCGTCGAGCCCGATCGATTCGAAGACGCGCGCCGGATGCTCACGCGAGCCCAGGCCCGCGGTTGTCCCCTGCTACTCCCGACCGATCACGTCGTCGCGGACCGCCTCGATGCGAACGCGGAGGCCCGCATCGTCCAGCGGATTCCGGACGATGCGATGGGCTTCGACATCGGCCCGCAGACCGCGGCACGCTATGCGGCGGCCGCAACCTCGGCGCGGACCATCCTCTGGAACGGACCGATGGGCGTATTCGAGATCGACGCGTTCGCGAAGGGAACCGAGAGTCTCGCCCGCGCCGTCGCCGACTCCCCCGCTCGCAGCATCGTCGGCGGTGGAGACTCGCTCGCCGCGGTCGCCAAGGTCGGCGTCGGCGACCGCATCGGTCATCTCTCGACCGGCGGAGGCGCATCGCTCGAATTCGTCCAGGGGCTGACGCTGCCGGGTGTCGCGGCTCTGGATCGACCGGAACGCGACCGCGAAAGCCGCGGATGAAGCGCGTCCCGCTCATCGTCGGCAACTGGAAGATGAATCACACCGCCTCCCGGGCGGCCGAATTCGCGACCCAGCTGCATCCGCGGCTCGCGCCCTTCGCCGCCGAAATCGGCACTCGGCTCGAGGTCGCGATTGCCCCTGCCTTTCCTGCCCTCGAGCGACTCGGCCAGGCCCTCGCGAACTCGGGCATCGCCCTCGCGGCCCAGAATCTCCACGAGGCGGTCTCCGGGGCGTTCACGGGAGAGGTCTCCCTCGCCATGCTCGAAGACCTCGGCTGCCGCTATGTCCTGATCGGGCACAGCGAGCGCCGCCAGTCGTTCGGGGACACCGACCAGCGCATCGCGGCCAAGCTCGACCGGGTGCTGCCCTCGACCGTGTGCGCGGTGCTCTGTGTCGGGGAGACGCTCGCCGAGCGCGAAGCCGGGGAAGTCGAGTCCGTCCTCGAGCGCCAGCTCGCAAAGCCGATCCATCAGGTCGCCGAATCCCGTCAGCCCGCGGCCCAAACCCTGGTCGTCGCTTACGAGCCCGTCTGGGCGATCGGAACCGGCCGGGTGGCAACTCCCGATCTCGCCGAGGGCGCCCACGCACAGATCCGTCGGCGCCTCGTCGCCGGGCTCGGACCGGAGGGAGAGCGGGTCCGGATTCTCTATGGTGGGTCCCTCAAGCCCGAGAACGCCCGCAGTCTGCTCGAGCGACCCGACATCGATGGCGCCCTCGTGGGAGGCGCCAGCCTGGATCCCGTCGATTTTTCAAGCATCGTCTCGACCTGTCGTGAGACGCACCTGGAGCGCACCTGATGCAGACCTTCCTCTACGTCCTCCACTTTCTCGTCTGTTTGATCCTGATCGGCGTCGTCCTGCTCCAGCGCGGCAAGGGTCAGGACCTCGGTGCGTCGCTCGGAGGCGGCAGCGCGAATACGATCTTCGGCAGCCGCGGCGCCGGGAACTTCCTGACCCGCATCACGACGGGGAGTGCCATCGTCTTCATGATCACGTCACTCTCGCTCTCCTACCTCGGATACAAGTCGTCGGACGTGCGCCTTTTCGATGAGTCCGAGCCGTTCGTGCCGGAAGGCGTCGTGGCGCCTGCGGCCGACGATTCGGGTCTCGAAGAGGTCCCCGCCGCAACGGGATCGACCGCGGCGCCCGATGCGGCGGCCGGAGCCGCCGACGGCGCGCTGGTCGAGATCCCGAGCGCGGCGAGCGAGGCCGAGGCTGAAAAGGCGGTCGCGCCGGCTGCCGAAGGCGTTGCCGAGTCGGCCGCTGGAGCGGACAAGGCAGACACCCCGACCGCGGAGGTGCCCGAATCGGATTCGTCGGCCCAGGAAGCGCCGTCTGCGGAGTCGGCTCCCGCCCAGCCCGAGAAGCCCGCCAATCAACTCTGAGACTTCCACCCAGGGCTGCGCGCCGCGCTCTCGCCGACTTTTTCTCCGGCCGGGTCGATCGAATCCTCGCGCAGCCTCTGGGCGCGTCGAATTCGCTTGGTTATGGTCTGGCCCCGCGTGCGGCGGTGGCGAAACTGGTAGACGCACCAGCTTGAGGGGCTGGCGGGGGCAACCCCATGGAAGTTCGAGTCTTCTTCGCCGCACCATTTTTTCCTCTGGCCCCCTCCTCCCGGCCAGATCGACGGCACCCCTGCCCTGAACGCCTTGCCGGACCTGTCCGACACTCGGCCGACTCGCCGTACCCGCGCGAATTGGCGAACGGTCACCCACGGATCGATTCCGACCTCGAGTCCGGGTCGTCGACGACGCCCTGAAACGACTCGACCGGACGGAAGTCCGTCGAGATCCGGATATTCCCACTGCCCCTGGGCCGGAACCCCCGCCGCGGTCGCCGCGGAGGGGCTCGTGACCGATCTGGACCACGATCCCCCGACGGCGGTTCGATATCGAGGCCCCTCCGTCCGAGGAATCCGCCGTCCTGCGTCACGCTCGTGAATAACAAGGACCACGCCGCCTCGACGGCCGGTAACTCCCCGAGCGGAGAGCTCCAAATGGACCGGCAGCCAGCTGATAGGCCGTTAGGTCCATCGCACGCCTCCACTAACGCCCCGGAGCCTCCGGACCCGGCGCGCTTCCCGCAATCGCCACACATCCGTGTAAAAAAGCATTTGACGGCGACGGCGTACGCTGGCTTAATGCAAGGGCGTGCGCACGCAGCGACGCGGGAAGCCAGCGCGACCGGTTTCCGAAATCGACCCGGGCCCACGCCCCAGCGCATCGCGGCGGGCCCAGCGCAACGAACGGAGGACCGAATCCATGACCGTTCGAGCTCGCATCCTGCTCGCGATCCCGGCCGCCCTCCTTCTCCTCTCGATCGGAATGCCCGGACCGGCCCGAGCACTCCCGGATGCCGACGGCGACCTGGTCCCGGACGTGGCCGACAACTGCCGCACCGTGGCGAACGGGCCCAACCAGGCCTCCATTCAGATCGACACGGATGTCGACGGCTACGGCAACCGCTGTGATACGGACTACGACCAGAGCGGGACGACGACCGTGGCCGACTTCGGCGAGTTCCTGAGCTGCTTCACCGGGATCGGGCCAGTCTACTGCCCCGAGATGGACCACGACGGAAGCGGCACGAACAACGTATCCGACTTCGCCATCTTTCTCGGGAAGTTCTCGGCGACTCCCGGAGCACCGGGTCCCTCGAGCCTCTCCTGCGCCATGTCCTCACCTTGCCGCGCGTATTCCCGGGATTCGATCTCGACCAGCCCCGCGTTGACCAACGACACGGTCGGCATCCCCAACGACATCGCCTCGAGCTCCGAGTACGACGTCGTCACCTTCGAGGTTCCGGCCGGCTTTCCGGGGGAGATCCGATCGCTGAGCATGGCCGCGGGCGCGCCCGGCGGGCTCTGCACGAACGGCGCGCAATGCTATGCGGACGCGACCCATGCGCTCGCAGGCTGGGCGGACCTTGCGGAGGCGGAAGCCAATCCGACGGCCGGGACGCTCTTCCACCTCGACGTGACGGGGCTCCTGACGGTCGTCGGGTCTTTCGGCTCGACCAACGGCGGCGTCGACGGCGCGCCCCGCTTCCCGACCAGCCTGCTGACGATCGAGCCTCCGCCCGGGTTCGGAGCGAGCTGCCCCGCGACGGGCTGCGTGGTCGCGCTGATCTCCGACGTGAGCGCCGCCCCGGGAGTCATCGTCGATGCGCGCGCGACACGCCTCACATTCGGCGTCTCCCCCGATCGTGCCCTCTGCCCGGTCGGCTGCGAGGGCGGACTCGAGGTCGGGCCGGCGGGGGTCGGCCTCGTAGTCGCGCCGTAGGCGCGCCGACCTTCCTCAGCCCTTCCTCAGCCCTTCGTCCGACCGAGTAGACCGCCCGCAAGCGCCCCGCCGTCAGGCTCGCTCGGATTCCCGTTCCGATCGAGCCCCGCGAGATAACGCCAGAGCGCATCGACCTCGACGTCGCGCAGGCCGGCGAAGGCGGGCCACGGCATGAACGCCCGGTCGAGAACACGCCCGTCCGGCGTTCGCCCTTCGCGCATCGCGACGGCGAAGTCTTCTCGGCTCCAGTCGGAGAGCGGCCCGTTGGGCGTCAGGTCCGGCGGTACCGGCTCGCCGGGAAGTGAGAGCGGATGCAATCCGCCGGCTAGATCCGTCCGATGACAGACACGGCAGCTGCCCAAGGCAACGAGGTATTCGCCATACTCGGCCGAGGCCTCGTCGGTCGCGGCTGCCGGCGCGCTCGCCGGCTCCTTCCGCCGAACCCTATGCGCCTGCTCGGCGGAGATCAGATCCGGCGCCAGCCCGAGGGCGACGACGAATCGCGTCAACCAACCGGTCCGTTTCCCGGGTACGACGCGATCGACCCCTGGGACCGCGCGGAGATAGGCGACGACCGCCGCGAGATCCGGATCCGTGAGGTGCGCGAGCTCTCCCGAAGGCATCAGGAGCAGCGATCGGCCGTCAGGGCCGATTCCGTGCCGGAGCGCCGCCTCCCAGTCTGCGTCGCTGTAGACGGCGCCGATGCCGCCGGCTCCCCGGGTCAGGTTCGAGGCGTAAAGGCGTCCGATCCAGGGGTCGTCGGCCATCTCGCGACCGGCGAGGTCCGGTCCGTGGCAGTAGCTGCACTGGGCGACGACCGTGACCAGGTGCCGTCCGCGGTCGAGCACACCGGCGTCGACGCCCGCGCCGAGATCCGACCGAACGAATTGCGACGAAAGAGCGTGACGCCGCGTGAGCTCCCGCTCGCTCCGCGCGTAGACGATCGCGATCCCCGCGAAGGCAACGGCCCCAAGGCAGAGCACGCCGAGCCCGATCCCGCGTCCGATCCTCCGGGCAGTCGTCCGACGAGCTTCCCTGGGTCCGCCCATGCTCCCGCGATCGCCCGTGTTCACCCCGCATCCGTCGCGATATGCGCGAGCGCATCGAAGGCGTAGTGGTCGTCGGCTTCGAGGAACATCGTCGACGCCACCGGCCGCGCGCCGAAGCGGCGCTTTTCGAGGCTCGCGCCGAATCCGAAATGGACCTGCCGCTTGCCGAGGACGCGGGCCCGGAGCGTGCCGTGGCGAAGCATCTGTCGATAGAGACCGCGCGCGCGAACCAGGCTGTAGTCGAGCCCCGTGAGCAGCGGCGAGTAGGTCGCGTCGCCGAGGTAGCTCGCGAGGAAGCAGACGGGGCCGCGTTCATTTCGATCCCGTTCGCGAAAGATCAAGAGCTCGAAGGCCGGCGAGGAACCCATCGCACGCAGGAAGGTCCGCGGCAGCGGGAAGGTGTTCAGCTCGAGGTTGTCGGCGCGCACGTTCTCGTAGAGCGCGTAGAGCTGGTCGACCTCTTCGTCGCTGAGGTTTCGGGATCCGCCGTGAACCACCTCGACGTCGTAGGCGTCGTCGAAGGGCGCCACATGATGCGCCTGGTGGTATCGGTGCTTGCGACCGAGGGAGGCGATCAGCTCTGCCTCGCTCCCGAGCACGTCTTCGACGACGAGGCTCTCGGGTGCGGCCATCGACATCAATCCCTCGGCGGAGAGACGCTGAACGAGCCCGATGTCCGTGCTCGGAAGATCGCGCAGCACGCGGACGGAGCAGCCCAACCGATCCGCATCGCTACGCACCGCACGCAGCAGGAGCGCGAGCGCCGCCTGACTGCTCGAAGCGTCGACGGCGTCGCGCAGCCAGAGATGGTTTCCCTCCGACAGGAGACAACCCATCGAGAAGACGCGGTGGGTCAGGAAGAGCGGCTCGTAGGCACGGCGTTTCTCGACCCGCTCCGAGACCTCCGCCGCTGCCATCATGTCGGCCTTCCAGAGCGCCGCGCTGAAGCAGGTCGCGAGGACCGGGGCGCCCTTTCCGTCGCGCACGACGTAGTACCGGAAATCCCAGCGATTCTCCGGCGCCGCATCGGGCCCGAAGACCTCCTCGAACAACGCCATGCCCGACGCGCCGAGGCATCCGCGATCTCGCATGAGCCCGTCCCACTCTTCGCGGAGGACCTTGTCGATCGAATCACAGGACTCGAGATAGAGCTCGGTCGACCGGCCGCGTGCCCGAGCGAGCGGCGCCACCGGCGCCTCCAGCCCGAAGGCACGCCAGATCTCGTAGGGGTCGACGCCGGCCTCGCGCACCGCGCCCTCCCAGTGTTCACCCAGGGCGTCCGCGAGTCCTTCGAGATCCTCGCGCGTATGGTGGCGCGAGATCAGGAAGCGATTGCCGCTGCGGCGCGCCGGCGTCGCGGGGAACTGGGCCGGGTTGGTAAAGAAGCCCTCCTGGATCAGACGGGCGCAGAGGATATGCGAGACCTGGGTCGGACCGGTCCCGACGAAGCCGACCGGCGTATCGCCCGGCGAGACGACGGGAATCGCGTAGCGGGCGATGCGCTCGGCGAAAAAGGCGAGTCGTTCGCGCAGCTCGGCCTGCATCGTATCGATCTCGGGGCTCAGATGAATGCGCGCCGAGGCGATCGCAGCCCCGAGAATCGGAGGCTGCAGCGGACCGGCGAAGATCAGCGTCGGTCCGAAACGCCTGACCTTCTTCTTGATCTCGGGGTTCGTCGAAACGATCAAGCCGCCCCCGGTTCCGAAACCTTTCGCCAATCCGGTCGACAGCACCATCCGCGGGTGGAGCGGCATGACGTCGAGCACGCTGCCCGACCCGTTCGGCCCGCACCAGCTCATTCCGTGCGCGTCGTCGACGTAGCCACGCATCTGCTCGTGTCGGTCGAGGATCTCCGCGATTTTCGCGATCGGCGCCCGATCGCCGAACATGCTGTAGATGCCGTCCGCCATGTACCAGACCCGACGATGGGTCTTCGACAGCGCCGCGACGCGGTCTTCCAGGCGGTCGATGTGGTTATGGGGAAGGATCTCGAGGGTCGTCCCGTCGGCGTGCACCAGCTTCGCCGCCAGCTGCACGCTCGAGTGGACCTGATGGTCGAGAATGATGGCGTCGTCGTCGTCGATCAGGACCGGGAGCGCGGCCAGATGGCCGAGGGTCGTCGTCGGGGCGACGACGACATGGGCGCCCTCGAAGATCTGCTCGATCGCTTGCTCGAAGTCCGTGTAGAGCGGCGAAGAGAGATAGGCGCGCGAGGAGCTCGTCTCGATGCCGAAGCGACGGGTCGCGTCGATCGCGCCGTCGATCAGACGGGGGTCGAGCTCGAGGCCGAGATAGCTGCACGACGCGAAGTTGACGAGATCCCTGCCCCGGATCCGGACGTGACGCCCGTCGAAGCGCACATCCTCGGCATGACAGTTTCCGATCCCGAGGTCGACGCCCGAGTCGATCGCGCGCTCGAGGAGCCGCTTGCGGTCCCGCTGGGTATGCACCTCGTCTCCCCCTTCGCGAGTGATCGGCAGGCGCGCCGATCGCCCTTGCGCTGCGGTTGCTTTCGGTGGAAGTTGCCTACCGCTTGAGGTGCCTCGACTTGATTTTCGGTAGGGGAGTTAAAACACTCGGTGAAAACCCCGACCCGGCCGGCCCGCTATGGTCGTTCCGCCGCCGGGCGATCTCGAACCGGACGCGCGAGCGGACGGAGGAGCGCAATGAGGACGGAGTCTTGAACGGCGTATCGGGTCACGCGCTCCGGAGCGTCATCGACAGCGCCCGTCGCAGCGGCATTTCGATCGAGCTGCTCTCCGCCGATCTCGGACTCGACCTGGCTTCGTTCGGTACCCCCTCGAAGCGGGTTCCCTGGGAGATCTTCGCGCGCATCCTCGATCGTCTCGCCAAGGAGCTCGGCGGACCCGACGAGCTGCGTCGCTTCAGCGAGGCCGGGCTCGCGGCCGGATCGATCGGGATATTGGGGAGCATCGGCCGGGTTCTCGCGAGCCCCCGCGACGTGTACTCCGTCGGAGCGCGCTGGATGGGGCCGAGCCTCTTTCCGATGATCCGGGCGGACATGTGGGACGGAGCGGACGGAATCCTGGTGCAGCGACTGACCCTCGCTCCCGGCCATCGGGATTGCCCCGCGCTGTTCCACATCTTTCACGGTGCGCTGATCGCCTTGCCCCGCGCGTGGGGCCACGGCCCCTCCGAAGTGTCGCTCGAGCTCTCCGCGGGAAGTGCCACCTACCTCATCCGCACGAGCTCGAGTCGTCGGGGACTCCTCTCCCGCACGATTCGCGGGATCCGCGCTCGGTTTGCGTTTCCCGCCATGGTGCGGGAGCTCGAGGATCAGCAAGCGGCGATCGACGCGTCGTATCGCGAGCTACGCGAGGCCCACGCGCGTATCTCGATCCAGGCAACCGACCTGGCCCGGGTCGATTCGATCGGACGCGAGCTGTCGAAGGACGTCGACCTCGACCGCGTGCTCGACGGGCTCGTACGGATCCTGGACGAGGATCTGCAGGTCGAAGGCGTGGAGCTCTGGTTGATCGACGAGATCGTCGACGACGCCGGGCAGCCCGATGGCCCCGCCCCGATGCGCCGGGTGCGACAGCACGGAGTCACGGCGGGTTTTCAGCTGCGCCGTCATGGCCTCTACTCGGCTGGACGGCTGCTCGGCGAGCTCGTCGTATACCGGCCTCGTGGACCCGAGCCGGGGGATGCCACCCAGATCCTCGACCTTTTGATCCCCTGGATCGCGCTCGCCCTCGACAACGCCCTCACCTACGACCGCCTCCAGCGCCATGCCGAAGCTCTCGAGGAGCGCGTCCAGGAGCGCACGGCCCGCCTACTCGCGGTCAACCATGATCTCGTCCGGGAGATCGACGAGCGCAAACGCGCGACCGATGCACTGCTCCAATCCGAAGCGCAGCTGCGTGCCTCCGAACGACTGGCCTCGATCGGCACCCTCGCCTCCGGCATCGCCCACGAGATCAACAATCCGGTCGGTGCCATCCTGGCAGCGGCCCAGCTCGCCCAGATCGTGCGCAAGGATCCGACCGCCGCAGCCCAGATCGATTCAGCCCTCGTCGACATCGTCGCCGAGGCGAAGCGCTGCGGCGACATCGTGCGCGGCGTCCTGCAATTCGCCCGCGCGGAGCCGACCGACAAATGGGAATGTGCCCTGCGCGACCTGGTCGTCCGCTCGATCCGTTTGACCTCGGCCTTCGCCGAGCGCCACGGGACGCGCATCGTCGCCCAGCTGCCCGACGAATCGCCCTGGGTGCGCGCGAATCCGACGCAGATCGAGCAGGCCATCGTCAACCTGATCCGAAATGCGATCGAGTCGGGGGCCCGCGAGGTCGCTGTCGGACTCCGCTTTCAGCCCGGAGAAGGCCTCGCCGGGGTCGAGGTCCAGGACGATGGAATCGGGATCTCCGACTCGGATCGTCACCGGATCCTCGAGCCGTTCTTCACGACACGACGGGCCACCGGCGGCACGGGTCTCGGCTTGTCCGTCGTGCACGGCATCGCGCATGAGCACGGGGGATCTCTCGCGGTCCAGCCCCGATCGAAGCCCGGAACGTCGATCGTCCTGTCGATCCCGACCGTTCCGGCCCCTCGGCCGGTCGGCCCTGCGCGCGACGACGCTTCGGATCCGTCGACGTCGTTCGGCGACTAGTCCGCGCGCGCCCCGGCGACAGCGACGGCGCGTAGCATGCGATTTCGCCCCTGGGCCAATCCGGCGAGCTCGGCCAGCTCGTCTCCCAGCGCTTCACGCAAGGAGCGCACGTCGATCCGCAGGTCGGGATCCGCGTTGAACATCACGAAGAGCCCACCTGCATAGCCCAGCACCGTCACGTTCAAGCCCGAATTGTCGCGCAGCGGTAGGATGCCGTGGCAGGCCACGAGCTTCGCACCGTCGAGGTAGAGCGTCTGCTGCGGACCCGGCGTCTGGACCACCGCGAGCTGGCCCGGCTCGAGAGTTCCGAGCGCATGCGCCCCGAGCGAAAAGCGCCGGGAGGCGGTCCAATCGGTTCCCGCGACCAGGGCCTCGCCGCCCGCCGTATCGGTCTGGGTGCGCAGCCGACGGGTCTGCTCGTGAATCCGCTCGTTTCGCGCCTGCGCCGTCGGCTCCCAGATGGGAAGCTCGATCGACCACGGCCGCGCGCGCAGCTCGTCGGCCGCGAGCACCGGAGCGACCGCGCGGAGATCGACCGTCACGGGGCTCACGCGCCGATCCGACAAATAGCGCCGCAGGGCTCCGGTCAGGATCGTCAACACACAGTCGTGCACCGACCCGCCGAGCGCCTGGCGCACCCGCTTCACGCTTTCGAGATCCAGGGCCTGGATCGAGAACGTTCGATGCGGTCCGAGCGTCCCGTCGAAGGGGGAACGCGAGGCATGGCGCAGTCGATAGCCGAGCACGCGCAGGAGCCCGCGCGCCTGGTCCTTCGCACTGGCCGCGGCGCGCCGGGGCTGCCGTACCAGCGCGATGACCTGCTTCAGCGCTCGCTTCGAGGGATTCCAGTCGAGCACGACGTCGCGAAGGAAGAGCTCGACCGGTGCCGGTGCGGGCCGGGCCGAGATTCGCGCAGGGACGAGTTCGAGGGGCTCGGCGGAAGCCGACAGGATCGCCCGGATGAGATCGCCTCCGTCGAGACGATCGAGGGCCTGGTGGATCTTGAAGACGAGCGCAAAGCGGCCGCCCTCGAGACCTTCGAGCACCCAGCATTCCCAGAGAGGCCGCGAGCGATCGAGGCGTCCGGAGGCAATCCGGGCGACGGTGTTGCAGAGCTGGTCGGCATGCCCGGGCTTCGGGAGCGCCGAGTGCCGCAGATGATAGTCGAGCTCGAATTCCGGATCGTCGACCCAGACCGGATGGCCCTCGACCGGGACCCAGCGGAGCTTCTGGCGGAGTCGCGGCAGCTCGGGCAATCGCGAAGCCACGATCTCGCGAATGCGCGCGAAGTCGACACCTCCCTGCGGCGTCGACAGCGCGTCCGCTTCGAAGAGCAGGATCATGCCCGTGTGCGCACGCCGCCGCGAGGACTCGACCGCGAGCGCGGTCACGCTCTCCTCGTCGAGACGTTCGTAATAGACGCGCGCCATTCAATCGCTCCGATCTGCCGGGCTCGCCTCGCGGACCCGGTCCGTCGCAAACGGAGCTTCGCCTCGTTCGAAGAGATGTTCGGCCGCGATCTGTCGTAGGAAAGGCTTCAGGCCCGGCTTCATGGAGGCCATCACGTGTCCCGACGGAAGCCACTCGATCTGCGGCCGCCCCCAATGTCGCCAGAGCGCCCGTGCCTGGTCCGGGCGCGCCACCCGATCCGCGACCCCGGCAAAGATGTAACGCTTGTCGACCGGAGCGCGCGGCTGGAAAGAAAGAGGCGATACCGGGTACATCACATCGTTGACCAGAGCCCAATCGGTCTGCAGATCACCCCCGTAGGCCTTGAACGCCCAGGGCTCGTTGTCCCGGGCGAGCGAGGCGAAGTCGACGGCAGGAATCCCGGCAACGACGCAGGCGAGGTCGTCGATGAACGCCGAAGCCAGCGAGACCGCATAGCCCCCGAGCGAGATGCCGTAGAGACCGACCGGCGCGTCGCTCCGCGATCGGATCCAATCGACCATTCGCCGGATGTCCCAGACCGCCTGGGAGAACATGTGGAGCACACTCGCGAACTCGGGCTGCAGAAGACCGCCTCCGCTGATTCGCGTTCCCGAACGGGGTCCATGCAGCGGCAGCACCGGCATCAACACGTTCAGCCCGAGATCCTCGTGGATCCAACGCGCCATCAGCCCGGACAGGTTGACGCTCGCCTGTCCCATCCCGAAGCCGTGTGTACACACCAGCCAGGGGCGATGGGCGTTCGGGTGCTCGAGGACGTACGCGACGGCGGTCCCGTTCTCTTCCTGGGAGAGCCAGCGCTCTCGAGCCGGTTCGCCGGGATGGGGCTCATACTCGCTCTCGAAGGAGAGCTCGCCGTAGTCGACGCGTCGGCCGAGATGTCGCATCCGCCGCGGAATCAGGCTGACCGCGCGCAGCTGCGGCGGCGTACGGTGGTAGCCGGTCGGGGCGTCGAGCCAGGCGTTGCGCGTCAGGAACTCGCGCATCGCGAGCAGCTCCTGATGACCGCGGCGCACGTTCTGCGCGTCGGGCATCCCGAGCACGAGGCTCACGAGCAGCGAGAACGTTCCGTCGGCGATTGCCTCGGCGATCAGGCCGGTGGTGGGCTCGACGGCCGGGACGTCGCGATATCGCTGCTCCCGGCGCATGACGGCCGCGGTGTCGTTCGCCATCGAGGCGAACTCGATGGCGGGTGCCGTCAGCCATCGGATCAGGCTGCTCATCGCTGCCCCCCGAGCGGTCCCAGCCGCTTGAAATCCAAAGTCTCCATCGGTCGATTCAACGCAAGACTCGATCCGGGAGTCACGCCGGGCGTCCTGATGCGGGGGAGACCACCCGGGATCGCTCCGACCGTGCACCCCGATCGCTCAACCATCCTTCTGGAATCGGCCGTAGCTCCCGCGGAAGTAGAGGAGCGGCTCGCCGTCTCGGACCCGGGCCTCCTCGATCTCGCCCACGCAGAGGACGTGGTCCCCGGCGTCGTGGACGGCCACCAGTCGGCAATCGAGGTTGACGAGCGCATCGGCCAGCAGCGGAGCGCCCGTCCTGGCGGTGAAGGTCTCGACGCCGTCGAAGCGCGTCCACTCGTCTTTCTTCGAGGCGAATTTATTCGAGAGCGCCTGCTGTCCGGCCCGCAGGACATTGACGCCGAAGCAGCGTCCCTCTTCGATCATCCCCGTCGTATTCGAGGTCTTCGAGGCACATACCAGGGCCAACGGCGGAGCGAGCGAGGCGCCACTGAAATCGGAGACCGTCATGCCGTGGATCCGCTCGCCCACCCGCGCCGTGATGATCGTGACCCCGCTCGCCCAGGAACCCAGCGCCGCCTTGAACTCATCTGCGTTGATCGCCATCGACGGTCTTCTCTCCTCGAATACTGCTCTTAACGCTAACACGAAGCTCAGCGGGTCGCGCCTGCCGCGGCGGACGCGGCGGAATCGTCCTTGCGCTGCGGCTGCAGGAAGGCGAGCACGTAGGGTCCGACGACGTCGAGGGGCCGCATGCCCGGAGCGAGCTCGAGGGCCAGCGCGTAGAGCAGCGAGAAGGCCCGGCCGAAGGCCAGTAGACCATCCGGCATCCTCGCGCCGTCGATCAGCCAGAGATGCCCGCGCACCTTGTCGAAGTAGTCGCCGAAATCGATCTCGGTCAGCTCGCGGGGCGTCAGGTTGTAGTATGCGGGATCGAAGGAGATCCGAGCGAGCGAACGAGCCGCCTCGCGGTCGCGCTCGCGCAGGATTCCGACCTGGATCAGGCTGTCGACCCAGAGCCCTTCGTTGCGCGTGACGGCGGCGAGCACATTCATGCGCACGCCTTCCATGATCTCGGGCGCGATCGCCTCGTGCATGCCGAAATCGATGAGCACGACCCGCCCCTCGCGATCGACCAGCAGATTGCCCGGATGGGGATCGCAGTGGAAAAAGCGCTCGCGAAACATCTGGTGGAGGAAGGCGCGGGTCGCCCAGGCGACCCGCTCGGCGACGTCGACGCCCCGGGCCGCGAGCGCGGCCCGGTCGTTGATCTTGTCGCCCTCGATGAACTCCATCGTGAGCACGCGTCGGGTCGTCGTCTCCCAGTGGATCGTCGGCACGCGCACCTGCTCGCGAAGCTTCTCGTCGTGCGCCAGCCCCGCCGCCACCCGCTCGGCCGCGTGGCCCTCGGCGACGTAGTCCATCTCGCGCAGGAGCGAACGCGCGAGCTGGGCGTGGACCGAGAGCAGATCGGGTGCGACCAGGGGATCGAAGAGCCAGAGCGCGAGCTTGAGCATGCGCAGATCGACGGCGACCGAGCGCTCGACGCCCGGGTAGAGGATCTTGACGGCGAGCGACGCGCCCGCCCGGTCGGAGGCGCGGTGGACCTGTCCGAGACTCGCCGCCGCGATCGGCAGCGCGTCGAAGCTCGCGAAGACCTGCTCGACCGGCCGCCCGAGCTCCCGCTCGAGCTGGAGCTCGATCGCGGCGAAGGGCGCCGGCGGGACCCGATCCTGGAGCTTCACCAGCTCCGCCGTGATCGCTTCCGGGATCACGTCGACCCGCAGGCTCGCCACCTGGCCGAGCTTGATCAGTCCGCCGCGAAAGCGCGTCGCGATCCGCACGAAGCGGGACGCGAAGCGACCGAAGCGCGCCGACAGCCAGTCGGGGCTGCGAGCGAGCGTGCCCCTGCGCACGAGCCGGTACAGCAGATAGACCCAGGCCGCCTCGGCGATCAGGCCGAGCAGCACCAGTCCGCGTCGGACGAGGGCAAGCGTCGAGGGCCCATGACCGCGCGCCGGATCGTTAGCCGGGTCACTCACCGGATCGCTCGTCATGTCGGACTCAGGCCTCCGGTTCGGTGTCCCGGACCGCGTTGGGGACGAGCAGGATCTCGATGCGCCGATTGCGCGCACGATTCGCTTCGCTGTCGTTCGGGGCAACCGGATCGTTCGGGCCGAGTGAGATCGCGGAGAGCCGCTTCGACGCCACGCCCTTCGATTCCAGCAGGCGAACGACCCGCGCCGCACGGGCAGCGGCGAGCTCCCAGTTGGTCGGATAACGCTGGCTGAGTCCGCCGCCGATCTTGCGGTCGTCGGTATGGCCCCGGACGTGGATCGTGTCGCCAAGCTGCGTCAGCTGCGCCGCGACTTTGACGAGGACCTCCTGTCCTTTCGCGTCGAGCTCGGCCGAGCCCGAGGCGAAGAGCACCTCGTCCGACACGTTCAGACGAAGCCCCTCGCGCAGTCTCTCGATCTCGATCTGTCCGGCCGAGACCTCCGACTCGAGATCGGAGACGAGCTCGTCGTACGTCGACTGCATCTTTGCGAGCTCGTGCTCACGCTTGGCCAGAGCCGCGGCCGCCTCCATCCGGGCGAGCCGCTCGGCATCCAGCGTCTCGTCGAGCTGACTCGCTTGACGCTGGACCTTCACGAGATTGCTCTCGAGACTGTCGCGCGCCTCGCGTTCGTCCTCGTAGGACTCCTGCGCCTCGACGTACTGGTCTTCCAGACTCTTGCGCTCGATCTCGAGACGCTTGATCCGGGTCTGGAGGGCAGCGCGCTCCCGCTCGAGATTCTCGTAGCGGGTATCGAGATCCTCGTAGGCCGAGCGCGTCACACAGCCGGTCGATAGCCCGACGACACCCGCGAGGACTCCCGCGAGGACAAAGGCATAGCTTCGCAATCCGACTCGAGTCACATGCCCTCCCCTTGGCTTCGATCGCCGGATGGACTCAATTCACACGCGGCGCTACCAGCGTGTAGCGCAAGGCCTCGTCGATCGTCCCCACGAAGCGCAGATCGAGTCCCTTCAGCAGCTCGGGGGTGATCTCCTCGATGTCGCGCCGATTGCGCTCGGGCAGCACGACGCGCTCGATCCCGGCTCGCTTCGCCGCGAGCACCTTCTCCTTGATGCCCCCGACCGGCAGGACCTTGCCGCGCAGCGTGATTTCGCCCGTCATTGCGACCCGCGGCACCGTGGTCCGCCCCGTGAGCAGCGACGCGAGCGATGAGACCATGCCGATGCCCGCCGACGGCCCGTCCTTGGGCACGGCGCCCTGCGGCACGTGGACGTGGAGATCGCGGGTGTCGAAGCTCTTGGGATCGAGACCGTAATCGGCTGCGTGGTTGCGCAGCCAGGAACGGGCCGCCTCGACGGATTCGCGCATCACGTCACCCATCGAGCCGGTGAGCTTGAGCTCGCCCTTACCCGCCATCTGTGCCGATTCGATGAAGAGAATGTCGCCGCCTGCCGGAGTCCAGGCGAGGCCGACCGCGACACCCGGGATCACGTCGTCCTCCGCGAGATCGGGCTCCGCCTTGATCGGCCCGAGCAGCGCCTTGACCGTCGCCCCGTCGACGTGCTTCGGAACGTCCACATCGCCCTCCGCGACCTTTCGCGCGAGCTTTCGGCAGACCGAGCCGATCTCGCGCTCGAGATTACGGACGCCGGCCTCACGGGTGTAGCTCTCGATGATGGTGCGCAGCGCGTCTTCCCCGAGCTCGATGCCGGCGTCCGCGATGCCGTTGCGCTCGAGCTGGCGCGGGACCAGGAACCGCTTGCCGATCTCCAGCTTCTCCTCGAGCGTGTAGCCGGGAAGCTCGATGACCTCCATGCGATCGCGCAGCGGCGGCGGGACCGAGTCGATCACGTTGGCCGTGGCGATGAAGAGCACCTGGGAGAGATCGAACGCGACCTCGAGATAGTGGTCGCTGAACTCGTGGTTCTGTTCCGGATCGAGCACCTCGAGCAGCGCCGACGAAGGATCGCCTCGCCCGTCGGCGCCGACCTTGTCGATCTCGTCGAGCAAGATGACCGGATTGCGCGTCCCGGCCTTCCGGAGCCCCTGGACGAAGCGCCCGGGCAATGCGCCGACGTAGGTCCGACGATGGCCCCGGATCTCCGCCTCGTCGCGCACGCCGCCGAGCGAGATGCGGACGAACTCGCGCCCGAGCGCGCGGGCGACGGACTTCCCGAGCGAGGTCTTCCCGGTTCCGGGCGGCCCGACGAAGCAGAGGATCGGGCCCTTCAGATCCCGCTTCAGCGACAGGACCGCGATGTATTCGACGATCCGATCCTTGATCTTCTCGAGGCCGAAATGATCCTCGTCGAGAACGCGGTGGGCCGCCTCCACATCGAGATGATCCTCCGACACCCGGCTCCACGGCATCGCCGTCATCCAGTCGAGATAGTTCCGGATCACCGAGTGCTCGGCCGCCGCGGAGGGCGTCTGCTCGAAGCGTTCGAGCTCGCGCAGGGCTTGCTTGAGGGCCTCCTCGGTCATGCCGGCGGACTCGATTGCCGTGCGCATGCGCTCGACCTCTTCGTCGTCGTCCTCGCTCTCGCCGAGCTCGCGCCGGATCGCCTCGAGCTGCTGGCGCAGCATGTACTCGCGCTGCGTCCGGCCCATCTCGTTCTGGACCTTCTGCTTGATCTCGGTCTCGATCTGGAGCGCCTCGGTCTGCTTCGAGAGCTGGTCGAGGACGAGCCGCAGACGGATGCCGACGTGATCGGCTTCGAGAATCTGTTGCTTGCCCGCGACGTCGAGCTCCAGGTTCGAGGCGACGAGGTCGGCGAGCTTCGAGGGATCCGTCAGATTGGCGACGAGAACCTGCAGCTCGTCGGAGAGCCGCGGGCTCTCGGCGACCAGTCCGCTGAATTGCTGAGCGACGCTGCGAACGAGCGCCGTCGTCTCGACGGACTCGGCCGCCTGACCCACGTCGTCGATCCGCCGAATCGTGGCGCGCAGGTAGGGATCCGTCGCGGTGAAGCGTTCGAGGCGTACCCGCGCCACCCCCTGGACGAGCAGTCGGTACGATTCGTCGGGAAACTTCAGCATCTTCACGACGCGCAGCACGGTGCCGACCGAGTAGACGTCGTCGACTCCGGGCGGTCCTTCGACGTCGCGCTTCACGGCGGTGCAGACCAGCAGTCGATCCGGACGTACGAGCACTTCGTCGATCAAGCGCTGCGAGGCCGGCGTGTTCACGAGCAGCGGCGAGAGCAGGTACGGAAAGAGGACCGTGTTCTTGAGCGGGAGCACGGGCAGCTCGTCGGGGAGCTCGACCGTCTCGTCGACGTCGTCCGCCAGCCCGCTCGCGACCGAGATCTCGGTCCCGCCGCGGCGCTCTTCGATCGGCGACTTGTCGTCCTGCTCTTCCGATTCTTCGTCCATCGGTCCTCGATTCCGGCCCGACCCCGTTCGGGCGGCCGGCTTGAAGCGGTCTGCGTTATTCGGTCTCGATCGGCAGCGACCGCCGGCCTGGACTGCGTTTGGGAATCCGGACCTCGAGAAATCCGTCTTCGAGGCGCGCACGCACCGCGTCCGCATCGAAGGGCGTGTGGATCTCGATCTCGCGCTCGAAGGGCCCGAACGAGATCTCCATCTGCTGGAGACGGTCGATCGAGCCGGCGGGCGGCGCCCGGCGGACCCCGCGCAGGCGCACCACCGATCCGACCACGTTCACGCGCAGGTCCTGCCCGCGAACTCCCGCCACCTCGAAGCGCAGGACGACCTCGTCCCGGGTCTCGAACACGTCGGCCGCCGGCTGCCAGCGATCCCCACCTCGCAGGCGATCGGAGAATTCGCCGTACAGCTCGAGCAGGGGATGCGGACGATTCTTCTCGGGAATCCTAGTTCTCCTGGGTGAACTCGGCGTCGATCACGTCGTCTCCGTCCTTCGCACCGGATGCGCCTCCCGGCGCCCCGTTCCCCCCGGCCGCGCCGCCATCCGCACCCGGCGCTCCCGCGTCGCCCTTGTAGAGCTTCTCGGCGATCTTGTGCATCTGGGCCTCGACGCGCTGGCGAGCCGCATCGAGCTTCGCGACGTCGCCGGACTCGAGATCCGCCTTCGCTTCGGTCAGGGCCGACGATACGGCCTGCTTGTCGGCCTCGTCGAGCTTGCCCTCGTTCTCGGCGATCGTCTTCTCGACCCGGTAGATCAGGCTGTCGAGCTCGTTCTTCTTCTCGATCAGCGCTCGACGGCTCGCATCGGCACCGGCGTTCGATTCGGCCTCCTTGACCATCCGGTCGATTTCCGCGGAGCTGAGCCCGCCCGATCCCTCGATCCGGATCGTCTGGACCTTGCCCGAGGCCTTGTCCTTCGCGGCGGCCGAGAGGATGCCGTTCGCGTCGATGTCGAAGGTGACCTCGATCTGCGGGACACCGCGGGGCGCCGGCGGGATGCCGTCGAGGATGAACCGCCCGATCTCGCGGTTGTCCGCCGCCATGTCGCGCTCGCCCTGGAGCACCCGGATCTCCACCTGCGGCTGGCTGTCCGCCGCCGTCGAGAAGACCTGCTGCGCCTTGGTCGGCACGGTCGTATTGCGCTCGATCAGCTTCGTCATGACCCCGCCGAGAGTCTCGATGCCGAGCGACAGCGGCGTCACATCGAGCAGCAGCACGTCCTTCACGTCGCCCGCGAGCACACCGCCCTGGATCGCCGCCCCGACCGCGACGACTTCGTCCGGATTGACCGTCTGGTTCGGATCCTTCCCGAAGAGCGCCTTCACCTTCTGTTGCACGAGCGGCACGCGGGTCGTCCCGCCGACGAGCACGATCTCGTCGATCTCGCCGGGCTTGAGTCCCGCATCGGCGAGCGCCTTGCGGCACGGCTCGAGGCTCCGTTCGATCAGATCGTCGATCAGCTGCTCGAACTTCGCGCGGGAGAGCTTGAGCGTGAGGTGCTTGGGGCCCGTCTGATCCGCCGTGATGTAGGGCAGATTGATGTCCGTCGACTGGGCCGTGGAGAGCTCGATCTTCGCCTTCTCCGCGGCTTCCCGCAGACGCTGGGTCGCCATCGGATCCTTGCGCAGGTCGATGCCCTGGTCCTTCTTGAACTCGTCGACGAGGTATTGGATCAGGCGCTCGTCGAGGTTGTCGCCGCCGAGGTGGGTGTCGCCGTTGGTCGCCTTGACCTCGACGACGTTGTCGCCGACCTCGAGGATCGAGATGTCGAAGGTGCCACCGCCGAAGTCGAAGACGGCGATCTTCTCGTCGCCCTTCTTGTCGAGGCCGTAGGCCAGGGCTGCGGCGGTCGGCTCGTTGATGATGCGCTTGACGTCGAGGCCCGCGATCTTGCCCGCGTCCTTCGTCGCCTGGCGTTGCGCATCGTTGAAGTAGGCGGGCACGGTGATCACCGCGCCGCCCACCGGCTGACCGAGATAGGCTTCGGCCGCGGCCTTCAGCTTCGCGAGCACCATCGCCGAGATCTCGGGCGGGGCGAAGGTCTGGTCGCCGATCTTGACGGCGGCGCTCCCGTCCTTGCCCTCGACGACCGGGTACGGAACGAGGCCGATCTCCTCCGGGACCTCGGATCGTCGGCGCCCCATGAAGCGCTTGATCGAGTAGATGGTGCGGGTGGGATTCGTAACAGCCTGGCGCTTCGCGATGGCCCCGACGAGGCGCTCGCCGTCAGTCGTGAACGCCACGACCGAGGGGGTCGTCCGGCCGCCCTCCTCGTTCGCGATCACGGTCGGCTGACCGCCCTCCATGACGGCCACCACTGAGTTCGTGGTGCCCAGGTCGATGCCGATGATCTTGCCCGTCGTTGCCATGGGGTCCTGCCTCTCGCGTTCGCTGATCCGCGTTTTCTGTTCTGGGACCGCTGATCTCGCCGTTTCGCCCCCCGAGTTTCTCCCGAGCGGGCCGGCGAGGGTCCCGATCGCCGCGGAGTCTCGGGCCGAGGCCCCGGGTGTCAATCGAGGGGCGTGAATTTGTTGTGACGAGGACTACGCCGATCCGGTCTGCGCCGGCCCGATCCGATCCGATCGGGCCCGGGCGGAACCCGATCGGTCGGGTGGGGTCCACCTGGGCGGAGATCGAGCCCTCGCCCGGTCGGCGAATCGCGTGATAGTGCTCCAGTAACCGCCTGAATTTCCGATGGTTTGATTGGAGGGGACCGGGGGTCACGGCTATATTGCGCGCGCCTTCCGGCCGAGCCCCCCGCCGAGCAAGCCAGAGGAGCACGAGCGCCCATGGGATCCTGGTTGATCATGGCCCTGAACGCAGTCCTGCTCGGCGGAAGCTGCTTCGTCGTGGCCAATCTGATCACCGAGATCGGCGCCGAAACCCTCGAGCCGACGCCGACCGATACCGGCGTCGCGCGCATCGAACGCCCGGTGAACGCGTTGGCAAGCGCCCCGTCGGCCATCCTCGACCGCAACCTCTTCGGCGCCCAGCTCTCGGGCGAGGCCCAAGTCGGCGTCGCGAGCGACGAGCCGGTCGCCGCGACGAAGCTCCCGCTGAAGCTCCTCGGCACGGCAGCGGCCAACGACGAACGCCGGTCGCGGGCCGCGATCCAGGACGAGAAGACCCAGAAGCATCTCGTCGTCGCCGTCGGCGACGAGCTCGAAGGCCATCCCCGGGTCTCGGTTCGGGCGATCGAGCGGACACGGGTGATCCTCGACAACGCGGGTCGGCCCGAAGAGCTGGTGCTCCACGAAGACGACCCCTCGCGACAAGTCGCGCGCGCGACCCCCGCGAGGCGCGGCGCACGGCGGCTGGCGGAAGCCGATCCCGACGCCTCGATGAACCAGAGACTCAAGACGCTCAACGGCCCCGACGGCCAGGGCATCTCGCAGATCCTCTCCTCGGCGCGCATCGTGCCCCAGTACTTCGAAGGCCAGATGCAGGGCATGCGGGTCGATTCGATCAAGGCCGACAGCGTGTTCCAGAAGGTCGGCCTCCAGAACGGCGACGTCATCACCGAGGTGAACGGCATCGTAATCGACCGGGTCGAGGCGACGAGCGCCATCTTCGATGAATTCGCGACCGCCGAGTCGATCGACATCGCGGCCCTGCGCGGCGGGGCCTCGGTCAAGCTGTCGGCTGCCGCCGCCGACCTGTTGGAGCAGCGTTAGCGTGGGCGTACATCTTCGAATCCTCTCGCTCTTCACCCGCTCGGTCGCGCTCCTCGTCGCGCTCGCGATGATCGCTCCGGCCCCGGCGGCGCTGGCCCAGGCCGCAGGCCGAGCCCCGGCTGGGAACGAGCCCGAAAGGATTGCCCTCGATTTCAACGACGTCGAGCTCAACGTCGTGATCGACACGATCTCGCGCATGACCGGGTACAACTTCATCTACGACGACCGCGTGCGCGGACGGGTCACGATCGTCTCGCCGACCGAGGTGACCGTCGACCAGGCCTTCGCGGTCTTCGAATCGGTCTTGAAGGTGAAGGGCTTCTCGCTCGTGCTCGGCCCGGGCAATACCTACAAGGTCATCCCGATCCGCGACGTCAAGGAATCGAGCATCGATACGATCAAGGACAATCGCCCCTCTCCCAACCGGGACCGGTTCGTGACGCGCCTCGTGCCGCTGCGCTTCATCGACGCCGAGGCGATCACCAACACGATCAAGCCCCTCGTCTCGAAGGACGCGCTGATCGTCGCCTATCAACCGACGAATACGATCATCGTGACCGACAGCGAGAGCAACATCCGCCGCTTGCTCCAGATCCTCGACGCCATCGACGTCGAGAGCTTTCGCCAGGAGCTCGCGGTCATCAAGATCGAGCATGCCGACGCGGCGACCCTCGGCGAGCAGCTCTCCGAGATCTACGGCGCCGACATGACGGCCCAGGCCGGCGGAGCCAACGCCGGCCAGCGCCGCGCGCGCGCCCGGCAGGCCGCCGCGGTCGGTCAGGTCCCGAACGGCGTCGCCGCCGGCGTCGGCGCGATCGGGCCGACGGTCTCGATCCTGCCCGACGAGCGGACGAACTCGCTGCTCGTGATGGCTTCGCGCCAGCAGCTCTCCGACATCCGCGGCCTGATCGAGAAGCTCGACATCCCGGTCCGCGGCCAGGGCCGGATCCAGGTCTACTACCTGAAGCACGCCGACTCCGAGGAGCTTTCCGAGACGCTCAACTCGCTGCTCGGCGGCGGCGGCTCCTCGGGCGGCGGCTCGCGCTCGAGCCTGCCCGGGTCGGCCTCGAACGCCGTGCAAAACCTGCGTTCGACGGTGACACCGCTGGCGGAGGGCGTGACGGTGACCGCCGACCCCGCGACCAACGCGCTCGTCATCCAGGCGAGCAAGGAGGCCTACGACACCCTCGAGAAGGTGATCGCGAAGCTCGACGTTTCGCGCCCCCAGGTCCTCGTCGAGGCCTTGATCGTCGAGGTCGACATAACCGACTCACTCGACCTCGGCTTCAGCGCGGCCTACCGGCTCGTCAACGGCAACATCGACACGCTGATCGCGACCGGCGTGACCTCGATCGTGCCCGGCGCCGGCCTCGCCTCGCAGATCATCAAATCCCCGTCGTTCACCGACCCGAACGACCTCGACGACCCGACCGCCGCCCCCGACGACGGCGACGGCAAGAACGTCCAGATCGGGATCACGGCAAGCCAGTCCGACAACGACGTCAACATCGTCTCCGCGCCTCACATCCTGACCTCCGACAACGAAGAGGCCGAGATCAAGATCGGCCAGAACATCCCGGTCGTGAGCGGCTCGACCCAGGCCCCGATCACGGGCGGCGGAACCGGCGGCAATCAGTTCGCCGTCGCCCAGCAGGTGCAGCGGCAGGACATCGGCGTGACGCTCCGCGTGACGCCGCAGATCAGCGAGGGCGACACGCTCCGGTTGGAGATCTTCCAGGAGCTGACGGAGGTCGCCGAGTCCGCCGCCGGTGTCGACGTCAACCAGGTCGGCCCGACCCTCTCGAGCCGCAAGGTCGAGAACACCGTCGTCGTGAACGACGGCGAGACCGTCGCCGTCGGCGGCCTGATCAGCGAGGTCTACACCGACAACGTGAGCGGCGTCCCCTGGCTGGCGGACATCCCCTTCCTCGGCTGGCTATTCAAGACGAAGTCGAAGGATCTGCGTAAGATCAACCTGATCGTCTTCCTGACGCCGCATATCGTGCGCAGCGCCGAGGACCTCGAGCAGAACACGATCCGTAAGCGGATCGAGCTCGAGGACTCCGTCGACGAGCAGGACAAGAAGCGCTTCCCGGAGCTCGCCAAGGCAGATCGCGGGCGCAAGGGAAGCTTTGCGGTCGCCAACGAGCTGAACCGCCATGCCGACCGCTATCCGATCGAGCGAATGCAGGAGCTCGAGCAGAACCAGGCCAGCGAACGCGAGCAGCGCGAAGAGCAGACCCGCCGCGCGGCCGAGGCCGGCGTCCAGCGTTACCTGATCCAGGTCGCGACCTTCCTCGACGAGACCGAGGCGACCGAGCAGCTCGTGAACCTGATCGATGCGGGCTACGACGGAAGCCTCGCGGCCTCGGAGTCGAACGACCGCGTCGTCTTCACGATCCAGGTCGGTCCCTTCGAGGATCTTTGGGAGGCCGAGCAGGCGGCGCAGACTCTCGATGAGGCCTATGGCTTTGAGTCGGCGGTGACCCTCCAGAAGCGGGAAGCGCCGTGATCGCCTCGGCCGAAGGCAGCCTCGAGCTCGGCGAGATCCTGCTGCGACAGACGCGGCTGACCCCCGAACAGCTCGAGCGAGTTCGACAGCGCCAGGGCGAGAAGAACGAGCGCCTGACGGATCTCCTGCTCGAGGAGGGACTCCTCAACGCGGACGAGATCCTCGCGGCCCTGGGCCATCAGCAGGGGCTGCCGGTCGTCTCCGCCATCGACCCTGCCGAGATCGACGAGACGCTGCTCGCGACGGTGCCGATCGGCTTCGCGAAGCAGCATCGCGTGCTGCCCCTCGGCTGGTCGCGCGATGGCGTGCTGCGGGTCGCCGTGACGGATCCCCTCGCGGTCGGGCCCCTCGACGATCTCCATCTGCTCTTCGAGGGAGCGGAGCTCGAGCTCGTGCTCGCGCGGGAGCCGGTGATCCTGAACGCGATCAACATCGCCTACGACCGCGGCGTCACGTCGACGGATCAGCTCGCGGAGGAGGCCCATGACGACCTCGACGCGCTCGCGACCGAGATCTCCCACGAGCCGAAGGACCTGCTCGAGTCGACCGACGACGCGCCGATCATCCGGCTCGTGAACTCACTGCTCCAGCACGCGGTCAAGGAGCGGGCCAGCGACATCCACATCGAGCCCTTCGAGCACGAGGTCCGCGTCCGCTTCCGGATCGACGACGTGCTCTACGAGCCGATGAAGCCCCTGCCCCGCGCGCTCCAGGCTTCGATCGCTTCGCGCATCAAGATCATGGGCAACCTCGACATCGCCGAGAAGCGCCTGCCCCAGGACGGGCGCATCCGGCTCAAGATCGCCGGGCGCGACTACGACGTGCGGCTCTCGACCGTGCCCGTCGCCCACGGCGAGCGCCTCGTCCTGCGACTCCTGCCCGATACCCAGGAGCTGCTCGACCTCGCGAAGATCGGCTTCAATCCGATCCAGCTCGCGGCCCTCGATCGGATCGTGAGACGTCCCAACGGCATCTTCCTCGTCACCGGCCCGACCGGCAGCGGCAAGACGACGACGCTGCACGCGGCGCTCGCCACGGTCAATGGCCCCGAGAAGAACATCATCACGATCGAGGATCCCGTCGAAATCACGCAGGCGGGAGTCGGCCAGATCGAGGTCAACCCGAAGATCAGCCTCTCGTTCGCGACGGGACTCCGGGCGATCTTGCGCCAGGATCCGAACATCGTGCTGGTCGGCGAGATCCGCGACAAGGAGACCGCCGAGATCGCGATCCAGGCGTCGCTGACGGGCCATCTCGTGCTCTCGACGCTGCATACCAACGATGCGGCGAGCGCGTTGACCCGCCTCGTCGACATGGGCGTCGAGCCCTTCCTCGTCGGCTCGTCGCTGGTCGCGGTGCTCGCGCAGCGTCTCGTCCGCGTGCTGTGCAAGGGCTGCAAGGAAGCCTACACCGCGACCGACCAGGAGCTGCGCGAGATCGGCATCAAGCCCCCCGGACGACCCGTCACCCTCTACCGCGGTGTCGGCTGTCCGTCGTGCAGCCATACGGGCTACCGCGGCCGGATCGGCATCTTCGAGCTGATGCAGATCGACGACGAGATCCGCGGTCTGCTGACCCAGAACGTCGATGCCAAGACGGTCAAGGCGACGGCGATGCGAAAAGGCATGGGGACACTTCGCGCCGACGGCGCGCGCAAGGTCATCGCCGGCATCACCTCCGTCGCCGAAGTCATCCGCGCCACCGAAGAAGAAGGCAGCGCGGACCAGGTCTGATCATTTCCTGAGGGCTTCCTGAACGGAGAGATCGCGTGCCGGTCTATGCCTACAAAGGTGTCAACCAGGCGGGACGGCCCACCAAGGGCACGATCACCGCCGAGGGTCCGCGCGCCGCCCGCACGCGGATGCGCGCGACCGGCATCTTCCTGACCGAGCTCTCGGAAGCCGAGGGAGACGCGCCGACCTCCGTCGCCGCTGCCCCCGCCGGCGGCCGGCGGAAGCTCGAGTTCAATCTCCCCGTCCGCATCCCCGCCCTCGAAAAGGCGATGGCGACCCGCCAGCTCGCGACCCTCGTCAATGCGGGCGTGCCGCTCGTCGAAGCGCTGACCGCGCTGGTCGAGCAGACGGAGCACCGCGCTCTCAAGGCGGTCTTCGCCCGCGTGCGAGAGCGGGTGAACGAGGGCAGCACGCTCGCCGACGCCCTCATTTCGACCGGGCGCTTCGACAACCTCTTCGTCTCGATGGTGCGCGCGGGCGAGGCGTCGGGCGCCCTCGACGCCGTGCTCGTCCGGATCGCCGATTACTCGGAGGACTCGGTCCGGCTCAACAATCGGGTGATGTCGATCCTGACCTATCCGCTCTTCATGCTGGCCTTCGCCGGGGTCGTCGTCGGCGTGATGTCGACGGTCGTGCTGCCGCAGATCACCGAGCTCTTGATCGCCCAGAAGCTCGAGCTGCCCTGGTATACGAAGGCCGTGATCGGATTCTCGGAGCTGCTGCGCGGATACTGGTGGCTGCTGCTCCTGCTCCTCGTCGGAGCGGTCTTCGGCTACCGCGCGTTCGGTCGGACCCAAGGCGGCCGGGCCTTTCTCGATCGGCTCTGGCTGCGCGTCCCGATCGTCGGCCGCATCATCAAGCTGCTCGCGATCGCCCGCTTCACCCGGACCCTCGGCTCGTTGCTCGCGAGCAGCGTCAACATCGTCCAGGCCCTGAATATCGCCCGCCACGTCGCGAACAATACGGTCTACGAAGCGGCCTCCGACATGGCCCGCGACGCAATCCTCGAAGGCGCCTCCCTCGCCAAGCCGCTGCGCGCGAGCGGCCATTTTCCGCCGCTCGTGACGACGATGGTCGAGGTCGGCGAGCGCTCGGGGACCCTCGAGAGCATGCTGATCAAGGTCGCCGACACCTACGAAGAGCAGGTCGAGACGAGCGTGACGCGCCTGACCTCGCTACTCGAACCGGTCTTGATCCTCGTGATGGTGGTGATCGTCGGCGTCATCATCATGTCGGTCCTGATGCCCATGATGCAGCTGACACAGAACATCGGTCGTTAACCCGGCTGCGCGGATCGCGCGGCCCCCCTCGGAGAGTGCATGACACGGACTATCGAACAACCGCGGCGCGCCGCCCGACGAGCAGGCTTCACCCTGATCGAGATCATGGCGGTCGTGATGATCATGGGCCTCTTGATGGGCATGCTGGCCTACGGCGTGAACACGCAGGTCCAGAATGCGCGCATCAGCGCGGCAAAGGGTCAGATCGTACGGATCGAGCAGGCGCTCGAGTTCTACCAGCTCGACAACGCGCGCTATCCCACCGTCGATCAGGGTCTTCAGTCGTTGGTGACCCGGCCGACCGCGCCGCCCGAGCCGCGCTCGTACAATCCGGCCGGCTACATCAAGTCCGAAGCGCTGAAGGATCCCTGGGGCCAGGAATTCCTCTACATGATCCCGGGCGAGCACAACCCGCATTCCGTCGACATCTGGTCCCTCGGTCCCGACGGCCTCGAGGGCACCGACGACATCGCCAACTGGGAGACGGCGGAGACCCCCTGATCGCTCCCGCCCCGTCGGCGCGCGTCGGGCTCCCGAGGGAGCCGGACGGGCGTCCCGGAAACGTCACGAACAGGCTCCCATGAACAGGCTCCCATGAACAGCCTTCGCCCCGTCCCGCGCGCCGGTTTCACGTTGATCGAGATGATGGCCGTCGTCGCGATCATCGGCATGGTCATGGTCTTCGCGCTGCCGAACCTCGGCACGCGCCGATGGCGCGTGCTCGGCGAGGCCTGCGAATCGGTGGCCGCGAGCCTCGAGTTTGCGCGTCAGGGCGCGATCCTGACCGGGGTTCCCCACCGCGTGCTGATCGATCTCGAAGACGGCCGCTGGCGCGTCGAGTGGCTTGTGAGCGAGAACGAAGCCCTCGCCGGGATCAGCGGCGACATCGGGGGCACGGCGGCCTCCGGCCTGCCGGAACCGGGCGATACGAGTGCCACGGGCGAGCCCGATCCCCGGGCGCCCATCGATCTGCATCCCCCGACCGACGAGGGGCGCGACTACCGTCCGGTCGCGAACCAGCTCGGCTCGTTCACGCGCCTCGACGACACGCTCTACTTCGTCGGGCTCGAGAGCCCTTCGGGCTGGATCGAGGGGGGCGACGTCCAGATCGTATTCGACACGGACGGCACGACGGAGCTCGTGCTGCTCGAGCTCGCCGACGCGGAAGAGCGCCACATGACCCTCGAGATCGAGCCGATGCTCGACCGCATCCTCCGCCGCGAAGGGCCGGCGCGGTCGTGAAGCGCCGGGTCCCGAGCACCCGAGATCTACGCGGGGAACAACGCGGGCTCACGCTCCTCGAGGTCCTCGCTGCGACGATGATCTTCGCCCTGGTCATGACGGTGCTCGTCGGGACGAGCTCGACTGCAGTCCACCGCTCGGGCCTCGCTGCCCGGCGCCTCGAGGCGAACGTCCTGGCCGACGCCGTCGTCGCCGATCTCGAGATCCAGATGCGGAAGAAGCTCGCGCCGGTACTCGAGAAGTCGGAGTGGCAGACGGAAGACGAGCAGTACGTCGTGCGCGTCCAGAATCGCAGCATCCAGGAAGCGCTGGCCGCGCCCGCGGAGACCGTGGCCGACGCGGTGGCGGAAGAGATCGGGGGCGGGGCCGCCCCTGCCCTGCCCGATGCGGGATCGACGCGGATCGGCGGTGGCTCGGGCATCGGGACGCTGCTCGCCGGCGAGCTCCCGGAGGTCGCGAAGCACCTGCGGCAGTACGACATCGAGGTCGTCTGGGTCGGAGCAGACGGTCCCGAGTCGGTGACGCGGACGACCTTTGCCTTCGATTGGCAGGCGGCGCAGATCGAGTACGCAGCGCTCTTCGAGGCGGCAGGCGGCGACGCGGTGGCCGCAGGGACCGGCGACGAGGAGGATGCGGACCCCGATGGCCGCGAGGCCGGGGTCGACGGCGCACAATCCCTCTCCCCACCGCCCGGCGGCCAGGGGGCCCAATGAGGCCCAGTGCCCGGACAAGCCGGGGCTTCACGCTGATCGAGGTCGTCGGCGCGTTCTTCATGACGGTCGTGATCCTCGTCTTCGTGACGGGCATCTTCGTCGAGAACGGGCGCCAGCGGGAAGCGGCGACATCCCTGATGCGCGAGCGCTTGTCGGCGATCGCCGTCCTCGATCTGGTCGGTGCCGATTTCGCGGGGGCGCTCTACCTGGCGCGCGGCGGTGAGGAGGAAGAAGCCGACGTCCATCCCTGGATCGTCCTCGGCACGACGCCGGGCGAGCTCGGATCGACGGCGCTTCGCTTCGTGACCCAGGCGGGGCCCCGGGCGAATCCGACCGAAGGCTCGTCGGGCTGGATCGAGGTCGCCTACTTCCTCGCCGAGGATGACGACGGCGTCCCGGTGCTCTGGCGTTGGCGCTCGCCGCGACCGCCGAGCGAGCCATCCCGCGACTTTCCCGAGCCCGGCGATCCGGGCGCGATGCGCGTCGCCGTCGGCGTTGCGGCCTTCGGGGTCCGCTGGCTCGACGCCGAAGGCAGCTGGCTCGACGAATGGGACTCGACCTTCGCGCCCCCCGAGCAGGCGATGCCCGAAGCGGTCGAGATCTCGATCCAGATGCGGCGCCGCGCCCGACTGGGCGAGGTTCCGGAGGATCCCGAGGCCGAGGAGATGGCGGGGCTCCTGCAGTCCCGACGCGTCGTGCTCGTCATGCGTCCGATCGACGTCGAAGCCCTGATCGCCCTGGCCGACGAAGGCGAAGACCAGGCGGCTTGCGTCACGGTCGATCAATGCCTCTCGCAGGGCGACTCGACCTGGTATCAGGAGCTGCTGGCGGATAATTGCGGAGGCGACGATCGCCTGTGCGACGTGCTGCGCGACTCGGCCAAGACCTGTTGGAGCACGATCGTCACCACCTATCCCGCCATCGCAGCACGGGCCCCCGAGAGCTGCGAATCATGAGTGCGAGGACGACCACGCGGCGGTCGGCTGCAGGGCGCGAGCGTGGCGTCGTGCTCGCGATCGTCCTCGTGCTGATTTTTGCGCTGATCCTCGCCGTCTACGCTTTCCAGCGTCGGGCCTACATCGACGCGACGATCGCGCAGAACCGCCTCGACGCCGCGGAAGCCGATGCCCTCGCCCGCGGCGGGATCCGGATCGCGGAGGCGATCGTGTACCTCGCCCATCTCAAGGAAGCGGCGGCCGACGTCGCGCCGGCCGGCGATCCCGGCGCGGACCCCGCCGCGGCGGCGGCGCCGAGTCTCGGGCAGGCGCTGCTCCCGGGGAGCGACCTCTGGCAGCGGGTCGGCGATTTTCCCCTCGAATTCTCCCACGGTCGCTCGCTGCGGCTCGTGATCGAGGACGAAGGGGTTCGCCTGAATCTGAACGCCCTCGTGCCCCCGGCCATCCCGGACGATTCGGCCGGCGATGGATCGGGAGACGGATCCGGCGACGGAGGCGTAGGGCAGACGGAAGACGACGAGGATGCCGGCGAGTCGCTCGACGACGCCGAGCAGTATCTGGTCGCGGTGCTCGAGTACATCATCGACGGCATGGACGGGACGCGGGAGGAGAAGAGCTACGACGCAACCGCCATCGCCCGCAACCTGATCGACTTCATGGACGCCGACTCGACCGCCCGGGACGGACGTGACGAAGACGCCTACTACCAGGATCAGGATCCGCCCTATCGTGCGAGCAATCGACCCTTTCTCTCCTTCGAGGAGATCGGGCTGGTCGAGGGCGTCGACGGGCGATTGCTCGAAGCGATGCGGGAGTCGCTCACGGTCCACCCGATCGCGGGCAAAGACGGCATCAACCTGAACCGGGCTCAGCCCTGGGTCCTCTCGCTCGTCTATGCGGGGGTCGACGGGGACCGGAGGCTGATCGGGGAGAAGACCGTTCGGGCGATCTGGGCGCTGCGGCAGCAGGGCAAGATGATTTGCGGCGAGGGCGGAGGAGATCCCAAGAGCTGCGTCGCGATGAACGAGGTCGCGGACGGTGCGCTGGCCGAGGGGTCGATCTATCCCCCGGTCGTGATGCCGGCGAAGCCGAAGGTCTTCCGGGTCGTGGCGGAGGCCCGAGCAGGGAATCTGGTCCGGCGGCTCGAGGCGATCATCGATACCCGGTCTTCCGAGGGGCCGCTGCTGCTATCCTGGCGCCGCCTGCGGGGAACCTACTAGCGAATATCGGGCTGGGGCTCACAGGCTCGCGACCCCATCGGTCGAAACGAAGCGAACGGAACGACGAACGGATCTGCGGGGGAGTTCTTCAAGGCATGGCGATCTTCGAGCGAAGCGTGCTCGGTCTCGACGCGGGGAGCCATACGCTCAAGGCCGTGGAGCTACGGGTCTCCCCGCGGAGTCTCGAGCCGGGGCAGTTCCGCGTCCATCCGCGAATCGATCAGGGCGCCCCCTTCGCGGAGCACCTGCAGCGCTTCGTCTCGATGCACAAGCTCCCGACCGGCCATGTCGCGACCGCCCTCCCCACTCGCCAGCTCTCGACCCGTCGCCTCGAGTTCCCCTTCACCGATTCCCGTCGCCTTGCCCAGGCGATCCCCTTCGAGATCGAAGCGGAGACCCCCTTCAAGCTCGACGACATCTACGTCGACTGGAATCTCATTCGATCCGAGAAGAGCCACGCCGAGGTCGCTGCGACCCTCGTGAAACGGTCCCACGTCGCTGAGACGCTCGGTCGCTTCCAGCAGGCGGGATGTGATCCCCACGTGATCGAGGCCGAGGGCCTCGTGCTCGCGAATCTGGCCCCGGTCTTCCGTCTCGAGGGGACCCACCTGCTCATCGATATCGGCCACGAGAAGACGACCTTCTGCGCGCTCTTCGATGGGCGCCCCGTGCTCGCACATAGCATCCCGGTCGCTGGCCGCGCGATGACGGAGGCGGTCGCCGCCGAAACGGGACTCTCTCTCGAGGACGCCGAGCAGCGAAAATGCGAGGGCGGCGTGCTCGGTCGCGGGGGCAGCCCGGGCTCGTCCGGCATCGCCGAAATCGTCGACCGGATCGCCCGCGAAGCGCTGCGCGCCCTCGAGGCCGCCGAGGCACGCCAGGGTGCGGGCCCCGCGGTTCGCGATGCGAAGCTGACGTTGATGGGCGGGAGTGCCCACCTCGACCGGCTCGACGAGGTCCTCGCCAAGCGAACCGGACTTCCCACCCACCGCCTGCGCATGCCCGCCGACGCGCCCCACGCAAAGCTCGTCGAGGGCATCGATCCCCTCCTCTTCGCCCCCGCCCTCGCCCTCGCGCTGCGCCTCGCGGGCGAGCCCGTCACGAAGATGAACTTCCGCCAGGGCGAGCTCGCGTTCCGGCAGGATCTGGCTGCGTATTTCGGCCGGGAGCTGCGGCCGACGGTCCTGCTCGCGGGCTTGCTCGCCGGCCTGCTCGTCGTCAGCACCGGGACGACGATCGTGCTCCAGCAGCGCCGCGCCGATCGCCACGAGAAAGCGATGAGCGCCCTCTTCAGCGAAGCCTTCCCGAACCAACAGCCCGTCCCCGAAGAGCCCGCGAATGCGTTCGGCAACGAGCTGCGCTCCGCCCGCGAACGGGCGGATTTTCTCGGTCTGTACAGCGATGATCGCTCGGCGCTCCAGCTGCTCGCGGAGCTCTCGCGCACGATTCCGAAGGATCTCGAGGTCCGGATCAACGAGGTCACGATCGACCGCAACCAGGTCCGTCTCGACGTGGCCGCGGGAGGGTACGAGGCCGCGGACCGCTTGACGGCGGTGCTTTCGGCGAGCCCGGCCTTTCAGGGGGCGAAGGTGGCGGGCTCGGTCAAGACCGACAGCAAGACCGGGGGCGTCAGCTTCGACGTCAGCATTCCGCTCGCGGTCGACGAAGCCGCGGGCGAAGCGGGGGACGCATGAGCGAGATCCTCGGACGACTCCAGGCCCTCTGGGACGGGCTCGCCCCCCGCGAGCGGATCCTCGTCGGCATCGCCGGAGGGGCGCTCGCCCTGGTGATCCTGTTGTTCGGAATCGTGCTCCCGATTCGCGCAATGGTCGAGAACGCGAGGGTGAATTCCGAGGACGCCGCGCATCAGCTGGCGCAGATGCAACGGATGAAGCGGGAATGGGACGATCTGAGCGCGCGACTCGCGCAGGTCGAGGGTCGGATCCAGACCGGCGGTGAGGGACAGAACATCCTGACCCTGCTCGAGTCGCTGGCGGCACGGGCCGGGGTCAAGCCGACCTCGATGGAGAAGCGGCAATCGGGCGAGAGCGCGCGCTACGAGGAGACGAAGGTCGAGGTCAGCCTGAAGAACGTGACGCTGCAACAGGCCGTCAACTATCTCGCGAGCATCGAGACCGCGGAGCAGCCGCTCTCGGTCAAGAGCCTGCGCATCAAGCGCCGACCGGGTCTCTCGTCGACGGGGACCGCGGCGGACCTGATCGACGTCACGTTCTCGGTCTCGGGCTTCAAGCCCCTCGCATGAGCCGGGTCGGGTAGAGTAGGCGCGTGCCCGAGACCCGACTCGCAAGGCGGACTGTTTCGCCCGGATCGATTCCGCTCTACGCGGCGATTCCGATCGCTTTCCTGCTGACGCTCGTCTTCATCGCCCTGCTGTTTCCCTGGGACACGGTGGCCCGCCGGCTCGCCTTCGAGATCGGCGCGGCGAGCGGCGCGCGGGTCCTCTTCGGCGAGCTCGCGCCGGCCTGGACGGCCCGTGGGCCCGTGCTGCGAGCACGCGGCGTCGAGATCGAGCATCCCTCCGTACAGCGGCTGCAGATCAGCGATCTCGAGGTTGCACCGCGCTTCTCGGGCTCCTGGCTCCGCGGGGCCCCGCGACTGCGCGTCTACGCGGACAGCGGACTCGGGATCGTCGATGGGATCCTGCTCCTCGGCCCGGAGCCCGCCTTCGACGGCGAGGTCCGACGGGTCGTGATCGAACGACTTCCGCTGCGCCTCGGCGCGGCGGGCGTCCGGGTGACGGGCGAGCTCGGGGCCGTGGCGGACGTCGCCCTCGATCCCGGCGGTACGCTGCGCGGCCGCGTCGACTTCGATTCGACCTCGCTTCGCATCGAGGCTCCGCTGATCCCGATGCCGCTGGTCTTCACGCGCGCGACCGGCCGCCTCTCGATCCTCGAGACCGGGGCGACCCGCATCGACACGACGACGCTCGAAGGCGATCAGCTGCGCGGCACCCTCGAAGGCGAGATCGGCCTCGTCCACCGCAGCCAGCCCCCGCCGCTGGACCTGCGAGCGGAGCTCGAGGTCGTCGATCCGGAGCTGCGCGCGCTGGCCGAGGCGGCATCGCTCCCGGTCGGCGCGGATGGCAAGGCGTCGCTCCAGATCCGCGGCACGGCGGCGCTCCCCGAGCTGACGCCCCTGGTCCTCCGATGACCACACCCCTTGCCACGCATGACCGCGGGAGCCGCGCATGACGACGAGCGCAGCCGAGCTGCTCCAGAAGGTCTTCAAAACGCTCGCCGATCCCACGCGGATCCGGATCCTGCGCCTGCTCGAGCAACAAGAGCTGCTCGTCGGGGAGCTGATGATGATCCTCGGCATGGCCCAGTCGCGGGTGTCGCGCCATCTCGCGATTCTGCGCGAGGCAGGCCTGCTCACGGACCGCCGCAAGGGCACCTACGTCGCCTATCGCTCGAGCCTTCCCGAGTCGGGCCCCTGGCGCGAGGCCTGGAATCTCGCCCGCGACGGCTTGTCCGGAGATCCGACCGCCGACCGCGACGATGCGCTGCTCGCTCGGACGCTTGCCGCCCGCAATGCGCGCTCGGGCCGGGATTTCTTCGAAGAGGTCGGGCCCGATTGGGATGCGCTGCGCCGGGTCTTCGGCGACGACCTGCTGCGCGCCCGCGCGATCATGGCGCTGGTGCGGCCTCCGCTGCGCGTCGCCGACATCGGAACCGGGACGGGAATCCTCGCCCTCGAGCTCGCGCGCCAGGGTCTCGATGTCGTCGGCATCGATCGCTCCGAGGCGATGCTCGAGGCCGCGAGACGGAAGTGGACGCTCGAGGTCGGTGATGGCCGCGGCCGGGTCGAGTTCAAGGCCGGTGATGCCCACGCGCTTCCGCTCGAAGATGCGAGCGTCGACGCCGCCTTTGCCCATATGGTGCTCCACTCCCTCGAAGAGCCGGAGCGGGCAGTGCGCGAGATGGGCCGCGTGGTGCGGCCCGGAGGACGTGTCGTCGTCGTCGATTTCCTGGCCCACGACCATGCCTGGATGGAGCAGGAGCTCGGCCTGCTCTGGCTCGGATTCACGCCCGAGCTCGTCACGAGCTGGCTCACGCACGCAGGTCTCGTCGACGTCAGACTCCAACGCGAGGCTCCCGACAGCAAGCGCGACCTGCCGGCTAGCTTCGTCGCCGTCGGTCAGAAGCCGGAATCTGCCCCCGCATGACGATCCGCGCAGTCTGCTTCGATGCGACGGGAACGCTGATCGAGGTCGCCGAGAGCGTTGGGACGGTCTACCACCGCGCGGCCCTCGAGCACGGCGTGAAGCTCGCCGCCTGGCGCCTCGACGACGCCTTCGCCCGGGTCCTGCGCCATCCCCCTTCGCTCGCCGAGGCGAGCGTATCCGGGGCGAGCCGCGCGCAGCGCGAAGCTGCGGAGATCGCGTGGTGGACCAATCGCGTGCGCCAGACCTTCCAGGCGACCGACAGCACCGTCGAATTCGCCGATCCGAAGTCCCTCGCACGCTCGCTGTTCGAGCTGTACCGCCGGCCAGAGAGCTGGCGCGTCCGCTCGGGCGCCCACGAGCTGCTCGCCGCCCTGCGCCAGGCTGGGCTTCGACTCGGGCTGGCGAGCAACTTCGACCATCGCCTTCTCGACATCCTGAAAGGCCTCGATCTGATTGGTTTTTTCGAGCAGATCGAAATTCCCAGCCTGCACGGGTACGCAAAGCCCGATCCGCGCGTCTTCGAGGCGCTCGCAAGCGCCCTCGGCGCGCGCCCGGAGGACCTCGCCTACGTCGGCGACGATGCACCCGAGGTCCTCGCGGCCATCGGCCGGCTGGGTCTGCGTGTCTTCGACGTCCGCAGTGTCACGAATCTCTCCGATCTCGCGGGGGTCCTGCGAGCGGGTGTCCAAACAGAAAGCCTGTCGTGGTCCCGCTAAGCTCCCTGGATCGCTTTCTCCCGAAGCCCCAGATCCCAGATCTCCCGCTCCCCGTACGAACCGGCCCCGGCCGCGAAACGAGTCGAACGCTATGAGTCAGCCGAACGCGAAGGAAGCGCCCGCCGAGGCACGCGCCCTCGCCTTCTTCCAGGAACGCTATGCCCTCGAGGATCGCCTGCTCGAGCGGATCCTCGAGACCGCCCTCGAACGCCAGATCGACGCGGCGGATCTCTACTTCGAGCACACCACGACCGACTCGGTCTCCCTCGAAGAGGGCATCGTCAAATCCGGCGATCGCCACGTCGAGCAGGGGGTCGGCGTGCGGGCGTTGCGCGGTGAACGACAGGGCTATGCCCACTCCGACGACATCAGTGTCGAGAGCGCGCGGCTCGCCGCCGCGACGGCCGGCGCGATCGCCGACGACACCCGTCCGCACGCCCCCGTCGCCCTGCGCACGGACGCCTCCGGACGCAATCTCTACCCGGTCGCGACCCCGCCGACGGAGATCCCCGTCGAGCGAAAGGTCGCGTGGATGAACGAGATCGATCGTTATGCGCGGGCACGCGACCCGCGCATCGCGCAGGTGATGGCGAGCGTCGTCTGCCAGCACAAGCAGATGCTCGTCGCCGCGAGCGACGGAACCCGGGTCGCCGACGTGTTGCCGCTGATTCGCGTCAACGTCCAGGTCATCGCCGCCGACGGCGCGCGACGCGAAGTCGGCTACCAGGGCGCGGGCGGACGCTTCGAGCTGTCGGTCCTCGAAGACCCGGCGCGCTGGCAGCCGCTGGTCGACGAGGCCGTGCGGATCGCGCTGCTCAACCTCGAGGCGAAAGCCTGCCCGGCCGGGACGATGGACGTCGTGCTCGGCCCCGGCTGGCCGGGCATCCTCTTGCACGAAGCCATCGGCCATGGCCTCGAAGGCGACTTCAACCGCAAACGCACGTCGGCCTTCTGGGACAAGCTCGGTCAGCGCGTCGCCGCGCCGGGCGTCACGGTCGTCGACGACGGCACACTGCCGGGTCGGCGCGGCTCGCTCAATGTCGATGACGAAGGTACGCCGACCCGCCGCAACGTCCTGATCGAAGACGGCGTGCTGACGGGCTACCTCCAGGATCGCTTGAACGCGCGCCTGATGGGCGTCGCGCCGACGGGTAACGGCCGCCGCGAGAGCTATGCCCATCTGCCGCTTCCGCGCATGACCAATACCTTCATGCTCGCCGGTCAGGACGATCCCGCGGACATCCTGCGCTCGGTGAAGAACGGCCTCTACGCCGCTTCCTTCGGCGGCGGTCAGGTCGACATCACGAGCGGGAAATTCGTCTTCAGCGCATCCGAGGCCTATCGCATCGAGGACGGCCGCATCGGCGCGCCGGTCAAGGGCGCGACCCTGATCGGCAACGGCCCCGACGTGCTGATGCGCGTCAGCCGGATCGGCCATGACCTCGCCCTCGACCAGGGCGTCGGGACCTGCGGCAAGGACGGCCAGGGCGTTCCGGTCGGTGTGGGCCTCCCGACGATTCGCGTCGATGCCCTGACCGTCGGGGGCACCGAAGGATGAGCGCCGCCAGACGACCGGAATCCCTCGAGTCGATCGCACTCCACGCCCTCGAAGCCGTGCGCAAGGCGGGCGCGACCCAGGCCGACGTGCTGCTCGTCGAGGGCGACGACCGGGAGGTGCGCGTTCGCGGTCCGGAGATCGAGTTCGTGAAGCAGGCCCAGGGGCGCGGGCTCGGCATCCGCGCGCTCGTCGCCGGTGCGGGCGGCATGCGGACGTCCATCGTCTCGACGAGCGACCTCGCGCCGCAGACGGTGGACCGGATGGCCCACGAAGCGGTTGCCCTCGCGAAGGCGACGGCCCCCGATCCGCTCGCGGGACTGCCCGAGTCGGGCTTCGCTGGAACCCTCCCGGATCTCGCGCTCTTCGACCCGGCGGATCGCGACGTTCCGATCGCCGCTCGCATCGAAGAGGCCCGCCGCGCCGAGGCCGCAGCGCGCGGCGCCGATCCGCGCATCACCAACTCCGAGGGAAGCCAGGCGAGCTCGGGCTCCGCCCGCGTCGTCTACGCAAACAGCCAGGGCTTCGTCGGCGAGTACGAGTCCGCATCCCACGGCCTCTTCTCCGAGCCGATCGCAGAGGATGCGAGCGGCATGCAGCGCGACCACTGGTCGACCAGCGCCCACCGCCTGCGCGATCTCGAAGACGCGGCCCAGGTCGGCCGGACCTCCGCGGCCCGCGCGCTTCGCCGTCTCGGCGCAAAGCGCGTCGCGACCTGCGAGGTTCCGGTGCTCTTCGATTCCCGCACCGCGCCGAGCCTCGTCGGCCAGCTCGCCTCGTGCGCGAACGGGTATTCGATCTACCGCCAGTCGAGCTTTCTCGAGGGCCGCATGGGCGACGCGATCGCGAGCGAGCTCGTGACCCTGATCGACGACGGGCGGCTGCCGGGGGGCCTCGGGAGCAAGCCCTTCGATGGCGAGGGACTCGCGACCCGGCGCAACGTGCTGGTCCAGAACGGTCGGCTCGAGAGCTGGATCCTCGACCACTACTCCGCCCGCAAGCTCGGCCTCGCGTCGACGGGCAGCGCCGCCCGCGGAACGGGCTCGGCCCCCCGCGCCGGCACGACGAATCTCTGGCTCGAGCCCCGCGCCAAGACCCTCGACGAGCTCGTCGCGGAGATCGACCGCGGGCTGCTCGTCACCGAGCTGATCGGGATGGGGTTCAACCCGACGACGGGCGACTACTCCCGCGGCGCAGCCGGACTGTGGATCGAGCACGGCGAGATCGTGCACGCCGTCGAAGAGATCACCATCGCGGGCCGGATGCAGGACATGCTGCTCGCGATCGACCGGGTCGGAAGCGAGCTCGTCTGGCACGGCCGCACGGCGTCGCCCCCGATCCGGATCGCCTCGATGGTCGTTGCAGGCAGCTGAAGGGCCGGGACGATATCGTCTCGCTCGCCGCGCCCGCATCGGCAGGCGAGGAAGGAACGAACGAACATGGCGGAATCGAATCCCGCGATCCTGGGCGGCACGCTGCTCCCCAACGTGCAGTCCCTCTCCGCCTGCGTCGCCGTCGCGTTGGGCCAGAACCCCTCGATGTTCACCGGCCCGGGAACCAACACCTATCTGGTCGGCACGGGAAGGAAGCGCCTGCTCCTCGACACGGGCTCCGGTCTCGAGGCCTACATGCCCGTCCTCGAAGAAGCCCTCGCGCGCGTCGGCTGCGACGGCCTCGAAGGCATCGTCCTCACCCACGCCCATCCCGACCACATCGGCGGCGTCGACCAGGTCCGAGCGCATTTCGGCGAGCTGCCCGTCTACAAGCGGCCGTGGCCGAGCGACGGCGGGCTCGCGGGACCGGGCGGCGGAGTCAGTCCCGTCTCGGTCGCCGAACCCGATCGCCAGGCGAATTGTCGCCTCGAGCCCATCGACCACGGCGACGTCGTCGAGACCGAGGGTGCGCAGCTGCGAGCCGTGTACACGCCGGGACATGCGCCCGATCACCTGTGCTTCGTGCTCGAAGAGGAGCAAAATCTCTTCAGCGGCGACAACGTGCTCGGCATCGGAACGACGGTGATCCCCGGCGGCTCGGGCGATCTCGGCGACTACATGGACTCCCTCGAGCGTCTTCGCGCCCTCGCCCCCTGCCAGATCTACCCCGCGCATGGCCCGCGCATCGACCGCGGCGTCGCCAAGATCGAGGAATACATCGGCCATCGCCGCGAGCGGGAGCGACAGATCGTGGCCGCCCTGGCCGACGGCCTGCGCGACGTGCCCGCGATCGTCCGTCGCATCTACGTCGGTTATCCCGAGAGCCTCTTCGCCGCGGCGGGTCAATCCGTGACGGCCCATCTCCTGAAGCTCGCCCGGGAGGGCCGCGCGCGGCAGGAGCCCGCGGCCGACGGCTCGTCTCTCTGGCTGCTCGTCGCCTGATCCGGTTCGATCCAACCCCTGGAGGTCGAGATGCGCTGGGACCGAAAAGATCGAAGCGAGAATCTCGAGGATCGCCGCGGCGAGGACGGCGGACGTTCGTCGGGCCTTCCGGGCGGACTCTCCGGGCCGCGGATCGGGCTCCCGATTCCGCGTGGCCGCAACGGTCGTATCAGTCTCACGGGCCTGCTCGTGATGCTGGTCGTGATGTACTTCCTCGGCATCAACCCGCTTACGCTGCTCGGCGGCGCGGAGCTCGGCGCCGGGGGCGGCGACCCCTTCTCGACGACCGCCGGCGTCGACCCGGGCGCGGGCTTTCCGGGCGACGCCCCCGTCGAGAGCACGCCCGAAGAAGAGAAGCAGGTCGATTTCGTCTCGTTCGTCCTCGACGACCTGCAATCGACCTGGACCCGGCTCCTGCCGGGCTATCGCGAAGCGAAGCTCGTGCTGTTCCGGGACGCGACGCGCTCGGCCTGCGGCGTCGGACAGCGCGAAATGGGCCCCTTCTACTGCCCGGCCGATCAGAAGGTCTACGTCGACCTCGGATTCTACGACGAGCTGCAGTCCCGCTTCGGCGCCCCCGGCGATTTCGCGCAGGCCTACGTGCTCGCCCACGAGATCGGGCACCACGTCCAGGCGCTCACGGGAATCGAAGAGCGGGTGCGCAGCCAGCAGCGGAGCCAACCGGACAGCCAGAACGATCTCTCGGTCCGGATGGAGCTGCAGGCCGATTGTCTCGCGGGCGTCTGGGGACACCAGGCGAGCCAGCGCGGAATCCTCGAGGCAGGCGACATCGAAGAGGGACTTCGCGCCGCCGCCGCGATCGGCGACGACCGGATCCAGAAAATGTCCGGGCGCGGTGTGCACCCCGAATCCTTCACCCATGGATCTTCCGCCCAACGCAAGCAGTGGCTCGAACGCGGACTGGCGAGCGGGAATCCGGACGATTGCAACTCTTTCGGGGGCTAGTCCCGGACTCTCGCCCCCCGCTTCTGCCACGATCAGGAGATCCTCGATGAGCCCCCTCGCCGACGTGTTTCAACGTTATGCCGCCTTCATCTGCGCTGGCGACTGGGAAGGGATCGCTTCGCTCTACGCGCCGAACGCGTCGATCCAGATCCCCGTCGGTGGCCCGGTGCATGCCGGGATCGACGCGGTGCGCGCCTTCTACCGCGACAACGAGCTCGCGAAGAAGGTCGAGATCACGGGTCCAGCCTGCGTCGCGGGCCGCGAAGGCGCCGTGCCGATGCGGGCCACGATCGCCCGGGATGGCGAGCTGATGGAGGTCGACGTCATCGACGTGGCCGAGCTCGACGAGCAGGGCCGCCTGCTTCGGCTGCGCGCCTTCTTCGATCTCGGCGGCGCCCGGAAGATCGGCCGCGACGAGGCCCCGCAATGAACGCCGTCCAATCCACGACGCGCCCCGCGCCCTTCATCGACACTCTCGCTGCGGCCTACGATTTCGACATCCACGGCGCGCACAGAAAAGCCCGCGAGCAGTCCTGGTACGCGACGACGCCGATGGGTCTCATCTTCCTCGACTACGAATCCGTCCACTGGCTGCTCCACGAGAAGCGCTTCCGCCTGCAAGGCAACGACGCCCTCGACCTCGCCGGGATCCGCGACGGCCGACTGCGGCAGTGGTTCGAGCAGATCCTCTCGAACAAGGAGGGCGAGCCCCACGCCCGTCTCCGGCGTGTCGTGTCGCGCGCCTTCACACCGCGCCAGGTCGAGCGTCTGCGGCCGATGATGCGGGCCACCGCGCGCGAGTTCATCGATTCCCTCGAAGGCCAGCACGCCTGCGAGTTCGTCGAGGCATTCGCCGCCCCCTACCCCGTGCGCGTGATCGGGGGGCTACTCGGAGTTCCGCCGACGGATTTCGCCCGCTTCCACGCCTGGTCCCGGGATCTCTCCTTGGCCTTCGGATCGCGCATCGCTTCCGAACGCCCCCGCATCGAGGCGGCTCTCGCGAATCTCGACGACTACGTCGATGGCCTCGTCGCGCGTTGCCGGAAATCGCCCGGCGACGACCTCACCTCCGCCCTGGTCGCGCTCGAGTCGACGGGCGGCGACTTCCTCGACGCAGAAGAGCTGCGCGCGATGTTGACCGTGCTGATCTTCGGAGGCCAGGACACGACGCAGTGTCAGCTCGCCTGCGCGATCGCGACCTTCGCCCGCGACTCCGATTCCTGGCACTACCTCGCCAAACACCCGGAGCACGCCCTGCGCGCCGCCGAAGAGATCCTCCGCTACGAAGGCGCCGGATCCGGCAATCCGCGCACCGCCCTCGAGGACATCGAGTACCGCGGCCTCGAGATCAAGGCCGGAACCGTGATCCTGCCGTCGGCACCGGCCGCGAATCGGGATCCGAAGGTCTACCCGGACCCGGACCGATTCGATCTGCTGCGAACCCACGCCGTGCCCATGCTCACCTTTGGCGGCGGCGTCCACTTCTGTCTCGGCGCGTCGCTGGCGCGCGCGGAGGTCGCGGAGGTGCTCCCGCTCCTCGCGCAGCGCATGCCGAAGCTCGATCTCGACGGCGAGATCGAATGGCGCAGGGGCTCGCTGATCCGCGGCCCCGAGCGCCTCTCTATCCGCTTTTGAGGCCGCTTCGCGCGAACGCCTCAGAGCCAGCCGGGCGTCGGCAGGCCTTTCTCTCGCAAGTAGACCGGATTCCACAGCTTGCTCTGGTAGCGGGTACCGGAATCGCAGAGGATGGTCACGATCGTATGGCCCGGTCCGAGCTGCTTCGCGAGCCGGATCGCCCCGGCCACATTGACGCCGCTCGACCCACCGAGGCAGAGACCTTCCTGCTTGAGGAGATCGAAGGTGATCGGCAGCCACTCGTCGTCGGGAATCTGATAGGCGACATCGATCGGGGCGCCCTCGAGGTTGGCCGTGATGCGACCCTGGCCGATGCCCTCGCTGATCGACGTGCCCTCGGCCTTCAGCTCGCCGTGGGTGTAGTAGTGGTAGAGCGCGGCTCCCATCGGGTCCGCGAGGCCGATCGTCACCGAGGGCTTGCGCTCCTTCAGCGCCAGGCCGACCCCCGCCACGGTCCCGCCGGTTCCCGCCGAGCAGATGAACCCGTCGACGCGACCGCTCGTCTGCTCCCAGATCTCGAGACCCGTGGTACGCCGATGTCCCTCACGATTCGCGACGTTGTCGAATTGGTTCGCCCAGACCGCCCCTTTCGGGAGCACGGCCGCCAGCTCCTCGGCGAGGCGCCGCGAGACGTGGACGTAATTGCCCGGATCCTTGTAGGGCCGGGCGGGCACCTCGCGCAGATCGGCTCCGCACAGGCGGAGCATGTCCTTCTTCTCCTGGCTCTGGGTATCCGGGATGACGATCACCGTCTTGTAGCCGCGGGCGTTGGCGACCAGGGCGAGGCCGATTCCGGTATTGCCGGCCGTGCCCTCGACGATCGTGCCGCCGGGCTGCAACAGACCGCGGGTCTCGGCGTCTTCGACGATCGCGAGCGCCGCACGATCCTTGACCGATCCGCCGGGATTCAGGAACTCGGCCTTGCCGAGGATCTCGCAGCCCGTCTGCTTCGATGCCCGTTCGAGCCGGATGAGGGGCGTCCGGCCGATCGCCCCTAGGAAACCCTTCCGCACGTCCATCGTCGCTCGCTCCCGCACGCTCGTGGCTGGCCCGCGTCCGCGCGGGCCGCGTCGCCTAACGACGCCCCAGCCGTCGGTCGATCGCCGTCGGCCGCCCGTCCCCGGTCGGCTGGTATACGACACGCACCTCGCCCACGACGGCTCGGAATTCCTCGAGCGCCTTCGGGCTCTTCATGTCGAAGCTGTCGAATCCGCTCCGCAACATGAAGGGCAGCTGCTCGCAGAGGACGTCTCCAATCGCACGCAGCTCGCCCTTGTAGCCGTAGCGCTCGCGGAGGAGCCGCGCCGAGCTGAAGGCACGACCGTCGGAGAAGACGGGAAAGTCGAGGGCGACGAGCGCCAGGCGTTCGAGATCATCGGCGACAGCTACGGGCTTCTCGTTCGACGCCAGCCAGACGCCGAGGGGCGCCTTGCGCGCGAGCAGGGCCGCGCGCTCCGCATGGAAGCGTACGAGCGAGACGAGAACCGCTCCCTCGGCCGGGATCGGGGCGGTTTCGTCGAGGCGCAAGTAGCGGTCGTCGATCAGGGCGGGCCCGTCCGCCCGGCTCTCAAGCAGTGCCATAGACACGTTCCTTGAACGGATCCTGGCCGATCCGGCGGTAGGTCTCGATGAAGGACTCACCCTGCGTGCGCCGCTCGAGATAGGTGTCGACGATCTTCTCGACGACGTCGACGACCTCGTCGGCGGAGAAGCCGCGGCCGAGGATCCGGCCGAGCGCAGCGTCCTCCGTCGCCGATCCCCCTATCTGGACCTGGTAGTGCTCCTCGCCCTTGCGGTCGACGCCGAGGATGCCGATGTGGCCCACGTGGTGATGGCCGCAGGCGTTGATGCAGCCCGAGATCTTGATCTGCATCTCGCCGATCAGCTCGAGGCGATCGCGGTCGGCGAAGCGCTCCGTGATCCGCTCCGCGATCGGGATCGAGCGCGCGTTGGCGAGGGCGCAGTAGTCGAGCCCGGGGCAGGCAATGATGTCGGAGAGCAGGCCGATGTTCGATGCGGCGAGCCCCGCCGCGACGAGCCCGTCGTACAGCACCGGCAGGCTCTCGCGCTCGACGTGGGGCAGCACGAGATTCTGCGCGTGGGTCACCCGGATCTCGCCGAAGCTGAAACCGTCGGCGAGATCGGCCACCGCGTCCATCTGCTCCGCCGTCGCATCGCCCGGCGGCTTTCCGACGGGCTTGAGCGAGATGTTCGCGATCGCATAGCCCGAGATCTTGTGCGGGCTCACGTTGTGTCGGACCCAGGCCGCGAAGCCGGGATCGCTCTTCGCGCGCGCCTCGCTCGCGGGCGCAGCTTTCGGCAGTGCGCGGAATGCGGGCGGCTCGAAATACCGGGCGATCCGGTCGACCTCCTGCTTCGGGAGCTTCGGAGCGGTGTCGCCCATCGCCGCCCATTCCTCGTCGACCAGGCGCGTGAACTCCTCGGCCCCGGTCTCGTGAACCGTGACCTTGATGCGCGCCTTGAATTTATTGTCCCGGCGGCCGAGCTGGTTGTAGACGCGCAGGATCGCTTCGAGATACGAGAGCAGATGCTCCTTCGGGAGGAAGCCACGGATCGTCTTTCCGATGAAGGGCGTGCGGCCGAGGCCGCCGCCGACGATCACCTCGAAGCCTGCCTGCCCCGAGCCGTCGCGGCGCATGATGAGACCGATGTCATGGACCTTGACCGCGGCACGGTCGTGCTCGCTCCCCGTCACGGCGATCTTGAACTTGCGCGGCAGGAAGGAGAATTCCGGATGCAGCGTCGACCACTGCCGGATGATCTCGCACCAGATGCGCGGATCCTCGATCTCCCCCTCGGCAGCGCCCGCATACTGGTCCGAGGTCACGTTGCGGATGCAGTTGCCGCTCGTCTGGATGGCGTGCATCTCGACCTCGGCGAGCTCGGCGAGGATGTCGGGGGTCTCCTCGAGCTTCGGCCAGTTGTACTGGAGGTTCTGGCGGGTCGTGAAATGGCCGTAGCCCTTGTCGTAGCGGCGCGCGATGTAGGCGAGCTTGCGCATCTGGCGCGAGTCGAGGGTTCCGTACGGGATCGCGACGCGGAGCATGTAGGCGTGGAGCTGCAGGTAGAGACCGTTCATCAGCCGAAGCGGACGGAACTGGTCTTCCGTGAGCTCGCCCGCCAGGCGGCGCTCCACCTGTCGCCGGAACTGAGTGACGCGGTCCTGCACGAGCGCGTGGTCGAATTCATCGTATTGGTACATGGCTAGACCTCCCCTGACCCCGCTTGCTTGCCGAGATCCTGTCGCACAGTCGGCCCGAAGGCGCGGATCAGCTCCCGGTACCGCGTCGGACGCAGCCCCGAAGGCGTCTGCTCGACGTCGATCAGATAGGGATCGATGACCTCGTTGCGATCTCGCGCCGACGCCAGACCGAGCGCGAGGATCTCCTGCGCACGTGCGTCGTCTCGCGCCACGCTGGCGTCCTCGAGGCGGAGCATCCACTCGCCACGGGCGCTGCCCGGCGCCGCGGCCAGGAACACCACCACCCCGTCCGACAGGCGATTGGCGATCACCACCTGGTCCATCCCTGCCCCACCCTTTCAGCGTGCGATCGCAGCGCTCCGACGTGATCTCCGAGGGACGCCGCGCAATGCCGAGCGCCACCGCGCGCGGCGCCACGGAAGCGACGCCCGGAGCGCTCGTCCCAACCGCGTCCAGAAATCAAAAGCCTGTGGAATTCCAATGCTTTGCACAGGAATCACAATGCGCGGCGAAGCGTACTCGACACCCCCGCGCTTGGCAACGAAGTCGGCGACGGGAGCGCGGGCGGATGCGAGCCCGCGGCTTGACGGCACGCGGCCCCGTCGTTAACTCGCCCGTGTGAACGAACCGACCCCTGCTTCCGCCGTTCTCTCGCAGTCCGAACGACACGATCGCCTCGTGCTCGCGAGCGCTTCGCCGCGTCGCCGCGAAATTCTTGCCGAGGCGGGCGTCCCCTTCGAGATCCGACCCTCGACGGTCGACGAAGTAGCCCACGTCGGCGAGCTCCCCGCGGCGCTCGTCGAGCGGCTCGCGCGGGAGAAGGCCGTCGACGTCGCGCGAATGCTGGCCGCTGGGCCGCCCCGCCCCGTGCTCGGTGCGGATACCGTCGTCGTACTCGACGGCGAAGTCCTCGGCAAGCCCCGCGACGAGGACCACGCGGTCGTGATGCTCTCGCGCCTGGTCGGGCGAGCCCACCAGGTGATGACGGGGATCGCGCTCGCATGGACCGACGAGCGCTCGCTCGAGAGCCGGGTCGTGACGAGCGAGGTCGAGATGCGCGCGGCGACGCCCGACGAGATTCGCGCGTATGTAGCCCTCGGCGAATCCCTCGACAAAGCCGGAGCCTACGCGCTCCAGGGCGGCGCGATCCGCTTCGTGATCCGCGTCGTCGGCAGCCGCACGAACGTGATCGGCCTCCCCCGCGAAGAGACCCTGGCCCTGCTCGACCGCGCGCGTCCCTCGAGCGGGGTCGAGCTCGCTTGATGTCGCTCGAGGCCGACGCGCGTCGACGCCTCGCGTCGGTCCGCGAGCGGATCGCCCGGGCAGCCGAGCGCGTCGGTCGTGACCCCGGCGAGATCACGCTGGTCGGTGTCGCCAAACGACAGTCCCTCGAGCGGGTCCGCGCGACCGTCGCTGCGGGGCTCCGGGTATTAGGCGAGAACTTCGTCCAGGACGCGCGCGAGATGCGCGAGCGGCTCGCTGGCGAGCAAGATGGCGAAGGCTCGCAGTCGTCCGTCGAGCTCGTGTGGCGGATGGTCGGAAGGCTCCAGCGCAACAAGCTCGCGCTGGCGGTCCGGATCTTCGACGTGATCGAGAGCGTCGACCGGATCGAGCTCGTGGCTCCGCTCGCCAAGCACGCCGCGGATGCGAATCGCGTGCTCGACGTATTGGTCCAGATCAACGTCGGCGACGAGGCCCAGAAGGGAGGCGCCCGCTTCGACGACGCGCCCGAGCTCGCACGGGCGATCGCAGCTCAGCCCTCGCTTCGGATGTGCGGCTGGATGGCGGTCCCGCCGGCCGGGGAAGATCCGGAGGCGTCGCGGCCCCATTTCCGTCGCCTGCGCGCCTTTCGGGACGCGTGGTCGGAGCAGGACCCGGGCCTCGCTCGAGGCGATCTCTCGATGGGCATGTCGAACGATTTCGAAGTCGCCGTCGAGGAGGGCGCTACGCTGGTTCGCGTGGGCACTGCCCTTTTCGGACCGCGAATCGACCTCCCCTGAGACATGGAGCGCTCCCGACCGATGGCGAAAAACAGTTTCACGAAGAGCCGGATCGGCTTCATCGGCTGCGGTGCGATGGCGAAGGCCCTGGCGGGCGGGCTCGTCGAGGCGGGCCTGCCGGCCTCGCAGATCCGCGCGTCGGACCCCTTCGCCGCGGCCCGCGAGAGCTTCGCGACGGCCGTCGGGGCGAAGACCTTCGCGGGCAACGACGAGGTCGTCGGCGAATCGGATCTGGTGGTTCTGGCGGTGAAGCCCGGCGCCGTGGCCGAGGTGCTGGCGGGGCTCGACCGGAGTGCGAGTGCCCGGCCGATCTGGGTCTCGATCGCCGCCGGCGTTCCGCTCTCGGCGCTTTCGGAGGCGCTTCCGGCCAAGGCCCGCATCGTGCGCACGATGCCCAACACCCCGGCGCTGGTGCAGGCCGGCGCGACCGCGTATTTCCCGGGAGCGAACGTGGACGCGGGGGATCTCGAGCTGGTCGAACAGGTTCTGCAGGCGGCGGGCTGGTGTTGGCGGGCGCCGAGCGAGGACATGCTCGACGCGGTGACGGGGCTCTCCGGGAGCGGGCCGGCCTACGTCTTCCTGTTCCTCGAGGCCCTGGCAGACGCCGGCGTGAGCCAGGGGCTTCCGCGCGACGCCGCCCAGGCCCTCGCGATTCGGACGGTTCTCGGGTCCGCGAAGCTCGCCCTGGAAACCGGCAGCCATCCGGGGGTTCTCAAGGATCAGGTCACCTCCCCCGGCGGCACGACCATCGCCGGCCTCGAAAAGCTCGAATCGGGGGGCGTCCGGGCAGCGATCTACGAGGCCGTCCGCGCTGCGACGGAGCGCTCGCGCTCGCTGCGCAAGAAATAGAAGCGAAAGCCGGTCCCGCCCGGGGCCCACGAGGGACGAATTCCTCAAGCTCGGCGCCCACCTGGCCGATCTGCTGCCGCAGTGAGAGCCCGCCTCCGAAGGAGATCGAACGCCCATGCGCATGACACCCCTCGACGTCCAGAGCCACTCCTTCGCCCGGCGCCTTCGCGGCTACGACCCGGACGAAGTCGACGCCTTCCTTCGCATCGTCTCCGAGGACTACGAGGTCCTGGTCCGGGAAAATGCGAGCCAGACCGACCGGCTCTGGCGCCTCGAGCGCCGGATCGAGGAGCTCTCGGGCCAGGAGCAGCTGCTGAAGCAGACCCTCATCTCCGCCCAGTCCATGTGCGACGAGCTCCGCCGCACGGCCGAGCGCGACGCCGAGCTCCGACTGGCCGAGGTCGAGGTCCGCGCCGAGAAGATCCTCGACGCCTCCCACCGGCGTGCCGCGCAGCTCGCCCAGGACATCCGCGAGATGCGCGCGCTGCGGACCCGCCTCGCGGAATCCATGCGCAGCGCCGCCGAGACCCACATCGCCCTGCTCGCGACCCTCGAAGCCGACCCGGCAGAGGATCCCCTCGTCAAAGGACTCGCGGAAGGCACCATCGCCTACCTCAAGGCGGATCGCCGACGCACACAGTCGGAGCCCTCTTCGCAAACCGCTCATGGCGGGAACGCTGAAGCCCTGGCCGGTCTCACGCCCACCGGTGCTTCCCGTCCAGGCCATCCCGGCTCCGAATTCGCGCCGGGAATGCCCGAGCCTGGCAAGGACACGCGCCGGGGCTGATTCGCACGCGTCCAGACGAGGCGTTGGCAGGCGGGGCTCGATGGGATATCAAAAGGCGCCCAACGACCCTCTCCGAGGACGCAAGCCGGATGCCGACCTACGACTACCAGTGCGGAAAATGCGGCGTCGAATTCGAGCGCGAGCAGCGCATCACCGAGCCCCCCGTCAAGACCTGCCCCAAATGCAAGAGCCGCCAGGTCAAACGCCTGCTTTCGGCGCCGGGATTCATCCTGAAGGGCGGCGGCTGGTACGCCGACGGCTACGGCAGCGGCGCCAGCAAGTCCAAGAGCGGCTCGAGTGACGACGGCGGGAGCAGCTCGTCCTCGAATTCGTCGACTTCCTCCTCCTCAGCTACGCCTACGCCTTCCTCGACGAGTGGAGACAGCACGAGCGGGGACAGCAAGCCCTCGAAGGGCGGCTCGAAGGACGGCGGCAAGTCCAGCAAGAGCGCGGCCTGACGATGAGCGAGAAGATCGAAACCATCGTCGTCGATGGGCTCGCCCTGGCCGAGACCCTGCGCGAAGAGATGGCGCAGGAGATCGCCGCGATCGTCGCATCGGGTAGGCGACCTCCGCAGCTGACGGTCGTTCTCGTCGGCGACGATCCGGCGAGCCGCTCCTACATCAAGGGCAAGCAGCGCGCCTGCGCACGGATCGGTGCAGCGGCGGCGGAATTCCTGCTCCCCGAATCGACGAGCGAGAAGGAGCTCCTCGACCTGATCGAGAAGCTCAACCGCGACGACGCCGTCGACGGCATCCTGGTCCAGCTTCCCCTTCCGAAACAGATCTCGCCGGAGGCCGTCGCCGAGGCGATCGATCCGTCGAAGGACGTCGACGCGCTGCATCCTCTGAATTTCGGCCGCCTGCTGCTCGGCAACGCCCGGCTGATCTCGTGCACGCCCCTCGGCGTGCTCGCCGTCCTCGATCGCCATGGTATCCCGCTCTCGGGGGCCCACGCGGTCGTGATCGGCCGAAGCAACATCGTCGGCAAGCCCGTCTCGATCCTGCTCCAGCAGCGCAATGCAACCGTCACGATGTGTCACTCGAAGACGCGCGACCTGGCGGGGCTCTGTCGCACGGCGGACGTGATCGTCGCGGCGGCGGGCAGCCCGCGGATGGTCAAGGCGGACTGGATCCGTCCGGGGGCGGCCGTCATGGACGTAGGCGTCACCGAGGTCGACGGCAAGCTCGTCGGCGACGTCGATTTCGAAGCGGCGCTGGGCCGGGCCGGGATCATCACGCCCTCGCGCCGGGGCATCGGCCCGATGACGATCACGATGTTGCTGCGCAACACGCTGACCGCCTACAGCTTGCGCAGCGGAACCCTGCCGAGCACCGCCGCGAAGACCCCCGGTCGACGCGCTTGAGCGCGCTTCGCCGAACACCGCTCTACGACGCCCATCGCCGGCTCGGGGCCCGACTCGTTCCCTTCGCGGGCTACGAGATGCCGATCCAGTACTCCTCGATCCTCGAGGAGCACGCCGCCGTCCGCGAGCGCGCGGGCCTCTTCGACGTGTCTCATATGGGACAGCTCCATCTCGCCGGTCGCGGCGCCGTCGCGGCGGTCGACGCCCTCGTGAGCTGCGATGTCACGACCCTCGGCGTCGGTCGGGCCCGCTACGGACTGCTCCTGAACGACGCAGGGGGATGCGTCGACGATGTGATCGTGACGCGGCTCGGCGAGGACACGCTCTTCCTCTGCGTCAATGCTTCGAACGTCGACAAGGATCGCGACTGGATCGCCTCCCACATCCTCTGCGGCCCCGCACCGGCAATCACGGTCGACGACCGGAGCGAAGCGACGGCCCTCTTGGCGCTCCAGGGCCCGGCCTCGCCGCGCATTCTCGCGCGTCTCGCCCAACCCGCGGTCGCCCTGCCCAAACGCTTCCACGCCGCGCCGCTCGTGCTGCTCGACCGCCCGGTGCTCGTCTCGGCGACCGGCTACACCGGCTCGCCCGGCTTCGAACTCTTCTGCGAGAACGCCGACGCCGAGAGGCTGTTCGGAGCGCTGCTCGATGCCGGTGAGCCCGACGGGATCCTGCCCGCCGGTCTCGGCGCCCGCGACACGTTGCGACTCGAAGCCGGCATGGCCCTCTACGGCCACGAGCTCGACGACACGACGACGCCCTTCGAGGCCGGGCTCGAGCGTTACGTCAAGGATCTCTCGCGGAACTTCGTCGGCGTCGAGGCGCTGCGTGGGCAGGCGGGACGGACGCCGAGGCGGCGCCTGGTCGGCTTCGAGCTGACCGAGCGCGGCATCGCGCGCGCCGACTACGAGATCGTCCACGACGGCGCAGTCGTCGGCCGAGTCACCTCGGGCGCGCCCTCGCCCACGCTCGGAAAGTCGATCGGCCTCGGCTACGTTCCGGCCGCTCTCGCCGGCGTCGGCCAGGCGCTCTCGATCCGGATCAGGAACAAGGACGTGTCGGCGCGGGTCGTCGAGATTCCATTCCGCCGCTGATCCGTCGAGTGCCCGGCGAGAGTCCAGATCCATTTTCGAGGGAGATCCACGCGTGAGCGATTACGAAATTCCCGGAGAGCTTCGCTTCACGAACGATGACGAATGGGTGCGCGCGGAGGGATCCGAGGTCGTCGTCGGCGTCACCGATTTCGCCCAGAGCCAGCTCGGCGACATCGTCTTCGTCGAGCTCCCGAGCGTGGGCTCGACGACCGAGGCGGGGGCATCCTTCGGAACCATCGAGTCGGTGAAAGCCGTTTCGGATCTCTTTGCCCCGATCTCGGGCGAGGTCCTCGCCGTCAACGAAGCCCTCGCCGACAAGCCCGAGCTCGTCAACGAATCCTGCTACGGGACCGGCTGGCTGATCCGATTGCGTCCGAGCGATCCGTCGCAGGTCGCAGCCCTGCTCGATGCGGCGGCCTATCGCAAATCGATCGAATCCCGCGATACCTGAGCCGTCGCTCGAAAAGAGCAGTCAGCCCCAAAAGAGCCGTCAGCGCCATCAAGAGGAGCCCTCAGGCCTGCTCGGACTCACGGGCGATGCGCTGACGCGCAACCGTCGACCAGGGGCCCTGGGGATCGATCTGGAGATAGCGGCGCCAGTGCCGGCAGGCCGGGCGCATGCTTCCGAGCTTTTCGTAGAGCAGCGCCAGATTGATGTGCAGATCGGGGTAGAGCGGATCGGCGGCGAGCGCGCGGCGGTAGAGCGTCAGGGCCTGCTCGTCCTCCCCCGCCTCTTCGAGCACGTTGGCCAGATTGAAGTTCGCTTCGACGTGGTCGGCGCTCCGGGATAGACACGACTCGAAAGCCCGCCGCGCGGCGGCTCGCTGTCCCTGGTTGTAACGAACGGCGCCGAGGTTGCAGTAGGCATCGGCGTAGTCGGGATCGAGCTCGATCGCCTTCTCGTAAGCCTGGGCGGCCTCGCCCCATTGACGCGAATCGACGTCGAGCTCACAGCCCTTCTCGAACCAGCCGATCGCGTCGGCCTGCCCCGGCCCCGCCTCCCGCCCGCCGCCGGGATCGAGCTCGAGCAGGGGTCTGACACGCGATGTTCCAGGCTCGGCCTCCTGCGAGAACTCGAACAGGAGCTGGCCCCCGATCTCCTCCCAGCGCCCGTCCCGCCGCAGCACGATCTGCTCGGAGACCTCGGAAGCGAGTCGCAGGGCGTGCGCCGGATCCGCGAGATCGGGAAGGCGGTCACGGAGGGTGTCGAGCTCGCGGCGAATGCGCTGGAGTGGAATTCCACGGTCGATCATCGAAACGATCGCACGCAACACGACCAGGTCGCGGAACCCATACCGATCCACCTCGGCTTCATCGGCCCGAGCGGAGACGAGCCGCGTCTTCTTCCAGTAACGAAGCCGACGCGGGGAAACCTTGAGGATGCGAGCGACATCGCCGAGCGAGTAGTCCGTCACGCGGTCAGCATGGCACGTCGCGCGAGAACTGGGAACGAGAAAGTGTACGAAAGCGACCAGCGCATTCGCGTGATCCCCGACTATGCTCAGTCTCGGCGAGGTTCCCGCAGCTGGTGCTCGGCCTCGACTTCAAATCGAGAGTGGATCGCGTCGCCGCGATCCGGGCGGGTTCGATTCCCGTCCCTCGCCGCCACGACGCATCGCCAGCCCGCGTCATCGACCTTCATCGAGCTTCGAATCCCGGCAACACGCTCCGCAGCGCCTGACCGGTCAGCGATCCCGCGCAGCGGGCAACGACCTCGGGTGTCCCCTCGACCACGAGACTTCCGCCCTCGGGCCCACCGCCGGGCCCCAGGTCGATCACCCAATCCGCTTGCGCGATCAGCTCGAGATCGTGCTCGACCACCAACACACTCGCGCCCGCCTCGATCACCTCGTCGATGCAGCGCAGCAGGACCTGGGTATCGCTCGGGTGAAGCCCCGTCGTCGGCTCGTCGAACACGTAGAGCGTGCGGCCCGCGCCCTCGAGGAGCGCCTGACCGAGTCGAAGCCGTTGGTACTCCCCGCCGGAGAGGGTCGAGAGCGGCTGGCCGAGCGACAGATAACCGAGACCGACGCGCGCGAGCGGACGCAGTCGCGGAGCGATCTTCGAGTCGTCGGCGAAGATCTCGCACGCCTCGTCGATCCCGAGCGCCAGCACGTCGACGATCGAGCGCCCGTCGAGCCGAACGTCGAGCACCTCCTTGCGAAATCGCTTGCCGCCACATTCCTCGCACGGCACGCAGAGGTCGTCGAGGAATTGCATGTCGATCCGGACCTCCCCCGTCCCCTCGCAGGCCTCGCAGCGCCCGCCCGCTACGTTGAACGAGAAGAACCCGGCGCGATAGCCCCGCGCACGCGCTTCGCGCGTCTGCGCGAAACGCTGGCGGATCGCGTCGAAGGCCTTGGTCACGGTCGCGGGATTCGAGCGCCCGCTGCGCGTTCCCGGCGACTGATCGACGAGCACGATCGAATCGAGGTGCTGGCTCCCCTCGACGATCGTCCGTCCCTTCGCGTTCGGAAGACCCGGCCTGCTGCGAGAGAGACCGGGCACGAGGACCTCGCGGACCAGCGTCGACTTGCCCGCGCCCGACACCCCGGTCAGCGCGACGAGACCCCGAAGCGGGAGCACGAGATCGAGATCGCGGAGATTGTGGACGCGACCGCTCGCGAGGCGCAGACGCGGTCCCTTGGTCAGATCACGGCGGGCTCGACGCGACGAAGCCGAGGCAGGGGCGAGCGCCCTGCCCGTCTTCGATTCGGGCATCGCCCGGATCGCCGCAACCGATCCCGCGGCGACGATCCGGCCTCCGAGGCGTCCGGCGCCGGGACCGAGATCGATCACGTGATCGGCCGCCTCGATCACCGCGAGCGCATGCTCGACGACCACGACCGTATTGCCCTGGTCGCGAATCGCCTCGAGCACACGCAGGAGGCGCGTCAGATCCGCGGCGTGCAGCCCGACCGAGGGCTCGTCGAGCACGTAGAGGGACGCGGTGAGGCTGCCCGCGAGGGCGGTCGCGAGCTGGATGCGCTGGGCCTCGCCGCCGGAGAGAGTGCGGACGGTTCGATCGAGGGAGACATAACCAAGGCCGACGGCATGGATCGTCCGCAACCGGCTCCGCACGAGCTCGAGCAGCCGCCGCGCCGCCTGGCCGCCGATCTCGCGCGATGACAGATCGTCGATCCAGATGAGCAGCTCGGCCAGCGTGAGGGAGCCCAGGTCCGCCAACGATCGGCGTTCGATTTGGACCGCGCGCGCGGCTTCGGACAGGCGTGTGCCTCGGCAATCCGGGCAGGCGACGTACAGGCGGTGACGCGCGAGCTGGACGCGGGCCTGCACCTTGTAGCGCCGTCCTTCGAGCCAATCGAAGTAGGCGCGCACGCCTTCGAAGCGTCCGCCATCGCCATCGAAAACCCGATGCCGCTCTTCCTCGCTCAGCGCGCCGAAGGGCGCGGCGACGTCGATGCCCGCCTTGCGACACGCGTCGAGGAGCCATTTCTTCCAGCCGCGCGTCGTCTTCGTCGCGAAGAGCGCGATCGCATCGTCGGCGAGACTCTTCGCGGGATCGGGGACGACCCGCTCCCAATCGATCTCGGCGATCCGGCCGAAGCCCTCACAAGCGGGGCAGGCCCCGAGCGCGTTGTTGAACGAGAAGAGCCCCGGGCTCGGCTCGGGAAACCGACGTGCGCAGCGATTGCACGTCCGCCCCTCGCGATAGGTTCGCGCGCTCGCGAGCGAGCCCCCCGCGACGCGCACGACGAGCTCCCCGCCACCCCGCACGAAGGCCTGCGAAACCGCCTCGATGAGCCGACCCCGCTCGCCCTCGCTTCCCCGCAGCTCGAGGCGATCGACGAGGAGCCACCAGGGCCGCTCGTTAGACGGCTTCTGGCGCGGCGCCCCCTCGAGCAGATCGACGACCTCCCCCTCCTCGGACAGGAGCCGGGCGAAGCCCTCCTTCACGAGCGCGTCGCGGACCTCGGCGGCACGGCCCTTCCCGCTTCGCAGCGGGGCCACGATCAGAATCCGCTCCCCGACCGCGTCGGTCGCGATGCGCTCGGCCGTCGCGACGATGCCCCCGGCGTCGACGACCTCGTCACAGGTCGGGCAGATCGTGATCCCGATGCGGGCGTAGAGCAGGCGCAGCGGATCGATCACCTCCGTGGCGCTCCCGACCGTCGCCCGAGCGTTCGTGACCCCGTTGCGCTGCTCGATCGCGATGGCGGGCGGCAGGTTCGAGATGTGGTCGACTTCGGGACGGGGAAGCCGCTCGAGGAATTGACGCGCGTAGGCCGACAGTGAGCTCACATAACGTCGCTGGCCCTCGGCGTACAGGGTGTCGAAGGCGAGGCTCGTCTTACCGGAGCCGGAGGGGCCGGTGATGACCGTGAGACGACCGAGGGGGATGTCGCAGTCGACGCCCTGCAGGTTGTGCGACCGGGCGTTCTCGATCCGGATCACGCGCGGGATCGCCTCGGGCACCGCGGACGATCAGACGTCGACGGCGGCGAGTCGCACCGCGGACTCGGCATCCCGCAAGCGGCCCCAGTGGGAAGCGTTATCGGCCAGCGTCCGCCAGCGCTCGGGCCCCGGCTCGCGACCGATCGCCGCAGCCACGCGTCGGAGCAGGAAGACGTCTCCGCGCTCGACCGCCTCGGCCTCGAGGGCGGCGAGCTTTGCGTCGGCCTTCGCCTTCACGAGGAAATCGATCGCCTCGATCTCACGCCCCAGCGCCAGGTAGCCGTCGGCCAGGGCCTGCGCCTTCGCGGGCTCGAGCGCCGCCTCGAGCAGATGACGCCGCGCCAGCGGATCGGGAAGCTTCGTTCGCGCCAATCGATGAACCCCCTATACGGCCGTGAATCCTCGCCCGTGAATCCCCGGACGCAAACGAACACGGAACCCATGAATCGACTCATTCAATAGCGCGGCACGCGCCCGTCGACCGTGAGGGACCAGGCTTCGATGCCGCCCTCCAGGTTCTCGACGCGCGTAAAGCCATGACCGAGCAGCCAACGGACGGCCTTCTCGCTGCGCCCGCCGTGATGGCAATGAACGACGACGGGCTTCGATCGCAGCGCGGCCAGCTCGGACGCGCGCGCCTCGAGCTCGGGCAGCGGGATCCAGAGCGAGCCGTCGATGCGCGCGACGGCGAGCTCGTCGGCGTTGCGCACGTCGAGCAGACAGATCTCCTCGCCGGCAGAGCGCCGACGGGCGAGCTCCGAAGCGCTGCAGACCGGAACCTCGCCGGCCCCCGGCCCCTCCCGCGCCGGCATGCCGCAAAAGCCCTCGTAGTCGATCAGCTCTCGAATCTCCGGCCTCTCGCCACAGATCGGGCAGCTCGGGTCCTTCTGCAGCTTGAACTCGCGGAAGCTCATTTCGAGGGCGTCGTAATGAAGCAGCCGTCCCTGAAGCGAGGTGCCGATGCCCGCGAGGATCTTGAGGGTCTCCGTCGCCTGCACCATCGCGATCGTTCCGGGCAGGATTCCGAGCACCCCGCCTTCGGCACAGGACGGCACGGCCCCGGGCGGCGGCGGCTCCGGATAGAGACAGCGGTAACAGGGCCCCGTGCGCGCATCGAAGACGCTCGCCTGTCCCTCGAAGCGGAAGATCGAGCCGTAGACATTGGGCTTGCCGAGCAGCACGCATGCGTCGTTGGTCAGGTAGCGCGTCGGAAAATTGTCCGTTCCATCGACGATCACGTCGTAATCGGCGAACAACGCGAGGGCGTTCTTCGAATCGAGGCGGGACGCGAAGACCTCGACCTGCACATCGGGGTTGAGGGCCACGAGTCGCTCGCGCGCCACGTCCACCTTGCGTCGGCCGAGATCGCCCGTCGAGTACAGGATCTGGCGCTGGAGATTCGAGGCATCGACGACGTCGTCGTCGACCAGACCGATCCGACCCACGCCCGCCGCTGCCAGATAGAGCGCCGCAGGACACCCGAGTCCGCCGGCCCCGATCAGCAGGACCGAGCCCGCGAGCAGGCGCTTCTGACCGTCGAGGCCGAGCTCGGGAAGCGTGAGATGACGCCGGTAACGGGCGTATTGATCGGGCGTGAGCAGCGGGGAAACTTCACTCATCGCGGCCAGCCTCGAGGAACGCTCAGAACACGAAGGAGCACGGGAATGACGGTGGTGCCGGAGGCGGGACTCGAACCCGCACGACCTTGCGATCGGGGGATTTTGAGTCCCCTGCGTATACCGATTTCGCCACTCCGGCGGCGCGCGGCAGCATACCAGATCGTCCACTTCGGGGGCCCGGGACCGGCTTCTCGAGGACCCCGCGCCCCACACGAAATGGAGCTCCAATCGCTTTGACAGTCTTCCCTCGTGTCGGTAGAGTCCGCCCTCCTGTGGGGCCGTAGCTCAGTTGGGAGAGTGCTTGAATGGCATTCAAGAGGTCGAGGGTTCGATTCCCTCCGGCTCCACCACAGATCTTCCCGCGCGCCGTCGCGCCGAGCTGGAACGCGAGACCTCTTCGGGGGTCGTGACGCCTGAAGCGGTCGAGCTCCCCGCCCTTCGCGCGACCTGCAATCTCATTCCATTCCAACCGAGCGATGCGCCGTCGGGCCTGTACCCCGTGGCTTAGGTGTCGCGCGGTCGACGCAGCTTCCCCTTGCTGGAAGGTCCGAGCAGACTCTGGCCGAGGGTCGGCTTCGACCCATCCGTCGCCGCATGGCCGGCTCCCGATCCTCGCGCCGCAGGCGTCGAGTCGGTCGGAAGCGGACCTGCACGCATGGATCGATCCAGCACCCGCTGCTCACGCAGGACTCCGAACACCGATCCCGCGAGCGCGCCGGACAGCAGCGTGAGGTAGCCCTCCGTCGGCGAATTCGCGAGCAGATCCAGGACGTGGATCGCCACCATCAGACTGAGGCCGGAGATCATCATGCGATCCTGCTTCGACCGGATCGCGCCGACCTTTCCGACCGCATCGAACACGGGCCAGAGCAGCAGACCGAACACACACACGAAGCCGACGACGCCCTTGCTGACGAATTCGATCAGCCAGTAACCGTCGAAGATCGTCTTGTTCTCGCCCGTGAACTCGTCGATGACCATCGCGCGCCCGGCCGTGGCCCAACCGAAGATGGGGCGTCCCTGGATGAACATCGTCAGCTCTTCCTCGGTGCGAAGACGTCCCGCCATCGACTCGGCCCGTTCGCGCCCGAAATTCTCCTCCGCGAGCTGGACGATCTCTTCGACGGGAAGCAGCTGGGCACTGCGCAGTGCGGGATAGGCGAGCGCCAGCACGGCGAACGCCGCGGCCACCCACAAGCGAATCCGACTCGAGGCGACGAAGTAGACCAGTCCGAGGAGCAACAATCCGTAGAGCATCGAAGCCGTCGATCGACACAGCAGTAGGATCGCCGTCAGGTAGACGGCCGCCGCGAGCTTCGGCACGAACGGAACGATGGGTAGCGGGTAGCGTGTCCGGACGAGGATCCAGGCGGAGGTCATGCTCATCACGACGAACAACGACAGATTCAACCCGTGCCGCATGAAGACCATCGGCCGATAGGACCCGTCCCCCCGGATCGTCTGTGAGAAGCCGTGCTGGTGGTAGCCGTAGACCGCGAGATGCAAGCGCGGACTCATCCGGATCTCGAACAGGATCAAGAGCGAGTACACGAGTCCCGCGAAGATCAGGATGACGAAGAGATCCCGCAGGTCGCTCGCCCGCGTGAAATACGCGCGCCCGATCAGGAAGGGAAAGCCCCAGGTAAATACGACGGCGAGCACGGCCTGGATCGCATCCGTCAGACCCGTCCCGGGGACGACGAAGGCCCCATAACGCAGTACGTCCTGGTTCAGCACGACGCTCACCACCGTACCGGCGGCCAGCACCACGACCAGGATCTCCGGTCCCCGGAGCGGCCGTGCCCGCATCAGCCTGGCCGGTGCAAAGGCGAGGCAACACACCATGCAGGCGACGGAGGCCAGCTCGTCCTTGCCCATCGGCGGCAGCAGCGGCAGGTCGAATCCGAGGCGCTCGGGCAGGAAGAGCACCGCGCTCATGAACGTGAGCAGAGCGGCGACGTGCGGGCGGAAATAGGAGAACAGGATCGGCGGCAGCACCAGCCAGATCCCCATCGCAAAGTAGCCCGGTATCACCGCTCTGGATCCCCGTTCATCCGACGTTCGACCCCTCGCAACGACCGAAGGCTACTCCGATTCGAGCAGACCCAGAAGCGCCTTGCGATCGACCTTGCCGTTGGAGTTGAGCGGAAAGCTCGCGATGCAGCGGATCTCGCGGGGCGCCATGTAGGCCGGCAGACGCGCCCGCACCCGCTTCTGGGCGTCGGGCAGGTCGACCGCGCCGTCGGCGATGAACGCGACGACCGAGTCCGCGCCCGACGCATTCCTCGGCCAGCCGACGGCGATCGCGACCTCGACGCCCGCCTCCTCACGCACCACGGCCTCGATCTCGCCGAGCTCGACCCGATAGCCCTGGATCTTGATCTGGTTGTCGACCCGTCCGAGGTAGACCATCGGCGACGTCCCCCGACTGCGTCGAACCCGGTCACCCGTCCGGTAGTAGGTTTCGTCGTGGCCCGGCGGTCGAACGAATGCCGCCGCCGTCTTCTCCGGATCCCGCCAATAACCGAGCGAGAGCTGCGGGCCCGTCATGAGGAGCTCGCCAGTCTCTCCCGGCTCGACCTCGCGCAGACTCTCGTCGACGACGAGCACCTCCATCCCGGGATACGGCTCGCCGATCGGCACCAGCCCCAGCTCGCACTCGGCAAGCGAGCGCTCCGGATCCCAGCGGTAGAGCGTGCACGCGATCGTCAGCTCCGTCGGCCCGTAGAGGTTTTCGAGCGTCGACGCCGGCGCTGCGCGGGCGAAGGCTTCGAGCGTCTCCGCCGGCAGCGCCTCGCCACAGAAGAGACTCCAGCGCAGCGCGGGAAAGGCCCCGGGCTTGAGCAGTCGCAATCGGCTCATCAGGACCGCCGTCGACGGCACCGAGAACCACACCGTCAATCCGGATTCCTGGATGTACTTCCCCGGCAGCATCTTCTGCGCCTGGCTCGGGACACACACCCGCGCGCCCCGATCCCAGGCCAGGAACAGGTCGAAGACCGAGAGATCGAACGTCAGCTCGAAGGTCTGGGAAAAACGATCCTCGGGCGTGATCGCATAGCGTTCGGCCATGATGTCCAGAAAGGCGCGCACGTTGCGGTGCGCGACCATGACGCCCTTCGGGATGCCCGTGCTGCCCGAGGTGAAGAGCAGATACGCGATGCCTTCGGGATCGACGGGCGCCGGCTGCCAATCGGATCCGGTCTCGAGGTCCTTCGCCCCGAGGACCCGGTGGATCGGTAGCGCTGCGGCCAGCTCGCTTACGTCGTCGCGTTCGGGCAAGATCAGGAGCAGCGGCGTCGTGACCCCGTCGAGCACCTCACGCAGCTGCTTCTCGCCCTGCCCGTCGACGATCACCGCCCGGCAGCCCGAGCGCTCGAGCATGCTGCGGGTACGGTCCGTCGGGAAGGTCGGGTTGAGCGGGACGTACCCATCCCCGCGAAAGAGGACGCCGAGGATGCCGGCGAAGGTGGCGACCGAGCGGTGCCCGAAGACCGCCGTCAGTGGAACAGGCGCCGCTCCCGGCCTCGAACGGTCGTGTGCGATCAGGGTCGACGCGATGCCCGCGGCGCGCGTCCGCAGCGCGGCGTAGGTCAAGCGTTCCCCCGCGACCTCGAGCGCCACTTGATCGGGAAATCGTTCGCAGGAATGCAGGAATCCGGACCGCAGGGATGCGTCGGCCGGTCGGGTCATCGGCCTAGGCCGGGAGACCGGAGCGGATGTCCGGAAAGAACGCGTCGACGAGCGTGTCGATGCTCGTGAAGACGTCGGGCTCGATCGCCTCGACGTCGACCTCGGCCTCGCGCAGGCTCTCGATGAAGAGGATGAACTCCACGACATCCAGCGAGGACAGGAGGCCCTCCTCGAGGATGGGCATGTCGTCGCGGGAGAGTCTCTCCGCGGGTGCACCCGAGCGATCCAGGATCCACTCCCGGAGGTCCTGCCGAATCCGCTTCTCGTCCATCAGAGTACCGGCGGCTCCGTCATCAGACCGATTTCCTGGAAATAGCCGACCAGCTTCTCGGAGGCCGCCGTCCGGAACGACCGGCAGGTCGCGTCCTGCAAGCCCAGCTTTCGGATCCCGTAGCCGTCGGCGAGCCCCGCGTCCTTGTACACGGCCGGGTTGTAGAAATCTCCCCAGCTCGAGACCAGGTACTCGACGAGCCACTTCCGGAACGAGGCCAGCTCTTCGTCGTTCCAGGCGGGGCGGTATTCGGCGACCAGCTCGCGCAGATACTCGCGGCCGAAGCCGAGATGTCGGGCCTCGTCGACGTGGTGGATCTTGTTGATGCGCGCGACGAGGGGGTGGATCGTCTTGTCGCTCATCATCTTGAGGTTGTAGTAGTCGCCGAGCTCCTCGACGATCAGGACCTTGCAGTAGAACGCGATGTCCTCTTCGCCGCGCGCATACTCGCGCGGCAGCACGATCTTCTTCTCGGGATAGACCCGCCCCGCATAGCGGTTGCAGAACATCCCGAACATGATCATGTGCTTGTTCTCTTCGTCGACGAAGTGGTGGAGATAGTCGGTCACGGGGCCGAGCGTGTTCTTCCGGTACATCCGATTCATCAGGCCCGAAACGAGCGGCCGCTCGCCGTAGAGCACGAAGCTGAAGAAGTTCACGATCTCGTAGAAGCTGAGCCGCTTGCGCGCCGTCTCGTCGAGGTCGTCCCAGACGGACGTGCCATGGATCGAGATCAGCTCCGGGCTCATGTACCAATGAGCGGCGGGATCGAGGCTCTCGGGCCAATCGAACGCGGAGTAGACGTCCCAGGACTTTCGGATCGAGGCATCGCTCAAGCGGGGGGCGAGCTCGGCTGCGGTGGCCATCGGAAGACTCCTTCTCTCTCTTCTCGCTCTAGCTCTCTCTAGCTCTCTCTAGCTATCAGAGGGACGCTCGTACGTCTCCCCATCCGTCCCGGATCGCGCCGGGAGATCACGACCCGAGCTCGAGACAGCCGGGAGGACCCGTCGAGAGGCACTATAGCCGCCCGATCCGGTCGCTGATCCGGCTCACCGTGTCTGGTCGGCTCGTCGGGACTTCGGCCTGAGAGTGCCCGGGAGCGGGCACGAGGTGTCGAAATCCCGGCAGGCCGATCGTCTCAGAAGCCGTGGGGACCGTGTCCGTCGAGGTTCGTCAGGTGCAGTCCCCGGCTCACCCGATCGAAGGGCTGCAGCGCCGTAAACAGCGCAGGGGACATCACGAAGTAGCGCTTCTTCGGCAGGATGAGATATCCGCTGGCCTCGAAGGCGGCGACCCAGGCGGGATGGGCCTGGTTCGCACCGATCATGTCGACCCCCCGCGCGCGCAGGAACCGATCCGCTGCGGCCACGACGTCCGCCGCGTCCTGCGGCAAGGCGAGACAGTCGATCAGACTTCCGACCCGCATGCCCCCGAATCGAACGTCGCCTTCCAGCGCGTTGTCCATCACCGCAGCCCAGCCGATCGTCTCGGACCCGCGGTAGACGCGCAGGCGGATCGCATGCGGCCAACCGCCAGCCGGAAGCAGCGCATTCATCGTCTGCGCGTCGCGCACGCCGAGCGCCTCATAGGCCCCGGCACAGCGCTCCCAGAGCGCGTCGGCCCAATCCCCGAAGCTCTCCACCACCTCGAACCGGGGCACGGCCGGACGCGATCCGGACACGGCCGAGCGGAGCGCAAGGCCGGTAAAGAGCGCCTTCAGGCCGAGCCATCCGAGACCGGAGTAAGCGAGGGCATCGAGGGCCCGCCGGTTCGCCTGCGTGCGGCGGAGGTAGCGGCTCTCCCGCAGAAACGGGAAAGGCCGGCAGACCCGGAGACAAAACGGCGTCGCGTGGGACTCCCATTTCATCGATCGCAGCAGCTGGAGCATCTTGGCCTCCTCGCCGCCATGGCCCCAGCTGTAGAGCAGGGGCTGATGCTTCAACATGTCGCGGATCATGCGCAGCCCGAGGCTCGCGTATTTCCGGCTGAGCAGTCCCTCGGAGACCGGGCCCTGCCAATCTGTCACGGTGCGTCGCTCGCCCTTGACCCACCAATCCTGGGGCTTGAGCGCGTAGGCGCCGCGCACCTGCTCGCCGTCCTCGACCGCGAGGTAGTGATCGCGCCAGACCGTTGCACCTGGATGAGGCGGCAACCATTCATCGACCGCCCGCTCGTACCAGCCCCAACCGGTCCCCCCTTCGTTCATCCGGCGATTGAACTCGCAGACCATCGGCACGAGCTGATTGCCGTAGGGGACGATCTCGATTCCCATGCGCGGACTCCACGGACCTGGTTGAGTACTACTCGAGGACGAAGGTACGGAAGAAATAGTCCTCGGTGTTGTTCGTGAAGCCGACGTTCAGCTGGCCCGTCGCGCCGGTGCCATCGGCGTAGGTACCCCCCAGCTGGCCCAGCACGCGGGCGATCGGGTTGACGTCGTTGCTGGTCGCTCGGCTCACGAACTCGACGACGATCGCGTACCGCTCGCCGGCGAGCACGTCCCGTCCCGGATCGTCGCCGATGTCGAACTCGGTGAACTCCTCGACCAGCACGGCCGGAAGCGATGCCGTATTGACCGTGATCGGATCGATGATCGAGCTCGCGACGTCGTCGTCGATGACGCCCATCCCGTCCACGGGCTGCACGGTGATCCGAATCGTCCCTGCGTCGGCGGATTCGCCGTCGGTGACGACGACCCAGAACTCCTCGAGCCGGCCGTCCTGCTCGACCGTGAACGTCTGGGCGACGGCGCGATTCGCCTCGTGGACCGGCCGGAACGCCGTCGCCGCCGAGGGCGGATTGAACTCGGCATCGGTGCGCAGCACGGCCCCCGAGCCGCCGGCCTCGCCACAACCCGCCGACAGCGCGAGCAAACCGATCGCCCATCCCCGACGCCCGAATCTCCGTTCGCAGGCCATCCGCCCCCTCCTCCACACTTCCACTGCTCCCGTCCGAAGCGGACGGGACCATGGGTTTCGTCGGAATATCAGGTGGATGGCTTGAGGCCTTGCGCGGAAATTGCCGGATCAGGGCTTCTGGGAGCCGACGATCCAGGTCGAGAAATACTGGGAGCCGCCGCCGTAGGCATGGCCCAACGCCTTCTTCGCCCCGTCGATCTGGTGCTGGTCCGCCGTCCCACGGACCTGGCGCGCCGCCTCGGCAAACCGGATCAGCCCCGACGCGCCGATCGGATTCGAAGACAACACGCCCCCGGACATGTTGACGGGGAAGTCGCCGTCGAAGGCCGTCGCCCCTTCGTAGGTCATCTTCCAGCCTTGATTGCGCTCCGTGATCAACATGCCCTCCATCCACATCGGCTCGAACCACGAGAACGGCACGTAGATCTCGGCGCAGTCGAGCTCTTCCCGCGGCTTCGTGATGCCCGCCTTCTTGTAGAGGTTCTTCGCATTGTCGAGGGTCGCCTGTGGCATGACCTGATCTCGGCCCGAGAACATCGTCGGCTCGCTTCGCATCTCCGTGGCGTGGATCCAGGCGACCTTGCCCGATCGCCGACTCGCGAGAGATTCCTTCTCCATCACCATCGCGCAGGCCCCATCCGAAGACGGACAGGTCTCGAGATGGCGGATCGGGTCCCACAACATCGGCGAGTTGGCCACCATCTCGAAGGAGATGTCTTTCATCTGGAGATGAGCGAGCGGATTACGGAGCGCGTTCTGCCGGTCCTTCACCGCGACACGAATCCCCGTATCCTCGGGCGCCCCGGAACGACGGATATAACCGCGAATGAGCGGCGCGAAATACCCGCCGGCTCCGGCGATCGATGCGAGTGAGAAGGGAAGCGAGATCGAGAGCGCCCAGGTCGCGTTCGACTCGCTCTGCTTTTCATAGGCGACGCAGAGCACCCGGTCGTGGATCCCCGACTGGACCATGCTCGCTGCGACGATGCCCGTCGAGCCGCCGACACTGCCCGCCGTATGAACCCGCAGCATGGGCTTGTAGGCGCCTCCGACCGCGTCGTTCAGGAAGAGCTCGGGCATCATGACGCCCTCGAAGAGGTCTGGCGCCTTGCCGATGATGACCGCATCGATGTCGCGCCAGCTGCATCCGGCATCGGCGAGCGCGCGCTCGGCCGCTTCTCGAACCAGGCCGGGCATCGACACGTCGAGCCGCTTCGACTCGTACTTCGTCTGTCCGATCCCGACGACCGCCGTCAATACCGCCATCGCTAGTTCCCCTCCAGGACGCAGACCAGATTCTGTTGCAGGCAGGGACCCGAGGTCGCGTGGGCGACGGCTCGATCCGCTTCGCCCGACCAGATTCGCGACGCAGATTCCCCGATCCGGGAAAGTCCGACTGCCATCATCGGATTGCCCGCGAGCGCCCCGCCCGACGGATTGACCTTCGTCTTCTGGGAGAGGCCGAGAGCCCGCTCCACGAGGATCTCCTGGTGTGTGAACGGCGCGGACAGCTCCGCGACGTCGATCTTGTCGTTCGAGACCCCGGCCTTGCGCGCCGCGATCTCCGTCGAACGCGAGCGCCCGAGATCCCGGACCCCGAAATCCATCGGCTCGCAGATGTGTTCGATGCCCCGGATCCAGGCCGGGCGGTCGCGCAGCTTGCGCGCTCGATCCCCGGCCGCGAGCACGATGGCCGAGGCCCCGTCGGAGATGGGGGCACAATCCGACTTGCGGAGCGGATTCACGAGGAAGGGCTCCGCGAGGAGCTGCTTCACGCTGAAATCCCCTTTGACCTGGGCGTTCGGATTACTCTTGGCGTTTGCGCGATCCCGCACCGCCGCCGCCGCCATGTCCTCCGGCCGCAGCACGCCGGACTCGATGCAATGGCGCGCCTGCAGGCCGGCGATCGAGATCGCGTCGGGCCAGAGCGGCATCATCATGTAGGGATCGAGCTGGAGCGCCATCGTCAGCGGCAGATCGCCCATCGAGGGCTTTCCGAATCCGTAGACCAGCGCCGTATCCGCATAACCCATCTGGATCTTGACCCAGGCTTCGTAGAGCGCCCAGGCCCCATCCATCTCGACATGGCTCTCGCAGACCGGCGGCCAGGCGCCGACGGCGTCGAGGCCCGACACGAACGCGAACGATTGCCCCGCGAGATAGTCGCTCGAGCCGGAGCAGATGAAATCGAAATCCTTGCTCGAGAGTCCGGTCTGCTCGCGCAGCGCCTGGATCACCGGGATCAGGATCTCGATCTCGTTCCGGTTCGGCTCGCGCCGGACGGAGGGACTCTGGGTGAATCCGACGACGGCCACCTCCCGCATCAGATGTGCTCCTTGTAGCTATCGTACTTGGCGTCGGGCTCGGGGATGGGCCGGAAGTAGAGGATGTTCGCGGTCGAGGTCGTCCACTCCTCCCGCGGCTTCCACACGGCCTGAACCCGCATGCCCATGTGGACGTCCTCGAGCTTGGCGTCGAGCACGTGGATCAGGATCGTGTCGGCGCCGTCGAGCAATACGTTGATGGTGATGTACGGCAGCGGAAGCGCGATGTTCTGCGAGGGCACGCGCACGATCGAGAAGGTCACGACCGTCCCCTTGTCCGAGAGCTCGACCGCGTCGTCGCCGAACGTGACGCCGTGCATCGGACAAGCGCCTCGGCTCGGGAAGTACACGCGACCATCCACCGGACAACGCTGACCGACGAGCTTCCCGTCGGCGATCGCGCGCAGGAATCGCGAAGCCGACTGACCGGCGCTGTAGGCGTAGTCGAGCGAAATCGGGCACGCGAGCACCGTCACCGGCTGGTTCGTCTTCTCTTCGTCGGGACTCACGGATCTCCTCCCCACCGCGCCGCTCGCGAGCGGCACACGATTACTTCGACGTCAGGTCGATTCTCCTGCCGGTTTCAGACCGGAACGAAAACGAAGTCGTCGATCGACCCCTTCGTCTCGTCCGCCCAGCGCGCGCGCACGCGCATGCCGGTCGCCATCTTCGCTTCGCTGCCCGCGTCGACGACGTGCAGGAACGGCGTATCTGCTCCATCGAGCTTCACGAGCGCGTACGCGAAGGGATGGGCGAGCGGCTGCTGTCGCCGCGGCTTCGCGACCCAGACCCAGCTCTCGACGACCCCCGATTGCCCGACCTCGACGAGCTCGTCGAGCTTCTCGCTGGTGTCCGGGTCGTACTCCTTGGCCGGGAAGAGGATCTTGCCCCCCGCCCGTTTCACGCCGAGAAAGCGATGCTCTCGCAGCGCCGTGAAGAAGCGCGAGAGCACGGCACCGAGCGAGCGTTTGTAGGTGTACGAGAGCGTGTGCGGCGCGGTGAGCGCGTCGGAGGCCACCGATTGCTTCGTCATCGAGTCGAGTCCTTTCGCACTGGGAGTCCGAGCCCGGCCAAGTCAAGCAGAGAAGAGAACTCGTTTCAATCTTGTGCCCCAGGCGCCTCCCACTAGACTGATTTGCGCCCGCCGGAAATCCGCGGAAGGAGACCCCCGATGAGCAGCGCGAGCGCGAGAACGAACGAGCCGATCCGAATCACCCGGGAGTCGGGGATCGCCTGGATCACCCTCGATGCGCCGCCGATGAACCTGCTCGGCGCGCCGCTGATGGGCGCCCTGATCGGCCTGGTCGACACCCTCGAGCGCGACACCACGACTCGCGTCGCCGTGTTCCGAAGCGCCGATCCCGATTTCTTCGTCGCCCACGGCGACGTCGTCTCGATCACCTCCGTGCCCATGACGCCGACGCCCGAGGCGACGGCGCTCAACTTCGTGCACCAGCTCTTCGAACGCCTGCGCAAGCTCCCACAGGTCACGATCGCCCAGATCGAGGGCTACGCCCGGGGCGGCGGCAGCGAGCTCTGCCTCGCCTGCGACATGCGTTTTGCGGCCCGGGGCAAGGCGGTCTTCGGTCAACCCGAGATCGCGCTCGGCATCCTGCCTGGTGCCGGCGGAACCGCGCGCCTGACCCGCCTGCTCGGCCGCGCCCGCGCGAGCGAGATCATTCTCGGCGGCGACGACTTCAGCGCCGACGAGGCCGAGCGCTATGGCTGGATCAACCGCGCGCTGCCGCCCGCGGAGCTCCCGGTCTTCGTCTCCCGCCTCGCCCACCGGATCGCGAGCTTTCCCGCCCTCGCCCTGCAGGAAGCGAAGCGGACGATCCAATCCGTCAGCGACGCCGCGACCGAAACGGATCTGCTCACGGAGCAGCGCGCCTTCGACCGGCTGATGAGCGACCCGCGCTCCGAGCGCGTCACGCGAATGGACCGCTTCCTCGTCCGCGGCGTCCAGACGCGCGAGGGCGAGCGGACGTTGGCCGTCGCCTGCGAGTCCCTCGGCGGCGATTGAAGCGTCGGCTCAGTCCTCGAGCTCGATCGCGAAGGTCGAGATGTAGGGCGCGAGCGACGCGCGCAGCTCGTCGCGCGTGAACCCCCACTCCTCGGGCGTGTATTTGTGCACCCCGAATTTTCCGCGTGGCTTCTCCGCCAGGTAGGCCCGAATGCGCTCGGCGTGCTCGTTGGTGAAGTCGCGCCCCATGCCGCGATAGGCGCCGCGAATCGTTTCGACCGGATCCCGCAGCAGACTCTGGAAATGGACGTCGACGAAGCGCTTCGGCAGCTCGCCCTTCGCGCGGCGCTCCGCGAGGGAGTTCAGCCCGTGGCCGAATGCCGCGTTGATCATGCGGGCCATCGACGGCAGGTCCACGTGATTCGAGCGAAGCCACCGCACCATCGCCGTCGTGCTGACCGTAGACGGCATCGTCTTGACGGGATCGCGGTGGGTCTGCACGACCCAGGCGTCGGGAAAGGTCGAGAAGACGAGGTCGATCGTCATGACGTGTCCGGGCGTCTTGAGCAGCCACGTCTTCTGCTCTGCGCCGCGCTGCAGCAGCTGAAGGATGCGCTTTTCGAAGGCGTAGGCCTCGACCATGTCCGGCACGAGCGCGGCCCCGACCATCGCCCAATGGCCCCCGCAGAAGGACGGCATCGTCAGCGTGATGCATTCGACCGGAAGATCCGAGCGCAGCTCGTGGATCGCCGCAAACTCGGGCTGGACGTCGGCCCAGAGCTCCTGCTCGCATTCGCTCATCGCCCGCCGCGCAGCGAGATCCTGCCCCGGCGCCGGAATCGGATGGAGCGCCTCGGCCGCGGAGGGCCCGCGCAGCGCCGGATCGAGCCAGAAGAGCTCGAACGTGATCGTCGTGCCCGAGCGGGCGGGCCCGGTGATCAGGATCGGCGCCGCGATCCGCTCGCTTGCGATCCCCGGATCCGCGTCCCAGGTCCGGGCGAGCAGCCCGCGCGTGCGGAGGCAGCGGAGGATTTCCTGCCTCGCCATCAGGCGGCCCACGACCGTCAGTGGCTGCGTATCGAAGGCCTGTACGAGCGTTCGGTATCGGCCCTCCCACTGCGGGTCGCCGAATTCGCCAAAAGCTCCACCACCGAGACTCGCCCGGGCCTCGCGGAGCATCGCGTCCGCGTCGAGCGGCACCATCCGGCGCGCGCCCTCTACGCCACCGCCGACCGAATCGCCCATCGCGTCGATCCGGCGTACCCAGTCCGGCCGCGCGTAGCGCCCCGCCATCGGTGCCATGCGTCGGATCTCGAGCTCTCCCATCAGGAACCTCCTTCGACCCCGGCCGCACGGGGCGTCCGTCGATCGCGCACTCTACAATGCGCTGCGACGAACGAACACGACACGGCCGGGATCGATCCCGACGAAAGGAGCCTTCGCGATGGGCATGCTGATGGGCAAGGTGGCACTGGTCACGGGCGCGGGACAGGGCGTGGGACAGGGCATCGCCTTCGCCCTCGCCGCCGAGGGCGCCGCCGTCGCGGTGACGGGCCGCACGGCGTCGAAGGTCGAGGACACCTGCAAGCAGATCGAGACGCGCGGGGGCCGCGCGATCGCGCTGGCATGCAACGTGAAATCCGAACAGGCTTTGACCTCGACGGTCCAGGAGGTCGTGCGACGGCTGGGTGGCATCCAGATTCTCGTCAACAACGCCCAGGAGGTTCCGCTCGGACCGCTGAACGGCGTCAGCGACGACCAGTTCACGGCCGGCTGGGAATCCGGTCCCCTCGCGACCTTCCGCCTTATGAAGCTCTGCCATCCCCATCTCAAGGGCGACGGCTCGATCATCAATCTCGCGAGCACGTCGGCGATGCGCTGGGACATGTCGAACTACGGTTGTTATGCCGCTGTCAAGGAAGCGATCCGGTCGCTGACGCGCGCGGCCGCCTGCGAGTGGGCCGTCGACGGGATCCGCACGAACGCGATCCTGCCGCTCGCGACGTCGCCGGGGCTCGCCGACTGGATCAAGGAGCGCCCGGAGGAATCTGCCGCGTTCCTCGCCACCGTCCCGATGCGCTACGCCGGCGAATGCGAGCAGGACATCGGTCGATTCGTGGCGCTGCTCTGCTCGGAGGGGTCGCGATACGTGAATGGCCAGTGCATCGCGCTCGACGGCGGCCAGGCGCACATGGGTTAGGGGAGCGACATGAACCTGGACTTGCACGTCTGGCGCTTCGACTGGGCGACCGCGGGCGGAATCGCGCGGGGGCTCACGGATCTCGCTCGACGCAGCGAGAGCCTCGGCGTCCGGACCCTGTCGGTGATGGACCACTACTTCCAGATGGAGTCCCAGGCGCCCGCGACGGACCCGATGCTCGAAGGCTACACGGCCCTCGCGTTCCTCGCGGGACGAACCGAGAAGCTGCGGCTGCGCACGCTCGTCAGCGGAGTGACGTATCGCCATCCCGGGGTTCTCGCGAAGACCGTGACGACCCTCGACGTCCTCTCCGAGGGTCGTGCGGAGCTCGGTCTCGGTGCGGCCTGGTACGAGCGCGAGCACCGCGGTCTGGGCATTCCCTTTCCGCCGCTGTCCGAGCGATTCGAACGCCTCGAGGAGACGCTCGAGATCTGCCTCCAGCTCTGGAGCGGCCAGGTCGGACGCTATGCCGGCCGTCACTATGTGCTCGAAGAAACCCTCTGTCGTCCGATGCCGATCAGCACGCCTCGCCCACGTATCTTGATCGGCGGCGGCGGCGAGCGAAAGACGCTGCGACTCGTGGCGCGCTTCGCGGATGCCTGCAATCTCTTCGGCGATCCGGCGCAGGTCGCGCGGAAGCTCGACGTCTTGCGACGGCATTGTGACGAGGTCGGGCGCGATCCGAACCAGATCGAGGTGACGGTGATGCACCCGGGCGTCGCATCCGGCGCGAGCGCCGACCTGCTGATTCGCAGCGCCGAGGCGTTCGCGGCGGTCGGCGTCTCCACGCTCGTGACGAGCAGCGCGGGTGCGGACCCGGCAGGCTGGCTCGAGTCGAGCTTCGGGCCCAGCATGGAGAAGCTCGCGTCGATCGTTCCCAGAGCGCTCTAGGAGCCCGTACCGGGCGGGGTCCAGCCGGCGATCTGTCGATCTGGGGAAAAGCGGACGAAGATCGCCTGCGCCTCGGAAACGAGCTGCGTGCCGACGTGGCAATGCCCGTGGACGTGGACCTTTCGGTCTTCGAGGCGATCGACCCAGGCCTCGAATCGCAGCCGGGAATACAGCGGCGTCGGCTTCCGGTACCGAACGGTGAGCGTACCGGTCGGTCCGCCCGCCTTGATCATCAGGTTGGCCGAAGCGAGGATCTCGTCGTAGATCGCGGCGATGATGCCGCCGTGCACGAGTCCGGTCGCGCCCTCGGCGGCTTCGGCGAGCTCGATCTCGCTGACGACCCGGTCCCCGACCCGGCGGATCTCGATGCCGACGGATGCGGGATTGAGCCGCCCCATGATCGGACTGAATGGCAGATACGCCATCGCGGCCTGCTCGTTCTGCTCCCAGGCGGAATCGACCAGCGCGAGGCGCTTGCCGACCGCATGACGCTCGAGTCCGACGGCGAGCGCCTCGGCTCGCTGCGCCAGGTCGGTCAGCACGCGGGAATCCGCATCGAGCTCGAGGGACGCCGCAATCTGTCGGCGGATCGCGTCGGACAAGCGCTGCCATTCGGGCTGCTCTTCGATCCGCAACGAGCGCGTTCGCCGCGCGGCTCGCTCGAGCCGAAGCTGTTCGGGATCGCTCGAGTCATCGGGTCGCGACGCGGACTCCATTGCCGAACGAATCTCTCCCTGGATCTCAAACGCCAAAAACGATCCAAAAACGAATCGAGGGCGCAGGGTCGATCCCCTGCGCCCCCGTTCAAACCTGACCCGGGATCCGGAATCAGCCCGCTCTCGACCCGCTCTCAGCGGACTCTAAGCCGAGCCTCAACCTACGATGCGAATCGCCTGGCGCGGGCAGAGTCGCTCCGCGTCCTGGAGCTTCTTTCGCAGCGACTCGGGCGCGTCGTCCATCAGAACCGTGAGCGTGTCGTCATCTTCGACACGAAAGACTTCCGGACAAGCCTCCATGCAGAGCGCATTGGCTTCGCAGAGGTCGTAGTCCACCACCACCTTCATCGCCTTCTCCTTATTTCCATCTCTCTACCTGACGTACGACGCAGGCCGCGCGACGCTAACAGATCTCCAACACCCCCGCCCGGTCCCCGAAGCGTGGTCGCTTGCCACGGCGTGACCGAGAGGGCATGCTCGTGCGCCTGCAACACGTTCCAACCCGTTCGGGAGCGCCCCACCGATGGACCTCGACTTCACCCCGCAGCAGAAGACCTTCCGCGACGAGCTGCGCGCCTACTTCGCGCGCCTCATGACCGAATCCCTCGTGAAGGAGCTTCGCTCGGATACCGAGGGCGGCGGACGTCTCTTCCGGGCGGCAATGAAGCAGATGGGACGCGACGGATTGCTCGGCGTCGGCTGGCCCCGGGAGCACGGGGGTCAAGGTCGAACCCCGATCGAGCAGTTCATCTTCGCAGACGAGATCCAGACCGCCGGATTCCCGCTGCCCTTCCTGACCTTGAACACCGTCGGCCCGACCCTCCGCCACTACGGGACCGACGCCCAGAAAGCGTTCTTCCTGCCGAAGATCCTCGCCGGCGAGCTCTTCATTGCGATCGGGTACTCCGAGCCCGGCGCGGGGACCGATCTCGCCTCGCTCCAGACGACGGCAGTGCGGGACGGGAACGAATGGGTCATCAACGGACAGAAGATGTGGACGAGCCTCGCGGGCTTCTCGGACTACATCTGGCTCGCCGCCCGGACGGACCCGAGCAAATCGAAGCACCGCGGCCTCTCGATGTTCATGGTCCCGACCACGGCCGCCGGCTATTCGCGACAGGCGATCCGGACGGTCGGGGGCGTCACGACCAACGCGACCTTCTACGACCATGTGCGCGTTCCGGCGGACGCGCTGATCGGCGGCGAGAACAACGGCTGGGCGCTCATCACGGGCCAGCTGAACCACGAGCGCATCTCGCTGATGAGCGTCGGTCCGATCCGCCGCAATCTGCGCGAGATCACCGCCTGGGCGAAGGAAACTCGCATCGACGGGGCGCGCGTGATCGATAAGCCGTGGGTGCGCGAGAACCTGGCCCGGGTGTACGCGAAGGTGCAGACCCTGCGGCTGATGAACTGGAAGCAGGCCTGGGCGGCCCAGGCGGGGCAGCCGAATCTCGCCGATGCCTCCGCGATCAAGGTCTACGGCAGCGAGCTCAACCTCGAGGCCTATCGGCTTCTGATGGAGATCACGAATGCCCGCGCCGGCCTCGGTTCCGATAGCCCCGGCGCCGTGCTGCAGGGCCGCATCGAGTCCGCCTACAAGAACGGCCTGATCATCACGTTCGGCGGCGGCACCAACGAGGTCCAGCGCGACATCATCGCGATGGCCGGCATGGGCCTTCCGCATTACAAGACTTGAAAAGACGGGACCTGAACCCGAGAGCCGAGAGCAAACCCATGGATTTCAATTTCACGGATGAAGAGAAGTCGGTCTCCGAGCTGGCACGCAAGATCCTGACGGATCTCGTCAGCAACGAGCGCCTGAAGAAGCACGAAGCGGACGGCAAGCCCTTCCTCGACGAGGTCTGGCGGGCCTTCGCCGATGCAAACCTGCTGGGCGTCGCGATTCCCGAGGCCCACGGCGGCATGGCGCTCGGCTTCCCGGCGCTCAGCCTGCTGCTCGAGGAGATCGCGCGAGCGGTGGCCCCCTGCCCCGCCTTCCCCGCGTTGGTGCTCGGCGCGCTTCCGCTTGCGCAGTTCGGAAGTGCCGCCGACCAGGCGGAATGGCTGCCGCGCGTCGCCCGTGGAGAGGCAATCCTGACGGCCGCCCTGATCGAGCTCGACTCGAGCGATCCGCTCCATCCGACCACCCGAGCCGAGAAGATCGACGGCGGCTACCGGCTTCACGGGGAGAAGTCCCTCGTTCCCGCCGGTCGACAGGCCGCCCGGATCCTCGTCTCCGCGACCACCGAGGCTGGAACGGGTCTCTTCTGGATCGAGCCCGATCAGACGGGCGTGCGACTCGAGACGCAGGCGAGCTCGGACAGTCAGCCCTACGCCTATCTCTCGCTCGCCGGCGTCGTCGTGCCCGAGCGCGCGCGCCTCGGCGGCGACCGGGAAGACGCGGTCGCCTGGCTCGTCGAGCGGGCGACCGCCGCGCGCTGCGCCATGCAGCTCGGCACGACCTCGCGGGCGCTCGAGATGACCGGCGCCTACGGCCGCGAACGGATCCAGTTCGACCGCCCCATCGGCTCCTTCCAGGCTTTCCACCAGCGCGCCGCCGACGCCTACATCCACGTCGAGGCCATCCGACTCACCGCCTGGGAAGCCATCTGGAAGCTCGAGCACGGGCTCCCGGCCCGAGATGCGATCCACGTCGCCAAGTTCACCGCGGCCGACGGCGGAGCCTTCGCATCCTACGCCTGCCAGCACCTTCACGGCGGCGTCGGAATCGACGTCGATTATCCCCTCCACCGCTACTTCAAATGGGCGATCCAGCTCGAGCACGAGCTCGGCTCGGCCAAGAACCACCTCGAGCGCCTGGGCGATCGGATCGCCGGCGGCGAGATCGGCGTGTTCTGATGAGGGTCCTCGCCGGCAAGACCGCCGTCGTGATCGGCGGCGGCCAGGGCATCGGCCGAGGGATCGCCCTCGCCCTCGCCGCCGAAGGCATGCATACGGCGATCCTCGACATCGAGCAGGACGCCGCGGAACGAACAGCGCGCGAGATCGCAGCGGCGGGAGGCCACGCCGTAGGACGTCGCGTCAATGTGACCGATGAGAGCTCGCTCGCGGCGGCGGCTGCCGCGGTGGAGAAGAGCTTCGGAGCCGTCCATCTGCTCTCGAATAGCGCCGGTGTCTCGGCGCCCCAGGGCAAGATCGTCGACAAGACCGACGCCGATTGGCAGTGGGTCTTCTCGGTCAATCTCTTCGGCATCGTGAAGGCGGTCCAGACGTTCCTACCGGGCATGCGCGCCCACGGCGAGGGCGGTCATATCGTGAACACTTCGTCCATGGCCGGCCTGATCGCCGTCCCCGAGCTCGAGGTCGGCCTCTACACCGCGTCGAAGTACGCCTGCACCGCGTACTGCGAAATCCTGCGCGCCGAGCTCGCGCCGGAGGGAATCGGCGTCTCCGTGCTGTGCCCCGGTCTGATCGACACCGAGCTCGCCGCGACCTCCGCGCGAAATCGCCCGGCGAGCTTCGGCGGACCACTCGCCGTCCCCGGACCGATGCCGGACGAGATGCGCAAGGTCGCCATGCAGCCCGAGCAGGTCGGCCCGATCGTCGTTCGCGGCGTGAAGGCCAATCGGCTCCACATCCTGACGCATCCCGAGCTGTCGATTCCGATGGTCGAGGCCCGTTTCCAGACGATCCGACGGACGCCGATGCCGAGCAGCGCGAACGCGACGCCACGGTCGGCAAGCGCTCGTCGCTGAACCCAAGCGGTTAGTCGCTGAACCCCATCTGCTAGTCGCAGACCAGCCGGACCGAGCCCCCGACCTTCACGATCCGCCCCGCCGTCGGTCCCGCGAAATGGGTCCCGATCACGAGCACCGGTGAATCGCCGTAGCGCGAGACGAACTCGCGACGGGTCGCGACGGCCCGTTCCGGTTGGGCGTCGGGATGGCTGCCCCAGCCGGGCTCGGCGAGCTGGACGGGATGGTGGACCATGTCGCCGGTGATCACGGCGGACTGGCCTCGCGACTCGATCCGGACGCTCACGTGGCCGGGTGTATGCCCGGGCGTCGGCTCGAGAAAGACCTCGTCCGTCAGCGCGTGTCGAGAGGACACGAGCTCCTGGAGGCCGGCGGCGACGATCGGCTCGATCGAATAACGCAGGTCGATGTTGACGTCGTCCGTCTTCGGCTTCGCCGACTCCGTCGACCAGTGCTCGAACTCCTCGCGGGCGATCAGGTAGCGCGCGTTCGGGAAGGTCGGAACGAAACGATCGCCGACCTTCATGGTATTCCAGCCGACGTGGTCGAAATGCAGATGGGTGCACAGGACGAGGTCGACCTGCGAGCGCTTCACCACCCGCTCGAGCTTCTCGAGGAAGCTCGTCTGCAATGGACCCAGACCCATCGGGAGCGGACGGTCGTTGCCCATGCAGGTATCGACGACGATCGTGCGCCCCGCCGACTCGACGACGAGCGCGTGGATCGAGAGCCGGATCTGCCCTTCCGCGGTCATGAAGTGCGGCGTCAGCCAGGGCCGGTGCTCGGCGAGGCGAGCTGGGTCGAGGACGTGCATCAGATTCTCGGGCGCGAGCAGCGCCTCCTGCTCCTGCACGCGGGTGACCCGTACGTCGCCGATCTGCCAGCAAAGCTCGTCTGCCATCTCCGCTCCTAGAAGTTGTTGGGCATGATGAAGCTGTCCTTGATCGGATGCTTGCCCTGGAAGAAGCCGCCGACGTGCTTCGCGACCTCGGCGACCGTCCAGCTCTCGCTCGCGTGGAAGGTGCTCGCCTTCGTCGGGGGGCCCAGGACGGTGATCTCTTTGCCCCAGACGATGAAGAGGTTTCCCGAGATGTTCGCCGCGGCCGAAGACGCCAGGTAACAGACCAGCGGCGAGACGTGGGCCGGGTCGAAGGCGTCGAAGCCCGACTCGGGCTTCTGGAAGAACTGCGCCGACGGACCCGTCGAGGTCATCGCCGTTCGCGCCCGGGGCATGAACGTGTTGGCCGTGACCCCGATGCGCGCGAGCGCCTGCGCCGCACTGTTCGTCACGGCGATGATGCCCGCCTTCGCCGCCGAGTAGTTGGGCTGTCCCGGGTCGAAGAAGAGCGCCGCCTCCGAGGCCGTCGACAGGATGCGGCCGTAGACCTGGCCCTCCGCCTTCGCCTTGTTGCGCAGATATTCGGCGGCGTGGCGCATGCCGCAGAAGTGGCCCTTCAGATGGACCCGGAGGACGGCGTCGAAGTCCGCCTCGCTCATCGAGAAGAACATCTTGTCGCGCAGGAAGCCCGCGTTCGAGACGAGGATATTGAAGTCCCCGAACGATCGAACCGCCGCCTCGATCATCCCCTTCGAGTCGTTCCAGTCCGCGACGTCCCCGAAATGGGCCACCGCCTCGCCGCCCATCGCCTTGATTTCGTCGACGACGCCGCGCCCGGCGGACTCGTCGCGCCCGGACCCATCCGCCGACACGCCGAAATCGTTGACGACGACGCGCGCGCCCTCTTTCGCGAGCGCAAGCGCGTGCGCCCGACCGAGTCCGCGGCCCGCTCCGGTGACGACCGCGACCTTGCCTTCCAGAACACCCATGATGAAATCCTCGTCGCCCCGCATCGCTCTTCGCCCAGAGGCGAGCGGCGTTCGTTTGCTTGCCTGCCCCGACACCGCGGCCCCGGGCGGATCTAGAGCCGCTCGATGATCGTGCCCGTACCCACCGCGGCGCCACAGCACATCGTGATGAAGGCCGTTCCCAGGCCGCGGCGTTCGAGCTCATGGAGCGCGGTCACGATCAGACGCGAGCCCGTCGCCCCGACCGGATGGCCGAGGGCGATGGCGCCGCCGTTGACGTTCACCTTCGCCATGTCGATGTCGTAGACCCCGGCCCAGGACAGCACCACCGACGCGAACGCTTCGTTGACCTCGTAGAGATCGATGTCGTTCCGAATGCTCATCCCGCTCTTCTTCTCGATGTGGCGGGTCGCGTCGACCGGCCCGTCGAGGAGGTAGTACGGGTCCGTCCCCACGAGGCAGTCGAACAGGATCCGCGCGCGGGGCTTGAGTCCGTACTTCTCCGCCTTCTCCTTCGTCATGTAGAGAACGGCCGCAGCGCCGTCGGAGATCTGCGACGAGTTACCCGCCGTATGGATGCCGTCCGGGAGCATCGTCTTCAGCGCAGCGAGGCCCTCGAGCGTCGACGGACGGATGCCCTGGTCGCTGTCGACGATGCGCTTCTCGCCCGTCGGCTTGCCGTCGTCGCCGAGCACCGGCACCTCGATCGGCAGGATCTCGCGCTTGAAGCGGCCCTCGCTCGCTGCAATGGCGGCCTTGCGCTGGGACGCGAGACCGAGTGCGTCCGCGTCGGCCCGCGTGATGCCGCGGTTCTTCGCGATCCGCTCGGCCATCGTGAACTGGTCGGGGGCCGTGTCCCAGGGCCAGTTCGGCGGCTGGAAATAGCCCGGGCCATTGATGACGTTTGCGCCGAGGCCGACGTGACTCATCAACTCGAGCCCGCAGGCGATGCCGACATCGATCGTCCCGCCCTTCACGAGCGCGCTGATCAAGCTGTTCGCCTGCTGACCCGAGCCACACTGGGTGTCGATCGTCGTGCCACCGCAGGTCCAGTCGTCGCCCTCGGAGAGCCAGGCCTGGCGCGTGATGTTGTTCGACTGCTCGCCCGCCTGGGTGACACAACCGCCGATCACCTGCTCGACGTCCGAGGCGTTGAGCCCGTTGCGCTTCACGAGCGCCGTCTGGACGCGCCGCAGCAGATGGGCCGCGTGCAGGCCCGAAAGATCTCCCTTGATCATCTTGCCCCGACCGATCGGAGTTCGAATGGCGTCGACGATGACGGCTTCTCTCATGACTCTCTTACCTTTCGATTTTCTTTTCGACCCGGTCCATCACACCGCTCTCGGGGACGGAATCCGGACCGAACGAGCGAGCACGAGCTCGACCGACGCCCGCATCTCCTCACCGATCGTTGCCTGGGACTGCACACCGCCGGCCCAGCTCATCATCAGGGCGAACCAGACGCGGTTCAGCAGGTCGCCCACCAATCGTTCCTCGTCCGAGATCGCTGCGTCGGCGCCTTCGACCGGCGCTCCGCGCAGCGCGCTCACGATCATGCGCTGCATCAGGTCGTGGAAGACCTCGACCTTCTCTGCCAGCGCAGGCTCTCCCGCCGCCGTCGCGCGCAGCATCGCCCGCGACAGGTTGGGACGCCGGATCATCCCTCGCGTCGCGACCTCGAAGAAGCCGACCACCCGCTCGCTCGGCTCGGCCCCCTTCGGAGGGCGCTGTCGAATGCGATGGGAAAGGGCCCGGGTCTCGAGCTCGAGAGCCGCGACGAGCAGATCCTCTTTGCTGCGGAAACGCCGGTAGAGCGTTCCCATCGCGACGCCGGCATGAGCCGCCACGTCTCGCAGGCGCACCGCCTCGAAGCCGCCCCGCTCCGCCAGCTCGATGCTGGTTTCGACGATGCGGCGGGCTCGTTCTTCGAGGGTCGGATCGGCGTGCTCGGCGGCCATGGCGCCCGATTGAATCACGTTCCATCGGGATTTGAAACACGTTCCAGCTCCCGGCCGGGGGCGCGCGATCGTCTATCGTCGGGTCGATGCCGACCGCCCCCGGATACGCCCCGACGACCGCAGAGCGGGCTCCTGCCGACGCCCACGCGTTCTGCCGTCGGATCCTCGAGCACGGCGACCTCGAGTCGAAGCTCCTGCCACCGTACGACGCGCGCGGACAGCTCCTCCCGGTCGACCCTCCGGGGCCGGTGATTCGAATCGAACGACCCGCTCGGGATCCCGGGCTCCAGATGCGCGGCGGCGGCGACAAACTGCCGCGCCCGGGTGAGCTCGGCGATCCCGTGTGCCGACAGATCTGCCTCGCGCGCTTCGCCCACCACGAGCTCATGGCCGTCGAATACTTCGCCTGGGCCCTGCTGAGATGGCCCGGGCTGCCGGGCCCGCTCCGCCGCGGCCTGCTCATCGCCCTCGCAGACGAGCAGCGTCATTGCCGCCTCTATCTCGATCGACTCGCGGCGCTCGGGGGCCGCTTCGACGACGACGACCACTCGGATTATTTCTGGCGCCACGCGCCCGCGATCGCCGCATCCCCTGCCGGCCCCGCCGCCTTCCTCGCCGCGATGGGCCTCACGCTCGAGCAGGCGAACCTCGACTTCACGCTGACCTATCGCGACGGCTTCGCCGCAGCCGGTGACAGCGAGAGTGCCGCGCTCTGCCAGCAGGTCCACGACGAAGAGATCGCCCACGTCGCCCTCGCCGCCCACTGGATCGTTCGCTTCGACGACCTTCTCCCGGACCGCCTCTCGGACCGCGAGCGCCCGGCGTCCGGGAGCGATTCCGCGACGGGCGCCCGCGACCTCGACGCCTACCTCGCGAGCGTTCCCTTTCCGCTCGGCGCCTCGCGCGCCAAGGGGAGGCGCTTCGAAGCGAAGCCGCGCGCGCGCGCGGGTCTCAGTCCCGCATTCATCGAATACGTGCGCACGGCGCGTTCGTCCCAGGAGCGCAGCATCCCCCGGCCGAGCGAGCCCGCACCCAAGGCGCGAGCGCCCGGCGCATGAGCGCCCCGTCGGAGGTCGGGCGGCCGTGGATCCTGCCGAATCTCGGCGCCGAGGAAGGCCTCGACTGGCGCGCCTATCCGGCCGAGCCCCATGCGCGCACCGCGGCCCGGCTGCTCTCGCTGCTCTTCGCGCCGACGGCGCGACGAGCCCATGCTCTACCCGACGGGACCTGGACGTCCGTCGCGGTCGCCGACGACTGGCCGGACGCGCTCGGCTCGCTCCCGCAGCGCGCGGTCGAACCCTGGCTCGATACGACTCCCGAAGCCTTCGCCTGGCTCAATACGCGATCCCTCGCCGAGTCCCTCGCCCATGGGCTGCTCGGCCAGCCCCGCGTCGTCCTCGCAGGCCCGGCACCCGATACCGTCCGAGCGCTGCACGACAAGCGCTTCGCCGTCGACAGTGCCCGAGCGCTGGGCCTCCATTCGAAGACTCTCGATCCCCTGATCCTCGTGCTCGAGCCCGAAGAGCTCTTGCGAACGGACGAGACCCTCGCGCGACTCGCAGACGCGCTGGAGCGATGGCCCGGCTGGACCGCTCGGCGCTTCACCCTGAAGCCCCGCTTCGGGACCAGCGGACGGGGTCGCACGGGCGGCGAAGGCCACGTCGACGGCCTGCGCGGCGCGCTTTCCCGACTGGCGCGGAGGGGCGGCGCGGTCTTCGAGCCCTGGCTCGAGCGAACCGTCGATCTCTCGGTCGTGCTGCACGCGCTCTCGGTCGGCTCGCAGCCGACCCTGCTCGCCTCCTTCGAAATGCTCACCACCCGAAGCGGCGGCTTCCGCGGACACTGCGGCGAGCTCGATGCCCGCGGCGGGATCACATCCGGCGACGCGGAGGACGCGGGATTGCGCGCGGGCGCGCTCGCGGTCGCCCGGCGCGCTTGCGCCCAGGGGTTCGTCGGTGCCTGCGGTGTCGACGCGTTTCGCTATCGCGAGGGCGAACGCGACGGCTGGCGGGGTGTCGTCGAGTTCAACGCGCGGCCGACGATGGGACTCGTGAGCTACGGATTGATCCGCCGCGCGATGCCCCGACTTCGCGGGGCCTTCCCCTCTCATGGGGGCCGGCCCCGCGGCTTTCTCTTCACGATCCTCGACGGGAGCCTCGCGGTCGACACTGATGCCCAAAGGGATGCGATTCTCGCCTGCGCCGACGAGGAGGCCATCGTGATCGAGCTCGCTCCGCGACGGGCGCCCGGCGACCCGAGGCCCCTGCTGTTCTTCGCCACCGACCGGAAATCCCTGCGCGAGGCGCATCGCACGGTGATCGGTTGCTAAGCTCGCTGCGATGAAGCGAACGGCCGTGTTATTCGACCTCGGCGGCGTGGTGCTCGGCTCGCCGCTCCAGGCGATCCGCGTCTACACGCTGCGTCTCGGCGTTGCGCCCGACGAGGTGATCTTCCTGGACGATATCGGCGGCAACTTGAAGCCGGCTCGAGCGCGCGGCATGGCGACGATCAAGGTCGAACAGCCGCGTGCCGCCCTCGAACAGCTATCGCGCCTCGTCGGGCTCGACCTGCTCTAGTCCGGCCACTCGATTCTTGCGTCGCCCTTCGGGATCCCCTGACACGTCAGGATGTAGCCCTCGTCGATCTGTCGCTGATCGATGCCGCCGTCGTTCATGCGCATCTCGACGATCCCCGAGACGACCCGCGCCATGCAGCAGCCGCAGTAGGCCTCTTCGCAGGCAAAAGGCGGCTCGAGGCCGACACGACGGGCCGCAGACAGGACCGTCTCGCCCTCCCCCATCGCGATGACGGTCTCCTTGCCGTCGAGCTTGACCGTGATCTTCGTTCCGCCCGCCGTATCGACGACAGCCGTCGGAACCGACGCATCCTGCGTGATGCTGAAGCGCTCGATGAAGATCTGGTCCTTCCCGATACCGAGGCTCTCGAGGCCCTTCTCGACGACGTCCATGAAGGGCCCTGGGCCACAGATGTAGAAGTCGGCATCCGTCCGCTTGCCGACTTCTTCCACGACACGCGCGGCGTCGACGAAGCCGTGTACGACGTCGAGGCGATGAACGAGCTCGAAACGATCCGGATACGCGGCCCGCAGGGCTTCGAGCTCCGCGGCGAAGATGATCGAAGCCTCGTCGCGATTGGCGTAGACGAGCTTCAGCTTTCGCGCGGTCGTGACGAGCGCGGTCTTCAGGATCGAGATCACCGGCGTGATGCCAGAGCCCCCGCCAAAGAGCACGATCGGGGTCGTCCGGTCACGCAGGCAGAAGACCCCCGCCGGATGCATGACCTCGAGCGTGTCTCCCGCCGCGACGTGGTCGTTCATCCAATTCGAAACGCGGCCATCGACCACGCGCTTGACCGTCACCTTGTGTTCCCGGTCGAGACCCGGAGCACTCGCCAGCGAATAACATCGAACGAGCCGGTGTCCGTCGACCTCGACCCGGAAGGTCAAGAACTGGCCCGATCGATAAGCGAAGCGCTCGCGGAGGGCCGCGGGAATCTCGAATACGATCGAACGGGCGTCCGCCGTCTCGTCGACGATGCGTGCGACGGGCAAACGGTGATACGGACCGGCGGCTTCGTCGGGCGGCGCCGGGGAGCGGGACGTCATGCGGTGCTTCCTCGTCTTGCTGTCTCGCGCACCGGAGCGGGCGCGAAAGCGGCGCGAACTCTACCAGATCCCAACCCTTCGACAGCCCGGTGCTCGGGGTCGAACACGAGGTCTCCCGGACGAAGCCGCCCTGCCGCTACTCGTCCGCCCATTCGCGCGGGCGCAGGAAGTCGCGGTAGAGCGCGGCCTCGGCGCTTCCAGGCTCGGGATGCCAGTCGTAGCGCCAGGAGACGAGCGGCGGCATCGACGCGAGAACCGACTCGGTGCGGGCTCCGGCCTCGAGACCGAAGCGCGTGCCGCGATCCTGGAGCAGATTGAACTCGACGTAGCGACCCCGTCGATAGAGCTGGAAGCTCCGCTCGCGGTCGCCCCACGCCTGCGCGTGGCGGCGCTCCACGATCGGGACGTAGGCCGCGAGGAAAGCGTCGGCCGTGCTCCGCCAGAGGTCGAAGGACTTACAGAATCCCCCCTCGTCGAAATCGTCGTAGAAGATCCCGCCGATGCCGCGCGGCTCTCCCCGATGCGGCAGGAAGAAGTACGCGTCGCACTGCGCCTTGAAGCGCGGATAGGGCCGACTCGGGTGGATGTCGCAGGCGGCGCGCGCGGTTCGGTGCCAATGGCGCGCGTCCTCCTCGAAGCCGTAGTAGGGCGTGCAATCGAAGCCGCCGCCGAACCACCAGGCCGTCTCACCACTCCGCGGGTCCTCCGCCAGGAAGAAGCGGTAGTTGGCGTGGCAGGTCGGGACGTACGGGTTGCGCGGGTGCACGATCAGGGACACGGAGATCGCCTCGTAGCGACGCCCGGCGAGCTCGGGCCGGCGGTCGGTGGCTGCGGCGGGAAGGCGTTGGCCTTCGGTGTGCGTGAACTGGACGGCGGCCTTCTCGAAGACGGCCCCGTCTTCGAGGACCCGAGGCCGCGACAACCCACCGCCGGGACGCGGCAGGTCTTCACCCCGAAAGCCCGGCCCGCCGTCGAGACGCGCGAGGCCCGAACAGATCCGTTCCTGGAGCCCATCGAGAAAGCCGCGCACCGCCCGACTGTCGGGCTTCTCGATTCCCGAATGCATCGCTTCCCCTTCGCCCCCATCTTCTCGCAGCGCCGGTCGAGGATCCACGCGCCGCATCCGGACCGGCCCATCGCGATCCGGTGCGCAGCACGCACCGGCGGCCGCGAAGCTAGCCGAGGGCTACGGATCGCGAGAGGCATGGCTCCCACGAAAGGCGCCCGATAGAATGCGCCCCCCATTCGAGGATTTCCGTGACCACTCGCTCGTCCGTCCATCCGCCCAGCCGCCCGAACGTCCGACCGGCGTGCCCGAATTTTTCATCCGGGCCCTGCGCAAAGCGGCCCGGCTGGGAGGTCGGCACGCTCGCGGCCGCGATGGTGGGACGCTCCCACCGCGCCGAGCCCGCCCGCGCCCGGATCCAGGAAGTGAGCGACCGCAGCCGCGCGATCCTCGGCATTCCGACCGACTGGCGACTCGGTGTGGTCCCCGCGTCCGATACCGGCGCCGTCGAGCTCGCGCTCTGGTCGCTGCTCGGGCCGCGCGGCGTCGATCTGCTCGCCTGGGAGAGCTTCGGGTCGGGCTGGGTCTCCGACGCCGTGAAGCAGCTGAAGCTGAGCGATACGCGGGTGCTCGAGGCCGATTACGGAAAGCTGCCCGACCTCGCCGCCGTCGACTTCGACCGCGATGTCGTTTTCACCTGGAACGGCACGACCTCGGGCGTGCGCGTGCCGAATGCCGACTGGATCGCAAAAGATCGCAAGGGACTCGCGATCTGCGACGCGACCTCGGCCGTCTTCGCGATGGACGTGCGCTTCGATAAGCTCGACGTCGTGACGTGGTCCTGGCAGAAGGTGCTCGGCGGCGAAGCGGCCCACGGCATGCTCGCCCTCTCGCCGCGCGCGGTCGAGAGGCTCGAGTCGTACACGCCACCCTGGCCCATGCCCAAGCTCTTCCGCCTGACGGCGGGCGGTAAGCTCGATCAGAGCATCTTCGAGGGCTCGACCATCAACACGCCCTCGATGTTATGTGTCGAGGACGCGCTCGACTCGCTTCGTTGGGCCGAATCCGTGGGCGGCCTGCCGGGCTTGATCGCGCGTTCCGAGTCGAACCTCGCGACGGTGGCCCGCTGGGCGGAGCGGTCCGACTGGGCCGAGTTCCTCGCCGCGGATCCCGCCCTTCGCAGCTGCACCTCGATCTGCCTGAAGCTCGCCGGCCCCTGGGCTCGGGACAAGGACGCGAAGGCCGTCGCCCACGCCGTGAAGTCGATCGTGAAGAAGCTCGACGCGGAAGGCGTCGCCCACGACATCGGCTCCTACCGCGATGCGCCGCCCGGCATCCGGCTCTGGGGCGGCGCCACCATCGAGAGCTCCGACCTCGCCGCCGTCCTGCCCTGGCTCGACTGGGCATACGCCGAAGCGACGGCCTAGCGAGCTCACTCGAGCACGGCCGCCTTCAGGGCCTGTAGTCGCTGGATCTGCTCCTCCTGCGTGCGCAGGCGGTCCTTCTTGACGTCGAGCTCGGCGCGAAGCGAAGCGTAGAGCTGTTCCTGATTGTCCATTCGCTTGCGCATGCGAGCCTCGTTGTGGTGTGCGAGCCCGAGCTCTTCGCTCTGCTTCGCACACTGCTCCCGCATCCCCGCGACCTCCGCCCGCGCGCGCTCGAGATCCGTGCGCGCCTGGTCGGCAGCGGCGCGCGCCGGGGCACTCGCATCCTCGAGACGCTTCGCGAGGTCATCGCGCTCGGCCTGCAGGCCGGCCGCGTTGCGCGCATGCTGATCGCGTTCCGTTTCGGCTCGGCGAAGCCCCGTCTGGGCGCGCTCGAGCTCGAGCTCGACGTCGCGAATCCGAGACGCGGTCCCCAGCGGCGCTTCAGGACCTTTTTCCGTCCGCCGCCTGGCCTTGTCCGAACGGCGCTTGAGCTCGACGAGCTCCTCGGATTGCTTCTTGCGGGCCTGACCCTCGTGCTCGACCCGACGCGAAAGGTCCTTTCGCTCCCGCTCGAGCGCGACGAGATCCGCTTCGAGACCGAGGATCCGTTTGGCCGCCTCCTGACGGCCGCGTGCGAGCCACGCCACCGCCGCCAGGGCGATCAGGAACAGGAAGGACAACGCGTTCAACATCGATCATTCTCCGTCGCCGGGGGCAGGCCCCGTGTCGGGCCCGTCGTCCGGACCGGATGAAGCCCAGTGCAAGGCGCCCCCGCATTCTACCCTGGGATCTTCTCTCTCATCAGGAGATCATCAGGAGATCATCAGGAGCTCATCACGAGCCCACCAGGAGGACCTCCCCGTGTCCCGTGCCGAAAGATTGGTCGAAGCCGCCCGCCGTCTCGGCCGATCCGTCGCATCGCTTCGCTTCGGCCCGCCGGTGACGCACGTCTACAACCCCCTCGTCTACGCGGGACGAAGCTACCGCCGCTACCTGCGTCGATTCGCGGACGGCCCCAGACGCGTCGTCTTCCTGGGAATGAATCCGGGACCGTACGGGATGGCCCAGACGGGGATTCCCTTTGGCGAAGTGTCGAGCGTGCGGGATTGGATGGGGATCGAAGAGCGGATCGACCGGCCGGAGCACGAGCACCCGGCGCGTCCCGTCGAGGGATTCGGATGCCGGCGCAGCGAGGTCAGCGGGGCGCGCCTATGGGGCGCAGTGGCTGGGCGTTTCGAGCGACCGGAAGCCTTCTTCCGCGACCACTTCGTCGCAAACTACTGTCCCCTCGTCTTCATGGAAGCCTCCGGACGCAATCGCACCCCGGACAAGCTCGCGCTGGACGAGAAGCGCGCCCTCTATGCGGCCTGCGACGAGCACCTGCGCCGACTCGTCGCGATCCTCGAGCCCGAGTGGGTGATCGGCGTAGGCGCCTTCGCCGAGGAGCGGGCCCGTGAAGCACTCGACGGGTTCACTCTCCGATTCGGCCGCGTCCTCCACCCGAGTCCGGCAAGCCCCCTCGCCAATCGCGATTGGTCGGGGACGGCGCAACGCGAGCTCCAGGCTCTCGGAATATGTCCGGTCGGCCGATCGACCGAGCTCCGGCCATCTCGCGAAAAATGACGGCCGAGCGGGCGGTTCGGCGTTATGCTCGGCCGCCGTCGGATCCCGGCCTCGAAGCGAGCGGACCGCCACAGCGGAATTTCGACGAAGGAGAATTCGAGATGATCAGCGCCCTTTCCGATTCCAGCTTCCGATCGCGATTGCACCGTGCCCCTGCAAGACCGGGTAGCCGGGTCCAGTCGCGACACGCCCTGCGCAGCGCGCTCGCCGTCGCCCTGATCGCCGTCGCCTTCGGCTGTCGCGACGAAGGCGCGACAGCCGAGGAGCGCGCGCCCGCCACGGATCCGTTGATCGCCGCGATCGACGCCTCGATCCAGCAACGGGCAATCGACAAGAGCCAGCCCCAGTGGCGGGTGTCGCTGAAGGTCCCGCCGAAGTTCACATTCGACGCGAGCAAGAAGTACTTCTGGAAGCTCCAGACGAATCAGGGCGTCATCGTCTTCCGCATGTTCCCCGAGACGGCCCCGATCCACGTCGGCTCGACCTTCTACCTGACCCGACTGGGGTTCTACGACAGCCTCGGTTTCCACCGCGTGATCAAGGGCTTCATGGCCCAGGGCGGGGACCCGCTCGGGACCGGAACCGGCAGCCCTGGCTTCCGCTACTACGGCGAATTCGATCCCAAGGTCGGGCACGACGGGCCCGGAGTCCTCTCGATGGCCAATGCAGGCCCGGGAACCGACGGCAGCCAGTTCTTCATCACGTTCAGCGCGACGCCCCATCTCAACGGCCTCCACACCGTCTTCGGAAAGGCGGAGTCCGAGGAGAGCCTCGCCACGATCCGCAAGCTCGACTCGCTCGCCGGACCGCCGAACGGCGCCTCGCGACCGAAGACCCCGATCGTGATCGAGCGCGCTTCCATCCTGATCGAGTGAGCCGAGCGGAGGCGGGGCGCCCACGCCCTCACTCCGCCGGATCGCGGTCGATCGGATCTCGGGCTCGGGTCTCGTCTGCCTCGGAGACGGCGAACGACTCGAGTAATCCGTGGCGTGAGATCTGGAAACGCTCCGCGTCGCCGGCGCCCCCGTAGAGGACGCGTTTCAATGTCGCCTCGGCGACGGGCGCTCCGACGCCGCGCAGCACGAGCTCGCGCAGGACGAGCGTGGGATGAAACGCGTCCGACCCCGGCACCCCGGCCTCCTCGGGCGTTCGCTCGACCGCCTCGACCCGGCCGAGCAAATGCAGCGCATCCTCGATCGCGGAGGCCCTGGCGCACGACGCGTCGCTCGATCGATCGACCACGAAGACGAAGCGGCAGCCTTCCGATGATCCGTCGGGGCGACACAGTTCCAGGTCCCCATCACGCAGGGCCTGCGCGAGATCGCGGGCTGATTTCAAGACCGGAGGTGCGTCCCGGGCCGCGTCGAGCCAGCCCTCGTCCCCCCGCCAGAGGACCATCAGCAGCCGGCCCTGGGTCGTCGTGAGGCGCTCGCTCGTTCCCGCGGCGAGATCGACGCGCTCGAGCTCGACCTCGCTCTGCCAGTTCGCGAGGCGTCGGTCGCCCTCGTATTCGCGTGGAATGGCACGCGCACTGCGGGGCGGCTGGCGGACCTGGATCGCCGTCAGCCCCGGCTCGAGCCGACCCTCGAGGGCCCGATAGCCCTCGCGGTCGCGGTAGAGCACGTCGCCCTGCTCGAATCGATAGCTGCAGACCGCCGCGGCGAACGCTTCGGGGACCGCCCAGCGAAAGCCCTGAAAAAATGCGATCACGCCCTCCTCCGACATCCCCGCCCCTCCCGTTCGATACCCCGAAATTCTCCGCTCACGCGCGCCACCCGAGGGGCACAATCAGGTGATTCCGCGATCAACATCCCTTTGGGGCAACTTTCCTTCGCGACCCAAACCGTTGATTCAAAATATCTTTTTGGCTCCGGGTCCGCGTCTGGCACGGCCCTGGTTGACATCCTGCGCGAACTCTGACCAATATGCGGATCGGATTGGTCAGCAAGTCCAATCGGGAGGAAACGTCTTGACCGCAGAAGCCACGCCCGCCTCGTCCAGTGCCAGCTCCGCCATGTATCCCGTCCCGAAGCTCTCACCGCAGGATTCCGTGGACTTCCTGCTCCACCCCACCGAGCTCGCCAAGGGTCGACGCGCCGCCGAAAACTACCTCAGCACCTTCCGCACCGAAGAGAGCCGACGCGCCGCCGAGGAGATGCTCGAGACCCTCGCGACCGTGATCAGCGGTGGCAAATGTGACAGCGTCGAGTTCCCCTGGCAGCAGGTCCGCCCGTACCACGGCGCCGCCGCACTCACGATCCTGAAAGAGCGGGGCGCGCCGGCCCGGATCGAGACGCTCCGCTGTCGCAAGAATGCGTCGCGGAGCTTCCGCGCGGTGCCGACCAGCTATCCCCCGCGCGAAGTCCAGAAGATTCGCAGCACGCTCTCGCGTGTGATGGAGCAGTGCAACGAGCTCGGATTCCTGCTGGGCGAGACCGTTTCCCACGAGGTCCGCACGCGTGGTCCTGCGCAGATCAAGGGACGCGCCAAGCCAGCCCAGCGCAACCGCCTGCTCTCCGACGGCGAGCTTCGCGCGCTGATCTCGGCCTGCGCGAGCGATGGGACCGCTCTCGGTTGCCGCGACGCCGTGTTCTTTGCGCTGGTCTACCGCGGACTCAAGATCGCGGAGATCGTCGGGTTGACCCTCGAGAGCGTCCGATTCAGCAACAAGGCAGGCGTCTGCACCATCGCCACCAGCCCGGGCAGCTCGGGCGGGCGTGGGCGAAAGATCGAGCTCACGAACGACGAGCTGATCGTGCTCGAAGACTGGCTCGACCATCGCGGGGACGCTGGCGGGCCCCTGCTCGGCTCGTTCGCAAAAACGGGCAAGCTCGATGGGAAGCGGCTGACGACCGCGATGATGGTCGTGGTCTGCGACGAGCGCGCCCGCCAGGCCGAGGTGGCGGCTTTCACGCCGACCGATCTCTCCCGCAGCGCAGACGCCCTGACCGACCATCGAAAGGCCACCCGCCGGAGTGCGGCGCGGGACCATGTCGACCTCCACACCGCCGCCGACCGGATCCTCTTCGAGCCCGAAGAGGACTCGGAGATGGAGAGCGAAATGATCCGCTTCCCATTCCTCGGGCTCGGGATCTAGATCCGATGGCGATTCGCCACGACTAAGGTCCCGCGAATCCGGACGCACGACACTTCGTGCACATGCGCCTCAAGCCCCCTCCCGACCCGCCGATGGGATCCGGGAGGGGGATTCAAACGATGACCGGCTGGCGCAAACCGAGGACGGCTCCCCAGAAATTTCCGCGACAGCCCACCTGCGTGGCGGTTCGCGTCTCCACCGTCGATCCGGAGATCGATCCGGACTCTGGAGAGTCCTTCTTTCGGACCACCGAGGCGACGACGGCCAACCTCTCGCGAGGCGGCGTCTTCGTCCATTCGTGGGAACCACTCGCTGCGGGACGTCGTGTGATCGTCGCCCTCGACCTTCCGACGGGGGGCGAGCTCTCGCTGGTCGGGCGTGTCGCCTGGACGCGCAGAAAGCTCACGCCCCCTGCCGGAGAGCTCGTCGAGTCTCCTGGCTACGGGATCGAGTTCGTCGGGGGCAGCCGGGCAGATCAGGCCGCGATCCAGCGGATCCTCGACGAAGCGGCGCCTGCGTCTCCGGCGTCTGCCCAGACCGCGCTCCAAGCCCCGTCGCAGGCTTCATCACAGACCGCCTTACAGAACCCGTTACAGGTAGAGCCCCCGGCGCAACCGACCGCTCCGCCCATGAGCCTCCGAAGCGTTCTCAGCTTGGCGCCCTGAGGCCAGGACCCCGGCCTCACCCCTCGATTTCGTATTCCTGCATCTTCCTGCGCAAGGTCGAGCGGTCGATGTCGAGGATCTTCGCGGCCTGGGTCCGATTCCCGCTGCAGTCCTCCAGCGCCTGGACGATCGCTCGGCGCTCGATCTCCCGGAGCGAGAGCCCCCGCGGCACGGCGTCCGAGGTCGGCACACGTGAGCCCCCGCGCCCTACTTCGAGCGGTAGATGCCGTACGCCGACCACCGCCTCCCCCGCCGCCGCGCGAGCGCCCTGTACGAGATTGCGAAGCTGCCGGACGTTGCCCGGCAGATCCGCCCGGCAAAGCGCTTCGACCGCTTCCGGGGTGAACCCCGCGGCGCCGGGCTTGTCAAAATGGGCGACGAGCAGCGGAATGTCGTCCCGGCGCTCTGCCAGCGCCGGCAATCGGATCTCGATCCCGCGCAGGCGGTAGTAGAGGTCCTCTCGCAGACTGCCTTCGTCGATCATGACCCGCGCCTCGCGATTCGTTGCCGCGACGAAACGCACGCTGACCCGCTCTGCCTTCTCTGCACCGACGGCTCGAACCTCGCCGTCGTCGATCACGCGCAGCAGCTTCGCCTGGAAGCCCAGGTCGAGGGTCTCGAGCTCGTCGAGGAAGAGGACGCCCTCGTGTGCCTCGCGCAAAAGACCGCGTCGGTCGCGATCCGCCCCCGTGAAGGAGCCCCGGCGGTGACCGAAGAATTCGCTCTCGAAGAGGTCCGACGGAGACAGAGCGCAGTTGTGCGCCACGAACGGACCACTCGCGAGACCGGAATGCGTGTGGATCGCGCGCGAGACGAGCTCCTTACCGGTTCCCGTCGCGCCGGTCACGAGCACGTGCACGTCGCTACGCGCCGCCATCAGGACACGGTGTCGCACCTCGATCATCGCTCGGCTCGTGCCGACGAGCTCCGGTACGGTCGAGTGGGCCTTGCTCGTCCGCTTGCGCGTGAGCAGCGCCCGGTCGACGGCCGTCCCGACACTCGCGGGCGTCGCGGGCTTCAGGAGGTAGTTGATCGCGCCGAGTCGCACCGCCTCGACGACGTCCTCGACCTCCTCGTTGGCGGTCAACACGATCACCGGCAGCTCGGGCCAACCCTGGGCGAGATGGGCGAGCAGCTCGAAACCGTCCATGGACGGCATACGCAGGTCTGTGATGACGAGATCGAACGGGCGCGATTCGAGGGCGAGCAGCGCCTCGAGGCCATTTCCGGCGAGCCGCACGAAATGGCCGCGCCCCTCGAGCAGGACCTTCAGATACTCGGCCGAGCTCGGCTCGTCCTCGGCGACCAGGATGGAGTCGCTCATGCGCCCGCCCCACCGAGGCGCGCAGTGCGCTCGCTCCGTCCGCCCCCGTCCTCCGTTCCAACGTCGAGTCCGACACGGGATAGCGGCAGCTCGAGCCGGGCGATGGCGCCCTTCTCGGGACCGGCGACGAGCTCGAGCGATCCGCCATGGTCCTCGACGATCCGGCGGGCGAGGAAGAGCCCGAAGCCGCTCCCGCCGACCTTCGTAGTAAATCCCGGCGTGAAGAGGCGATCCTCTGTCTCGTGGCGCAAGCCCTCTCCTTCGTCGGCGATCGAGATCTGGCAGCGCTCGCCACGGCGGGTCAGCTCGACCGTGCAGCAACCGACTCCGCGCATCGCTTCGACGGCATTGCGCAGGAGGATCGTGAGAAGCTCCTGGAGCGGCGTTTCGTCGAGCTCGACCGCGAGCGAGCGGGCCTCCTGCGTCAGGCGGAGATCGAAGGTCATCTCCGGGCTCGCGGAGCCAAGTCCTCGGGCCGCCGCCTCGATGGCGCCGGCCACGAAGACGGGCTCCACTCCGCGGCGAACGGCCTGGACCGCCATCGACTCGACGGCATCATGCCCCGCGCGGGCCGCCGTAACCTCGTTGAGCAGGCCGGTGGGCGGCTCCGCGAGGGTCAGGCGGGCGAGCCGTTCGAGATCGTCGATGGCAGCGCGCAGACCGGCGAGCGCTTCTCGGGAGGCCCCGCCGCGCTCGACTTCGGGCTCGATCAGGGAGACGAAGCCACGCAAGCTGTGGACCGCGTTCTTCAGACCGTGGGCCAGACGGGCGACGTTCTCCCCGACGCGGGAGACGACCCGTTCATCCTCGAGCTGGCGCTGCAACGCGTCGAGGCGCTGGCCGAGCTCGTCGCCCTGGATCCGAAGTGCCGCCTCGCCGGCAACACGACGCTGAGCGATCGCGATTCCGAGTCCGCCCATCACCATCAGGAAGCTCGACTCGAGCAGCAGCAGCTGCCAGCCCGCCGAGAGCCCGAACAGGGTCTGGACGAGCCCGAGCACCGCAATCGCGGCCGCCGTCACTGCGGCTACACCCAGAGGCCCTGCGGAGACCGCGGCGAGCGCGACCTCGAAGAAGAAGGCCGCGAGAATCGGGGATTTGAGTCCGAGGCTGAAGGTCGCCAGGGTTCCCCAACCGAGCAGGTTGATCGCCGGGGAGGCGATCGCCGCGACCCGTCCGATCGGGCGTCGATCGCGAGCCACCCAGATCAGGATGTTGGGCCCGCCGAAGATCACGGCGATCCAAAAGAACATCGTGTCCTGGCGGAGGTTGGGATTCAGCCAGACGACCGCCCACGCCCCAAGGCAGAGCGCCAGGGGCCGGGCAAGCAAAGCGCGTTCCGCGGTCTTGTTCATGATTCCGACGCGTTGCAGGGCTCGATGAATCGAGCCGGAACCGGACTCGCTTGCAAGGGCTGGAACACGCGAGAGCCCCGATCCGCCATGCAGATCGGGGCTCCGTGTTCAGCGACTACCAGCGTCCGCCGCGATCACCGCGATCACCACCGCGGTCCCGGTCGCCACCACCACCGCCGCCGGCGCCACCGGCGCCACCGCGACGCTTGTCCAGCGCCTCGTTGACGCGCAGGGCTCGACCGCCGTAATCACGACCGTCCAGCTCGCCGATCGCCTTGTCGGCATCAGCCGGAGCCATTTCGACGAAACCAAATCCGCGCGATCGGCCCGTCTCGCGGTCGTTGACGACCGACGACGACTGGACCGGGCCATAGGTTGCAAACAGCTCACGCAGATCTTCGTCCGTCGTGCTCCAGGGAAGGTTGCCAACATAAATCTTCTTCACGAACTCGTACTCCGTGCCGGGCGAGAGGCAGATGCCTTCCACCTCCACCGGGCGCATGCTCGATCCCTCCGCCGAGGCGCAGTTCCCGAGATCTCCCGGGACCTCCCGATCCGAGCCGTCGTCCTCGAGACGCGCGGTTCAGACCAGGGACGGATCATTGGATTCGACACCCATCTCCCTCTCGCAAGCTTACGTAAGCTCACGCGAGCTTCGAACGGACGGGCGTGCCAACGAAACGAACTCTGATCCGATTTGAACGCGACGACTCGACTGCGACTCGGTAGGACTCGATTGGACTCGAACTGAGGGCGAGAGATCTCGGCGGGTTAATCGGGCAAGGCCTGCTTCGCGGGGCTCACGGAAAGTAGGGGATCCCACAAGGGCTCGCCAGACGGCCACGCGACCGAAATCGAAGCCGTTGGGGAACGAAGATCGAGCTGCCCGACATTCCGATGAGTCGCGTGCCCACGACACCGACCCGCGCCGTCACGGGACCCCGGCAGTCAGAGTCCCCCCAGAGGATGGATCCAGCGTCCCGCTCCGCCGCTCAAGACTTCGCGCGCTTGCCTGCGACCGGTTTGCGCGCCTTGGGCTTGCGGCTCGCCGACTTGCGAGCCGCTGCCCGCTTGCGCGTTGCGACGACGACCCGCGCCGCCAGCCGCCCAGGGGTGGCCCGCTCGCTCGGGGCGGGTGCCTCTTCGACCCAACGCCCGTCCTGGTAGTGGGCGCGCCAGGCGGTCGCCTTGCCGTCCTCCTCGGAGGTCACGTACTGCTCCCGCGTCTTGCGAGCGAATCGAACGACCGCGGCGCGGCCCTCGGGATCCGTCTGCGGGGCGTCGGCGAGGTAGCGGTATTTGGGATCGAGCTTGTCCTTGACCTCGACGAGCTCGGCCACCGACGGCGCGCGCGTCTCGCGGTGCTTCGGAAATTGACTCGCCGCAAGGAAGATCCCGGCAGCCCCGTCGCGGAGCAGGTAGAAATCGTCACATCGCTCACACCGCAGGTGCGGCATCGGAATCGGGTCGACCTTGGGCGGTGCCGCCTCGCCGCTGCGAAGGAGCTTGCGCGTGTTCTTGCAGACGTCCGACGTGCAGCCGAAGTACTTGCCGAAACGGCCGGACTTGAGCTGCATGTCCTGGCCGCATTTATCGCACTCGAGCACGGGCCCTTCGTAACCCTTGATCTGGAACGCCCCGGTCTCGACCTCGAAGCCAGGACAATCCGGATTGTTGCCGCAGACGTGGAGCTTGCGCGTTTCGTCGACGAGATAGCTGTTCATCGCCGTATGGCAGATCGGACAATGCCGCTTCTTGAGCAGGATCCGCGCCTCGACCTCGTCGCCGGAATCCTCGTCGCCCTCTTCGTCCCGCTCGACGGAGATCGCTTCTTCGCCGGGAATCAGGTTGATCGTGCTCTTGCAGCGCTCCTTCGGCGGCAACGCATAGCCCGAGCAACCGAGGAAGACGCCGGTGCTCGCGGTACGGATCTGCATCGGACGGCCGCAACGCGGACATGCGATGTCGGTCTCGGTCGGGAGATTCGCGCGCATGCCCTTCGTCGAATGCTCCGCGGCAGTGAGCAGCTTGCGGAAGTCGGCGTAGAAATCGCCCAACACCTTCTTCCACTGCTTCGAGCCGACGGCGACCTCGTCGAGCGCCTCTTCGAGGCCGGCGGTGAAGCCGTAATCCATCAGCTCGCCGAAGTTCTCGACCAGCCGCTCGGTCACGATCTCGCCCATCTTTTCCGCGTAGAAGCGGCGGTTCTCGAGCCGGACATAGCCGCGCTCCTGGATCGTCGAGATGATCGAGGCGTAGGTCGAAGGGCGTCCGATGCCGCGCTTCTCGAGCTCCTTGACGAGGCTCGCCTCGCCGAAGCGGGCCGGCGGCTTGGTGAAGTGCTGGAGCGGCTCGAGCTTCACGAGGTCGAGTCGTTCTCCGACCTGCACGTCCGGCAGCGGCGTGTCGCCTTCGTTGCCGCGGATCGAGGTCGGCTGTGCGCGCGTGTGACCGTCGAAGACCAGGATCCGGCCGCGGGTGCGAAGCTCGAAATCGCCGGCCTTCACGCCGAGATTGGTCGAGAGATACTCCGCCGGCGTCATCTGGCACGCCACGAACTGGCGCCAGATGAGCTCGTACAGGCGTTCCTGATCTCGCTCGACGCCCTGGAGCTCGCGGGGACTCACGTCCACATGGGAGGGGCGGATCGCCTCGTGGGCTTCCTGGGCTCCTTGCTTGCTCGAATAGAGATTGGGCTGCGCCGGCAGATAGCGCGGTCCGAAGTCGCGCGAGATCGTCGCACGACAGGCTTCGACGGCCTCACGGGAGAGATTCGTCGAGTCGGTTCGCATGTAGGTGATGTGGCCGGCTTCGTAGAGGCGCTGCGCCAGCATCATCGTCTTCTTGACGCTGAAGCCCAGCCGCGTGCTGGCCGCCTGCTGAAGCGTCGACGTGATGAACGGAGCGCCGGGCTTCGTCCGGGTCGGCTTGTCCTTGCGCTCGATCACCTCGAAGTCGGCGAGCTCGAGCGCGCGGACCGCCTCATTCGTCTGCGCTTCGTTCGTCGGTCGGAAGGTCTCGCCCCGGAGCTTGGCGACCTCGAGTCGAAGCGCTTCACGCCCTCGCGTCCGGGTATCCGCATGGATCTCCCAGAACTCTTCCGGGATGAACGCGCGAATCTCCTTCTCGCGTTCGACGATGAGACGGACCGCCACCGACTGCACGCGGCCCGCCGACAGCCCCCGGGCCACCTTCGCCCAGAGCAAGGGCGACAGCATGTAGCCGACGACGCGATCGAGGAAGCGGCGCGCCTGCTGCGCATTGACGCGAGAGATGTCGAGCTCACCGGGGGATTCGAATGCCTGGCGGATCGCACCCTGGGTGATCTCGTTGAAGACGACGCGCTTGAAACGAGCCGGATTGCCGCCGATCACCTCGCGCAGATGCCACGCGATCGCTTCGCCCTCGCGGTCGAGATCGGTCGCGAGATAGATCGTGTCGGCTTGCTGGGCGAGCTTGCGCAGCTCGGTGACGACTTTTTCCTTGCCGGGCAGGATCTCGTAGTTCGCTGTCCAGTCGTTGTCGGGATCGATGCCCATGCGGGCGAAGAGCGCCTTCTTCGACTGCTCCTTGCGGTGTTGCTCGCGCTTCGCGCCGGCGAGCTTGCGCGTCTTCGCCGCAGCCTGGGCGCGTGCCTTGGCATCGACCTGCTTGCCGGAGCCCGACACGGGCAGGTCGCGGATGTGTCCCACGCTGGACTTCACCACGAAATCCCGGCCGAGATATTTGTTGATGGTCCGCGCTTTGGCGGGCGACTCGACGATGACCAGCGACTTACCCATGCTGCCTCGATGATTCGAAAGGATCGTCTGCGCGGGGGGATGCGCCTCTTCTTGCCCTTGTCTTGCCCTTGTCTTGCCCTTGATTGTCGCAGCCGCGAGCGGGTGCGGAATCGGAGCCGCCTCGTTCTATCTTGAGGCGCTGACTTCCACCCCCACCGTGCGGGCCACCCGGTTAGCACACCCCCCCCGGTCCGTGGCAAGGGCCGAGAGCTGCAGCACACGGGGCACGATTCCCCCATCGACGGCGAAAATGCGCGCGCTTTCGCCGGGATAGCGGATCGAAACCGACCGCGGAGAAACGCGGCCGCGCCAGACGCCCCGCGCCGGACTCGCGGAGTCCAGGCATAGATAGAAGATCGCCCGCCGGGGGAAACCGGATCGGATTCCGGAACCGCGACAGGTCGCGTTTGCGGGAGAAAAGCAGCCCTTGGGCAGAGCCCCTACGCTGGCTCACATGCCCTCGAAATCGACGCCCCCGGCGACCATGGCTCCGCGCGTGGCCGAAGAGAGACGCGTCGTGGAGGCGGCACTCGTCGGCGCCGGCGGAGCCGGCGGGGCGCTCGCGCGCGGCGCAATCGCTGGGCTTCTCCCGGCCTTCGGCTGGCACGAGCTGGCGGCCACGCAGCTCGTCAACTTGGGCGGCACCATGGCCCTCGGCCTGCTCGTCGGCGTGCTGGAGAGAAGCGGTCCGCGCCCGCGCTGGCGCGCCTTTCTCGGCGTCGGCGTGCTCGGGTCCTTCACGACTTTCTCGACCCTCGTCGACGAGAGTCGCAGCCTGGCTTCAATGACATCGTCCGGTGTCGCGCTGGTCTACCTCGCGGGATCGCTGGCGGTCGGGATTGCAGGGTTCTGGATCGGGGAGCGGGCAAGCACGCTCGGCTTGCAGCGCAGCTCGCCATCGCACGATGCGACGGAGACGGCCCGGTGATGGAATCGCGCGATGGGATGGTCTGGGCAGCGATTGCCGTCGGGGGTGTCGTCGGCGCTTGGATCCGCTGGTCCCTTGCGCTGCTCGTGCAGCACGCATCGAAAAACCGCCCTCGGCCCTTCGATCCGAGCCGGGCCACGCTCTGCGCAAACATCCTGGGCTGCTTCCTGCTCGGCGTATTCCTGGCCCATCCGAGCCTGCTCGAGCCCCCCTCGCACGGGTGGCGGGCAGCGGCCCTCCCCGCCTTCGCCACGACAGGCCTCTGCGGCTCGCTCTCGACCTTCTCGACGCTCTGTTCGGACGCCGTGCGACGGGCCCGCGCCGCGCCCGGCCGCGGGGCGGTCCTCTACCTGCTGGCCCACCTCGCGGGTGGCCCCCTCGCCCTGTGGCTCGGATCGACGATCCCAGGCTGAAGGGCGGGGCCGGCCCGGCTCGCGCACGCCTCGATCCGGCGCGAGCGAGCCTGTACACTCGGCGCGCCTTTTTGGTCGACGGCAGCGATCCCGATGGACCCGCCTGTCGCGTTCCCGGATACCCAGAACGCCCGTTGCATCCGAGGCGCGAGCCCGGCTCGAGCCCGGATCCACGGCCCAGCGCGCGGATCGATGCGCACGAACGTGAGAGCCATGCCCGACCTCGAGTACTCGCTCCGCAATCCCCTCGCCCGAACGGACACGGCCCCGCCGGCGCCGAGCGCCGCGAAGTCGGTGAAGCGCGTGTACGACGCCGCCCTCGAAATGGGGACGGAACTCAACGCGCGCCCCCTCGCGGGCGGAGGTCCCTCGCGGGTCCGGGTCCAGCACGCCAAGAACCGCATGACCGTATGGGAGCGGATCAAGGTCCTGACCGAGAAGGAGCCGACGATCCTCTGGCGCAACTGGGGCCCGGAGCTCGACGGCGCGTCGATCGTGACCGGCATCCTCGACATCGACGGCCGCTACGTCGCCGTCTACGGCCATGACTTCACCGTCCGCGCCGGCTCGATGGACGCGACCAACGGCGCCAAGCTCGCGCGCCTCATCTACATGGCGGGCGAGAAGGGCCTGCCCCTGATCGGCATGAACGACTCGGCCGGCGCCTTCGTGCCGGCGGGCGTCGGCGGTCTCGACGGCTATTCGGAGGCCTTCACGGCGCTGCGCAAGATCAGCGGTCTCGTGCCTTCGATCAGCCTGATGTTCGGTTACAACGCCGGCGGCGGCGCCTATCTCCCGCGCCAGGGCTCGTTCATGATCCAGTGCGACGAGACCTTCATCGGCCTGACGGGACCGGGCGTCGTCAAGAGCGTGCTCGGCGAGGACGTCACCGCCGACGAGCTCGGCGGACCCCGCGTCCACGGCGCTTCCGGGGTCTGCGATCTCATCACCCATGACGAGCTCGGCAGCCTGCGCACGGCGGTGCGGCTGCTCGGCTACCTGCCCGACAACAACCGCGTGAACGCGCCCTTCCACTCGACCTCGGACCCGATCGACCGCTACACGGAAGACGAAGACCGACTCTTCCGCCGCACGTTCAACTCGCCCGCCGGCATGAACGCGCCGATGGACATCACGCTCTACATCCAGCAGATCGTCGACCACGGCGAGCTCTTCGAGATCCAGCCCCAGCGCGCGCGCAACATGGTGACTGCCTTCGGCCGTCTCGGCGGCTGGGTCACCGGCTTCGTCGCCAACAACTCCGCCGTCGCCTCCGGCCAGATCGACATCGATGCGGCGCTGAAGGCGACGCGCTTCATCCGCTTCTGCAATCTCTACAACATCCCGCTCGTCTTCGTCGAGGACACGACCGGCTTCCTGCCCGGAACCGAGCAGGAGAAGCGCGGCATCATCCAGGCGGGTCGCAAGCTCCTCGACGCGATCATCGACGTCCGCACACCGCGCATGACGATGATCATCCGCAATGCCTTCGGCGGCGCCTACGCCGCCTACAACTCGCATTACACGGGCGCCGACATCGTGTTCGCGATGCCGATGGCACGGGTCGCCGTGATGGGGGCGGCGGGCAAGGATTTCGTCTTCAAGGACGAGCTGCGCGCGATCGCCGACCAACACAAGAAGGCCCTCGCAAGCGGTGTAGCCGCCGCGGAGGCCAATCGGGAGCGGGACCAGTCCCTGGCGGCACTGAACGCTCGCTACGAAGATCAGCTCATGAATCCCAAGGAAGCGCTCTCGCTCGGCAGCGTCTCCCGGATCGTGATGCCGGGGGAGAGCCGCCGCGCCCTCGCCGGCCACCTCGATTTCCTGATGCGGCGGTACCAGCCGGCTCCGATGGGCGGACCGCAGCGAGAGCACGAGTAGAGCGAGAAAAAAGATGCTGAACCGCAAGGGCGAGAGAATCCGGGCCACCGAGGCCGAATCCGCGTGGGTGCGCTCCTTCGACGTGTCGGAGGTGAAATGCCTGGTCGTGTGCCGGGGGCCGGTGCGCAAGGAGGCCTTCGACGTCTTCGACGAGATCGGGGTCCGCGAGTACGGAATGCTGCTCTCGGAGAAGGACTCCGTCGTCTATCCGCGCTGCCTCGCGCCAGAGCTCCGGAGCCTTCGTTTCCCGAGCAACGTCCACCGGGTCGCAGACTACATGGGCGTCGGCCAGGAGGAGAAGCTCGCCCGCATCCGAGAGATCCTCGAGATCGCCGAGTCCAACGGCTACACGCACATCTTCGCCGGCTACGGCTTCATGGCCGAAGACGCCGACTTCATCTCGGCGATCGAAGCTTCCAAGGTCCGCTTCATCGGCCCGTCGGCCCACGTGCTGCGCAGCGCCGGCGCGAAGGACGAGGCCAAGAAGCTCGCCCGCGCGCTGGGCAACGCCGTCGTGCCCGGCATCGACAATCCCTCGGCGATTGCCCTGCTCGAGCGCGCCGGGGACCAGAAGGCCCTCGATCGGCTCGCGTCCCAACACGGGCTCGAGCTGCGCTGGGACGAATCGCTCGATCGGCTCGAAAATGCCGAGCGCCTGCTCCAGGCGGGTTATGCGAGATCCGTCGAGCTCGTCACGATCGAAGAGCTGCAGAAGATCGCCGAGCGCGAGTCGATCGCGATCTGGAAGCAGTACCCGGGACGGCGCATCCGCTACAAGTGCATCGGCGGCGGAGGAGGCAAGGGCCAGCGCGTGATCTCGGCGCCGGCCGAAGCAGCCGCGGCGGTCATGGACATCCTGGCCGAGCAGAAGGTCCTCGAGCCCGGCTCGAATCGGAACTTCCTGATCGAGCTGAATCTCGAGACGACCCGCCACAACGAAATCCAGGTCGTGGGCAACGGCGACTGGTGCATCACGATGGGCGGCCGCGACTGCTCGATCCAGATGCGCGAGCAGAAGCAGCTCGAGTTCTCGTTGACCGACGAGCTGCTCGAGGTCGCCGCGCGCGAGACCTCGAATCCCGCCCACCGCGAGAACCTGACCCGCGAACGCGCGACGCTCTCGGCGATGGAGGCCGACGGCGTCCGCTTCGGCGAGGGCGTTCGACTCGACAACGTCTCGACCTTCGAGTGCATCGTCGAAGGCTTCGATCATTTCTTCATGGAGATGAACACGCGCATCCAGGTCGAGCACGGCTGTTCGGAGCTCGCCTACAAGCTGCGGTTCACGAATCCCGCGGACCCGACCGACTATTTCGAGATCGAGCGCTTGATCGAAACGATGGTGCTGCTGGCCCTACACGGCAAACGCCTGCCGAAGCCGCGTCGGATCCTGCGCGCGATCTCGGCCGCAGAGGTGCGCGTCAACGCAGTCAATGCCGCGCTGCAGCCCCACGCCGGGGGCCTGATCCGCGGCTGGTCGAAGCCGCTTGCGTTCGAGCACCGCGACGACCAGGGCATCGGGACCCGCAATCCCGACACCGGCTCCTTCCCCTATTACAACCTGGCGGGGGCCTACGACTCGAACATCGCCCTCGTGCTCTGCACCGGCGACAGTCGACGCGACAACCTCGCTCGCCTGTCCGAGATCCTGCGCCGGATGGAGCTCCGGGGCGACGACCTCGAGACGAGCGTGCCGCTGCACTACGGGCTCGTGAACTGGACGCTCGGCATCGAGCCCATGATGAAGCCCAATACGCGCTTCATGGGGCCGTATCTCGCAGCGGTCGGTGCGCTGCAGACCCTCGCGAAGGACGTCGACCTCGAGCTCGCAGCCAGCGAGCTCGGCAAGCAGCTGGTCGGCAAGTCGGCACGCGAAGCCCTTCTCGCTCAGGAGACGCTCTACCTGCGACCCCTCGGTCGATTGCTGGGCGACCCGCACGCCCTCGCCGGATTCCTCGGCCTCCACGATGGCCGACTCTGGACTCGCAAGGGCGCGAGCGTCGAATTTGCTGTGAATCCAGTCGTCTTCCTGCGAGAGATCTACCACTACCTCAACATGGAACCGACGCCCGGAAAACCGCCGAGCGACACCATCTGGGCCCACGACGACGAGCTATTGACCTCCGCCGAGGCCTTCTACCTCGAGCTCACGACGCGCCTCGACGCATCCGATTGGTCGAACCTCGTCGAGCGGCTCGAGAGCGCGCCGGCCGCTGCGAAGCTCGGCGGTGAGGCGGCGGCCGAGGCATGCCGCTCGAGCCACCGCGGCTTTCAGGCGGCGACACCTCTCCTGCTGATGATTCCGCGGCTGGGCGTACAGTCGGAGCTGCTCGGGATCACCATCAACGACGCCCTCGAGCCGGTCTTTCCCAAGGTCTTCCTCGACGAGGAGCACGCGGCGAATCTGCGTCGGGCGCTCGCGCCCCCACCGAGGGCCAGCGCCAATGAGATCGTCACCCCGAGCGGTGGCTCGTACTACTCGCGCGAGGCGCCCCACCTGCCGCCCCTCGTCTCCGAGGGCGACCACTTCGAGGCCGGGCAGCCGCTCTTCATCATCGAGGTCATGAAGATGTTCAACAAGGTGCTCGCGCCCTTCGCGGGGACGGTGAAGAAGAACGTCATGCTCGACTCGGACGGCGCCGTCGTGCGGGCAGGACAGACGATCTTCGAGATCGAGCCCGACGAGGTGGTGGTCGAGGAGTCCGACGCGGCCCGCGCTGGGCGAAGAAAACGGGTGACCCTCGCGGCGCTCGGCGGATGAGTGCGCTCGGCTTGCCGTCCGGCTGCTCGGCGAAAACCCACATTTCAAATCGAAAGTCGGGATTTCACTTCATCCTTTCAATCTGAAAGCCGAACTCGCATGAGATTGTAAGAGCACCACCGTAGGCGTGGTCTTCGAGGGGTTGGGCTGCGCTGGCTGAAAGGGTCCAGCATGTCCATGCGCATCGGATCGACCGGCATATCGTACGCAGCCATTCGTTTGCTCCGTCAGGCCGAGAGCGACATCGCTCGCTCGAGCGCGCGGCTCGCCTCGGGGAGACGGATCAACAGCGCAGCGGACGATCCCGCCGGACTCGCGATCGCCGACCGCTTCCGCGCGGATGTCGCGAGCCTTTCGAGGGCCCAGCTCAACACGAGCGACGGCATCGGCCTCGCGCAGATCGCCCAGTCGGGTCTCTCCGAGATTGCGACGCTGCTCTCGGACGCCCGCGCCCTCGCCGTGCAGTCCTCCTCGGGTGCCCTCGGCGGACAGACCCGGGCGCAGCTGAACTCCCAGTTCCAATCCATCATGGACGACATCGACGCGATCGCCTCGACGACGAGCTTCGGAACGTTCAACCCCCTGGCCGACGATTCGCTCCAGGTCACGCTCGCCGTCGGAACCCAGGCCGGCGACACGCTCACCGTCTCGGGCGTCGACGCCGGCACCTCCTCGATCGGCGTCGGAAGTCTCGCCATTGCGACCTCCGATACCGCCGCCGCAGGACTCACGATCCTCGATACCGCCATCTCGAGGGTCAGCTCCCTGGCCGCCCGATTCGGGATCTCCGAGAACCGCCTCGAGTCCCGCTCGCGCCTGCTCGGCGCCCAGATCGAGGCCCACTCGGCGGCCGAGTCCCGCATCCGGGACACGGATTTCGCCCTCGAGAGCGCGCGGCTCACCCGCTCCCAGATCCTGCAGGAGTCGGCCGTGGCGGTGCTCGGCCAGGCGAACGCCAATATGCGGGTCGTCCTGCGACTGCTCGAGTAGCGCTGCCCGCAACCCAGCCGCGACGCCGGGTAATTCATCCCGCGGCCGCGGAGCGTCGCTGGCCGGCGCCCCCTACAAGTCGTAGAATGACGCCGACCCGGACCGTCGCCGTCGCCTCCCCCGGCACGCGACATCACACGATGGCTGCGGCCGTCCCGAGGCTGCGATGTTCTCCCTGCGCGGAGCGCCCGCTCATTCGGACGCAAGGCGAAGGCGACTCCTGCTGACGCTGCAAGCGTTCACGCCCTCGCTCCGCGACCTCGCGAGCGAGTTCGTCTACCTGATCGATGCGACCCGCGCGCTCACGCGCGACGAAACTGCCGCACTCGCGGATCTGCTCGAGTCCCACGGCGCCTTGCCCGAGCCCGATCCCGGGCGCCTTCAGATCTTCGTCGCGCCGCGACTCGGGACGATCTCGCCCTGGTCCTCCAAGGCGACCGAGGTCGTCCACGGCACCGGTCTCGCCGCCATTCGCCGCGTCGAACGAGGTCTTCTCTTTCAGTTCGAGGGCGCGCTGACAGACCGGGATCACACGACCCTCCTACCCCGCCTCCACGACCGCATGACCGAGAGCATCTTCGCGGACGTCGCCGCGGCACAGGCCCTCTTCCTGCGCGCCGAGCCCGCCCCGTTCCGGACCGTCGACGTCCTCGCCCGTCGCCAAGACGCGATCCGCGAGGCCGACCGCGCCCTCGGGCTGGCGCTCGCCGCCGACGAAATTGACTACCTGGTCGAGAGCTTCACGGCCCTCGCGCGCAACCCGACCGACGTCGAGCTCATGATGTTCGCGCAGGCGAACTCCGAGCACTGCCGGCACAAGATCTTCAACGCCGACTGGACGATCGACGGCGTCGCCCGCGAGCAATCCCTCTTCGCGATGATCCGGAACACGACCCGGCGATCCCCGAACGGCGTTCTGTCCGCCTACTCCGACAACGCCGCCGTGATCGTCGGGCCCGAGGCAGGGCGCCTGCTCCCGGACCCGGAAACGGGTCGTTATGTGGCGTGCGAGGAAGCGACGCCCATCCTCATCAAGGTCGAGACCCACAATCATCCGACCGCGATCTCCCCCTTCCCGGGTGCCGCGACCGGCTCGGGCGGAGAGATCCGCGACGAAGGCGCGACGGGCCGCGGCGGCAAACCCAAGGCCGGATTGACGGGCTTCAGCGTCTCGAATCTGCTTCTTCCCGGTGCCCGCAAGCCCTGGGAGCTCGACCCAGGCAAGCCCGGCCGCATCACCTCCGCCCTCGACATCATGCTCGAGGGTCCGATCGGCGCCGCCGCCTTCAACAACGAATTCGGCCGCCCGAATCTCGCCGGCTATTTCCGAACCTTCTGCCAGGAGATCGAAGGCACCGACGGCCGGGAGGTGCGCGGCTACCACAAGCCCATCATGCTGGCCGGCGGAATCGGACAGGTCCGCCCGATGCACGTCGAAAAGCGCACGGCCGCCCCCGGCGACAAGGTTGTCGTGCTCGGCGGTCCCGCGATGTTGATCGGACTGGGCGGGGGCGCCGCCTCGTCGATGGCGACGGGCCAGAGCCACGAGGATCTCGATTTCGCCTCGGTCCAGCGCGGCAACCCGGAGATCCAACGCCGTTGCCAGGAAGTCATCGATCGCTGCGTCGCGCTGGGCGACGCGAGCCCGATCCTCTCGATCCACGACGTCGGGGCCGGCGGACTCTCCAACGCAATCCCCGAGATCCTCGACCAGAGCCATCTCGGCGGACGCATCGACCTGCGCGCCATCCCCAACGACGAGCCCGGGCTGAGCCCCCTCGAGATCTGGTGCAACGAGGCGCAGGAGCGTTATGTCCTGACGATCGCGGCCCGCGACGTCGAGCGCTTCGCGGCGATCTGCGAGCGCGAGCGCTGCCCCTTCGCCGTCGTCGGCGAGGCGACGGCCGAGCGGATCCTGCGCGTCGACGACGCGATCCGACCCGGACGAACGGACACGGACCGACCGGGCGAGCCGATCGACATGCCCCTCGAGGTCCTGCTCGGCAAGCCGCCGCGCATGCGCCGCGACGTGAAGCGCAGGCCGCGGCGACGGATTCCCTTCGATTTCGAAGCGCTCGATCCGGGGGAGGCCGCGCGGCGGGTGCTGCAGCTGCCGACGGTCGGCGACAAGACCTTCCTCATCTCGATCGGAGATCGCACGGTGACGGGACTCGTCGCGCGCGACCAGTGTGTCGGTCCCTGGCAGGTCCCGGTCGCCGACGCGGCGATCACGCTCGCGAGCCACGAAAGCCTCTGCGGCGAGGCCATGGCACTGGGAGAGCGCACGCCCGTCGCCCTGCTCGACGCGGCCGCGTCGGCGCGCATGGCCGTCGGCGAAGCCCTCACGAACCTCGCCTCGGCCCCCGTCCCGACGCTCGCGAGCGTTCGTCTCTCGGCGAACTGGATGGCACCGGCCGGCTATGCCGCCGAAGACGCCGAGATCTACGACGCCGTCGAGGCCGTGGGCCTCGAGCTCTGTCCCGCCCTCGGCCTCGCGATCCCCGTCGGCAAGGACTCGATGTCGATGCGCACCGTGTGGCGCGAGAACGGCGAGGAGAAGAGCGTCACGGCGCCGATCTCCCTGATCGTGACGGCCGTCGCCGCGGTGGACGACGTGCGTCTCGCCCGGACCCCCGAGCTCGTCCGCGACGCCGACAGCGAGCTGCTGCTCGTCGATCTCGGACTCGGACGCAATCGCCTCGGTGCCTCCGCCCTCGCCCAGGTCCACGGCGTTCTCGGCGCCGAGCCACCCGACGTCGACGATCCGGCGCCGCTGCGCGCGTACTTCGGCGTCATCCAGCGACTACTCCGACGGGAGCGATTCCTCGCCTATCACGACCGCTCCGACGGCGGCCTACTCGTCTGCCTCTGCGAGATGGCCTTTGCCGGCGGCATCGGCCTCGAGATCGACCTGGCCGCCCTGCCCGGCGGCTCGCTCGCGAAGCTCTTCAACGAGGAGCTCGGCGCGGTCCTGCAGGTCCGACGCAGCGACCTCGGCGAGATCCGGGCCGCATTCGCTGCCGAGGGGCTCGGCGAAGCGTTGGCGCCGATCGGGATGCCAAAGGCCGGGGATCGGATCGTGATCCGGGATGGGGGGCGGATCCTCGTCGACGCGGCGCGTAGCGACCTGCGGCGCGAATGGTCGGAGACGACCTGGCGGATGCAGCGTCTGCGAGACGATCCCGATTGTGCGGACGAGGAGCACGCGGCGCGTTGTGATCCCGCCGAGCCGGGGCTGTCTGCCGAGTTCGGGTTCTCCCTTCGACCGGAGGACGAGGCGCCGGGGATGCCCGCGCCTCTCGTCCGCGGACGGCGCCCCGCGATCGCGATCCTGCGCGAGCAGGGCGTGAATGGCCAGATCGAGATGGCGGCGGCTTTCGACCATGCGGGCTTCGACGCCTACGACGTCCACATGAGCGACCTCGTCGCGGGCCGACGTTCGATCCTCGACTACCAGGGCTTCGTCGCCTGCGGCGGATTCTCCTACGGAGACGTTCTCGGCGCGGGTGGCGGCTGGGCGAAGTCGATCCTCCATCGGGACCTGCTGCGCGAGGCCTTCGCGCGCTTCTTCGCGGATCCCGGACGCTTCGCCCTCGGCGTCTGCAATGGCTGCCAGATGATCTCGCATCTCGCACCGATCATCCCCGGCGCACAGGACTGGCCGCGCTTCGTTCGCAACCGATCGGAGCAGTTCGAGGCCCGGCTCTCGCTCGTTCGAATCGACCCCTCGCCCTCGATCCTCTTCTCGGGCATGGAGGGCGCGCGATTGCCGATCGCCGTCGCCCACGGCGAAGGCCGCACGCAGTTCGCGGAAGACGGTCAGCGGGCGCGCCTCGAGGCGGCCGGCCTCGTGGCGGCTCGCTTCGTCGACGGCACGGGCGCCCCCGCGTCGCGCTACCCGGCGAATCCCAACGGCTCGACCGACGGCATGACCGCGCTCACGATCCCGGATGGCCGCGTCACGATCATGATGCCCCATCCCGAGCGCGTCGTTCGCACGGCCCAGCTCTCCTGGCACCCGGCCGCCTGGGGCGAAGAGAGTCCCTGGATCCGTTTCTTCCGCAATGCCCGCGCCTGGCTGTCGCGCCTCGAGCGAGGAGCCGCATGACGATCGATTCCGAAACCTCGGCGCTGCTCGCCATCTCGCCGCTCGACGGTCGTTATGCGGCGAAGCTCGATGATCTGCGGCCCCTCGTCAGCGAGTTCGGCCTGATCCGCAACCGCGTGGTGGTCGAGCTGCGTTGGTTCGCGACCCTCGCCGCCAACCCCGCGATCGGCGAGGTCCCTCCGCTCACGAAGGGTGCCCAGGCCCTGCTCGCCTCCCTCGAGCACGACTTCTCGCCCCGGGACGCCGCCGCGATCCGCGCGATCGAGGCGCGCACGAACCACGACGTGAAGGCGGTCGAATACTGGCTGAAGGATCGTTTCACCGACCAGCCCGATCTCGCGAGCGCGCGCGAGTTCATCCATTTCGCCTGCACCTCGGAGGACATCAACAACCTCGCGTACGCGCTGATGCTCGCAGAGACCCGCGAACGGCTTTTGCTCCCCGAGATGGATCGGTTGATCGCAGAGCTGCGGCGCTGCGCCGGTCTCTACGCCGATCTCCCGATGCTCTCGCGAACCCATGGGCAGCCCGCGACGCCGACCACCCTCGGCAAGGAGTTCGCCAACGTCGGACAACGCCTCGTGCTCGAGCGCCGGGCGCTCGCCGACGTCGAGATCCGGGGCAAGGCGAACGGCGCCGTGGGCAACTTCGCGGCACACGTCATTGCCTATCCCGAAGTCGACTGGGAAGAACACAGCCGCCTCTTCGTCGAATCCCTCGGACTCGCCTGGAATCCCTTCACGACCCAGATCGAGCCCCACGACTGGATCGCCGCCTACTGTCATGCGCTGATCCGCTTCGACACCATCCTGCTCGACTTCGTGCGCGACGTCTGGAGCTACATCTCGATCGGCGCCTTCAAGCAGCGCGCCGTCGCCGGCGAGGTCGGCTCGTCGACCATGCCCCACAAGGTGAACCCGATCGACTTCGAGAATGCCGAGGGGAATCTCGGTCTCGCGAACGCGGTGCTCGCCCACCTGGCGGAGAAGCTCCCCGTATCGCGCTGGCAACGCGATCTCTCCGACTCGACGGTCCTGCGCACCGTCGGGATCGGGATCGGCCACGCCCTGCTCGCGATCCGGGCGACATTGCTCGGAATGGCCAAGCTCGCCGTCGACGCGGATCGGCTGGCAGCGGACCTCGCGGCGAATCCCGCCGTGCTCTCCGAAGCCGTCCAGACCGTAATGCGCCGCTACGGCATCGCCGACCCCTATGAGAAGCTGAAGGCCGTCACGCGGGGACAGGAGATCGGCCTCGCGGACCTGTCCCGGCTGATCGCGGGCCTCGAGCTACCCGCCGCGGTGCGCAAGGAGCTCCTCGCCCTCACCCCGGCTCGCTACGTCGGGCTGGCGGCCCGCCTCGCCCGTCGATTCTCCGAGGGTCGCTAGAGGACTCCCCGGGGATCAGGGGTGGAGCGATACGGACCGTCTCGTTATGATCGGCGGCCTGCCGGGTGATGCTGCAGGCGAGGGCTGGCCCGGTGGATCCGCGCGCCGATCCGTCGAATTCCCGAGCGAATCCGAGCTCTCGCGACCCCCGTAGTGGGCCGTGCGGAACGGGTCGCTCGAGGCCCGACCGATCGAGAGCAGATCCGGTACATGGCCGACGGGTGGCCCGGGCGCGCAGTCGCCTCGAACGCGAAGCAATGGAGCGGAAATGGACAAGCGGACGACGGAGCGGGAGGCGGTTTCGGAGCTCCGCGACGGGATGACGATCGGAATCGGCGGCTGGGGCTCGCGCCGCAAGCCGATGTCGATCGTGCGGGAGATCCTGCGCTCGAGCGTCAAGGATCTGACCGTCGTGACCTACGGCGGGCCCGACGTCGGCCTGCTCTGCAATGCGGGCAAGATCAAGCGCCTCGTCTACGGCTTCGTCTCCCTCGACTCGATCCCCCTCGAGCCCCATTTCCGCAAGGCGCGCCAGGCGGGCGCGATCCAGGCGGCCGAGCTCGACGAGGGCATGCTGCAGTGGGGACTGCTCGCCGCTTCCCACCACCTTCCCTTCCTGCCGACCCGCGCCGGGCTCGGCTCGGACGTGCTCGCGATCAATCCCGACATCAAGATGGTCCGCTCGCCGTACCCCGCACTGGGAAGCAGCCAGGGCGAGGAGCTCGTCGCGATGCCCGCCCTCGAGCTCGACGTCGCCTTCATCCACATGAACCGCGGCGACGTGCGCGGCAACGGCCAGTACCTCGGCCCCGACCCGTATTTCGACGACATGTTCTGTCGCGCGGCGAAGCGCCGCTTCATGAGCGTCGAGAAGATCATCGAGACCGCCGCGATGGCGAACGAAGGACCGCTCCAGACCCGCGTCATCAATCGAACGATGGTCGACGGCGTGATCGAGGCCCCCGGCGGCGCGCATTTCACGGAATGCCCTCCCGACTACGGCCGCGACGAGGCCTTCCAGAGCGCCTACGCCGCGACGGCAAAGGACGGGGCCGCGTGGCTCGAATTCAAGCAGACCTATCTCGACCTCGAGAACGAGGCCGAGTACCAGAAGGCGGTGCGCAAGCGATGACGCAAGCAGCAGGCTCCAATTCCGGCTCCAATACCGGAAAACCGACACGCGGCGAGATCTGCGCGGTAGCCGCGGCGGAGGCGTTTCGCGGTAACGGCGAGATCCTGGCGAGCTGCTTCGGAACGGCCCCGGCGGTCGGCGCACGGCTCGCGAAGCTGACCTTCGAGCCCGATCTCTTGATGACCGACGGCGTCTGCACCGTCGTCGACAACCCGAGCCCCGTGTCGGGACCGGCCCCAGCGCCGATCGTCGAGGCATGGCTCCCGTTCCGGACGATCTTCGACCATCTCTGGAACGGCAATCGCCACGTCATCATGGCCGCGAGCCAGATCGACCGCTTCGGCAACCAGAACTTCGCCTGCATCGGCCCCCACGCAAAGCCGACCGCCCAGCTCCTCGGCATGCGCGGCGCGCCCGGCAACTCGATCTCCCACATCACGAGCTACTGGGTCGCGAGCCAGACGAAGACCGTCTTCGTCGAGAAGGTCGACATCGTCTCCGGCGTCGGATATGACCGGGCCGCGAAGCTCGGACCTGCGTCGACCCGCGGCCACGACGTCCGCTGCGTGATCTCGAACCTCGCCGTATACGACTTCCAGACCCCGGATCACCGCATGCGTCTGCGCTCGATCCACCCGGGTGTCGGCATCGACGAGGTCGTCGCGAACACGGGCTTCGAGCTCGTCATCGAAGGCAAGATCCCGGAAACCCGATCGCCCACCGACGAAGAGCTCCGCCTGATCCGCGAGCAGATCGACCCGAAGGGCTTTCTCAACAAAGAAGTCGCGAACCCCAGCTAGGCGCTGCGCGACGCGCGCACCCCCTTTTACCGATCCGGAGCCCACCCCCGTGCCCCACTCGCTCAAGACCCGCGTGACCGAGCTGTTAGGCTGCGACCATCCGATCCTCCAGACGGGGATGGGCTGGGTCGCGACGCCGGCGCTCGTCGCCGGGGCCTGCAATGCCGGGGCCTTCGGCTTCCTCGCGGCGGCGACGATTCCGCCGGACCAGGTGGCGGCGGCGATCCGCGACATCAAGACGCGGACGAATCGACCCTTCGGCGTCAACTTCCTGATGGACGCTCCCGGCGCCGAGGTCATCAGCGAGGCCATCTTGCGCGAGGGCGTGCGCGCCGCCGGCTACAACCGGGCGCCGAATGCGGCCTTGATCCAGAAGCTGAAGGCCGGGGGCGTCGTGTGCGTCCCGACCTGCGGTGCGGTCAAGCACGCCGTGAAGGCGGAGCAGCTCGGGGCCGACATCATCATCGTCCAGGGCGGCGAAGGAGGCGGGCATACGGGCTCGGTGCCGACGACGCTCCTCGCCTCGGCGGCCGCCGATGCCGTGAAAGTACCCATCGTCGCCGCCGGCGGATTCAAGGACGGGCGCGGGCTCGTCGCCGCGCTCGCGTTCGGCGCCGAGGCCGTCGCGATGGGAACGCGTTTCCTGATGACGCAGGAGAGCCCGGTCCCCGACGTGACCCTCGCGCGCTACCTCGGCGCGGAGGTGGCGGACGTGATCGTGAGCGAGGCTCTCGACGGATTGCCGCAGCGCATGATTCGCAACGAGCTCTCGCAGCGCCTCGAGAACGCGGGCTCCTTCGAGAAGCTCGTGATGGCGATCCAGAATGCCCTCGCCCTGCGTCGAGAGACCGGCGCCACGATCTCCGAGCTGCTGCGCAGCGCATTCGCGATGCGCCGCAACCAGAAGCTCTCGAACGCCCAGATGATCCTGGCAGCGAATGCGCCGATCCTGGCGCGCATCGCGATGAACGACGGCGATCCGGTGCGGGGCTATCTGCCGAGCGGCACGGTCGCCGGGGTGATCGATGACCGGCCGACCTGCGAGGTCCTCGTGAAGCGGATCGTCGCCGAGGCAGAGGAGACGCTGAAGCGGCTCTGTCGCTAGGCGTTGGACAATACGACACGGACGCGATTCGTCGCTCCGTGATCGAAGGAGACGGGACAATGGCGATCGACATCGTGGTCGAGCAAGGCGTCGGCGAGCTCATCATCAACGCGCCGCCGGTGAACGCGCTGACGAACGCCGGCTGGCGGGAGTTCGCGACGAAGATGGAGGCCCTCGGCCGCCGGGACGACGTCCACTGCGTGGTGATCCGCGCCGAGGGGCGCGGCTTCCAGGCGGGCGTCGACGTCAAGGAGCTCGCCGCCCACGGCGACCTCATCATCGACGTGAATCGCGGCTGCTACGACAGCTTCGCCGCCGTCTACGACTGCCCTGTCCCGACGATCGCGGCGGTACACGGCTTCTGTATCGGCGGGGGAATCGGGATCGCCGGCGCGGCGGACTTCGTGATCGCGTCCGAAGACGCGACCTTCCAGCTCCCCGAGATCGACCGCGGCGCTCTCGGCGCGGCGACCCATCTGACGCGGCTCGTCGGCGTCCAGAAGGCCCGCCGCATGCTCTACACCTGCGAATCGATCACGGCAGCCGAGCTCTATCGCGTGGGCGGCTGCGAGTCGGTCGTGCCGAAGGCGACGCTCCGCGACGAGGTCATGAAGGTCGCCCGATCGATCGCCGGCAAGAGCCCGAAGGCGCTGCGCCTCGGCAAGCAATCGCTCAACGGCATCGAAGTCGTCGATGTCAAGAAGAGCTACCGCTTCGAGCAGGGCTTCACGCTCGAGCTCTACACCAGCAAGGACTCCCAGGAGGCGCGCGACGCCTTCAGCGAGAAGCGCGAAGCCCGCTTCGACCGTTAGGCGCTCCCGGAGCAAAGGCACGAGAGGAATCGACATGGATCTGGTCTACACCGCCCCGCAGCAGGCCTTCCGCAAGGAAGCCCGCAGCTGGCTCGAAGCAAACGCCCCGAAGGAGAAGCTGCCGTCCTTCGACACGAAGGAGGGCTTCGAAGCCCACCGCGCCTGGGAGAAGAAGCTCCATGCCGGCGGCTTCGCGATGGTCCCCTGGCCCGTCGAGTACGGCGGCCGCGGCGCGAACCTGCTCGAGTGGCTGATCTTCGAGGAGGAGTACTACCGCGCGGGCGCCCCGGGCCGCGTGAACCAGAATGGCATCTTCCTGCTCGGCCCGACGATCATGGAGGTCGGAACGCCGGAGCAGAAAAAGCGCTTCCTCCCGAAGATGGCGTCCTCCGAAGAGGTCTGGGCCCAGGGCTGGTCCGAGCCCAACGCCGGCTCGGACATGGCGAACATCCAGGCGACCGCCTTCAAGGACGGCGACCATTTCGTCGTCAACGGCCAGAAGACCTGGGCGTCCCGCGGTGCCTTCGCCCATTGGCTCTTCGGCATGTTCCGCTCCGAGCCCGGATCCGAGCGCCACAAGGGACTCACCTTCATCCTCGTCCCCCTCGACACCCCCGGCGTCACGGTCCGTCCGATCGAGAAGCTGAACCACAAGAAGGCCTTCGCCGAGGTCTTCTTCGACGACGCCCGGGTGCCGATCTCCAATCAGCTGGGCAAGGAGGGCAAGGGCTGGGAGGTTGCGATGGCGACGGCCGGCTTCGAGCGGGGCCTGATGCTCCGCAGTCCCGCCCGCTTCCAGGACACGGCGCGCAAGCTCGTCGAGCTGTACAAGAAGACGGTCGCCTCGGGCGCCTACGTCGCTCCGGAGCTGCGCAATACGGTGGCGCGCTGCTGGCAGGACGCCGAGGCCTACACGCTCAACACCTATCAAACCGTCTCGCGACTGCTGTCGGGGGGGAAGATCGGCGCCGAGGCGTCGCTCAACAAGATCTTCTGGTCCGAGCTCGACATGAAGATGCACGAGACCGCGCTCCAGCTCCTCGGTCATCGCGCAGAGCTCCTGCCCGGCGCGCCCGCGGCGGGCGACGTCGGCGAGTGGCTCGACGGCTACATCTTCGCGCTGGCGGGCCCGATCTACGCCGGCACCAACGAGATCCAGAAGAACATCATCGCCGAGCGCATCCTCGGCATGCCGCGTTAGGCCGACTTCACGAGCCCGATTCGCGAGTCCAATTCGCGAGCCCACGCCGAGAACAGGAACCGACCATGCAATTCGAATTCACCGAAGACCAGCGCCTGCTCCACCAGACCGTGCGCGACTTCCTCGCCGGCGAGTGCCCCGTCGCCTTCGTGCGCGGGCAGTGGGAGACGCCGACCGGCCGCTCGCCCGAGTTCTGGGCGAAGCTCTCCGAGATCGGCGTGCCCGGGCTGCTCGTGCCCGAAGAGATGGGCGGCCTCGGGATGAACGAGATCGATTTCGTGCTCGTGCTGGTCGAGATCGGGCGGGCCGGGGTGGCCGAGCCGATCGTCCCCACGGCGGTCGTCGGCGTTCCGCTGCTGCGCGAGGCGGGCGAGCGGAATGCCGAAGCCGCGAAGATTGCGAGCGAGTGGCTGCCGAAGGTCGCCGCAGGCGAGGCGCTGCTGGCGGTCGCGCAACCGAGCTCGCCCCTCGTGCCCGACGCCCACGTCGCGGACCTCCTGATCGTGCGCCATGGCACCGGGCTCTACGCGCTGCCCCGCTCGGCCGTCACGTTGACGGAGCAGAAGTCCAACGACCCGTCCCAGAAGCTCTTCACCGTCGCCTTCGATCCGAAGAGCGGTCAGCTCCTCGCCTCGGGCGCCGAGGCCGATCGCCTCGAAGCGGCGGCTCTCGATCGGGGCGCCCTCGCCAGTGCGGCGCAGCAGCTCGGCGCCTGCGACCAGCTGATTGCGATGTCCGTCGACTACACGAGCCAGCGCAAGCAATTCGGGGTCCCGATCGGCAGCTTCCAGGCGGTCAAGCACCACCTCGCGACCCTCAAGGTCGCCCTCGAGTACGCCCGGAGCCACGTCGAGCGCGCGGCCCACTCCGTCGCCCGCGGTCTCCCGACCCGATCCACCGACGTCTCGATGGCGAAGATCGCCGCGGGCCAGGCCGCCCTCGATGCCGCGAAGGTCTCGCTCCAGGTCCACGGCGCCCTCGGCTACACCTGGGAGCAGGATCTCCACGTCTGGATGCGGCGCGCCTGGACCCTCGACCTCGCCTGGGGCGAGACCGCCTGGCACCGCAACCGACTCGCCGACGCGCTCTTCGAGAACACCCTCCCGGTCGAGAGCTTCGGCTTCACGCCGATCGCCCGCTGACGATCGGCCCGCCCCCGCGGCGGCCGCGGCGCGAGCGGGCGGGTATCCTCCGGAACAAACCAGACGAACGAAAGAATCGAGGAAACGTCATGAGCGCGAACAAACAGAAGAAGCGCGTCGCCGCCGTCGAGGGCTGGATCGACGTCGACCCGAAGAATCCGCGCCTCGTCGGCTACAAGGACGACGCTTCCGGTACCTATTTCTTTCCGAAGGACGTCGCCGTCAGCCGCGCGCCGGGCTTCAGCGATACGCCCCTGCGCGAGGTTCGCCTCTCCAATCGGGGCAAGCTCTGGTCGTACACGACGAACCACTACAAGCCGCCGGAGCCCGCCATCAGCCCGGACCCGTTCGTGCCGTACACCGTCGCCGCGGTGGAGCTGACCGAGGAGCGCATGGTCGTCCTGGGCCAGCTCGCCGACGGCGTGGATCCCGCCTCGATCGAGGTCGGCCAGGAGATGGAGCTGACCCTCGCCACCCTCTACGAGGACGACGAGAACGAGTACATCGTCTGGAAGTGGAAACCGGTCGCGGCATAGCACGAGCGGCACTTTTTCCTCCCGAGTTTCGCCGGAGTCACGCCCGAGGAGATCGACATGAGCAAGAATGAAGTGGCCATCCTGGGCGCAGGCATGCATCCCTGGGGCAAATGGGGCAAGAATTTCGTCGAGTACGGCGTCGTCGCGATCAAGGACGCGATCAGGGACGCGGGCATCGAGTGGAAGGACGTCGACTTCGTCGTCGGCGGCGACACGATGCGCAACGGCTATCCGGGCTACGTCGCCGGCGCGACCTTCGCAAAGGCGATGGGCTGGACCGGGATCCCGATCGCGAGCTGCTATGCGGCGTGTGCGACCGGGGCCCAGGCGATCGAGATCGCGCGCACGCGGATCCTCGCCGGCATGGCGCAGGTCGCCCTCGTGGTCGGCGCGGATACGACGCCAAAGGGCTTCCTCGCCCCCAACAAGGGCGAGCGCACCCTCGACCCGGACTGGCTCCGCTTTCGGTTAATCGGCGCGACGAACCCGACCTATTTCGGCCTCTGGGCCCAGCGCCGGATGGACCTCTACGGGGCGACCGAGCAGGACTTCGCCCGCATCAAGGTCAAGAACAGCAAGCACGGCTTCACGAACCCGAACGCCCGCTACCGCCAGATCTACACCGAGGCGGAAGTCCTCGCCTCGCCGCTCGTCGCCGCGCCGCTCCGGCTCTTCGAGATCTGCGCAACGAGCGATGGCGGCGCGGCGCTGGTGCTGTGCTCGATGGAGTACGCGAAGAAGAAGGGGATCACGAAGCCCGTCCGGATCTCGGCGGTCTCGACCGTCTCCCCGACCTTCCCGAACACCATCATCGACATGCCCGACTTCTCGACCGATTCGGCGGCGGGAATCCCGGCTCCGGACCGCAGCTTCAAGGACTCGATCTCCTGGGCCGCCTATCAAGAGGCCGGCATCGACCCGTCGGACGTCGACGTCGCCGAGGTCTACGATCTCTCCTCCGCCCTCGAGCTCGATTGGTACGAGAACATCGGTCTCTGCAAGCGCGGGGAGGCCGAGAGTCTCCTGCGCAGCGGCGCGACGGAGATCGGCGGTCGCGTCCCGGTCAATCCGTCCGGAGGTCTCTCGTGCTTCGGGGAGGCCGTCCCGGCCCAGGCGATTGCCCAGGTCTGCGAGCTGACCTGGCAGCTCCGGGGCACGGCGGGCGAGCGCCAGGTCGCGGGCGCCCAGGTCGGCATCACCGCGAACCAGGGACTCTTTGGCCACGGCTCGTCGGTGCTCTGCACGCGTTAGTCGGAACTTCCACGAGCGAGTCCGTTCAAAGAAGCGCCGCGGCGAGCGACGCGAGAGAGGAATTCGAAATGGCCGAGGCATTCATCATCGACGGTGTCCGAACCCCGGTCGGCAAGCGGGGCGGCGGCCTCGCCGGGATCCACAGCGCCGATCTCGGCGCCCACGTGCTGCGCGGCCTCGTCGCGCGCAACGACTTCGATCCCGGCGCCGTCGACGACGTGATCTTCGGCTGCTGCGACACGATCGGCTCCCAGGCGGGCGACATCGCGCGAACCTGCTGGCTCGCCGCCGGCCTCCCGATGCACGTGCCCGGCGTGACGATCGACCGGCAGTGCGGGTCTTCGCAGCAGGCCGTGCATTTCGCGGCGCAGGCGGTGATGAGCGGGACGGCGGATCTGATCGTGGCCGGCGGTGTGCAGAACATGAGCCAGATCCCGATCTCCTCGGCCATGACGTGTGCTTCGAGCCTCGGCTTCTCCGATCCCTTCTCCGGCTCGAAGGGCTGGGTCGATCGCTTCGGGACCCAGGAGGTCTCCCAGTTCCGCGGCGCCGAGATGATCGCCGAGAAATGGGACATCTCCCGCGACGACATGGAGACCCTCGCCCTCGAGACCCATGCCCGCGCCATCCGCGCGACCGCGGAGGGCCGCTTCAAGAACGAGATCCTGCCGATCGCCGGCGTCGAGAAGGACGAGGGGATGCGGGCCTCGACCCGCGAGAAGCTGCAGAGCCTGCAGCCCCTCGTCCCCGGCGGACGCCTCACGGCGGCGCTCGCGAGCCAGATCTCGGACGCCTCGTCCGCGATGCTGATCGCGTCGGAGCGCGCCGTGAAGGAACACAACCTCCGACCCCGGGCCCGCATCCACCACATCTCCGTGCTCGCGGACGATCCGATCTTCATGCTGACCGCCCCGATCCCCGCGACGAAGCGGGCGCTCGCCAAAGCCGGCATGAAGAAAGAGCAGATCGATCTCGTCGAGATCAACGAGGCGATGGCCTCGGTCGTGCTCGCCTGGCAGAAGGAGCTCGACTGGGATCTCACGAAGGTGAACGTGAACGGCGGCGCCATGGCGCTGGGCCATCCGATCGGCGCGACCGGCACGCGGCTCATGACGACGCTGCTCAACGAGATGGAGCGCACGGGCGCGCGCTACGGCCTGCAGACCATGTGCGAGGGCGGCGGGCAGGCGAACGTAACGATCATCGAGCGGCTCTAGCGCGAGAGAGAGCCGAGCAAGCACGCGAGCAGGAACGCGAGAAGTCAGGCAGCGGCCGGGCCCAGCGCCCGCCGCAGGAAAGGAAGATCGATGGGTATCTGTGATGGACGCGTCGTGATCGTGACCGGCGCGGGCGGCGGCCTCGGCCGAGAGCATGCGCTCCTCTTCGCGGCCGAAGGGGCCGCGGTGGTCGTGAACGACCTCGGCGTGTCGAATAGCGGCGAAGGCGGCTCTAAGGGCCCCGCCCAGAAGGTGGTCGACGAGATCACGGCAAAGGGTGGCCGCGCGATCGCCAATACCGACAGCGTCTCCGATTTCGCAGCGGGCAAGCGCATGGTCGAGCAGGCAATCGACACATTCGGCCGCCTCGACGTCGTCGTCAACAACGCGGGCTTCCTGCGCGACCGGATGTTCGTCTCGACGTCGGAAGCGGAATGGGACGCCGTCATCCAGGTCCATCTCAAGGGCCATTTCTGCGTCTCGCGCCATGCATGCGAGTACTGGCGCAATCAATCGAAGGCAGGCACGGCCGTCGACGCGCGCATCATCAACACGAGCTCGGGCGCCGGTCTCCAGGGCAGCATCGGACAGTCGACCTACTCCGCGGCCAAGGGCGGCATCGCCTCGCTCACCCTCGTCCAGGCCGCCGAGCTCGGCCGCTACGGCGTCACGTCGAACGCGATCGCCCCCGCGGCGCGCACGCGCATGACCGAGGCGATCTTCACCGACATGAAGCCGCCGGAGGACGGGAGCTTCGACGACGCGCATCCCGGAAACGTCTCGCCCCTGGTCGTCTGGCTCGGAAGCCCGGAATCCCGCTCGGTCACGGGCCGAGTCTTCGAGGTGAAGGGCGGGCTCGTCGGCGTCTCCGACGGCTGGCGCGACGGACCGACCTACGACAAGCAGGCGCGATGGGCGCCGGACGAGATCGGCGCGAAGGTGCTCGAGCTCGTCGGCAAGGCCGTTCCCCCGCAGAAGGTACACGGAAGCTGACGATGGATTTCCGATTCAGCGAAGAGCAGCAAGCCCTGGTCGAGAGTGCGCGGGATTTTCTCTCGAGCCACTCGGGACCGGAAGCGATCCGGTCGGCGATGACCTCGGAGCTCGGGTACGACAAGGCGATCTGGCAGCAGATCGCGAGCGAGCTCGGCTGGCCGAGCGTCCACATCCCCGAGGAGTACGGCGGACTCGGGCTCGGCTACGTCGACCTCGTCGTGCTGCTCGAGACGATGGGCGAGGCGCTGCTCTGCTCTCCCTTCTTCGCGACCGTCGCCCTCGCGGCGAACACGATCCTCGCCGTCGCGGACGAGGCCCAGAAGAAAGAGCTCCTGCCCGCGATCGCCGAGGGCCGGACGACGGCGACTCTCGCGCTCTGCGAGAAGTCCGGCCGCTGGGACGCCGAAGGCATCGAGGCGACGGCCCGACCCGATGGCGAGGGATTCATCCTCGACGGCGTGAAGAGCTGGGTCGTCGACGGCCATTCCGCGGACCTGCTCCTCGTCGCGGCCCGCAAGCCGGGAACCCAGGGCGAGAACGGCATCTGCGTCTTCGCCCTGCCCGGCCATACGGCCGGCATGGACCGACGGCCCCTCGTCACGATGGACCAGACCCGCCGGCTCGCGGAGATCCGATTGACGAATGTACGCGTCGGCCGCGAGGCCTGCCTCGGCGAATGCGGAGCGGCCTGGCCCGGTCTCGCCCGTGCCCTCGACCTGGCTGCCATCGCGCTTGCCGCCGAGCAGGTCGGCGGCGCCCAGCGCTGTCTCGACATGGCGGTGGCCTACGCCAAAGAGCGCCAGCAATTCGGCCGCGCGATCGGCTCGTTCCAGGCCATCAAGCACAAGGCCGCCGACATGTTCGTTGCGGTCGAGTCGGCGCGCTCCGCCGTCTACTACGCGGCCTGCATCGCCGACGACAAGAGCGACGACCTCGCGACGAACGCCTCCCTCGCGAAGGCCTGGTGCTCGGAGGCCTATTTCAAGTGTGCCGCCGATAACATCCAGATTCACGGCGGCGTCGGCTTCACCTGGGAGTACGATCCGCATCTCCACTTCAAGCGCGCCCGGGCGAGCGAGAGCTGGCTCGGCAGCCCATCCAACCACCGCGAACGCGTCGCCCGCGCAATCGGGCTCTGAGCCGCCCGCTATCTCATTCGCCCCGCGCCCGGCGGACGCCCGCGCTGCGCTCGCCCCGAAGGAACCCCGCATGCACGTCTTCAAGACTCCGTTCGAGCTCGAATCCCAGGTCGGCCAGAAGCTCGGCGAGACCGAATGGATGAAGATCGCGCAAGAGCGGATCAATCTGTTCGCCGAAGCCACGGGCGATCACCAGTGGATCCACGTCGACGTCGAGAAAGCAAAGCAGGGGCCCTTCGGCGCCCCAATCGCTCACGGCTATCTGACGGCCTCCCTCGCGAACTACTTCCTGCCCCAGCTGATGGAGGTCCAGGGTACGTCGATGGGCGTCAACTACGGCTGCGACAAGATCCGCTTCCCCTCGCCGGTGAAGGTCGGATCGCGCATTCGCGGGGTCGGTCAGCTGACGTCGGTCGAGCGGACGAAGGACGGGGGCATCCAGGCCAAGGTCACGATCACGATCGAGATCGAGGGCAGCGAGCGCCCCGCCTGCATCATCGAGACGATCAGCCGCTTCTATCCCGCCTGAATCCCCGCCCCATCTCGCTGCGCGCGAGCGGCGCGGGGCATGGGACGCCATTGGCACCACAACCCGCAATCGGCGCGGCACATGGGACGCGAATGGCTCGCCCCTGTAACGGTCGACGCGACGGGCCGGATCGATTCGACTTCGGCGGTCGTTTGGAATAGGCCGACCTCCGGCTGCGCTTGACTTCGCATCCCATGTGCCGCGCCGCTCGCTGGCATTCGCGCCGAATCGATCCAATATCGGGACGACGAAGCGAATCGACATTCGAGTCATCGTGATGAATCGTGCGGCGTCCCACCTCGACATGAGCGGACGTCGCGGTGCATGGGATGCGAAGTAAAGCGCAGCCGGAGGTCGCATCAGCGCATCCGACCGCCGAAGGCGCATACACTCGCCATGCCCAGCCGGCCGACACGAGGGCGAGCCATTCGCGTCCCATGCGCCGCGGCGGCCGCGACTTGTGAGATCCGGCCGTAGTACTTGCTCAGGGGGGATCGAAAGACCTAACCGAGGCGTTCCTGCACGATGCGACGCGCAATGTCGCCGTCGATGTCGCCCTTGTGGACCTTCATCAGGGCGCCCATCACCTTGCCGACGTCCTTGCCGCTCGCGGCTCCGGTCTGCGCGATCGCGGCCTCGATCCACTCCCGGGTCTTCGCCTCGTCGGCGAGCTTCGGAAGGAACTCCTGGATTACCGCGAGCTCGGCGCGTTCGGCCGCCGCGAGCTCCTCGCGCCCGGCGTTCGAGAAGGCCTCGATGCTCTCCTTGCGCTGCTTCTCGAGCTTTCGGAGCAGTCCTTCACAGACCTCGTCGGAGACCGAGGTCGAGCCGTCCTTCTTCATTTCGTTGAGGAAGGCGGAACGCATCGAGCGCAGGGCGATCAGACGACGCTCGTCCTTGGCCTTCATGGCCGTCTTCATCTGCTCGGTGACCTGTTCGGCGATCGGCATCGGAGAACCTCCCGGTGCGCAGCATAGCGGCTGGTTCACCGCGAGGGATCGCACTGAGGGACGCCCCTGCGGACGAACCGGTCGGGGAATCAGAACGAGACGGTGAGCTTCGCGTAGCCCGAACGCGGTACCTGGGTCGACTGATTGCGCTGGACGTCGTAGAACTCGGCGTGGCGCGCATCGTTCAGATTCTGGCCTACCAGGGCCAGCTCGAGCCAGTCGAGAGGCTTCCATCCGAGACGCAGATCGAGGCGGAGATACTGGCGGACGTTGTCGGAGCGAAGCACCGGAGTGATGCCCTCGAGGCCATCCACAAAGTAGAGCGCTGCATCGAATTCGAACTCCGCGGGCAGATCGAAGAGCGACCGGATCACGAATTGCTGGCGCGGATCGCTCTTCTCGAGCGGCGCATTCGCGAAGGCATTGCTGGGCAGGCGCTCGTACTGATCGAGGAACGAATAACCCGTCGTGACACGTAGCCACGAGACAGGCAGGAACCCGAGCTCGATTTCACCGCCCCGGATACTCACCTGTCCTGCGTTCTCGAATCGGTACGGACCCACTGGCGGGGGTCCTACGAGAGCCGAGACGTCGTCGTACTCCGACCAGAACAGCGAGACCTCGGCCGTCATCCAATCGAGCGTGTAGAAGCGGTAGCCGAGCTCGTAGGACAGCAGCTCTTCCTGGCGGATGTCCCGATCCCCCTGGAGCAGAACGAACGGTGCGATCGGTCCGGCCAGATCGCGGTCGGTGAAGGTCGGAATCCGTACGGCTCGCGAGATGGCACCCCAGAGGGTATGGCCGTTCACCGGAGTGAACACGACCCGGCCCGAGGGCTGGTACTGGAAGCCGGACCAGCTGTTGCCTCCGAGCTTCGTGCCGCCGATCAGCTTGAGCTTCTCGTCGAAGAGGGGCACCTGGAACTGAACGAAGGCATCGCCGAGGTGGAAGTCGTCATCGTTCGGGCTGAAGAAGAGCCCCCCCGTCGGATCCTCGGTATGCGTCGTCCAGTAGCGGTATTCAGCTCCGTAGACCACGTCGAGCCAGGGTGCGACGGAGAGCTCGTGCTGGAGCGAAAGATTCGCAGTATGGCTCTCCTCGGCGAGGGTCGTGCGACGCGAGACGACGTCGTAGTACGCGGCCGCCGACAGGCGTGAGCCCCCTTCGAACGCGTGCCGGTACTGGAGCTGGGTGTCGCCACCGCGGCTCTTCGCGTGACGCTTGTCGAAGGAGACGATGTCGAAGGGCGGCGCGACGTCGGAGATGCCCTGCGCGCGATCGAGATCGAGGTCGAAGTAATCCATCAGGAGCGTCAGCTCGCTGCGTTCGTCGAGCTGGGTATCCGATCGGGCGCCGAGCCGCAGCTGGCCCCACTCGTCGTCACCGTTGTAGTTCTGGTTGAAATCGAAATCCTGGACCTTCTCGCCCTTGGCGGAGATCCGGTACCGGGTCTTTTCGCCGAGCTCGCCGCCGTGGCGGGCGGAGATCCCCGCTTCCTGGGATCCGCCGAAGAGATGTGCGCGATTTCCCTGGGTATCTGCCGCCTTCTTCGAGATGATGTTGATGACGCCGTTGACGGCGTTCGCGCCCCAGATCGTTCCACCCGGGCCGCGGACGACTTCGATGCGTTCGATGTCCTCGATCGCGAAATTTTGCTCGGCCCAGACGACGCCCCCGAAGAGCGGCGTATAGATGCTGCGCCCATCGATCATCACGAGCAGCTTGTTCGAGAATTCCTGGCGAATTCCGCGGATCGAGATGGCCCAACGGCTCGCGTCGATCCGCGCGACCTGGAGACCGGGGACGACACGAAGCGCCTCGGGGACGCTCGTGAAGCCGCCACGGCGCAGATCTTCAGACGTGATAACGGTGATGGCGGCCGCCGCGAGCTGCTTGGTCTCGGCCTTCTTCGAGACGGACGTGACCTCGACGTTCATGAGATCTTCGAGCGAGAGCTCGAGCAGGTCGTCCTCGGCGAGGGCCGGCCCAGAACACACTCCGAGCAGGCCGATGAGCATCAGCCAACCCTTGTGTGCACCCGGTTCGACCCGCCGACGAGCCTGCTGCCCCATTGAACCCCCTCGCCCATGGCGCCGCCTTCCCCGCCGCCGAGGCGAGGTCGACGTTCGGGCTCATCGGTGTGCGAATCGGGTGACCTGAGCAGGCAGGCAGCAATGCATCGGACAAACGGGTGAGAATGGTCCAATCGGGTGGAATAAAGGGGGGGCCGCACCCGTGCCCGCAAATCCGAAGTCGGGAGATCCCCCGAGCGATCCGCGGTCCGGCGTCAGGCCCGCTGGCTCGAAACCGAGACCACTTCCCCCGTCATATAGGAGGAGTAGTCGCTCGCGAGAAAAACCATCACGTTCGAGACCTCCCAGGGCGCGGCCCCCCGGCCAAACGCCTCCTTCGCCTCGAGCTCGTCGAGCAGCGCCTGGGGCGTCGTCTTCACGAGAAACGGATGGATCGCGATCGAGGGCGAGACCGCGTTGATGCGGATACCGAACTCCGCCGCCTCGAGGGCCGAGCAGCGGGTCAGCGCCATCACGCCGGCCTTCGCCGCCGCATAATGGGCCTGGCCCTTCTGCGCTCGCCAGCCGAGCACGGAGGCGTTGTTCACGATCACGCCGCTCCGGCGCTCCATCATATGGGGCAGCACTGCGCGCGTCATGCGGAAGACGCTGTTCAGCGTGATGTCGAGGACCGAGGTCCACTGGTCGTCGCTCATGTCGACGACGTCGACTTCGCCGCCGAGTCCGGCGTTGTTGATGACGACGTCGATCCGGCCCATGTCCGCGATCGCCGCGGCGACGAGCGCGCGCACGTCCGCGTCGTCCCGCACGTTGCAGAGCCGATGCCCGACGGGTTGGCCCGAGATCTTCGCGAGATTCTCGGCGGCCTCGGCCGTGCGCTTCTCGTGGATGTCGCTGATGAAGAGCCGCGCGCCTTCCTCGGCGCAGCGCTGTGCGGTCGAAAATCCGATCCCCGCGCCGGCGGCGGCCGTCATCAGGACGGTCTTGCCGCGGAGCAGGTCGTGGGGCGGGACGTAGGCCGGCGGCGCCGGCTTCGACGGTCGATCGGACATCGCTCCGGACATAAATGAGAGCCCTGTCAGCGCGGTTCGCGCGGAAGACCGAGCACGCGCTCGGAAATGATGTTGCGCTGGATCTGGTTCGAGCCGGCATAGATGGTGTCGGAGCGCGTGAAGAGGAACATGCGCTGGAGACCATTGAGGTCGTAGGGGGCACCGGCGGCGAGCTCGGCCTCCGGACCCATCACGTCCATGGCGAGCTTACCGAGGTCGCGGTGCCAGCTCGCCCAGAAGATCTTCGAGATGTTCGATGCCGGCGGGAGCTCGGCTCCTTCGTCCGCACCCGACAAGGTTCGCAGCGCGTGGTAGCGCTGGATCCGGAGCCCCATCCAGGCGTGGGCGATGCGTTGGCGGATCAGCGGATCGCTCGCGCTGCCGTTGCGCCTGGCGATCTGGATGATCCGGTCGAGCTCGTTCTGGAACAGCATCTGCTGGCCGAGAGTCGAGGCCCCGCGCTCGAACGCGAGGGTCCCCATCGCGACCGCCCAGCCGCCATTCACCTTGCCCACGATGTCGTCCTTCGCCGCCCGCGCGTCGCTGAAGAAGACCTCGCTGAACTCCGAGTCCCCGGTCATCTGGACGATCGGGCGAACCTCGACGCCGGGCTGGTCCATCCGGACGAGGAGGTAGGAAATGCCCTTGTGCTTGGGCTGCGCCTGCGGATCGGTCCGGCAGACCACGAAGCACCAGTCCGACCACTCGGCCCCCGAGGTCCAGACCTTCTGTCCGTTGACGACCCACTCGTCGCCCTGGAGCTCCGCCCGGGTCTGCACATTCGCGAGATCCGATCCGGCCCCCGGCTCCGAATAACCCTGGCACCAGACTTCGTCGCCCGACAGGATCTTCGGCAGGAAGCGCGCCTTCTGGTCCGCGCTCCCGAAATGGATGACCGTCGGCGCGAGCAACCCCTCGCCGATATGCCCCACGCGGCCCGGCCCGCCGGCCCGCGCATACTCTTCGTGGAAGATCATTTGCTGGGAGAGCGGAAGCGCGCGGCCGCCGACGTCCTTCGGCCATCCCACCCCGATCCAGCCGCTGCGCCCCATCAGGCGCTCCCAGGCATGACGCTCCTCGAAGAGCGCGTGCTCGTCCCCGGGTCCGCCACGGCCCTTCACGACCTCGAAGTCGCCTCGCAGGTTCTGCTCGAGCCAACGGGCAAACTCGGTGCGAAAGGCTTCGTCTTGGGGGCTGAAGCGCGCGTCCATCGGGGGCCTCTTCGGGTCATCTGGAGGGGGTCGGGGGCAGTCGGACATTACGATACGATGCGTACCGCTGGCAACGTCGGCGGCCTCGAGGCTGGCCTCGCGATCGCGTCCGAAGCCGAACCCGAAGATCGGAAGAGATGCTCGAAGAAGCGACCCTGTGGCAGCTCGTCGAGGCACGGGCGGCGGCGACGCCCGCGGCCGCGATGGCCGTCGACGAAGCCGGTCGTGCGGTCTCCTTCGGCGGCTATCGGGACGCCTGCCTCGTCGTCGCCCGCGCCCTCGCGCAACGCGGCCTCGGCCCCGGAAAGCTCGTCTCCTGGATGCTTCCGACCCGCCTCGAGGCCCTCGTCCTGGTCGGCGCCCTCGCCCGTCTCGACGCGATCCAGAACCCGATCCTGCCGATCTACCGGGGCCGAGAGGTGCGCTTCATCATGGGCCAGGCGCGGCCCGCCCTACTCGTCACCCCAGGCCTCTGGCGGGGCTTCGACTACGCCGCGATGGCTCGCGAGGTCTCAGCCGACGTGCCTGGGCTCGAAACCCTGGTGGTCGATCGCGGCCTGCCCGGCGCGCCCCATCTCGGGGCTCCGAACGACGCGCCCCATCGACCCGTTCCGGCGCAGCTCCCGCCGCCGCCACGCGCCCTGCCTCCCGCCGATCTCCCGACCCGCTGGCTCTTCTACAGCTCGGGGACCACCGCCGATCCAAAAGGCGCCCTCCACACCGACGCCTCGCTCTGGGCTGCCGCAAAAGGCATGGCGCTTGGCCTCGACCTGCAGGCCTCGGACCGGGTTGCCTTCGTTTTCCCCTTCACCCACATCGGCGGCTTCGCCTGGCTACTGGCCGGCCTCGCGACGGGCGCCTGCCAGATCCTTATCGAGAATTTCGCCGCCCCCGAGACGATGGCGATCCTGCGCCGCGAGGGCGTCACCCTCGGCACGGCAGGCACGGTCTTCCACGAGGCCTATCTCCGCGCCGCCCGCGCGTGCCCCGACCCGCCCCTCTTCCCGCACATGCGGGCCTTCCCCGGCGGCGGCGCCCCGAAGCCCCCGCAGCTCCACCATGACCTCGTCGCGGAATTCGGTGGCGCCGGCATCTGTTCGGGCTGGGGCCTCACGGAAGCGCCGAACCTGACGATGGTGAGCATCTACGATCCCGCCGCGAAAAAGGCCGAGAGCGAAGGGCGACCGTCGCTGCCCGAGGTCGACCTGCGCACCGTGCGCGCCGACGGCCGTGTCGCCGCGGCGGGCGAGTCCGGCGAGCTGCGCGTGCGCGCGCCCAACGTCTGCCGCGGCTACCTCGACGCCTCGCTCGACGCCGCCGCCTTCGACGAGCAGGGCTACTTCCGCACCGGCGACCTCGGCTTCATCGACGCCGAGGGCTATGTCGTCATCACCGGGCGCCTCAAGGACGTGATCATCCGCAAGGGCGAGAACATCCCCGCGAAGGAGGTCGAAGATCTCCTCTACACGCACCCGAAGGTCGCGGAGGTCGCGGTCATCGGGCTACCCGATGCGAAGTCGGGGGAGCGGTGCTGTGCGGTCGTGGTCTGCCGGGATCCGGCCCGGCCGCTCGAGTTCGACGAGATGGGGGAATTCCTGCGCGATCGGCAGCTCATGCTGCAGAAGATCCCCGAGCAGCTCGAGCTCGTCGACGTACTCCCTCGCAATCCGACGGGCAAGGTCCTGAAGCACACGCTGCGGGCGCGCTTCGCGAATCAGCCGACTCAGCCCGACTCAGCCGAATAGGACGAGCGCTCGAGCCGCGTCGCACGAGCTCAGCAGCTCACCCCATTACACAGATTGTCGCCGGCGCTCACGCCGCTACCCGTGACCGCCGGGTTCGGAGACAACGACAGGACGTTGCGGCCGTAGCGAGATCCGGCGCCGAGCGTCATCGCCTGCGAGGTATTGCGCACGAGATTGTCGTAGACGGCACAGCCGCCGCCGCAGGTGATCCCCGGGTGGCCCGCGAAGATCGGGGTGATGGCGCCGACCGTATTGCGCGTGATGTTCGAGCCGTCACTCGCCGCAATGCCTGGACCGCCGTTGCCATCGAGGCTGTTGTCGACGACGTGCGCGAGAAAGCCGGCAGAAATTCCGCCGCTCGAATTGACCCGAAGCGTGTTTCCCTGGACGACCGCGCTTTGTGCCGCAACGATCCCAAACCCCGTGTTTCCATACGTGGTGTTGCCTGTGATCGTCGACCCGCTCTTTGCATCGATTCCATCGAACCCATTGTTGTAGGACGTATTCCCCGAAACCGTCGAGCCATCCCAGACCTTGACCCCATCGCCCCCATTGCGGAAGACCGTATTTGCCGAGACGGTCGAGGCATGGAGTCCGGAAATGCCATCGCCCCCGTTCTCGAAAATGATCATGCCCGAGACGATGGATCCCTGGACGACACTGACTCCGTCCTGTCCATTCCAGCGCACCCGGAGATTCGTCGCCTCCGCCTGGGACCCGAGAGCAACGCCGTTGGCGCCCATACCGGTAATGCTTCCATCGCGGACCGAAATGCCGTACACCGCATTCGACGTGCTCTTGACGCCCGAGCCCGATCCGGTCGCCGGCGTACAGACAAACGGGGCCCCGTCGCAGATCACCGGCCCCCGGATCTCGAAGCCCTCAAGATCGATGCTGACGCCCGACTCGCCTCCGACGACGAGACCGTCCGTATTCTCGTTGGGTACGGTCAGGTTGCTCGTTAGTCTGTAACTCCCCGAGCTCACAATCGTCACGGGATAGCCCGCCGTATCCCCGGCAAAACAACCTGTCTGAAGCGCACAGGTCTGATTGATCTCGAGGACGCCCCCTCCGGCCGATGCGTCGCTCGCGAAGGGGATCAGAAGAAGCGCAACGACAGTCGATCTCATGGCCGGTCTCCTTCTCGGGTCGAGCTCCAACCTATCACGACCGCGGGTGCATCCGACCGGAAAATCGAGTCGATTGCGCCGGACCGAGGCCCCACGCCACAGCCATCAGCTCCGCTTCAGGATCCCCGCCAGCGCGAGATCCACGATCGGATCGACCATCTTCGGCGAGAGGAGCCCGCCGCGGAAGAAGAGCGTGACCGAGATCGGGCCGAGGACCAGATCGGCCGCGAGACCGAGATCGACGTCGTCCGAAATCTCGCCCCGGATCCGCGCCCGCTCGAAGATCCGCACGAAGGGCTCGCGCCGCGCGCGGGCGACGGGCTCGATCAGCTTCGAGAGCTCGGGGTTATGCGCTCGCTCGCCGGCGAGACTCGGGAAGACCGTGCCGAGGGCCGTCGTATTGAAGGCCTCGAGGTATTTCCTGAGCGTCTCCTTGAGGTCGCGTTCGAGGCTGCCCGCGTCGACGTCTTCGAAGCCCGGGAGCGCCCCGAAGGCCTCGACCACGAGCGGGAGCTTCGACGACCAGCGGCGGTAGATCGTGGCCTTGCCGACCCCGGCGCGCTGGGCGACGCCCTCGACGGTCAGCGCCGAATAACCGACCTCGCCGAGCAGGGCGAGCGTCGCATCGAGGATCGCCTGGTGGGCCTCCTCGCTGCGCGGGCGGCCGGTGCTGCTCGTCATGCGCCGCAATGCGGGCTTCGCGCGATCCGATTCCGCCGGTGCCACCGCTTCCGCTTCCTTGCCCGCGCGCATTCGACCTCTCGATCCGCGACACACGGCCCGACCGTCGACGGCAGCGCGATTACGATACAGTACGTTCCGTAATCAATCACCCGCGGCCGCGGCCTCCCGCGCGGCCCCGGCGGCCCCTCAGGCCCCCGCCTGGGGCGTAAGAAGAAAGGGCAGGCAGCGAGGCGATGCTCGACTACAACCCGTTCTCCGATGCGGTCGTCTACGGCGACCCGCTGCCGATCTACAAGCGCCTGCGCGACGAGGCGCCCGCCTACCATCTCTCGGAGTTCGACACCTGGGCCCTGTCCCGCTTCGAGGACATCTGGAAGGCCTCGGCGGACATGAAGAACCTGACGGCGGCCAACGGCACGACCTCAGCCCATCTGCTGACGAAGGTCCAGCCCGTCACTCCCATGATCAACAACATGGACGCGCCGGACCACACGCGCCTGCGCGCCGAGTTCCGCAAGGCTTTCGCCGCGCCCGAGGTCGCCCGGCTCGAACCCATGATCCGACGGATTGCCAAGGAACGCCTCGCCGCCTGCCTCGACACCGGGCGAATGGACGTGATCCACGACTTCTCGGCCCACGTCGCCGTCACCGTCGCCTGCACGATCAGCGGTCTCCCGCCCGAGGACGGACCTTTTCTCAACACGCTCGTCTGGCGCTTCTTCCAACGCGAGGAGGGCGTGCGCGGCCAGACCGAGGCGGGCCTCGCCGCCCTGGCCGAGATGTTCGCCTACTTCCACGAGCAGATCGCCTTGCGCAGGCGCCACGGGTCGAAGGACGACGTTCTGCAGAAGCTCCTCGATTTCCAGCAGGACGGGAAGCCCCTCGACGATGACGCGCTCGCGTCCCATCTGTCGATGCTGATCATCGGGGGCTCCGAAACCTTTCCGAAGACGCTCGCCACGATCGTGCGCCGCCTCCGCCAGCATCCGGACCAACGACAGCAGTGCATCGCCGACCCCGCGCTGATCCCCGACGCCTACAACGAGGGTCTTCGCTACGACATGCCGACCCAGTTCCTGATGCGCCAGGTAAAGCGCCCGGTCGAAATCGCCGGGGCAAGCATGAAGGAAGGCCAGGGGATCATGTTTCTCTACCACTCGGGCAATCACGACGAGCGGGAGTTCCCGGATCCCGATCGATTCGACATCCGGCGCCGTCCGCCCCGGATCCTGTCGTTCGGCTACGGGCCGCATTCCTGCCTCGGCGTCAACGTCGCGCGGCTCGAGGGCCGCGTCTGCCTCGAGGAGCTGCTCGCGCGGGTCCCCGACTACGAGGTCGACGAGGCGGGCGCCGAGCGTCTTCGAACGGAGTTCGTCCAGGGCTACTGGAAGCTCCCGATCACGTTCCGGGCCTAGCATGGAATTCCCGGTCTCCCTCGCGGAGCAGGTCCGCCGACTCGCCCGCGAGCGTCCCCGCGATCCCGCCTTCGTCGTCGACGGCCGCGTGCTCGACTGGGCGGGCTACGACGCCGCGGCCGACCGCCTGGCGCGGGTCTTTCTCGCCCTCGGACTCGAGCCCGGCGAGCGCGTCGCCATCTGGGTGCCCGACGGCACGCCCTTCCACATCGCCTATCAAGCCGCCGAGCGCTGCGGTCTCGTCTGCCTCGGTCTCGCCCCCCGCTGCGGCGAACGCGAGCTCGCACACCTCTTGAGCCTCGCCTCGGCGCGAACCCTGATCTCGGCGCCCGAGATGTCCGACGGCCCCGCCGCCGCGCGCGTCGTCCGCTTGCGCGAGCGAGGCATCCGGATCGAGCACCATCTGACCCTCGCAGGCGACGGCTTCGTCGACGACGCGATCGAGCTCGACGGCCGAGCGGCCCCGCTCGCCGGCCCGCCCGACGCGCAAGCCCTCGCAAGCCTGCTCGCACCACGCGCGCTGACGGCGAGCGACGTCTCGCTCCTCAATACGACCTCGGGCACGACGGGTCTGCCGAAGATCGTGATCCACGACCAGCTGCGCTGGTTCCATTTTCACCGCCTCGCCTCCGACGTCGGCCACTTCCGCGAAGACGACGTCTTCATGAGCGCCCTGCCCGCCCCGGTCGGCTTCGGTCTCTGGACCGCCCATTTTACGCCGACGCTCCTCGGGGCTCCGACGGTGCTGACCCGAAAGTTCGACGCCCGCGCGACGATCGACGCCCTCGAGCGCCATCGGGTCAGCGTGCTGTCGGCGGTGTCGACCCAGTTCATCATGCTGCTCGAGTCGGGCGGCTTCGACGGCGGCCGGGATCTCGCGCTGCGCGCGCTCTTCACCGGCGGCGAAGCGGTCCCGGAACGCCAGGCGCGCAATTTCGAGGTCCGTACCGGGGCCTCCGTACTGCAGTTCTACGGCTCGAACGAGACCGGCGCCGTCAGCGCGACGCGGCCCGAGGATCCGCCGCACAAGCGCCTCACGACGGCGGGCAGGCCGATCCCCGAGATGCAGCTTCGACTCTTCGATCCCGACGGTCGCGACGTCACGGCGAGCGGTCGTGGACAGCCGGCGGTGAAGGGACCGGTCGTGTCGCGTGGCTACCTCGGGGCACCAGAGGCAAATGCACAGCTGATCACGGCCGACGGCTGGGTCCGCCTCGGCGATCTCGTCGAGCTCGACGCGGACGGCTTTCTCCGCGTCATCGGCCGCACCGACGACATCATCATCCGCGGCGGCAAGAATCTCTCCGCCGCGGCGATCGAAGAATGCGTGGCGCTCCATCCGAGCGTGGCTCTCGCGGCGGCGATCGGCATGCCCGATCGAATCTTCGGCGAGCGGGCTGCGGCCTACGTCGAGCTTCGGCCGGGGACCTCGCTCGACCTCGATGGACTGCGCGCGCATCTCCAGGGCGAGGGGGTCGCCCGCGAGCTCTGGCCCGAGGCGCTCATCGTGTTGCCCGAGCTTCCGCGCGGCGTCGGCGGCAAGGTCGCGAAGGGGGCGCTCCGGGAGGACGCACGGCAGCGATTCGGCGAGCCTGATGACGAGGACCTCGTCGCCCGCTCGCGCGCTGCCGAACGCGCGGGCGACTAGCGTGAACGACATCCTCGAAGCGCTTCGTCGCCGAGTCGCCCGATCGGAGCTGCGTGGCCGCGCGCTCTGGGTCGTGATCGGCTGCCTCGTCTGCCAGATGGGCCTCGGGCTCACGTACGTCAAGAGCGGACTCTCGACGGACCTGATCGAGGCGCTGCATCTCTCTCGCACGCAGTTCTCCGGCGCCAACACCCCGCAGCTCGCGCTCCAGGCCCTCGCAAGCCCCCTCGCGGGCTTTCTCACGGTCCGTTACGGCGCCTCGCGCGTGCTCGCGGGCTCGTCGATCTTCTTTGCCCTCGTCTTCCTCGTCTTCGCCCGGGCCGAGTCCGTCGCCGGTTTCTATTTCGCCGTCGCGGGAGTCGGCCTCGGTGCAGCAGGCATGGGCGACGTCACGATCGGCCATGTCGTGACTCAATGGATCCGCAGGAATCGCGGCCTCGCCCTGGGCATCGCCTACGCGGGCTCGAACCTCGGCGGCTCGGTCATGATGATGGGGACCGGTGCGGTCGCCGAACGCTTCGGCCTTCGCAGCGCGCTCCTGTCGGTCGCCGTCTTCTGCCTGGTCGTGCTGCTGCCAGCCTCGCTCTTCATGGTGCGCGATCCCGAGCGTGAAGACAGCCGCGCGTCGACGCCCCCGAGCGAGCTCGACGCCCGTGGCCGTATCACATCCGAACCGACATCCGCCCGAAGCGCCGACCGCGTAATGGCGGCTGTCGTCGATGAAGACACGAACCTCGACCTGCGCGCCGCGCTCCGGACCCGGACCTTCTGGATCCTGACGGCCACGCTCTTCACGTTCTTTTTCTACTTCACCGGGATCCTCGACCACTTCGTGCTGTTCCTGACCGACACGGGGGTCTCGAGTCCGGACGCGCGCGCCTACCTCTCGCAGGCGATCGGCCTCGGCATCGTCTCGAAGATCGCGGGCGGATTCATCGCTGATCGCATCCCCCACGAGAAGGCGATCCTCTATGACTACGCGCTGCTGACCGTGAGCTCGGGCGTGCTGCTGCTGCTGCCCCATTCGATCTGGCTTCCGGTCTTCATCTTGACCTACGGCTTCAGCCAGGCCGCGCGAGACGTCGTCTATCCGCTCGTGATCGAACGCTGCTTCGGCGCGCGGCACCTCGCGTCGATCTACGGGACGATGACGTTGATGCTCTTGCCCGGGGCGGCGCTCGGCCCCCTCGTCGCCGCGGCCCTGCGTGATTCGCTCGGCGACTACCGGCTCGCCTTCTCGATCTTCGCTGGGCTCAACGTGCTCTCGGTCGCTGCCCTGCTGCTCGTCCGCGACGAGCGAACACGTCGGCCGCCCGGCCGCCGGACGGCCTGACCCGACCGCCTAACCCGCCTGGACGATTGCCTCTGCAAACGACACCCCCTCGGCGATCCAGCGACGCGCCGCGTTGAGCTGGCGCGGCCGCTTGCAGCCGACGGCGCCGACGAGCTTCCCGCCGCGTCCGTAGAGGACGAGGAACTTGTCCTCGTCGAGAGTCCCCAGGCAGACGTGCATCGCGTCGCCTTCCTTGAACTCCCCGGCGATCGCGAGCCGGAGATCGAATTGATCGGTCCAGACGTAGGGGACGGCGGCGTGGGGATCGCTCTTGCCGTGCACGATGCGGCGCGCGACGACCTCTGCCTGCTCGACGGCGCTGGTCCAATGTTCGAAGCGCGGGCGCTCCGGGTAACGCGCATTTTCCCAGCGCGCGCAGTCGCCGAGCGCGAAGATGCCCGACCGCGATGTCATGCCGGTCGCGTCGCAGAGCACGCCGTTTTCGATCGCGAGGCCCGAATCCGCAAGCCAGCCGACCGCGGGCGCGGCGCCGACCCCGACGACGACGAGATCGGCGGGGATGACGCGACCGTCCGCGAGCCGAACGCCCGAGACGTGCCCCTCGCCCTCGAAGCCCGAGACCCCGAGCCCGAGATGGAACTCGATGCCCGCCTCGCGATGCCGCCGCGCGACCCGCTCCCCGAGCAGCGGACCCAGGCCGCGAATCAGCGGCGCCGGCAGCGGCTCGACGACGGAGACCGCGCAGCCCTTCGTCCGGCAGCTGGCCGCGACCTCCATGCCGATGAAGCCCGCGCCGATCACGATGACGCGCGGCGTCGCCGCGAGTGCATCCCGCAATCGTCTCGCGTCTTCGATCGTTCGCAGGGCGACGAGCCCGCCGAGTCCACGCTCGAAGGGCAACCGACGCGGCTCGGCGCCGGTCGCGAGCACGATCGCGTCGGCCTCGATCCGGCTGCCGTCGGCGAGAGTCACCGCGAGCACCCGCAGATCGATTGCCGTCGCCTTCTGCCCCAATCGCCACTCGGCCTCGAGCGGTGCCACGCCGGTCCGCGACAGCGCGAGCTTCTCTTCCGGCCAGCCCTCGACCAGGAATTGCTTCGAGAGCGGCGGACGGTCGTAGGGAAGCTCGGCCTCGGCTCCGATCATCGTGACGCGGCCCGCATAACCCTCGCGCCGCAGGGCTTCGAGCAGGCGCAGCCCGGCGAGCGACGCGCCCACGATGGCGATGTGCTGAACCATCCCGACCGATCCTCCGCTTGATCCGCTTCCGTCGCCGCGCCGGGATCCGTCCCTCCGGACGGTCCGCGCGGGCACGCCAGCATAGAGAATCCGGCGCCGTCGCGATCTGGCCGGCGGCGCCCCCGTCTGCGAGACTCGCGCCTCGCCGCCACTCTCGAGGAACCCGAAATGCAGTTCTGGCAAGCCGTCCCGTTCACCCATCCCGACGAGATGCTCGAGCTGGTGCCAGTGATCGAGGAGGCGGGCTTCGAAGGCATCCTGCTGGCGGACCACGTCTTCGCCCCCGAGTCGTACGACTCGCGCTACCCCTACGACGACTCGGGCGAGCCGCCCTTCGACTCGAAGACGCAGTTTCCGGAGGTCTTCGCGACGATCTGCGCACTCTCGATGGTGACGAAGCGCCTGCGCTTCATGCCCAACGTCTACGTGCTGCCGATGCGGCATCCGGTCGAAGTGGCAAAGGGCCTCGGGACGGCGGCCGTGTTCTCGAAGAATCGCGTCGTGTTCGGGATCGGGGCCGGATGGCTGAAGGAGGAGTTCGAGGGGCTCGGGCAATCCTTCGAGGCCCGTGGCCGGCGGATGGACGAGCAGATCCCGATCGTTCAGAAGCTGTTGGCCGGCGAGGTCGTCTCGGCCGGAGGGGAGTTCTACCGGTTCGCCTCGCTGCGCCTGAATCCCGTGCCGACGAAGCCGGTTCCCTTCTGGGTCGGCGGCATGAATGCAGCGGCCCTGCGCCGCGCCGCCCAGTACGGCCACGGCTGGACCGGAGCAGGCACGAGCTTCGAAGAGACCGTCGCGATCCTGACCGACCTGCACCGCCGACGGAAGGAATTCGGACGCGACCAGGAGCCGTTCGACTGCCTGATCCCCCTGACCGAGCCGCTGCCGTCCGACAAGATGAAGAAGCTGATCGAGCTCGGCATGACGGGCACCGTCAGCTGGCCCCTGTCCTTCCAGATGGCCCCCGGCGCCACGCTCCAGCAGAAGAAGGACAAGATCCGCGAGCTCGGCGACACGCTGATCGCGCCGGTCAACGGAAAGCGTTAGGCCATCGCGCGACGCGCCCTGCCAGACGGCGCGTCACCCGCTGCGCCCTACCGCTCCCGCGCGGGCGCCCAGCCGCGGTCGTGGGGCGCCATCAGCTGGGAATCGAGCTGCATGCGGGTATGCAGCCAGCAGCCGTCCACGCGGGCGTACTCGTCGTGCTCGACGCCGACCATCCACATCGCCCGCCCCTCCTTGGTCGTGATCATCGCGAGCACGTCCCAGGTTCCCGTTGCCCGATCGCCTTCCACGTGGATCTCGGGCTTTACGAAGAAATGCCAGGCGTACTGGAGCGTCGGAACGCGGAATCGCTCGCGGATCGCGGCGCGCCCTTCACAGCGGCCGAGCGGGCCGCCCCCTTCCCAGACGGCATCGGCCGTAAAGAGCGAAGCGAGCTCGTCGGCCACGGCGTCGATCTGGGCCTGGGAGCGCGGGCCCTTGCGCGCATAACGTGCGTCGGCGAGCGCGCCGTAGCGGCTCTTCAGGGCGAGGATCTCGGCCTGCCCCTCGGCGCGGGCGACCCGGGTCTCGAGATCGGCCAGGCGGGCGAGCAGGAGCGCCTCCGTCGTTTCGTGTGCCATTCGATCGACTCCCTTCGGATACAACCCTCGGCGGCCCGGGCGACTTCGGCTAGCCTCGCCCAGCCCGAAGGCGGCGCGCAACCGCGCCCTCGTCTCGCCGCGGCCCGCGACACACCCGCGCGAAAGGAAGCCCATGCTCGGCCCCCTCGACGGCATTCGCATCGTCGACCTGACGACCATGGCCTCGGGCCCCCTCGCGACCTCGATCCTCGCCGATCAGGGCGCCGAAGTGATCAAAGTCGAAGCCCCCGGCAAGGGCGACGCGCTGCGCACGATCGGCCCGAGCCGCGGCGGTCTCTCGGCCCTCTTCACGAGCCTGAACCGCAACAAACGCTCGATCGCGATCGACCTGCACAAGCCCGCCGGAGTGGCGCTGCTCGACCGGCTCGTCGCTCGCGCCGACGTCTTCGTCCAGAACTTCCGTCCCGGCGCGGTCGACCGCATGGGCATCGGCGCCGACCGCTACCGCGCGCTCCATCCGGAGCTCGTCTACGTCTCGATCAGCGGCTTCGGCGAGCGCGGGCCGATGGTGAACCGGGGGGTCTACGACTCCCTCATGCAGGCCTACGTCGGCGTCGCCGTCCACCAGGCGAATCTCGAGACCGGCGAGCCCGAGTTCGTCCGCAGCGTCGTCTGCGACAAGGGAACGGCGATCCAGACCTCCCAGCTGATCACCGCGGCGCTGCTCGCCCGGGCGCGCGGCGCCGGCGGCCAGCACCTCAAGATCTCGATGCTGCATGCGAGCCTCGCCTTCCTCTGGCCCGACGGCATGCAGAACTACACGCTGCTCGGCGAAGGCGTCTCGGCCCCGCTCCTGAAATCGGCGCTGCCCATGATCCGCCCGACCGCAGACGGCCATATCGCCATCAGCTACATCCAGGACCGCGAGTTCGCGGCGCTCTGTCGCGCGCTGGGCCGCGACGACCTCGCCCACGACGAACGCTTCGAACGAGCCGATCCCCGGGCTCGCCACGGACGCGAGCTACAGGCGCTGCTCGACGAAACACTGCGAGGCTTCACGACGGCTGCGCTGCTGCGTCTCCTCGTCGAGGCCGACGTACCCCATGCGACGGTCGGTGACCCGGCGACGATCCATCTCGATCCGCAGGTCGTCGCGAACGAGCTCGTCTTCGAGATGGACCACCCGGCAGCGGGACGCATGCGGCAGCCGAAGCCGCTCGGCGATTTCGAGAAGACGCCGGTGTCGGTGCGCCGCGGCGCGCCGCGACATGGGGAGCATGGACGGGAGATTGCCGAGGAGGCGGGGCTATCGACCGCCGAGATCGAACGTCTCTCCGCCGACCACGTCCTGTTCGGGACGAGCTAGCGCGGGACGCAGACGATTGTCATTGAGCGCGGTCGCACTCAGCCCCCCGCGATCCCAGCCCCATGATCGAGCACCTCGACCGCCACCCGCTCGGACAGCTCGCGCTCGTCCCACCACGACATCTGCAGCTGCTTCGCGCGGCGGAAGTAGAGCTGGATGTCGTACTCGATCGTGAAGCCGACGCCGCCCCAGACCTGCTGGCACATCGCGGTCACGTCGCGGTAGGCGTGCCCCATGAAGAGCTTCGCGAGCGGCGCGAGCCGCGACACGTCGTTGCCGACCGAGCGCGACCAGGCCGCCTCGTAGACGACGGTCGAGCCGCCCTCGACCTGGGTCAGCCCATCGGCGAGGTAGTGCGAAATTGCCTGGAACGCGCCCAACGGCTTTCCGAACTGGGTTCGCGTCTTCGCATACTCGACGGTCATCTCGAGCGCGCGCCGCGCCCCGCCGGCGGCCTGGGCCGCTGCGAGAATGCAACCGTCGAGCATGACGTCCTGCCAGATCGCCCAACCCGAGCCCTCAGCCGATGAAGTGCCCGCGGCGCCAATCCGATCCTTCGCCGCGACGCGCACCTGCTCGAAATCGATCCGGTAGACCGACTGGGAGCCCAGGTTGTGGAGCTGGGAGAGCGTGACGCCCTTCGCCTGCGGATCGACGAGGAAGAGATCGATGTCGTTCTCGCCGTCGCCGACCCGGGCGAGCACGACGAGGCGATCGGCCGCGTGGGCGAAGGTGACGTGCATCTTGGTTCCGGAGAGGACGAAGCCGTCTCCGTCCTTCACGGCCCGCAGCTGAACACCCTTCGCGCCGAACGAGCTCCGGGGCTCGAGCCATGCCGGCGTCAGGATCGCCTCGCCCGACGCGATGCGCGGAAGCCAGGTGCTCTTCTGCTCCGCACTGCCCGCTCGTGCGATCGCCCCCGCCGCGAGGACAGCCGACTCGAGATGCGGCGTTGGCGCAAGCGCCCGGCCGAGCTCCTCGTGGAGGATTGCCGCCTCGAGTACCGTCTGACCACCGCCACCGTAGGCCTCGGGGATCAGGATGCCGACGAGTCCCTGCTCCGAGAGCTGCTTCCACAGTCCGTCGGGATAGCCACGGGAATCATTCTCGAAAGCGCGCACGACCTCGACCGAGGCGTGCTCGCTGCAGAGCGCGCGCACCATGTCGCGGAGGATTCCGTGCTCTTCGGTGAAGTCGAGATCCATCTTTCAAGCTCGCTTTCTCGATCGTTCTGCGTCGATTTCGAGTCGTGCCTGGCGCTGCTCGAAACCGCATGTCGTCCGGTTCGGTCCGCTCAGGGCTTCCAGTCGTCGCCCTTGAGCTTCCAGGGATTCGCGTCGGGCGTCTCTGGCACCGCGATGCGCGCCTCGCACGAGACGCAGCCCTTCGCACCCGCCGTGAGCTCGATCTTGACGTCGACCCAGCTGGTGTTCTTCGCGGCGCGGGTCACCTTGGTCACCTGTCCCGCGAACTTCATCGTGTCGCCGGGATAGACCGAATCCTTCATGCGGAACTTGATCCGGCCGAGGCGGCCCTTCGGCCCCGTCCAGTCGGTCAGGTAGCGCTCGAACCAGGCGGCCAGGTTCGGCGTATTCATGATGATGTCGTCGAGCCCGTTGTTGCCCGTGGCGAACTTGTAGTCGTGGTGCTGCGGCCGCCAATCGCGACTCGCCACCGCGCCGAGAACGACGGTCACCGGTTTCACGAGCTTCTCGAGGACCGGCAGGTCCGCCCCTTCCTTCACGTCACCCAGCATCAGGTTTGCAGCCATGATGTTCATCTCCGTCGCGCCGCTCGCGCAGCGCGCTGATCCAGATTAGTTGCGGTTGTAGCCGAAGCCCGTGTAGCGCTCTTCCGCGCAGAGCTCGCCCTTCTGATTGACGATCAGGACCCCGAAGTCCCAGAACCGACCGGTGCCGAGCTTGGTCGTCTTGAGCGGCGAGACCGAATGGAGGATCTGCGTCGTCGTCAGGATGTCGCCGGGCCGGATCGGCTCGCCGAACACGATCGTGTTGTCGCTCATGACGGCCTCGGGCAGCCCGAGCTTCGCCTTCAGGTCGAAGTGCAGCTGCAGCGGCACCGCAGGCTCGGTCCGCCCCGGCGACCAGTCGTGCGGGCGGAACCAGACCGACACCATCGTCGGCGGCGTGATCCATCCGCCGGTCAGCTCCTGGGCGGCCTTCTCGTCCCAGTAGAGCGGGTTCCCGTTCTGGGTCGCCGACATCGTCGTCAGCACATAGCCCATCTCGATCGGGAAGCCCGTCTTCTCCTTGTACCGCTCCTGACCGATCCAGGAGCGCACTTCTTCCGGCAGGTCCGCGGCGGACTCGGCAGCCATCTCTCTCTCCTCCGTTCTTTCGTCGTTGTTCAATTCATTTCGAGCGCGAGCCGAGAGCCGGTCATTCGACCGCGCCCTCGGATAGAAGTCGGGCGATCTCGTCGGAGCGCAGCCCGGCGAGGCCGAGAAGCGCCTCGCTGTCGGTGTCGTCGCCGGCGCGAACCGTGTGTTTCGGATGCGAGCGGACGGCTCCTGCGAGCACGGGCGAGAGCTGCTCGAAAACGCCGCGCTTTTCGTGCTCGGCCTGCATGAAGAGTCCGCGTGCGCGCCAATGGGGCTCGGCCGTGACCTCGGGAATCGTGAGCACGGGCGCGACACAGGTGTCGTTGGGCGCGAGCTCGGCCGTCCATTGGTCGCGGGTCCGCGTCTCGAACGCCTTCCGGAACGCCGCCCGGATCTCGTCCTGCACCCCTTCGGCGTACTGCTTGTCCTTGTACTGCGGAAGCCCGAGACGCTCGCAGAGATTCTTGTAGAAATGCGGCTCGATCGCGCCGACGGAGACCCATTTCCCGTCCTTCGTCGGGTAGAGGTCGTAGAACGCATAACGTCCGGTCAGCAGGACCTGACGCGGCCCCGCGACCTCGCCCTCGGCGAGGTACTGGTCGACCGACAGCGACATCAGCGACAGGATGCCCTCGGCGGCCGCGCAATCGAGGAAGGCCCCCTCCCCCGTCGACCCACGCTTCACCAGCGCCGCGAGGATCGAGACGACGGCGTGCATGCCGCCGCCCGCGCTGTCCGCGACCGTCGCCCCGGGAATCGGCGGTCCGCCGTCGGCGCGCGGCTCGGTGCAGGCGAGGAAGCCCGACAGTGCCAGGTAGTTGATGTCGTGGCCCGCCCAGCCCGAGGCTGGTCCGTCCTGGCCGTAGCCCGAGGTCGAGCAGTAGACGATCCGCGGGTTTCGGGCGCGCATCGCCGCATAACCGATGCCGAGGCGATCGACGACGCCCGGGCGATAGGACTCGATCACGACATCGGACTTCTCGGCGAGCTTGAGCAGCGCCTCACGGCCGGCCTCGGCCTTGAGATCGATGCGCATGCGCTTGAAGTCGCGGCTCGCGCCGTAGGTGTGGTAGACGGGCTTCGTCTGGAGGGCGCCCTGCTTCGAGACGGGGGCGATGACGACGACCTCGGCTCCGTAGTCGGCGAGCATGCGGCCCGCGCGGGCAGCGGGGCCGACGGCGCCGAGATTCAATACGCGAATCCCGTCGAGCAGATGCGGCGATTGGGACCGGGGGGTCGACATACGTGGGACTAGAAGCACTTCGGGAGGCCGAGCCCCCGCTGCGCGATGATGTTGCGCTGGATCTCGGAGGTCCCGCCCCCGATCGTGTCGACGACGGTGTAGCGGTACGAGCGCTCGTAGCGGCCGCCGGCGGGCGCCTCGGTCTGCGCGGGCTTCAGTGCCGCGTCGGGACCGATCAGGTCGAGCGCGAAGTTGGCGATCCGCTGCCCGAGCTGGGATTGCCACATCTTGTACATCGCCGCCTCGACGGTCGGGACTCGCTGCTTGAGGGCTTCGCTGATGACCTTGCGCTGGAGCTTGCGCGCAACCTCGAGGTCGGCGGCGAGCTTTGCGATCGTCTGGCGCACGACCGGATCCCGAGAGAGGGGCTCCCCGTCGAGGGTCGCCGTCGTGACGTACTCGATCAGCCCCTTCAGCTTCATCTCGACGGGACCGACCGGCAGCATCGCGAAGCGCTCGAGATCGAGGGCCTCGCAGATGTAGGTCCAGCCCTCGCCGACCTTGCCGACGACGTGGGAATCCGGGACGAAGACCGAGTTGAAGAAGACCTCGTTGGAGCGCTCGTCGCCGATCGTATAGGTCGGATGGATCTCGAAGCCCGTGTGGTTCATCGGCACGAGGAACAGCGTGATGCCCTTGTGCTTGTGCTCGGAGGTGCGCGCGCCGACCCAGTACCAGTCGGCGAAATGCGCCGAGGTGGTCCAGATCTTGTGGCCGTCGAGGACATAGCCTCCACGGGCGTCGTCGCGGGTCGCCTTCAGCTGCATCGAAGCGGCGTCGCTGCCCGACTGGGGCTCCGAATAACCGATCGCGAACTCGATCTCGCCGCGGATGATGCGCGGGAGGAAATAGGATTTCAGCTCGTCGTTGCCGTGGCGGATGATCGTCTTGCCGACGATGCCGACGCCCTTGCCGGGCTGCGGGGCGCCGAAACGCGAGAGCGCCTCGGTCAGGACGAAGTCGTAGATGCCCGAGCGCTCCTGACCGCCGTACTGCTTCGGCCAGGACATGCCGAGCCAGCCCCTCTCCGCGAGCTTGCGCATGAAGGCGCGCTTGGGCGGCGTCTCGACCGTCTGGGAGAGATGCTCCGGATTGCGATCCATGACGTCGTCGGAGCGATTGGCTTCGAGAAACGCCACGACCTCGCGCTCGAACGCCAAAACGTCGGGGGAGAGCTCGAAATCCATCGGTCGGAACCTCGCTTGGAGCCCGGCCTGACCGGGCGGCGAGCATTACGATACGCCCCGTCTTGAAATTTATCCAGACCCGGGCGCCTACCCGACCCGCCCGCCGAATTGCGCATTCAGCCTTCGCATTCCGGCGAGCCAGCGGTCGATGTCCTGGCCCTTGCGCTGGTAGTACGTCCGCACGACTTCGTGGGGCAGGATCAGGAATTTTTCCTCCCGGAGCCCCTCGACGGTGACCCGCGCCAGATCCTCCGGCTCGATCATGCCGTCGACGCCAGCGACGCCCCCGCCCTCGACGATCGCGCTCATGTTGGTCCGCACCGCCTGGGGACACAGCGCCGAGACCCGGATCCCGCGATCGCCGTACGTGATCGAGAGCCATTCGCTGAAAGCGACGGCGGCGTGCTTCGTCACGGCATACGGGGCCGAACCGATCTGCGTGAGCAGCCCCGCCGCCGAGCATGTATTGAGCAGATAGCCGCGGCCTCGGGCGAGCATCGACGGCAGCACCGCGTTGGCCGCGTGGACATGGGCCATCACATTCACATCCCAGATCCGCTGCCAATCGGCAGTCGGAACCTCTGGCCCGCCGACCAGCAGGATGCCCGCGTTCGAGACGAACAGGTCGATCGGCCCCGCCTCCCCCTCGACCTCGCGCACGAGGGATTCGACCGCGTCGCGCGACGCGACGTCGACGCGAAAGGCCCGGCCGCCCACCGCCTTCGCGACCTCGTCTGCGCGAGCGAGATCGAGATCGACGACCGCGATCCGGCGCGCGCCGGCCCGCGCAAAGGCTTCGCACAGCGCGCGTCCGATCCCGTTCGCCCCGCCCGTCACGACGACGTTCGCGCCCGAAAGCTCCATGCGATCCCCTCCCATTCGGTCGACGCGCGGCCCGCCACATCGGCGCTCGTGCGAACCCGAGATTCGGCGCCAGCGTATCACCGCGGGCCATGCCCCGTGTGTTAGCGTCCGCGCCATGAGTTGGAAGCCCGAAGTCGACGAGATCGAGCGCCGACGCGCTCGCGCCCTGGAGATGGGCGGAAAAGAGACCCTCGAGAAGCGCCGCGAACGCGGCCTCTTGAACGTTCGCGAGCGGATCACGCGCCTCGTCGACCGCGATTCATTCCACGAGCGCGGCCAGATCGCCGGCTCGCCGGGTGAATCCCCGGACGGCTCCGACTTCTCCCCGACCGGCGTCATCGTCGGCACCGCCCGCGTCGGCGGCCGCCCGGTCGTCGTATGCGGCGACGACTTCACGATCCGCGGCGGCGCCTACTCCCCGGCGAGCCTGAAAAAGGGACTCTACGCCGAAGAGCTCGCCATCGATCGCCGGATCCCGCTCGTGCGCCTTCTCGAGGCCGGCGGCGCCTCGATCGCCGGCGCCGCCGGGACCCGCGGTCGCTCGGGCTACGACTGGACGGCGCCGCCCGTCATGAACGTGCTCTCGATGCACACGATGGCGAACGTCCCCGTCGTCTGTGTCGCTCTCGGCGCGGTCGCGGGCTTTCCCGCCGGCCGCCTCGTCGCCTCTCATCTCTCGATCATGACGAAGAACGGCTCGCAGGTCCTGACCGGCGGCCCCGCCGTCGTCGCCCACGCGATGAAGGAAGACCGGACGAAGGAGGAGCTCGGCTCCGCGAAGGTCCACGGCCGCAACGGCATGGTCGACAACGTCGCCGACGACGAGGTCGACGCTTTGCGGCAGGCCCAGCAATTCCTCTCCTACCTCCCGAGCCACGCCGGCGAGGCCCCGCCCTTCTTCGACGTCGGCGATCTGCGGAGCCGCCGCGAGGCCTCGCTGCTCGAGCTCGTGCCGCGCGAGCGCCGCCGCGCTTTCAAGATGCGCAAGCTGATCGACTCCGTCGTCGACGAGCGCAGCTTCTTCGAGATCGGGAACCTCTGGGGCCGCAGCCAGATCACGGGCCTCGCCCGCATGAACGGCCATTCGATCGGCGTGCTCGCCAACGATTGCCATCACGAAGGCGGCTCGATGACCCGCGACGGCGCCGACAAGATCCGCCGCTTCGTCGAGCTCTGCGATCTCTTCCATCTGCCGATCGTCTCCTTCGTCGACGAGCCGGGCTTTGCGATCGGAAGCCAGGCCGAGCAGGCGGGGACGATCCGGGCCGGAATGCAGGCGATGTTCGCGGTGCTGCAGTCGACGGTGCCGTGGTTCGCCTGCGTCGTGCGGCGCGCCTACGGCGTCGCCCAGGGTATCCACCTCGGCTCGAAGCCGACGGTCGTCGCCTGGCCCTCGGCGATGAGCGGAGCGCTTCCGGTCGAGAGCGGCGTCGCCCTCGCCTTCCGGCGCGAGATCGAGTCGGCCGCGGATCCCGTGAAGCACCGCGCGGAGCTCGAGGACGAGATGGCGAAGGCGCAATCCGTGCTGCCCCGCAGCGAAGAGTTCGGCGTCCACGACTTGATCGATCCCCGGGACACGCGACCCGTGATCTGCGACTGGCTCGACGAGGTCCAGAGCCAGCTGGCCGCGCACGTGAAGGCAGGGGCGCCTCGCTATTCGCTGCGGCCCTGAGGGCGCAGGAGCCTGGCCAACCGCGATTGCCTAACGCCCCTGGAACCGCGGCGTGCGTTTCTCGGCGAACGCCGCAACCGCCTCCGTGTAGTCGTCCGTCAGGGCACCGCGCACCATCCGATCCGCCTCGTAACGCAGACAGGTCTCGAGGTCGGCCTCGAGGGCGCGGTTGAGATTCGCCTTCATCCAGCGCAGCGCGATCGGCGGTCCCGCCGCGATCCGGGCCGCGAGCGCGAAGGTCTCGGCGGCGAGCAGGGCATCCGGGACGACCCGATTGAAGAGCCCGAGCTCGAGACCGGTCTTCGCATCGACCCGCTCGGCGGTGAAGTAGATCTCGCGAGCCTTCGCGGGGCCGACGAGGCGTGTCATGAACCAGGTCCCGCCGTAGTCGCCCGACAGGCCGAGCTTCGCGAAGGACGTGACGAGAAAGGCCGACTCGGCGGCGATCCGCAGATCACAGGCCAGCGCGATCGAGCAGGCTGCGCCTGCCGCCGGCCCCGCGAGCGACGCGATCGTCGCCTTCGTCGAGCGATGGAGCATGCGCGGAAGCTCGTGCTCCCAGCGGAGCTGGCGCTGGCGGTCTTCCATGACCGGCGGCTTGCCCTCCTTTTGCATGCGCTTCGTGTCGCCGCCGGACGAGAAAGCACCCCCGGCTCCTGTCAGCACGATGCAACCGACCTCGGGATCCGTTTCCAGATCCCGGACGAGGAGGTAGAGCGCTTCCTTCATGTCCATGGTGAGGGCGTTTTTCGCCTCTGGGCGATTGAACGTAAGGGTCGCGACGCGTTCGCGGACGTGACAAAGAATCTCGGGCGTACCCGTCTCGCGTGCGACGCCGGCGTCGGGGGTTTCCATGCTCTCTCCTGTGCGAAACTCGCTCAACGCCCGCGGTATTTGGGCGGCCGGCCCTCGGCGCGGGCCGCCTTCATCTCGGCGTAATCCTCGGTCTCGTAGATCGCCGTCATCCCCATCGCCTCTTCTTGCATCGTCCGCTGGGCAAGCGGATGGGCGATGCGCGCCAGGGTGCGGCGGAACATCTTGACCGCGAAGGGCGGATGCGACGCGATCTCGCGACACATCTCCATCGCGACCTCCTCGAGCTCGTCTTCGGGAACGACCCGGGACACGATTCCGTGGCGCAGCGCCTCCTCTGCGTCCATCACGCGGCAGGTCAATGCCAGGTCGGCGGCGAGACCGTGACCCGCCATCTGGAAGAGCCGCGCCGTGCCGCCCGAGTCGGGGATCACGCCGTGCTTGATCTCGGGAAGCATCATGCGGGTTCCCGCCGCCGCGATCCGCATGTCGGCGAGCAGCGCCCGCTCGAAGGACCCACCGATCACCCAGCCGTGCATGGCGACCAGCATCGGAGCCGGGAGCGTGAAGAAGAGCTGGGTCCGGCGGTGACCGCGCTCGATGAAGTCGAAGTTCGTGATGTCCTCGCTGCGCACCCCGATCTCGGAGGTATCGCGACCCGAGGAGAACGACTTGCCCGTCCCGCGCCAGAGGACGACGCGGACGTCGGGCCGGGCATGGATTTCTTCGAGGGCATCGAAGAGCTGGCGATCCATCTCGTCGTTGGCCGCGTTGTGCTTCTCCGGCCGGTCGTTGGTCAGGACGGCGATCCCGTCGGCGATCTCCAGTCGGATGAACTTCTTCGCGTCGGTCAAGCCCGATCTCCCGTTTCGCAGCGCCCGTTTTCGGCGTCCGTCTTTCGGTGCCCGTCTCTCTATGTCCGTCTCAATGTCCGTCTTTCAATGTCCGTCGTTCCGGCCGGTCACTCGTCGCCAAGCACCCGTTCCATCGCGTCGCGGGAGGCTATCATGCGGCGCCCCGTCTCGCGGCATGGCGGCCGACCCGGTCCCGTGCTCGAGCGGATCACGCGTAAAGAAAGACAGGAGACTCACGATGGGCCTGCCCAACCCGCCCGCAGTCGGCGCGAACGCCGTTCCCAAAGGCACATTCGACGGCCAGACCATCATCGTCACCGGCGGCGGCACGGGACTCGGCAAGGCGATCGCCGTCGAGTTCGGACGGGTCGGCGCGAGGGTTGCGATCCTCTCCCGGGGAGAAGGCCATCGCGAGGCCGGGCTCGCGGCCCTGCGTGAGGTCGGAGCGACGGCGATCGCCGTAGCCTGCGACATCCGCGATCCGGAGGCCGTGACCCGCGCCTTCGAGACGGTCACGAGCGAGCTCGGGCTGCCGGACCACATCGTCAACAACGCGGCCGGGAACTTTCCCGTCCCCGCCGAGGACATGAGCCCGAACGCCTGGAAGACGGTGACCGACATCGTTTTGAACGGCACGTTCTACTGCTCGCGGGAGTTCGGGCGCCGCCACATCGTCTCGGGAACGCCGGGGTCGATCATCAATATCGGCGCCGCCTACGCCTGGACAGGCGGCCCGGGCTTCGCCCATTCCTCCGCGGCGAAGGCCGGCGTGAAGAACATGACCGAGACCCTCGCGGTCGAATGGGGCCCGTACGGGATCCGCGTGAACGGACTCGTCCCCGGACTCTTCCCGCACGATGACGAGACGGCGAACATCCGCTCGGTCCCCGAACGGCGGCAGAACGACGGGATGCGCTGCCCCGCCCATCGTGTCGGGTACCCGCATGAGCTCGGCTGGGCCGCGACCTTTCTCGCGTCTCCCTATGCGAGCTTCATCTCGGGCCACACACTCGTCGTCGATGGCGCCAACTGGCAGCGGCGCGCGATGCTGATGCCCGAGTTCGTCCCGATCCGCGAGCAGATGGGCAAGGGTCCGTTCGACCCGAACCCGCCCAAGCGCGCCTAGCGTCACGCCACCCGAGCACCGCCCGAGGGAGCCCCATCATGAGTGAACGACCCACCCTCTTCCGCCTCGAGCGCGACGGCGTCGTCGCGACGATCGTCCTCGACAATCCGGCCAAGCTGAACGCCTGGAGCTGGGAGTCCGCCCGTCAGATCACGGCGATCGCCGACGGGATCCGCTTCGACGATTCGATCCGCGTCGTGATCGTCCGCGCCGAGGGCCGAGCATTCTGCGCCGGAGTCGACCTCGGAATGCCCGAGGACCGGATCACCGGCCGCTCCCCGGCCGAGAAAGTCCGAAACTACTATGAAAAGTTCCGCTGGGTCCACGAGCGCTTCGGGGTCTTCGCGCATCTTCCGCAGCCCGTCCTGATGGCGATTCACGGCTACTGCCTCGGCGCCGGCCTCGAGGTCGCGATGATGGGCGACATCCGGATCGCCGCCGACGACGTCCAGTTCGCCCTGCCGGAGCCGAAGGTCGGAGTTTCGATCGATGCCGGTGGCGATCTCCGCCTCGCCCACGAAATCGGCGCCGGCTGGACGAAGCTCCTCGCCATGACCGGCCGGCGGATCGACGCCCAGACGGCGCTCCGGATCGGCATCGTGCAGGAGGTCGTCCCCCGCGATCAGCTCCTGACCCACGTCCGCGCGCTGGCGGACGAGATCGCCAAGAATGCACCGCTCGCGGTCCAGGGTATCAAGCGGACGATCAACTTCCGCGCCGAGCAGGGACTCTCCGAGGCGATGCAATTCGAGGCCTCGAGTGCGGCCGTCCTCTTCACCTCCGACGACATGCAGCTCGGCTACAAGGCGATGGCGAAGAAGGAAGACGCAAATTTCGAGGGGAAGTAAACGCACGGGTCGACGCGCGCCGCGACGCTTCGCCGCCGCGCCCGCCTGGCTTCTGACCCTCGCCGTCGTGCTCCCGGCGCGAGCGGACGGCCCGACGAAATCGTCGGCGCCGCCCGAGCTCATCGCCGAGCGCATCACCGCCGAGAGCTTCGACTCCCGGCAGGTCGGCGGTCCCGACGCAGACGCCGGCATCGGAGACTGGTTCCTCGGCAACGGAACGATCTGCGCCGCGATCTCCGATCCAGGGCACGAGAGCCCGCTCTCGCCCCATGGCGGGGTATTGATCGATCTCGGACATTGCGGTCGGGACGACGACCAATGGTCCGTGCTGCATCCGCTGCTGAATCTCTCCCAGCAGGAGGTCCTGCCGATCGACTCGATCGCCGCGGGCCGCGACGAAGCGCGCGCCTGGATCGACACACGCGCGGTCTACCGCGGAGTCGAGATCCGGACGACCTATACCGTCGACTTCGCCGAGCCGACGGCGCTCTCGGTCGCGATCCGTGCGCGACGCTTCACCCCGGGCGAACGCCTCTTCGCCCTCGGTGCGATCACGCTCCACGCGAGCGGCCAGCTCTCGGCCTTCTCGCTCTCCCGCAGCGATCCCACGAGCTCGCCGGGATTCGCCCATCCCGCCTCGGATCGCAGCTCGACGCGCGCCCTGATCGGATCCCTGGTCGACGCCGACCTGACGGTGCTCGTCAGCGGAGACGGTACGCCCCCGATCAGCTACGGAATCGAGCGCGTCGGAGCGGCCCTCGTCGATGGCATGGCGCGCGACGACGTCGCCGCCTTCACGATCACTGGCGACCATTACACGGTCCAGAATGCCCTCGCGAGCCCCCCCTGGCTCGGCCGCGCGAGCGGCGCACCCGGCTTGATGCACATGGCCCGGATCCCGTTCATGGATCTCGAGCCCGAGACCGAGCTCGCCCTGGATTACCGGATCTGGGTCGGCGAGCGCGCGGACGTCGCGTCGGTGACCGATCGGATCTTCGTCGATGCGAACCTCGTCCGGGGTCGCGTCGACGACCCGAGCGCGCGCGTCCATCTCGCGTGGGCCGACGGCGGCGCCGTCAGCGAGATCGCGCCGGACGAGAAGGGTCGGTTCACGCTCCGCCTACCGCCCGGCCGATATCGCGCCGAGGCCCGCGCCGCGGCGGGCCGGAGCGCCGAGCATTTCTTCGAGGTCCCTGTGGCCTCCGCGGCGGGGATCGAAGCGGCGAATGCCGCGACCCTTCGCGCGCCCGGCGGCGTGCGCGCGATCGAACTGCCCGATCTCGTGGTCGGTGCCCCCGCCTGGATAGCGCTGCCCGACGCCTTCATCGGACGCCTCGTCTTCCTGCATGCCGACGGCTCGGGCCCCGTACGCTTCGGCGAGTCGCGGCTCGGCTTCCAGTCCGGCGAGCAACCGATCGCCGCGGGCACCGAAGCCGATTTCGTGAACCTCGCCGGGCGTTCGAGCGTTCCGCGGCGCGTCCCCATCTCGCCCGGCGCCTATCGCGTCCTGGCGACTCGCGGCCCCGAGTACGCGATCCAGGAGATTTCCGTGGACGCCCGAGCAGGCAAGTCGACGCCGCTCGCCCTCGAGGCGCTCGCGCGGACCGCGCCGACCCCCGGCTGGGTGGCCGCCGATCTCCATGTCCACACCGGCCAGAGCTTCGACTCGAGCCTGCCTGAGGCGCTCCAGATCGAAGCCTTCGCCGCCAGCGGTGCGGAGATCCTCGTCTCGACCGAGCACGACCGGATCTTCGACCCCCGCCCGGCGATTGCCGCATCCGGGCTCGCGGCGGAGCTCGCCGGGGTCACGGGCAGCGAGATGACCAGCGGCTGGGCCGGCGGCGAATCGCCGTATACGGCGGGCCACCTGAACGTCTTCCCCCTCGACGTCGAGCCGCGCGCCTTTCGCCGCGGCGCGATCCCGCTCGAAGGTCGGCGGCTGCGAGACGTGCTCGCCGAGCTCCGGGCCCGTGCGCGACAGCCCTTCGTTCAGCTGAACCATCCGCGACCGGATCCCCGCGGCGGCGACAGTGACGCGTACTTCAATCATCTCGCGGTGGCGGGCGTGCCGCTCGATCCGACGCAGCCCCTCGGCACGTGGCCCAACTCGGTGCTGATCGAGAAGAGCCCAGCCCACGGCGGCCGGGATCTCGACGTCGACGCGATCGAGCTCCTGAATGCCGAGAGTCTGATCCGGTATCGCCAGACCCGAGCCGACTGGCTCTCGTTCCTGCTCCAGGGCGAGCGGATCGTCGGGACCGCCAACAGCGATTCGCACCGTCTGGGTCACGTCGTCGGCCTACCACGGACCTACGTCCGCGTCGCCGACGACCGGGTCGGAAGCTTCGACGAAGAGGCCTTCGTGACCGCCCTGCGCGCCGGACGCGCCTACGGCTCGACGGGACCCTTGCTGAATGTACGGCTCGGCGTCGCCGGGATCGGAGATCTCCATGCGGGGACGAAGGGTGTGCTCGAGTTGACCGTCGCAGGGGCCGACTGGATTCCGATCGCCGAGTGGCGCGCCTACGTCAACGGCGAGCTCGTCCACCGCGCCCCGATCGGACACGGCGAATCGGCCGTCCTCCCCCTCGCCTTTGCCCGGGACGCCTTCGTGACGGTCGAGGTCGAGGGAAAGGCAGAGGGCCACTACCGGGACGTGCTCCCGGGCTTCGTCCCCTTCGCCTTCACCAACCCGATCTTCGTCGATGTCGACGGCAACGGTCGTTACGATGCGCCGGGATTGCCGGAGATCCTTCCGACGACGATCACGAGCCCCGAGCTCCCCGATTGACCCGCTCGCTCTTATTGGATGAGGGATCAGTCGATGCCGACGACGAACGAGACGCTCGTCGTGCCCGAGCCGCCGATGTTGAGGGTCTGGAAGTTCTTCGCCCCTTCGACTTGATAGGCGCCCGCCTGACCCGTCACCTGGAGGGCCGCGTCGAGGACCTGGCGGCAGCCCGTGGCTCCGACCGGATGACCGGCGCCGATGAGGCCCCCGCTCGGGTTGATCGGGTGCTTGCCGTCGATCTCGAGCCAGCCAGCCTCGACGGCCTTCCAGGACTCGCCGGGGGCGGTGATCCCGAAATGATCGATCGCCATGTACTCGGAGGTCGTGAAGCAGTCGTGGGTCTCGATGCCGTCGATGCCGTTCACGTCGGCGACCTTCGCACGCTTCATCGCGCTCGTGATCGTCGAGCGGACGTGGGGCAGCACGTAGGGCGAGTTCTTCGACTCCGCGACCTTGTCTGCGAATTTGAGGCGGGAGGTGTTGTGGCCCCAGCCCTTGATGCGCGGGATGTCGGCGAGCTTCTTGCCGAGGCCCCGCGCCCAGCGCTCGGCGTATTCGCGCGAGGCGAGGAAGATCGTGACGGCACCGTCCGTCACCTGGGAGCAGTCGGCGATCCGCACTCGGCCACCGACCGCCGGGTTGTCCTCCGTCCGGCAGAGTGCGTGGTCCTTGTTCATGTACCAGCTACGGGTCTGGGCGTTCGGATTGAGCTTCGCGTTCGCGTAGTTGATCTTCGAGATCTCGGCGAGATGCTCGTCTTTCAGTCCGAAGCGCTTGTCGTACTCGTCGCCGAGCTTGCCGAAGAGCTTCGGGAACGGGAACTCGACGCCCTTCGCCTCGAGCTCGTACCAGGCGGCGGTCCCGAGATAGGAGCCGCCGACGTCGGCCGAGACGGTCTTCATCTGCTCGATACCGACGACGGCCTGCAGGTCGTAGCGACCGGCCTCGATCTCCGCCGAGGCCGCGAGGATCGCGATCGAGCCCGAGGCACAGGCCGCCTCGTGGCGACCGGTGGGCAGTCCGCTGAAGGCCGGGTCGACCTCCGTGAAGAACGCGCCGAGATGACCTTGCATGCAGTAGAGCTCGGCGGCGAAGTTGCCGACATGGGCGCTCTGGATCTCCTCCGGCGCGATCTGGCAGACCTCGAGGGCCCCCTGCACGCTCTCGCGCATCAGAGCGGAGAAATGCTTGTTCTCCTTCGTCCAATTGCGCGCGAAGTCGGTCTGGTATCCGCCCAACACGTAGACTTCCGAGCCAGCAGCCATGTCACCATCTCCCCGATTCGAATTAGGATCGCTATTCAGCGACGAAGAAGCGCCCGATGTTGATGCGCGGATGATTGAAGAAGCGCACCGGCTTCCCGGTCCGGAGCGTCTCGGCGAGCGCCGCGGGCACCGCGAGGCCGGCCTCCTCGATCATCGCGACCGTGCCCTGGATGCCGATCGTGTCGACTAGGACCGAGGGCGGCGCGGCGTTGAAGCCGAGGCCCATGATCCGGTCGATGCCGTCGATCGACTCCGTCACCTCGCCGACGCGGTTGAATGCGTAGGCGACATAGCCGGCGATCACCTTGCGCGCGATCTTCGCGTATTCGCCCTTCGCATTCAGGAAGACCTGCATGCCTTCCTTGTAGCGGCCATCGCGATGGAGCGCTGCAACCTCGGCGATGTAGCCGAGCTCCGGCAGCGCGATCTCCGCCTCGGGCTTGTAGTCGCCGGTCGCAGGATCGAGCACGAGGCGCTTCTTGCCGTCCTTCTTGAAGAAGCCGCGCCCCGACTTGTTGCCGAGCACGCCCTGCTCCATGAGCTTCGCCATGTAGTCGGGCAGCTTGTTCGTCGCGTGGGCCTCGTCCTTCGTGTTTGCATAGACGTTGTCGACGATGGCGCGGTGGATGTCCCAGCCGACGAGGTCGAGGGTCGCGAGCGGCGTCATGGCGCGGCCGGTGTACGGACCGACCAGCTTGTCGGCCAGCAGCGGACCGATCTCGCCCGCGAGCTGGGCGACCTCGTTCATGACCTTGAAGCCGACGCGGTTGCCGGCAAAGGCCGGCGTATCGAAGGCCCGGACCATCTCGCGTCCGAGCCGGATCTGGCTGAAGACGTCGATGAACTCGACGATCGCGGGATCCGTGTCACGACCGGCGATCAGCTCGGTTCCGACGATCACGTTGGGCGGATTGAAGAAATGAAGGCCCAGGAAATGCTTCCGAAACGACTCGCTGCGGCCCTCGCAGAGGGCGTTGATCGAGAGCCCAGACGTCACCGTCGCGACGATCGAATCGGGCCGACGGGCGGCCTCGACCTTGTCGAAGATCTCCTGCTTGAGCGCCATGTCCTCGGTCAGCGCCTCGAAGATCAGATCGGCGCCCGCGACCGCGCGCGCAAGATCGTTTTCGTAGTCGCCGGTCTTGGTGCGGAGCGCGACCGTGGGCGAGCGGACCTGCTTGATGGCCGCCGCGAGCCCCTCATCCGCCTTCGCCTTGGTGCGCGCGAGCAGGATCACTTCGGGCACCGCCGTCGTGAAGAGCGCGGCGCTGCCGTAGCCCATGGTGCCGTTCGCACCGAGCACGACCACGCGCTCGAGCTTTCGGCTGGCGAGAATCTGCCGCAGCTGGGCGGCCGTCTTGGAAGTCGTCATCGCTTTCTTTCTCTTCGTTTCCGTGTCCGGGATCCGGCCCGATTGGGCCGGAGTTCATTTCAGAAAAGACGCGTCCCCGCCGCCCCCGACTTCTCCGGGACGCCGGGGCCGAATCGAGCCCGATCGAACGAGAAGTGGCCCGCGCGGTCGCAAACGGGTCAACCTCTGCGGCCCCGGCCCGAGTCCGTGCGCGCGACGGCGGCATGATGCACCGGAATTGCCGGATGCGGGAGGACCGCTGGCTGCCTCCGGCCCCTGACCTCCGGTCAGGCCCGTTTGCTGGTGAGCCCCTTCTCGCCCAGGGACTTCCGGAAGGCGTCGAGCAGCTGCGCCTCCTTCTCCCGGGCGGTCTCCGCCTGCGCGTCCTTGACCGTGTCGAAGCCCCGGATCTGCTCCGGAATCTCGGCGATCTGCACGGCGAGGTCGAGATTATGGGACGAAAGCCCGCGCATCAGCTCGTCGAGGACCCTCTCATACTCCCCGACGAGCGCCCACTCCCGGCGACGATGAGCCGTCTTGTTGAACAGATCGAACGGGGTGTGGCGCAGGAATTTCAGGTGTCGAAGCTGCGTCAGCGCCCTCATGATCCGGCGGTCGATCGTCAGCTTCTTGACCCGTCCCGTCGCCGGGTCGCGGGGGAAGAACATCTGGGGCGCGAGGTGGAACTGCAGCTTGTAGTCGCCTTCGAACTCGGTCTCGACCTGGCGCTTGAAGGCGTCGCTCGCCCACAGTCGCATGACCTCGTACTCGTCCTTCACCGCGAGCAGCTTGAAGTAGTAGCGCGCGACGGCCCGGGCCAGTCTTTCCCCCGTCTCGCCCACGGCGCGCTCCACCGCGGCCGCGCGGGCCACGAAGTCCGCATAACGCCTGGCATAGCGTTCATCCTGGTAGTCCGTAAGGAAACGGACGCGGCGCTCGACGAGCGACTCGAGGGTGTCCGCAATCACGGGGCTCTTCGCTGCCCGGATGCGCGGGTTCGCGAGGGCCTCGACACGAGCGAAGTCGTGGGCCGCGAGCCGGCCCCAGGCCAGCGCTCGCTTGTTCATCTCGATCGCCCGTCCGTTCAGCTCGATCGCACGCTCGAGCGCCGGCAGTCCGACCGGGATCAGTCCGCGTTGGAGCGCGAAGCCCACGAGGAAGAGATTCGCCCCGATCGCATCGCCGAGGAGCGCCGTCGCGAGCTTCGTCGCGTCGACGAGCTCGATCCGCTCTTCACCCAAGGCGGCGCGCAGCCGCGCCTCCATGCCCGACGACGACATGTCGAGGTCGGGGTGCGACGCGAAGTCGGCGGTCGGCGCGACGTGGGTATTCACGACGGCCCGCGTGCGCGTCGCCGAGAGCTTCTGGAGACCGTCCTGTCCGGTCGTCACGACGATGTCGCAGCCGAGCACGAGATCCGCTCCGCCCGCGGAGATCCGCGTCGAGTGGAGATCCTCGGGTCGCTTCGCCACGCGGATGTGACTCGCCACCGCGCCGTTCTTCTGCGCAAGACCCGTCACGTCGAGGAGCGATACACCCTTGCCCTCGAGATGCGCCGCCATCCCGATCAGCGCGCCGATCGTAATGACGCCTGTTCCCCCGATGCCGGCCACGAAGACGTTGAAGGGCTGGTCGAGCGGGGCCACCGGCGCATCGGGCAGACCCGAGAAGAGATCTCCGCCCGCTTGGCCCCCCGGCGTGTCGACAGCCTGCTTTTCGACCTTGCGCATGCGGCCGCCGATCACCGTCGCGAAGCTCGGGCAATAGCCCTCGAGGCACGAGTAGTCCTTGTTGCAGGACGACTGGTTGATCATGCGTTTGCGGCCGAGCTCGGTCTCGATCGGCTCGATCGAGATGCAATTCGACTGGACCGAGCAATCGCCGCAGCCCTCGCAGACCTGCTCGTTGATGACGACGCGCTTGTCGGGATCCTTGAACTTGCCCTGCTTGCGAAGCCGCCGCGCCTCCGCCGCGCAGGTCTGGTCGTAGACGATGGCCGTGACGCCGGGGATCTCGCGCAATTCTTTCTGGACGCGGTCGATCTCGTTGCGGTCGAGGATGCGGATACCGGGCGGGAAGGTCCCGGGCGTGTATTTCTCGATGTCGTCCGACAGCACGACGATCTGCTCGATGCCCTCGCTGGCGAGCTGATGGGCGATCTCGGGCGTCGTGATCTCGCCCGCCATCTCTTCGCCTTCGATCGGCTGGCCGCCCGTCATCGCGACGGCGCCGTTCACGAGGATCTTGTACGTGATGTTGAGATTCGCGGCGATGGCAGCGCGGATCGCCAAAAGCCCCGAATGAAAATACGTCCCGTCTCCCATGTTCTGGAAGATGTGCGGGATGTCGACGTAGGGAGCCTGGCCGATCCAGTTCGCGCCCTCGGCGCCCATCTGATTGACGGCGAGGGTGCGCCGCTCTGGGAGCCAGACGGCCATGCCGTGACAGCCGATGCCACCGAGGGCGATGCTGCCCTCGGGCACGACGGTCGAGCGGTTGTGCGGACAGCCCGAGCAGAACGAAGGCAGCCGCGCGAGCCCGCCCGCCTGAACGGTCAGCAGCGGCGTCGCCGCGAGGGGAACGAGCGCGCTCGACCAATCCGGGGCGAAGTCTCCGATCCAGCGGCGGAGCACATTCGCCACCGCCCCGGGATTGAGCTCCCCGGTCTGCGGCACGAGCGGACGTCCGTTCGGATCCTTCTTGCCCGAGAGACGCGGCCGCGGGCTCACGTTGTAGAGGATCGAGGCGAGCTGGTCCTCGATGATCGGACGCTTCTCTTCGACGACCAGCAGATCGTCGTGTCCCGACGCGAAGGCCCGCAGCCGATCGGGCTCGAGCGGCCAGGTCAGCGCGACCTTGTAGATCGAGATCCCGAGGTCTCGGAGCTTTCGCTCGTCGAGGCCGAGCTCCTCGAGGGCCTGGCGCAGATCGCCGTAGGCCTTGCCGGTCGTCACGATGCCCAGGCGACGGCGTGCGCCCTCGACGACGACGCGGTCGAGGGGATTGGCGCGGGCGAAGGCGCGGACCGCAGCGAGGCGGTGCTCGTAGAGACGCTCCTCGACCTGGAGCGGGAGGTTCGCCCAGCCGATGTGGAGTCCCGAGGCCGGGGGCTCGTAGTCGGTCGGCATCACGATCTGGACCCGCTCGGGGGCGACCGAGACCGAGCCCGAGCTCTCGATCGTATCGGTCAGACACTTGAACCCGATCCAGCAGCCCGAATAACGCGAGAGCGCCCAGCCGTAGATCCCGAGGTCGAGATAGTCCTGGACGCTCGAGGGATTCAGCACCGGGATCCCACAGTGGATCATCGCGTGCTCGCTCTGGTGCGCGATCGACGAGGACTTGGCGCCCGGATCGTCGCCCATCAGGGCCAGCACACCGCCGTACTTCGAGGTCCCGGCGTAATTGGCGTGCTTCAGCGCGTCGCACGAGCGGTCGACGCCCGGCCCCTTGCCGTACCACATCGAGAAGACGCCCTGGACTCGCGCCCCCGGATGGAGCGTCGCCTGCTGCGTCCCGAAGACCGCCGTCGCGGCCAGGTCTTCGTTCAGCCCCGGCTCGAAGCGGACCTGATGCGAGTCGAGGAAGGCCTTTGCCTCCCAGAGATTCATGTCGAAGGTCCCGAGCGGCGATCCGCGATAGCCCGAGATGAAGCCCGCCGTATTCAGCCCGGCCGCGAGATCCCGTTCGCGCTGCATCAGCGGAAGCCGGACGAGGGCTTGATTGCCGGTGATGAAGATGCGACCCGACTGGACCCGGTAGCGGTCGTCGAGGGCGTAGTCGGCGTCGAAGGCGGGGGCTTGGTGGGCAGCGGTCAAGGCGCGTCGGCTCCTCGCATGGTGGATGGCTCGAGCCGTTCGGCTCTCGGTCCGGCGGGAGGCCGTCGACCGATCCGATCGGACGGCGACCCGCCGCAAGACGTTAGCGTAGAGACTTCTCGCCCCGCGCACCCGATCGACGCCCATACCGGAACGCTCTATACGATGGAGACTTCGCGGTTCGGTCGCCCCCGAGCCGCCCCACAGCGCCACCCCACAGCCAAGCGGCTGAAGGAAGAGCCCGAGATGAAGAGATGAAGATCGGTGTGACGATCCACGCGACCGACAAGGCCATGCACCCGGTCGAGGTGGCTCGCGAGGCCGAGGCGCGCGGCTACTACTCCCTCTACATCCCCGAGCACACCCACATCCCGACGAGCCGCCGCACCCCGGCCCCGACCGGAACCCCGGAGCTCGGCGAGGAATACCTGCGCAGCCCAGACCCCTACATCGCGCTGGCCGCCGCCGCGTCGGTGACGACGAAGATCCTGCTCGGGACGGGCATCGGCCTCCCGGCGCAGCACGATCCGATCACCTTCGCGAAGGAGATCGCGACCCTGGACTGGATGAGCAACGGCCGCTTCGTCTTCGGGATCGGCTTCGGTTGGAACATCGAGGAGATGGAAAATCACGGCATCGACGTGAAGCGGAGGCGCCCGCTCGTACGCGAGAAGATGCTCGCGATGCAGGCGCTCTGGGCCCACGACGTGGCGTCCTTCTCGGGCGAGTTCGTCCGCTTCGAGCCGTCCTGGCAATGGCCCAAGCCGATCCAGAAGCCACGGCCGCGGGTGCTGATCGGCGGCGCGGCGGGTCCGAAGCTCTTCGAGCACATCGCCGAGTACGCCGACGGCTGGCTGCCGATCGGCGGCGCGGGAATGGCGGCCGAGCTCGTCAAGCTGCGCGAGGCCGTCGCGGCCCGCGGTCGCGACCCGATGGCGCTCCACATCGTGCCGATGGGCATCCATCCGAGCGATGAAAAGCTCGCCTATTACAAAGAGGTCGGGGTCACCGAGGCGGTGCTGCGGATTCCGTCGGCGCCGCGGGACGAGGTCCTGCCGGTGCTCGATGCGTACGCGCGGTTCGTCGGGCGTTACTGATCGTCGACGACGTCCGTCGCAATTCGGCGACCTCGGCCGTCGGGCCGGCGCTCACGACCACGCCCGGAACGATCGCCCGGATCGTCGGCGACGAGGTCACTGGGGGCGGCGCGGCGCATGCGATCCCGAAGGCCTTTGACGCCTCCAGCCCCTTTCGATACGCTGCGGCTCGTATTTCCGCCCGCCACCGATCCCGAGTCTCGTTCGATCGAACAGCCCCCTCGGATCGCCCTCGCCCCGGGAGCAATGCTTGGACCTCCGGTACACCCCCGAAGAGCAGAAATTCCGCCGAGAACTCGCGAGCTGGCTCGCGAGTGAAGTGCCCACGTACGGCACGCCGCCGTCGGTCCACGATTGGCCCGCACGCCGCATCTACGACACGGGCTGGCAGAAGAAGCTCTTCGACGCGGGCTATGCGGGCATCAACTGGCCCAAGGAGTTCGGTGGTCGCGATGCGACGCTGATCGAGCAGCTGATCTACTTCGAGGAGATCGCGAAGGCGAACGCTCCGTACGTCGGCTGCAACTTCGTCGGCGTGCTGCACGGCGGCCCGACCATCATGGCAGAGGGGACGCCCGCCCAGAAGACGAAGCACATCCGCAACATCATCTCCGGCGCCGAGGTCTGGTGTCAGGGCTTCTCCGAGCCGGTTGCGGGCTCGGATCTCGCGGGCTTGCAGACGAAGGCCGTGCGCGACGGGGACCACTACGTCGTCACCGGCCACAAGATCTGGACCACCTTCGCCCAGATCGCCGACTACTGTGAGCTGCTCGTCCGGACCGATCCGACGGCCCCGAAGCACAAGGGCATCAGCTGGCTCATCATGCCGATGAACCTGCCCGGCATCGACATCCGCCCGCTGCCGACCCTCGAAGGCGAAGGCGAGTTCTCCGAGGTCTTCCTCGAGAACGTCCGCATCCCGGTCGAGAACCTGGTAGGCAAGGAGAACGACGGCTGGCGGGTCACGAACGTGACGCTGCGCTTCGAGCGCGGCACCGCCTTCGCTTCCGAGATGATCAATCTCCAGGCCTTCGTGCGCGGTCTCGTGAAGCTCGCCCAGAAGGTCACGAGCGACGGCGCCTCGGCCTGGGAAGACAAAGCGTTGCGCCGCGAGCTCGGCCATCTCTCGGGCGAGCTCGAGAGCCTCTGGGCGATGGTGAAGCTCTCAGTCTGCGAGGCGAAGGAGTCGGGCGTGCCCGGCGTCGGCGCCTCGGCGGTCAAGCTCTACTACTCCGAGCTCTACCAGAAGATCACGGAGCTCGGCCTCCGGCTGCTCGGCCGCGCGGGCCTCTCGCGCTCCGACGTGGCGGGGCTGCCGGCGCAATACCTGCTGAATCGGCACCTGAACTCGCTCTCGATCTCGATCGCGGCGGGCACGAGCCAGATCCAGAAGAACATCATCGGCGAGCGCATCCTGGGTCAGGCAAAGGACCCGGTGCCGGCCCGGGCCTGAGCCAAGATCGAGCAGGGAATGGCGCCTGCCGCTCCCGATGAAGACCGATCAAGAGGAGAAGACGTGGACTTTCAACCGACCGAAGACCAGAAGGCGCTCCGCGACGGCATTCGCAGCTTCTGCGAGGGACAGGTCCCGAACGAGCGTTATCCCGAGCTCGAGAAGACCAAGGGCTTCGACCGCGCGCTCTGGAGCGAGCTCGCCGAGATGGGCATCTTCTCGCTGCGCCTGCCGGAGAGCGAAGGCGGCGTCGGTCTCGGTTATGCGGACAGCGTGCTCGTCTTCGAAGAGCTCGGTCGCCGGCTGGTGCCCGGCCCGCTCGTCTGGAGCCAGCTCGCCGCCGGTCTCGTCAAGGGCGCGGCCGAAGGGACGACCGTCGTCGGCGGACTCGATCTCATCGGTGCACACCGCGAGCCCTACCTGGTCGAGCACCTCGAGAGCCTCGACGCCCTGCTCGTGCTGCGAAAGGACGGCGTCTACCACGTCGATCCGCGCCAGCTCAAAGGCGAGATCGTCGAGTTCCCCCTCGATCCGCTGACCCCCGTCCACCACGTCGCGACGCTGCCGCAGGGCGAGAAGATCGCCGACGCGGCCCGCGCCAAGCGGCTGCGCCTCGAAGGCGCGGCGCTCGTCGCCGGACAGCAGCTCGGCGTCGCTGAGGGCGCGCTCACCCTCGCCAACGACTACGCGAAGGGCCGCGAGCAGTTCGGCCGCACGATCGGCAGCTTCCAGGCCGTCAAGCACATGCTGGCCGAGATGTTCGTCCGCCAGGAAGCCGCCCGCGCCGGCGCCTACAACGGCGGCGCGACCCTCGACGCCCCGGAGGTCGCCGACGTCGAACGCGCCGTCGCCGCAGCCAAGATCACCGCCGGCGAAGCGGCGATCCGGAACGGCCGCGCCTGCATCCAGGTCCACGGCGGCATGGGCTTCACCTGGGAGGTCCTCGCCCACTACTTCTTCAAGCGCGCCTGGGTCCTCGAGAATCTCTTCGGCACCCAGGACGAGCACGCCGAGCGGATCGCCGAGCTGCTCGAAGCCCAGCTCGAAGCCTGATCGACACGACCGCCCTTGCCCGCCGCATCGACTTCGCTGCGGCCGGGTCCGATTTGAATGGAGCCCCCGATGATCGGAATCCTCTCATACGGCGCCTACGTCCCGCGCACGCGGCTACCGCTCTCGGCGATCGGCGGCCGTCTCGCGAAGGACGGAGGACCCGAGAAAGCCGTCGCGTGGAACGACGAGGATGCGATCACCCTCGGCGTGACGGCGGCGCTCCACTGTCTGCGCGGCTTCGACCGGAGCCAGGTCGATCTCCTGATCGTCGCGTCGACGACGCTGCCCTTCCAGGAGAAGCAGGCCGCGGCCCTCGTGGCCCGTGCCCTCGACCTGCCGCGCGCGGTCCAGACGAGCGACCAGACGGGGACGACGCGGGCCGGCACGATCGCCCTGCGCGCCGCCTTCGATGCGGTCAAGGCGGGCTCGGCGAAATGTGCCCTCGTGATCGCGAGCGACGTCCGGCTCGCGGCGCCGAACTCGGGGCTCGAGGCCAATTTTGGTGACGGCGCCGCGGCCTTCCTCGTCGGCGACGGCGATGCGATCGCGACCCTCGACGATTTCGCAGCGGTGAGCGACGAGATCACCGACGTCTGGCGACCGGCGAGCCAGGACTACGTGCATTCCTGGGAAGACCGCTTCGTGATCCAGGAATCGTATTCGCCTAACGTTTTGGCGGCCCTGGCGGCCCTCCTCGACCGCAGCCAGACGAACATCGCAAACTACGATCGAATCGCACTCTACGCCCCCGACGCCCGCTCCCATGCGGACGCGGCCCGCGCCGCGGGGCTTGCCAAGGGCCAACTCGTAGCACCCCTCTTCGGCCAGCTCGGCAACGCGGGAACGGCCTTCGGGCCGCTGCTGCTCGTCTCGGCGCTCGAGTCCGCGAAGCCCGGCGAGCGGATCCTCGTCGTCAACTTCGGCAACGGCGCCGATGCGACGAGCTTTCGCACCACGCCCCAGATCGAGAAGCCCGGCGATCGGCGCGGTCTCGCGTGGAACCTCGCGCGCCGTCGCATCGTCGCGCGCTACGACGACTACATCAATGCCCGCGGTCTGCAGGCGAAGGAATGGGATGCCGGAACGAACCCCGGCCTCTCGGCGACGATCCTCTTTCGCGAGCGCGACGACGATCTCTCGTTCAAGGGTCAGCAGTGCCGGAACTGCAGCGCGATCCAGTTCCCGGCCCAGCGCGTCTGCGAGACCTGCTTCGCCAAAGACCAGTTCGACAAGGTCCGGCTCTCCGACCGCCTGGGCAAGGTCGTCACCTACACCTTCGACTTCTTCTACCCGACCCCGAACCCGCCGACCGTCGTCACGATCGTCGACGTCGATGGCGCCCGGATCCACCTCCAGGTCATCGAGATCAAGCCCGACGAGATGAAGATCGGGCAGGAGGTCGAGTTCGTCTTCCGACGCATCCATGAATCGGGAGGTCGTCCCAACTACTACTGGAAGGGAATCCCCCGGCCGGCCTAGCGCAACCGGGATCCCCCGCCCCTCGAACCCGAACGGCGCGCCACCCCGGCGCCCACCCAGCGAGAACCCATCCATGGCGAACAAACAAGCGCTTCGCGACAAGGTCTCCGTCGTCGGCGTCGGGTGCTGCCAGTTCGGCGAGAACTGGGACCAGTCTCCCGCCGACATGATCGTCGACGCGGCCTACGAGGCCTACGCCGACGCGGGGATCGACGATCCCCAGACCCAGATCGACGCCGTCTTCACGGGCTCGGTCTACACCAACAAGGGCCCCCACGAGTGCGCCGACGCGCTCAAGCTCTTCAACAAGCCGGTCTCCTTCGCGACCAACTACTGCGCGACCGGCACCGACCTGATCCGCCTCGCCACGCTCTCGATCGCGGCCGGCGTCTACGACACCGTCCTCGTCGTCGGCTACGACAAGCCGAAGGACCGGGGCGTCTCGGGACCGACCGTCGTGACCGACCGCGTGCGCGACCTGCCCCAGACCCCGGCCGGCTGGTTCTCGCTGGCCGCGGCGACCTACTTCGAGAAGTACGGCGCCTCCCGCGCCGATCTCGCCAAGATCGCGATCAAGAACCACGCGAACGGCTGCCTCGCCGAGAAGTCGTTCCTGAAGCGCAAGATCACCGAAGACGACTACTTCAAGGCCCGCATCATCTCCTGGCCCTTCGGCCTCTACGACTCGGCGGCCCAGACCGACGGCGCCGCCGCCGCGATCCTGACGCGGACCGAGCTCGCGAGCCGTTACTCCAAGCAGCCGATCAAGATCAAGGGCGTCACCGTCCGCGCCGGCCCGAATCCCCAGAAGGACCCGAAGAACGACTTCCTCTCCTGGAAGCCGACCGCCTGGGCCCGGGATGACGTCTACGAGATGGCCGGGATCACGAACCCCCGCGCCCAGATCGGCATCGCCCAGGTCCACGACTGCTTCTCGCTGACGGAGCTCCTGACCTACGAAGACCTCGGCTTCTGCGAGAAGGGCTCCGCCAAGGAGCACATCGCGAGCGGCGACTTCGAGCTGACCGGCTCGCTCCCCGTCAATACCGACGGGGGCCTCAAGACCTTCGGCCATCCGACGGGCGCGACGGGCGTGCGGATGATCTACGAGAACGTCCTGCAGCTGCGGGGCAAGGCCGGTGCCCGCCAGGTCCCGGGCGTCGAGGGCAAGCTCGCCGTGTCCCACAACATCGGGGGCCACCCGACGGCCTGCGGCATCGCGGTGCTCGGCCGGGATTAGTCGCCCGGGTCCGTCGCGAAGTCGATCCGCCGCGAAGAAGGAGCGTTGCATGACGAATCCGAACCTCGACTGGGCGAAGATGACGATCCCGTCGACGCTGGCCCGCTCGGCCGCGACGTGGCCGAACGTCTCGGCGATCGAGGAAGGCGAGTCGAAGCTGACCTTCGCGGGACTCGCGATCGCCGTCGAAGAGGCCGCCCGCGCGTTCATGGCCGCCGGCATCCAGCGCGGCGACCGCATCGGAATCTGGGCCCCGAACAGCGCGCGCTGGATCGTCGCCGCCCTCGGCCTGCAATCCGTCGGAGCCGTCCTCGTCACGCTGAACACGCGCTTCAAGGCCGCCGAGGCCGCCTACGTGCTCGAGAAGAGCGAGGCCCGCCTGCTCTGCACCGTCGGCGATTTCCTCGGCATGAACTACGCCGACGTGATCGCGGCACAGAAGCTCCCCGCCCTCGAACGCATCCTGCTGCTCGACGGTCAGAGCCCGAATGGAAAGAGCTGGGACGCGTTCCTCGCCGGAGCCTCTGCCGTCACGCCCGCCGCCGCGAAGGCCCGCGCCGCCGAGGTGACCCCCGACGACCTCTGCGACTTCCTCTTCACCTCGGGCACGACCGGCAATCCCAAGGCCGTGATGAGCGCCCACGGCCAGAACCTGAAGGTCTTCGAGGTCTGGGGCCGCACGGTCGGCCTGCGCGCCGGGGACCGCTACCTCATCATCAATCCCTTCTTCCACTCCTTCGGCTACAAGGGCGGCTGGCTCGCCTGCCTGATCCACGGCGCGACCGCCCTGCCCCATGGCGTCTTCGACGTCGCCGAGGTGCTCGGCCGCATCCAGCGCGAGAAGATCACGGTCATGCCCGGCCCGCCGGCGATCTACCAGTCGATGCTCGCCTACGAAGGCCGCGAGAAATACGACACGTCCTCGCTCCGTCTCGCCGTCACCGGCGCCGCCCCGACCCCCGTCGAGCTCGTCCACCGCATGCGCAAGGAGCTCGGCTTCCAGAGCGTCATCAAGGCCTACGGCCTGACGGAAAGCTGCGGCACCGTCTCGATCTGCTTGCCGACCGACTCGGCCGAGACGATCGCCAACTCCGACGGCGCGGCGATCCCTGATACCGAGGTCAAGCTGATGGATCCCGGGGGCAAGGAAGTCCCGCGCGGGACCGCCGGCGAGGTCTGGGTTCGCGGCTACAACGTGATGCGCGGCTACTTCAACGACGAGGCCGAGACAAAGAAGGCGATCGATGCCGAGGGCTGGCTCCATACCGGCGACATCGCCGTGATGGACGAGCGCGGCTACATCAAGATCACCGACCGCATCAAGGACATGTACATCATGGGCGGGTTCAACGTGTACCCCGCCGAGGTCGAGAGTCTGTTATTCCAACACCCCGGCATCGCAGCCGGCGCCGTGATCGGCGTCCCCGACGAGCGCATGGGCGAGGTCGGCATGGCCTTCGTCGTGCCGCGGCCCGGAGCGAGCCTCGAGGCGACAGAGGTGATCGCCTGGAGCCGCGCGAACATGGCGAATTACAAGGTGCCTCGTTATGTCGAGGTCGTGGACGAGCTCCCGAAGAACGCTTCGGGCAAGGTCGTCAAGAACGAGCTCCGGGATCGGGTGAAGGCGCGATTCGGCGGCTGATGCTGGCCGCCGCCGCCGGGTCTGGCCTCAGTCCACAGGTTCCCTGCGCGTCGTGTGCTGCCGGGCAATCAACAATCCGACGAATCCCACGCCCAGGGCCGTCATTGCCGCATCGCGATCGATCGGGACCGTCGTGCTGCCCGGCGAGCCGATCCAGGGAAGCAGCGCAGGGCTCCCGCGCAGCGAACCGCCCATGTCCTGCCAGGCGGACCAAGTCGAGCCGTCCCAGAGCAGGTGTTTGGCACGATTGTCCGTACCGACCGCGAGCACGCTGAGCGTATCTCCCCGGTAGGACGCGACGGCCGGCTCCCCGATCAGCGTGCCGCCGAGATCCTGCCAGCCGGTCGCGGACGGCCCCCAGGCGGTGCCGTCCCACCACTTCAGCTTGAGTCGTCCGTCGGTCCCGATGCCGAACAGGCTGAACTCGTTCTTGCCTCGCGCGCCGACGACCACGCGGCTCGCCAGGCTTCCGCCGAGGTAATCCCAGCCCGTGAGCGACGGCGACCAGGTCGTTCCGTTCCAGTGTTTGTTGTAGACGGCGCCGCTCGCGTCGACGGCGAAGAGGTCGACGTACTTGCCGCCCCAGCCAAAGAGCGTCGGGGGGCGAGCGAAGGTCCCGCCCATGTCCTGCCAGGTCGTCGGCGTCGGATTCCAGACGCCGCCGGAATACCATTTGTAGAGGACCTGTCCAAATCCGCCGAGCGTCGCGACGGCAAGCTGGTTGCCCTCCCACGCGATCGCCGAGGGATCGCTCGCTGCGCCGCTCCCGAGCGAGGTCCAGCCCGACCAGGTCGTGCCGTTCCAGGCGTCCTCGTACAGCTCGCCGTTGGTTCCCCGGGCGAGGAGCTGCAACCGATTGCGTCCCCAGCCGACCGCTGCCGGACGGCCCGTAAAGCCGGAACCGAAGAGGCTCCAGCTGCTCCAGGCCGAGCCGCTCCAATACCGGTACAGGAAATTGCCGGTCGAGGAGATGGCCATCACGGAGATGCGATCGGGCGCCCACATCACGCCGATCGGCGAATGGTTCGCGAAGCCGCCGCCCATGTCCTCCCAGCCGGCGAACGACGGCCCCCAGATCGAGCCATCGAACCACTTGTGGTTGAAATGGCCGTCGAGCCCGATCGCCAGTGCGTTTACGCGATGGAGGACGCCGAAATGGTGGAGCGCATTGCGCAGCAGCGCCGCCATCTTCCCGTCTTCGTGAAGCGCGGCCCCGGCGGCGATCGAGCCCGCCGACAGGACCCGCCCGCCCCCGCTCCACTGCCAATCGATGATCTCGCTCAGGATCTGGTTGCTACCCGCGACCACGTCTGCCTGGTAGTGGAGGCGGTTCTGGCTGCCCCGCCCCTCGGCCAAGACGACCGGGTTGTAGTCCGGGGGCAGCGGCGGATTGAACGGACCGGGAATCGACTGGACTCGGACGTCCCATTCGTGTCCCACGCCGTAGGGCCCGCCGAGCTCGGTGCCGACGGAGACCGGGATCGATTCGGGGGACTGGAAGAACGTGTGCGTCGGATTCGTCACGCGGTAGGGGACGTGGGGCCCATCGTAGCCGACACATTCGAGCCCGATCGCCTGCCAGGCCGGTAGCCCGGCCTCCCGCATGAGGCCGCCGCGCAGGTGGTCGTGTTCATGGTAGAGCTCGCCATACGCGGCCCCTGGACGGCCACCGACGGAGGTCGGCAGCTTGCGGCATTCGATGACGTCGTCGTCGAAGCTGACCCGCCAGAACATCGTGTTTCCCGAACCGACGAAGACCTTGCCCCCGCTCGAGAGATAGTCGCGAACGCCCGTATAGGCCTCGCGAGACCAGTATTCGCTATGTCCGAGAATCAGCACGGCGGAGTAGTCGGCGAGCATTCCGGGATCGTCGTGCAGATCCCGGTCGCTGACGACGTCGTAGGCGTAGCCATTCTGTTCCAACCAGACGTGCGTGAAACGCTCGGCCCGAAGCAGGTGGCTGTAGTTGTACGCAGGGACATATTGGATATACGGATCCGCTGAAGACCAGGGCATGTCGACGCCCACGTAGTACCCCGGCTGTCCCCCGGCATGGTTCTGATAGAAGCTGTAGAGCCCGAAGGGGGCGTTGTAGGCGTGCCAGGTATTGGTCGCACACAGCACGAGGATCGGCGCAGCCGGCCGGCTCGGGGCTCTCTTCACGACGAACGTCACGTCGTATCGCGCGCTCCCGCCGTACAGGATTCGACCGACGTAGACCCCCGGCAGAAGATCCGTCGAGAGCGTGTAGGAATGGCTGATCGGCCAGGCACAGTCGAACAGGTCCGAGCCGGAAAGCCGCAGGGCGTGGCCTCGATTCCCGTTCGTGTCGGGATCGTCGGGATCGTAGGGTCCGAATCGGGGTACCGATTCGGCGTGGAAGGCCGGCCCGCCGACCATCCAGGTCCCGCGGTTGACGATGATGCCCTCGCGCTGGTCGCTGCCGACATCGTGAATCGTGTATCCGCCCTCCTCATCGAGGGGCCAACAACCGATGCTATTCACGGCGGGACCCGCGTTGGGATTGGCACGCTGCGAGATCTCCACTGCGTCGAGCGCACGGTCGTAGATCGCGGGCATGGCGAGGTCGCCGTCCAGGAAATTTCGAGTCGTCGCGTCCTGCCCGTAGGCCCCGAGACGAAGGGGCGCACCACCGGGAGTGACCGCCGAGGGCAGCCCGGTCGCCGTCAGGACGAGCAATCCGCCGACGTAGAGCCTGGCGATACCCGCGTTGAAGACCACGCACAAATGAGTCCACGGTCGAATCGTACCAGTGGGTGAGTTGTTCGGAAGGATGGGAATTGCGCTCGGACCGGAGCGCAGAAAGCTGGCGTTGAAGGCACCCCCGTTTCCGAAATAAAAGGCCGGGCGTCCCAGATCGTCTACGAAGAGACCGAAGCCCGCTTGATTGGGAAAGTCGTACTGCGAAATCAGGCCCTGCCAGCCGGCGCGGAAGGGCCGCACCCAGCACTCCAGGCTGAGCTGCGGCTGGGGGGTCGCGCTCGGCAACGCGCGCTCGACGTGGACGTAGGACCCGGGCCGGATCGAGCGCTGTACCCCCTCTGCTTGGGGAAACGCATGCAGCGTCCAATCCCGTGAGGTTCCCTCGGTATCCCAGCCGAGCCGGGTAACCGAGAGCTGGTAGGGCACCGGACTGCTCACCCGGAAGTCGACCACGTCGCCGGCGCGGACACTTTTCTGCGCGTAGGCCTGAACGTCGCTCACGGTCTGCGCCAGGTTGGGCCCGGCCGGGATGAGTGAATAGCCTCCTGCGGCATTCGCCCGCGTGTCGAACAGCGCGCCCGAGCCCGCGACCATCAAGCCGCCGAGCCCGCGCAACACGTCGCGACGAGTCAGCCCGGCGAGAGGCGAATCCGTCAGAGGAGGCGTGCGGGTCATGGTTTCCCTCGCAGACTTTCAGGACCAACCGTCCGATCGCAGCCGGATCGGGTCGGCGGTCAGAGACCATCCATCGGGAACGGGAACTTCACGCCGACCCCCCCGTCGACCGAAATCACCTGCCCCGTCACATAGCTCGCGAGCTCCGAGGTCAGGAAGAGCAGCACCGACGCGATGTTCGATGGATACGCGACGCGCCGCAGCGGCGCGTTCGCTTCGTTCTTCGCCTTGCCCTTCTCGCCGAGGTATCCGCTGACCCGCGGCGTCCAGACGACGCCCGGGGCGACGGCATTGACGCGTATGTTCTTCGGCCCGAGCTCGACCGCCGCCGTGCGCACGAGCGACATCAGTCCCGCCTTCGCCGCCCCGTAGGCGGGATGCCGGGGCGCCGAGGTGATCCCCGACGCCGAGGCGATGAAGGTCATCTCGCCACGGCCATTGGCTTCGACGAGCGGCGTCGCATACTGCATCGCAAGCCAGGCATGCCGCAGGTTCTGGCTGAAATGCCAGTCCCAGAGCTCGTCGGTCAGCTCTCCGATGTCCGCGTACTGCGCTCGGCCGACGATGTCGACGAAGCCGTCGAGGCGGCCGCCGAAGAGACCGCCGACCTCCTTGAAGAGCCGCTCGACGCTGGCGCGCTCGGAGACGTCGCCGGCCCAGCCGATCGCCTCGTTTCCGCACTCGTGGGCGACGTCCTCGGCCTTCGTCTTGTCGACGTCGACGCAGACCAGACGCGCGCCGTTCGCGGCGAGCGCATGGCAGGCCTGGCGACCGATGCCCTGCCCGGCTCCGAGGATGACGTAACGGCGACCATCGAGTCGCAGCATCTGGGCGTAGTCGGCAATCGGCGTATCGTCGGCGCGCGTCATCTCGAATCTCCGTGTCGGTGTTCATCGTCGCCGCGCCACGTTAGCATCGACGGCTTCAGGGAGGCCCGACCGAACATGGAGCTCGACATCATCGCCCATCCGGGAACGCTGAAGGCTTCCCAGGAGCACGCCCGACAGGTCGAGGCCGCGGGCTTCGGCTCGATCTGGTGGACCGACTCGGGCCGCTCCGCCTATCTCGCCGCGACCGCGGCAGCACTCGGGACCGAGCGGCTGCAGATCGGAACGGGCATCGCCGTCGCGTTTCCGAGGAGCCCGATGGTGACCGCAGGCATCGCCTGGGAGCTCGCGGCGGCGACGGGCGGTCGCTTCGTGCTGGGACTCGGCAGCCAGGTGAAGGCCCATATCGAGCGGCGTTACAGCGCCGAGTTCGTCCCGCCCGGCCCCCGCATGAAGGAGTACGTCGAGAGCGTGAAGGCGATCTTCCGCGCCTTCTCGGGCACGGAGAAGCTCAATTACGAAGGCCGCTACTACCACTTCTCGCTGCTGCCCTCGACCTGGAGCCCGGGCCCGATCGAGGTTCCGGCGCCGCCCGTCTACATCTCGGCCGTGCTTCCGTACATGAGCCGTCTCGTCGGCGAGGTCGCAGACGGTATCCACGTCCATCCCTTCCATTCGCCGCAGTACGTGAAGGAGGTGCAGCGCAAGGCAATCGAAGAAGGCCTCGCGCGCTCGGGCAGATCCCTCGACTCGATCACGTTCTCCTGCCCGATCATGACCGCGGTCGGCGACACGGATGAAGAGCTCGCCCGGACCCGCGAGCACGCGCGCACGATGATCGCCTTCTACGGCTCGACTCGGACCTACTCGCCCGTCTTCGAGCACCACGGTCTCCACGGCCTCTCCGACGACCTCCACGCCCTCCAGCAGCGCGGCGACGTCGCCGGCATGAAGGCACTCATCACGGACGAGATCCTCGACCACTACACGGTCACGTCGAGCTGGAACGCCCTCGCCGGCAAGCTCGTCGCCCGCTACCGGGACGTCGCCCCGAACGTCCGCGTCACGTCCTACACCGCCGCCGACGGCTGGAAGGATCCGGCCTGGCGCGAGAAGTGGTCCCAGGTAGCGAAGGCCATGCGCGCGGATGGAAGTCGTTGAGCCTGAAATACCTGGAAGACCTGAAGGCGGGCGATTCGTTCGGCGGGCAGCGTTATGCGGTGGACCGCGACGAGATGATCGAGTTCGCCCGTAAATGGGATCCCCGTCCGATCCACGTCGATGACGAGGCCGGACGCGCGGCAGGCTTCGGTTGCGCGATCGCTTCGGGGGCCTACACGACGGCGATCTTCACGCGCCTCGCCCTCGCCTCACGGGAGGCGGACGGCGGACATGCGGTGATCGCGGGGCTGGGCGCTTCGATGGCGCTCCCGCGCCCCGTCCGTGCCGGCGACGAGCTCGAATTCCGGGCCGAGATCCTCGAGGCACGGCCCTCGCAGAGCCGGCCCGACGCCGGCGTCTTGACCATGCGCGCCCGCCTTCACGATCAGCACGGCGAGATCGTCTACGAATCGACGACGTCGACGCTCGTCGCGCGGCGGCCGGAGCCTGCACGCTGAGGCTCAGTCGCCCTTCTTCGGCAGCGCGTACGCCACGATCACGTCGCCCATCTCCGAAATCGGATTCGCCCCCGCCGCGATCACGACGAATTGCCGGCCGTCCTTCTTCAAGCGATAGGTCATCGGCGTCGCGTTTCCCGCGAAGGGCAGCCGATCCTTCCAGAGCTCGACCCCCGTCTCGAGGTCGAGGGCCCGGAAATACTTGTCCATCGACGCACCCACGAAGTAGAGACCGCTGTCCGTCGACAGACCACCGCCGAAGGACGGCGAGCCGTACTCCCCGCGGAAGATCAGCCAGACCGGGAACGGCGCGACGTCGCGCAGCGTGCCGAAGCCGCGCGTCCAGCGGACCTCGCCCGAGACGAGGTCGACGGCGGTCAGGCTGCCCCAGGGCGGAGGATTGCAGGGGGCGCCGAACTGCGAGGCGAGCAGCTGGCGGTGGACAGCGTAGGGCGCGCCCTTCATCTCGTAGAACTCGTTCGGGAAGACGAAGTCCTTCTCGTTCAGCCCGTCGGCCTCGGCGCGCGGGATCAGCTTGTTGATGACGGCGGCGTGGGTCTGGACGACGACCATGATCCCGCGCTTCTCGTCGATCGTGACGCCGCCCCAGTTCATGCCGCCCGAGGTGTGCGGAGTCTGGATCGTGCCCTTCGTATCGGGGGGCGTGAAGATGCCCTCGTAGCGGTTGGCGGCGATCAGGTCGCGGCAGTGCTTGCGATCCAGGAACGTGAAGCCGAAGGCGTCGTCCGGCGAGAGGTTCAACGGGTGCAGCGGCTTCGGATGCGTCGGGAACGGCTGCGTCGGGGAGAGCTTCTCCTCGGGCACGCCGCCCTGGGGCACGGGTCGCTCTTCGATCGGATAGAGGGGCTCACCCGTCTCGCGATTCAGCAGGAAGATGTGGCCCATCTTGGTGGTCTGGAGGAGTCCGGGGACACCGCCGCCAACGCCGGGAATCTGGAACAGGGTCGGCGGGCTCGGCGTATCGTAGTCCCAGATGTCGTTGTGGACGTACTGGCGGTGCCAGACGACCCGGCCCGTCTCGACGTCGAGAGCGACAGTCGAGCTGCCGTAGTAGTCGAGGCCGCCGCGCATGCCCGCAAAGAGATCCGGCGACGGATTGCCCGTCGGAACGTAGACGAGCCCCCGCTCCGGATCGCCCGTCATGATCGACCAGATATTCGGCGTCCCCGACGCATAATGCCGTCGACTCGCGGGGTCGGGCTTCACCTCGTAGCCGGGCGGCACGGGATCCCAGGCCCAGGCGAGCGCGCCGGTGCGCGCATCGAACGCGCGCACCACGCCGCCGGGCGCATCGACGCGAACGTTGTCGGCGATCAGCGCGCCGATGATGACCTTGTCCCGCATGATCTGCGGCGGCGACGTCGGATGGTATTCCCAGGCGGGCGCCTCCCCGATGCCCTCGCGCAGCTCGACTCGCCCGCTCTGGCCGAAGCCCTCGCAGGGCTTGCCCGTATCGGCATCGAGAGCCCAGAGATCGGAGTCGGCGGTGCCGTAGAAGATCCGCTTCGAGCAGACCGATCCCGGCGCCGCCTGCGCGTCTTCCCAGTACGAGACGCCGCGGCAGATCAATGGATACGGCCCCTCTCCGTGCCGGTCCTTCAGCTTCGGATCGAAGACCCAGCGCTCGGCCCCGGTCTCGGGATCGAGGGCGAAGACGCGCATGAACGGCGTGCAGTAGTAGAGATGATCGTTGACGACGAGCGGCGTCACCTGCAGCGACGTGACCTTCGAGAAGCCCGAGCCGTCGTAGTAGTCGCCGCTCTTGTGGGTCCAGGCGACCTTCAGGGCTCCGACGTTCGCGCGGTCGATCTGGTCGAGGGCCGAGTGGTGGATCGCCCCGGACGTACCGCCCCAAACCGGCCATTCTGCGGTCGGCCCGTCGAAGGAGATCTCGAAGTCCGAATCCTGGCAGCCCGAGGTGAAGGACGCGATGGCGACGAAGGCGAGTCCGAGCGAGAGGACGAGGGCGAGACCGAACGGGCGGCGCGACGACACTTTGAGAAGATCCTCCGGACGACATCGATGCGACGTCCTCGCGCTCGACGATAACGCAACGCGCGCGCCGAGCGAGGCGGTTCGCCCTTGTGGCCGACCGCGGGATCGTGTGAGAATGCGCCCGTTTACCGAGACGAAAGACCCCGCCCGCCAGGCCGCTGCGGGCCCCATGAAAGAGCCAAGCCATGCAGTACTCGAACATCCTCCTCGATCGAGAGGAAGGCCTCGCGACGATCACGCTCAACCGACCCGACAAGCTCAACGCCTATACGACGGAGATGGGCGAAGAGTTCACCCACGCCTTCCGCGCCCTCGAACGCGACGCCAGCGTGCGGGCCATCATCGTTACGGGCGCCGGCCGGGCCTTTTGCGCCGGCGCCGATCTCGAGCACCTCGCGGCCCACGCCGCGGGCAAGAATGTCTCGAAGGGACCGCGGCTCGGGGAAGAGGATTTCCTGCGCCAGCTACCCCTCGAGATCCGCGCGGCGAGAAAGCCCGTCCTCGCCGCGATCAACGGCCATGCCGTCGGCGTCGGCATGACGATGGCGATGCCCTGCGACGTCCGGATCGCCGCCGATGACGCGAAGATCGGCTTCGTCTTCGGGCGTCTCGGGATCCTGCCGGGCCTCGGCTCGTCCCACCTGCTGCCCCAGCTCGTCGGAATGGCGCGCGCCCAGGAGCTCGTGCTCACGGCGAAGAAGATCCTCGGAACCGAGGCCGCCGCGATCGGCCTCGTCAACAAGGCCCTGCCCCGCGACGAGGTCCTGCCCGCAGCCCGCGCCATGGCCCGCGAGATGAGCGAGGTCGATCCGATCGTGCTCGCCTATGCGAAGCAGGCGCTCCAGTACGGCGCGGCCCACACGATGGCCGAGGCCATGAAGAACGAGCAGCGCGAGAGCGCCCACCTCAAGGCCGACCGCGAAGCGGCGAAGGCGGCGGCGGGCGGCGCCTGAGCCCGAGCCGCCAGGAGTTGATCAGTCGGGATCGGCCCAGGGCATGAACGGAATCGGCCGTCCGATCCGGCGCATGAATTCGTCCATGAACTTGTACGTGATGCCCCAGAGAACCGGCGCGCGCGGGTCGTCGAGCAGCCGGACCGTCGGGAGCGACATCGAACGCTCGAGATAGGTGAAGCTCCGCGCCGCCTGACGGGCGGGATCCGCGAGCTGATCGAGGCGCGACCAGAAGGCTTCGCGGATCTCGTAGTTGGGCCGCAGAACCGGATCGCCCGCGATGGCGTAGACGAAGGCCGAGACGCAGATCGACTCGGCGTGGCCAGGGACGTCCGAGAGCTGACCGAGGATCCGGGCGTCGGACAGATCGAGCTCGAGCTCTTCGAGGGCTTCGCGCTCGGCCGCCATACGCGGGCCGGTATCGGTCGGATCGATCCGGCCGCCGGGAAACGCGAGATGTCCCGACCAGGGATCGCCCTCGTGCTCGGCCCGGCGGATGAAGAGCGCTTCGAGGTCGTCTCCGGATTCCCGCAGTACGAGAGCGACGGCAGCGCGCATCGAATGGCTCGCGGTCGAGAGCTCGGGCTTCGTCGCTCCGAGTCGGAGCGCGACTTCGTCGATCCTGCGAGCCACGCGCGTCTCTCCCTGGCTCCCGTTCAGATCTTTCGCTCGCGCCCGGCCCAGTAGGGATCGCGCAGGCGTCGGACGTAGAGCTTGCCGCTCGGATGACGCGGCAGCTCGACTTCGAAGTCGACCGATCTCGGGACCTTGTAGCCCGCGAGATGCGCCCGCGCGTGCGCCAGGATCGATGCTGCGAGCGCCTCCGACGGCGTCTCGCCCGCGCGCAGCTCGACCGCGGCCTTGACCGATTCGCCCCACTCTTCGTCGGGGATGCCGAAGACGGCGACGTCGGCGACGGCCGGATGCGACTCGAGGACCTGCTCGATCTCCGCCGGGTAGATGTTGACGCCCCCCGAGATGATCATGTTCGAGCGGCGATCCGCGAGGTGGACATGACCCTCGCCGTCGACGAAGCCGACATCGCCGATCGTGTACACCCCTGGCTCGAGATAGGCCGCGGCAGTCTTCTCGGGATCGCCGTGATAGGCAAAGGGCCGGTCCGATGCCTGGCTCCGGCAATAGAGGTCTCCGATCTCCCCGGGCGGGAGGCGCCGACGGGTCTCGTCGACCGCGAAGACCTCGAAGCCCGGCAATGCTCGGCCGACGGACCCGGGATGGGCGAGCCACTCCTCCGATCCGATCAGCGTATTGACCCCGCCCTCGGTCCCGCCCCAATACTCGACCAGAATCGGGCCCCACCACTCGAGCATCCGCCGCTTGACCGCAACCGAGATCGGCGCCGCCCCGTGGAGGACGACGCGTAGCGCGGGAGCGAGAAAGGCCTCGCGGATCGCGTCGGGCAGGCGCAGCAGTCGAACGAACATCGTCGGCACGAAATGCGCGTGGGCGATCTCGCGGCGAACCAGGATCTCGAGGGCCTCGTGGTCGTCCCAGCGCGGCATGATCACGATCGGGGCACCGCTTGCGTTGTCGTAGATGGCGAACATGAGCGGCGCGGCGTGGTACATCGGGCCGGTGATCAGATGCGGCCCCGAGCCGTCGAGACCGATCGATCGGCCGTACCGCTCGAAGCCCGAGAGCGCCGCGCCGAGGCTCGCCGGCAGCGCGCGCTGGACACCCTTGGGCCGCCCGGTCGTGCCGCTCGTGTAGATCATGTTGCCGCCAACCGGGGCGGACAGATCGAGGGGACCCGGGCGCATGCCGTCGAGCAGACGATCGAAGGCATCCCCGACCTCGATCAGCGAGACGCCGGCGTGACGGGCGCCGACGCGCCGCGCGGTCTGTGCGAAGCGATCGTCGGTCACGAGGATCTTCGCCCCGGAGTCCGCGAGGACGTAATCGATCTCCGACTCCGCGAGGTGCCAGTTGATCGGGGTCACCCAGAGACCGGCGAAGATCCCGCCGAGCAGGCACTCGATCGCCTCCACCCGATTGCCGAGCAGGAGCGCTAGATGGCTCCCCGGCGCGAGCCCAGCCTCGTGGTTCAGGAAATGGGCGAAGCGGCGGGCGCGCTCGACGAGCTCGCCGAAGCTACGCGTGCGCGTGCCGTCGTCGACCGCGAGGGCGTTCGGGCGTTCCCGGGCCTGCTCGAGCAACATGGTCCGCGCGTGCCTCCTGCGATCCGCGCACCGCGGCGCCGCCTAGCGTTCGACCAGGATCAGCTTGCAGTTCGGTCCGGTGAGATTCGAGATCAGATCCTTCTGGAAATGTCGGCGGACGACGTCGCCCTCGAGAATCGCCGACTTCACGTCGTCCGGGTTGACGCCGATCCAGGAATCCTCCCCCGAGATCAGGTCGGTCGCGACCCCGGTTGCGATCACCCGATCGTCGCGGTTCTCGACCCCGTCCGCGCTTTGCGAGAGCTCGACGCGGCGGATTTCGAGGGGCTCGCCTGCATCGACGCCCTGGTCGGCGCCCAGAGAGACCTGGTAGATCTCGCTCTCGCCCTCGCGGGCCTTGCGGTGGGCGAGGACGTGGCCCCGCGGCGAGACCTGGTTGCCGAGAGGGAGCTCGAGGCATCCCATCGCCTCGGCGATCGCCGTCTCGAAGAGCGTATCGACGTTGACCGGCGCGATCGTGCAGGCCTGGTCGAGGTCCTTGTTCTCCTGCTTCGCCTGGTGCGTCAGGAGATAGGTCCGACGCACCGCTTCGTCCCAGTCCTTCTCGACGACCTGGACGTCGAATGCGACGGCCGCGACGTGCAGACACGTGCCGGGCTTCTTGGCGAGATCCTCCTCCGACTGCCACGGGAGCTTGACGGGCTTGCTCCAGGTCGCCTGGTGGTGGTAGTTCGTGAAGCGAGCCGAGATGACGTAGTCCCCGCTCGAGACGACCTCGGCGTCGATGCCGGGAAATTCCGAGCGCTCCTGATTGGTCCGCACCCCGTCGAACCCCGGCGGCGAGCGGTCGACGACTGCAGCGCCGTACGAGGCGGCGATCTTCTCGAGCGCAACGCGCACCTGGGCCCGCGGCTTGCGCAGCGCCTGCTCGTCGAGATTCTCCGACGGTCGATCGATCACGACCGCCTCGAACACGCGCTTGACGAGCTCGGCCTCGGACGGATAGGGCACGACGCGGTCCAGCGGGACGACTTGATAGGCGTCGAGATCCGATACGACCGGCTTGGCACAGCCGGAAATCGCAAGACACAGCCCCGCCCCCGCCAGCACGGCCCATCCGCTTGCGATCCGCTCGCCGCCCCGGCCCGATCCCGAATTTCCGTTCGACTCTCGCAACTGAACCTCCTGCGCTGCGCGCTGCCCGGGACCAACCCGCGCGTTCCCGGACGGGGGGGAGCTTACAGCCCGCGGGGCTCAATGCCATCACGGCCCTCGCGACCGGCTGGGGGAGTTCCGCCATCTGGCTGATTCTGCTAACGAATGGCCCCCATGGCGATCCAAGACATCGGAATCGTGGGCTGGCGGGGAATGGTGGGGTCCGTGTTGCTCGAGCGCATGCGCGCCGAGAACGATTTCAAGGGCCTGACGACGACGTTCTACTCAACCAGCCAGGTCGGCGGCCCCGGGCCCTCCTTTGACTCCCCCACCGGCTCCTCGAACGCCTCCGGCGTCGAGGGCGGCGCACGCCCCCTCGCCGACGCCTACGACGCGAACGCCCTCGCCCGCCACGACTGCATCGTGACCAGTCAGGGCGGCGACTACACCAAGCAGGTCCTCCCGACGCTCCGCGAGCGCGGTTGGCAGGGCTACTGGATCGACGCCGCGAGCGCGAAGCGCATGGACGACGACTCGGTCATCGTCCTCGATCCCGTGAACCGCGCCGTCATCGACCGCGGCATCGAGTCCGGCATCAAGAACTACGTCGGCGGGAACTGCACGGTCAGCCTGATGCGCCTCGGCCTCGGCGGGCTCTTCGCCGAGGACCTGATCGAGTGGATGACCTGCATGACCTATCAAGCGGCCTCTGGCGGCGGCGCGAAGCACATGCGAGAGCTGATCGCGCAGATGGGCATGCTCGGCGAGAAGAGCCGCGACCTGATGGGCGCCGGCGAGTCGGGGATCCTCGAGCTCGATCGACGGGTCAGTCAGGTCCTGCGCAGTGACGCACTCCCGACCGAGAACTTCGGTGTGCCGCTTGCCGCGAGCCTGATCCCCTGGATCGACCGCGGCATGGAGACGGGCGATACCCGCGAAGAGTGGAAGGCCTTCGCCGAGGGCAACAAGATCCTCGGCCGGAGCGACCGTCCGATCCCGATCGACTCGATCTGCGTCCGCGTCGGCGCCATGCGCTGCCACAGCCAGGCCTTCACGATCAAGCTCCGCAAGGACGTCCCGCTCGCCGACATCGAGGCCCTGATCGCGGGCCACAACGACTGGGTCAAGCTCGTCCGCAACGACAAGGAGTCGACCCTCGCCGAGCTCTCGCCGGCAGCGGTCTCGGGAACCCTCGATATCCCGGTCGGGCGGGTTCGGAAGCTCCGGCTCGGCCCCGAGTACCTCGGCGCCTTCACAGTCGGGGATCAGCTGCTCTGGGGCGCAGCGGAGCCGCTGCGACGGACGCTGAACATCCTGCGCGAGGCGGGGGTCTAGCTACCCCCGCTTCGGCCCGCCCATCGTGCCCGGCCAGCGCGACCCGCCGATCGTGTCGACGAAGGGCCAGTACGCGTCGGGATCGAGACGCCCCTCGAGTGTGATTGCACGACCCAGGAACTTCGGCCACCAGAGCCGCGCGCCCAGGTAATCCCGCAGCGGGAGCAGCGTCGCGATCGGATCCCATTTGGACGGCAAGAGCGTCAGCTGGCCCTCGACCTTCTCGACGTGGTCCGTCGCATAGCTGCTCTTCACGCGCACGACATGCGGCGGAAAGTCGTAGGCCTTCTCGACGCCGCCGACGGCGCGCGAGACCTTGATCCACCACTCGTTCTCTTCGTGGCTCTCCGGGATCGGCAGCGTCGCCGCGACCTTCCCCTCGAACTCGACGAAGGAGTAGCCCTGATGCGTGCAGCGCGCGGTCACGGCGTCGCCGAAGCGGTAGTAGTCGGTCTGGCAGGGGAACTTCGGCTGGCCGTTCATGTCCCTGCTGATGAAGATCGCCGACTCCTGGTCGATGCCGTAGCCGAGGGTGTAGACGCCCTGGACGCCGCGGTAGTCGGCATCGACCGTGATGAAGATGCCGTACTCGGGAACGTCGGGGACCGCGACCTGGTAGATCGAGAGATGGACGTTCGGCTCGCGGCCGGGATCGATGCCCGGCGGCAGCAGCGACGCGATGCGCGCCTTGTCGGTCCGGTAGTCGATCTTGAGGATCGGCCAGTTCGCGATCTCGCCGCCGTCGATCTGAGGTCCTGCCATCGCTCGATCTCCCTTCGTCGTTCGTCGCGCTCGTCGTCGATTCCCCGTCGTGTCCGCTCAGCAGGCCTCGAACAGCGACGCGAGGCCCTGGCCGCCGCCGATGCACATCGTCACGATGCCGTAGCGCTTGCCCGAGCGGCGAAGCTCTCGGATCAGCAGACCCGTCATGCGCGAGCCGGTCATGCCGAAGGGATGGCCGATCGAGATCGAGCCGCCCGACGGGTTGAGCTTCTCGTTCGGGATTCCGAGCGTGCGCTGGCAGTAGAGGACCTGCGATGCGAAGGCCTCGTTGAGCTCGACGATGTCGATGTCGTTCATCGTGAGGCCGTGGCGCTTGAGCAACTTCGGCACCGCGAAGACCGGGCCGATGCCCATCTCCTCGGGACCGCAGCCGGCGACCGCCGTCCCGCGATAGATCGCGAGCGGTTGGATGCCGAGCTGCTTGGCGCGGTCCATCGACATCAACAGCGTCGCCGACGCGCCGTCGGAGAGCTGGGAGGCGTTGCCCGCCGTGACCGTGCCGCCCTCTTCCGGCTTCTTGAAGACGGGGGCCAGCTTGCGCAGACCTTCGATCGTCGTGTCGGCGCGGTTGCACTCGTCCTTCTCGACGGTGAACGCCTCTTCGAAGGGCTCCCCTTCCTTCGGCGTCACCTTCCGGGTCACCTTCATCGGCGCGATCTCTTCGGCGACCCAGCCCGCCGCGGCCGCCTTCGCATAACGCTGCTGGCTCTGGAGCGCGTACTGGTCCTGGTCCTCGCGCGAAATCTTGTAGCGCTCGGCTACGATCTCGGCAGTGATCCCCATCGGGTAGTAGAGGCCGGGGAAGCGCTCGGCCGCGGTCTTGTTGGCGAGCCGGGTCCGGTTCTGGGTTCCGTCCTGCATCATCGAGATCGTCTCGACGCCGGCGCCGATCGCGACCTCGGCGCCCTCCTGCAGGATCTGGTTCGCGGCCATCATGATCGCCTGCGAGCCCGACGAGCAGAATCGATTGACCGTCGTCGCTGCCGCCGTCTGCGGGATGCCCGCGACCATCGAGGCGATGCGCGCCATGTTCATGCCCATGCAGCCTTCAGGATGGCCACAGCCGAGGATCACGTCCTCGACTTCCTTGGGATCGAGCTTGGGCTGCTGTGCAAGGACCTCGCGGATCGCATGGGCCGTGTAGTCGACGGGCTCCGTCATGTTGAAGGAACCGCGGTGGGCCTTGGTCAGACCGGTTCGAAGACTGCCGACGATCACTGCTTCACGCGCCATGAATCTCTCCTCTGGACTTGCTCGGGCGACTCGAAAGACCGAACCCTATGACAGCTCCGAGACGAGAACAACCGGCGACAGGCGACCCGACGTCGCTCATGAAAGCCCCCCCGGAGACCGCGCCAGAACGACCTCAGTCGAGCCCCTCGAGCGACATCAGATAGGCCACGAGGTCGCGCAGGGCCTTCGGCTCGAGGACCCGGCCGACGGGCGGCATACCAGAGGGTGAGGCAAATCCGGCCGCGATCTGCGCCCCGGGCTCGAGGACCGATTCGAGCGCGAAATGCGGCCCCTTTGCGGCGATCCCGGCGAGCGACGGTCCGATCCCCCCGCCGTGTCCCGGTGTTTCGAGCGCCGCCTCGGGGTCGCCGTGACAGCGCTGACAATCGCCCACCGTCTGGAAGACCGCGCGTCCCGCGACCGGATCGCCGCCGGCGAGCGCCCAGCGCCGGCTCTCGACCGGTCGCTCGGCGGAGGTCGCGAGGAGAGCGCGAGCCCGATCGGCGAGCGCTGGATCCGGCTGCACCAGCCCTGCCTCGATGACATCGAGGGCCACGTCGTCGTCGAGCTCACCCATCTCCCAGTAGACGAGGCCCTGGGTAATCACGTCGCGTGCCCGGTCGTCGTCGATCGCCCCGACGCGCCGCCAGGCGTGGCGCTGCTCCGCCGGATCTTTGCCGCTTTCGAGGGCGACGAAATAGCTCTCGAGACCCGCCTCGGGGTCGACGGCATGCAGCAGGTCGCGTGCCGCCATCCGGATCGCCGGCGATGCATCCGCAACGCCCTTCTCCGCAACCGCGCGCAGGTCCGCCCCTAACGGCGCATCCGGCATCGTCCCGGATTTCGACTTCCCGCCCTTCCCTGCCCCGGAATCGATTCGCGATCGCAGCGCAGAGAGCGCGGCGAGCCGTACCGGCTCGCCCGCCTCGAGCGACGTCACACGGGCGATCAGCTCGCCATCGGTGAGCGGCGAGACCCCGTACGCCCCCGCAATCTCGAGCGCACGGGCACCGAGGGACGACTCGACGAGGGCCCTCCCCTCGGACTCGAGGACCGAGGCAACGAGCGACCGGTCGGTCGGCGCGAGCGGCCGGTGGAACCCCATCGTGAGATCGCGGACCGGCGGCTCGGCATAGCTCCCGAGCTGCTCGAGGGCGAGCGTGCGCAGGCTCTCCTGCTGACGTTCGTCGGCCACATAACGCGCGAGGGCGACGACTCCTTCGCGGGTCCGCAGACGCACGTTGGCGCCGATCACACGCCGATGGAGCGCCTCGCCGATCTGGCGATCTCCCAGCGCGACCGGCTCGAGTCCGCCGGGACGGAGGGCGAGCGAGGCGAGCGCCGGCATGGCGCCCTCGATCGGCCCGTCGTAGATTGCCCGCGCCGCCTCGACGACGAGGAGCGGATCGGAATCCTCGAGAAACGCCACAATGCGGGCGTCCCCTGCTTGGCGCAGCACGAGCAACGCCGCGAGCCGCACCGCGCGACTGCCGTCGCCCGCGAGCGCGGCGAGCGCGTCATGGGCGCCGATCCGGTGCAGCGCGAGGACCGCAGCGTGGCGCAGGAAGACGTCGCCGTCGTCGTTCTCACGCAGCAGGGCGACGAGCGGCTCGACGCTCGCCGGGTCGGAGAGAAGCCCGAGCGACTGGGCCGCGAAGAAGCGTACGCGAAGCGACGGATCGACCAGCGCGGCGCGCAGCGCGGGGAGCCATTCCCGGGCCCGCGCCTCTCCCGCCGCGCGGGCGAGCTGCGCGCGAAGCTCCTCCGGCGAATCTTCGAGCCATGCGTCCGCTTCGAGCTCGAGCCCGCGGAGCCCTTCCTCTCCGATCTGGCCGAGCGCCCAGATCGAGTGGAGCCTGGGGATGAGGTCTGCCTGCGCGTCCTTCGCGAGCGCGGAGAGCGGAGCGATCTCGCGCCGGCGAGCCAGCTCGAACTGGGCCCGGAGCCGAAGCCGTTGGTCGGGAAAAGCGAGCCAGGTGACGAGCTCATCGACCCGTCGCGTCGACATCTTCGAAGCGACGATCTCGGAGAGCTCGCGCACGCGGGGATCGGCGCGCGACTCCGGATGCTCGAAGACGGCGATCCCACGGCTGTCGCCGAATTGGTCGTAGAGCGCGGCGAACATGCGGCCGTCCCAGGAGAAATCGAAGTCGGGCGTCAAAACCGACCAGATGAAGGGGTGCTGGTCCACCATCTCGAAGCCCGCGCCCCGGGGCTCGACGGCAAAAGACCAGATCCCGCTCTCGCCGTAGATATAGGCGTAGTCGCAGAGGAAGAAGTGGTTCGCATAACGCAAGGGCAGGCCGAGGCCGGGATAGTGGACCAGCCCGGACGGGCCATTCGCGATCTGGGCGATCGGCGGCAGGATCCAGGCCGGCTGCGTCGCGTGCTCGAGGTCGAAGAGCCGCTCGGCCATCCAGGGGCCCCGCACATAGCCGTCGGCGAGGCTTTGATAGGGCATCGCCCAGCCCGTGTCGCCGCCCTCGACGACATAGACGAGTCGGGCCGGATCGCCGCCGTCGCCGTTGTTGTCGCCGGTGAAGAGGTTCCCGAAATCGTCGAAAGCGAGCTCCTGGGGATTGCGAAGGCCGGTGGCGAAGACCTCGAGCGCGCTGCCGTCGGGATTCATGCGGAAGACGGCGCCCCTTCCGGGGCCGAGGGGCGACTCGAGCACGTCCCCGTTCGGGAGCGTGACGTGGTAGCCGCGGTCGCCGATCGACACGTAGAGCTTTCCGTCCGGCCCCCAGGCAAAGCCGTGGAGGTCGTGGCCGCCCAGGGAGGTCTTGATGCCGAATCCCCGGGCGAGCTCCCGCTCTTCTTCTGCAACGCCGTCGCCGTCCTCATCGTGCACCTGGTAGATCGACGGGATGTTCGCGACCCAGATCGTGCCCTCGCGGCTCTCGACGCCGGCGATGAGACCGGTCAGCTCTTCGTTCCAGCTGCCGAGCACGGCGCGGCGATCGGCGACGCCGTCGTCGTCGGTGTCCTCGATCGCGACGAGGCGGTCCGACTCGCGCGTGAAGTAGTCCGCGCCTTCGATCGCTCCCCGGGCGATCGCGTCCCGCGAATAGCTGAGCCGATCCTCGAGGGTCCGCGCCGCGAGGTCGGCATCGAGCCAGTCCCGGCGGCGGTTGTCCTCGGTCCCCGCATCCCGGCGATGGGACTCGGCGACCAGCACCCGGCCGCGCTCGTCGATATCGAGGGAGACGAGCGTCCCCTCGGAGAGACGCTCGTCGAAGGTCGCGATCGTCATCCCGTCGATCAGCTCGGCCTCACAGCCGCCGAGCACACACGAGAAGCTCCCGAACATCCCGCCCCCGACGAGGCCCAGAACGGTCACGAACGGAGCCTCGCGGGCCAGCGTCGACTTCACGACGATCGAGACCCCGAGCCAGACGAGGAGCGGAGCGAGTACGACGCCGAGGAGCAGCCAACGCCCGATACGCCACGCCCGGGATCGAGGTCGCGGCGACGCTACGGGATCGGAGCTCGGGGTCTTGACCATTGGACGCCTCACGGGCACGGTCTCGACCGACCCGCGCCTGGGATACCACACCCCTCTCGCCCCCGGTCCCCCGAATCGACCCGCTCCAGGAACGAGCGGCTCCCCGCGCCCCTGGGATGCGACCCCGATTGACCACGGCGGGAACCCAATCAGGAGCGCGAAGGCCTGTCCGGGAGCGACTTGCGGGGGAGCTGCGCCCTCCCGAAGAAGCGACGGACAGGCACCGATGCCAAGCTATGTGGAGCCGGAACGCCAGATCCCGACGGGAGCCCAGATGCCGCCGAAGAATTCGATTCCGAGAGCGAGCCGTGCATCGCGGAGCCGGAGCGGAGCCGGACGGGACCGACGTCTCGGTCTCATGCACTGTCTCGGCGGTCTCGTCGCCCTGACGCTCGCGATCGCCGTGCCCGCTTCCGCCTTCGACTCCGCCGCGCCGGTCGAGGTCGTCTTCGTCCTCGACAATTCGGGCAGCATGCGGGAGCACGATCCGTCCTTCCGGACGCGGGACGCCGTCCTCGACTTCACCGACGCCCTGGCGACGCGGGCGCGCGAGCAATCCTTCGAAGCCCGGATCGCGGTCCTGCTCTTCGACGAAGACGTGACGCTCGCCCTACCCCTGACGCCGCTCTCTGCTTCTCCCCGCGCACTGCTCGCCCCCGCCCTCGCCGCCCTCGACTACTCCGGACTGCGCACGCGCAGCGCCGAGGGCATCGAACGCGCGCTCTACAGCTTGCGCGCGTCGGCTCGCCCCGACGCACGCCAGGCGATCGTCCTGCTGACCGACGGCAAGGTCGACACCGGCGATCCGGCCCGCGACCGCGAGGCCTCGGCCTGGCTACGCGGCGAGCTCGCCTCCGAGGCCCGTGAGCGCGGTATCCAGATCTTCGGCCTCGCCTTCACCGAGCGTGCCGACTACCAGCTCCTGCAATCCGTCGCCCGTCAGACCGATGCCGACTACTACCGCGCTCTGGAGGCCAACGAGCTCAGCGACATCGCGGCGAGGATCCTCGCGCGCCTGACGTCGGACGGAGCGGTCGCGGTCGCCGGGCAGACCGGTGGCCCTGCGACCGACGAGCATGCGAAGAGTGCAGTGCTCCCCGACGTCTCGGCGGCCTCGCTGGATACGTCCCGCGTCGCGGCGCCGAGCTCGGGCGCCTCGCTCGAAGCCGCGAGCGCCTCGACATCGATCGGGCGACTCGCCTGGCTCCCACTCGCGCTCCTGCTCCTCGGTGGCGGACTCTGGGGCTATCGGCACCGTCGCGCGCGCTCGACCGCCCGCTCGCGAACCGAGGCCGCAACGAACGGGGCGCCGATCGCACAGCTGCTCGACGTCGGCGGGATGCTCGGCGAGACCGGCCGGGCGATCCCGCTCTTGCCGGGCCGCACACGCATCGGCCGCGACGCCCACAACGAGATCGTGATCCAGGACGACACCATCTCGAGCGAGCACGCCGTGATCCAGCTCGAGGGCGGGCGCTATTGGCTCGAGGACCTTCGCAGCACGAATGGCACGAAGCATCGAGACACCCGTCTCGCCGCCGGTCAACGCGTCCCGTTGAAAGGCGGGGACCACATCCGGTTCGCCGACGTCGATCTGATGTTCGTGGCCGCAGGCTATGTCCCGGGCGGGGCGACGGTGGTCCTGCCGTCGACCAGTACACCTCCCTCCCACTGGCGCAAAGCCGAGCGCTCTTCGAATCCCGGAGCCAGCGCTCCGGGATTTCGCGAAGCAGCCAGGCCCGTCTTCGAGGCCGCCTCGGGCGAGCTCTTCCGGGAATCTCTCGACTACCACCTCGCGCGCGTCGACGAGCTCTCGCCCGCCTTCGCGCGCTTCGTCGCCCGCGCCTTCGACGACGAGATGCGCGCTGCGCTTTGTCTGGCCGCCGGCGAGCTCGTCAAGACCGCCAATCGCGAAGACCGCATCGCTGAACGCGCGTATACCCACGACCGCATCCGCTACGTCGTCTGCGGAGCTCCCGGCGGCATGGACGTCGCCGCGAAGGCCTATCAGGCTGCCCACGGCGGATTCTCGCGCTTTCTCACCGAGCAGATCGAGGGCGAAACCTTCCGGGCCGATCGCTGCGAGATCCTGGCCGTGCTGAGCTTCGGCCGTGCCGCCGGATCACCCTGGGTCACCCTCTCGATCGTCCCCGGCGAAGGTCAGGATCCGAAGATCGATCTGCTGTCCTTCGAGCTCCTGAGCGAGGCGGAACGCCGTGCGACGCGCCCCGAGGCCACGCGCGAGGTCAGCCAATCCGGCTTCCGATGAGGTCCGGGGTGGACGCAGAACGCGCGGGCGCTCAGACCGCGGGCTCGAGCTTCGCACGGTGCGTGACCAGGGCCTCGCGCACGAGGGCGGAGAGCGCCTCTGCCTCGCCCCGGTCGAGCTGCGCGAGGATCTGCCGGCGCATCCGCGGGGCCCAGTAGCGGCAGAGATGCGTCGCGATGCCCTCCCGGGCCTCGTCGCGATCCGGAGCGACGCGAAGAACTCGCCGATCCGATTCGCCATCTCGATCAGGTTCGCCGCGTCCATGCGCGCCTAATCCCCGGTCCGTACACGCGACGCCCCGGCGTAGATCGTCGCCCGGTCGTCGCGCACGAAGCCCGCGAGCAGCAGGTTCGCATCCCGCGCGCACTGGATCGCGAGCTGCGTCGGCGCCGACACCGCGGCCAGGATCGAGACGCCGGCGAGCGCCGTCTTCTGCACCATCTCGACGCTCGCGCGGCTCGTGACGGCGATGAAGCCCGCGACCGGATCCGCCCCGGCGCGCAGCAGGGCGCCGATCAGCTTGTCGAGGGCGTTGTGTCGTCCGACGTCTTCACGCACGAGTAGGATACGACCCTCGAGGTCGCAGAACGCGGCCGCGTGGGTCGCCCCGGTCGCCTTTGCGAGCGGTTGCCGACCGGAGAGCTCGGCCATCGCCTGCGCCAAAGCCGTCGCGCGGATCGGCGTCGAGGGCAAGGCCCGGGCCGGAAGTCGCACGACCCGATCGAGATCCTCCGTTCCACACAGGCCGCAGCCCGTGCGCCCCGCTAGATTGCGTCGCGCGCCCCCTCCGCGGTCGACGCATCGCGCGGAGAGGCGCAGGGAGAGCACGATGCCCTTCTCCCGCAACCGGATCTCGCAGCCCTCGAGGTCGGAGGGCGCGTCGATCAGGCCCTCGGTGAGACAGAATCCGAGGGCAAAATCCTCGAGATCCGCCGGGGTCGCGAGCATGACGACATGCGGCGTTCCATCGAGCTCGAGCGAGACGGCGACCTCCTGCGCAACGCACTCCTGCGTCGGCTCGATGCGGCCCGCCCGGACGGCATGAGCCTCCACGTCGCTCGCCCCGGCCGGGCGCAGCGTCGACGACTCGGCCGCGCTCACCGGGGCGCCCGTTCGCCGCGGCGCACGCGATGGTCGAGCAAACCGGCCTGGCGCTTCGCTTCACGCTCGTGGGCGATCTGCCAATCCGAGGGCTGCGACGCCTTGCGGACCTCGACCGCCGTCACCTTGTACTCCGGACAGTTCGTCGCCCAATCCGAGGACTCGGTCGTGACGACGTTGGCGCCCGATTCGGGGAAATGGAAGGTCGTGTAGACGACGCCCGGCTGGACGCGCTCGGTCAGCGTGGCGCGCAGGACGGTCTTGCCGGCCCGACTCTCGAGGGAGACGGGGTCGTGCTCGGCGATGCCCCGCTCGGCGGCATCATGCGGATGGATCTCGAGCAGGTCCTCCGCATACCATGTCCGGTTCTCGGTCCGTCGGGTCTGGGCGCCGACGTTGTACTGGGAGAGCACACGGCCCGTCGTCAGCAGCAGGGGAAAGCGGCGCGTGACCTTCTCGTCCGTCGCCACGTACTGCGTGATGAGGAACCGGCCCTTGCCCCGGACGAAGCGATCGACGTGCATGATGGGCGTGCCGGCATCGGCGGTCTGCTCGTTGCAGGGCCACTGCACGCTGCCCAACCGATCGAGCTTCTCGTAGCTCACGCCCGCGAAGGTCGGCGTCAGCCGAGCGACCTCGGCCATGATCTCCGACGGGTGCCCGTAGTCCATCGGATAGCCGAGCGCGTTCGATAACGCGCAGGTCACCTCCCAATCAGCCTTCCCCGAGAGCGGCGGCATCACCCGCCGTACCCGCGAGATGCGCCGCTCGGCGTTGGTGAAGGTTCCGTCCTTCTCGAGGAACGAAGAGCCCGGAAGAAAGACGTGGGCGAATTTCGCCGTCTCGTTCAAGAAGATGTCCTGGACGACGACGTGCTCCATCGCCGCCATCGCGGCGGTGACGTGCTGGGTATTCGGATCGGACTGGACGAAGTCCTCGCCCTGGCAGTAGAGCGCCTTGAAGCTGCCGTCGAGCGCGGCATCGAACATGTTCGGAATGCGAAGTCCCGGCTCGGCCTGCAGCGTGACGCCCCAGGCCGCGTCGAAGCTCGCGCGGACCGTCGCGTCGCTGATGTGGCGGTACCCCGGGAGCTCGTGCGGAAAGGAGCCCATGTCGCAGGCGCCCTGGACGTTGTTCTGTCCGCGGAGCGGGTTCACACCGACGCCCGGCCTCCCGATGTTTCCCGTCGCCATCGCGAGATTCGCGATCCCCATGACCATGGTCGAGCCCTGGGCGTGCTCGGTGACCCCGAGCCCGTAGTAGATCGCCGAATTGCCCTTGCGCGCATAGAGCCGCGCCGCCCCGCGCAAATCCGCCGCCGACACGCCGCACGCGGCCGACAGCGCCTCCGGCGAGTTCTCCGGGCGCGCAGCCCATTCGCGCCAGCTCCGGAAGCTCGCGAGGTCGCAGCGCTCGGCGACGAAGCTCTCGTCGACGAGCCCCTCGGTCACGATCACATGGGCCAGCGCGCTGATGACGGCGACGTTCGTCCCGGGGCGCAGCGCGAGATGGTAGTCGGCCCGGACATGCGGCCCGCGGACGAGATCGATCGCGCGCGGGTCGATCACGATGAGCCGTGCCCCTTCGCGAAGTCGCCGCTTCATGCGCGAGGCGAAGACCGGATGGGCCTCGGTCGGGTTCGCCCCGATCACGACGATCACGTCCGCCGCCTCGACCGACTCGAAGGTCTGCGTCCCCGCCGACGTCCCGTAGGTCTGGCCGAGCCCGTAACCGGTCGGCGAATGACAGACCCGCGCGCAGGTATCGACGTTGTTGTTGCCGAGCGCCGCCCGCACGAGCTTCTGGACGAGGTAGGTCTCCTCGTTGGTGCAGCGCGAGGACGTGATGCCTCCGACGGCATCCCGGCCGTACTTCGCCTGGACGCGCTGGAATCCGTCGGCGGCGAAGGCGATCGCCTCGTCCCATTCGACCTCGCGCCAGGGATCGCTCGTCTGCTCGCGGATCATCGGCTTCGTGATCCGATCGGGATGGGTCGCATAGCCCCAGGCAAAGCGACCCTTGACGCACGAATGGCCCTCGTTCGCCTGGCCCTCGTTCCAGGGCACCATGTTGACGACCTGGCTGCCCTTCATCTGGGCCTTGAAGCCGCAGCCGACGCCGCAGTAGGCGCAGGTCGTGATCACCTCGTGCTCGGGCTGCCCGAGCAGGCTGATCGTCTTCTCCTGCAGCGTCGCCGTCGGGCAGGCCTTGACGCAGGCCCCGCACGAGACGCACTCGCTCGCGAGGAACGACTCGTTCTGCCCCGGAGAGACCCGCGACTCGAAGCCGCGGCCGCTGATCGTCAGCGCAAACGTCCCCTGCGTCTCCTCGCAGGCTCGCACGCAGCGATTGCAGACGATGCACTTGCTCGAATCGAAGCTGAAGTACGGGTTCGACTCGTCCTTCTCTTCGTGCAGATGATTCTCGCCGGCGAAGCCGTAGCGGACGCTGCGCAGCCCGACGACGCCGGCCATGTCCTGCAGCTCGCAGGCGCCGTTCGCGGGACAGGTCAAGCAGTCGAGCGGATGGTCGCTGATGTAGAGCTCCATCACGTTGCGGCGCAGAGACTGCAGCCGCGGCGATTGCGTGTGGACGGTCATGCCCGGCTCGACCGGTGTCGTGCAGGACGCGGGCGTTCCCTTGCGGCCGTCGATCTCGACGAGACACAGGCGGCAGGAGCCGAAGGGCTCGAGGCTCTCGGTGGCGCAGAGCTTCGGGATCTTGATGCCTACCTCGACGGCGGCGCGCAGGATCGACGTGCCCCGGGGCACGGAGACCGACACGCCGTCGATCGTCAGCGTGTCGCAGGTCGCCGATTCGCGGGCGGGGGTCCCGTGGTCGACCTCCCGGCCGGTGAAGCGGCCGGCCTGGGAGCCGGGGGTCGTGTACGTGCCGGTGGCCATGCTCGCGTCCCTGCTCCGCCCGTCGTTCGCTGCTCGGTCGCTGCTCAATCGCGGGTCGAGCGCGGCTCGGTTGCCATCCGGGGGAGCCCGAAGTCTTCGGGATGATTCTCGAGAGCCGAGAGTACCGGGAGCGGCGTCATCCCGCCCATCGCGCAGAGCGAGGCATCGACCATCGTGGTGCAGAGATCGCGCAGCAGGGAGACCTGGGCCGATTTCTCGCCTGCACGCGATTCGGACCGGATCCGGTCGATCAGCTCGACGCCCCGGGTCGAGCCGATCCGGCAGGGCGTGCATTTTCCGCACGATTCCTTCGCGCAGAACTCCATCGCATAACGCGCGAGCATCGCGAGATCCGCAGCATCGTCGTGGACCACGATGCCTCCGTGGCCGATGCCCGCCCCGAAGGCCGCATAGCTCTCGTAGTCGAGCGGAACGTCCCACTTCGATTCCGGGACGTAGCGACCGAGAGGCCCCCCGACCTGGATCGCCTTCACAGGCCGCCCGCTCGCCGTCCCGCCGCCATATTCGAAGACGAGCGTCCGAAGCGTGACGCCGAAGGGCAGCTCGACGAGCCCCCCGCAGCGGATGTTGCCCGCCAGCTGGAACGGCATCGTCCCGGTCGAGCGACCGACGCCGAGGGCACGATAGGCCGCGGCGCCTTCGGCGAGGATTCCCGGTACCGCCGCGAAGGTCAAGACGTTCTGGATCAGGGTCGGCCGGCCGAAAAGGCCCTGGATTGCGGGCAGCGGGGGCTTGGCGCGCACGATCCCTCGCCGCCCCTCGAGGCTCTCGAGCATCGCCGTCTCCTCGCCGCAGACGTAGGAGCCCGCGCCGACACGGACCTCGAGATCGAAGGCGTGTGAACTTCCGAGCAGGCTCGGCCCGAGCCAGCCGGCTGCACGTGCTCGCTCGATCGCCGACCGCAGCGTCCGCACTGCGTCGGGATACTCGGACCGCACGTAGACGAAGCCCTTCGTCGCCCCGACGGCGATCGCGGCGATCGCCATGCCCTCGATCAGCAGATACGGATCGCCTTCGAGGACCATCCGATCGGCGAAGGTCCCGGAATCGCCCTCGTCGGCGTTGCAGACGACGTATTTCTGCTTCGCCGGAGCGTCGGCGACGGTGCGCCATTTGATGCCCGCTGGGAACGCGGCCCCGCCGCGACCCCGCAGGCCGGAATCGAGGACCGACTGCCGAATCGCGTCCGGGCTCGCGGCCAGGGCCGCGCGCAGGCCGAGCAGACCGCGCTGGGCCTGATAGTCGGCGACGGAGAGCGGGGAGGTGATCCCGGCGCGCGCGAAGATCCGACGCTGCTGGCGAGCCAGGAAGGGAAGCGAATCGACGAGCCCGAGCGAGCGGGCGTGTCGACCGCCGCTCAGGAATCCGGCGTCGAAGAGCGAGGGCACGTCCCCGATCTCGACCGGTCCGAATCCGAGCCGTCCGCGGGCGGTCTCGATCTCGACGAGGGGCTCGAGCCAGAACGTGCCGCGAGCGCTCGTCCGCACGATCTCGATCTTTTCACCGCGCGCGGCGGCTTCGGCGACGAGGGCTTCCACGACCGCATCGGCGCCGACGGCCCGTGCCGCGCTGTCGAGCGCCACGAAGACCCGCGTCGCCTCCCGCGCGCGGCCGGGCCGCTCTGTCGCTGCCGCCGCTGCCTCTGCCACGGGCGGTGCCGCTCCAAACGCTCGGAGCCCGTGTGGCGCCAAATCGCGTCGTCGCGGGGCCTCGTCGTCGAGCAGGCCTTCGAGGCGCTCCGGTGTGAGCCGTGCATGGAGCAGGCCATCGATCCGGGCGGCCGGCGCCGAGGCGCACAATCCGAGGCAGTAGACGGGCAGGACGCTCGAACGACCGTCCGCCGAGCGGAGCTCCCCTTCGCCACAGCCTGCCCGCGCACGCGCTCGCGCGAGCAATCCCTCTCCGCCCTGCGCTTGGCACGCTTCCGCCCGGCAGATCTCGACGACCCGCGCAGCGAGGGGCTCGCTCCGGAAATCCGCGTAGTAGGTGACGACGCCGTGGACCTCGGCCCGGGAGAGGTCGAGCCCGAGGGCGATTGCCGGAATCGCCTCCGGCGGGATCCGGCCGAGGCGCTCCATCAGACGATGAAGGATCGGCAACAGGGGCCCGGCCAGACCCGAGAGCTCAGCCAGGGCCGCGGCCACCTCGCTGTGCCAAGCATCGGTCGCGGCCGTGCCAGAATCGGCGCTCGTCATCTTCCCCCGCTGGAGGGCCTTCACCGCCCGTTGCCGTCTGCCGGGCCCTCACCGCGCCGATTCTGTCAGATTCTGCCCGCGGACCACAACACCTCCCCGAGCCGGGGCCCGACCGACGCGCACCGGATGATCGGAGTTTCCGATCAAGCGGGGTCGACAAGCGCCGAAACGGAACCAGTCGACGGCCTGACACCCGCTTTGCGGGTTGCGGAACACCGCTCGACCGGTTGCCGGTCTAGCATGCGAGAAGTATGGTTTTCACTGTGTCGTATCCCGATCCCAAGCAGCGTGCGGTCCTCGGATGGCAGATCCGATGGGTTGCGAGTCTTTTCGCGCTGCTGATGGTGATGGCGGCTGCGATCCCGGTAGCCGCCGTCGAGCCGCTCGAAGATACGCAGACCGGCGCTCTCTTCGCGTCCTGGCAAGAAGAGCGCGCCCTTGGCGCAAGCCTCGGCCTGGCGAGCGCCGAGTCGATCCAATCGAAGTCTTCCTCCGAGGCCGAACGCGAGGGGGCAGAAGAGACCAGCCTCTCGCTGCTGCCCGATCCGGTCCGATTCTTCCTCGCTCGTGATGTGCGCTGCACTGCGCGACGCGAGGTCCTGGCGTTCCGCGCCTTCGTCGCTCCGGAGCGCATCGCTCCACGCGCCCCCCCGCTCGACAGACAGATCGCCTGACAGACTCCCGCGAGTCTGCGCAGGCAGCTCGCTGAAGTCGGCCTTCGCCCCGCGCGAACGGCCTCGTACAGCCCTGTCCGCTCGAGGTGCTCCCGATGTCTGCGCCCATCCAACGGCAAGCCGCGTCCGGCTTTCCGCTCCAGGATCTGAAGTCCGGCTTTCTCGTCTTCCTGATCGCCCTGCCCCTGTGTCTCGGCATTGCTCTCGCCAGCGGATTCCCGCCGGTTGGCGGGGTCATCACCGCCATCGTCGGCGGTGTCCTCGTGAGCCATCTCGGGAGTGCTCGACTCACCATCAAGGGACCCGCAGCCGGCCTCATCGTGATCGCGATCGGCGCCGTGAGCGAGCTCGGCGCCGGGGATCCGATCGTCGGCTACAAGCGCGCCCTCGCCGTCGGCGTCGTTGCCGCCCTGATCCAGATCGTCTTTTCGCTCTTTCGCGTGGCGACGCTGGGCATCGCGATGTCGCCCTCCGTCGTGCACGGCATGCTCGCGGCGATCGGCGTCATCATCATCTCGAAGCAGTCGCACGTCCTGCTCGGCGTCGTTCCCAGCGCCAAAGAGCCCCTCGATCTGCTGGCCGAGATTCCGAACAGCCTGGTCCACGCGAATCCCCTCGTCGCGGCGATCGGCTTTCTCTCGCTGCTCATTCTCTTCGGGCTCCCGCTGCTCCCGTTCCAATGGCTGAAGAAGATCCCCTCGCAGCTGATCGTCCTCGCCGTCGCCGTTCCAATCGGTCTCGCCTTCGGGATCGATCATGAGCACACCTACAAGTTCATGGGCGCGAGCTACCCGCTCGGCCCCAAGTCCCTCGTGAACCTGCCCGCCTCCCTGCTTGGAGCCATGACCTTTCCGGACTTTTCCCAGGTCCTGTCGGCCACGTCGATCAAGTACATCCTCATGTTCGCCCTCGTCGGAACGATCGAGTCGACCCTCACGGTCCTCGCCGTCGATTCGCTCGACCCCGAACGCCAACCGTCGGACCTCAATCGCGACCTCTTCGCGGTCGGCGTCGGCAACCTCGTGGCCTCGTCGATCGGCGGCCTGCCCATGATCTCGGAGGTCGTACGCTCCAAGGCGAACGTCGACGCGGGAGCCCGGTCGCGCTGGTCGAACTTCTTCCACGGCTCCTTCCTGCTTCTCTCCGTCGCGCTGATCCCGGCAATGCTCCATCACATCCCCCTCGCGGCCCTCGCTGCCATGCTGGTCTTCACCGGTACCCGGCTCGCTTCGCCCCGCGAATTCACCCACGTCTGGCATATCGGCCCGGATCAGCTGCTGCTGTTCACGACGACCCTCGTGGTGACACTCGCGACTGATCTGCTGATCGGCGTCGGCTCCGGGCTGGCGCTCAAGATCCTGCTCCACTGGATCCGCGGGGCTTCTCCGGCCACGCTGCTCGGATCTCGAATCGAGCGCAGCGGATCCGGCGGTGTGGTCCGCTTGACTATCAACGGCGCTGCAGGCTTTCCGACGCTCTTGAAGATCCAGAAGGAGCTCGGTGGCCTCGACGTCGATACCCGACGAGTCGTGATCGATCTGAGCCGCGTCCGCCTGGTCGACCACACGTTCCTCAGTCGGATCGAGGCGATGGGCGAAGAATTGGCCTCGGCCAGCCTCGTGATCGAAGGCCTCGACTCCATGAAGGCCAGCTCTCATCATCCGCATGCCACCCGGCGACGAACCGGCTGAGTATGGTCACCGGAGCTCAGTCCTCCCGCGCGATCGTGTCGACGAACGGAGGCGCACCCGCGATGACCGAGACAATCAAAGCTCCCGACGTCGCCCCCGATCCCGAACGGAACGGGCCCGCCCGCAGCGCACCTCCCCATGCGCAGACGGTCAAGGAGTGGGTCGAGCGACTCGCGCGCTGGCTGCCCGAACAGCGCCCGCTCGGCATCTTCGTTCATAGCAACCCGATGGAGGCCCTGGAATCGAAGAACTTCCATGCCGCGTGCGAAGGCGCAACGCGAATCCGGCGTGCACATACGACGCTGAGCCTCTCGCGCTACAAAGGATTGTTGGCCGATCACCAGATCCGCGCCGAAGACGTCGCCTCCGAGCTGAAGCGCCTGCAGCTCCGCGAGCTCGAGAAGATCGACGAGCTCCCGACGCCCCGACCCGGGACGCTCCTGCTCTCGACGGTCCGCCCGGAAATGGCGCTCGAGGTCAGCGATCTCGTCGACGCGTTTCTGCTCCGGATCCTGCCTGCGTTCCTCGACCTCGGCTCCGCGATCTGGCCCATGCCCGGCCGTGAGCGGGGACTACTTGCGACCGTAAGGTGGCTCGCGAACACGCCCCTCGGTGTGCCCGAACCCTGGCTCGCGAGCCTGGGCTCCCGCCTGGGTGCGAACACCTCGGCCATGTCGCTGATCCTCGGTTGCCTCGAGAAGCGCGGCGATCCGACGAGCGACTGGCCTCATGTCCTCCACGAGGCGATGTTCGCTCTGCCCGGCTACACGGGCATGATCCACCGCCTCGAGCACGTCCCGGGCGAACGGGCCCTGGGCGTCGAGGTTCGACTGCTCGACTATCTGGCGCTCCGACTCGTCGTCGAGGAGCTCGCGCTCTGCGACATCGCACGCCGACTCTTCGGGCGGAGTGCCTCGCTGTCTACCCTCGCGAGCTCGCTCGAGACGCTCGCTGCTCCGCCGAATCCCATCCCCTGGTCGATCGAGCTCGGTGCGTTCCAGAATGCGCTCGAGGAGGAGTACATCCGCAGCTTCATTGGCGGGATCGTGATGGTGCAGGAGCTCGAGCGCGTGAAGCTCCCCGCTGCGGTCCGCGTCCAGGTCGCCGTCTGTATCGACGATCGCTGCGAGTCGATCCGACGCCACATCGAGGAATGCGTCGAGGATTCGGTGACCTACGGATCGGCCGGCTTCTTCGGCGTCGCCCTGAAGCACCGCGCCCCGCTCGACCGCGACGAGAATGCCTCCTGCCCCGCACCGGTCACGCCGACCAAGCGGGTCACCGAGAAGCTTCCGCCCGCTCGAGAAGCCGCATTGGAACGCCGACGCCGCTTCCAGCTCCTCTTCGGCGCAGTGCTCGGTGACGACGCCTCACGCGGCCCGCTCGGGGGCCTGCTGGCCAGCTTCTCGAACTTCCTGCGCGCCCCGCGCGTGCTGATGCGTCTGCTCTTTCCCGCGCTCTTTGTCGGTCCTGCGCACGATTTCGAAGGGACCGCGCTGCTCTACGACAAGAGCGTCGAGCCCGAGGGATTCACGATCGAGGACCGGGTCGCGCTGGTGGAAAGCAATCTCCGGCTGATCGGCCTCGTCGCGGGCTTCGCCCGCTGGGTCTTGATCGTCGGCCATGGCTCGATGTCGACGAATAACCAGTTTAACTCCGGCTATCAATGTGGGGCGTGCGGGGGCAAGCGGGGCGGCATCAATGCCCGGGTCTTCTGCGCGTTCGTCAACGAGCAGGCGGTTCGCAAGGGCCTCGCCGCCCGCGGCATCGTGATTCCCGACGCGACGATCTTCATGCCCGGCGAGCACGACACCTCCCTCGACCACATCCGCTGGTTCGACGTCGACGGCCTCGCGGCCGACCGACGCGACGACTTCGATCGCGTACTCGCCCAGCTCGAGGTCGCGCTCGAGCGCAACGCGAAGGAGCGCTCGCGCCGCTTCCTCGACATCCGCCTCGACGAGCCCCTGCATACGGCGGTCTCGAAGGTCCGCGCGCGCACCGCCGACTTCGCCGAGACTCGCCCCGAGTACAACCATGCGACCAACGCCGCGTGCATCATCGGCCGGCGAGCCCTGACGCGGGGAATATTCCTCGACCGGCGGCCCTTCATGGTCTCCTACGATCCGACGATCGACGACGCCGAGGGCTCGCTGCTGCAGCGACTGATGGGTGCCCCGCTGCCCGTCTGCGCGGGCATCAGCCTCGAGTACTTCTTCTCGACGATGGATCCCGTCCGTTTCGGTTGCGACACCAAGCTCCCCCACAACGTCGTCGGTCTGCTCGGCGTCTCGAATGGTGCGGATGGCGATCTGCGCCCGGGGCTCTGGCGTCAGACGACCGAGATTCATGATCCGATCCGGCTCGTCACCCTCGTCGAGGCGGAGCCCGAGGTCGTCAGCCGTGTGCTCGACCGCCTGCCTGCGGTGCGGAACACGGTCGTCAACGAATGGATCCACCTCTTCGCCTGCTCGCCCACGGGTCGCGGCTTCTTCCGCTGGGTCGACGACGGCTTCCAGCCCTACGCGGCGCTTCCGCATCTGCTCTTCGAGATGGGCTCGTCCCTCGAGGCCTGCGCTCACACGCGGGGGCACGTCGCTCCCTGCCTGATCGTGAACAAGGCGACCGCGAACCGGCTGGAGGTCACGCGATGATCGACACGCTGACGTCCCTCCTCTCGTCCCAGCCGGCGCTCCATGTCCTGGCCGAGATGACGCTGCTCCTGCCCGCGGCAGGCTCGCTCGTGCTGATCCTGCTCAACGTGAGCGGCATCCAGCTGCCCGAGCGCTGGGTCTCGATCGTGTCGGGAACGTCCGTGTCCGCCGCGGCGATTGCCGGCCTGCTCCTGGCACTCTTCACGATGCTGCGTCCGACACAGGATTTCCACGAAGTCATCTGGACGATGTACCGGGTCGGCGACTACCACCTCGACGTTTCGATCTACGTCGATCCGCTGTCGGCGATGTTGACCGCGCTCGGGGCAGCGGTGATCCCGGTGCTCTGCCGGTACTCGGCGCGCTACCTCCACAACGAGCCCGGCTACCTGCGATTCTTCGTGCTGATCGGCGTGGCGGCGACCGGCTTCTTTTGGTTCGTGCTCGGGGGGAGCGTCGACATGGCGTTCTTCGGCTGGGAGCTGCTCGGTCTGTCCAGCGCACTCCTGGTCGCCTTCTTCTGGGAGCGCCCCGAGACCGTGATGGCGAGCGGGCGGGTCTACGCGACCTACCGCGTCGCCGACATCGCTCTGCTCTGCGGCGTCGTGGGACTTCACCATTACGCCGGGGATTCGAGCTGGGCGACGGTGCTCGGCGTCGGCGACAGCGAACACGCGCTGCACCTCGGGAATTTCGGCGCGACGGTGCTCGGTCTGGCATTCCTGGTCGCGGCCATGGGCAAGTCCGCGCAATTCCCGGTGACGGGCTACGTGCTGCGTGCGATGGAGGGGCCGACCCCCTCGAGCGCCCTCTTCTACGGCACGCTCTCGATCCACGCCGGCGTGTACCTCCTGCTGCGGGTCGAGCCCCTGGTCGCCCACTCGCCGACCGTCCGCATCGCCGTCTTCAGCATCGGTCTGCTGACGGCGATCACGGCGTCGATGTCGGCCCGGGTACGCGCCGACGCCAAGGGAACCCTCGCGCTCTCCGCCGCGGCCCAGACGGGCCTGATGCTCGTCGAGATCGGACTCGGCTGGACGGAGCTCGCCAAATGGCATCTGCTCGCCCACGGTCTCTTGCGCCTGGCCCAGTTCCTGCGCTCCCCGTCGTGGCTGCAGGACGCCGCGGAGCGCCGAAGCGCGCTCGGGGGCGGAAGCTACCGCGCGAGCTTCCACGCCGAGCAGCTGCTGCCCGAGAGGCTCCGCAACGGCCTCTACGCCGCCGCCCTGTCGCGATTCGGTCTCGATGCGTTCATCGACCGGCTGTTCACGCGCCCGCTCGCGTGGATCGCCCAGCTCGTGAGCAAGCCACGCCCGCGCCTGCGGGAGCAGTCGAGCGGAGCGCGGATCGCCAGCCGCCTGGTCACGCCGCCGATGCGAAAAAAGCCGACTGCAGCGTCGCTACGACCCAGGAAGCTCGAGGGCCCCCGTTGATGTTCGACGCATTCTTCTGGCTCGTCCTCCCGGTCGCGATTCTCGAAGGCGTCCGCATCGCGCGATTCGAATACAAGGGATCCCAGCGTGCGCTCTCCGAGGCGTCTTTGTTCGGCGCCCTCGAGTTCGTCCTGCTCGCGGGGTGTGCCGCCACGTCCTCTCCGCTCCTGTTCGTCGTCTTCGCCGGAATAAGGGTCGGGGTCGCCCGCGCGAGAGAGGGCCATCTCTGGGGCCCGAGCCTGCTGAAGAACGGGATCCTGGTCTTGGCGATGATCCTGGTGTTCACGGTCGGCCATGTCGCGTCGTTCGCCGACATCGCGGATACGGCCATGAGCGAGAGCGCGCGACTCTCGGTCCTCGTGCTCGTCTGCCTGGCTTGCGTCGTGGCCATCCTGCCGGTCGCGTCGGGGGACGAGCCGAGAGAGTCCCTGATCGCCCCGGTTGCCTTCATCGCCTTTGCCCGGGTCGCGATGCCGCTCGGGCAAGCCGAGCCCTGGTTCGCGCTGGTGGTGCCGATCGTGGCCGCCGTGCTGAGCCTCGTATGCGCGCTCTGGCTGATGTCCGCCGGCACCCGGGCGAATCACTTCGAGCCATCGGCCCTGGTCTCCGAGCTGCTGCTCTGCGAACGCGGCGTGATGCTGTCGTTCATCTGGCTCGGACTCGCCTCGGGCGCTCGACTGGCGGGGGTCGGCGCTCTGCTCCAGTGGTGGTCGGGAGCCCTCGCCCTGATGGCGCTCGAGGCCTCCCTGCGCAGGAATCCGCTTCCGAAGCCTATGGTGTTCTTTGCTCTCGCGATGACGGTGAGCCTGCCGGGAACGATCGGCTTCGTCTCCGAGGATCTGCTCGCGCACGGCCTGCTCGAGCTGCGCCCGCTGCTGGCGGCGGCCTTCGTCGGGGTCAGCGCGATCAATGCGGCCGCGCTCTACCTCGCCCTGGTCCACCTCATCGCCGACCTCGGCGAGAACGGAACCGCGCGGCCGCGGGCAAGCCTGACCATGTTAACGGTGGCGGGGCTGTCGCTGCTGCTCGGAATCCTGCCGCAACCCTTCGTGTCGAGAGCCACCGACGCCCACGCCGTCATCGCCCCCCACGTGATCGAAGCGCACAACGAGCACGAGGCACAGCTCGAGCACGGGTCGGCCGTAGCGCCGTGAGGCGCGCGTTCCGGCGAGCCACCCTCCGAGGGGATGGGCTCAGCCGCCGAGCGGCCTCGACGGCGAGGCCCCCGACCCCGCGATCGCGCGAACGCCGAGCGCCGCGAGGAAAAGACCGAGCGCCGTGAGCCCGAGCGGTCCGGCGGACGGCACCATCGGCGGCGTAGGCGGAAAGCTCAGCGGGTCGAGAGGATCCGTCCCAGCCACGATCTCGGCCCCATCGCCGAAGCCGTCGCCGTCGC